>OEIV010000001.1_pt1 | contig 409879 bp, 376 predicted proteins | sample 1539231 | NCBI WGS metagenome assembly OEIV01 (sample SAMN03794762, study PRJEB22550) | activated sludge metagenome | feature: wastewater treatment plant; material: activated sludge; isolation source: Wastewater treatment plant of a petroleum refinery complex | place: Argentina: Buenos Aires ...
GCGGGGGGGGGGTCACCCCCGCTGCCGCCGACGGGGGCCCCTTGGGCCCGCAGGGCCCCCCCCCCCGCGGCGCCCCCCCCCTTACCGGCGGTGCCTCGCCCGCCGAGCCCCACCGCGCCTGGCCGATCCCGTGTCGCGTCGACTCCACGCCGGCCGCGGTCGGGCCCGTGCTGTTCGCCGGCGACGCCGTGGCCGCATGCGACGTGATGACCGGCGAGGGCATCGGGCAGGCGCTGCAGACCGGCGAGCTCGCAGCCGAGGTGCTGCACCGGTGGTGGCACGACCCGGTTGCGGCCGGCGCCCAGTACGAGCGGCAACTCCGCCACGAGCTGGTTCCCGATCACACGATGTCGGCCTGGCTCGTGAGCGCGCTGCAGCACCGCAAGGGCGTGCGCGGTGCATTGCGGGTCGCGGGCACGAGCGAGTGGACGCGACGCAACTTCGCCCGCTGGCTGTTCGAGGATTCGCCGCGCGGCATCGCCCTGCGGCCCTCGCTGTGGGGTCGCGGCGCGCTCAGCGGAACCGGCGCCTACCGCTAACACCCTCGGCCGCTGCCGCTCCTACGGGAACAGCGGCGGGCCGAACACGTCCTTCGACGGGTCCGTGTGGCGGCCCTTGCGCGACATCGGGCCGAACCGAGGCATGTCGCTGAAGGGGATCTTCCACTTGATGAACGGGCCGATCTCGACGTAGTTCATCGTCTGTGCGATCTGGAACCCGACCGAGTGGTGCCACATGATCGACGGCACGTTGTCGTACGAGATGAACCCGTACCCGTAGTTGTACGTGGTCGAGCCGGGCGGGTACTTGCGGAAGAAGTGGTCGGCCATGGTGAAGGCCACGCCGCTGCGCCGATATTCCCGCTCGACGAACAGGTCGAACATGAAGAACTCGTCGTCGGCCAGCTTCACCCGAGGCACGCCGTTCGCGAGCGGCTTCTCGGTGCCGAAGGTCTCCCAGATCCGCCCGACCGGTTCTCCATCTTTGAGCGCCACGATCACGTCCCACCGGCCCTCGCCGATCGCCCGACGCGCGTGACGCAGCTGGTATTTCGTGAAGCAGATCCGCTCGAGCAACGGATCATCGGGATCGGTGATCTCGACGATGTCGAAGCTCGTGTCGGGGTCCTCGACCGGGCTCGGGCGCGGCGTCACGTAGACGACGAACGCGGAGACCACCTTGGGCTTCCACTCGTTGGCACGACGTTTCAGACCTTCGACCGTAGGCATGGAACGCACTCTACGGCGCCCACCCCTCACGTTTCGTCGCACCCCGCCCGCGCATCACCGGAATCGAGCGACGGCCCCCGACCCCAGCCGGGCGAGCTGGCGAAGCGCCGCCCGATCGCCGAGCGCAAGACCGCCGACGGCACCCGCGACGCCGGCGGCGACGATCGCGACGAGCGGGACGATGCCCGCATGGGTCGTCCCCAGCCGGACCGGCAGCGCCAGCGCGACGATCCCGGCGACCGTGACCGCCGCGGGACGCAGCGCGCTGAGGCTCTGACGCCATGTCGTGCCCAACAGGCGGTTCGCGACCTCGATGCGGAACAGCGAGTACGGCACGATCACGGCCATGTGCACGACGGCCACGGCGACGATGCCGTGGTCGACCACGGCCAGGAAGCCGCCGATCAGGATCGGTGCGCCGACGAGCGTGAAGTACAGGCCCAATCTCGGCTTGCCGATCGCGGCGTACACGTCGCCCGACGCGAAGCCGATCGCCGCGAATCCGCCGACCGCACCCAGCAGCTCCATCGGTCGAATCGCATCGCTGAACGAGCCGCCGAACCACACCGTGATGAAGTCGCGGGCGATCAGGGACAGCGCGGCTCCCACCGGGAACCCGAACAGGCACAGCATGCGCAGCGCCTTGAGCGAGCTGTCGCGCAGCTTCTCCGCACCCATGTCCCGAGCCTTCGAGAACGTGGGGAACGCAACGCTCGAGAACAGGTTGTAGACGCTGCCAAGAATCAGTTCGGGCAGCCGGAAGGCCGTGAAGTACGAGCTGAACTCGCGGGACTTCGACCCGAAGTGCCGCGACACCACGAGGTAGTCGCCGTTGAGCCACAACATGCCGACCAAGCGCGCTCCGAAGACCGCGCCGCCGAAGCGGAGCATCTCGACCGCGATGCGCCGATCGAAGCGCAACCGGGGCCGGAACCGCACCAGCCACCACGTGACCGACACGGCGCACACCTCGGCGATGGCGGCCGCGGAGACCATGGCGATCGGGCCGACCCCGGCGAGGAGCAGCGACGTCGCGATCGTGAAGCGCAGGATCGACCGCGTGAAGTCGGCGCGGGCCCGCCGCTGGAAGGCGAGCTCGCGTTTGAGAAGGGCATCGGGAACCTGGTTCAGCCCCTTTGCCAACACCAGCACCGCAATGACGCGGAACAGGTTCGGGTCGCCGGCACGGAAGAACGAGTCGAGCACGGGGGCGCCGATCAGCACCGAGAGCGAGAGGGTGGTCGCCACGACGGCGTTCACGGTGAACGCCACCTGCACCCGCTCGGACTGGCCCTCCTCCTGCTCGTAGATCAGCGCGGCGCCCATGCCCAGGTCGAGCAGCACGTCGATCCAGAACACCACGGTCATCGCCGCTGCGACCACGCCGATGCGCTCGTCGAGCACGCGCGACGCCACGCTGTACGTGCCGAACGAGCCCAGCTGCAGCAGCAGGAAGCCGGCGAGTGCCCACACGAATCCGCCGCCGGCCTTGCGGGCCAGGCTCTCGGATTCGCCCTCGCCCGGGCGCGGCTCGTCGCCCATGTCCGTGCGCTGATCGCTCACCCGGGTGCCTCCAGAACCGTGGGCCGCACATCGTATCGACCGCCGCCTACGATGCCGGGCCATGCAGACCCGACTGACCGAGATGTTGCAGATCGAGCACCCCGTGATGCTCGCCGGCATGGGGGGCGTGTCGTATCACGAGGTCGTCGCGGCGGTGTCCGACGCCGGCGGTTTCGGTTGCCTCGGCGCCTCGGCCATGTCGAACGATCGCCTGGTGGCCGAGATGACCGGTGTGCGCGAGCGCACCGACCGGGGGTTCGGCGTCGATCTCCTGACGGCGATGCCGGGAGACATGGCGATCCAGGTGCGGCTGCTCATCGAGGGCGGGGCGACGCTGTTCGTCGCCGGGCTCGGCATCCCCCGCGACGTCATCGACCTGTGCCACGACAACAACGTGCTGGTCGGGTCGATGTGTGGCAAGGTCCGCCATGCGATCGGCGCGGTCGAGGCGGGCTGCGACATCGTGATCGCACAGGGGACCGAGGGCGGCGGCCACACCGGCACGGTTGCGACGATGGCTCTCGTCCCGCAGGTGGTCGACGCGGTCGGCGACCGGGTGCCGGTCGTCGCCGCGGGCGGCATCGTCGACGGGCGGGGTCTCGCCGCGGCGTTGAGCCTGGGCGCGGCGGGCGTGTGGGTTGGCACCCGCTTCATCGCCACGCCCGAGGCGTACGGTCCGCGTGGCTACAAGGAGAAGCTGGTGGCCGCCCGCGAGGACGACACGGTGATCAGTCGCGGCTACACGGGCAAGACCTGCCGGGTGCTCCGCAACTCCTACACCCAGTACTGGGAGGAACACCCCGACGAGCTGCAGCCGTTTCCCATGCAGTTCATGCGGTCCATGGAGGACGGCGCGAACCACATGGGAGCGGGGCCCGAGGACGAGCGGGTCGACCCTGCGGTCGAGTTCTTCCCCTCGGGCCAGGGTGTCGGCGCGATCGCCGATCTGGTGCCCGCCGGCGAGCTCGTGCGGCGCTTCGTGACCGAGGCCGAAGCCGCCCTCGATCGCGCCGCCGCGGCACGCTGAGCCGCAGTGCCCTGCGCCGCGAGGCTCAGGCGGTCCAGCCCTTGACCTGCTCCACGATCGCCGCCGGATCGGCACCGACGGGCGTGACGTTGAGCACGGTGACGCCGGCCGCCTGGAAGGCCTCGAGCCGCTCGCGCACGTAGCCCTCGGGGCCCACGAGGTTGATCGCGTCGAGGAACTCGGTGGGAACGAGCGCCTCGGCCTCCTTCTTCTGGCCCGCGAGGTACAGGTCCTGGATCTGCTCGGCCTCGGCCTCGTAGCCGTAGCGACGCATGAGTGCGTTGTAGAAGTTGCGCCCCTTCGCACCCATCCCGCCCACGTACAGCGCCACGAGCGGCCGGGCGAAGTCGAGGATGCCCTTCACGTCGTCACCGATCGCGACCATGCCGCCGGCCACCACATCCATGGGGCCGAGCTCGGGATCGCGCTTGGCGAAGCCCGCCTCGAGCGACGGGCCAAACACGTCGGCGGCACGCTCGGGCCAGTAGAAGATCGGCAGCCAGCCGTTGGCGAGCTCGGCGGTCAGCTCCAGGTTCTTCGGCCCGAGCGAGGCGATGTGCACCGGGATGTCGGCGCGCACCGGATGGTTGATGAGCTTCAGCGCCTTGCCGAGGCCCGTGCCCTGCCCGGCGGGGAGCGGCAGCGTGTAGTACTTGCCGTCGTGGGTGAGCTTCTCTTCGCGCTTCCACATCTTGCGGCAGATGTCGATGATCTCGCGGGTCCGCCCGAGCGGCGCGTCGTAGGGCACACCGTGGAAGCCCTCGATCACCTGTGGTCCCGACGCGCCGATGCCGAGGATGAACCGGCCGTTCGACACGAAGTCGAGCCCGGCGGCCGTCATTGCCATGAGCGACGGCGTGCGGGTGTAGATCGGCAGGATGCCCGAGGCGATCTCCACCGTGGAGGTCTTGGCGGCGATGTACCCCATCGCCGAGACGGCGTCGAAGCTGTACGCCTCGGCGACGTAGACGATGTCGAGGCCGGCCTTCTCGAGGGCGATCACCTGCTGGACCGACTGCTCGAACCCGCCGGCGTACGGCATCTGCATGGACAGCTTCATGGAGTTCCCCCTGACGGTCAGACGACCGGTTGACCCTTGCGGGTGAGTGCGATGAGCTGGCTGCGATCGAGCGATCCGATGTCGGTGCCGTTGGTCGCGCCGGTGTCGAACCACACGCGGTAGCGCGTCCACGACCGGGCCGTCGGCATGTCGTTGCGAAGGATCACCCGACCCGCTGTGCCCGCCGGAATACCGGGAAGATCCTGTGCGGCCGCCACTCGGGCGCCGACTTTGAGCGTGTCACCGTCAGCTCGTGCCATGGCGGCTCACTGTAGTGATCGACCGCGCCTGCGTCGTAAGTGAGCCGGCGCGGTCGGACCGCAACGACAGGTCGCGCGGTCGCGGCTCGCCCATCGTCGCCGCGCTCGCCACCTCGACGAGCGACGGGTCGAGGCCGAATCGCCCGCACAGCACGTCGCCGACCTGGGCGCGGCTGAGGCGTTCGGGGCCCACGAGATGCCATACGCCGGAGCGTGCAGCCGCGTCGCGAGACGCAACCTCCCAGATCTGCTCCGCGAGATCGTCGACGAAGATCGGCATGCGGAACTCGTCGTCGAAGAACGTGACGGGCTCTCCTGCCTGCAGCCGCTCGATCGCCCACGCGGAGGTCTGGTCGGTGCCGTCGGCGGCGAGGATCAGCGAGGTTCGCACCACGGTCGCGGCGGGCACCGCGGTGACGACCGCCGTCTCCGCCGCGTGTTTCGCCCTGCCGTAGGCGTGCACCGGCGCCGGTTCGTCGCGTTCGGAATAGGGAGCGTGATCACCGTCGAACACCGCGTCGCTCGAGATGTGGACGAGCGCAACGTCGAGCGCCGCGCACACCGTCGCCACCTCGGTGGCGGCATCGACGGTCGCTCGATGATCGGTCTTCGAGTACGCGGTGTGGATCACGAGGTCGGGCCGACGGCGCTCGGCCACCTCGAAGAAGGCCTGCCGTTGCGCCAGGTCGACCACGTGGGTGCGCACATCGGCGGCCGAGACCGGCCGGTGGAACACGGTCGCTTCGGTCGACGCCCACGCCGGAGCGCGGCGCAGCAGCTCGCCGCCGAGCAACCCGGCGCCACCCGTGACGAGGACCCGCACGGCGCCCGCCTACGCGCCCGCGCCTGCGCCGCGCGACTCGCTCCACGCACGGCCTTCGAGCGGGTCGGCGTCGTGGGGGAGCCCGAGTACGCGCTCGGCCAGGATGTTGCGCTGCACCTGAGTGGTGCCGCCGCCGATGGTGAGCGCCCGCGCGAAGAGATACCCGAAGTGCCACATGTCGGCCGGACCGCCGAGCGGCCCGGTGTCGGTGAGCATGCCGCCGGTTCCGGCGAGCGCCTTGGCCGCACCCATGATGCGCTGGCCGTGTTCGTCGGCGAGGAGCTTGCGGATGGACGCCTCCGGGCCCGGCTGGGCGCCCGCGATCGCGGCGCTCACGGTGCGCAGACGGATCAGGCGCAGGATCTCCGACTCGATGTAGAGCGCCGCGAGCTCCTGGCGCATGGTCGGATCGGCGCAGCCCCCGCGCTCGCGCACGAGCGCCAGCAGGTCCTTCGCGTCCGGACCCATGCCCCACAGCGCGCCACCGCCCGACAGCGAGACGCGCTCGTTGCCGAGCGTCACCTTGGCGAGGCCCCAGCCCCGGTTGACCTCGCCGACCAGGGCGTCGGCCGGGAGCCGCACGTCGGTGAAGAACACCTCGTTGAAGATCGCGACGCCGGTCATCTCGCGCACCGGACGGACCTCGACGCCGGGCGTGTCCATCGGGCAGATGAAGTACGAGATGCCCTGGTGCTTCGCCACGTCGGGATCGGTGCGCGCGATCAGGATGCCGAACTGGCTCTCCTGCGCTCCCGAGTTCCAGATCTTCGAGCCGTTGACGATCCACTCGTCGCCGTCTCGCACCGCCCGCGTGCCGAGCGACGCGAGGTCGCTCCCCGCGTCGGGTTCGCTGAAGAGCTGGCACCAGATCTCCTCGGCGGCAAGCAGGGGAAACAGGTAGCGGTCCTTCTGCTCCTGCGTGCCGGCGTGGACCAGGGTCGGTCCCGCCCAGCCGATGCCGATCTGGTTGTCGGGGCGGCGCACCTTCGCTCGGCGCAGTTCCTCGTCGATGATGAGCTGGTGGATGGGGTCGGCATCGAGCCCCCACGGGCGCGGCCAGTGCGGCGCCACGTAGCCAGCCTCGGCCAGTTCGCGGCCGGTCGGGGTCGGGTGCTCCGCCAGCCAGGAGCGGACCGCGACCCGCCGTGGATCATCCTGCGATGGCATCTCCATGTCCATGCGCGGCACCGTAGCCGCGGCCCGGGTCCACGGGTCCGGGCGACAGCAGCTGCGCGGCACGTTCGATCAGCTCGGGCCGTTTGCAGAACGCCCAGCGAACGAACGGGCGGCCGCGGTCGCGGCTGGCATCGTCGTAGAACACGACGCTGGGAATGGCGACCACGCCGAAGCGCTCGGGGAGGCCGAGGCAGAACGCCTTGCCGTCGTCCTCGCCGAACCCGCGTACGTCGGTGGTGAGGAAGTAGCCGCCTTCCGCCGGCAGCGGCGCAAGGCCGGCGGCGCGCAGCGCCGCGGCGAGCGCGTCCCGCTGGGCGCACAGATCGGTCCGCAGCTCGTCGAAGTAGGCGTCGGGCAGGCCGAGTCCTGCGGCGATGCCGTACTGGAGCGGCCCACCGCTCGCGTAGGTGAGGAACTGCTTCGACGTGCGCACCGCGGCGACCAGGTCGGCCGGGCCGCAGATCCAGCCGACCTTCCACCCCGTGCAGCGGAACGTCTTGCCGCCCGATGAGATGCGCAGCGTGCGCGACGCCATCCCGTCGAGCGTGGCGATCGACACGTGCGGAGCGTCGAACGCCACGTGCTCGTACACCTCGTCGGTCACCACGATCAGGTCGTGACGCAACGCCACCTCGGCGATCGCCTCGCGCTCGGCCGCGTCGAGCACCCGCCCGGTGGGATTGTGCGGCGAGTTGATCAGCAACACCTTCGTCCGGTCCGTGACGGCGGCGCGCAGCGCGTCGGGATCGAACCGCCAGTCGGGCTCCACGAGCGGCACCACGCGCCGTCGCCCGCCGGCCATCGCGACCGACGCGGCGTATGAGTCGTAGTACGGCTCGAACATCACGACCTCGTCGCCGGGCTCGACCAGCGACAGCATCGCGGCAGCGATCGCCTCGGTCGCACCGGTGGTGACGAGCACGTCGGTGCCGGGGTCGACCCGCAGACCGTGCCAGCGCATCGAGTGTTCGGCGATGGCTTCGCGCAGCGGCGCCACACCCGTCCCGGGCGGGTATTGGTTGTGGCCGTCCCGGATCGCCCGGATCGCGGCCTCGGCCACCTCCGCCGGCGGGTCCGTGTCGGGGAAGCCCTGACCCAGGTTGATCGCGCCGGTGCGGTCTGCGAGCGCCGACATCTCGGCGAAGATCGTCGTCCCGAAGCCGTGCAGTCGCTCGGCGAGGTGCGCTGGCTCCATCGCCGGGAGACTACCGGGGCGAGGTCGAAGGAACGCTCGACGTATGCTGCCGGGCGCATCTCGCCGACGATGGGGGTCTCTGATGGGTGGTTGGAACTTCGCCGAGCTGTGGGAGCGCATCGCCGATCGGTTCCCCGACGCGACCGCGCAGGTCCACGGCGATCGACGCACCACGTGGTCGGAGTTCGACCGTCGAGCCGACGGACTCGCCGCGGCGCTGCTGGCAACCGGGGCGCAGCACCAGGACAAGGTGGCGCTCTACCTGTACAACGGCCCCGAATACATCGAGACCACGTTCGCCTGTTACAAGGCGTCGTTGGTGCCGGTGAACACCAACTATCGATACGTGGCCGACGAGCTCGCCTACCTGTGGGAGAACGCCGACGCGATCGCGGTGGTCTTCCACGGCTCGTTCACCGACATCATCGACGCCATGCGCGACCGGGTTCCGGGCGTGCGCACCTGGCTGTGGGTCGACGACGGCCACGGCGACTGCCCCGCCTGGGCCACGCCGTACGAGGACGCGGTCGCGACCGAAACCGGCCGGGTGACGGGGCCGCAGCCGCGCAGCGGCGACGACATCTTGATGATCTACACCGGCGGCACCACCGGCATGCCCAAGGGCGTGATGTGGCGTCAGGACGATCTGATCCGCGCCCTGTGCACGACCGGCATCCCGCCGATCGCCGGCGAGATGGAGGACGTCGGCTACGACGCGATCCTCGAGTTCCTCGCGAAGCCGGGGGCGCCGGGCATGCCGGCCTGCCCGCTCATGCACGGCACCGGCTGGTTCACCGCCAACATGTACCTGACCCAGGCCGGCTCGCTGGTCACGCTCGTCGACCGCCACCTCGACGTGGTCGAGCTGCTCGACACGATCGAGCGCGAGGGCGTCGGTGCCCTCACGATCGTGGGCGACGCGTTCGCCAAGCCCATCCTGCGTGCCCTCGACGCCGAGCCCGACCGCTGGGACCTCTCGAGCCTGCTGCTCGTGACGTCGTCGGGGGTCATGTGGTCGGAGCCGGTGAAGGAGGCGCTGCTGCGCCACCACCCCGGCATGCTGCTGATCGACGCGTTCTCCAGCTCGGAGGCGCTCGGTCTTGGTCAGTCGGTCTCCGCGGCGGGCGCCGAGGCGAAGACGGCGAAGTTCAGCCTCGGACCCAACAGCCGCGTGATCAACGACGACGGGGCCGATGTGGTGCCGGGTTCGGGCGAGCGCGGTCGCGTCGCGGTGCGCGGCCACACGCCGCTCGGGTACTACAAGGACCCCGAGAAGACCGCGGCCACGTTCCTGGTCGTCGACGGCAAGCGCTATTCGGTGCCGGGCGACTGGGCGACCGTCGACGAGGACGGCACGATCAACCTGTTGGGCCGCGGGTCGGTGTGCATCAACACCGGCGGCGAGAAGGTCTTCCCCGAGGAGGTCGAGGAGACGCTCAAGCTGCACGAGTCGGTCCATGACGCGATCGTGGTCGGCGTGCCCGACGAGAAGTTCGGCCAGGCGATCGTCGCGCTGGTCGAGCCCGACGGCGGCGCGACGATCGACGAGGCCGCGCTCGTGGCGCACTGCAAGGCGCACCTCGCCCACTACAAGGCGCCGAAGCGCATCCTGACGGTCGACACGATCGGCCGCGCGCCGAACGGCAAGGTCGACTACCGCCGCCACACCGAGGCCGCGATGGCAGAACTCGGTCTGGCCCCCGCCACGACGTGACGCAGCCCGGGGCGCCAGCGCCTCGCCTGGGGCATCTCCCCGAACTCGATGGGCTCCGCGGTGTCGCGGTGCTGCTGGTGGTGGCGTACCACGCGCTCGCCAACCGGGTGCAGACGCTGTCGTCGGGGCTCGACCTGTTCTTCGTGCTGTCGGGCTTCCTCATCACGACGCTGTTGGTCGAGGAGTACGAGACACACCGGCGGGTGGCGCTCGGCGACTTCTTCCGTCGCCGCGGCCTGCGGCTGCTCCCGGCGCTGTACGTGTACGTCGCGGTCAACATGGCGATGGCGATCGCCGGCAGCCTGGGCACGCCGAGTCTGTCGGGCGTGTGGGATCTGCGCACCGTCGGGGTCGAGAGCCTGGCCGCCGTGTTCTACGTGTACCCGGTGATGCTCGCCGCGTGGCCCGATCCGGCGGCGCTGCGCATGCCGCACCTGCACTCGCTGGCGCAGGAGGAGTGGTTCTACTTCTTCTGGGCCCCCGTGTTCGGCCGAGCGTTGCGCCGGGGCCGCGTGCGCGTCGCGGCGATCGTCATCGGTGCGGTCCTCGTGGCGGTCACCCTGGGCCGCCTCGTCGGCATCGCACAGGCCGACCCGGGGCTCGTCGGCCCGTTGCGGCCCGACATGATGTTCCTGGGCGCGTTCGTGGCGCTCGCGCGCCGCTGGTGGCTCGTTCGGCCAGCAGCGCAGGTCGAACTCGAGCGCCGCTGGGTGGTCGCCGCGGCAACGCTCGGCACCGCGGCGTTCGTGGCGTCCAACGCCGGGGGGTGGATCGACGGCAACCGGGTCGTGGTCGCCACGCTCACCGGCACCCGCCTGTTCGCCGTGTTCCCGCTGGTTCTGCTGCTCACCGCCGGTGGGGAGCACCCGGTGCGCACCGCGCTCCGGGCGCGGCCGCTGCGGTGGTACGGCCGGTTGTCCTACGGCGTGTACCTGTGGCACATCCCGGTGCTGTTGTGGGCCAACGGCGGGGCCGATCTGGTGCCCGGCACCGAGGTGATCCGCCAGAACCGTCCCACGTGGGTGTTCGCGGCCGCCGCGCTCGGCGGCGGCACGGCGTTGGCGTGGCTGTCGTACCGCTTCGTCGAGGCGCGGTTCATCGCGATGAGCCGCCGCTACCGGCCGGGCCGGCAGTAGCCCTCGGCGTTACGGCGCGGCGTCGCCGTCTTTCGTGATGGCCGTCACGTCGACCTCTTTGCCGGTGCGCCGGTCGAGCACGGTCGCCTCGCCCGCATACTTGAGCTTGCGCCCGAGCATGCGCATGTCGATCTGCTTGTGCGCGGTGTAGCTCACGGCGATGGCCGCGCCGAGCTTGGCAACGAACAGGATCAGGGCACCGCCGGGCTTGTCGGCCAGGCCGCCGAGGACGATGCTGACCGCCAGGTACACCAGCAGGTGCCACAGGTAGAGCGAGTACGAGATCTCCCCGAGCCACCGGAAGGGCCGCCAGCCGAAGAACTTCGCAACGCTCCACTCGCGGGTGCGAGCCAAGCCCATGGTGATGAACGCCGACGAGATCGCCATCGCGGAGAAGCCCCAGCGGAAGAACCAGAACGTCTCGTCGCACGGGCGCATCGGCTTGCCCTTCGCGACTGCACACCACAGCTCGGTCGATCGGGCCTCGGGCCACGGCATGCCGGGCAGGAGCTGCGGGATGCGGAACTGCCCGATCGGCCCGAGCGACACCACGAAGGGGCCGACCGACGAGATGAGCACGCCGACGAATCCGACGGTTCCCACCCAAGCGAGCGCGGTGATGATGCGTTTGGCGCGCTCCGAGAGCGGGTCGGGCAGGCGGGCGTTGATCACCGCGGCGGCGACGCCGACCAGCAGCGCGTCGGGCCGGGCGAGCCAGAGGGCGTGCAGGCCGCGGGTCCAGATCGACGGCGAGTAGGTGCGGCCGGGCCAGGGGCCGAGGTCGGCGCGGTAGCGCGAGATCGCGACCCAGACGAAGATGGCCACGCAGGCGACGGCCACCGACTTCGCCCGGCGCTTCGTGATCAACATCCACGCGACGCCCACGGCCGCGATGCCGTAGAACTGCTCCTCCACCGAGAGCGACCAGAACTGCACGAGGGGTCCGGCGCCGGTGCCGACCGGGTACACCAGGTGGTACACGTACAGCGCGGCGGCCGCGACGTTGCCGGGGATCGACTCGACCGACTTGATGGCGTCGAGCATGTCGGGCGTGGCCGTCGAGCGGTCGATGCCGGGGATGACGAGCTGGCTGAGGAGGAGCCAGATCAGCATCCACACGCCCATGACCGCATACGAGTTGGGGAGCAGGCGGATGGCGCGGCGGCTGAAGAACTTCCGCAGGTCGATGCGGCCCTGCGAGCGGTGCTCCTGCATCAGCAGCGACACGATGAGGAACGCGCTGAGCACGAAGAACGTGTCGATGATCGCGTTGAGGCTGTCGTACCCCTTGGGCAGGAGGTGGCCCACGAGCACGATCATCACGCCGAACCCTCGAATGCCGTCGAAGCCGGGCACGTGGCCCAGCTTCGGGGCGACCGAGATGAACCGCCCTTCGGTCACGCCGACCCCTCGGACCGCGCGCCCTCGGACCGGGAGCCCGACTTCACGGCGAAGCGGTCCTTGAACGCGAGCGCCCGGGTCTCGATGTACCGGTAGCTCGGGATGGCAACCAGGAACGGCACCCCGACCGCGAGCGCGAGCCACAGCGGCCGCGGCAGGTCACCGGCGACGATCCGGAGGAGCTCCTGTACCGGCACGTGCCACAGGTAGAGGCTGTAGCTGAGCATGCCGCCGATCTTCACCAGCGGCTTCCACGACAGGAAGCGGTTGGGCCACCAGTTCGGCAGGCGGAAGGCGCACAACACGATGACCGCGGATGCCCACGCGCCGACAGTGTGCCCCCACTGGATCCAGTAGAAGCCGTGCGGCCGCGTGCCCGTGTCGAGCAGGGTGCGGAAGTTCTCGGGATAGAAGTCGTGGTGGATGCCGAGGCGCTGGGCGACACCGGTCGACACCCAGGTGGTCGCGAACAGCGCGATCGTCGCGACCCAGCCAGCGCGGCCCAGCCAGCGGGCGAAGCGTTCGGGGAGCGGGTCGGGCACGTGTGCCGAGGCGATCGCGGCGAGCATGCCGATCATGAGCGCATCGGGGCGTTGCATCCACATAGCGACCGCTGCGGTGCCGAGCGGCCCGGGCACCAGGAAGAACCGCGAGATCTGGATGACGGCGACCAGCGCCAGCAGCCCCAGGGCGACCAGTCGCACCCCGCCGCGCACGATGAACACCAACGCCACCACGCCGACCACCAGATAGAACTGCTCCTCGACCGACAGCGTCCACAGGTGGTCGATCCAGGGGCCGTTGTTCACCGGGAACACGATGTTGTAGACGTACACTCCCGCGGCGGCGACCTCGGTGAGCAGACCCTTCAGGGTTTGGGCTCCCGACATGTGGCCGCTCGCCTTGACGATCACGCCGGCCACGATCGACCCGGCGAGCATCACGTACAGCGCGGGCAGCAGGCGGAAGACGCGGCGGGCGTAGAACTTGCGCAGGGCGATCGTGCCGGTGTTGGAGTGCTCCTGCAGCAGGAGCGTGGTGATGAGGAATCCGGAGACCACGAAGAACACGCCCACGATGGCCGCGAACGACAGGGTTCCCTGGGCAAGCGCGTGCCCACCCATCACGCCGAGCACGCCGAAGCCGCGCATGCCGTCGAACGGCGCGACGTGTCGAAGGCGGGGTGCGCGGGAACGCCACGTCGGATCGATCAGACGCGACATGTCGTTCTCCCCCGATCGTCACCCATCGCGATCCCTCAACCGTGCGGACACCGCACCCTAGGCGCGACCGCACCGCCGCGGGGCCGGGCAACATTGCCCACTGGCTGTGGGGAGTCGGCTCCGTCACCATCACCATCCTCACGAAGAGTGAGATTGGCGGAAAGGTGTACGAGATGGCGACGATTCCTCTTCGACAGCGCGCGCTGCCGGCGGCAGTGATGGCGGCGGGCGCGACGCTGCTGGTGTCGGGACTGATCGGCATCGGTGGCATCTCCGGTGCCGACGATCAGGTCAGCGGAGCGACGGGCGCAGGCGACACGGTGTCGACGACGCTGCCCGACGCGACCAGTTCCACGACCGAAGCCCCACCGATCACCCACGAGACGCTGCCGCCAACCACGGTCGATCCCAACGAGGGCACGATCACCGGCGAGATCCCCGACAGCGGCCAGGCAACCACCACAACCTCGACGACCGAGGCTCCGACCACCACGACCGAGGCTCCGACCACCACGACGGAGGCGCCGAGCACGACGACAACCGTCGTCGGCGCGGCGCACACCACGGGTGATGCGACGGTCGACTGCACGGCACTCGACCTGGTGCTCAAGCTCGACAACGCGGGCGAGTCCACCGGCACGTACGCGGTGACGTGGTCGGTCGACCTTCCGGTGGTGCTGGCGCCCGTGACGTTCGAAGCCGTGGTGCTGGCCGGCGAGACGCGCACCTTCACCGTGCCCGTGTTGCCCGGCCAGTCCGGCACGGTCGATGTCCGCGACGGCGACCACGAGATCGTCATCGGCGGCAAGCGCATCGTGGTCACCTGCGAGGCACCGACCACCGCCGCACCGACCGTCGCTCCAACCACGACGGTCAAGCTCAGCTCCGCCTCCACATCGACCGGGCTCGCGACCACCGGCACCGCGAGCGGAGAGCTGGCCCTCGTCGGCCTCGGACTGTTCGCAGCCGGCGCCGCCACCCTGCGCTACCGCACTCGCCGGGCGGATCGGGTCTGAACGCTCGCCGGGGCAGCGTGCCCCCGCAGCGACCGAGGCTCTAACCTCGGCGGCCGATACGACGACCTCCACCAAAGAAGGGACGCCAGATGGCTGACTTGGGGTATGACGGCAAGGTAGCGATCATTACCGGAGCCGGCGGCGGCCTGGGCCGATCGCATGCGCTCGAACTGGCACGCCGCGGCGCCCGGGTGGTCGTCAACGACCTGGGCGGCAGCGTGACCGGCGAGGGTGGCGACAAGGGCCCGGCCCAGCAGGTCGTCGAGGAGATCGAGGCGCTGGGCGGCGAGGCCGTCGCCGACGGCAACTCCGTCGGCACGCCCGAGGGCGGCAAGGCGATCGTGCAGACCGCGCTCGACGCGTTCGGCACGGTCGACATCGTCATCAACAACGCGGGCATCCTGCGCGACAAGACGTTCCACAACATGACGCCCGAACTGCTCGAGCCCGTCATCCAGGTGCACCTGCTCGGCGCGTTCTACGTGACGCAGCCGGCGTGGCTGATCATGCGCGAGAAGGGCTACGGCCGCGTGGTCAACACCAGCTCGAACTCGGGCATCCTCGGCAACTTCGGCCAGTCGAACTACGGCGCCGCCAAGATGGGCCTCGTGGGCTTCACCCGCGTGCTCGCCAACGAGGGTCGCAAGTACAACATCAAGGCCAACGCGATCGCGCCGGTGGCCAAGACCCGCATGACCGAGGAGCTCCTCGGCGGCTTCGGCGACAAGATCCTTCCCGAGGAGATCACCCCGACCGTGTGCTACCTGGCGCACGAGGACTGCCCGGTGACCGGCGAGGTCTACTCGGTCGCCGGCGGCTCGGTGTCGCGGTTCTTCATCGGCCTCACGCCCGGCTGGTACAAGAACGGTCACAGCGTCGAGGACGTGCGCGACAACTTCGACACGATCCGCAACGAAGACGGCTACATCGTGCCCGAGGGCCCCCAGGACGAGCTCGGCAAGCTGCTCGGCCTGCTCTCGGGCGAGTAACCGTCCCGCCATGTCCCACGCCCCCCTTCGCCAGAATCTCGATCCGCGGGATCTGCTGGATCTCGATGCCGAGCTGAGCGACGAGGAACGTCTGCTCCGCGACACGGTTCGACGATTCGTCGGCGACAAGGTGCTTCCCGACGTCGCCGACTGGTTCGACCGCGGGGTCTTCCCCCGCGAGATGGCCCAGGAGTTCGGTCGGCTCGGGGTGCTCGGGATGCACCTTGAGGGGTATGGGTGTGCCGGCACGTCGGCAACGGCGTACGGGCTGGCCTGTCTGGAGTTGGAGGCGGGCGATTCGGGTGCCCGGTCGTTCGTCTCGGTCCAGGGTTCGCTCGCCATGTTCCCGATCTGGGCGTTCGGATCGGAGGAGCACAAGCAGACCTGGCTACCGCGCATGGCGGCCGGCGAGGCGATCGGCTGCTTCGGGCTCACCGAGCCCGACTCGGGGTCCGACCCGTCGTCGATGCGCACCACGGCGCGCGTCGACGCCAGCGGCGACTGGATTCTCGACGGCGCCAAGATGTGGATCACGAACGGCTCGATCGCCGATGTCGCGGTCGTGTGGGCACGCACCGATCCCGACGGTCCCGACCGCGGCGCCGTGCGCGGTTTCGTCGTGCCGACCGACACGCCGGGGTTCTCGGCGCCGGTGATCCACCGCAAGGTGTCGCTTCGAGCGTCGGTGACCTCCGAGCTCGTGCTCGACGGCGTGCGCCTGCCGGCGAGCGCGGCGCTGCCCGGCGTGACCGGCATGCGCGGTCCGCTGTCGTGCCTCAACGAGGCGCGGTTCGGCATCCTCTTCGGCGCCTGCGGCGCGGCGCGCGCCTGCTACGAGGCGGCGCTCGACTACAGCCTCGAACGGGTGCAGTTCGGTAAGCCGATCGCGTCGTTCCAGCTGACGCAGCGGCGGTTGGTCGAGATGGCGATCGCGGTCAACCGCGCCACGTTGTTGGCGCTGCACCTCGGCCGCAAGAAAGATGCGGGCACGCTCGCGACGCCCCATGTGAGCGTGGGCAAGCTCGACAACGTGCGGATGGCGCTCGATGTCGCTCGCGAGGCCCGGTCGCTGCTCGGCGCCAACGGGATCACGCTCGAGTACCCCGTCATCCGCCACATGACGAACCTCGAATCGGTCTACACCTACGAGGGAACCAACGAGATCCACACGCTGATCCTGGGTAACGCCATCACCGGCATTCCCGCATTCGGCTGAGGAATCGGGCGTGGCGTTCACCACCGATTCCGGCGGCGTCGAGATCGCGTTCGAGCGCCTCGACGCGCCCGCCGGTTCTGCAAGTGCTGCCGGTTCTGCAAGTGCTGCCGGTTCTGCAAGTGCTGCCGGTTCTGCTGCCACTGCGACGGTGGTGTTCGCGCATGCCACCGGGTTCTGCGGTTCGGTGTGGCGCCCCGTGCGCGAGGCGCTGCGAACGCCGGTCGATGCGTGGACCCTCGACGTGCGCGGCCACGGCCGATCGGGGACGCCCGAGGGCGAGTTCCGCTGGGAGGACACGGCGAGCGATGTGCTCGCGGTCCTCGATGCGGTGCGCGGCGCAGCGGGCGACGGGCCCGTCGGCCCCGTCATCGGTGTCGGCCATTCGATGGGCGGAGCCGCGGTGTTGTTGGCCGAGATCGCCCGGCCCGGCACCTTCGCCGCGATCTGGGCGTACGAGCCCATCGTGATCCCCGCCGACATCGTCGCCGCGACTGCGGGCATGCCGAACCCGCTCGCGGTCGGGGCGCGGCGACGGCGCGCCGCGTTCGCGTCGCGGGCCGAGGCGCGGGCGAACTACGCGTCGAAGCCGCCGATGAACACGTTCGTTCCCGCTGCGCTCGACGCCTACATCGAGGGCGCCATGCTCGACGAACCCGACGGCTCGGCGCGGCTCGCGTGTCGGCCCGAGGTCGAGGCCGGGATCTACCAGTCGGGCTCCGAGCACAGCGCGTGGGACCGCCTTGGCGAGGTCGGCTGCCCCGTGGTCGTCGCTGCGGGCCGCGAGGAGCCCTTCTCCCCCGCCGCTTTCGCTGCGAGGATCGCCGAGCGCCTTCCCCACGGGCGTCTCGAGCGCCACGACGAGCTGGCTCACTTCGGCCCGATGGAGCGGCCCGCGAGCGTCGCCGCGTCGATCGACGCGGTCCTCCACACGGTGCTCGCCGAACTCGGCTGACGTTCGGGCCTCACGCGTCGGGCCCCCGTCGCCGTGGCTGTCGGCGGGTGCACCTACGATCGCCCCATGGCCTTCCCGCTACCGTCCACGCTGTCGCCGTCCAAGGTGTCCACGTTCAAGGACTGTGCGCTCGCGTTCCGGTTCTCGGCGATCGACAAGCTGCCCGAGCCGTCGTCGGTGCCGGCGGTCAAGGGCACGCTTGTGCACCGAGCGCTCGAACTGCTCTTCGCGACCCCGCCGCCGGCTCGCACCCGCGACGCCGCTGCCGAGCACCTGGCCGCCGCGTCGACCGAGCTGCAAACCGACCCCGAATTCGTGTCGCTTGATCTCGACTCGGAGGCGGCCGAGGCCTTCCTTGCCGATGCGACCACCATGCTCGACCGCTATTTCGCCATCGAGGACCCGACGTCGTTCGACCCCGTCGGGCTGGAGCTCATGCTCGAGGCACCGCTCGGCGACCTTCGGCTGCGGGGCATCATCGACAGGCTCGAGCTCGACGCCGACGGCGAGCTCGTGGTCACCGACTACAAGACGGGCCGGGTTCCGTCCCAACAGCAGGAGCTCAGCCGCCTCGGCGGCGTGCAGTTCTACGCCTGGCTGTGCGAGCAGGTCTTCGGCAAGCGGCCGGCGCGGGTGCAGCTCATGTATCTCGGCCCGAACCCGCAGGTCATCATCGCCACGCCGACCGACCAGTCGATCCGGGGGCTCGAGCGCAAGGTCGCCGCCATCTGGAACGCGGTGGAGCGTGCGTGCGAACGCGAAGACTTCCGGCCGCGGCAATCGCACCTGTGCAACTGGTGCTCGTTCCAGGAGTACTGCCCGGCGTTCGGCGGCGACCCCTCGCTCGCACCCGCGGCGCTGCACGCGGCCGCCGAGGCGGTGGCATCGTGACCGCCCCACCGCCCGACTCCGGGGCCACGGCCGCGGCCTTTCCCGCGCCCGCGCCCGCCGCGCCGGCGCCCGCCCTTGCCGGCGAGCTCGACCATTCCCTGGCCGGGCCGGTCTACCCGCTGGGCGAGACGGTTTGCCCGCCTAGGCGCGGCCGCCCTCCCCGCCACCGCCTGTTCTACGGCCTGTCCGCCGTGGGCGACCACGGCATCGCCTGGCATGTCGTCGGCGTCGCCCGGGCGCTGCTCGGCATCGACACGTGGGGCGGCGCGGTCGAGTTGTCCGCAGCGCTCGGCGTCGAGGCAGCGGTCGTGAACGGTCCGATCAAGTGGCTGTTCCGGCGTGTGCGCCCCACCCACGACGGCCCCCGTCCCCACGGGTTACGAACCCCGCGCACGTCGAGCTTCCCGAGCGGCCATGCGTCGTCGGGCATGTTCGCTGCCGCACTCGTCGCTCGTCGCAGCCAGGTGCGTTGGCCGTGGTACGCGCTCGGCGCCGCCATCGGCTGGAGTCGGGTGCACGTGCGCATCCACCACGGCTCCGATGTGGTCGCCGGGTACGCCGTCGGCGCGGTGCTCGGCGCCGCCGCGAACCGGCTACTCGACCGCCAGGACCCCCAGCGCTGCGGCCGTCGGTAGCATCGAACCCGATGAAGTCGCCCTACCCGCTGACATCGGTCGTTCTCGACGGGTTCACCTCGTTCGCGTCCGCGTCCGTCGAGCTGGGCGATCTCAACGTCCTCATCGGCCCAAACGGCGCGGGGAAGTCGAACTTCCTCGCGGTGTTCGACATGTTGGGCGCACTCGTCGATCGCCGCCTCGGGGTGTGGTTCGGTGAGCAAGGCGGGCCGAGCCGGGTCCTCTTCGGCGGGCTCAAGCGCTCGCAGGAACTCCGGGTCACCATGAAGTTCAATGGGGGACGGCAAGGCTACGAGGCCGTGCTGGGAGCCGCCGATGGCGGGACCGTGTTCTTCGTCGACGAGCGCGCCTGGGGGACTGGACAGGCGCATTCACAACCGTTCAACCTTCACATGGGCTCCGGCCATCGAGAGACTCGCCTTCATGATGAGATGGCTCACCATCCGAGGGGCGTGGCTGAATGGACGCTCGGGTGCCTCTCGGGTTGGACCCGCTATCACTTCCACGACACCTCTCGGTCGGCCGGGATCAAGCAAGCCCAAAGGATCGCCGATTCGCGGGCATTGCGGCGCGACGGCTCGAACCTCGCCCCGTTCCTGTACCGGCTGCAGCAGACCGGCGACCCGTCGGTTCGCCGAATCCGCGACGCGGTGCGCACCGTCGCGCCGTTCTTCGACGACTTCGTGCTGCAACCCGACGCGGCCACCGGCGATCTCATCCGACTCGAATGGCGACACACAGATAACGATCTCTTCGCCGACGCTGCCATGATGTCGGACGGCACGTTGCGGTTTCTCTGCCTCGCCACCGTGCTACTCCAGCCGGATCCACCGTCCGTGGTTCTGATCGACGAACCCGAACTGGGTCTCCACCCATACGCCATCAACCAGCTCGCTGAGCTGATGAAAGCCGCGTCGAACACGTGCCAAGTGGTGGTGTCGACCCAATCGGTCACGCTGCTCGATCAGATCACGATCGAGGACGTGATGGTGACCGAGCGGATCGACGGGTCGACCCATGTACGGCGCCTCGACCGCACGGGGCTCGACGAGTGGCTCGACACGTACTCGGTGGGCGACCTCTGGGTGAAGAACCTGATCGATGCGCGCCCACGCTTCGCATGACGAGGATTCTCATCTCGGTTGAGGGCCAGACCGAAGAGACCTTCGTCCGCGACCTGCTGAAGCCGCATCTCGATCGGCTCGGGGTGTTCCTCCAACCGGTGGTGCTGGCGACGAAGCGACCGTCCGGCGGCGGGAAGTACCGCGGCGGCCTGACGTCTTGGAAGCAGGCGCGGGCTGAGCTGGTCCGTCTGCTGACCGATACCAGCGTGCTCGTCACCACCATGTACGACTTGTATGCCCTTCCCGGCGACTTCCCTGGACGGCAGATGGCGAGCGGCCGGTCGCCGCGAGAACGCGTCCAGGCAGTCCAACACGCTGTTGACAGCGAGATCGGCTCCGCCCGGCTTCGTTCCTATGTGCAGCTCCACGAGTTCGAGTCGCTCGTGCTGTCGTGTGCCGGCCTGCTGGGCGATCGCTCAGGCGACGAACGGGTGGGCGAGCTGCTGGAGCAACAGGTCCAGGCGGCCGGAGGACCGGAATTCGTGAACGACGGGCCGACCACGGCTCCGTCCAAGCGGATCGCCAGCTCTTGGCCTGGTTACGTCAAGACCCTTGACGGCCCGGCAGTCCTGGCCGAAGCTGGGCTCGCCTCCATCCGGGTGGCATGTCCCCACTTCGACGAGTGGATCGCCTGGCTCGAACAGCAGGCAGACTGACCGTCGCAGGCGCTGCTGCGGCTGTCGGTAGCGTCGCCGTCCTCGGCAACTTCCTGCAGGTGGCGCGAGAAGGCGCGAGGCGCCTCACGCACGAGGATCTCCCGACTCAGACCGAGTGCTCGAGCCGGTACTGGTGAACCAGCACGGGCTGCTGCGGCGACGCCGCGACAGCGTCACCATGGAGAACGTCGGGGTCGAAGTCGATTCCACCTGGGAACGAGGCCGTCCCGGCCACCGGGTCGACGACCACCGCATGGAACACCTCGTCGTCTTGAAGCGGTGCGAACAGGCCCTCTCGGCAAGGCGCAAAGTCAAGCTCGCGGACCAAGCTATCGGTGAACGCGACCCGAAGCACCCGGGCCGCGACGACGCCGACCTCACGGACACGAACCAGCGACATGGACTCGATGCTACTGAAGCGGTTCGACCGGACCGAGCGCAGCTGGAACCTGCGCCAACTCCCAGTTCGCGACGAGCGCGTCGAGTCGCTCACTGCGCCTCATGCTCTCCGTAGATCGCATGGAAGTCGGGCGGGTTGCGGTCGGCGAAGTACCTGTAGATCGCCATACCGTCGCAGGCGCTCTGCTTGGCGATGCTGCGGCCCCGCCTGGGCCCGCGGCACGGCGGCCGCCGGAAGCGCTCAACTTCTGAGGTCGTCGCACCCGCTGGTCACGCGCCACGAACGGTGAGGCCGAGCGATCGCGCAGCCTGCGCCTGGCGGAGGTCGAAGGTGACGAAGGTGAGTTGGTCGTCGCGAACCCGGCGGGCCGATGCGAGATGGATCGCGTCGAGTGACCGCACGCCGAGCGTCTCGCCGATCTCGGCCGCGGCCAACGCGACCACTTCGTCGCAGAGCACCAGTGCGAAGCCGTCGAGATCCCGGTTGAACTGGGCGCGGGCCTGGCGAAGAACTGCGCCGTCGAGAAGGCGGGCAAGGTTGCGACGCACCTCGACCGCCGTCACCCAACTGGTGATCAGCACCGGGTCGGCGTCCAGGAATTCGGCTGCAATCGCCGAGTCCGGTTCGGCGACGTATCGCTTGAGGAGTGCGCTCGAGTCGATGTAGCTGGTCACTGCGATCGATCGTCGTCGAGCACGTCGAGCGTCGTTCGCCTCGACGGCCAGCCGCGGATCGGATCGAGCCCGGTCCGCTGAGCCGGACGGATCCACCCTTCGTCGATGCCTCGCTCGATCCCCCCGCTGCGCCGCGCCGACACGACGACGGCTTTCGGCTGCCCTCGATCGGTCACGGTGACCGTTTCGCCCCCGGCAACCAGATCGAGGTAGTGGGAAAGACGCTGCTTGAATTCACGAACCCCTACGTCCATGTGTCCACAGTATCGACCGATGTGGACACATTAGAATTCGTGCTTCTCGGCGAGGCCGGAGGAGCGCCCTGCGCTGGGCGGTTCACTCGTCCCCTGACCATCAGGGCAGACCGGGAAGCCTTTCGTGACGCGAGGGGCATCCGCACGGACGGTGCCAGCACCGCGTCACCCCCAGTGCTCATCTTGATAGGTCAGCATGTCGTCGCCGTGAAGCTGCTTGGTCTGGTTGCCGGTCCGCACCCAGAACTCGGCCGCGTCCGACGGGAACCCCGACCCTCTTCCCGGTTTGGCGAACACCGGCTTGCCGGATGCCGCCACCGAAACATGGCAGATTCGCGAGCCGTCGACCTCCGGAAACCGGACGCGCACCGTCGCAGATGTCGGTACTGACAAGTTCGTCTCCAGGAGTTGACGCAGCATCAGTTCGTAGCCGTCAAGGTTCTGCTTGCTGCCTAGCGTCTTCAGGTCGAGGCCGAGCCCCAACACCTCGCCGTCGTCGCCCACGCCGATCAGCACCGACCCGCCCTCCGCGTTAAGGAAGCCGCACACGGTCTTGACGATCACTGACTCCAGCTTCGGATCGACCATCCCGGCCTTGATGTTCCAGCGAGCGGTCGACTTGAACTCGATCGTCTGCGACTCGCCCGCATCGACGAGGTCACCGGCCGAGGGCTCCTGAACGGTTACGCCACTACCCCAGAGCCTGGCGAAGCCCTCGCGCACGACCCGGGCGATGAGCGTGCGGCGCCGTTCAAGGAATGTCGCGTATTCCAACTGCTCCCAGCCCACGGGCAGCGCGTGGAGGTGCTGCTGACGCTTCAACCGCTCGGGCGAGAGGCCATCCGTCATCCTGGGCACGTAGTCCATTGGCGCGCTGGCGCTGATCTCGACGTTCTCCGACCAGTCGAGGTGTGCCATGTTGGCAATCGCGTTGATCTGCCGGGTCCCCGTAACACCCCCGCCAGCGAGGTGCTTCTTCGGGAACAGGTGATGCCGCTCGATTGATCGAGGCGCCGGGACCGCCGGGTCCAGCAGGTCCCGGATCCGGACGTCGCTGAACAGCGCCTCCGCGTCCAACAAGTGCAAGGCCGCCAAGTACGCGAACAGGCCCGGGGAGCGAGCCGCGGAAGTGTCCAGCCTGTTCGGAAGGGTGATCTCCCAGTAGTCGTTGGTGAAGTTGGCGTTCACGATCCGATCGAGTTCGGCGATGAACGCAGCGCAGTCCCCGGCGGCGAGGTCTGCGACACGATTGAGGTCCGCCTCGAGTTGCGACTCCGGCGACGAGCTGTAGCGGCCCGTCGTTTGGGCCATGAAGAACCAGCGAGCGATCACCGGCCGCAGCACCTTCTTCTCGATCCCGAACCGGTGGCGCCCGATCAACCACAACGCGTAGCTGTACAGCAGGGCATTGTCGGAGCTGACCATCTTTCGACTCCGGAAGCCGGCGGTTTGCAGGCACTTGAGGAACTCGTGCCAGCTCGCCAGGTCGAGCACCCTCGCCTGCGCATCGGCGAGTTTGGCGAACTGGGCGATGCGACGCTCGGCGCTGACATCGCCAGTCTCCAGGTCCTTTCCGCGCAGGATGCTATAGACGTGCTGAAGCCGCGCCCGCCGGAAGGCGAGAGCGATGGCCACGCGGAGCATCTGATCGGGAGACGGTTCGATGAAAGGGTTCTTTGGGGAGCTCCCAGAGACCGAGCGGTCGACAGCGGCACGGCTGAACTCCTCGAGCTCTCGCCGTCCCTGCTCCCAGTGGACCGACATGAGCGTCAGGATGAAGTCGGCTTGGTTGAGCTGCACACCCTCTGAATTGATTCGAACGAAGATCTCGGCGACCTGCTCTTCGTTCGCCGTCGCGCCAAGCTCGACCACTTGGAAGCGGAAGTCGCGGAGGTCTCGAACACGGTCGATCCGCTCCTCGAGCGTGTCGGCGGCGTCGTCGGTGAGTTCACCCCCTCGCGCGTCGGTCAGCCGCTGGAGGAACTGCCGAACGGTTGTCTTGTACCCCGACGACCAGAGCGCGCTGATATCGAGAATGAACTCGGGGTCGCGTTCGATCGCGGCGTCAGCGACTTCAAAGGTCTCATCAGCCGGTCGAAACGCGATCCGGATCTGCCGCTCCTCAAACCGCTTGTTCAGGACCTTGCTGCCGGTGAGCACCGCGAAGAGCGAGGTCAGGCGTTGCTGACCGTCGACAATCAGGAGTTGTGGCGCCTTCTCGGGTTGGGCGGTGCCGATCTTCCTCGTCCCGACCTCGGCGCCTGTCTCCCAGAACATGAGCGTGCCGATGGGGTAGCCCCGGTACATCGAGTCGAAGAGGTCGCGGGTCTTCGCCGACGACCAGACAAACGGCCGCTGGATGTCGGGTAAGGCGACCCGCCCGATCTTGATGTCCTCGATGAGGTGGCTCAGCGAGTAGCCGGTGTCGCGGTACAGGGCGGGCATCGCGTGCTCCCGTGGTCGAACGAAACAGGCACGTGAGGCGCAGAAGATCAGCGGAAGACCATCATCGCCAGCCTGGGCCGCCACCTTAACGGCGGCGTCCGCTGGTGCCTGCTTGGGAAGTGGCCGGACGAAGGGCACACCACCGACATCAGCGTCCTGTCACACCCCCGCTTCGACGAGCGACCTGAGTTGGGCGAGTCCCTTCTCGAAGTCCTTGCCGATCATCTTGTCCATGCTCATGAAGACGCCCATGATCTTCGTGATCAGGGTCTTGCGGCCCGTCATCGTCCATGTCACGGCAGTCGAATCACCCGCCGGCGTCAGCGCGATCCGCACCTGGTTCGTGGCCTTGAACGGCTTGAGGAAGTCGATTCGGATGTCGACCGCGGCGTCGGTTTCGACACCGGTGATCTCCATGCGACCCGACCCGACCTTCCGGTTGCCCTCCCACGCGTACGCGGCGCCGACGCCGGAATCGGGCCCGGAGTAGGTGCGACGCAGGGACGGATCGATCCCCTCCCACGGCGACCACGCCTCCCAACGGCGGAAGTCGACGAGCTCGGCGAACACGGCCGCCGCCGGTGAAGCAATACTCGTGCGACGTTCCACGACGAACGTGTCATTGGCCATGTTGTGCCCCCTGTTGCATCACGTCGATCGCCGGAGGCTACCGATGCCCGCCCTCGCTAGCCCTGGCGTTGGAAGGCGTAGAGGCGATTGAACACGTCCGCGATGACTGGGAGGGCGGGCCGAGGAACGTGGTCCATGAAGTGGTTGCGGACTGACGTGACGTGTATCGGCCCGGCGGCGTCGCAGATCGTTTCCCCCGCCGGAGTGATGCTCGCAACCACCTGTTCATGCAGATGATCGACATGTCGACGATGTCGGCAACCTTTCAAACGGTCGTCGGCGAGTAGCGGGAGCGGCACGACTCCAGGCACACCGGGTCGGCGACACGCGAACCCGCCGGGCCTGCATCTCGTGTGACCGACCGGCGGATACGCTGCCCCGATGGAGGGCGCACCGACCCCAGGCGGGAATCAACTCACCGAGTTCGAGACGCTCATGTGGCATCTCGAACGGCACCCGCAACTGTCGAGCAACATCGCCAACCTGACGATCCTCGACCGTGCGCCGGATCGCGATGCGTTCACGGCCACCATGGAGCGGGCATCGCTCGTGTTCCCCCGCCTGCGGCAACGGATCGTCGAGGGTCCCGGCCCGTTCTCGACCCCACGCTGGGAACCCGACCCCGACTTCGACATCACGCGCCACGTCACCCACCTGAAGCTTCGGCGACCGAGCCGCGCAGCCCTGCACGAACTCGCGGTGCAGCGTGCGCTCACACCCTTCGACCGCTCCCGGCCCCTCTGGGAGTTCCTCATCATCGAGGGGCTCGCCGGCGGCAAGGCCGCGATGCTGCAGCGCCTCCACCACACGCTGACCGACGGCGAGGGCGGCCTGCGGCTCTCGCTCGAGTTCATCGACTTCACCCGCGACGCCCCAGCGCGCCCGCCTGTCGAGGCGCCGCCCGCCCCCCACACCAACTGGTGGTCGTCCATGGGCGAGTCGCTCGAACGAGCGGCCCGCCAACAGCTCGACTTCGCGCGCCGCACCGTCGACGAGGTGGCCCACGCGGTGACGCACCCCACCTCCGTGGTCGAGACCGGCGCCGAGTTGGTCGAACTCGCCCGCTCCACGGCACGCCAGGCGAGCGTCGGCGTGCGCCCCATGTCGCCGCTGTGGACCCAGCGCTCGCTCGGCCGATCATTCGACACCTTCGACCTGCCCCTCGCCCCGGCGAAGGCCGCCGCCACCGCACTCGGCGGCACACTCAACGATCTGTTCGTGTGCGGCGCAGCAGCCGGCGCCGGTCGCTACCACGACGAGATGCACGCCCCGGCCGATCGGCTCCGCATGGCGATGCCGATCTCGCGGCGAGCCGACAAGTCGCTCGGCGGCAACGTGTTCTCGCCCACGCAGACCGCCGTGCCCACGGCACCGATGGCCGTTGAGGAGCGCTTCCGACGGGTGCACGACGTGCTCGCCGTCGCCAAGGGCGAGCCGCCGGTCGGATCGAACGACCTGCTCGCCGGGTTCATCAACCTCGTGCCAACACCGGTGCTCACCCGAGCGGGCGTGCGCATCGCCGGCGTGCTCGACTTCGTCACGTCCAACCTTCGCGCCGCACCGATGGACGTATTCATGGCCGGCGCGCTCGTCGAGTCGAACTACCCGCTCGGCCCCGTCGCCGGCACCGCGTTCAATCTCACGACCATGTCGTATCGCGGGTCGCTGTGCATGGGAGTCGTGATCGACACCGCGGCGATCGCCGAACCGAAACGGCTCGTGCGATGCCTACAGCGGTCGTTCGCAGACCTGCTTCGTGCCGGCGGTCAACCCGGCGAACCGGACGTCAGTTCGCGCTGAGTGCTTCGACGCGGGTGAGCAGCGTCCGCACATCGAGCAGCAGGTCGGCGACCTCGGTCGACGGCACCAGGTTGCGCTCGGAGATGTCGCCCAGGCCTCGGTCGATGAGGGCGACGGCTTCGAGAATCGATTCGGTCTCGCGGGTCTCGGTCATCGCTCCTCCAGGGATCACCGGCCGGACCTGGGTCCGAACCGCTGGGCTCAAAGTCAGCTTACGCGCCCCGGAACAACGGTCGAGGGGCAATATCGCCCGCGTGTGGCGATCGGTAGGGTACCGAGATGACGTCTCCCGCCCGCGGGGTCACCCTCGCCTCGCTCATGACGATGGGGCCGGCCCGCTGGTCGTCTGCCGCCGAGTCGGCCGCCCGCCTCGGGTACGGCTCGATCTGGGTCGCCGAGACGACGGGGCCCGAAGCGTTCGCGAGCCTCGGAGCCCTCGCGCCGCTCGCCCCCGGCCTCGGCCTGGGCACCGGCGTGCTGGCGCTGCAACTGCGAACGCCGATGCTCGCCGCAATGGGCGCGGCGACGCTGCAGGCGCTCCACCCCGAGCGTGCCGTTCTCCTCGGCATCGGCATCTCCTCCCCCGCCGTGGTCGACCGTTGGCACGGCGCCACCTACGGCACTCGTCCACTCGCCCAGGTCCGCGAGTACCTGACGCTCGTGCGGCAGTGCTGGGGCGGCGAGCCGGTCGACTTCGACGGCGACTACTACCACTGCCGACGGTTCCGTCTGGGAATCCGCCTCGGTGAGCGGCGCCCTCGCCTCGTGCTCGGCGCACTCAACGCCCGCATGCTGGCCGTCGCCGGCGAACTCGCCGATGGCGTGTTGCTCAACTACCTGCCCGCGTCGGGAGTGCCGTGGTGCGTCGAGCAGGTCCGTGCGGCCGAGGCCGCTGCCGGCCGGAAGCCTGGGGCGTGCCCGGTCTACGCGTACGTGCACGTCGGGGTCACCGACCTCGACAGCGCGCGGGACGCGGCGCAGGCCGACCTGTTCAGCTACGCCGTCGTCGACTCCTATGCGGCGGCGTTCCGGCGTACCGGGTTCGCCGACGAGGTCGACGCGATCCGCAGCGCACACGCGGCGAGGGACCGCGCTACCGCGCTGGCCGCGGTGAGCGACCGAATGATCCAGTCGATCGACATCGTCGGGTCGGCCGCCGAGGTGTCGGCCGCGGTCACGGCCTACGAGGCGGCCGGCGTCGATCACGCCGTCGTCATGCCGCTGCCGTGGGGCACCGACCGGGACCGCGTCATCGCCGACACCCTCGCGGCCGCGGCGGCGGGCGCCTGACATGGACCTGGCCGAGAACGTGATCGTCGTGACGGGCGCGGCGTCGGGCATCGGCGCGGCGATGGCCCAGCGGTTCGCCGACGAGGCGCCGGAACTGTTGGTCCTCGCCGATGTGAACACCGACGGGCTCGCGGCGGTCGCCGCCTCGATGCCGCACGGCACGCAGGTGTGGCCGGTCCGCCTCGACGTGAGCGGCGAGGCGCAGGTACGCACCCTCGTCGACGACGTGTTCGAACGGGCCGGCCGTCTCGACCTCTACTGCTCGAACGCCGGCGTCGCGACCGGCGCCGGGGTCGACGCCGACGACTCGGTTTGGGAGCGCACCTGGAGCGTGAACGTGATGGGATCGGTGTACGCCGCGCGGGCGCTGCTGGCGCATACGACGCCGGAGCGGCGCAGCCGGCTGCTCGTCACGGCAAGCGCTGCGGGCCTGCTGACCAACCTCGGTGACGCTCCGTACAGCGTGACCAAACACGGCGCGGTCGCGTTGGCGGAGTGGCTCGCCATCCACCACCACGACGACGGGCTCGACGTGTCGCTGCTGTGCCCCCAGGGGGTGCGCACGCCGATGGTCACCGACGGGCTCGCCGCCGCGGCCGGCCCGGGTGCGGTCGCGGCCGGCGTGGTTGAATCGCTCGGCCTGATCGAGCCCGACGCGTGCGCCGAAGCCGTCGCCGAGGGGTTGGCGGACGACCGCTTCCTGATCCTCCCCCACCCCGAGGTGGCCGACTACGCAGCGGCCCGCGCCCGCGATCCGCAGCGATGGATCGCGGGCATGCGCCGCCTGCTTGCCCGCCTCAGCGCGGCGCCAAATCCCTGATCGCCTGGCGCTGGTCGTACCCGAAGGGCAGCAGCGCGATGACCGGTGTGGTCACCCCGTTGTCGGCGTAGCGATCGAGGTGCTCCCGGCACTGCTCGGGCGTGCCCCACACGATCAGCTCGTCCACGAGCGAGTCGGGAATCGCGGCGAGCGCACCCTGGCGATCGCCGTCGGCCCACAGCCGCCACATCTCGGCGAGCTGCTCGCCGCGGCCGAGCCACCGGTGGAACTCGGCGTACACGGGCACCGACAGGTATGCGGCGATCGCGTACCGGCCGAGGGCCATCACCGTGTCGCGGTCGGTGGTCGGCGCGACGAAGATGCGAGCCACGATCTCCTTGCCCTCGCCGTGGGCATGCACGATCGGTGCGACCGTCGCGACGTCGTTCGCCGACAGCCAGTTGATGATCGCTCCGTCGGCCTCGCGTCCGGCCAGGCGCAGCATGCCCTCGCGCAGCGCCGCTACGAAGATCGGCACCCGCCCCTCGTCGGGAACCTTCACACCCAGGCGGAACCCGTGCGACGCGAACCCGCGGTAGTCGCCGTTCGTCTTGGCCCCGGTGAGCGCGCTGCGCAGGAAGCGGACCGTGTCGCGCACCCGGTAGTACGGGTCGTCGAACTCGAGCCCGTTCCAGCGCTCGACGATCACATCCGACGACGTGCCGAGACCGAACGCGAACCGGCCCGGCGCGGCCGCGGCCAGCGTCGCGACCTGCTGAGCCAGCAGCGCCGGGCCCCGCGTATAGGCGGGGACGATCGCGGTGCCGAGCCGCAGCGACGGCGCCCAGACCGACGCAAGCGCGAGCGGTGTGAACGCATCGGCACCGTTCGCCTCCGACGACCACACGTCGGTGTAGCCCAGGTCCTCGAGTTCCACGATCCAGTCGCGCTGCTCGGCGAGGGGCACATCGTCGAACGGGATCGTCATGCCGTAGCGGCGCCGAGGCGGAGTCATCGGCGGAAGGCTACTCATCGACCGTCGGTGGACGGCGGGCCTCCTTGCGCTGCGCGTCGCGCCGCTTTGCATCGAGGCGCCGGCGCCGCGATCCCGCCGTGGGCTTGGTGGCGACGCGTCGGCGCCGCACCACCAACGCCTCGGCCAGCCGGGCCTGCAGCCGCAGGAGTGCGCGTCGCCGGTTCTGCCATTGCGACCGCTCGTCGGCGGCGACGACGCTCACCACCGGGCCGAGCCGCTCGATCAAGCGGTCGCGGACCGCCGGCGAAAGCGACGGCGAAGCGGCGATGTCGAAGCGGAGCTCGACACGGGTGTTCGAGGTGTTGGCGTGCTGGCCGCCCGGTCCTCCCGACGCGGCGTAGCGCCACTCCAGTTCGCCAGCGGGCACCACGATCCGGCCGACCACCAGATCGGCGCCGGGTTCAACCGACACGACCGGGGACCGCCTCGCCCGCCCGGAGCGCCGCAATCGCATCGAGCGCGAGCGCGAGGCTCCGCTCGAGGGTCTCCCAGGTGAACCAGGCGATGTGCGGCGTCGCGACCACCGAATCGAGGTGGCGGATCGGATGCTCGGCGACGAATGGCTCGTCGGGGAACACGTCGAGCCCCGCGCCCCCAAGGCGCCCGGCAGCCAACTCGTCGGCCAACGCGTCCAAGTCGAGCAACCCGCCGCGAGCCGTGTTGACGATCACGGCGCGATCGGGCAGCAAAGCGAGGCGCCGGCGATCGATCAGGCCGACGGTTCCCTCCGTGAGCGGCAGGTGCAGCGACACCACGTCGGAGGTTGCGAGTAGATCGTCGAGGGGCAGCCAACCTGGCCGGTCGTCGCGCAGCGAGTGGTGGTGCACCTCGGCGCCGAGCGCCGTGAGGACCGCTCCGAGGCGCTGCGCGATATCGCCGAATCCGACCAGCCCTACTCGCCTGCCGGACAGCTCGCCGCAGGACTCGCCCACCGAGGGCTCGACACGCCAACCCGAACCGGCGATCGTCGCCACGTGGTACGTGACGGTGCGGCGCAGCACGGCGAGCAGCAGGCCCAGGGCATGTTCGGCCACGGCGACGGCGTTCGATCCGGCCATGTTGGCCGTGGCGATCCCCCGCTGCGACGCTGCCGCGACGTCGATCGTGTTCACCCCGACACCCCATTTGTGCACCAGGGCGAGCGCCGGCGCGGCATCGAGATGCGCCGCCGTGATCGGGGTGAGGATGTGCCACCACACGTGCAGACGCCCCAACACCTCGGCCAGGGTCTCGGTGTCGTCGGGTTCGATCACCACGAGGTCGAGGTCGTGGCGCGCCGCGACCGCGGCGAGCCGTTCCCGCTGCCGGGGCCCGGCGGCACCGTGGTACGCCACGGTGAGTGCGCCGTCGGGAACCCGCCGCTGGGTCACGACGGCGCCTCGTCGCGCACGATCGCCGACTGCGAGGCAGTGGCCATGAGCACGCCGTCGCCCGACCACAGGTGCACGAGCCCGTGGCCGAACCCGTCGTGCACGGCGTGGACGCGAATGTCGAGCAGCACCCACTCGGTCGCGACCGGTCGGACCAGACGGATCGTGTTGTCCAGGCTGTTCGATCGGACCCACCGGCCGAGCGCCTGCGAGATGCCGAACGGCACGTAGTCGCCCAACACCGCGAGCGTCGCCGCCGACACGGCCAGGTCGGGCACGCGCACCCACAGCGCACTGCGGCCCTCGGCGCTCGGTTGCCCCGCCAGGTCGTCCCATTGAGTGCCCTGCGCGAGCCGGATGTCCATGCGTTCCATGATCGTGTCGCGCAGCTCCCAGCGCGACGTGCGCCCCGGGCAGTCCTCCGGGCGCGGCACCTGCGGTGGCGTGTCCCACTGTCCGCTTCCGGCGATGGGCCGCTGCCCGAGCGCGGCGTTCACGGTCAGGATCTCGCGATCGGCGACGTGCGCCACGACCCGCGCCTGGGTCGTGAAGTGCCCCGATGTCGCGACGGTCACGTCGACGTCCATCACGTCGTCGACCATCGCGTACGACAGGTACTGCCCGGTCGCCCACACCACGGGCCGCCCCGACACGGCCTCGAGCGCCGCGGCGAGCCCGCATCCACCGAAGAGGAACCGGCCCGCGGTCGCAATCCCCGACGTGACGGGCAGCACCCAGCGGTGAGGATTGTGGGTGGGTCGAAGACCCAGGAACTCGCGCGCATCCATGTCGTTCGCCACGCTATCGGCGCGGGGCCGGCCGGTAGCGTGGCCGGTCATGGCTGACACCCCGTGGCTCGGAGATACCTGTTCGCTCGTCGATGCGTTCCGTTCCGGCGAGCGCTCACCGGTCGAGGAACTCGAGGCGACCATCGGGGCGATCGAGCGAAGCGACCTGAACGCGTTCACCTTCCTCGATACCGAGCGTGCGCTCGACGCCGCTCACACGGCCGATGTGTCGCTGCCCTTCGGCGGCGTGCCGATCGGTGTGAAGGAGCTCTCGCCGGTGCAGGGCTGGCCGATGACCGAGTGCTCGCTCGCGTTCGAGGACGAGACGGCCACCTACACAAGCCTCCACATCGATCGGCTCACCGACGCCGGTGCGGTGCTCGTGGGGCAGTGCAACGCGAGCGAGTTCGGCGGCCTCAACGTGAGCGTCAACCTGCTGCACGGGGTCACGCACAACCCGTGGGAGCGCGGCAAGAGCGCTGGCGGTTCGTCGGGCGGCTCGGCCTCCGCGGTGGCCGGCGGGCTCGTGACGATCGCGACCGGCGGCGACGGCGGCGGGTCGATCCGCATCCCCGGCGGGTTCTGCGGCCTCGTCGGCATGAAAGGCACGGCGGGCCGCATCCCGCGGGGGCCCTTCACCGAGGTCCACCCCATGACGGTGGTGTCGGGGCCGATGGCCCGCTCGGTGCGCGACGTGTGCCGCTGGTACGACGTGACCTCGGGCTACGACATGCGCGACCCGTACTCGCTACCCAAGATCGAGGGCTGGGAGCGCGACCTCGCCACCTTCGAACTTCGCGGCCGCAAGGCGGTCATCGCCCCCACCCTCGGCGTCGCGATCGTCCGCCCCGAGGTCGAGGCCCGAGTGCGCGCGGCGGGCGAGCAGCTCGCCCGCGACGCCGGCCTGGAGCTCGTCGACGTCCCGGTGCAGCTTCCGGGGCTCGGCTATGAGTGGGCCCTAGCCAACCTCTCCCAGCTGCTGCGGGCGCTCGGCGATCGCTGGCCCGCATGCAAGGACCGCCTCACCGTCGAGATCGCGTTCGGGCTCCACATCGCCGAGGACCAGTTCAACCTGGCGATGATGGCGCGCTGCGAGGAGGCGCGCACCGAGGCCAACGAGCGGATGGCCGAGGTGTTCGATTCGGTCGACTTCATCATCTGCGCCACCAACCCCGACGTCGCCTTCGAGGCCGACTGCTACCTGAACCAGCAGGTCGGTGGGCAGCGGGTGGGCCCCGAGAACAACGGCGCTCTGACGATCCCCGCCAACATCGTGGGCAACCCCGCCATCTCGGTGCCGATCGAGCCGCTCGACGGCCTGCCGGTCGGCATGCAGATCATCGGGCGCCACCACGAGGACCAGTTGCTGTTGGACCTGGCGCACGTCGTCGAGCGCGAGCGCCCGTGGCCCATCGTCGCTCCGGGCTCGCCGATCTGACCCGACGCAACCGGGACTGTCGGTCCCCCCTCGTACGATCGTGTCGATGACCAGTTCCCCGCATTCGTCTCCCCTGCTCAACGACGAGGTCGCCGGCTCGCGGCGCGCCGAACAGTGGGCCGCCACCATGACGGGGCACGACGCAGGGCCCGTTCGACGGGCGCACCGCGACAGCACCGATTCGTTGCGGGTCTGCGACCTCGCCGATACCTACCTGCACGATCGGGCCGAACGCGAGGCGCGCCAACACGAGCACCTCGCCGCCGGGGCGACACGGGCCGAGGGTGCCGGCACCCGCGCCGCGCCCGAGCTTCCTGACCCGTTCCGCACCTGCTTCGAGCGCGACCGCGACCGCATCCTCCACGGCGCGACGGCTTTCCGGCGTCTGGCGGGCAAGACCCAGGTGTTCATCTTTCCCGAGGACCATCAGCGCACCCGGCTGACCCACGCGCTCGAAGTCGCCCAGGTCGCGACGGCCATCGCCCGAGCCGCACGCCTCAACGTGGCGCTCACCGAGGCGATCGCGCTCGGGCACGACTGCGGCCACGGGCCCGGAGGCCATGCCTCCGAAGATGCGTTCTCGCCGTATCTCGACGAGGGGTACGACCATGCCGTGTGGGGCGCCGACGTGGTGCTCGCCCCGCTCAACCTGTGCGTCGAAACGCTCGACGGCATCCGCAACCACTCGTGGTCACGCCCGGCACCGACGACCCCCGAGGGCGAGGTCGTTTCCTGGGCCGACCGGATCGCGTACGTCTGCCACGACTTCGAAGATGCGGTGCACGCCGGCATCGTCACCCCGGAACTCCTGCCGACCATGGTGCGCGAGCGTTGCGGCGACACGCGGAGCCGCCAGCTCGACGCGTTCATCCGCGGCATGCTGACGGCGATCGCGTCGACGGGAACGATTGGCATGGTCGAGCACCTCGCCGAAGCGCTCGCCGAGTTCCGCCGCTTCAACTACGACCACATCTACATGCGCCCGGCCTCGGTCGGCCAGAGCGAGTCGGTCATCCGGGTGCTGCGTGCGCTCGTCGATTACTACGCCGACCGCCCCAACACGCTCCCGTTCGACACGGTCGACGCGTCGGGCCCCCGCCGCTCACCGAACGTGTCGGCCGGCACCGCCGAGGCGGTACGCGAATCGGTCGCCTACGTCGCGGGCATGACCGATCGCTACGCCTTCTCGATGGCCGTCACGCACCTCGGCTGGGACCGCTCGGCACTTCCGCAGGGGGTCGACCTCCGGTTCTGAGCCAACGCCACGTTGCGAGCGCTGCCGACATCCCGAGCATCGCCCCGAACGCGACGATCCACGGGCGGTCGCCGTGCGCTGCGGTGAACCAGATGCCAACGACCGCCAGGGCGGCCGACGACGCTGCCGCAGTCGCCCACATGCCGGTGGTCAGCGGGGCGGAAGGCGGCGACTCCGGTGAACGGTCGGGCGCACCGCCGAGCAACACGGCCGCGGCACCGATCAGCGCTGCGAGATGCGTTTCGTCGCTCGGAGCCAGCAGGGCTGCCACCGCTGCAACGGCGGCGATCAGCACGCCGATGGTGCGCAACTCGTCGGTCTCCCACGTCGACGCGGCGATCGCCGCCGCCGCCACGACCAGCCCGGCCGCGCCCCACCGCCATGGCCCCGGCACCCCCGTTCCCCCGACGCCGTCGACCCACGCGCCGAGCAGCGCCGCGACCGCCACCAGCGCAAGCAACTCGGGGGCCGCTCGCCGAAGCGCCGGCACCACCCGGGCAACGAGCGCGACGAACACGACCGCGGCGACCACCTCGGCCAACCCCGCCGGACCCACTCCGAAGCGCCCGGCGAACGCCGCGACGACAACCACGAGGGCGATCGGACGTTGCCGACCCGTCACAGGTCGACCCCCGACGTTCCGAGCGCAGGTGCGGTGAGCACGAGCCGATAGCTCCCGAGGTGCTCCGGAAGCACCACCTCGACCGCTCCGGTCACCGACGCGCCCACCGCGATGTCGCCCGCCACGATCGTCGGCGCAACCGCCGTGGGAGCGATGACCGCGCCCGACGATCGGTCCTCGATCCACCATCGGATGCCGGCGAGCGGCACCGGGGTGGGTCCCACGTTGCGGACCGTCACCGTCGCTCGAAACCGTCCCGGCGCCGGGGCCGGATAGCTGACGCTCAGGGCCACCGCGGTTCGGCCCCCGGGTGCGACGGCCGGCGTCGTCGATGTCGCTGCCGGCGCGGTGGCCGGCGCGGTGGTCGGCGTCGTGGCCTGCGTCGTCGGGGCGGCCGAGGTCGCTGTTTCGTCGTCGGGTTCGGCCGCCACGGCCGGAACCGCGAGGCTGAACGGATCGCCCCCGTCCGTTCGCGACGCTCGCGCGCGAACCAGGTCCAGGTAGACCGAGGAGTCCCACGAGCCCCGCCCGGGATCGAGCGAGGCGACCTGGTCGGCGAGCGTGCGCTGCGACGGCCGAACGGGTGCGGCCGCAGCCGACGCGGCGAGTGCCGAGAGGGCCGAGGCGTCGAGGGTCGCCTGCGGCCGGAGGAATCGATACAGCGGCGCCAACTCGTCGATGACCACTGGGGCGACAGCGGCTCCGATGCGGTCGGTCGAATCGGCCGCTGCGTTGAGCAGGTCGACGGTCCCGGCGCACGGGCCGACGGCAGCGAAGGTTGATGAGGCCGCGGTCACGACCACCTCGTCGGGTGCCGCGGCGGGACGACCACCGGGCACCCGCCCAACCGCGGCCTCGGCACCGATCCGCCTGGCAGATCGGCTCGCCACGCGGGTGGCGGGGGCGGCGGGGCCCCCCCCCCCCCCCCCCCGGGGCCCCCCCCCCAGGCGCCCCCCCGGGGCCGTTTCCCCCCCCAACCCGTTCGCCCCCCCCCCCCCCCCGGGCCCCACGCGGCCGCACTCGGCAGCGACACTGTCGGGCAGTCGGCGCACCACCGCTGCCAGGGCATCGACCACGGTCGCGTCGTTCAAGGCGGCGGCACGGCCAATGGCGGCCTGGAGCGCTCGAAACTCGACGGTCTGTGCGGTGTGGCCCATCAGGCCGACCGGGTCGGGATCGGCGATCACGCCGGCGCTCAACGCGACGAGGCCGGCCGCAGTCGACGTCGTGTTGATGATCACATCGCCGCCGTCACCCGACGTGATCGCCAGCCCCACCGGTGTGCCCGTGCCGTCCTCGGCGACCAACAGCGTCGGCGCATCCTTGGACACCGCTGCCGCAAACGTGTCGCCACGCTCCGCCTCCACGCCGACCCCTTGCTGGGCGATCACGACCGTGGCCACGAGCGGCCGATCCACCGACACCGACGTCGAGACGTATCCCCGCGGCGCGGCGGGCACCCGCGTCGGTGAGCGCAGCGCCACGGTCGCCGTGATGAGCGCCACCATCGACCCGACCGCCACGATGCCCGCGAAGGGGTACCGCTGTGCTCGCGCTGCCGCCCCAGCCATCGTCGCTCCTGTCCACCCGACCGCCGGGTGCCGTCAACGGTACCGGTGCGACCCCGCTCGCCCCGACCACACGGACCGTATCGCTCCAGGCCGTCCTGCCCCAGGCCGTCCTGCCCCAGAGACCGTCCTCCCCAGGCCGTCCTACCCCGAGAACGTCCTACCCCGAGAACGCCAAATGGCCCGGCGAGCGGCCGGGCCATTTGGGACGCGTGATGCGTCGAGGTCAGTCGGTCAGGATGTCGACCAGCTTGCGGCCCTTGCGGGAGCCGAACTTCACCCGACCGTCGGACAGAGCGAAGAGCGTGTCGTCGCCGCCACGTCCGACGTTAAGGCCCGGGTGGAACTTCGTGCCGCGCTGGCGAACGATGATCGACCCAGCGGACACAACACCGCCGTCGAACACCTTCACGCCGAGGCGCTTGGACTCCGAATCGCGGCCGTTCTTGGTGGAACCGCCACCTTTGGTCTTCGACATGGTTCAGTTCACCCCTTGGAGATGCCGGTGATCTCGATGGTTGCCAGCGTCTGGCGGTGTCCCCACCGGCGCCGGTTGTTGGACTTGTTCTTATAGGTGAAGCCGACGATCTTGGGCCCGCGGGTCTCCTCGACAATGCGAGCGGACACCCGCGCTTCGGCGAGGGCATCGGGCGTGGCGATCGTGGTGTCGCCGTCGACGAGGAGCACCGGGGTCAGTTCGACATCGCTGCCGGGGGTACCCAGCCGCTCGACCTGAACTCGATCACCTTCGGACACGCGATACTGCTTGCCACCGGTCTTGATGACTGCATACATACGGGTTGCGAGGCTACCAGGCCGCAGGGGTCGCACCCAAACCAGGGGCACGCTCAGTCGACACCGATGACCGCCGATGCGAGCACCACACCACGGCCGCTGCACACCCCGCACTGGTCGGCGAACGATTCGAGCAGCCCCTCGCCGATGCGCTTGCGGGTCATCTCCACCAGCCCCAGATCGCTCACGGCGTACACCTGCGTGCGCGTCTTGTCGCGAGCGAGGGCCTCCTTGAACACCCGGACCAGTTCGTCGCGGTTCGCCTTGATTTCCATGTCGATGAAGTCGATGACGATGATGCCGCCGATGTCGCGCAGGCGCAGCTGCCGTGCGATCTCGACCGCCGCCTCGAGGTTGTTGCGGAACACGGTCTCCTCGAGCGACGACGATCCGACGTTGCGGCCCGTGTTCACGTCGATGACCGTGAGCGCCTCGGTGTGCTCGATGATGAGCGAACCGCCCGAGGGCAACCACACCTTGCGATCGAGCCCCTTCTTAAGCTGCTCGGTGATCTGGAACCGCTCGAACAACGGGAGGCTCTCATCCGCGCGGTCGTAGAACTGCACGCGGTCACCGAGGGCCGGCGAAATGGCCGACACATAGTCGTGCACGTCGTCGTAGAGCTTCGGCTCGTCGATCACGACGGCTCGGTAGTCGGTGTTGAACTCCTCGCGGATCACCCGCACCGCCATGTCGGGCTCGCGGTACAGCAGCGCAGGACGCTGCTGCTTCGCGGCCAGCGCTGCGATCTGTTCCCACTGCCGCAGGAGGCGACTCACGTCGCGTTCGATCTCCTCGGCGGTCACGCCTTCGGCGGCGGTGCGCACGATCACGCCGTGCTGGGCGGGCTTGACTCGGTCGAGGATCTGACGGAGACGCTTGCGCTCGTTGTCGGCGAGCCGCTTGGAAATGCCGAACGTGCGCGAGTTGGGCACGAGCACGACGAACCGGCCGGGAAGGGACACCTCCTGGGTGAGGCGCGCGCCCTTGTGGCCGATCGGGTTCTTGGTGACCTGGCACACGATGAGCTGCCGGTTCTTGAGCATCTCCTCGATGCGCGGGCGCTCGCTGCCGGTGGTCTCGACGTCGTCGGGGTCGAAGTGGACGTCGTTGCGGTAGAGCACCGCGTTCTTGGGCGTGCCGATGTCGACGAACGCCGCCTCCATGCCGGGCAACACATTCTCGACGCGGCCGATGTAGATGTTGCCGTGGATCTGGCCGACATCGTCGGCCGGCCGGGAGACGTAGTGCTCGAGCAGCACACGTCCCTCGAGGATCGCGATGTGGGTGCTCGCATCCTCCGCCACGTGGACGTTCATCTGGTAGCGGCCGACCGCCTTGCCCTTGCGCTGACGCCCGGACCGCTTCTTGAGGGTCTTGGCGTCGAGCTCGACCGGACCGTCTTCGTCGACCAGCGTCGCCTCGACCGGGCGCGGCGCCTTCGGCTTCGCTCCCCGTCCGCCCTGGTTCTGCCCGCCCCGGTTCTGTCCGCCTTTGGCGCCCTTGCCGCCGGAGCCGCCCTGGCCGGCGCCGCCCTGGCCGGACCGCGACGCCTGTGCGCCGCCGGAGTCGCCGGCAGCGGCGCTCCCACCGCCACCGCCACCACCACCGGACCCGCCGCGGCGGCGACGCCGGCGACGGGCGCTCGATCCGCCGCCGCCCTCGCCGCCGGACCCGCCGGCACCACCATTTCCGGCCGCCCCTTCGGCGCCCGACGCCGGCCGGCTGTCGCCGACCTGCGGCTTCGCCGGGCCCGGGGGCGGGATCTTGGGCACCAACGGCGCCGCAGGGTCGGTCGGACCCTTCACGGTCTGCACGTCGGGCGGTCGACTGGTTGACGGTTCGTTCTCGGACATCGTGTCCTACCTCTCATCGACCCCGGCTGTCGCCAGGGGTCCTGACGGCACGGTGGCGGCAAGCGGCACGCCACGGTGTCCATCGATCGTGATCCATTGTTCGTGCCGGCACACCCATGGGGCGGCCAGGTTCGGTCGTTCGTCGGCGCCGAGCACGGCCAGCACCTCGGCGGGGCGCAACGACCGGGGTCGCACCGCCATCTCCAGAGTCAGCGGTACGGGCACCACGCCCGCCGCGCCGATCGGTAGCTCCACCGCGTGGGCCGTGACGGGACGGCCCGACGTGATGTCGAGGATCGCGCCGCGCACGTCCTCGGTGATGCGCTTGCCCTTGCGCTCGATCGTGAGCGGCACCTCGGTGCGGGCCAGCAGTTCCGCGACCAGGTCGGCGGCCTGCGCCGCGTCTACCCCGGTCAGGCCGAACTCCCAGGTGACCGAGGTGACCGCTGCCTGCAGGGCGGTGGCGCTCCGCTCAACCACCGACACCGCCGTGACATCGACGCCCACCGGCAGCATTTCCGAAAGCGTGGGCGCCAGCCCGGTGATGTCGATCGGCTCGCGCAGGTCGATGTCGAGGTACTCCGCGATCGACGCCGCGCCCGTGGGCAACGCCAGGCCGAAGTGCACCTTCGGGCGCGGCGAGAACCCTTCGGAGTACGCGATCGGAAGCTCCGCCCGCCGGATGGCGCGCTCCCAGCACCGAGCCAGGTCACGGTGACCGAGGAAGCGGATCTTGCCGAGCTTGGTGAATCGAAGCCGCAGTCTCACACCAGCGCTCCCGGCTGTCGCGGGGACAGGGCGACCGGGACGGCACCGCCTGAGGCGAGGTCGACTCCGGTCCCCTGGCTCCCACCAGCCGGGGGCGTGGCCGAGGCCACGATGTGTTCGATCGACGCTCCGGTGCACGCACCGCAGTCGTAGCAGGGCGTCCAGCGACAGTCCTCCAGGCCGACCTGGTCGAGCGCGTCGCGCCAGTCCTGCCAGAGGAAGTCCTTGTGTAACCCGGCGTCGAGGTGGTCCCAGGGCAGTACCTCGTCCTCGTGACGATGGCGCTGCACATACCACTCGATGTCGAGCCCGTGAGCGGCCATCGCCTCGACCCAGCGATCGAGGTCGAAGTGCTCCGACCACTCTTGGAACGTGCCGCCGCGACGCCACACCTCTTCGATGACCGCGCCGACGCGGCGATCGCCGCGGCTGACGAGGCCCTCGATGAGCGAGGCCTTCGGGTCGTGCCACTTCAGATCGACCCCGTGGCGGCGACGGGTCGCGTCGCGCAACAGGTTGATCTTGCGCTGCATCTCCGCGCTCGTGTTCTGCCCGAACCACTGGAACGGGGTGAACGGCTTGGGCACGAACCCTCCGACCGACACCGTGACCGACGGGTTGCGGTGATGCCGCCTCCCGATCTCGATGACGTTGGTCGCGAGGTCCGCGATCCCCAGCGTGTCCTCATCGGTCTCGGTGGGGAGACCGGTGAGGAAGTACAGCTTCATGCGCCGCCAGCCCTGCGAGTACGCACTCTCGACGGCGCCGTACAGGTCGTCGTCGCGGATCAGCTTGTTGATGACCTGGCGCATGCGCCACGTGCCCGCCTCGGGAGCGAACGTGAGCCCCGTGCGCCGGGCCTTCTGTATCTGCGCTGCGACACCGACGGTGAAGGCGTCGACGCGCAAGGACGGGAGCGACACCGACACCTGACCGCAATTGGTCGGGTCGTCGACGATGTCGCGCACCACGTGGTCGATCCCGCTGAAGTCGGCGGTCGACAGCGACGTGAGCGCCACCTCGTCGTACCCGGTGCGGCGCAGCCCCTCCGACACCATGGTGCGCACCTGCTCGGCCGGCCGCTCCCGAACCGGCCGTGTGATCATTCCCGCCTGGCAGAACCGGCAGCCGCGGGTGCACCCTCGAAACACCTCGACGTTGAGGCGATCGTGCACCACCTCGGTGACGGGCACCAACTGGCGGCGCGGGTAGGGCCACTCGGCAAGGTCCGCGATGGTCCGCTTCGACACCCGCTCCGGCGCCTCGGGAACGGTCGGCTCGATCGACACGATCCGAGGCCCGTCGTAGGTCACGTGGTACAGCGACGGCACATACACGCCCTCGACCGCGGCCAGGCGTCGCAGCACCTCGTCGCGGGAGCCGCGCCCGTCGGCCTTCCAGTCGCGCACCACCTCGGAGATCTCCGAAACCACTTCCTCGCCGTCGCCGAGCACCACCACGTCGAGGTAGTCGGCGATCGGTTCGGGGTTGTACGTGCAGTGCCCGCCGGCGATCACCAACGGGTCGTGCGGGCGGCGTTGCGACGCGCGCACCGGCACGCCGGCGAGGTCGACGCAGTTCAGCAGGTTCGTGTAGGTGAGCTCCGCCGAGAGGTTGAACGCCAGCAGATCGAAGTCGGAGGCCGGCCGGTGGCTGTCGACGCTGAACAGCGGGAGCCCGGCGGAGCGCATCTCGGCCTCGAGGTCGACCCATGGCGCGTACGAACGCTCGGCCGCCACCCCGGGCCGCTCGTTGAGGATTTCGTAGAGGATCTGCAGCCCTTGGTTGGGCAGGCCGATCTCGTAGGTGTCGGGGTACAGCAGCAGCCACGACACCACGCCGGGACCGTGGTGGGCGTCGACCGTGCCGAGCTCGCAACCGATGTACCGAGCGGGCTTGCCCACCCTGGCCAACAGCGGTTCGAGCTGCGCCCACAGGGAGGTCATGATCGTCCCATCCTAGTGGTCGTGCCCGCCGGGGAGCGGACCGCGGCGGGACGAGGTCATGTGAACCGGCGCATGTGCACGTTCAGCACGAGCCCGATGGCGATGAAGGCCGTCAGGGTCGACGAGCCGCCGTACGACACGAGCGGCAACGGGATGCCGGTGACCGGCATGATCCCGAGCGCCATGCCGGCGTTCTCGAACACGTGGAACATGAACATGGCGATCACACCGACGCAGATGAGCGTGCCCACCTCGTCGCGAGCGAGCACGGCGGCGCGCCAGGCGCGCCACACGATCGCGCCGAGCAAGGTGAGCAGCAGGGCCGATCCGGCGAAGCCGAGTTCCTCGCCCGGCACGGTGAAGATGAAGTCGGTCTGCTGTTCGGGAACCGAACCACCGCTGGTGAACTCGCCCTTCAGGTAGCCCTTCCCGGTGAGCCCACCGAGCGAGATGGCGGCCTGCGCCTGGCGGGTGTTGTACGACGCCTTGAGGGCGGCATCGCTCTTGTCGTCGGGGTTCACGAACGTGGTGAGCCGGGCCTTCTGGTACTCGTCGAGGGTGTCGCTGGTGAGGATCGTGGTCACCGCACCCACCCCGAGTAGGCCCAACACGAGCAGGTATCGCACGGGCACGCCCGACACGAGCAGCATCGCGGCGCACATGACCACGAACACGAGGGCGGTTCCGAGGTCGGGCTGCAACATGATCAGGCCGATCGGCAGGGCGAACATCGCCAGCACGGTGAGGGTGTGGCGCAGTCCGACGCCCTCGGTTTGGTTGCCGAGGTAGCTCGCCACCGCCACCGTCACCGTCAGCTTGGCCATCTCGGCGGGCTGAATCTGGATCGGACCGACCTCGTACCAGGCACGGATGCCGTTGTGTAGCGCCCCGATGCCCGGGATGGCCACGCCGATCAGCCCGAGGATGCCGCCGAGGTACAGCAGCCGCGACCACTGCGCGTACTTCGAATAGTCGATCACGCCGGCAGCGGAGGCCGCCACCGAGCCGATGACCGCGAACACGATGTGCTTCTCGGCGAAGGCCCACGGGTCGGTGCCGGTCCGCGTGGCGCTGTAGACCATCGCAACGCCGAACATCGACGTCATGGCAACCACAGCGACCATCACGAAGTCGACATGTCGCCAGGCGGCGCTCATGTCTTTCTGCCGCACGATCGAGGCGGGGCGGGCGGCAAGCATCAGCGGCGCACCTTCGAGGTTTGCGGGGGCAGGACCGCTTGGTCGCCTCCGGTTGGGCCGGTCGCGTTCACCGGTGCGGGCGGGCCGGTCGGCCCGGTCACGCCTTCGGGGGCGCCGACTGTGCCGTCGAGCGGCGCGTTGGGGTCGGGCAGGGTGGTGGTGGCCTGGCCGGGCTCGGCCACCGTGCCGTCGAGTTCCTCCCCCGGCGCGGCGGACGCGTCGGCGAGCACCACGGTGGGCTTGCCCACCGGCGGGAGGGTGCCCTTCGACGCCGGACGAAGGATCGAGAAGGCCAACGGCGCCGCGGCGTCGGCGCCGAACCCGGCTTGGGGGATGATCGCCGAGACCGCGTAGTTGGCGGGCGTGCCGATCTCGGCCGGGCCCCATCCGACGAAGATCGACGTGTCGGCGACCTTCTCGAACGTGCCGGTCGCCGGCGACTTCTTCGTGACCTCGGCCGTGCCGGTCTTGCCGGCCATCGGCCATTCCGTCGGACTCGCGTTGAACGCCTCCTCGGCGGTGCCGTTGCCGCGCTGGGTCACGCCGAGCAGGCCACGGAACATGGTCAGGTAGTGCTCGAGGTTCGACAGGTCGACCTTGGCGGCGACCTTCGGCAGGAACGTCTTGACGACCTGGGTGTTCTCGGGGCCGTCCGAGGGGTTGAGCAGGTCGATGCGCCGGGTGACGCGCGTCGCGATGTTCGGCACATACCGGGTGCCGCCGTTGGCGAAGGTGGCATACGCGTTCGAGAGCTGCAGCGGGGTCACGGCGACCAGCCCCTGCCCGATCGAGACGTTCAGGTTGTCGCCGGTCGTCCACTCGCGGTGGTCCCACGCCTTGGGGTTCTTGTCGTACGCCGCCGCGAGGAACTTCGGGGTGCCGATGAGCCCGGGCGATTCGGTCGGCAGCTCGATTCCCGATTGCTGCCCGAAGCCGAACTCGTTGGCCATGTCCTGGATCGGCGACGGACCGAACGTGCCGTTGTTGACCCAGAGTTGGTCGCCGATGCGGTAGTAGAAGACGTCCGACGAGACGGTCAGCGCCTTCTGCAGGTCGACCGTTCCGTACTTGGCCTTGCCGGCGTTGCTGCGGGTGCACCGCATGTCGCGGCAGTTCTCGATCCGATACGTGCCGTTGTCCTGGATCGTCGTCTGCGGGGTGATGAATCCGGTCTTGAGCGCGGCGAGGCTCGTCACCAGCTTGAACGTGGAACCCGGCGCGTACGCCTCGGATGTCGCCCGATTGAGCATGGGCTTGAGCCCCGTCGTCATCTGGTTCCACAGATCGGTCGAGATGCCGTTGACGAGGAGCGACGGATCGAACGTCGGGTACGAGGCCATGGCCAAGACGTCGCCGTTGCGGGGGTCGATGACGACGACCGACCCCTCCTGCGCATCGCAGGGCCGGGGGTCGCATCCCTTGATCGCACCGCGGCGCGAGCGAACCCAATTGGCGAGCTGCTGTTCGGCGAAACGCTGCAGGTCGAGATCGATGGTGAGCCACACGTCGTCGCCAGGCTGCAGTTCGGCCCGGCGGAGGGTCGCGATCTTCTGGCCCTTCGCGTTCACCTGGATCCGCTCATCGCCGGGCACTGCACGCAGGTATTTCTCGAACGACCGCTCGATCCCGGACTTCCCGATCTCGTCCTCGATGCCGTACGGCTTGGCCGCTGCCGACAGCGGGGCTCCGGGCTTGCCCTGCTCCTCGACCTTGGCCTCGAGCTCAGTGTCAGTGATCCGCCCGACGTAGCCGAGAATGTGCGCCGCGAGCTCGCCGTAAGGGTACGTGCGCACGGTCCGGACCCGAACCTCCACACCGGGATACTCGTCGCGGCGTTCACCCAGATAGATCTCGAGGTCCTCGGGCACTCCGCGACCGATCACGGCGACGAAGTCGTTCGGGCCGTATCGCACGTCGTTGAAGAGGTCCTCGATCGTCGTGAACTTGGTCGGGAACCCGAATTCGGTGAGCACACCCGCCAGTTCCTTGAACTCGGCGTTGCGGGTCGCCACCTCCTCGTCGGTGTCCGGTGTTCTCGGGTCGCCGTCGCCGAGGCCGCGCTTGCGGGCCTGCTGCTTGTCGATCCCGATGACCCGCACGATCTCGTTGTCGACGATGACCTTGCCGTTGCGGTCGAGTATCCGGCCGCGGGGGCCCTCGCTGTGCAGCGTTCGGATGTGGAGCGCCCGCGTCGACTTGACCACTTCGTCGGTGCGGATCGCCTGCAAGTACCACAGCCGAGCGAACAGCGTGGCGAAGAGGGACATGCACACGATCCCGACGATCGTGAGGCGTGAGCGCGCCACCTGAGCGTCAGTCATCGAGGCGCCCGCGCATCATTCCGCCATCGAACGGGACTCGGGGCCATCGGCCCAGCTTGCCAAACGCAGGCCGATCCGCGACATCAGGGCGGCGACCAGCGCCACCACAACGAGGAGCAGCACCAGGTTCGTGCGCTCGATCGTGTGGGCGCCGAACATCTCGCCCAGCGCAGCGAACAGCAACACCGCCGCAGCGCTGCCCACGGCCACGAGCACCGTCGATACCGCACGGCCGGTCTGCAGGACGACCTCTTGCAGCATCCCCGCAGCGAAGGCGACCAGGCAGTATGCGAGGGCCGAAAGACCGAGCGGATGGTCGCGCGGGAGGTCGTAGAGGAATCCCGCCCAGAACCCCACCACGGCACCTCGTTGCGAGCCGCCGGCCAAGCCGGCGCACACCGAGATCACCACCATCAGGTCGGGCACGATGCCGAGAGGTCGAACCTGGCTCGCGACGCCGATCTGCATCACCAGCACCGAGGCGAGCACGACCGCCCACCGGGCCGCGATCGCGGACGGGGTCACTTCGGCCGCTCCCAGAGCAACACGTCGACCGCGTTCATCGACTCGAGGTTGGCGTACAGGTCGACCTCGACCTCTTGGGTCTGAGCGAAGGAGCTCCGGGTCACCTGCTTCACCTGGCCGATCGGAAGATCCTTCGGGAACGCTGCCCGTTCCAGGCCGCTCGTGACGATGGGAGCGCCCTTGGTCACCTCGGAGTTCAGCTCCACGCCCTCCTCGATCAGAAACGACGCGTTCGGCCCGCGGCCGTGGCCGACGGCGAGGTTCCCCGAATCGGTGAGCTTCACGCCAACGAAGAAGTCGTAGTCGTTGATGAGCCGCACCACGGCGTGCTTGGGCGTGACGCTCAGGATCTTGCCGACCAGACCGTCGCTCGTGACGACGGGCATGTCGACCTTGATTCCCGCCGCGCTGCCCTTGTTGATGCGCACGGTGGTGTTGTCGAAACTCGAGAACGGGCCTGCGGCGAGCTGCGCCGTGACCGTCGGGATGGTGCCCACGAAGGGCAGGTTGAGCTGGCGCTGCAGCTCCTCCAATTCGGCCGAGGCGTTGGCATTGCGAGCCTGCTTCGCCTCGAGCCGTTCCACCTGTTCGCGAAGCTCGCGGTTCTCGGCGACCACCGAGTCGTAATCGGTCGCGCCCCCCCACCAGCTGCGAATCGGTTTCGTCGCGGATGACACCACGTTCTGCACGGGCGTGAGCACGTCGATCACCAGGCTGCGAACACTGCCGAGGACGGGGACGCCCTCGCCGCCGACGGTGAGCAGCGTGAACGAGGCGAGGATCGCGATGATCAGCGTGACGCGAGGGTGACGGCGGTGCGACCCGGCCAACGATGTGCCTCCGCTCAGTCGCGGCCCGAGGACAGCAGCACCCCGCGCAGCGCCTCGAACGACTCGAGGCAGCGGCCCGAGCCGAGCGCGACCGCATCGAGCGGATTGTCGGCAATCCGAATCGGCATGCCCGTCTCGGTGGCGATCCTCGAATCCAGCCCGAGCAGCAGCGCACCGCCGCCGGCGAGCACGATGCCCTGCTCCATGATGTCGGCGGCGAGTTCGGGCGGGGTCTTGTCGAGCGTGAACTTCACCGCGTCGACGATCGCCGAGACGGGCTCCTCGATCGCTTCGCGGATCTCCTCGGTGGACGTGACGATCGTCTTGGGCAGGCCGGTCACGAGGTCGCGACCGCGGATCTCGGCCTGCATCTCCTGCTCCAGGGGGAAGGCCGAACCGAGGTACATCTTCACCTCTTCGGCCGTCCGCTCGCCGAGCGCGAGGCTGTATTCCTTCTTCACGTACTGGATGATCGCCTCGTCGAGCTCGTCGCCCGCGACCCGCACCGACTGCGACGCCACGACACCGCCGAGCGAGATGACGGCGACCTCGGTCGTGCCGCCACCGATGTCGACGATCATGTTGCCGCGAGGCTCCTGCACCGGAAGGTTCGCTCCGATCGCGGCGGCCATCGGCTCCTCGATGATGTACGCCGGCTTGGCGGCGCCGGCGTACTCGGCGGCCTCCTGCACGGCGCGCTGCTCGACGCCGGTCACCCCGCCGGGCACGCAGATGACCATCCGCGGCCGGGCGAAGCGCCGCGAGTGCACCTTCTCGATGAAGTACCGCAGCATCTTCTCGGAGATCTCGAAATCGTTGATCACCCCGTCGCGCAGCGGCCGAATGGCCTTGATATGACTCGGGGTGCGGCCGATCATCCGCTTCGCCTCGAGCCCGACGGCGAGCGGTTCGCCCGAATGCGTGTTGACCGCGACGACCGAGGGTTCGCGCAGCACGATGCCCTCGCCCCGCACGTAGACCAGTGTGTTGGCCGTGCCGAGGTCGATCGCCATGTCTTTTCCGAGGACGCTGGAGAACGATGAGAACTTGGCCATGAAGTGACTGCCCTGTCGTGTGGGCCCCGTGTCCAGCCGAACGCGGAGCCGAGAGTCGCCATGGTAGTTGCACGGGCCCCGAAGGGCCCGGTCGGCCGATCAGCCGAGGCCGGGGAAGAAGATGGCGATCTCGCGAGCGGCCGACTCGGCCGAGTCGGAGCCGTGAATCAGGTTCTCGCCCATCTCGATACCGAGATCGCCGCGGATCGTGCCCGGGGCCGAGTTCCGCGGATTGGTCGCGCCCATCATGTCGCGCACGACCTTCCAGGTGTCCTCCGGGCCCTCGATCACGGCGACCAGCGCCGGGGAGCGGCCGATGAACGACACGAGCTCGTCGTAGAACGGCTTGCCGACGTGCTCGGCGTAGTGCTGTGCGGCGGTGTCGGCGTCGATCACGCGCAGTTCCGCGGCGACGATGCGAAGCAGGCGGCGCTCGAAGCGGGAAAGGATGTCACCGACCAAGCCCCGCTCGACGGCATCGGGCTTGCAGATCACGAGAGTGCGGTCCATGGGGGTGGGACAGTAGTCCCCGAGGAGGCGACAGCCCCAACGCGCCGTGGCTCGGTTCAGTGTTCGCGGCGGCGGACTGCGGCGCGGGCCGGATCGACCAGGCGGAACGAGCCGGTGACGAGCACCAAGTCGTCCACCTCGGCGTCCTGGCGAGCTCGCGCCACCGCCGCCTTCAGATCGGGCGCCGAGATCGCGGCGATGCCGACCCGCTCGGCGGCGGCCACGATCGCGTCAGCCGATTGCCCCCGGACCCCCTCCACAGGGGTGGCGACCACCAGGTCGATCGGGAACCGCTCGTGCAGCGCCCGAAGGAACGCCACGGGGTCGCGGCCCGCCAGCATCCCGACGACAGCGGTGCGCCGACCGGCGATCATGAACGACTCGGCGAGCGCCGCACCGAGCGAGGCGGCAGCGTCGGGGTTGTGAGCGCCGTCGAGCACCGTGACCGGTTCGGTGGACGCGACCTCGATCCGCCCCGGCAACGAGAGCCCGGCGAAGGCCGCCTCGACGATCTCGGCGGGAAGCGCGCCACCGATCAGCGCCTCCACCGCCTCGATCGCAACCGCAGCGTTCACCCCCTGTGCCCTGCCGTGTACCGGCACGAAGACCTCGTGGTGACCGCCGCTCGACGTGTCGATCACCACGTGTCGGCCGCCGACGGCGACCCGCGAGTCGACGAGTTCGAAGTTGTGCCCGAACGCCACCACCGCCAGGGGCCCCTCGGCCTCGACGTGAGCGATCACGTCGGAGGCGTCGGTGCCGAGCACCGCGATCGACCCCGGCTTCACGATCCCCGCCTTCTCGGATGCGATCCTCGACCGCCAGTCGCCGATGAAGTCGGTGTGATCGGCCCCGACGTTTGTGAGCACGGCCACATCGGCGTCGACCACGTTGGTGGCGTCATACCGTCCGAGCAGCCCGACCTCGATGACCGCCACGTCGACGGGCGCGTCGGCGAACGCGACGAGCGCCGACGCGGTGACGGCCTCGAATGCCGTGAGCTCCACGTCGAGGTGCTCAGCAACGCCTCGCACGGACGCGACCGCGTCACCCAGGTCGGCGTCACCAATCGGCGCGAGGTCGACGCGAATCCGCTCGTTCACGGTGCCCTCGGGGCTCATGTACGTGCCGACCCGCAGGCCGAGCTCGGACACGAGGCGTTCGATCATGCGGCACACCGAGCCCTTGCCGTTGGTGCCCGTCACGTGCACCACTCGGTAGGCACGTTGCGGCTCACCGAGCGCCTCCATCACCGAGCGCAGCGGCCCGAGGCTCAGGCCCTCGATGCGGCCGGCGCTGACGCCCACCGACGTGAGCTCGTGATCGACGAGCCGGCGCAGATAGTCGAGCGCGTCGGCTCCGCCTCGCCCGGATTCTCCGTGGTTCACCCGGTCACGACGCAGCGCGGCGAGGGCGTGAAGGGCGAGCCGACTCGGTCTTGGGGACGAGCGTCGGGTTCACCTTCTCGAGCACGACCGAGGCGTCGACCACGCACCGGGCGACATCGTCGCGGCTGGGCAGGTCGTACATGACCCCCAGGAGCACCTCTTCGAGGATGGCCCGCAGGCCGCGTGCGCCAGTGGCCCGCGCCAACGCCTGGTCGGCGACGGCCTGGAGCGCATCGGCGGTGAACTCGAGCTCCACATCCTCCAGCTCGAAGAACCGCTGGTACTGCTTGACCAGCGCGTTCTTCGGCTCGACGAGAATCTCGACGAGCGCCTGCCGATCGAGGTGGTCGACCACACCCATGACGGGAAGGCGGCCGATGAACTCGGGGATCAGCCCGAACTTCATCAGGTCTTCGGGCAGCAGGTCGTTGAGCAGCTCGCCCGCGTCACGATCGCGCGTCGTGCGAATGTCGGCGCCGAAGCCCATGCCGCGCCGACCGACGCGCTGCTCGATGATCTTGTCGAGGCCGGCGAAGGCACCACCGCAGATGAACAGGATGTTCGTGGTGTCGATCTGGATGAACTCCTGATGGGGATGCTTGCGCCCGCCCTGCGGCGGCACCGAAGCCGTGGTCCCTTCGAGAATCTTGAGCAGCGCCTGCTGCACGCCCTCGCCCGACACGTCGCGGGTGATCGACGGGTTCTCGCTCTTGCGGGCGATCTTGTCGATCTCGTCGATGTAGATGATGCCGGTCTCGGCCTTCTTCACGTCGAAGTCGGCGGCCTGGATGAGCTTGAGCAGGATGTTCTCGACATCCTCGCCCACGTAGCCCGCCTCGGTGAGCGCCGTCGCGTCGGCGATGGCGAACGGCACGTTCAGCAAGCGGGCAAGCGTCTGCGCCAGCAGCGTCTTCCCGCAGCCGGTCGGCCCGACGAGCATGATGTTCGACTTCGTGAGCTCGACACCGTTCTCGCCGCGCGCCCCGTGCTGCACGCGCTTGTAGTGGTTGTAGACGGCAACCGCGAGGATCTTCTTCGCTCGCTCCTGGCCGACGATGTAGTCGTCGAGGAACTCGAAGATCTCACGCGGCTTGGGGAGCTCCTCGAAGCCGAGGTCGGGAGCCTCGGTGAGCTCCTCCTCGATGATCTCGTTGCACAGGTCGATGCACTCGTCGCAGATGTACACGCCGGGACCGGCGATCAGCTTCTTGACCTGCTTCTGAGACTTGCCGCAGAACGAACACTTCAACAGCTCGCCACCGTCTCCGAACTTCGCCACGACAACTCCCGGGATCCGTGCGGCCCGCCTCCGGCGCCGACCGCGTTCGACATTCTGCCCTAGTCGGCTACTTCAGTGCCGTAATCGGTCCTGTGTTGTCGACCAGCTCGCGGGACAACAGCACCTCGTCGATCAGTCCGTAGGCCTTGGCGTCATCCGCGGTCATCACGTTGTCGCGGTCGGTATCGGCAGCGATCTTCTCGGCGGACTGACCGGTGTGGCGGGCGAGAATCGTCTCGAGCGCCGACTTCAAACGCATGATCTCGGCCGCCGCGAGCTCGACGTCGGACGCCTGACCGTAGCTCTGGGCATACGGCTGGTGGATGAGGATGCGCGAGTTCGGCAGCGCCATCCGCTTGCCGGGCGTGCCTGCCGCGAGGAGCACCGCCGCAGCCGAGGCCGCCTGCCCGTAGCAGAGCGTGGTGATCTCGTTCCGGACGTACTGCATGGTGTCGTAGATCGCCAGCAGCGCGTTGATGTCGCCGCCCGGGCTGTTGATGTAGATGCTGATCTCGCGATCGGGGTTCTCGGCCTCGAGGTACAGCAGCTGGCCGCAGATGACGTTGGCGACGTCGTCGTTGATCGGCGTGCCCAGGAAGACGATGTTCTCCTTGAGCATGCGCGTGTAGAGGTCGACGTAGGTCTCGCGACCGTCGGGCATCTTCATGATCACGCCCGGGTTCGGGATGATCGAGTTCCTCGCGGCGAGATTCATGCGGGGGCGTCCGTTCGTCAGGGCAGGGCCGGGATCGTCAGTGGTCGTGGTCGTGGTCGTGATCGTGATCGTGATCGTGATCGTGATCGTCCTCATCGTCGTCGACATTGAGGTCCAAGTCAGCGCGGTTCACCGGAGCGCCCGACTCGTCGACGATCTCGATGCGGTCGAGCAGCCAGCGCAGGGCGTTGCGACGGGCCGCATCGGAGCGGACCATCGGCGTTTGCGCGCTCTCGTCGAGCTGCTTGCGCACGCGCTCCACATCGCTGTCGACCGACGCGGCGAGCCGCTCGATCTCCAGGTCAAGCGCCTCGTCGTCGGGCACAAGCCCTTCGAGCCGAGCGATGGCGCGCAGCGCCAGGTCCACCTTGGTCGCGTGCTCGGAATCGTTGCGGATCGACTCGGTGAAGTCGGTCGCTTCGGTGCCGGTGACACGCAGGTAGGTCTCGAGATCGATGCCCTGCTGTGCGAGCCGCTGCACCAGGTTCTCCAGGCGGGCCCGCATTTCCGAGCCAATCAGCGCCTCGGGCACGTCGCCCTCGACCAGCTTCGCCAGCTCGTTGCCCAGCTCGTTCTGCACGGCGGTCGACGACTGGCTGCGCCGCGCACGGGTGAGCCGGTCGATCACGTCGTCACGGAAGTCGGCCACGGTCTCGAACTCGGTCGCGTCGGCGATCCACGAGTCGGTCAGCTCGGGGAGCACGCGCTCACGCACCGTCTCGACCGTCACGGCGAAGTGCACGCCCTCGGTCTCGTTGGGGTCGGGGTGTGCGGCATCGAACTCGGTCGTCTCGCCCGCCTTGAGGCCACGCAGGTGATCGTCGAGCTCGGGGACGATCCGGCCGGAGCCGACCTCGTAGGAGTAGCCCTCTGCCACGAGCCCCTCGACGGGCTCTCCGTCGCGGCTGCCGGCGATGTCGATCACCACGATGTCGCCCGACGCAGCGGGGCGCTCCACATCGGCGAGTTCGCCGTACTGGCCGCGGAACGCCTCGACCTGATCGGCGATGTCGTCGTCGGTTGGATGGGGGCTCGGCACGGTGACGGTCAGCCCCTGATAGCCCGCAAGCTCGATCTCCGGACGCACCGGCACGACGGCGTCGAACGCGACGTCGCCGCCGTCCTCGCCCGCCGTCAGGTCGAGGCTCGCCTGGGCGATCGGCTCGACGTCGTGCTCGCACACGGCAGCGAGGTAGAACTCGGACAGGCCGTTCTCGATCGCGTGCGCCCGGCCGTAGGACGGGCCGAATCGGCTTTCCAGCACCTTGCGCGGAACGCGACCCGGGCGGAACCCCGGAAGGCGGACCTCCCGAGCAATCGCCTTCCAGGCCGTGTCGATGGCCGGTTCGAACTCGGCTTCCTCAACGGTGATGGACAACTTGACCTTGTTGCCCTCGACGGGCTCGATGCTGGACTTCACAGGGCGGGGAGTCTACCGATGACGAGCGCCCCGGCGACCATCGGGGTGCTGGGTGGCCCGACGACGACCCCGGTATGGCAAAGGCTCGCGGTGTCCCGCGGCGACGCGATACCGTTCCCGGGTCGCTTCGAGCGGCATCGGGACGTGGCGCAGGCTGGTAGCGCACCGGCTTTGGGAGCCGGGGGCCGAGAGTTCAAATCTCTCCGTCCCGACCAACGAGGCGGTTGCCGACCGTTCCCGCGACGATCCCGGAACCACCGGGACGAGCGGGACGATCGGCTACCATCCGCCCCGCTCGCGGGTGTAGCTCAATGGTTAGAGCCCCTGCCTTCCAAGCAGGATATGCGAGTTCGATTCTCGTCACCCGCTCCACCGCAGGCCCGTGGGCGACCGCCCACGGCGCGAGCACCCGGGCTCAGTCGGCGTTGCGCATCGCCTCCGCGGCCATCGTGAAGTACTCCCACATGGCGGCGTCGAACGCCGGGTGCACGTCGAGTTCGTCGAGCGCTCCACGCATCGCAGCGAGCCACCGATCGCGTGCGTCGGGATCCACGACGAACGGTGCGTGACGCATGCGGAGCCGCGGGTGACCCCGACGCTCGGAGTACGTGGTCGGGCCACCCCAGTACTGGATGAGAAACAGCGTGAGTCGCTCGCGTGCCGGATCGAGATCGGTGGGGTCGGGATACAACCCGAGGAGCAGCGAGTCGGCCTCGACCCGGCGATAGAACGCCGCCACCAGGCGCTCGAAGAAGCCGACGCCGCCGACGGCTTCGAACAGTGTCGGTTCCGGACCAGGACGCGGCGGGCCGATGCGGGAAGTTGCCATGCAAACGAGCGTACGTCGCATCGGACCCCTCATCCGCCGTTGCTGCAGCCGCGACCGGTTCGTTGCGCTGTCACGCAAGTCGCAGGACCACTACACTGCACTTCATGCGGAGACCTCAGGGAAGTGGGCTGGTTGAGAACGAGATCCGCGTGTTGCGCGCAGCACGCGATCTTCACGCAACGCGGGAGCGTTGGAGCATCGCAGAATTGCTCCGACGCCTGGCGGACGATGATCCAACCAGGAAGTTGATGAACGAAGCGACGGCGTATCGAATCGCCGGCCGCTTCGGCGACAAGGGCTGGCTCGGCAACGCCTGGCGCCTACCGGACGACGACACCGAGCGTCCGCGTCGCGAGTACTGGCTCACGGAGGCCGGCCTGAGCGCAGCGTCCGACGCCGACAGCCGCGCCGGGGTGGGCGACGGCCCGGACTTCGCCAAGGTCCACTCGGCGACGTCGATCTGACTCGAAGCGCACACTCGACACACATTCACGCACACTCACACTCGATCACTGGGGCCCTGGCGAATGCCGGGGCCCCAGTGCGCGTTCCGGCTCGTGTCAGCCGGCAAGCTGTTGTTCCACCTCGAGCTCGACGAGAGCGTCGCCGGCCACTCGAATCCAGACGTAGAGGGTGTTGCCCGGCAGGCCGAGCCACATCGCGAACTCCTCGAACGAGGCCGATTCGTTGAACAGACCCTCGTCGTAGTCGTGTGGAAGGTTGAACACGGCGTCAGCGGCCAGGGGTACCGTCCGCTCGCTGGCGCTGTCGTTGACAACACAAAAGTCGTACGAGTACTCGCAGCTCGGCGGCCGTTCGTGATCGCCAACGTAGGCGCAGGCGAGGTCGAACCACACGACGCCGCCCTCCAGCCGATTGACCAACCCGTACCAGAGCCCGTCAGGCATGGCGGCATCGCTCGACGGCGAGCACCCAGAGCCGCCCAAGTTGACCGGCGAATCGTATGCCTCGTGGGACAGACGGTATGCACGTTCCGAGTAAGGAACGCCGGGCGGATTCGCCACATCGGGCGCGAGGGCGGGCGGGTCCGCACCCACGACCGACCTCTCGTTTCGAACGACTGTTGGACCACCCGCTCGAAGCGCAACCGTCGCGGACGGAGCGCTGCTCGGTGCCGTCGTCGATGTGCTTGACGCCGCCGACGTGTCGGGCGAGGTCGATGGCACGACAGCCGACGTTGTTGACGCCTTCGTCGCGTCATCGGACTTGCTGGTGCACGAGACAGGTCCGAGCAACAGGACCAGGGTGAGCACCGCCGGAGTCGTCACGCCATGCGCCATGCGCGAACGATACCCATCCACGCGGCGCAGGGGTTCCTCGACGGGAGCCCGCGGAGTGCATCCCCCCTGGCCCTTCTCGGAGGCGGTGCACACCGGCCCGAGGCGGCACGGGCCCCGAGCCCCCGGCTCTTGGCGCAGGTGGCCAGTCGGCCGGACTCAGGCCGGGAGCAGGAGCTCAGCGTTGGTGACGAAGAAGGCATCGAGGGCGCCTTCTCCGAGCGACTCGATGTCGGCGGCCATGCGACCGATCGGGTCCGTGCCGCCTTCAGGGTGCGGGAAGTCGCTCGAGAACGCGTAGACCTCGCCCATGCCGTAACGATCGATCTGGCGGGCCGTTCGCTCCCAGAAGAAGGGAGTCACGCGGATCTGATCGGAGAACACCTCGGAGGGGCCCCGCTGCAGTCCGTCGCGCAGACGGCGGGACACTTGCAGCCGGTCCTCGAGGAGGTCGACGAACGGACCGACCCACATCGCGCCGAGTTCAATCACACCGATCCGGAGCGTCGGATGTCGATCGAAGACGCCGCCGTAGACCATGGCCGCCAAGTAGTTCTGAGCGGCCAGGTGCATCGTTGCCAGCATGTGCGGGCCGACGGGCTCGCCGGTCGAGAAGCTGCCGGGGCGGAGGAGATCGGCCTCCGGCCAGGCGTCGCTCCCGAAGAAGCCCTGCTGGCCGCCGATGTGCAGGGTCACCGGCATCTCCGCCTCGGCCAACACGGCCCAGAGCGGGTCGACCTCGGGTGCGGCCGGTGAACGACCACCGGGCGGGATCCCGTCCTGGATGAAAACGGCGCGGGCCCCTCCGGCGGCGACCGCTCGGCCTCGGAGATGGCGCCGTCGATCGTCATGAGGTTCAGCAGCGCGGTGGGGCGGAGCCGGCCCTCGCCGGCCGCTGTCCAGCGGAGCACGGCGTCGTTGTACTCGCGGAGCACCGACGCCGCGTCAGGGTGGGAGGACCACGCCGGGACGGCCAGCACGACCTGGGGGAAGATGAGCTGGCGTTCGATGCCCATCACATCCAGTGCCGCCAGGCGACCTTGCGGTGTCGAGGCGCCCGGAGCGGCCGTGCCCTTCGTCGCCCAGACCGACTCATGAGACAACTCGGGTTCGTCGGTCGCGTCGAAAAGCGCGATTCCGGCGAACTGTTCACCGAACCGGGCGGTCGCCGCGCCGAAGGTCTCGGCCCATCGGGAGATCGGAACCTGCAGGTGGCTGTCGAGGTCGTTGATGCGGCCGTGGATCTCCGGCAGAACGGTGGCCATCGGCTCAACGTAGCCGGGTGTGCGGGCGCTCGCCGGAGGTCGGACGTCGGACGTCGGAGTGAACGGATGTCGGAGTGAACGGACGAGCGAGACGACGCCGACGCGATGCTCGTGCTCTTCACGCTGTGCCGACCCAAGACAGTGACCGCGCTCGAGATGGCCGTCGTCCTTCAGAAGGGAGAGGCTGAGACGGAGCTCGTCCTACGACGTCTCTCTCAGGACATGCCCGGGATCCTCGAGCTGACACGTGAGTCCCAGCGCTCACGGCTCACGAGGTACCGCCTGTTGTGATTTCAACAACGTCGCGCCCCCGGCAGGACTTTGCTCGAACCTCGATCTTCCCCGATGAATGTGGCCTGCACGGGTCTGAGCCCCTCTGCATTCGTTCGTCGCGAGCCTGTCGTCGGGGTTCGCAAGCTGCCTCCCGGAACCGCGCGTACCGTTGCCCTGTGGATCCGATCCCCGCCACCCTCGAAGCAACGATCCGAGCCAGGCTGCGGGAACGCCACACGCAGGGGCTGGCGCTGGCTTGCTTCGACGCTGGCGGCATCCGTTTCGCCGGCAGCGTCGGCGATGCCGACCTGACACGGGGCGAGCCGGTCACGCCCCAGACGGTGTTCCGGGTGGCGTCGATCTCGAAGCTGTTGACGACGACGCTGGCGCTGACAGCGGTCGACGCCGGGCTGATCGATCTCGATGAGCCGGTGAATCGCTATCTGCCAGTCGGTCTTCGGATCACCACGGCCGACGGGGCGCCGGCGATGTCTCGCGTTCGTACGCTGCTATCGCACACCTCCGGCCTCCCTGCAGGAGCCCGCGGCGCCGATCTCGGCAATGCGGCACTCACTCGCATCGCCAACGCTGCGCCGCTTCGGTCCCTCGCCGACTCCATCTCCGGGCTGCAACTCGTCCGGCGACCAGGCGAGCGCGTGATCTATTCGAACGTTGGGTTCAACGTGGCGGGCTACATCGCTGGTCGGGCGTTCGGTCAGCCGTTCGAGGAGGCGGCCCGAGCCCATGTGCTCGAACCCCTCGGCATGATCGACGCCGCGTTCACCCCGCACCGGGTCGGGCCGGGCGTCGCTACCCCGTACGGTTCGATCGTTCCCCCGCGTGTGGGCGCGAAGCCGGCGGACCGCGTTCGATTGGTCGCCACCCCGATGGGCGGGCTGACGACGAGTGTGCTGGATCTGGCCCGTTTCGGCCGGATGGTCCTCAACGGCGGCGAACACGGCGGTCGGCCCATCGTGAGCGCCCGCCTTCTCGATGCGGCGACCACGATGACTGCCCGGAACCACCCTGAGCTCGAACAGGGCTACGGACTCGGATTCAAGGTGCGGACCTGGCGTGGCCGCACGGTCATCGGTCATGACGGCAACATGCCCGGCGTCGCGACCCAGCTCTGGTTGGCGCCCGACGACGGCCTGGGGGTGGTGGTGCTCACCAACGGCTACGCCCTGGCCGTGCCCCACGAGATCGCCGCCACCGCGTTGGAGCACGCGCTCGGCTTGCCGCCGGTCCCGGCTCCGGATCCTCCCGCACATGTCAGAGCATGGGAGCACTTCGGCCGACGGGTCGAGGGCAGGTACGAACTCCAGGATTCCCAGATCGCCGGGCTCGCCGGACGAGTCGCCAACCTGCTCGCCAAGGTTCGCGTCCGCCACGAGTCCGCCGGCCGGCTCCGGCTGGAGGGCAATCCGGGATCCGACGGACCGGTCTTGCTCTGGCCCGACGGCGAACTCGGCCACTACCGAGTTGACGGTTACGTCGACCCGGGCGCGAACGCGTTCATCGAGGAGCAGCCAGACGGACCCCACCTGTGGCTCACCCACGCCACCCACTTGCTCCGGAAGTAGGCCGGAGTCGGCTGTGCACTTCCTAGCGTCCCGTGGGAAATGGCGAGTACCTTGACAATAGTTGGGGGTAAGTGCCCCTTCTGGCATGAATCGTGCGCACATTGTGACGAGAGAGCGGACATGAATCACGCGGCGTCGTCGGCGGCATGAAGGTCACGATCGTGTTCCTGATGTCGGGCCGATGAGCGTTCCTGCGCGGGCGGTCGACGCGCCGGAGGTGCCGGGGGACGGCCGCTTGGCGCGCCGCGACCGCAACCGAATCGCCGTGCTGGACGCGGCGATCGAACTGTTCGCCGAGGTTGTTCTCGACCCGACCCCCGATGACGTGGCCACCCGCGCCGGCATCTCGGCCCGGTCGGTCTACCGGTACTTCGAAGCGGAACGACACCGCGTTCCGACCACTTCATCCAAGAGGACGCACCCGACGAGCTCGTAGAGATCATCGACGCGTTCATCCATCAAGGAGCCGAATCATGACGCCCGACTCGACATTGACGATTCGAACCAGCGCCCGGCTCGCAGTAGTAGGGATGGCGGGGGCGACTCTGCTGTTCACAGGCTGCGGCTCGACGTCGACCCGGACGGCCTCGTCCGACACGGCCGCCTTCGCCGTGTCGACGACCACCACACAGGTCAGGCAGAGCATGCGAACGAAGCGCTATTGCGAAGTGCTGCTCGTGGATGTCGTCGACGGGAACGCCACCGCCGACGTCTACAACAGCTACCCGCTCAACGACTGCCCCGCCGAGCTCTGGACCAAGCTCGACGCCGGAACCATCGCGAGCGCCGAGGGGGTGACGCTCGCGGTGCTCAACGGGCCGCGCTACTGGCTCATGGACCGAGTCGACAAGCAAGGGGGAGCCGCCGGTCTCACGAAGAAGGGCTTCGGCGGTATCGAGATGTACCGCCAGGCATCGGTCGCCCTCGGATCCCTGGTCGGCGCCACCGCTCCGTACACCCCTCGCGAGGTGGATCGAGACACCGTGTTCACCTTCGACGCCGGCAGGACTGTCTACGAGCTGACAGCGCCCGACGGAACGAACTACGTGATGCAAACCTGGAGTCAGCAGAAGGACCCGACCCTCGCCGAGACCGACCTGCCCGATCTCGGCTCTCGTCTCGAGCTGCCGCCTGGGTGGACCTACGGCTCGCGGACCCTCGACGCGCCCTTGGAGGTGGTCACGACGACCACGAACGCCAAGGTCCTGCAAGACGACCTCGGCAACAGCTACTCACAAGAGACCGGGAGCCCAGGGGCGCCATGACCCCGATCACGAGGGGTCTCCGGCCAACTCAGTCGGCGACCGATGCGCTCGATCTTGACGGTTCGAGTAGGCGCGCTCGGGGTTCAGATCTGTGCCCCCGGCAGGACTCGAACCGGCGACCTTCGGACTAGAAGTGCTGATTTGCTCGTCTGGGCAGCGCCCTGAGGTCCTCAGAAGCCTAGTATTTCGGGGTTTTCGTCCGTCGTGTGTCGGCTCGTGCCATCCAACATCGGCGAGTTTGTTGGATGAAATGTTGGATGAACTCCAGTTGGAGGCGGCGCGGCGCAGGCGGGGCGAATCGAAGGCTGATGTCGCTCGTGGCGCCGGGCTCGGCGAACCAGCGGTCCGGAGGCTCCTCTCCGGTCGACATGCCAACCCGACGGTCAAGACGCTGGAAGCCGTCGCTGAGCATCTCGGTCTCCAGCTCACCTTCCAGCGTCAGCCCCCGGCCCGAACCGCGCCGACGCTCGCCGAGCTGCGAGCCAGAGCGGATGAGATCGAACGCATCGTCGAGACACACGGAGGGAGCAACATTCGCGTGTTCGGATCCACCGTGCGCGGTGACGCTTGACCTGACTCCGATGTGGACGTGCTCATCGACGCAAGGCCCGGCACGGGTCTGCTCGAGCTTGGCGCGATGGAAGACGAGGTCGAGCAGGCTTTGGGCCGTCCAGTCGATGTCGTCAGCTCTGGGCACGGTCGCGTGCAACACATCCACGAAGAAGCAGTGCCGCTGCAGTGACCGACCCGCGCCGCCGGCTTGACCACATCCTCGCCCGCTGCGACGAGGCAGCACAGTTCGGCGCTCGCGGCCGCGACGAGTTCGAGACCGACGTCATCCTCCGCCACGCGGCGAAGTCGATCATCGCCGACATCGGCGAAGCAGCGAAGAACCTCGACGATCTCGCCGACCAGATCTCGCTCGTGCCCTGGACGCAGTTGCTCGCATTCGCGACCGAGCGGCTCACCGGTACTTCGACGTCCACTACGGCGTCGTGTGGGACACGCTCACCACCGATCTGCAGGCGGGTTCGTCGACAACGAAGCTGGCGGGTTCGTCGACGGCGGCCATCGTTCGTTCTGTCCGTGCGAAGGACGCGCGATCGAGGCCAAGAAGCACCAGCGATGGTAAGCCCCCACGACCTCGATGCCGGCGTCCAGTAGGGAGATCTGCTGCCCAGAAACCTCGATTGAGAACCCTCTAACCAAAGGAAGAAGCGATATCTTTTGGTTAGAGGAGTTGTGATGAAGGAACCAGAGAGCGAGATTCAGGAAGAAGCTTCCGACACCTGGCCGTCGTTGACGTTCGAACAGCGGCCCTGGGAACCCTCCGTCGGCGACTACGGGTCCCGCAAGGAGATGCGGGCTCATCGCGGACCGTACGAGGCCGCTGTGCCCGCGGCGATCGCGGCCCTCGATCCAGATCTGGGCATCGAACTCCTCGCCGCCGTTGAAGACGCCACGACCGAGATAACGCGATTCGATATGGAGTGCGCGGCAGACCTCGCCCCGTTCGTAGCACTGCTGCTGCGCTCAGAGTCGACGGCGTCGTCTCAGATCGAGAACCTCACCGCCTCAGCCAAAGCCATCGCGGCCGCTGAGCTCGGAGACCACTCCCGCAAGAACGCGTCGATGATCGTCGCCAATGCCTCCGCCATGAACGCGGCAATCGATCTGGCCGACCGACTGGACGGCGCGAGCATCATTGAGATGCACCGAGCACTACTGGGCGAGAGCCACCCGGAGTGGGTCGGCCATTGGCGCGACGAGCAGGTGTGGATCGGGGGCTCGAGGATCGGGCCGCATACCGCCGACTACGTCGCCCCCCATCACGATCGCGTTCCTTCTGCCATCTCCGACCTCGTTGCCTTCATGGATCGCGACGACATGCCCGTCCTCGTCCAGGCGGCGATTGCGCATGCCCAGTTCGAGACCATCCACCCCTTCCCCGACGGCAACGGGCGCGTCGGTCGGGCGCTCGTCCACTCACTCCTACGATCGAAAGGCACCACCCGCAGCGTCACCGTGCCAATCTCCGCTGGGCTCCTGACGAACCGCGACGCCTACTTCGAAGCACTCGAGACCTACCGCGCCGGAAACCCTCAGCCGATCGTCGCACGATTCGCCGATGCGGCCCATGCCGCCATCGCCAACGGCCGCCATCTGACAGACGATCTGCGCACCCTCCGCGCGCAATGGAATCAGCGGATCGTCGCCAGAACGGGGGCTGCGGCCTGGCGTCTCGCCGACACGCTGACCCAGCAACCGGTGATCAACGCCGCGTTCGTGCAGACCCAGCTGAAGGTCACGGACGTGACGGCAGCATCCGCTATCAAGACGCTCGTCGACGCGGATGTGCTGAGCCAGGCGGGCGGTGGCAAGCGGTACCGCGTCTGGGCGGCAGTTGAGGTGCTCGATGCCCTGGACGCCTTCGCCATGCGCGCTGGCCGACGCTCCCGCTCCTGATCCGGAGGATCTCCGCCCAGAGCGCCCATCTCGTCGCATGCCAGCCGCACCACCACCAGCGGCCAGCCGCACTCGGCCACGACCTTGGTGTTCTGATAGCGCCCCCGGCAGGACTCGAACCTGCGACCTTCGGATTAGAAGTCCGCTGCTCTATCCATCTGAGCTACGGAGGCGTGCGGATCGTCATCGTACGCGCGGACATCCCAGCAGCCGGCGAGGCAGGACCGTCGGTGCGGCGGCCGCCGCGTCAGGCGATGGGTTCGAGGTTGGCGTACGCCCGGGCCCGATCGATGCCGGCCTGCCGTTCGGACTCCGCCTCGATCGAGCCGACGAGCTCGTAATCCTCCGCGTACTCCGGCCGGATGTTGCCGCTGTCGTCGGTCAGCCAGAGAACCGCGTTCGCAGCGAGGCGCCGCGGGACCCGCACGCGTTCGGGCTGGTCGCGGGTGCGAAAGACGATGTCCCACAACGGGATGGTGACGCCCTGGTTGTGCATCGGTCGGCCGAAGTGATGCTGCAGGTGATGCTTGCGGAGCCACACCTCCCAGCGGTTGCGCGGCGCCCGAAGATGCGACTGCGCATGGTGCCACTCGTAGAAGAAGTAGCCGACGACCCATCCGCTACCGAACCCGAATCCGAACGGGGCCCACACGAACAGGCCGAACAGCCGGGCGAGGCCCCAGCCGGCCGCGAGCACACCGGCCCACGCCAGCGTGATGATCGGGTCGAAGTGCCACGACGCGTGCACGTGATGGTCGAGGTGCGCCCGCGAGTCGAATCCCCACCCCTTGCGGACGTGGAACGACAGATGCAGCCAGTACTCGGCAAACGTCCAAGCGAACGCGCCGAGCGCCGCAAACCCCACCACTCCTGCGACATTCGCGACCGACCCCATGGGTTGAGGCTATCCGTGGAGGTTCGCGCCGTGCCCACCATGCCCATCGTGCCCATCGAGCACGGCGACGCGGAGCCGAGCGGCGAGCCCCGGTGCCACCACGTTGTCCGCATCGCGCAACTCGCCGAGCCGTTCGGTAACACCGACCAGTGCGGCAACGAGCGGCGGACATGTGGGACAGGCGGCGAGGTGACGTTCGACGAGAGCTCGCTCATCGCCCGACAGCGTCCCGTCGAGGAACGCCTCGACGTGGCGACGCGCATCCCAACAGCGCAGCGGCACGTCCCTCGCCACGAGCGATGCGGCACCGTCGGCGAGCGCGGCGACAAGCGCCAGGCGACCCCGGCGAAGGCGGGCCTTCGTCGCCGGCACCGCCAGGTCGAGCGCCGCTGCAACCTCGGCGATCGTCCATCCCTCCATGTCGTGCAGCACGACGACCGACCGGTAGCGGTGCGAGAGCCGGGACAGCGCGTCGAGCACGTCATCGCGCTCGGCGAGTCGCTCAGCGAAGAGCGCTGGATCCACGGTGTACGCGTCGTCGGCCCACGCCGCCTCGACATCTTCGACAATCACCTCGCGGTGCGGACGCCGCGCCCGGTCGATCGCGAGGTTCCGGAGAATCCGCCGAAGCCACGTCAACTCGCTCGCCTCACCCCGGAAGCCGCTCGACGATCGCAACGCCCGCACCAGCGTGTCCTGCACCAAGTCCTCCGCGTCGATAGCCGAGCCCGTGAACGATCGGGCGAACCGCAAGAGCGCCGGCACATAGCCGAACAGCCGGTCGGCGAAGTCGCCGCCCGCTCCCCCGTCGTGACTCGCCGCGCCGTCGTTCACCTGCACCACCCGCGAAGTCGGTTGCCTCCGCTCCCACCTGCCGCGGTATGCTCGCCGTCCCTTGGTGGGCATAGCTCAGTTGGTTAGAGCGCCAGTTTGTGGCACTGGAGGCCGGGGGTTCGAATCCCCTTGCTCACCCTAGCGACCGTCCCCGTCGGCCTTGGCGCCGACGGGTGGCGCAGCGGTAAGGTCGCGAGACCTTGCGCCTCTAGCTCAATTGGCAGAGCAACGGACTCTTAATCCGCAGGTTCTGGGTTCAAGTCCCAGGGGGCGCACTGCACCGAAACCCGCCAGAAATGGCGGGTTTCGCCGTTCTCCGGGAGATTCGCCTGCGCAAGACGTCAGGCCCATCGCTCGGTGGCCATGCGTGTCTCGCTCACCGACGCTGGTGATCGAGCGGGCGCGAAGGCCCGCCTCAGCGTTGACTCCGGACTCAGCCGGACCGGCTGACACGGAACCGTCCGATGAACATGCCGGAGGCGCTCCGAGAGATCCGAATCGAGCGACCCGAGATGCGGTGACTGCCGACCCCTCGCGACTCATGGGCGGTGATTGGACGATCTGCATCGACGAATACCAGTCCGGTGACGGCGGTTGATTCGATTCAGCGAGATGCGGCCGAAGTGCACACCGCGTAGGGTGCCGTCGATGTCGACGATCGAGACCGCTCGTGTGCTGATCATGCAGCAGCTCACGTCGATGTCGAGGTGCGACTTCGCGATCAGAGACCGCGAGGGCACCGTTGTGGGCGCCGTCGTCACCGGCGGCGGGGCGTTCGCCCGGTTCACCTCCGGCCCGAGACAGCTCACGGTGCTGGACAGCGACGGCAACGCGTACGTCCACCTCGACGACATCCCGAACCTCGGGCCCGACCGGTTCGAGATGTACGCCGCGGACGGCCGATGCATCGGCAGCGTCACCAAGGAAGTCACCTTCCTTCGCCGCCGAATCACGGTCGACATCGCCGGGCACGCCTACGAGCTCGCCGAACGCGACTTCGCGGAGCGCACCTTCGACCTGCTCGGACCGCACGGCCGCGTCGCGGTGGTGCGACGTGCCTGGCCCGACATGCTGCACAGCCTCCTCGATCGCAACACCTACGTGGTCGGTTTCGAAACCAACCAGAACCCCACCGTGCGGCGCGCCGCGTTGGGCGCGGTCCTTGCGCTCGAACTCGTACGGCTCAAAGACCGGCGCCAACGCGGCGTGTAGGTCGCGCGAAGCGGCGGGAACCGGGCAGCGACCGCTCAACGCTGGTCGACCGGGCAGGTGTTGACACCCACCAGCCGGTACAGCGGGCACGACCCGACCGCGGCCGTGACCGCCATGATCGCCGCCACCACGAGCAGCACGACTCCCCCGATCGACCCGAACCCCACCGCAGCGGCGATCCCGATCGCCGCCGCCGCGACGACGATCCGAACGATCCGATCCACCGATCCAACGTTGTGCACCATGTCAGCCTCCTCGGGCCTCTTCCGATGCACTCTCAGACGAGCGAACCCTCGGTTTGGATACGTCGAACGCGAACTCGCCCTGCCGCCCGGTCCTCGAACGAGCCGAATACGGCGACAGCGACCGCGAGCAGGCCCAGGCCAGCGACGTAGATGCACGCCGTGCGCATCGCACCCGTCCAGCCGAGCGAGCGTGCGAGCCGCGACGCGGCCATGGTGGTCGGCCACCCCCACAGGTACACGGTGAGTGTCCGTTTCGTGATCCGCCCCAGAACCGCCGAGCACCGCTCACCGACCCACTGGATCGCCGGCCGCGCCGCGAGCAGCACCTGCAGCCACGCCGCACCCACGAGCGCGTGCATCGGCTCGGTCGCGTTCGGGATCGCACGATCCACCCGGTGATACGCGACAGCGACCACGGCCAGGGCGACCGCGGCAACCACGTGCGTCGAGCGCTCCCAGACAGCGCGACCGTCCTGATACCAGAAGCCGGCCACATAACAGAAGGCGAACAGGCTCAGCCGATCGAGCTCGTGCGGCAGTTCGACCCAGTCGAACGCCTCGATGGCCTGGACCACAGCGAGCGTCGCGCCGGTGATCACCGCCGGCGCCCACGACAGTCGGCGGTAGAGCCGAACCAGTTGCGGCGCCACCACCGTCATCACCAGAAAGGACGACATGAACCACAGGTGTCCCGTCGCAACGCCAACGCGAGGCGAGATCCTCGGAACCGCAAGCGGCACGATCGAACGGGCGACCATCGACCAGCGCACCGAATCGTCCGCCCACTCCGACGCGAGATCCCACGCCACACCGATGAGCACGATCGTCGCGATGAACGCCCAGTAGGGCACGAGCAGACGGCGGAGCCGGTCCCTCCGAAACGAGGCGTCGCTGCGATGCGACTCGCGGCGGGGGTCGAGCGACGCGAGCGCCAACGAACCGGAGACGAAGAACACCAACGGCATGCCGGGAGCGACGTACGCGAGCAACGGCCAGCCAAGCGTCTCGGTTGCGCCACTCAGGTGCACGATCACGACCCGCACGATCGCGATCGCGCGCAGCATGTCGAGGAACCGATCGCGGGTCATCGGCTCGTCAGGGCAAGCGGTGCGAGCGCGATGCGATCGGCCGACGTCGTCTCGGCCCAGCCGTACAGCGAACCGCCCGCGCCGCCGTTGCGCTGCACCGAACGAACGAACGCATCGACCTGGCCGGGCAGGAACCTGCCGGCGATCCCACCGATCATGTGGATCCGGGCAGCGGGGTCGCCCACCAGCTCACGCAAACGAGCGAAGTTGTAGTCGGTGTATCGCTCGCCATCGTCCCACTCAGGCGTCTCGGTGCGGCGATAGGTCCAGTACCCCATCGGCAGCCACGCATCGTAGAACGGCGCGATGTCTCGCCACGGGAACCCCGGCCACGTCGCCGTCTTCAGGTCGAGGCCGAGCGGCGAATAGACGATCGCGCCGAGCGGCAGCGCGCCGACAGCGGCCCGGAGGTCGCGCGACAGCGCGACGAGACGCGACGAACGCACGCCGACGTCGCCCACCGCGGTGCCCTCGATATCGACACCGATGCCGTCGACGCCCTCCGCCGCGATCGCGCTCAGGCGCCGCAGATCCTTCGCCGGATCGGCGTGCTCGGGCAGGTACCAGCCGACCACCTTGATGCCGCGCTCATGTGCGGCGGCGACGAACGCGCGGAAGACCTCGGGATCGACGACGTCGGCGTTCGCCCGGCTCCGGCTGCTCTGCAGGTACAGCGTGTCGACCTTCGCCCGTGCCATCTCGGCCACCGCTGAGGGGCGGACACTCGGCCGGCCACCGGTAACGGTCGGCGACCAGTCGTACACATCGACCCACGCGCCGATCCCGTCGAACGGCGACCCGTCGGCCGGTGCACCCGGCTGCGCGGGCGGCGTGACGGGTGCCGTCGATGGTGGAACGGCGGCGGTCACGGTTGTTGTTGCCGCGGGAACCGTCGTGGTCGGGATCACCGATGTCGAGGTCATCGAACTCGAGGTCGTCGAGGCCGACGTCGACGTCGACGTCGACGCCGGCGACCCGCTGGCGGTCCTCCCCCGCTCGGACCGCGACGACGCCGGGACCGCCGTCCGATCACCGCCACAACCGACGCCCCCGATCAGCAGCCACACTGCGGTCACGGCCACAGCAGGCACGAATCGACTCCGAGTTCCGGGCACCGAGCCACGCTAACGACATTCGGCCTATTCGCCAGGGCAATCCGCCCCGGACGCGTCGTTCGGCCCGATCCTCCGCTTCACTGTCGAACGTGCGGCGGGCGCAAACCTCATCCTCGACATGCGCGCCTCGGCGCGCCCGGCGGACCGCCGCGGCGGTCGTGTGCCTGTTCGTGATCTGCGCGTCGGCCGCCGGCGCCGCGCCCACCACCGACCCCGTTGCCGAAGCCCGTGCCGCCCTCGATCGTGCGATGTCGGTACGCCGAGACGCCGAGACGCGCAGCGACCAGGTGCACCAACAACTCGCCGAGCACGAGGCGAACCTCGCCCGGCAGGTCGGCGCCGATACCGACGCCGCCAGCCGGATGGAACAGGCGCGAGCGCAGATGCAACGCAGCGCCACCGCCGCACTCATCGGCGACGACGACATCGCGACCGCGATGGACTGGCTCTCGCCGGGGCCCGCAATGGAACGCTCCGCCCGCGCGGTCTACCCCGCACACCGGGCCGAGCAGTTCGCCGACGCCACCGCCGTCTACCGAGCGGCACGCGCCCGGCTCGCGCCCGAACTTCGGAAACTCGCCGACGAGATCGCACAGCTCCGCTCCGCGGATGCCCAAGCCGACGCCGCCGCCATCCAAGCGGCGGCCCTCGAACGGGACGCCGAGCGCCATCTGGACGAGGCCGCGCAAGCGGCGCGCGCCCAAGCCGCGGCAGACCGAGCGAAGGCCGCCAGCGACGCCGCGCAGCGAGCGGCGGCACGGCGAGTGGTCGCCACGCCCGCAGCCGGCGCACCATCCGATGCGTCGCTCCCCGCCGCCCCAACCGGCGGACCCTCCGAAGCGCAGTGGGCCCGCCTGCGGCAGTGCGAATCGGGCGGCAACTACCGAGCCGTCAACCCGTCGGGCAAGTACCGCGGCGCCTATCAGTTCGACTACCGCACGTGGGCGGCAATGGGCGGCTCGGGCGATCCGGCGGCCGCTTCGCCCGCCGAACAGGACCTTCGGGCGAAGATGCTCTACGACCTGCGCGGCTGGCGACCCTGGCCCGAATGCGGCCGATTTCTGCGCTGACAGCGCGGCCGTTCGAACCGGCCGCGGACTTCTTACACGCACCTCACCGGCCATTGACGACGCGCACCTAGGGTGATCGGCGTGAGCACGACACCGCCCCACCACGTCCTGGTCGTCGAGGACGACCGTGCCGTTCGCGACTCCCTGCTGCGCGTTCTCAAGTTCGAGGGATACGACGTGGAGTCCGCCACCGACGGCGGCGAGGCCCTCGAAGCGGTCACCGCCCGAGTTCCCGATGCCATCGTCATGGACGTGATGATGCCGAACGTCGACGGGCTCACCGCCTGCCGGATGTTGCGCGACCGCTACCCACACCTGCCGATCCTGCTCCTGACCGCGCGGCATGAGGTCTCGGATCGCGTCGCCGGGCTCGACGCCGGCGCCGACGACTATCTCGTCAAGCCGTTCGCGCTCGACGAGCTGCTGGCCCGCCTGCGCGCGCTGCTTCGCCGCACGTCGGCATCGGAGAGCAGCGAGATGCTGACCGTCGCCGACCTGACGCTCGATCCGGCCCGACGCACAGCGACCCGCGACGGCCGCGACCTCTCGCTGACCAAGACCGAGTTCGACCTGCTGGAGCTGTTGATGCTCAACGCCGGCATCGTGTTGGGTCGCGACACGATCTACGACCGCATCTGGGGATTCGACTTCGAGACCGGGTCGCGGTCGCTCGACGTGTACATCGGCTACCTGCGCCGCAAGACCGAGGCCGACGGCGAGAGCCGCCTGGTGCACACGGTCCGCGGCGTCGGCTATGTGGTTCGGCCGTCATGAACCTGCGACGACGGGTCTCGCTGCTGTTGGCGCTCATCGCCGCTGCGGTCGGCGTACTCGCCGGATTCGGCGCCTACCTCACCACGCAATCGCAACTCACCCGCGCCGTCGACCAGACCCTGCTCGAGCGGGCGGCCCAACTCCTGCGACCCGAGCCCATCACCGACCGCCGCCCCCACCCCGACGGCGACGACCGCTGCCGCCGACCCACCCTCGGTGACCCCACCGAGGCGCAGATCATCGACGCCGACGGCGAGATCGAGTCGTGCGACGAGGAGCTCCCCGTCGACGCCGAGGACCTGCGAATCGCGTCGGCGGGCGAGAGCCTGCAACGGCTGCGCACCACCGAACTCGACGGTCGCCCCATCCGCCTGCTGACCATCGGCAAGACCGAAGGCGGCGCGATCCAGGTGGCCCGCCCCCTCGCCGAGGCCCGCGACATCCTCACCAAAATGATCGGCCGCCTCGCGCTCGTCGTCGCCGCCGCAACCGCTCTGGCGGCGATCGCCGGGAACCTCATCGCACGCCGGCTCGTGCGGCCCCTCCGAACGCTGCAGACCGCAGCCGAGCACATCGCAGCGACCGGCGATCTCGACGCGCCGCTGCCCGATCCCGGCCGCCAAGGACCCTCCGACGAGATCGCCAGTCTGACCGCCTCGTTCCGTTCGATGGTCGGTTCGCTGTCGGCGTCAAAGGCTCAGCAACGCCGCCTTGTATCGGACGCGAGCCACGAGCTCCGCACGCCACTCACGAGCGTGCAGACCAACCTCGACCTCCTCGCTCGAGCTCCCGACCTGGACCCGGCCGAGCGCGCCGAGGTGATCGCCGACATCCGCAGCGAGGTCCGCGAGCTCACCGCGCTGGTCGCCGAACTGGTGGAACTCGCGCACGACGAGAACGGCCTCGACGAGTCGACGGCCACGCTCAGCCTGCGCGAACTCGTGGAGCCGCTGGTGACGCGAGCGATCCGCCGCAGCGGCCGACAGATCGAGCTCGATGCCGACGACAGCACCGCCGAGGTGCGGCCAACCATGGCCGCTCGGGCAGTGGGCAACCTGATCGACAACGCCGCGAAATACAGTCCGCCCGGCTCGCCGATCGAGGTCACCATCCGCGGCGGACGCGTCGAGGTGCGCGACCACGGCCCCGGCATCGCCGAAGCCGACCTCCCGCATGTGTTCGAGCGCTTCTACCGGGCGACCGAGGCACGCACCCGCCCCGGATCAGGCCTTGGGCTGGCGATCGTCGCCCATGTCGCAGCGACCCACGGGGGAACGGCAGCGGCGCACAACCACCCCGACGGCGGCGCCGTGGTTTCGGTCACCTTCCCGACCTGACCCCCGGCACCCGCTACAGCAGGTCGTGCAGCTCGCGCTCGGCGCCGCAGACCACCCACCCCGACGCCTCGTCGAAACGGAGGCGAACCCACACGCCCGTCGAGGCACGCCGGATCTGATCACCCGACGCCAACAGCGCACCCGTCGAGCGGCTCCGCACCGCCTGCCCCGAGGCCGCCTCGACCGAGGCGAGCTCGGCCTCGTCGAGTCGGCGCGGACGCAAGACCACATCGGCCACGGCGACGCCGCCCTCGGCGAAGGCCGACAACACCGTCGCTGCCTCGTCGGCCGACAGCTTCAGACGTTCCGCGAGCTCCACCGCTGCGAGCTGCCCGTCGACGCACCGACGGACGAGGTCGAGCTCGTCGTCGAGGTCGAGCCCCGACGGAGCGCCCGACTGCAGCATCGCCGCAGCGCGCGCCGCAGCGTCGCGAGCCAGCCGCTCGATCCCCTCGGCGCTCACTCCGAGCCCGGCCGGGGGTTCGGTCGCCGGAGCGATCACGCGACCGCTCGCGACGCGGGGCAGCAACTGGTGAAAGGTGTCGAGGCCAGCGGTCGGATCGCCATCGCCGCGGGTGCGGCGCACCGGAGCGGTCGGATCATCGGGCCGTCCGAGAATCGCGGACGCACCCGCACCCGGATCGGCGCTCTCGGTCACGGGCACATCGAGGGACGACCGGCGCAGCTCCGACACGACGCTCGCCGGGTCGAGGCCGCGCACCGTCATGAGCAGCAGCGGCTGTCGACGTGCGAGATCGGCCACCGCAACCGCCACGGCGAGCGCGTGGCGGCACGGCTCGTCCCACCCGCCGCACGAACAGGTGAAGGAGAGCTCCCGCTCGGCGGGGAACCATGCGGGGGCGTCGTCGGCCCCGGGGGCGATGGCCGACGGAAGATCACCCGCGAGGAGCTCGGCGACCGATCGCGGTGCAGCCGCGAGCGCCGCGAGCACCGCGACCGATTCGTCGGTGGACCATCGCCGGAGGCCCAGCGACACGAACGCGCCACCGCGGCCGGCGCGCACCATCGCGGCGACCGCGCCGGGTTCGACCGTCAGGTTGTCGACGCCGCCCGACCGGGCCGTTCGCAGCGCGCCGTCGAGCGCCGCCGAGCCGAGCGAGCTCTGCGCTGCCAACGCAGCGAGCACGGTGTCGATCCACTCGCTCGCCGCGGCGTCGACGGGATGGCGGCGGTCACTCATCGCGGCCACCGAACTCGGGGAGCGGCAACGCTCGGCCGGGATGGGTCGATCGACGCAGCTCGACGAGCGATGCGAGCTCGCTGTCGTCAAGTCGCGAGATCCAACGATCGTCGCCCCCGCCGAGCACCGAATCGGCAAGCTGCCGCTTGAGCCCGATCACCGCGGCGATGCGCTCCTCCACCGTCCCGGCGCACACCAGGCGATGCACCGCCACCGTGGAGCGTTGGCCGATGCGCCAGGCCCGGTCGGTCGCCTGGTCTTCCACCGCCGGATTCCACCACCGGTCGACATGGATGACGTGGCGCGCCGCCGTGAGGTTCAGTCCCGTGCCGCCGGCGCGCAACGACACGATCAGCACCGACACCTCGCCCGCCTGGAACGCCGCCACCATCCGATCGCGAGCGGCACTCGACGCGCTCCCGTCGAGCACCAGGTGTTCGACGCCCAGCTCGGTGAAGCGCCGCGACAGCAGGCGGCACATCTCGACGTACTGCGAGAACACCAGCACCGGCTGGCCCGACTCGACCGCCGTGCACGCCGTCTCGACCGCAAGATCGAACTTGGGCGACCGCCCCTCGATGGGGCCCTCGGTCTCGTGCAGGTAGTGCGCCGGATGGTTCGCGATCTGCTTGAGCCCCGTGAGTAGGCGGAACACCAGCCCGTGCCGAGCGACGCCGTCGGTGCCCTTGATCTCGTACAGCGACCGATCAACCAGCGCCTGGTACAGGCTCAACTGTTCGCCGCTCAACGTGACGCTTCGGTCGATGTCGATGCGCGGCGGCAGGTCGGGAACGATCGACGGGTCGCTCTTGAGGCGCCGCAACAGGAACGGCTGAACGAGGCGCATCAGCAGCTGGCGCGTGGCCGCGTTCCCACCGTTCTCGATGGGAACCGCAATCTGTTGGCGGAACATGTCGGCCGAGCCGAGCAGTCCGGGCGTGGTCCAGTCCAACAGCGCCCACAGCTCGGCCAGACGGTTCTCGATTGGCGTGCCCGTCACCGCGAACCGGGCCTGAGCGCTCAGCTCGCGAAGCGCACGCGCCGTGCCCGAGCGCGAGTTCTTTGCCGCCTGTGCCTCGTCCGCAATCACCAGGCCCCAGTCGAGGAAGCGGGCGCTCGACACCGCTTCGCGCCGCAGCACCCCGTACGTCGTGATCACGATGCTCTCGGGGTCGAGGAGCGAATCGGTGACCAGTGCGGCGAGCGCCGAGGAACGGTCGGCGCGCACGATCGGAATACCGGGTGCGAACCGGTCGACCTCTCGCTCCCAGTTGCCCACGAGCGACGTGGGACACACCACCAGGGTCGGCCCGAACGGCAGGCCGTCCGCGGCCACCGCATGGGGCTGATGAAGGGCCAGATGCGCTGCGATGAGCTGGATCGTCTTCCCGAGGCCCATGTCGTCGGCAAGGATGCCGCCGAACCCGGCCTCGGCATGCTCCACGAGCCAACCGAGCCCCTGGCGCTGGTAGGGGCGCAGCGAGGCCAGCAGCCCGGGCGGCTCAACCATCGACGGCGGGCCGCTCTCGTTGCGCAGCAGCGCCGCCCAGCGCTTCGCGTCGCCCTCGACCCGAACCTCGAGCAGATCGCCGAGCGGATCGAGCACCGTGCCGCCCGCCAAGGCAGCGAGCCCGGTCGGACCCACGAGTTCGGGTGGGGGCTCCGTGAGGCGAGCGATGAGCGATGGGTCGACGCGCACCCAGCCGTTGCGCAACCAGATCACCGACTGCTTCGCACCACTGAGCGCCGCGAGCTCGTCGGGGGCGAGGGCCGTGCCGTCGCACAGCACCTCCCACCGCACGTTCAGCACCGCGTCGAAGTCGAGCATGCCCGCTGCGACACCGTCGCCACCGGCCTCGCGCCCGGCCGCCGGAGACGCCGACGCGACGAGGCGTGGCCGCAGCTCCGCGCACCACTCGGCCGGCCAGTGGATCTCGACGCCCATCGCGTCGAGATCAGCCGCAACGGCGCCGATCGAAGCGATCTGGTCGGCATCGACCGGGGCGCTCAGCGGCGCACCGGGCGGAAGGTCGAGCAGCGACCAGAGCGGCGGCCAGACGGCCGCGGCGCGGCCGAGCGCAGCCAGCAGCTCATCGGCGGCGGACGCCCCCAGTACCGCCCCGACCTCGGGGCCCCACAGGGTGAGCTGGTCGGTCGAGATCACCAGCGACGGGTCGACCGCACTGCGGGCGAACACCGAGACCACGGCGTCTCGAGGGCCCGTGTCGGCATCGGTACCGGCATCGGTACCGGCATCGGTACCGGCATCGGGATCGGGATCGGGATCGGTGGGCTCGAACCGAAGGCCGAGCCGGACCGAGCCCGTCACATGCCCGTACGCGGCGGCCAACCAGGGCCGGAGCGGTTCGGCCGGCACGGCTTCGGCCGCAGCGAAGATCGACCCGCCGCCGACCTGTTCCGCCGCGCCGGTGCGCACCAGCCCGTCGACCAACGCGTCCCACCACTGCCGGATCAACCACGCAGGGTCGGCAACGCGCAGCTCATCGTCGCCGCGGCTCAGCGCGTGCGCCTCGAGCGGAAACGACGCGGCAAGGGCGCGGAGCCGCGCGTGATCGGCGGGATCGAGCGGTTCGACCTGCCACGCGTCGAACCCGGCACGGGTGACGGCGGGCACCAAATGCCCGCGCGCTACGAGCCCGAGACCGAGGCGCGTGGCGTGCGACCATGCCCGCAGCGACGGAGCCTCGCCCTCGCCGATCGCCCCGGCCAGCCGATCGATCGCCTGGGAGACGGGCACGCGGATGCCAGCGACGTCGCGCCGCACCGGCCGAGGAGAGCGACCCCCCGGGGAGCGGGGCGGCGGCACGAACACGACCGTCTCGCTCTGGCCTGCGTCCTCGGCGGCGGCGAACAGCCCTCCCGGCGCGGATGGTTCCCACACGTGAAACCACCCGGACCGCGGAGGGTCGGACGGAACGAAGGTCCAGTTCGCTGTGGTCGACGGCTCCGCAGGCATGCGAGTGAACATAGCAGAACTGCGAACAGGCGTTCGTGGCCCCGCTGGAGTATCCGGGGCGCGAGAAGGGCTGCACGACTGCCGATCAGCGGGCCGACGAGAACTTCTCAGGACGCGGGCCACCGGCGAGCACGTCCACATACACTCGTTGTCGAGCCGGCCACAAGGGTCAGCTCGGTGAAGCAGAGAAGAGAATCCGTTGGCCACAGGGACCGTGAAGTTCTTCAACAGCGAGAAGGGCTACGGCTTCATCTCGCGTGAAGGCGCTCAAGACATCTTCGTCCACTACTCCAACATCACCGGTGAGGGCTACCGCTCCCTCGAAGAAGGGCAGGCCGTCGAGTTCGACGTTGCCCAAGGACGAAAGGGCGACGAGGCACACAACGTTCGAGCGATCTGAACGAGGCGACCCGCGCCGAACGGCGCCGGTCATCCACGACGCACGAGGTCGGGCGGCACGCCCGACCTCGTGCCGCGCAAGCGGACGTCGCTCGCCGACTCAGGCCTGACGCCGAGCGAGGGCAGAGCCGGCGAGCAGCGCATCGACACGATCGAGCACCGCCGGATCGGCCGTCGTCGGCACCAGTTGCACCTCGTCGTATCCGCACGCCGCCGCCGCCTCGATCGCCTCGAGCAGCCGCCGCTCCCCCGCCACCGTGCAGGCAGCCGCGAGCGCGTCGGCCAACTCATCGCCGAACACCGCGAGGTACGACCGGGCATACGCCCTCAGAGCGGCTTCGGCATCGTCGCCGAGCGCGAACCAGAAGCTCGTCATGAGATACGGCTCGTCGCGGCCCGCCTGCGCCCAAGCGTCGCGCACCCGCGTCGCCGAGGGCGGCAAAGCCCCCCCCGGCGGGGCCCTCTCGAACCCCGCGGTCCGCTCGGCCCACGCCGCCGCCCCCCCCGGCGCCTTGGGCCCCAGGGCACCCGACAGGATCGGAATCGGCGTCTGCACCGGCATCGGTCCGACCGGATCGACGCCCTCAACCGGCGGGTGCCCGGCCCAGACTCGCCGCATCGTCGCGACCTGCGCGTCCAGGCGAATAAGCCGTCGTGACGCGTCACGGCCGAGCGCGCGGTAGTCCTCCTCCCGCCCGCCGACGCCGACCCCGAGCGTGTAGCGACCCCCCGACACCACGTCGAGCGTGGCCGACTGCTTCGCAACCCACACCTCGGAGTGCATCGGCAACACGACGATCGTCGACATGATCCGCACGCGCTCGGTGACCGCCGCCGCCGCGCTCAACACCGTGAACAGCTCGAGGTTGCGGTACGCGATCCGCTCACCGAAACCGATCGTGTCGTAGCCGCGCCGCTCGATCTCTCGCGACCAGGTGAGCACGGTGTCTCGATCGAGGTCGCCGAGCATCGTCGGCAGGGACCACCCGATCTTCATGTCTCGTCTCCTTCTCCCAGCCGCCCGGCTCGGTCGGCCTCGAACGCGACGATGCACTCCACGTCGCGGTCGCCATCGTTCCAGCTCTCCTCGCTCGGCTGCAGCCGCAGGAGCTGCGTGCCGTCGGGGATGGCATCGATCTCGATACCGACAACCGGCGTGAACCGCTGAGCGCACGTGCGGGCGGCGAGCGCGTCCAACGCCGCCTCACCGGGATACCGGTCGTCGCCGTCGAGTGGCCCGACCCAGAAGACCTCGTATCGGTGCGCGACGCCGCACGGCACGCGGGGCGGATCGGCCTCGCGTCGCCCGATCACCTGCGCATCGGCGGGCAGGCACTCGCCGGCGACAAGCGAGCGGTATTCGTCGGCTCCGCATCCCATCAGCGGCAGCGCCGCGGCGCCGGCCAGCACGACCGCGATCGACGCGCCGTGTCGGCGCATCACTCGGGCACCATCCGCACCTCGAACAGCTCCGGCCAGAGCTTGCCGGTGAGCCACACCCGGTCGTCGGGATCGCCGGGCGCGTGCGCGATGCCGTTGAGCACCATCTCGGACGATCGCTCAGGATCGGTCCACAGCGCGGCGGCGTCGATCACCCCATCGACCATTCCGGTCGCCGGGTCGATCCGCAGGATCTCGTCGGAATGCCACACGTTGGCCCACACCCGATCGCCCACAACCTCGAGCTCGTTGAGATCGCGCACCGGCGCGCCGTCGCGCGTGACCTCCACCCGGTCGGTGGCGGCGAACGTGTCGGGATTGCGGAAGGTCAGCACGGCCGATCCGTCGGAGGTGACGAACCGCTTCGACGACTCCTCCCACGCGACTCCCCAGCCCTCGCCGTCGATCTGCCAGCCGGGCGACGCCACCAGGTCGGTCGACCACCGGAGCACCTCGCCCTCCTTCCAGGTGAGCTGTACCAGCCCGCTCGGTCCGGCAGCGAGCCCCTCGCCGAACAGCGCCGGGTCGAGGTCGCGCGCCGCGATCACCGATCCGTCGGTCGAACTCAGCTCGGCGACCGACGACTGGCCGTACAACCCCCGGCTCTCGAACAGCCGACCATCGGCGGTGAAGGTGAGGCCCTGGGTGAACGACGTGGGGTCGTGCGGATGGCGGGCCTCGACCTGCACGGTCCACCGCGGAATCGATGACCGCGCCGGTGCGGTCGTCGACGTGGAGCGGCCACTCGTCGTCGGCGCAGCCGACTCGCCACCGCATGCGACGACGGCCGAGCCGGCGCCGATCAGCGCCACCAAGCCGACACCGAGAGAACGCACCGGCGACACGCGGATCATTCGACGAGCCTACGCAGGGGTCGTCGGATCGGATTCGACACGCTCGAACACGCTGACGACCTCGACCCGAGACGTGTGCGGGAACAGGTCGACCAACGTGCAGCGGGTCAACCGATAGCCCTGGCCGGCCAACAGCCCGGCGTCGCGGCCGAGCGACCCGGCGTCGCAGCTCACCAGCACCACCGCGGCCGCACCCGTCCCGGTCACCGCGGCGACACCGGCGGCGCCGAGCCCCGTGCGGGCCGGGTCGGCCACAACCGCGTCGGCGGGGCACGGTCGCCACTGCTCGAACGCCACGGTCGACACCTGCGCCGCGTCGCCACGGTCCGCCAGGTTGAACCGCGCATCGGCCGCCGCGGAACGGTTCGACTCGACCAGCTCGACCGAGGTCGACGCCAGCGTCGCGGCGAACAGGCCGACACCGCCGCACAGATCGACCAGCCGGCCCAGGCCCGCGCCGCCATCGGTCTTGGCGGCGAACCCGGCAGTGGCGCCGAACCCGTCGCGCACCGCGTCGACGAGCGCAGCTGCACCATCCGCGCGGGTCTGGAAGAACGACCCGCCCGACACGCGGAACCGCCGACCGTCGATCTCTTCGTGGATCCACCGCCGCGCCCCCGCACGCACCGCGTCGGAGGTGACCACGCAGACATCCGCGGGAACGCGAACACCATCGGCGGGCCCGTCGACCACCACGATCCGCTCGCCCGTCGCAGCGCCGACGCGCATCGTGACCTCGGTCGCGGCGCCGTAGGCCGCCTCGGTGAGCAGTTCCTCGAGCAGGGGATGCGCCACGTCGCAGCGCTCGACCGGCACGACGGCGCGGCTGCCGTGCCGGCGAAACGCGGCCCGTCCGTCGACCACGACCGCACGCGCCGTGGTGCGGAACCCGGCGGTCGCGAGCCGGGGGCCGGGCTCGACGGTGGGCACCAACGGGAGCTTGCCGATGCGGGTGAGAGCGTCGGTCACGATCTGCTGCTTGGCGCGGACCTGCCCGTCGGGCGCGAGGTGTGCCAGGTCGCATCCGCCGCAGCCGGCGTGCCACGTCGGACAGGCGTACGACGTCCGGTCGGGCGACGGATCGAGCACCTCGACGACCTGTCCACGGGCGAAGCGGCGGCGGCGATCCGAGACCTCGACGCGAACGCGTTCGCCGGCCAGCGCGCCGGCGACGAACACGACGAGCCCGTCATCGAGCCGACCGACCCCCTCGCCGGCCGAACTCAGGCCGCTGATGGAAACCTCGGGATGGTCGCTCACGTCGGCACCCTACCGGGCACCGGGCACCGGGCACGCGGCCGTCGGCCGCTGGTCGGGCGCGGCATCACCGGGCCACCGCGGGCGGCGATAGGTTGACCCCGTGGTTGCCGCCCCCGAACACCGCACGCTCTTCGTCGGCCTGTCCGGCCCCGACCGACCCGGCATCACGGCCGCGCTCATGGCCGCGCTGGGACGGGCCGACGCGACGCTTGCCGACGTCGAGCAGGTCGCCGTGCGACGCCAGCTCGTCCTGTCGGCGGTGATGTCGGTCGCTGCCGACCGAGTGGACGAGCTGCGCAAGGAGCTGCTGCTCCTCGGCTACGACCGCGATCTGAACGTCACCTTCGACGAGGTCGACGACGAGCCGACCGACCGTGCGCTCGGCGTGGTGGTCACCGTCATCTCCCAGCAGGTCGACCCGGCGGCGCTGCACGCCATCGCGGCAGCGATCGCCGCCCGTGGCGGCAACATCGACCGCATCCTGCGGCTCGCGCGCTACCCGGTGACCGCGTACGAGCTGGTGGTCCTCGGCGCACCCATCGAGGAGCTCCGCGCCGACCTCGTCGTCGTTGCGCGCGACCACGGCGTCGATATCGCATTGCAGCCCGAGGGGCTCGGCCGGCGCGCACAACGGCTGATCGTGATGGACGTCGACTCGACGCTCATTCAGGACGAGGTGATCGAACTGCTCGCCGACGAGGCCGGATGCGCCGACGAGGTACGCCGGCTTACCAGCGCGGCGATGGCGGGGCACAGCGACTTCGAGGACACCTTGCGCGCCCGGGTCGCCCTGCTCGAAGGGCTCGACACCGCCGCGCTCGAGCGGGCGCGAGCCCGTGTGCGGCTCGCTCCCGGCGCCCGCACCTTCGTACGAACCCTGCGCCGGCTCGGCTTCAAGGTGGCGATCGTGTCGGGCGGTTTCACCTTCTTCACCGACCATCTCAAGGACGAGCTGGGCCTCGATCACGCCTTCGCGAACCGGCTCGAGGTGGTGGACGGCCGGTTGACCGGTCGCGTCGAGGGGCGCGTCGTCGACCGCCGCCGCAAGGCCGAACTGCTCGCCGAGGTGGCCGAGGCCGAGGGCATCGACCTGGAGCAGACGGTCGCCGTGGGCGACGGCGCGAACGACCTCGACATGCTCGCCGCCGCCGGGCTGGGGGTCGCGTTCAACGCGAAGCCGGTGCTGCGCGACGCCGCCGACACCACGGTGAACGTGCCGTTCCTCGACGCCGTGCTGTTCATCCTCGGCGTGCCCCGCAGCGAGGTGGAGGCCGCCGACCGGGCGGAGGGCCTCGACGAGCGCTGGGGCGATCCCGACGAGGCGCTCACGACCTAGCGCCGCGTCGGTCTCGCCCGACCGGGACCGCTCTGCCTCGAGGGCGCGTTCGGTCTCCACGGATCAATCGCCGGTCTCCACGGTTCATCTGTGGAGAAACCTGGTGCTCTACGAGCCAAGCTTCTCCGCGGATCATCTGTGGAGACCGAGGGCCCGTGCTCCGCAAACCGAGCTTCTCCGCGGATCATCTGTGGAGAAACCTGGTGCTCTACGAGCCGATCTTCTCCACGGATCAACTGTGGAGAGACGGCGGATGCCCGCGCCGCCCGCGCCCATCGGAGCGAGGGCGTTCGGCGGCGCCTCCCTCAGGGGGACGGCGCCCGGAACGCGAGCGCGACCCAGTCGCCATCGCGCGAGCGTCTGGCTGGCGACCACGCAGCGAAGGCCGCCTCGACCCGATCGACGGCGTCGCCGTCGGCGTGCAACCCGCTCAACAGCAGCGAGCCGCCGGGCCGCACGAGCGCCGCGAGCCGCGGCGCCATGGCGATGAGCGCGCCGGCCCCGATGTTGGCCGCGACCAGGTCGAACGTGCCTGCGACCGATTCGACCGGCGTGAGCGACGCGACCACCTGCGACGCCACCCCGTTTCGGGCGGCGTTGTCGGCGGTCGCGACGATCGCGGCCGGCTCGATGTCGACGGCGACCACGTCTGCGGCACCGAACCGAGCTGCCGCCACGCTCAACACGCCGCTTCCGCACCCCACGTCGAGCATCCGGCGCCCGTCGAGGCGGCCCATGGCTCGAAGGGCCGCGACCACGAGCGTGGTCGTCGGGTGCGCGCCGTGGCCCCACGCGTCGCCGGGCTCGACCTCGATCACGACATCGCCCGGTCGCGACGGCGGCTCGATCCACGCCGGGGTAATCACCACGTCGGGCTCAACCCGCACCGCCGCGGCCCACTCGCGCCACAGGTCCTTCCATGCGTTCGGGTCGACGGGCTCGGGAGCGGTGGGCGGGGCGCCGTGGCCGGCCAGAAGCGCCCCCGCTGCGTCGACGCAGTCGGTCGGCAGCGTCACGCGCACGAGTTCGCCGATCGACTCGATGCCGACCGCGCCGACCTCCCACAGCAGCCCACACACCGTGTCGTGGCCGCCGATGGGCACGGTCGCGTCGATCCGAACGAGTCCCGCTGCTTCCACGGTCGCACGCTAGCGGCGCGGGCCGCGGCCGACGGTAGGGTTCGGGGATGCCCACGGATCGACCCACGATCATCGCCCCGTCGCTGCTCCCCGCGAACGCCTCGCGATTCGGCGAGGAGGCCATCTCGATCGCCGAGGCCGGCGCTGACCGCCTGCATTGGGACGTGATGGACGGCGTGTTCGTGCCCAACCTGACGCTCGGTCCGTGGATCGTCGCCGACGTGGCACCGCTGGTCGATATCCCCTCCGAGGCCCACCTCATGGTGGCCGACCCCGATCTGTTGGCGCCCGAATACGCGAAGGCAGGCTGTTCCACGATCATCGTGCACGCCGAGGCCGTCACGCATCTGCACCGGTCGCTCGCTGCGATCGGCGACCTGGGGGTCGGCGCAGGGGTGTCGCTCAACCCGTCGACGCCACCGGAGGCGATCGAGCACGTGCTCGATCTCGTGAGCCACGTGCTCGTCATGACGGTCAACCCTGGGTTCGGAGGGCAGCGCTACATCGCCACGATGGAGCCCAAGGTCGCAACGATCCGCCAGTGGATCGTGGACCGCGGCCTCGATGTCGACATCGAGGTCGATGGCGGCATCGGCGCGGCGACCGTGGGGGCAGCGGCCCGAGCGGGGGCGAACGTATTCGTGGCCGGGAGCGCCGTGTTCTCTCATCCCGACGGCCGTGCGGCGGCCATCGCCGAGATCCGCGGCGGAGCCGACCGGGAGTCGCACCCGGCATGAGCGGACGCCCTCACCGGGGCACCCTGCGGATACGCGTCGCGGGCGCCGCCCTCGGTGCGCTCCTTGCCCTCGCGCCGCTCGGCTGCACATCGGCAGAGGACGAGTTCTGCGGCCGGCTCGGCGACACCTATCAACTCGACGAGCTCGTCACATCGATCTCCAGCCTCGACAAGCCGGCGATCACCCGGCACCTCACCGAGCTTCGCGAACTGCAACACGAGGCCCCGGCCGAGGTGCACGACGATCTCCGGGCGGTGATCGACGCGCTCGTCGACGTGGTTCGTGTGGTCACCGATGCCACCGGGCCGGACGGCGCGACCGGCCCCATCGACGTCGAGGCGCTGAACGCACGCCTGATGGCGATTCAGGAGCCCGCCACCCGCATCGTCTCGTACGCCCGGACAACCTGCGGCCTCGACGTTGAGTCGGCCACCACGTAGCCACTACCCTACGTAGTAGCAATACCTCGCTCCGCATCCGCCCATCGGAGGCCCGCTCCCATGCCCCTGCACGCCCGCCCGCGTCGCCGCTCTGCCCTCGGACTCGTGGTGATCCTTGCGCTCACCTCGCTCACGCTCACCGCGTGCCCCAACGTCGAACTCGCGAACCGCATGGTCGAGATGGTCAACGCGGAACGCACGAGCCGCGGGCTCCCCGCCCTGACGATCGACGCAGAGGCGACCGCGAAGGCCGAGGCGTGGGCCGATCACCTGGCATCGATCCAGACGCTCGAACACTCCAATCTGCCCGACGGCTTCACCACCTGGTGGAACTACCTCGGCGAGAACGTCGCGTTCGCATCCACGCTCGAAGGCACGCACACAGCGCTCATGAACTCGGCCGGGCACCGCGCCAACATCCTGGCGACACGCTTCACATCGATCGGCATCGGCGTGGTGGAGCAGGACGGCGTGGTGTGGGTCACGCAGGTGTTCCGCGGCTGAGCGCCGCGAGCACCCTCAGCGCATCTCGCCTCGGCGCACGATCACGCTGTCGATGATCCCGTAGTCCTTTGCAGCCTCGGCGGTGAACCAGCGGTCTCGATCGGAATCCTTGATGATCTGCTCGACCGACTGGCCCGTGTGCTCGGCGATCCGCTCCGAGAGGGTCTGCTTGACGTACGCCATCTGCTCGGCCTGAATCTTGATGTCTGCCGCCTGCCCCTGAAACCCGCCCGACGGCTGGTGCATCATGATGCGAGCGCTCGGCAGAGCGAACCGCTTGCCGGCCGCTCCGGCACACAGCAGGAACTGGCCCATCGATGCGGCGAGGCCCATGCAGATGGTGCCGACGTCGGGCTTCACGAAGTTCATCGTGTCGTAGATCGCCAGGCCCGCGGTGACCGACCCGCCGGGCGAGTTGATGTACAGCCAGATGTCCTTGCTGTCGTCCTCGGCCTCGAGGTACAGCAGCTGCGATGCGATGAGGTTCGCGACCTGGTCGTTCACCTCGGAACCGAGCATCACGATTCGGTTCTTGAGAAGGCGATTGAAGACGTCGGAGGACGGGTCCATCGACCCGGGGCCTGCGAGCATCGGGGCCGACACCGTGGACAACTGCTCGGTAGACATAGCCGCACAGGCTAGCCCGCTCAGCGGCGAACCGAGCGCGGCCGGCGGTACCGCGCAATCAGCCGTCGCGAGCCCGACCGTCGAACGTTCAAGCGCCCGTTCGCACGCGTCGATGCACGCTGTACGGAGTCCACCAGACCGCGAAGGGTCGCACCATGTCGACACCCCCAGAGCTTGATCCCGAGGCCTGCGGCGCCGCTGTCGCGCCACGCCGACGAGGTCCGCGCCGCGACGAACGCGGCACCACGCTGATCGACGTTGTGGCAACGCTCGCCACCGTCGCCGCGCTCAGCGGGTACGCGGCCGCCGCCGCTGCCGACGAACCGGCGACCGCCGAGGCTCGCAGCGCCGCGTGCGCCCTCGACGAACGCCAGGTGCGTACCGCAATCGAGTCGTACCGGGCGGTGACCGACGCCTACCCCCAACCCGCCGGAGACGACGGCCTGGACGCCGTGCGCGACGAGGGGCTGCTCGCATCGACGAGCGTGATGTGGGTATACACCGGGCTCGACGACCACCATCGTCCCTCCGTCAGTCCAGCGGACATCTGCGCCTGAGCCGCTCCAGGATCCGGGAAGGATCTCGACCCGCCCGCGTCAGCGGCCGACCCGATGGGTCGAGCCGTTCTCGCGAGCCCCGACCGAGGCGATCAGCGCCTCGCGGGCACGGCTCACACGCGACCGCACCGTGCCGACGGGGCAGTCGAGCACCGATGCCGCGTCTGCGTACGAGAACCCCAGCATCTGCGTGAGCACGAAGGCCTCGCGGTGCGTCGGCGCAAGGGCCAGCACCAGGTCGTCGAGCTCGACCGCGCCGTGCCCACCGGAGGTGGGCAGCGCCCGAGCCTCGACCGCTGCGACCTGGTCGAGACGCTCGCGCAACCGGGCGCGCCGTGCGTCGGCACGCACCAGGTCGAGGCACGTGTTGCGGGCCACCCCGATCAGCCACGCCTTGGCGACCGATTCCGCACGGAACCCATCCAGCGACCGGATGGCCCGAAGGTAGGTCGCCTGCGCCGCGTCGTCGGCTCGCGCCGGCCCGACCAGATGGCTGCAGTACCGGTGCACATCGTCCATCGTGAGCGCGACGAACTGCTCGAGTGAGCGGCGGTCGCCGCCCGACGCTCGCAGCGCTAGTTCGGTCAGGGGATCGTCGTGGCGGGGCGCCGAGGGTTCGACGCGTCCCCGGCGGCGACTCATCCGGTGACCAGCACCTCACCCGACATGGCCGAGTGGATGGTGCAGATGTAGTCGTAGCGGCCGGGCTCGTCGAAGGTGACCTCGATGTGATCGCCCGAATCGAGGCCGCCGGAGACATCGCCACCCGGCGTGACGACCTCGAGGTGATGGTTGACCCCGCTGTTGTTTCGCCACGAAATCGTGTCGCCCGCTGCGATCTGCACCTCGCTGGCACCGAACGCGTCGGGCTTGGCCATCACCGTCGCGGCGACCCTGCCCACATCGTCGGTGTTCACCAGCGCGGAGCCTCCCATGAGCGCGAGGAACAGCAGCGCTGCGGCGGCGAGGCCGGCGACGATGCCTCGGACGGGCCATTGCCGGCGTGCCGAACCGCCGATGGAGCGAACCGCGGCGGTGCCGACCTCGGGCGCGGCGCCCAACACGGCAGCGACGAGATGCGGGTGCGCCACCGCGGGGGTCAAGAGGAGTCGACGTCGGATCGTCGACATCGTCTCGGCCGTTGCTGCGCATCGAGCGCACGTTTCGAGGTGAGCCTCCACGGCTGCCGAGATCAGCGCGTCGCATTCACCGTCGACGTAGGCGGAAACATCCTCGAACCAGTCATCGCAAGGCTTCACGTGCATGTCAGTCGTCCGAACGCCCCATCTGGTTCCCACCGGATGCGGGAACGTTTGTGACGTCGGTCACACAGTACCGCGAGCCGCCCGAGACGCAGCGAGCGCGAAGGCGGCGCAGGCCGCTCCCAGCCCCACCACGATGCCGAACGACGACTCGTGGTCCGACACCAGCCCGCCGATGAACGCGAGCAGCGCGAACGCCAGGGTGACACCCGCCGCCCACGACAGCAGGCGTTCCAGGCCGACGGCAGCGGTGCGCGCCGGGACGGGCCCGCGGTCGGCCGGGGCCTCCTCGAGCGGACGCTGCGTCGCCACGGCCGGGTCGCTGCGGGCCGGTTCACTCGGAGCCGGTTCACTCCATCGACTGGCAGACCCCGCGATCGCCAGGAGCCCCAATGCAACAAAGGGCCATCCGAGCGCGAGCCCGATCGTCACCGACGCCAGCCCCGCCGCGGCGAGCAGCGGTGCGAGCGACGGTGCGAACGACGGGGCCGACGCGACGCCGTCGCTTGGGTCGGGTGCGTCGAGCGAGGCCCTGCCCACCAAGAACGTCGCGGCGAGCGCCGCTGCACCCAGCGCTGCGGCGAGCAACACGACGAAACCGGTTGCCTCGCCGATCCCGCCCCACCAGCCGAGCGTGATCGGACCGAGGCGATCTCCGCCGGTCACGTAGCCATAGACGATCGCAGCGAGCCACAGCGCCCCGGCCGCGGCCAGGAAGATCCGGGTCGGGCGGGGCAGCATCACGCCGGACTCGGTCGCGTCGGCGACCGAACTCGACGCCGCGCCCGACTGCTTCGTGCGTTTCCTCACAATGCCACCACCGCATACACACCGACGAGCAGGAAGAACGCGAACCAGGCGCCGAGCATCGCCGTCGAAATCCGCCCCAGACGGTCGATGCCCCGCGGGATCCGCTCCCCCGCGCCGATACCCGACTGGAAGAGCACCATCACCATGTAGGTGATGATCGACACGCCGACGATCGTGGTGACCGTGAACATGGCCACCGACCCCCAGTCCACGCGATAGGGGTACGACCCGACGTCGTAGTTGAACCGGGACAGCGCCGTCGCTCGGATCACTTCACGGATCACCGCGACGACCGCCAACGAGGCGAACCACGCGCCGAGCGCCCGCCGCCCGATCCCGACCGGATCGCGGTGTGCGGCGAAGAACGCCGCCATCGCAAGCCCCACCCCGCCGAGCGCGATCGCCATCGGCGCGGTCAGGTCGTAGTCGGCACCCTCGGTGACCGCCCAGGCGATGCCCACGCCGCCGTACAGCACGCTCGCGATGATCCCGAGCCGGCGCGAAAGCCCGGCCACCCACGTGAGGTACTCGCGATCCGCGTCGTCGCGTTTCAGGCGGTACCACGTGTAGATCAGGCCCGTGACCGCTGTGCCGATCGCGGCTTGGAGCGGGAGGAGGAAGGCGACGCGTGCCACGTTGAACGAGTGGAACTCGATGCCTCGCGTGTCAGCGACGCCGTTCGGCGCGTACCACTCGCGCCAGTGCTCTGGCCGGATCGAGACGCTCGCGAGCACGTGCATGATCCACCCGGCGAGCACCAACAGCGCCAGACCCAGCACCGACGACCAGAGAAGGCGGCCGTCGGCCGAGCCCTTCAGGTAGAAGACGTAGGCGCAGGTGTACCCCGACGCCACGACGATGATGAAGATGACCGACCAGAAGCCCGTGAGCGCGTTCGATGCGTACCAGATCGGGTCGTAGATCACCTGTACGAACAGCAGCGGGGCGATCCCGGTCACGATGCCGAGACCGACGCCGCTCGGGGTCAACCGTGCGCACGAACGGGCGAGGCGCAACCATCGCTCGTCGCCCCGTCGGAACCCGTAGATCGTGGTGACGCTCGATCCGACGGCCACCGTGACGAAGTAGATGTGCACCACCCAGGTGAGCAGCAGCAGCACCTGGAATACCCGCGGGTAGAACGGTGCGCCCAGCGGGTCGCGCATCATCCGCAGGGCGTCCTCAACCTCCATGGCCACCTCCGACCGGGGTCACCTCGGGCGCCGGCAGCGTCGTGGGGGGACCCTGCTGTTCTTCGACCGTCGCCGCGAGATACGCCGCGAGCGCGTCCTTCTCCTCGTCGGTCCCGACGAATGCGTGCATGAACGGGTAGGCGCCGAGGTTGTCGAGGATCGCTCGGATCGACACCTCGTCGTTCGCCGAGATCTTGCGCAGCAATGCCGACTGCTGGCGCAGGGCGAGCTGGTTGTCGCCGAGATGGATCACCGTCTGATCGCTCACGCTGTGACAACCCGAGCATTCGAAGATCGCGATCTGCCGGCCGACCGCGACACGGTGATCGGCGTACTCCGGCGACGGTCCCGAGTCGATGTCGTCGGCCGCGGGCAGGAATGGCAGCGATCCGAGGACCCCGTCGCGGTTGAGCTTCGCCTCTTCGCTCTCGATGCCCCGGGCCGGCAGCCCGGTGAACGTGAGCTGGTTCGACGACATGTAGCCGTTGACCACGTCGGGCTTGCGGAGGATCTCGCGGGTGCGCTCGGCGCCGAACACGGTGGAGAACATGACGATGAAGAGCGCCATCGCCCCCAGCTTCGACTGCAACTGGGGCTTCCACGAGGCCAACAGCAGGAACGCAGCGGTCAGGATCCCGCCGCCGATCAACAGGTCGACCGTCACCGCCGGGAAGGCGTTCGTCGACAGCAGCGCCTTGGACCGGGCCGGCACGTTGGCCCAGTACCAGTAGCGGCCGACGAGCAACGCCCCGGCCATCCCCACAAGGCCGATCGTGCCCGCCCAACGGATGACCTTCTGCCGCTCCGGGAAGTCCCTCGGCAGCCGCGATGCCATGAGCACCCCCCAGGCGCCGGTGATCGTCTGCATGAGCAGGAAGCGCATCAGGTACTGAGGCCAGAACGTCGGGTTGTAGAAGCCCGAGAGGATCTCGCCGTTGTGGAGCCAATCGCCGGGGCTCAGCTTGAAGCCGAGGATGCCGACGATCAGCGACAACGTGCCCGTTCCGCCCAGGGCCAGGATGAGGGCGAGCCGCAGGTGGGTCTTCGGATCGACCTTGCCGAGCGTGTAGTAGTACACGATGATCCCGACCACATCGATCAGGAACATGTACCACTCGGAGCCCCAGAACAGCACGAAGTTGTGGATCAGCGTCGAGATGCCACGCGGGTTGCCGGCCGTCGTGCTCTGCCAGATGCCCACGCCCGTCATGGCGCCCCACACGTACGAGAACACGAGCAGTCCGAGCGCGCTCTTGCGCAGGTACTCGTAGAGCTCCGGGCGTTGCTCGCGGACCGCGCGGCGCTCGACATAGAAGTTGAACCACGCGGCGCCAACGGTCAGATGCGAGGCGATCACATGGAAGGACGCGATGATCGCCACGAACATCGTCGAATGAAGGCCCATGCCTTCCCATGTTGGGTACATCACTGACAACGTCGCCCCTGCGGCCGCGGGGGTTCCATGGATGAAAGCGATCCGCCCATCGCTCGGCCAGATATCAGGGCACGGGCGGCTCAGTTCCGGTGGTCATCGCACCCGTCGAGGAACGACTCGACCGCCGGGGTGACGATGTCGTCGTCGGGCTCGCCGAGGTGCGCGTTCACCTCGGCGTGGGTGAGCGGGTTCGCGTCGATGATCGTCACCTGATCGCCGGCGGCGCGCAGCGCGTCGCCGAACCGCTCGACACCGGACTGGCGAGCGGGACGGCCCCTCGTGACGAGCAACATGTCCGCCACGGGACCCGGCGACGTCTCGACGGCGTGCAGGGGCGAGGCGTCGGACCGCACCGCGGGCTCGTCGCCGAACACCTCGGAGATCAACCGGCTCGTCAGCGGATCGGGATCGACCAGGTCGTCGGACGCGGTGTCGAGCGACACGACGCAACGGATCGATTCGCGCGTGAGGCCGTGATCGGCGAGCAGCGCGGGATGGGTCGCGACGATGCTCACGAGATGGGCCCCAGCGGAATGGCCGATCAGCGAGACCCGGCCGGGATCGATGCCCAGTTCATCGGCATGGTCGACCACGTACGCGACCGCGCCGGCGACGTCGTTGCCGAAGTCGGGCCACGCTGCGGACCCGCCCGGCGGCGCGAGCCGGTAGTTGACCGAGACGAGCACCGCTCCGCGCCGGCCGGCCCACGCCGCCTTCGTGTCGATCGACGCCTTCGCCTTGTCGCCGGCACGCCAGGCGCCGCCGTGGACGAACACGATCACGGGGCACACGGCGGTGTCCGCGACCCCCTTGGGTCGATACACGTCGAGGCTCAGCTGATTGGGGTCGACGCCGGAGCGCTCGTCGTAACGGACCGTGCGCGGCGAACCCGCGGAGCCGACGCATGCGCTGTCGCGAGCCGCCCCGTCGGCGACGGACGGGCCGGTCGTGTCATGTCCCGAGGATCGCGTCGCCCGCCCGTCCCGCCCGCCACAGCCCGCCGCGAGCACGACAGCCGCAACCGTGAGCGCGGCCACGCAACGGCGCCGGTGGGGACTGTTCGACACGGGTGATCGCATGGGTCCCATTGAACCAAGCGAATGTGAGCAAACCGTGATGGCGACGGCGGTGGCCCGAGGCCGATCGAGGCTGCGGCCGGGCCGGCCGACCTAGCCTCCGGCTCCGTGGGCACGACACACCTCACCACGCCACTCGTCGTCATCGACCTCGACGTCGTCGACGCGAACCTCGATGCCATGGCCGCGGTGCGCCCCGGCGACGCGCTGCGCTCGCATGTGAAGGCCCACAAGTGCACCCGCCTCGCAGCTCACGTGGCCGAGCGGACGGGGTCGCGCTCGTTCTGCTGCGCCACGTTGCGCGAGGTGGAGGGCATGGTCGAGGCGGGGCTCGGGCACGACCTGCTGCTCGCGAACGAGACGCTCGACGCCGCTCGCCTCCGACGCCTCGTCGCGTCCGCGGCGAGCGTGGGCGCTCGGGTGACCGTCGCGGTCGACTCCGCCGCAACGGTGGAGGTGGCGGCCGTCGCATCGTCGGGTGGACCGCTCGCGGTACTCGTGGACGTGAACGTCGGGCTGCCGCGCTGCGGGTGCGCTCCGAGCGACGCGGGAGCGATCGCCGATCTCGCCCGAGCGGCCGGCCTGCACGTGCGCGGCGTGATGGGGTACGAAGGCCATGTGGTCGGCAACCCCGATCGCTCGTGGCGCAGCGAGCAGGTCGCGGCGTGCATGGAACGCCTGCGCGAGGCGCACGGTCGGGTCGGCGGCGAGGTCACCTCCGCCGGCGGCACCGGCACCTTCGATCTGCACGACTGGGTCGGCAAGGTGCAGGCCGGGTCGTACGTGCTGATGGACACTGCGTACGAGCAACTCGGGTTGCCGTTCCGGCAAGCGGCATTCATCGAATCGACCGTGGTCTCCGTCAACGAACACGACGGGTACGTCGTGGCGGACGCCGGGCTGAAGTCGTTCGGGATGGATCACGGCGACCCGATGGTCGTCGGTCACCGCACGTTCTTCCTGTCGGACGAACACATCACGATCGTGCCGTCGTCACCGCTTCGCGTCGGCGAGCGCATGCGGATCGTGCCCGCCCACATCGACCCGACGATGGCGTTGCATACACACGCCGCGATCGTGCGCGGCGACGACCTGGTGGACGTGTGGCCGATCGACCTGCGCCACTGGTGACCGCCTCCGGCCGTCGCGGCCGAGGCGCCGTTACGCCTGCCGGAGGGTCTCCGCCGCGTCCTCGGGAACCACCGGGTTCGACAGGGTGCCCGACCCGACTTCGCCCGATGCGATGAACCGCGCCAGCCCGGGCGCCCGCTGCGGCGGGGCCAGGTGGACGTGCAGGTGGTAGTCGTCGAGGCGACCGCAATGCGAGGCCGCCGGGGCCTGGTGGAACCACATGAGGTAGGGGAAGATCTCGCTGCGCCGCTCGTCGCCCGACCAGAGCCGGTCGTAGCGACCCAACACGTCGAACAGCACCGCCGCCAGCGCCTCGCGCTCGACGTCGTCGAGGTCGGTGAGGCCCCCGACGTGGCGGGTCGGCGCAAGGCGCAGCCCGTAGGGGTAGCCCGACGCGAACGGCACCCACGCCGTCCACTCGTCGTTGCGGGCCACGATCCGGCGTTCGTCGTCGTGCTCGTGGCCCAGCTCGGCGCATACCCCGCAGCCGTGCTCGGCGCTCACCCGAGCTTCCCGCAGCGGCGAGGGCGGGATGAACGGGAAGGCGTAGATCTGACCGTGCGGGTGGTGAATCGTCGCCCCCACCTCGGTGCCGCGACTCTCGAAGGCCAGCACGTAGGCGACCTCGTCGACCGCAAGCAGCGCGGCGGTGCGTTCGGCCCACAGATCGACGACCTTGCGGATCTGGCCGACGCCCAGCGAGCCGAGTGACCCGTCGTGCACCGGCGAGTAGAGGATCACCTCGGCCCGGCCGACCGCGGGCAGCACCTCGACGCCGGCCGCCTCGGCGGCAGCGAGGTCGATCGGCGCACCCGACTCGTACGCGGGCCACCGGTTGGGAAACCACCGAGTGTCGTACGGCTCCGGGGCCTCCAGGCCGCCGGGGCAGAACGGGCACCCGGTGGTCGGCAAGTTCGGGCGGTGCTGGCGCGCACCCACCACGTTGACCCATTCGCGCGTCAGCGGGTCGAATCGGAGCTCACCGGCCACGTCGCTCTCCCGTCAGCCCGCTCGATCGGCGGGCGGGTCGGCGGGCGGGTCGGCGATCGAGTCGGCGGGCGGGTCGGCGATCGAGTCGGCGATCGAGTCGGCGGGCGGGTCGGCGAGCAGGTCGGCCAGTCGACGGAACGCCCGGCCTCGGGCGCTCACCGCGTGCTTCTCGGTCGCGGTCATCTCGGCGAGCGTTCGGCCGTCACCGTCGTCGGGCACGAAGATCGGGTCGTACCCGAACCCGCTGTCGCCCGATGCCGACTCACGGATGCGCCCTTCCACGACGCCCTCGGCGACGAGTTCGGCGCCGTCGGGGAAGGCCACGAAGGCCACCGTGCGGAACCGGGCGGTGCGCGCCACCGGCGCCACCCCGACGAGTCGTTCGAGCACGAGCCGCCGGTTGGCCGACGAGTCGGTCGGCTCGCCGGCGAACCGAGCGGAGTGCACACCGGGCGCGCCGTCGAGGGCGTCGACCTCGAGCCCCGTGTCGTCGGCGACCGCCGCCCGACCCGTTGCAGCGCAGATCGCGACGGCCTTCAGCCGGGCGTTCCCCACCAGATCGGGAGCGTCCTCCACCACGTCGGGCACGTCGTCGGGGCGCGGCAGGATCGTGAGCCGGTCACCCACGATCTCGGCGATCTCGCGCACCTTGTGCGCGTTCGCGCTGGCCATCACCAGCGTCGTCGTCGGCCCGGCGCTCATCGTGGGTCGAACCCGCGCGGGCTCGGCGCCACCGACACCAACTCGGCCTGCAACGCCACGATCTCCTCGATTCCGACCGACGCCAAGTCGAGCAACCGATCGAGCTCGCTGCGCGAGAACGGCGAACCCTCGGCGGTTCCCTGCACCTCGACCAGGCCACCGGCACCGGTCATCACCACGTTCATGTCGGTCTCGGCGCGCGAATCCTCCACATAGGGAAGATCGAGCCGCGCCTCGCCGTCGATCACGCCGACCGACACCGCTGCGCAGTGGTCGGTGATCGGGTGCTCCGACAACAGGCCCGCCTGCACCATGCGGGTACACGCATCGTGCAGCGCAACCCACGCACCCGAGATCGACGCCGTGCGGGTGCCGCCGTCGGCCTGCAACACGTCGCAGTCGAGGTGGATCTGGCGCTCACCGAGCACTTTCATGTCGCAGACCGCCCGAAGCGAACGGCCGATCAACCGCTCGATCTCCTGCGTGCGACCCTTCGGGCCGCGGCGCTCGCGGTTGATCCGCTCGGGCGACGAACCGGGCAGCATCGAGTACTCGGCGGTCACCCATCCCTTGCCGGTGTTGCGCATCCAGCGCGGCACGTCGAGCTCGACCGACGCGGTGCACAACACCCTGGTTTCGCCGAACGACACGAGCGCCGAGCCGTGGGACGTGGTGGTGAAGTCGCGTTCGATGGTGATCGGTCGGAGTTGGTCGGCAGTTCGCCCGTCGGGTCTCATGGCCGGTGAGACTAAACGGTGAGCCGCACCTGACCGGTGTGCGAATCACCGTCGCTACGCTCACACCGTGCCTATCGCCGACGTCCTGCACGCCCTGGCCGAACTCGCGCCCGGGAGTCGGCGACCGACCCTGTTCGACGTCAACGACGTCGTGTGGCTGGGCGCCACACCGCTGGGTGGCACCGAGTCGCTGGGACCCGTGCCGAGGATCGCCGAGGGCACGGTGCCGGCGAGCGTGGACATGTCTGCGTTCACGGGCAATCCCGACCCCGTGATCGAACCGCTGACGCTCGACCGCAGTCGATGGCCGGAGGGCACGCGCCTGCTCGACGACATCGCGTCTCGCGCCGCACTCAACGGCAACTCCTGGCTCGAACTCGGGACGATCGTGGCCGTCGGTCGGGTGCGCGACGCGACCGGCGCCGCGTCGGATGTCGCGACCCCGCTGCTGCGCACCCGTGTGGAGCTCGTACGAACCAGCCCCACCACCCGCCGGATCCGGCGCGTGAGCGACTGGACGTGGGCGGTCGACCTCGGCGGCGACGCCGACTTGGCACACCGGCTGCTCACCGAGGTCCCGTGGCTGTCGCTCGGCGCCGACCGGCCGACCAACCGCCGCACCCTTCGGCCGTGGCTCCGCCAGATCGCCACCGCCCAGGGTTGGACGCAGTTCTCGCCGGCGTGGGCGCACCCGGCTGCGGTCGACCGGCCGATCGGCGAAGTCACGTTCTGCATCGGCTTCGCACTCCGACCGGCGGCCGAGCGATCCGTGGGCAACACCGGCGCGGCGCTGCGGTCGTGGGCCGCCACACCGGGCATCGACCGGAGCGCGTTGTGCTCGTTGGTGGACGGCGCAGACGGCTCGCCAGACGGCCCGGCAGGCGACCCGCCCGACGGTTCCGTCGACACGCCGATAGCGGCACCGGTGCCGCTGACCCTGGCGCAGGGGCGCATCGTCGCGGCGGCCCGGCGACGGCCGATCACCGTCGTGTCCGGCGCACCCGGCACCGGCAAGACCCACACCATCGCCGCGTTGTGCTCCGACGCAGTCGCCGCCGGGCAGTCGGTGCTCGTCGCGACCCGGTCGATGGAGGCCGCCGATGTGATCGCCACGCACATCGGCCGTCAGCCCGGCCCGAACCCGCTTCGATTCGGCTCCCCCGCGTCGCTGCGCGAGGCGGAAGTCGAGATCGAGCGGAGGATGGCCGACGATCCGCCGTCATCGAGCGAACGACTCGATGCGGTCGGCGCCGGCCTCGCTCGGGCGAGCGCCGCGCTCGACGATCTCCTCGCCCGAATCGCCGCTGCCCAGGCCGCCGGCACGCAGCTCGCCTCGATCGGCGGGGCCGAAGCACTGCGGCGCGTGATCCCCGAGTTGTGGTCGCCCGAGGTCGCGCCCCCGGATCGGCGGCGCCGCCTCGATGAGATCGCATCGCTCATCGAGGCCACGCGCTCCCCCGCCGCGGGATGGTGGGCGAAGCGGCGTCACCGCCGGGCGCTCCGGCGCATCGCCGCCGCAACAGGCGCTCCCGTCGCGGCGCTCGACTCGAACGGGGCGCTGGACTCGAACGGGGCGAATGGCCCGAACGAGGCGGACGGACTCCGCGGGATCGCCGCCGCGGTCGCCGCGGCACGCGCCGAGTTGGAGCGGGCCGAACTCGGCACCGTCGTCGAGCAGGCACGCGTTGCGTGGGAGCCGGTGATCGACCTGGTTCGCAGCCATCGCACCGAGGTGGGGCTCGAGGCCGACCGCAACGTCATCCGTCGCCTGCACGACAGGGAGACCCGCGCGGCGCTCGGTGCGATCAACACGGCGCTGCGATCGGGTCCGACGGCGCGGACCCAACTGCTGTCGAGCCTCGGTGCACCCAAGCTGCGCGCCGCTGCGCCGCTCTGGCTGGGCACCCTCGGCGAGATCGAGCGCCTGCTTCCCCAAATCGCGGCCCTGTTCGACCTGGTGGTCATCGACGAGGCGTCCCAGGTCGATCTGGCCCTCGCCGCTCCGGCGCTGCTGCGCGGAGCCCGCGCGGTCGTCATCGGTGATCCGAACCAGCTTCGGCACGTGGCCTTCACCGGCGATGCCGCCGTGGAGGCCGCCTTCGACGAGCATGGCCTCGCCCCCGAGATCGCCCGGCTCCACCCGCGACGCAACAGCGTGTACGACGTCGCCGCATCCGCGGCGCCCGTCATCTGGCTCGACGAGCACTTCCGGTCGCTGCCCCACCTCATCCGCTTCCCGCTGCGCGAGTTCTACGCACGGCGGGTCGAGCTCGTCACGAACACGCCCGCCACCGAGTGCCGCGACTGCATCGACATCGCCCGCTGCGAGCCCGGCGCGGACATCGCGACGACGATGCGGCTGCTGCGCGAACTCCGGACGAACCGCTTCGGCGACGTCGGCGTGATCACGCCGTTTCGCGACACCGCCGACCGGCTCACCGAGGCGGTCCTCCTCGAGTTCGGCCCCGACGACATCGCAGACATGCGTCTGATGGTGACCACGGCTCACGGCTTCCAGGGCGCCGAACGCGACCACATCATCGTCGTCCCCGGCCTCGGCCCCGACGACACCGACCAGCGCCGACGGTTCGTGGAGCAGCCCAACCTGTTCAACGTGATGGTCACGCGGGCTCGCCGCCACATGGTGGTGGTCACGCCGCTCGAACCCGACACGACGACGCGTCTCGGCCGGTTCCTCGGCTGGTCGGAACACGCGCCGGCGCCCATCGACTGCCCCGAGACGTCGGGACGGCCCGGCGCCGACGACCTCGGCCATCTGCTGCGCGACCGGGGGATCGCCGTGCGGTTCGACTACCCCGTCGGGCAACATGCGATCGACCTTGTCGCCACCGGATCGGGCCGTTCGATCGCCGTGATGTGCGGCGTGCATCCCGACGGTCCGGCGGCGCACCGCCGCCGTCACATCGAACTCGTGCAGGCGGGATGGCGGGTCTTCGACCCCGTGGCGTGCGCGGACGCCGCCGAGTTGATCGATGTCGCCGGACAGATCGCGGCGATCACGTCGCCGTCGGTCCGGTCGATCAACCCAGCCTGACCGCAACGGCGGAGTCGAGCTCGGGGCCGAGGAGCCGACTGCCGAGGTGCTGGAACCAGTCGACGTCGCCGGTGGTGAGGAACGTGGGCGGACCGGGCGGGCTGTCGGATGGCCGCAGAAGCGACGACGCCTCGAGCCGGTGACGCACCTCGAAGGCCGTCTCGTCGGCGCTCGATACCAGCACGACCTCGCGGCCCATCACGTCGCCGATCGTGCGGGCAAGGTACGGGTAGTGCGTGCACCCGAGCAGCAGCGTGTCGACCTTCGCCGCGATCGCCGGAGCCAACAGACGCTCCGCGAGCACATGGACCTGCTCGGAGTCGAACTCGCCTCGCTCGACGAACTCGACGAAGCCCGGGCAGGCGAGCGCCTCCAGCGCGACCTCGGGCGCAGCCACCTCAACGCTGTGCTGGTAGGCACCCGAATTGATGGTTCCCACCGTGCCGATCACGCCGAGCCGCCCGTTGCTCGTCACGGAGATCGCCGCCCGCACACCGGGCTCGATCACACCGATCACCGGGATGTCGAAGCGATCCTGCAGCTCGTCGAGCGCCGCGGCGGCCGCCGTGTTGCATGCCACCACGAGCATCTTCGCGTCGCGCCCTTCAACGAGTTCGGTGGCGATCTGGTGGGCGAAGTGACGTACCTCCTCCTGGGGCCGCGGACCGTAGGGATATCGGCCCGTGTCGCCGAGATAGACGATCTCCTCGTTCGGCAACAGGTCGATCACCGCACGGGCCACGGTGAGCCCGCCGAACCCCGAATCGAAGAGCGCAATGGGGCGATCTGGCACCGGGGAAGCCTACGCGACCGCCCGGAAGGGCTCGGAGGTGGCGATCGGCGCTGAATCCGGGACCGGCCGCCCGGCTCGACTCGGATAGACAACTCACCATGCAACTCAGCGAACGCATGACCGACCACGTGGTGCTCATCGACGGCGGGTTGTCGACGGCGCTGGAGGAACAGGGTCACGACCTGAACGATCCGCGTTGGACCGCCCGATTGCTCTCGGAAGACCCGGAGGCCCTGCGGGTTGCGCACGAATCGTTCGTCGCCGTGGGCGCCGAGGTCGTGACATCGGCGAGCTACCAGACAGTCGATCCCGACGAACTACGCGCCAGCGTCGCCGCCGCGCGGTCGGCAACCGCCGGCACTGCGCTCGTGGCTGCGTCGGTCGGCCCCTACGGTGCGCTCCTGCACGACGGGTCGGAGTACCGCGGCCGGTACGGCCTCTCGATCGAGGAGCTCGTCGCGTTCCACGCACCACGCCTCGCGACGCTCATCGACGCGGCGCCCGACGCGATCGCGGTCGAGACGATCCCCGACATCGACGAGGCGCGGGCGCTCGCCATCGCACTCGCCGACGTTGGCGACGAGCTTCCCGACACGTGGGTGGCGTTCAGCGCCGGCGCGAATCCGACGATCGGCCGAGCCGGTGTCGCGACAGCCGCAGGTGACGATCTCGGCGACGCGGCAGCGGTGTTCGCCGACCTCGATCGGGTGGTCGCCATCGGCGTCAACTGCACGGCACCGAGCCACGTGGCACCCGCCCTGGAACGGATCGCGGAGCGCACCGACCGGCCGTTGGTCGCGTACCCCAACGGAGGCGGCCGATGGGATCCCGCAACCGGATGCTGGGCCCATGCCGGCGAGCGCATCACCGCCGACATGGTGGCGTCGTGGCTCGCGAGCGGGGTGCGCCTGCTCGGCGGGTGCTGCGGCTTCGGGCCCGACGCGCTCGCCGACCTGGCCGATCTCGCCGGTGTTCAGCGGCGGACGCGCTGATTCGCCGGAGCGAGTGTTCGGCAGAGCGAGTGTTACACCCAGGGTCCAGAGATCTCGTAGACGCGGCCGGGATTGCGCTGCGAGGTGACGTACATGCGCGTGCCGGACGGGTCGAAGACCACGCCGGTCATCTCCGAACCGTCGACGCCCGACACCTGCACGATCGGCTCGGCGACGCCACCCGAGATCATGACCACCTGCATGTCGCCGCCGTCCTCTGCAACGAACAAGTCGCCCGAGGCGCGGCTCGTGAGATTGTCGACGCCCGACAACGCCGACATCGGCACCGCGACGGCGTCGTAGCGCACGGCAAGCTGATTCGTCGCCGGCGAGTACGACCACACACGGTTGTCGCCCTTGGTGGTGAAGTAGACGACACCGTCGAGCACGCAGATGCCCTCGCCGCCGTCGAACCGATGGGTTCCGGCGACCTGGTTTCGGGTCGAGTGCGAGGAAGCCGACGGGTCGGGCACCTCGGCCCACACGACCGTCTCGCCGTCGAGGGTGAGCACCTCGAGTAGCCCCGACGCCAGGTCGGGATAGGTGTCGGGGCGGAACCGGTAGAGCGCGCCGTCGGGTTTGTCCTCGGTGAGGTAGATCGTCTGCGTCGCGACGTGTACCGCCGCGGCCTCGTGGTTGAAGACCCCCATCGCCGGGCGGGCGGCCGGCGGGTTCACGCCGAACGCATCGACCTCCCATATCCGCCCGGTGTCGACCTCTTCACCGCTCAGCCAGGTACCCCACGGGGTTGCGCCGCCGGCGCAGTTGCGCGTCGTGCCGCCCAGCGGCCGCTCGGCGCCGACGACCGTGCCGTCGGCCGCGAAGACGATGCGCGAGACCCCGCCGAACGGAGGGTACGACTCGTGGTTCTGCACGTAGACCCACCCGCCTTCGGGCAGCGCGAACGTTGCGGCACCGTCGGGGTCGCCCGGCCACACGTACTCGGTGCCGGGAACCCGGTACCCGGACGTCGCGATGACCCGCGAGGTGAACCCCGCGGGCAGGCGCAGCCCGTGCCCGTTGGTCGCGCCGAGCGGGCCATAGGTGGTCGGCGGCACCACCGTGGTGGTCGTCGCCAACGTGGTGGTCGATCCGGCCGGCGGGCCGGGGTCGCACGCGGTGAGCCAGCGTGCCCCCGCTACCACGACCGCTCCCGTGCCACCGAGCCGCAGCACATCGCGCCGGTTCATCCGCGAGACACCCTCGTTCGTCATCTGCCGTCCCCCCGAGGTCAGCCGTTGTTCACCAAACGGCCACTTTAGGGGGTTGGTCAGCCGACTCGGCGGTCCAGCTTCTCGTAGAACGGCGTGAGGGTCCGGAGGTGGTCGCGCATCTCGCGCTCCGCTGCCTCGGGGTCACCGGCCTCAATGGCGGCCAGGATGCGCAGGTGCGCCTCGGCGACGCGCTGCCAGAACGCGGCCGGCGCATCCTCGCGACGGACGCGATGGCGCAACGCGCCGTACAGCGGCCGGGTGAGGGCCCCGACCAGTTCGTTGCCCGACATGTCGAGGATGGCGAGATGGAACAGCTCGTGATCTTCGTGGTCGACGAGCTCACGCAGCTCGGCGACCTGCTCGTCGGTGCGCCGGAGAGCCGCGAGCGCGCACGCCGGAGCCTCGAGCAGCTCGCGGGCCTCCACGATCTCGCGCACCGAAACACGCTCGGTCGCGGCCAACAATCCCAGCCCGAACTGCAGGTCGGCCTCCAGTCCATCGGGATCGGGCTCGGCCACGAACGTCCCGCCCGTGGTGCCGCGGGTCGTCACCACGAGTCGCCGCGCCTCCAGGAGGCGGATCGCCTCACGAATCGTCGACCGGCTCACTCCAAAGCGCTCGCACAGATCGGCCTCGCCGGGAAGCCGCTCGCCGGGCAGCACCCGACCGTCGACGATGTCGTCGCGAAGCCGGTCGGATACCTGCTGGTACGCCGGGAGATTCTTGGTCTCGTCCACCCCCACCGCTGGGAGCCTAAGGATCGGCACCGCCGGAATGCCAGAAGGGGCGGCCGTTGGATCGGCGTAGTGTCGCCCGCCATGACCCCCGAGGAGTTCCGCAGCGCGGGCCACCAGCTCATCGACTGGATCGCCGACTACTACGACCGCATCGACGATCTGCCGGTTCGCAGCCGGTTCGAGCCGGGCGACCTGACCGCCCGGCTGCCGGCCGAACCTCCCGCCTCCACCGACTCGTTCGACGCCGTCCTGGGCGACCTCGATCGGCTCATCCTGCCCGGACTCACCCTGTGGCAATCGCCCAACTGGTACGCGTACTTCCCGGCGAATGTCACCTTCGCGTCGATCCTCGGCGAGCTCGCCGAATCGGGGCTCGGCGTCAACGGGTTCAGCTGGGTCACCAGCCCGGCAGCGACCGAGCTCGAAACGCTGATGATGAACTGGATGGTGCAGCTGCTCGGGCTCCCGCCGCATTTCGTCGACCACGGCGTGATCCAGGACTCGGCCTCGACCGCAACGCTGTGCGCGATCCTCGCTGCCCGCGAGCGCGCCACCGCCGCTGGGATCCCCGCCACCGACCTGGTCGCCTACGCGACGGCGCAGGCACACTCGTCGGTCCAGAAGGGGCTTCGGGTCGCGGGAATCGGCGAGACACAGCTGCGCGTCGTCCCGCACGACGAGGCGTTCCGACTCCGCCCGACCGAGCTCGCGGCCATGATCGACGACGACCTCGCCGCCGGCCGACACCCGTTCTTCGTGTGCGCGGTGGTGGGCAGCACCTCGACCGAGGCGTTCGACCCGGTGCCGGCGATCGCCGAGATCACCGACGGGAGCGACGTGTGGCTCCACGTCGACGCTGCGATGTGCGGGATCGCGGCCCTGTGCCCCGAGTTGCGCTGGGTGAACGACGGCGTGGAGCGCGCCGACAGCTACGTGACGAACGCCCACAAGTGGATGGGCGTCAACTTCGACTGCTCGCTGTTCTGGGTGCGCGACCGGGCTGCCCTCACCGATGCCCTGTCGATTCAACCGGCGTACCTTCGGTCGGCCGCGGCGGCCTCCGGCGCGATCGACTACCGCGACTGGCAGATCCCGCTCGGTCGACGGTTCCGGGCGCTCAAGCTGTGGTTCGTGCTGCGCCTTCACGGGGTCGACGCGATCGCCGACATGATCCGTGGACACCTGTCGATGGCCGCCGAACTCGACTCGTGGGTCCGAGCGGACGACCGTTTCGACCTCGTCGCTCCCACCACGATGAACCTCGTGACCATCGCGCTCGTCGACGACGCGTCGACCCGAGCGTTGATCGACGCCGTGAACGAGTCGGGCCGGGCAGAGGTGACGCCCACGATCGTCGACGGCCGGACCGCAATGCGGATCTGTGTGGGGAGCCGCCTTACGCAGCGCCACCACGTCGAATCGACGTGGCAAATGATCGGCCGATTGGCACAGGCGATTCTGCCCGGCTGACTCAACGCCGGTCGCCTCTAGCCGAGAGGAGGAGGTGCGTCGCCGCCCGGCCCTCCTTGCGCTCCCGCTGATCATCGCGGGTTCGACGCTGCCGCTGCTCACCGGCACCGACGGCGACGCTGCCGCGTTCGAGGGACCGAGCAACGTGTTCATATCGGACGAGGTGGCGATCACCGACAGCGTTGGCTCGCCGAGCGATTGCACGCCAAGCCAGATCGCCGGTGATGCCGCCGCGCGGAACGCGGTCGACGCCCAGGACGACGCCTGGCGCACCGCGGCGACCGACCGTGGGCTCACGGCGATCACCCGGTTCGACCTGCCCGAGCCGACCGATCCCGATCGCGTTCCCGAGAATCCGCTCCATCTCACCGACCCTGCCGCCGGCTCCGGCGGCACCGAGACCGCCGTCAACGTCACCTACCGCAACGTCGCGATCGGGGCGAGCGGGATCGGAACCGACCCGAACGCCGCGGCCCCGCCATTCGCCTATCGCAACCCGTACCTGCCTCGGCCCGCTGAGGGCACGATGCAGGACTGCTCGCCGTACCCCGCGTCCCTGTACGACCTCAGCCCGGCGGCCGGCGTCCAGGCGGCTCGACACTGGAACGCCTTGTACGGCAGCAACCTGCAGCGCGACGCCGCGCTCTTCGAGTTCTCCCGGCCGGTGCACGCCTTCGGCGCCTGGTTCGGCGATCTCGAGACGCGGCCGCCCGACACCCCCGCGTGGATCCGTCTGTTCGACGCCGACGGCGCGGTCGTGTGGGAAGGGCCGGTGCCGGCGACCGCTGCTGCGTCGCCCACCGACGCCGAGTGCGGCGGCACCGGCGCCAACACCGATCCGCTCGCGTGCGGCAACCAGACCACGCGCTGGATCGGCTTCGTGACCTCCGTCGGCGATGATCCCGTCGCGTCCATGCTCGTGATCGTCGGCGACGACGACTCGTGCGCGCAGACCACCGACTGCGACGCGACGTCCGAGCACTTCGCATGGATCGGCGCGACCATCGCCGAAGGCAACCCCGACCTGGCGGTCACGATCGACGACGGGCTCGACACCGTGGCGCGCGGCAGCACCATCACCACCACGGTCGATGTGGAGAACGTCTCGAAGATCGACGCGACGGGCGCGGCCGCTTCGGTCGCCCTTCCCGCAGGCGTGCACGTCGTGAGCGCGTCCGACGGTGGAACCGAGTCGTCCCCCGGCGTCGTCACCTGGCCGATCGGTGGCCTCGACGCGCTCGACGGCCGGTCGTTCACGCTCACGGTGCAGGTCGATGCGGCCGCGCCGCTCGGCGCCTCGCTCGGCTTCGTCGCCTCCGTCACCGACGACGGAACCAACGGCGACGATCCGACACCGGCCGACAACACCGCGACCGACACCGACCGCGTCGGCACCGTCGATCTGGTGGTCGCGATCGACGACGGCGTCGACCGGGTTGCCGCCGGCGGCGAGACCACCTGGACGATTGACTGGGCGAACCTCGGCTCGGCCGCGGCGCCGGGCACGACGATCGCGATTGCGTTACCGCCAGGGGCCACGCTCCTCGACGGTTCGACCACCATTTCGATCGGGCCGCTCGACGCGGGCGAGACCGGCACTGCGACCGTGACCGTTCGCCTGCCGAATTCACTCACCAACGGATCGACGGCGGAGGCGACGGCAACCATCGGCTCCGAGGCGCCCGACGAGAACCCCACCGACAACGAGGCGAGCGACAGCGACGACATCGACGGTGTCGACCTCACCATCTGGAAGACCGACGGACGGAGCACCGCAACCGTCGGATCCACGGTGACCTACGACATCACCGTCGCGAACGACTCGGCGGTTCCGGCGACCGGCGTGCACGTGAGCGACGATCTCCCGGCACAGCTCTCCCTGGTGACGGCGAGCGACGCCCCGACCATGGTCGGGCGCACGCTCGTCTGGGGTCCCCTCACCCTGGCCCCCGGCGAGTCCCGAGCGTTGAGCGTGACCGCGACCGTGAACGGCACGCCCGGCGATGACGTGACCAATGCCGCCGTCGTTGCCGACGACGGCGCGCACGGCGTCGACGCCGACTTCGCCGACAACGTGGCAACCGACCTCACACGCATCACAGCCGTACCGGCGACCACCACCACGACCACGACACCGCGCAGAACGACGACCACCACCTCCGCATCCTCCGCCGCCGCTCGACAAGCGGTGCCGGGACGCAGGGGTGCGCTCGCAGCGGCGGCGGGCAACGGTCAACTCGACGGAGCGATCATCGCGGGTTCGTTGGCGCGTACCGGCGGGGCGGTCGGCGGGTTGGTGGCGGTCGGCGGCGCGCTCGTCGGCCTGGGCCTGGCTGCGCGGCGCCGCTCCCGTCGCACGGCCGCAACCCGCCGCTGAGGTCAGGGCGACCCGGCCGCGTCGGCCTTCTCCACGGTTGTTCCGCGGAGAAGACTGGTGCCCGGACAACCGATCTTCTCCGCGGTTGATCTGTGGAGACGATCGCTGTCCGCGTCGGCCTTCTCCACGGTTGTTCCGCGGAGAAGACTGGTGCCCGGACAACCGATCTTCTCCGCGGTTGATCTGTGGAGACGATCGCTGTCCGCGTCGGGCCGCTCGGCGCGGGTCGGGCGGGTCAGCGCGGAAACGGACCGGCCTTCGCTACCAGCCCGGGCGTCGGGTGACCGAGCGCCGCCTCGACCCACGGCACGGTCTCGCACAACCGGCCGAGGTCGACGCCGGTCGGATGACCCATGCGTTCGAGCAGGTACACCAGATCCTCCGTGGCGATGTTGCCCGTCGCATTCGGCGCGAACGGGCATCCGCCGATCCCGCCGAGCGACGCGTCGAGCACCGTGACGCCGGCCTGCACCGCTGCGGTCGCGTTCGCGAAGCCCATGTTGCGCGTGTTGTGGAAGTGGCAGCGAAGCCGGACATCAGGGCCGAGCACGTCTCGAGCGAGGGCCACGCGGGCGGCCACGTCGGTCGGCACGGCGACCCCGATCGAGTCGGCGAGCGCGATCTCGCCAACCCCGAGCGGAGCAAGTTCGCTCAGAACCCACTCGAGCCGATCGATCCCGACCTCGCCCTCGTACGGGCAGCCGAACGTGGCGGCGAGCGTGATCGTCGTGGGGATTCCGGCCTCGGCGGCACCCCCACACACGTCGGCCGCGGCGGCGATCAGGCCCGCCGTATCGGAACCTTGGTTGCGCTCGGCGAAGGTGTCGGTGCAGACGACCACCGCGTTGATCTCGTCGACCCCGGCGGCGATCGCCCGGCCGAGGCCGCGCCGGTTGAGGACCAGCCCGATGTAGGACGCCCCGAGCGCCCGCGTTGCGTCGTCGGCATGCAGGGCCGCCATCACCGCGTCGGCATCGGCCATCTGCGGCACCCGAGCCGGGTTCACGAAGCTCACCGTCTCGACTCGGCGGATGCCCGCGCGCACGAGCCGCGAGATCAACTCGACCTTTTGCTCGGTCGACAGCATCGCCGGGTCGGACTGCAGCCCGTCACGGGCGGCCACGTCCACGATTTCGATGTGCGCGCTCATCGCGCCATTCTCGCCGACCGGTAAGGTGCGCGGCCATGAGCGAGACCACGCCTGACGCCCTCTTCGGCGTCGATGTCGACCGCGCCAAGGACGCGCTCGAGTGGCTCTGGGACCACCGCGACGAGATCGCGCATGTGGCCGAGACGCTGCCCTCCCTGCTCGACTCGGCGGGCAACTCGATCACCGCCGCGGGCGGCGGCGCACACACCGCGGCGGATCTGCTCATCGGCACGCCTGAACGCCCCGGGGCGAAGGGGCTCGCCGAGGTAGCGGCGAAGACGCTCCGGTCATGCGAGAAGGAGCTCGCCGAGCTGCACGAACTGCTCGACGACCTGGCCGACCGCCTGGATGCGATCAACCTGCCCGGCGTCGGCACGGTGTTCGACCAAGCGGCCGGGAAGCTCCGCGACGGCTCGGCGCGCGTCGACCGGGTCGCGGACGGCATGCACGGCGTGGCGTCGACCCTCACCCAGCTCGGCGGATCGCTCGGCGAAGCCGCTGGCGGGCTGCGCAACGCCGGCGATCACCTCACCGATACCGGCACGACGCTGCGGAGCCTCCTGGCCGACACTCCGACGGCCGCACGAACAACCACCACCACCAGGGCGCGCCCGAAGCCCGCACCGAAGGCCGCACCGAAGGCCGCCGCCGCAGGATCGGTCGGCTCGATCGGCGAACTTCTCGAGCAGAGCGACTGATGCCGACGCCCCGATCGGAGGGGGTCTCAGTCGGCCGGTGATTGGTCCGGCGCGGGGCCGACGGCACTGGGCGGGGTGGATGCGACCGCGTGGTTCAAGCGAGCGATCTCCTCGGTCAGCGCCGCGATCCGCTCGGTGAGGCCGTTGTTGTACTCGATCAGGGTGCGCAGCGACTCGGTGTTCGAGTAGGTGTGAACCGCCAGCTCCGAGCTGACCTGATCGGCACGCTTCGCCGCGATCAACAGGATCGCACCCTGCAGGCCCGCCATCATTGACAACGCGAGGTTGAGCAGGATGTAGGGGTACGGATCGAAGCCGCTTCGGCCACCGCCCGACCCGACGTGGAAGACGGTGTTCGCGACGGCCCACACGATCATCAGCCCGATGAACGTCGCGACGAACGGCCACGAACCCATGCCGTTGCGAACGCGATCGGCGAGTCGCTCGCCGAGGGTGAGCTGTTCGCCCGAGCGAACACCCGGATGCCGATGCCACAAGGCGGTGATGCCCATCGTGCGCTCCTTCCCTCAGCGGGTCCGAGCGACTGAAGGCCCGTTCGCCCGTCGACGTATCAGCGGGATGCCGCTCGGGAGAACTTGCGAATCGCGAGGGTGGAGAACACCGCGGTGATGCCGAGCGCCCACAGGGCCGCCTGCCACGCCATCGAACCGACGGGATGGCCGGCGTACAGGGCGCGGGCAGCGTTGGTCACCAGCGTGAACGGGTTACGGTCGGCGACCCAGCGAAGGCCGGACGGCATCCGCGACGGGTCGACGAAGGCCGACGACACGAAGGTCAACGGGAACATCCAGATGAAGCCCGCCGAGTTCGCCGCCTCGACGCTGCGAACCGACAGGCCGATCAGCGCCTGAATCCAGCTGAACGAGTAGCTGAAGGCCAGCAGCAACAGCGTCGCCAGCACGGCGTTGACGACGCCTCCTTCGAACCGGAAGCCCACGAGGAAGCCGACGATCAACATGACGGCGAACGTGACGAGGTTGCGGGCGAGGTCGCTGAAGGTCCGGCCCACGAGTACCGCCGCCTGCGAGATCGGCAGCGAGCGGAGCCGGTCGATGAACCCCTTCGACAGGTCCTCGGCCAGCCCGACGCTTGTGAACGCCGAGCCGAACACGATCGTCTGGGCGAAGATGCCTGGCAGCAGGTACTGCTCGTATCGGAACCCCGGGATCTCGATCGTGCCGTCGTAGACGTAGCGGAACAGCAACACGAACATGATCGGCTGCAGGGTCGCGAACACCAGCGTCTCGGGGCTCCGCGGCACCGCGCGCAGATGGCGCGTCGCCTCGTTGAGACTGTCGCGGATGGCCCACACCACCCCGCTGGGCGGCTCGGACGCGAGCTCGGGTGCGAGATCGGTCATGGTCACTCCTTCCCGAATGAACCGGCGTCGGCCTGATCGGCGCCGTGGCCGGTGAGCGTGAGGAAGACGTCGTCGAGGGTCGCCGTCTCGACCGACAGGTCGACGACGACGACCCCGGCGGCGTCGATGGTGCGGACGAGTTCGGGTGTGGTCACGCCGCCTCGCAGCGGCACCATCAGCAGGTCGCCCTCGATCTGCGGCTCCCCCTCGGTGCTCCGAAGCGGCCCGACGGCCGACACGACGGCGCCGGCTTCGGTGCCGGGTGCCAGGCGGATCTCGGCGCGGGCGCCGCCGATCCGCGACTTCAGCTCGTCCGCCGTGCCCCGAGCGATCGCGGTTCCGTGGTCGATCACGATGATCTCGTTCGCCAGTCGATCCGCCTCGTCGAGATACTGCGTGGTGAGCAGTGTGGTCATGCCCTCGGAGACCAACTCGTCGATCAGGTCCCACATCGCCAGACGGCTGCGCGGGTCGAGCCCGGTGGTCGGCTCGTCGAGGAACAGCACGACCGGGCGTGCGACCAGGCTCATGGAGATGTCGAGCCGGCGGCGCATGCCGCCCGAGAAGCCCTTCACGACGCGGTCCGCGGCGTCGGTGAGGGCCATGCGATCGAGCAGTTCGGCGGCGCGAGCGCGCGCCTCGGCGGCGGACATGCGGTAGAAGCGACCGACGAGGATCAGGTTCTCGCGGGCGGTCAAACGCTCGTCGACGGCCGCGTACTGGCCCGTCAACCCGATGCGCGATCGGACCCGGCGCGGCTCGGCCACCACGTCGATGCCGTCGATGCGCGCCGTGCCGGCGTCGGGGCGTAGCAGCGTGGTGAGGATGCGCACGGCCGTGGTCTTGCCCGCACCATTCGGCCCGAGAACGCCGAGCACGGTGCCGCGCTCGACACTGAGATCGAGGCCGCGAAGGGCCTGAGTCGACCCGAAATGCTTGACGAGTCCTTCGGTTTCCACGACCGGCATCGACGGTGCTCCCGGGGTGTCGCGATCCGGCCGATCCGGCCGCAGGGCGCACGACCGTACCGGCCGCATCGGGTCTCGCCAAACCAATTTCGTGTGAAGCTTGAAGGGTGAACCTCGCCACGCTGCTGATCACCGTCGCCTCCGGCGCCGCCGCAGCATGGGGATACGCCAGGCCGGCCCGGTCGGGTCCGCTCGCCGCGATCGTTGCCGTCTGGTGGCTCGGCGCCGCGTGGCTCGCGGGAGCGTTCGTACGCACCGATCTCGGCGTCGCCGCCGTTGCCGGATCGTCGTCGGCCGACGCTCCGTTGCACCTGCGCCTCGCGGCGATCTGGGCCGCGCCGAGCGGCTCGCTGTGGGTGTGGTGCACGCTCGTTGCAACGGGCGTGGCCGTCGTCGCGCACCGGTCGACGTTCGTATGGGCCCGCCGCTCCGCCGCGGGGTGCTCGGCGCTCCTCACGGCGACGTGCCTGCTCGGCGCCAACCCCTTTGCCACGCCGTCGCCGATCCCGCGGCGCGGCGCTGGCCTCTCACCGGTGCTCGAACACGGGCTCATGACCGTGCATCCGCCGCTGCTCTACGCCGCTCAAGCGGCCACCATCGCCGCGGCCGTCGCCGCCGCGATCGCGATCGGGCGCGACGGGGGCGACACGCTCGACCGCCCCGCCGGGACGCGACGGGCGTGGGCGATCCCGCTGGCGGCGCTGGCCGCGGCGACCATCCTCGGCGCGTGGTGGGCGCATGACGAGGCCGGCTGGGGCGGGTGGTGGGCGTGGGATCCCGTGGAAAACACCGCCCTCACGCCGATGGCGTGCCTGGTCGCCGCCGGACATGCCCGCACCGGCCGAGCAGCGCTCCGGTGGATCGCTGCCGCGGCCACGGCGGTGCTGCTCGGGGTGGTCGTGGCTCGCACCGGGTGGGCGTCCTCGGTGCACGCGTTCGCGCCGTCGCGCGGCCCGGCCATCGGCCTCGCGTTGTTCACCCTCGCGTTCGTCGCCGGATGGATCACGCTCGCCCGTCGCCGACCGGCGTGCCCGGCCGACGAAGCCGAGTCCGGCATGCTCACGGCCTCCCCCCATCGACCTGGGCCGCTGCGTGTTGCCACCACGGTGACCGCTGTCATCGCCACCGCGGTGGCGGTCGTCGTGGCCGCGGCCGAGGTGGCCGCCGCGTGGCTCGGGACGCGGGCACGGCCTGCGGTGCTCGATCCGGTGTGGGCCGCGCGGGCCCTGCTCCCCGCCGGTGTGCTGATGGCGGTGGCGCTGGCCGGGTGGGGATGGCGACGGCATCACGGCGCCGCGGCAACCATCGCGCACCTGGGCGTCGCCGCGCTCGCCGTTGGCGCGGCGTTGGGAACGGGGAGCTCAGCGGTGCGCGTGATCGCGCCACTCGACAGGGCTGTGAGCGCCGGCACCGACACCGTGCGGTGGACCGGGTCGACGCTCGCCCAGTCGGCCGTCGACGACCCCGGGGCCGACCGCGATCGCTTGGTGCTGCACGTGACCGTGTCGGACGCGGGCGGGCGGGCGATGAGCCTCACGCCGATGATCGAGCGGTACCCCGACCTGGGTTCGACGCGGTCCCGCCCAGCGCGAGCACAGCTCGGGCTCGACGAGATCGAGGTCGCGGCCCTCTATGCCGACGACGAGCGCGCCACGATCGAGGTGCGGACGCACCGAGGCCTTCTACTTGTGTGGTGGGGGGCAGCCCTCGCGATCGGCGGCGTCGGACTCGCGGCGCTCCGGCGACCCGCGCTCAGAGCGGCCGAGCCCGCCGAGCGCTCGGTTCAGTCGGACGAGTGATCTCCCGACGTGCCCGGACGCGCCGAGCCGTCCGAACGGTCCGAACCCCCGGACCCGCCCGCCCCGCGGGCACGCCGGGCGCGCAGCAGCGAGTCGAGATTCGAGCCAGTCGCGGCCCCGCCGTCGCGGCCATCGGGAACACGCGGCGCGACCCCGCCATCGGGAACACGCGGCGCGACCCCGCCATCGCGGCCATCGGGAACACGCGGCGCGACTCCGCCGTCGCGGCCATCGGGAACACGCGGCGCGACCCCGCCAGCGAGCGCGTCGGACGGCGTCGCGCGGCGAGCACCCGCGAGGCGGGCGGCGAAGGCCTCGATCTGGGCGGGGCGCGTGGGCCGAGCGATCGCGTCGGTGCCCCGCACGAACGACAGCCGCGATAGGGCCACCACGAGGGGCCAGGCGAGCAGCGCCGCCCACAGCAGCCACGGTCGAAGGTCGAAGACCCGCCGGCCGGATCGAAGGCCGGTCGCATCGAAGGCATGGCCGGCCGTCACGTCGCCGCGGCCGCGGGTGAGTGCGCTCCATGCCCGCATCGACTCCCCGTCTGCGCCCCGGTCGAGGTATTCGCGGGAGAACCCCGAATCGGCGGTCGCCGAGACCGCGGCGATCGCAGCCCCGTCGAGGGTTGCGGTCACGCCGACGGCGTAACTCCCCGCCCGGCCGGCGGGAACCGCTCCGGCGAAGCGCCGGCCGTCGATCCGCTCGAGCCGCACGGTCGACACCTCGCCCGATGGGTCGGTCACGCGTCCTTCGACGGCGGCGCCGTCGGGCACGTCGTCATCGAACACGGCCTCGACCCGGCCCTCGCCATCGGCGAACGACAGTCGGGCGGCACCGGCCGGATGTGGGAACGTCGCCCGGAAGACGCCCGACCAGAACTCCGGGTTGCCGTCCCACGCCGCCCACGGAGCCGCCCAGCGTCGCCCGGCGTCGCTCGTCCACGCGGCGACCGTTCCCAGGCCGACCCGCCACGAAGCGAGGAGCGGATCGTCATGCTCGCCGACCTGCAGGTGGGTCGCCGCTGTCGGGCGGGCCGTCGTGGCGAGGTAGCCGCGCAACGGCGGTGCCGCGTCGAGCGAGGCCACCATCGGGTCGACGCTGGTGCGGACCGGCACGACCTCGCCCTCGACGATGAGCTGCCGCGACACGACCTTGGTCTCCTGCAGCAAGAGATCGGGGAGGAGCTGCAGGTCGCGCCCGGGGTAGTAGCGACCGCCGCCGGCCTCGGCGATCTGCCGGAGCTGCTGCGCGGCGCCTTCGCCGGTTCCCATCACCGACACGGTGATGCCCGAGTCGCGCAGCTGGGCGGCCTGTGCGGTCAGGCCAGTCAGTGCCTCGCCCGATGTGAACCCGTCGGTGAAGAGCACGACATGGCGAACCGTGCCCTGCGCCTTCTCGAGCTGAGCGGCGGCCGCCTGCAGGCTCGTCCCGAGGCTCGTCGCCCGCCCCGTCTGCTCGATTCCGCCCATCCGGCGGCGTGCGGTGGCGCCGTTGCCCACGAGCGACACGTCGAGCAGCCACCGGTTGCGATCGTCGAGCGCGAGCACCCCGAGTTCGTCGGTCGGAGCCATGCCCGCAAGCGCCTTGACCGCTGCGTCGCGGGCGATGTCGGTCTTCTCCACGCCGCCCGGCAGCCGAGCGTTCGCGCCGATGCCCTCCTCGCTGCAGTGACACGCTCCCATCGAACCCGACACGTCGACCGCGAACACCTGGGCCACCCGAGACCGGCGCTGGTCGTCCGGCACCTCGCTCACCACCGGCAGCAGGTTCTCGAGCGGACTCCCCAGGTAGTCGCCGGCGCCGAACGACGAGGTGCCGCCGATCGCGACGAGCCCCACGCCGAGCTCGCGAACGGCCGTGTCGAGCTGTGCGGTCTGCGCGCTACTGAGCGATGCCGCCGGCACGTCGACCAGCCCGATGGCATCGAACGCCGACAGGTCGTTCAGGCCGCCGAGCGTCGTGGGGTCAGCGGTGGCAACGTCGGCGCCGGTCGCGGCCAACGCCGCCGCAACCGACGCGGCGTTGTCGGCAACGCCCTCGACGAGGAGCACCCGAGCGCGGCCGGCGACCCGCGTGGTCGCACGCCCCGCATCGTTCTGCGTGCGGCCGTTGTCGGGTCCCGAAACCAGCACCTCCCACCGCTGCTGCGCCGAGTCGTCGATCGGCTGGGTGAACGACACGGTCGTCGTGCCGGCGGTGACCTCAACAGCTCGACGATCCACCGGCTGATCGTTGCGACGCAGCGTGACCGTGACGAGCTGGGCGGCGGTGGCCACCAGATCGGCTTCGATCGTGGCGGTCTCACCCGGCCTGGCCACCTGAGGGGCCCGGACCGACCCGACCGCCACATCGGCGCCCGACGCGGGCGCCACGACGTGCACGTCGAGGCGTACACCGTCGCGGCGGAGTCGCGCGACCTCGGCCGCCGTGTCGCCGAGGGTCGGCCGGCCGTCGGACACCAACACGATGCGGCGGGCGTGATCGGTGGGCAGCATCGCCGCTGCAACCCGCAGCCCCGACGCGAGGTCGGTATCGGAACGATCGATCACGGCGGTCGAGCCGTCCCCCGCCACGGGCCCCGCCCCGCGCGCGTCGGCCCGCGCCCCGGCCCCCGCCCCGCGCACCCCCCCGGCCGAGCCCTCCCGCGCCGCCGCGAGAGCGTCGCCGACGAAGCGCTCGCCGGCGCGGGTGCCACCCCCGACCGAATCGGACAGATCCACGACGAAGACGACGGCGACCTCGTCGGCGTCGAAGGTGAGCGTCGGAGCGAGGATCGCAGCCACGATCGCTGCGGCGACCGCACCCCGCCCGATCGCGGCCCAACGCCACTGTCGCCGCGACACGCCTCGCCGTCGCCGCGACCACCACCATTCGGCGGCGACGACCGCGAGCAGCGCGGCCAGCAACCACGGGGTCAGGTCGTCGTTCACGACGACCTCGTCGCCCTGCAGCCCGCTCGCAACGCCGGGGATCGCGAGCCTGGCCACCGGTCGCACGTCGCTCTCGGCGGGCGCGGGGTTCACCACCACGAGCCGACTGCCCTGACCGGCGATCTCGACGGTCCAGATCCCGGTGCGATCGAGCTCGGGCGGCGACATCCCCGGTTCGACAGCGGTTCGTGTGCCGGCGGGCGACACGACGGTGGCCTTCGCGCCGCTCTCGATCGGCAACGGATCACCCACCACCAGCGAACCCGCCGCCAGGTCGGGCCGGCCGAGCGATGTCAGCACCCGATCGCCGAACACAGCGAACGCCGGAAGCAGGCCGAAGTTGGTGTGCGACAGGGGCGTGCCGAGATAGACGAACGGCACGGCTGCGTCGCGCCCCGACACGACCAGCGGCGTGGCCTCGGAGCCGATCAGGGTGGTCGCGCCGGGCGCGTCGAGTCGTTGCGAGTCGGCGAACGCGAGCCCGGCCAGGTCGAGCCCGTCGAGCAGTTCGGTGTCGGATCGCACCAGGGTCGCGATGGGGTCGTCGAGCGTCGCACCCGCCGCCACCGCGCGGGTACCACCGGGCGGAGCGATCGCGACGTACGGCACCGCTGGCGATTCCGGGACGGCCACCTGGTTGTAGATCACCAGGTCGGCTTCGGCGAGCACCGCCGCTGCCTCGGGCGCCGTCGGGTCGGCGAGCCTCTGCACGGCGAGATCGGTGCGAACCCCGGTGAGGGCATCGAGGAACGGATCGTCGGGACCGACGAGCACCACGTCGAGGCGCGATGCCGACGGGCCGACGCCGTAGGCATGGTTGTCGAGGGTGAGCAGATCGTCGACGTCGGCCAAGACATCGATGCGCTCGCCGGACGGAACATCGGCGCCGACTTCGGCCGCCGACCGGGCCGCGATCTTCACCGAGCGAGTCAAGGCCGTCCGACCGTCGACATCGATGCGCACCGGGACCACCTCGGCGCGGTCCCACGAGTTGGTGACCGTGGCGGTCACGTGGGCTGCGGTTCCGCGTGGAGCGACCACCACGTTGGTGATGCCGACGTTGCGTTCGCCGCTACCGACCGGCTCGAGACGAGTGCCCGGCGGGAGCTGTGCGATCGCCCGCCCGTCCAGCCCACCGTCGGAGATCAGCACCACGTCGGCGGAGCGGTCGGGCCGATCCAGGCTGCGCGCCAGAGCGCCCGTGCCAGCAGCGTCGAAGGGACCCTCGCCCGCTCGGAGCTCGCTGAGCGCCGCCCCCGCCTGGCTCGCCTGCAGCCCGGAGGCGACGATGCGCGCCGGCGCTCCCGTGGCGATGATCGACACCGTCACCTCCCCGCCGACGTCGTCGATGAGCCGTTCGGCGATGCGGCGCACCTCGTCGACCCGGTTCGCTCGGGCATCGGTGGCACCCATCGACGCGGAGGTGTCCGCCAACACGATGAGCTGCTCGGCCGAGCGCCGCCCGCTGTCGCGGCCCGGCCCGGCGAGCGCCCCACAGATGCCCGCCACCACGAGCAGCTGCAACACGAGGGGAATCGTCCACCGGAGCCGCTGCCAGGGCTTGGTGGCCACGGCCGGTCGGTCGATGCGGTCCCATCCGAGCACCGAGGACACGACGAGCTGCACGCGCCGCGACCGCAGGATGTGCAGCGCCACGACAGGCACCGTCGCCAGCAGACCCCACAGCGCCGCGGGATGGCCGAACGTCATCGGATCACCCCGGCATCGAGCAGCCGCGGCACGACGGTGCCGATCAGATCGTCCGACGCGTCGGTCGCGAGCCACCGTCCGCCGCGGCGGGCGACCCGGGCCGCCATGGCGGCGCGCAGCTCGCCGCGGCGACGGCGGAAGGCCGCCACCACGTCGGGGGTGAGGTCGGCGTCGACGAGCTCGCCGGTCTCCGAGTCGACCAGCTGCATCTCGCCCACCACGTCGTCGAGCAGGTCGACCGGCGAGCCGATCGCCATCGCGACCAACTGGTCGCGATGCACCGACAACCGGTCGATCGCCTCGGCCCAACCCGGCGTCAGGAAGTCCGAGATCACCGCGGTGACGCCGACACCGCGCGGCACCAGCGCCAGCTCGGCGGCGCGTTCGGCGAGCCGTGTCGGACCGGCGGCGTCCCACGCGCCCACGTGCGCCAGCAGCGGCCCGAGCGCACCGCGCCCCCGATACCGACGAGGCACCCGATCGTGCAGCGTCGATACCGACAGCGTTTCGTTGCGTCCGAGAGCGACCACGCCGATGGCGGCCACCGTTCGTTGCGCCTGGCGGAGCTTGTCGCCGAACCCCATCGACGCGGACGTGTCCACGATGACGTGCACCGTCAGGTCCACGTCGGCCTCGTAGAGCCGAACGAGCACCTGATCGAGCCGAGCCCACGCCTGTACGTCGATCGTGCGGGGGTCGTCGCCGGGCTCGTAGTCGCGCCAGTCGGCGAAATCGAGCGAACGGCCGCGCCGCACCGACCGGTGCGCGCCGCCGTGGCGACCCCCCACGGGCCGGTCCGCGGTGAGCGTGAGCCGCTCGAGCCGAGCGACCTCACCGGCCGACAACACGCCGTTGGGCGCGGCGCGTGCGCCGGACTCGCTCACACCGACGGCGCCGCCGACACGTGATCGAGCACCGCGCCCACCACATCGCGAGCGACGACCCCGTCGACCGCCGCTTCGAAGCTCAGCCCGATCCTGTGCTGCAAGGCAGAGGGCGCGACCGCCGCGACGTCGGCCGCCGCGACCGATGGCCGCCCGTCCAGCAGCGCCGTCGCCTTCGCCCCCAAGATGAGCGCCTGCGCGCCGCGAGGGCTCGCACCGAAACGGGCGTAGCGGCGCACGATGTCGGGCGCGGCATCGTGCGGGTGGGTGGCTTCCACGAGTTCGGCGACGTAGCGCACGACGTGGGACGGGACCGGTACGGCCCTGGTGAACGCCACGAGCTCGCGCAGCTCCGCCGCATCGGTCACCTGCGAGGGCGCCACGACAGCGGACGAGGTCGTGCGGTCGATGATCAGGGTGAGCTCGTCGACGCTCGGCCGCTCGACGACCGACTTGAGGAGGAACCGGTCGAGCTGCGCCTCGGGCAGCGGATAGGTGCCCTCCTGCTCGATCGGGTTCTGCGTCGCCAACACGAGGAAGGGGCGCGGGAGCGGTCGGGTCTCGCCGCTCGACGTGACATGGCGCTCCTGCATCGCCTCGAGCAACGCGGACTGGGTCTTCGGCGTCGCCCGGTTGATCTCGTCGGCGAGGACCAGGTTGGTGAACACCGGCCCCGCCTGGAAACGGAACGACCGGCCACCCGAATCGTCGGTCACGAGCACCTGGGTACCGACGATGTCGGCGGGCATGAGGTCGGGGGTGAACTGGATCCGCCGCCAATCGGCCCCGACGACTGCGGCGAGCGCCGTGACCAGCTGTGTTTTGCCGAGCCCGGGCACGCCCTCGATCAAGAGGTGGCCCTCAGCCAGCAGGCAGAGCAGCGCGTCGCGAACCAGCGATGTCTGACCGACGATGACCGTGCCGATCTCGTCGGTGATCTGCTGTGCGATCGACGAGTAGCGCGCCGCGTCCATCACGAATCTCCTTGTTGGTTGTCGGCGGCGGCGCGAGCCAACGCGTCGAAGTAGCGGCCGGTGAGCTGGCGGTACACCTCGGCGGTCGCCGGATCGCTCGTCGCCTGCGCGGCGCGAGTGCGGTAGCGCGAAATCGCGTCGGCGAGTGGAACGGTCGCCGATCCCCGCCGGCTGGTGGTCTCGGCCTGGCCGGTGCGCTCGCCCAGATCGCCGCCGGTGCCCGACTCACCGCCGCCCTCGGTGGCGCCGGTCGGGTCCGGAGCGAACACCGACGAGGTCGCGTCGCTGGACTCGGGGTTGGGGCTTCGCTGTTCGCCGGTGCCGGCGCCCACGGTTCCCTGTCCGCCTCTGCCAGAACCCGATCCCGAGCGCTGCCCGGCGGCCACCGTGCCGCTCGGATTGCCCCCAGCGCCCTGGCCTTGCCCCTGACCCTGGCCTTGGCCCTGCCCCTGCCCCTGCCCCTGACCCTGGCCTTGGCCCTGCCCCTGACCCTGGCCTTGGCCCTGCCCCTGCCCCTGCCCCTGCCCCTGACCCTGACCCTGGCCTTGGCCCTGCCCCTGCCCTTGGCCCTGGCCTTGGCCTTGTGCCGCCTGCGAGGCGGTGGCGCGCGCCGAGGCCGCCGCCGAAGCTGCCTGGGAGGCCGCGGTGCGTTCGGCGGTCGACGACGCCGCCGCCGCCGCTGCCGTCGCGGCAGCGGCCACCGCGGACGCCGCGGCGGGGCTCCCGGAACGAACCGATTCCGCCGCTTCCTTGAGCGCCGTGGCCAACTCCGGCGCCCCCGCCGTCTGGGTGGCGGCCAGCGCGTCGAGCCGTTCGGCGAGCGCAGAACGGTCCGCCTCCGACATGGCACCGAGCGATTCCGAAGCGGCCCGGAGTTGCGCCTCCGCGTCGCCGCCGTTACTGCCGGGGAGGGGCGAGGTTTGCAGCGAACGCTCCAGTCCGTCCTGCGCCGCGACCGCGGACGACAGGTCTGACCCGGCCGTCTGAAGCTCCGATGCCTCCATGTCGGCGAGCGTTGCGAGTGCCCGATCGAGCGACTGCGTGGCGATGCGATCGGCCAGCGAGTCGAGCTTCGCGGCGATGGCAGGGTCGTCCGCCGCGTCGGCCGCCCGGCGCAGCGACGCGACGGCTTCGGCCACCGCCGTTGCCTCGCGCGCCTCCTGGGCGCGCCGCTCGTCCTGCGGGCTCGGGGCGATCGTCAGCGCGACGGCGATCGCCGCCAGCAGGCCCAACGCTCCGAGTCGTCGCATACCCCAGCGGGCGGCCGGCAGCGCTGCCGCCGGCGTGGCCTCGCGGGCGATCACCATGGCTCGTTCTCGAATCGCCGGTCCGAACGGCGAATCCGAGCCGGCGAACTCGAGCGATGCCGCGAGCGCGTCGCGGCTTTCGAGGCCGGCGTCCAAGGCTCGGGCGACCACTATGTCGGGAAGCTGCCCGGCGGCGACGCTCGCCACGAACGTGAGCACGACGGCCGCCCCGGCCAGCCAGCATGCGACCTCGAACGGTCGCCACGGAACGAAGCGCCCTAGCAGGAGCAGCGCCGCAACTGCGAGCAGCACCTGTGGGGCGATCCGCTGAAGGGCCGCCGCAGCGCGAATCCGACGGAGGCGGCGGCGCCCGGCGTCGACGAGCGCCTCAGGTGTCATCGATCGCGCTCCGCCGGCGCGACCACTCGCTTCGACGCGCCCCGAATGCACAGCGTCGTCACACCGAGCCAACAGCCAGCGGCCACGAGCCGGCCGCTCGATCCCGCCGGATCATCGTCCGCGATGTCACCCAGATCGACGAACCCGAACAGCGCGGTCGGCGAGGTCGCAGCCAGCAGCCGGGCCGCGTTCTCGTCGAAGGGTGGGGGGCTGCCATCGGCTGCCACCGTTACCTGCGACACAAGCGTGAGACCGGCGACGACCCACGGGCCCAAGCACAACGCCAGGCTCATCGCGAGTGCGGTCACGATGGCGCCGACCGGCTTGGTGAACCACGAGCTCACCCACACGGACACCGCCGCGAGTTCGATCGCGATCGCCGCCAGCACGATGAGGCAGGTGATCACCGTGCGCACCGGCACACCGCCGAGCAAGTACGGAATGGCGATCACCGGAAGCGCGCACGCGATCACGACCATCAGATAGGCCGACGAGGCGATCAGTTTGCCGACCACGATCTGGGCGGGGCGCAGCAACGTGAGCTGCAACGGCTGCAGCGTCTGGTTCGCTCGTTCGCTCGCGATCGAACCGCCCGCGAGCGCGGGGACGAAGAGCACGAGGGTTCCCGTGAGCGCTACGACCACGGTCGTGAGCAGGATCACGCCGGTGTTGTTGAACGAGTCGATGCCGTTGAACTGGTCGTTCCCTCGCACGGTCAAGGCATAGGCCACGACCACGGCGAGGCCGGGAATCCCGATCGCGATGCCGATGCCGGCCGCTGCCGCGAACCCCGAGAACCGGCGGCGCATCTCGAACCGGACGATCGGGTTCGATCGGACGAGGCCCATCAGTTCAACTCCCCTGCGGTCAGCCGCATGAATCGCGCCTCCAGCCCGGTCGTGTCCGTCGACACCGACACCACGTTGCGCCCCTCCCCGACGAGCCGTGCGACCAACGCGGCTTGCGCGGCGTCATCCGAGATTCGGTACTGCTCGGCCGGCGCGTCGAGATAGGTCACGGTCACGACCCGGTCCGGTTCGTCGCCGAGGTGTTCGAACCCGGCCAGGCGCCCGTGTTCGATCACGAGCGCGTGCGAACACATCTCCTCGAGTTCGGCGAGGATGTGCGAGCTGACCACGATCGTGACGCCGAGCCCATTGAGGTGAGCGATGATGTCGCGGAGTTCGATGCGCGCTCGGGGGTCCAGCCCCGACGCCGGCTCGTCGAGCAGCAGCAGCTTCGGGTCGTTGATCAGGCCGCGGGCGAGCGCGAGGCGTTGCTTCATCCCTCGTGACAGCGTGTTCACGTCGGCGTCGCGTTTGCCGCCCAGGTCGACCAGCTCGAGCAGGCCATCGATCAGGCCCGGCCGCTGATCGGCCTTCACGGCGTACGAGTCGGCGAAGAAGTCGAGGTAGTCCACCACCGACAGGCCCGTGTAGAGCCCGAGCACGTCGGGCACGTAGCCGACGACGCCTCGCACCGCCGCCGTGTCGGCGATCGGGTGGCCGAACACCTCGACGGTTCCTGCCGTCGGTCGCAGCAGCGTGGCCGCGATCGACAGCAACGTCGATTTGCCGGCACCGTTCGGTCCGACGAGCCCGCACACGCAGCCAGCCGGCAGGTCGACCGTGACATCGTTGAGCGCAACGTTCGTCCCGTACACCTTCGAGACCCCGCGGAACGACACCGCCGCGGCAGCGCCGTCGCTCGGGGCGCGGGGCGCCTGCTGCTCGTCCGCGTGTCCGTCGATCATGACCCGATCTCGCAGTCGATCGCCATGGGCGCCGAGTACTCCACGTTCGAATGGAGGCGAAGCCACACCGTGTCGCCCGCCGCCATCGCGGGGAACCCGTACGGTTTGAATTCGTTCGGCGCGAGATACCGCCCATCGGCGAACGCTTCGCCCGCAGACGCAAGCTCCGTCCATGACGAACCGTCGAACCACTCGACCGGACCGATCGCCGAATGCACCGCGCACGGTCCCGCTGGGCGATCCACCGGCGACGAGATGCGCACGAACCGGGTGACGGATTCGCCGTTGTCGGCTCCGGCGGGGCCGGCGAGCTGACCGTCGAGCGGTGCCGGCGCCCGCCACCCCACCTCGTCGACGCGCAGGGCTGCGCCGACGGGCCCGCCGGGAGTGGGCGCTGCAGCGATCGGAGCGAACGACCAGATCGCGATGGTGGTGCGCGCGCCGCCGACGTCGCGTTCGGCCATGCCACGTGCGGCGACTCGACCCGAGGAGTTGGCGCCGAAACGGTCGGGCGACGACCACGCGCCGATGGATGTGTCGGTGAGGCACGGTCCCCACAACCGGTCGTCCCGAGAACAGGTCGGGACCGATGGCCACAGGGTTGCGAACGCCTGCAGCGAGCTGGACAGCGAGATCCCGACGGTGCGCTTCGCCCCCGGAGCGAGATTCCCGACCTGGGTGCTCACGCCCGCCGTGGACACAGACACATTGTCGACGGTGTCGGTCGACCGGTTCGTGACGGTGACCGAGACGGTGGCGCCGTCCGCCGCGCTGGCGGTGACGTCGAGCTGCGCGCCGTTACCGACCGTGAGCGGACCGAGCGCCGCGGCGCTCACACCGTTGATCGGCACGTCGAAGTGGGCCCGCCGATCCGACCCTGACTCCGCTACGGCGATGCCCCCCGTCGAGGCCAGCAGTTCGGCGCCTTCCGGGAGGGCCACAACCGGGTCGCTCGCGACCACGCCGCGGGCCTGAGCCGTCGCGATGAGCCCCCACGGGGTCGACTCGGCTACGGCGATTCCCCGCGGCTCGGCGCTGGTCAGCGCTGCCTGCCCGCCGACGACCAGGGCCACGGCGACCACCAGCGAGAGTCCCGGCGACAGGAACCACATGTACCGTCGCCGCCGAGGCGTGCGAAGCACCAGCCACAGCACAGGTCCCACGAGCAACACGGTGCCAAACACCGAGCCTGCGACGACCCCCCACGACAGGTAGTCCATGTCGACCAGCATCGAACGGGGCATCCAGGCGAGATCGGCGCCGATGCCTTGGGACGGGTCGTTGAACCCCCAGCCGCCGCCTCCGTCGGCCTGAAGGCTGGGGCGCGTGGCGACCGGCTCGATCGCCTCGCCCCAGCGCGCCTGTTCCGGCGCGTCGCCAACGAAACGAACCCAGCCGAGCCCGACCGCGGTTCGGCCGCCGTCCTCGGCCGGCCGGCCGATCACGGGGAGCGGATCGATCCGGGGGCCGGTCAACGCCAGGTTCCCTCCCTGCCAGACCCAGCCACGAACGCGTTGGAGCCGGCGCGCCTCCAGCCGGTCCGCCTGGGCGGCCCCGAGCACGATCCCGTTCATCGACTCGATCGATCCGGGCCGATCCCACAGGTCGTCGACGAGCGGAACGAGCACGGCAGTCTGGATGCCACCGATCGTGATGGTCTCGGTTCGGTCCGACAGCAGCGCCGGGTCGACGCCCACGAGCGCGGGCACCGCGTCGGTGGTGTTGACGTCGATCTTGCGGGTCGAGGTCTCGGTGCCGACCGACACCACGATGTCGAGGTCGTCGACGGGCCCGGCGATCACGAGATCGAGATGACGCTCCACACCGGCGTTCAACTCGACGTTGCGGCGGATGGGAAAGGCCGCGCCGCTCACCGAGAGCCGAGCGGTGACGGACCGGGGCGACTCGAGCGTGACGCGAAGGGGCACCTGCCGCGCCGTGGTGGGCACCACGCCGCCGACGCCGAGTTGCGCGTCCATGGCGACGGGCGCGACAACAGGCGCTGCCGAGGCGGCGCCCGTTGTACCGAACGTGATGATCGTGAGGGCCGCCGACGCGACGAACCGGGCGATCGCGGGTCGTCGCATCCGGCCGTTCTCCTCCCCTTGACGTGGGCCGCTCGCAGCCACGTGGCCGAGAGCGTACCGCACGTCCCGTCGGAGAATCAGGGGACGCGCACCCCGGATGCGCTTCGGGCGATCACGAGTCGCTGAATCTCGGAGGTGCCCTCGAAGATGGTCATGATCTTCGAGTCACGGTGCCAACGCTCCACCGGGTACTCACGCGTGTAGCCGTAGCCGCCGAGGATCTGGATCGCGTCCTCGGTGGCGCGCACGGCGACCTCGGATGCCTTCAGCTTCGACATCGAGCCCTCGCCCTGAACGAAGGGCACCTTGGCCGACGCCATCCACGCGGCGCGCCACACGAGCAGCCGGGAGGCGTCGATCTCGGTCGCCATGTCGGCGAGCTTGAACGCGATGCCCTGCTTCATGATGATCGGCTCGCCGAACGCCTTGCGCTCCTTTGCGTACTCCAACGCGTACTCGTAGGCGGCGCGGGCGATGCCGACGGCCATGGCGCCCACGGTCGGGCGGGTCGCCTCGAAGGTTGCCATCGCCGGCTGCTTCTCACCCGTCGACTGGTTCTCCTTGGCGCGAGCGATCTTGGCGTCGAGCCGTTCCTTCGAGCCGAGCAGGCAGCTGCCCGGAATGCGCACGTCGTCGAGCACGACCTCGGAGGTGTGCGACGCACGGATGCCGTGCTTCTTGTACTTCTGGCCCATCGACAGGCCCGGCGTGCCCGGCGGCACGACGAACGATGCGTGGCCACGGGAACCGATGCCCGGCTCGACCACGGCGACGACCACGTGCACATCGGCGATGCCGCCGTTGGTGATCCACGCCTTGGTGCCGTTGAGGACCCATTCGTCCTTCGCCTGGTCGTACACGGCGCGGGTGCGGTAGCCGCCGACGTCGGACCCGGCGTCGGGCTCCGACGCGCAGAGCGCCCCGAGCTGCACCTTGTCGGCGTCGCCGTAGCACTGCGGCACCCATTCAACGAGCTGCTCGAACGTGCCGTTGGCCGAGATCGCCGCTGCAGCCAGGCCGGAGCCGAAGATCGACAGGCCGATGCCGGCGTCGCCCCAGAACATCTCCTCGATGGCGACCGGCAGGGTCAGGCCGGTCGGGTCGGCGATGCCGTTCGCCATGAAGTCCATGCCGTAGAGCCCGATCTTGGCGGCCTCCTGAACGATCGGCCACGGGAACTCTTCACGCTCGTCCCACTCTTCGGCGGCCGGCCGGATCACGTCGACGGCGAAGTCGTGGATCCAGCTCTTGATCTGCTCTTGGTCCTCGTTGAGAGAGAGGTTGAAATCGCCCATGTCCGACACCCCGATCGACTCAAGTTACCCGTGGGTAACCACGCTACGCCCGGGCCCCGACGCTGACAAGTCCGCGTGCCCGACCGTCGCCCGCAGGCAGCGGTGCCTCCCGTAGGCTCGCGGCGGTGAGGGACGGCGCGCCACGAACCACCATTCGCCCGGCTGGCGCCGTGCTGGCGATCCTCGTGCTCGCCGGGACGGCCTGCGCTCGGCCGGGAACGATCCGCCACACCGGTGCCGCCCGACCTCCCGCGACGTCCACCTCCACCACACGCCCGCCGAAGCCGTCCACCACCATCCCCGGCGACGCGTCCCCCGGGTCGGCGGGGCTCGGCGACACGCTGCTTCCGACGTCGGGCAACGGCGGCTACGACGTGTCCCAGTACGACCTCGCGTTTGCCGTGGACGACACGTCCGGGCCGATCACCGCGACGGCCACGATCACGGCGACGGCGAGCCAGGCGCTGTCGTCGTTCCACCTCGACTTCAGGGGCTACGAGATCACCGCAGCGACCGTCGACGGAGCGGCAGCGGCGACGGAGCGCGACGGCGACGAGCTGATCGTCACGCCCGCCACCGCCATCGCGAGCGGCGCGACCTTCACGACCGCCGTGTCGTACTCGGGGGAGCCGCCGCTGGTGAAGGACGCGAGCGCGCCCGGCGACATCGGGTGGCTCGACGCCGACTCCGGGCGGTTCGCCGCGGCCGAGCCGAACGGCGCCAAGGGCATCTTCCCGTGCAACGACCACCCTTCCGACAAGGCGCGGTTCACGTTCTCGATCACGGCACCGGCCACGATGACCGCCGCGGCGAACGGGGTGTTGGTTGGGCAGGAACCCGACGGGACATCGGTGCGCTGGCGGTTCGAACAGGCCCAGCCGATGGCGACCTATCTCGTACAGCTCGCCGTCGGCGACTACGACGTGATCGACGGCGGCGCGGTCGACGACGTGACGATCCGCCACGTCGTCGTGCGCAACCTCGACGAGGCCGCACGCCAGCGCCTCGATATCACGAACGATCAGCTCGCCTTCTTCGAGCAGCTGTTCGGCAACTACCCGTTCGCGACCTACGGGCTCCTCATAGCGGACGCGCCACCGAGCTTCGCGCTCGAAACGCAGACGCTCACGCTCATGCCCGCGTCGTGGCTGGCCGACGATCCGGCGTTCTTCGACATCGTCGCGGCCCACGAGCTCGCACACTCGTGGTTCGGTGATGCCGTTTCACCCCAGCGCTGGTCGGACATCTGGCTCAACGAGGGGTTCGCGACCTACGCCGAGTGGATGTGGACCGACCACGCCGGATACGAGACCCTCGACCACCTGGCGCAGGAGGCCCACGATCAGGCACCGGAGTGGCGAGACGAGTTCGGCAAGGTCGCCGACCCGGCGGCGACCAACCTCTTCGGGCCCAACGAGTACGACGGCGCGGCCCTGGTGTTGCACGCGCTGCGCCTCACGATCGGCGACGAGGCCTTCTTCTCGGTGCTCCGGCAGTGGTTCGAGCGCTACAACGGCCAATCGGTCACGACCGACCAGTTCGAGGCGCTGGCCGCTGAGGTCTCCAAGACCGACCTGTCGGGCTTCTTCGCCGCTTGGGTCCACTCCACGATCGTTCCGCCGCTGCCCGGCTGACGCCCACACGCACCTCGGCGAGGGCGGCAACGGCGAAGTTACGGTGCGGCCATGGCGATTGACCTTCTCGACCTCGCGACCGCGGTGGACCCGCATGCGCTGACCGCCGACCTGCGTGCCGAGGCGCCCGTTCTGCGGCTGCCGTCGGGCTTCATTGCCGTAACCGGTCATGCCGCGGCCATCGAGGCGCTTCGCTCGACGCGGTTCGGTTCGTCCGCCATCGGCGCGCTCTACCGCGACCGGCTGCCCGAAGGAGCGGCCCGCGACGAGATGTCGAACCGCATCAACTTCCTCGATCCGCCGGACCACCCACGGGTGCGCCGGCTCGTTGCAAAGGCCTTCACGCCACGCCGTGTCGCAACGCTGACGCCGTGGATCGACCGGGCCGCCCGAGATCACGCTGCGACCGTCGACCACACTGCGGCGTTCGACCTCCTCGCCGACGTCGCGCACCTGTTGCCCGCCCATGTGATCTCCGAACTCCTCGGCGTGCCCGTCGACGATCGCCACGAGCTGGCACGGCTCGCCGACGCCGTGGTCCCGCTGCTGTCGCCAACCCCGTCGCCCGAGGAAGTTGCCGCTGCCGTCAACGCCGCCGGGGTGATGCACGCACGGCTCGAGGCGCTCGTCTCGCAGCGTCGGGTGTCGCCGAGCGACGACCTCCTCGGAGCGCTCGTGGAAGTCGAGGACGCTGGCGAGCGACTGGAACACGCCGAGCTCATGTCGCTCGTGGCGACCATGTATTCGGCTGGCCATCGCACGACCAGGGACGCGTTCGTCAACGGGATGGCCCGACTGCTCTCCGACGACGCCGCCCTCTGGGCCCGAGTGGTGGCAGCGGAGTGGGATCTCGACGCTGTCGCGTGGGAGATGATGCGCCTCGACACACCGACGCAATACGTCGCCCGGGTGGTCCGCCACGAGTCAGCGACCGGCGAGGTCGACGAGTTCGGCGCCGTCGAGACCGTCGAACTCGCGGGCGTCGAGATCGCACCCGGTGAGGTGCTTCTCGTCATGCTCGCCGCGGCCAACCGCGACCCGTCGGTGTTCTCCAACCCGGACGACTTCAACCCGCAGCGCCCGCCCGCGCCCAACCTCGCGTTCGCGTAGGGCCCCCATTACTGCCTCGGCGCGTCGCTCGCCATCGCCGAAATCCGGGCGATGCTCGCCGCCGCGATCGACCGTTGGCCGTCGCTGCGGCTCGCACCCGGCGCCGCACCGGCATGGCACCAGCGCGGGCCGTTCCGATCCCTCGATCGACTCGACGTGACGACAAGCTGACCCCACCACCGCGGCGCACCCCGCACGACGATCTTGTGGGTGCCTGGCGAACGCTCCGCAACAGGTCAACCCGTGAGCGGCTTCGTCGCAGAGGGCTTCGCCGCTCTCGACAGTCGATACGCCGCACGGCGCAACTCACCACTCACCAACGCCTCAGGTTCCGGATGGGAGCCATGTCCGGAACCCGGCGATTCTCAGCCGCCCTCGGCGCCGCAGACGAGGCCAGCCGAGGCCATAGCCTGCGCCAGTTCCTGGTTCATTCCCGATTCGTACGACTCCTCGAGCAACGCTCTCGGGCTCGACTCCCGAAGCTCGTCGTAGACGCACGCCGCGAACTTCTCGTCGAGTCCGCTCTCGCTGTTCATGGCGTCGATGAAGTCGCCGCGGTCGATCAGTTCCGATTCATCGATCGCCTCCGTCGAGGATTCGGGCTCGGGATAGACCAAGCCGATGAACTCGTCAAACGTCATCGTGTGGTCGGGCGTCGGCGTTTCGATCTTCACGGGCTCACCGAAGCCCGAGAACTCCATGGTTGTGGTGGTCGTCCCGACCGCGGACTCGGTGCGGTAGACGATCTTCACGACATGGCCGTCCTCGTCCACCTCGACGTCGGTGTCGAGATCCGAGACCGTCCTCGCCATCGCATGGACGACCTTGCCGAGGACGCGGTTCTCCGTCTCGAACTCCACCGAGGGCGACAGGTCGATCCGGGTTCGGAACCTCCGGAACGTCCTCCCGTCTCGCTTGGTCGTGCCGACATCCTCGACCTTGGCGTCCGCCTTCTGAAACGCGGCCAGGAACGAGCCGACGGTGGCCGACGACATCACTGCGGCCTCCGAGCCCTTGGGCACTTCGGTGAGTTCGATCCAGCCACTCGGGAGCGTCGACCCGTCGGGCATCCCCACGTAGCGGACGAACTGCCGCGCCGCATCCCCGGCGACGAACTCCATCGAGACCTCGCCATTCGTGTTCGGTATCTCCATCGACATGGACATCATCGATCCAGATCGAGCGACGTGGCCGTTGGAGCGGACCTCCGACTCGTCGTCGCCGCCGACCTTGACGACGCTCTCGATCTCGACGATATAGGTGGCCTCAGCGGTCGCTCCAGCAGCATCAGCCAGCGCTTGCGCACCGCTCACTGCGACCGCATGGCCGTCGTCGGCGCCGCACGAGGTGAGCGCCACGGCGACGGACAGAACGATGCCTGCAAGGATACGCAGCTTCATGAGACTCCCTCCGGCAGGCGGACCTGCTCAGGGTAGGTGCCGGGTATCGGAAGCGAAACCCGACCGGGCAGTCCCCTCGAGCGGCGCCAGATGCGCTTGATGTCGAGAAGCCTCTGCTGACCCAGCGCCAGCACTGAACGACGATTGGCCCGCATCGCCTGGACCAGCGCCTCCGATGGAGCCACGGTCGCGACTGCATGTCGAGAACTGGTGCTTGCTACGGTTAGCAGCGCCCTCCCCTGATCGGAGCCCACCATGCCGACGCCCCCTTCGTCCGGCCCCGCGCCCACGGGCGCCGGTGTTGCGCCGCAGCTCGAACGCTGCCCCGCAGACACCGACGTCGCGAAGCTCGCGGAGGTGATGCAGCGAGACGGCGGCATCATCCTGGAAGGACTCGTGTCGCCCGCCGACGCGGCCCGCATCGATGCCGACCTTGCTCCGGCCGTCGCGCAACGCACGCCCGGCTTCATCGGCGAGTACGACGATGCCTTCTACGGCGCCAACACCGTGCGCGTGCAGGGCGTTCCGTCGCGAAGCCGAACCTTCGTCGACGCGATCCTGCTGCATCCCACACTGCTCGCGCTGGCCGACGCGATGCTGCTGCCGTACTGCGGCGACTACTGGATGAGCCAAGCCGAGACCATCTTCATCGGACCGGGAGAACCCGAGCAGGAACTGCACCGCGACGACGTGAACTGGTCGTTCGCGGCCCGTCTCGGCATCGACCTGCAGATGTCGGTGCTGACCGCGCTCGGCGACTACGACGCCGAGGTCGGGGCCACCATGGTGATTCCCGCAACGCACCGCGACGGCTTCGACGCACCCTTCGATGCCGCGGCCGCACAGCCTGCGGAACTCGGCGTCGGCGATGCGCTCGTCTACCTGGGATCGCTCGTGCACGGCGGCGGCCACAACCGCACGGCCGACCGCGTCCGCAAGGGCCTCTACTGCTCGTACCTGCTCGGGTGGCTGACCCCGGAAGAGGCACCGGCGCTGTCGCTGCGCCCCGAGGTGGCGGCCACGCTCCCCCTGCGGGCGCGCGAGCTGCTCGGCTGGTCGTCGATGCGAGGCAACCCGCGCACCGCCGTGGGGGCCGAGGCGGCGCTGCACGTGTGGCAGCTCGACCGCGACGATCTCGCCCGCTTCGGCGGCAGCTTCACGAACCGATAGTCGGCGGGCAGAACCGGTCCTGCAGCACCGCCAACCAACCCGTCGGCGGCCCTTCGATCGTCGTCGCGCCCTCGCCTGGCCCCTCCGGCGGCGAGCCGCCCGGGATGCTCGTCGGTACGAGACCCGGGATGCTCGTCGGCACCGCGTCGGACGGGGCCTGCAACTCCTCCGGAATGACGACCTGATCGGGATTGCCCGAGGGCAGCTCGACGCGCACGTTGCGGGTCGGTCCGATCGGCAAGAAGCGCACCCGGAGCGTGATGAAGCGCTCGTAGCGATCGATCGCCGCGCAGTCGGCGACATCGGCACGGACCTTGAGAACGCCACCATCGAACGGCCCAACGCGACGACGACCCGACAGCACCACGATCCGCTCGATGCCGGGTGGGGCGACCGCTCCGATCACCTCGATGGGCAGGATGCCGCGGTTCGACACGGAGAATTCCGTTGTGAGCTCGGTCGGCGTCCAGGTGGACCAACCTCCGCCGGAGCGCCCGTTGAGCGGCTCGATCGATCCGGCGAACACCCACGCAAGTGCCGCTACCACAGCCAGCGACGCCAACCGCTTCCACTCCGCCGGGGCCGACCGCACAAGCGCACCGACGGGCTGCGTCGTTCCCGTTCCCGGTCGAGTCGACGGCCGGGCCTTCGGAACGTCACCGGTGGGGTCGAGTTCATCCATGCCATGAATCATTCAATGTATTGACAGATTTGTCAACGGCGTTGCAGGATGTTTGCATGTCCGTTGGCTTCGCGCTCATCGCCCTGCTGGTCGCCTCGCTGCTCGGCGTCATCGTCGTCTGGACGCGAGCCGGCCGACTGCCCAACGCCGAGCGCTTTCTCGCCGTCCACGACCTGCCCGCGTCGGACGACGCGATGCTGCTCGCACGCACCTTCCTGTGGCGCGAACGCTGGTGGCGGCTCCTCTGCGCCTGGTCGGGGCTCTTCCTCGTGAGCGCCTACCAGGGATTCGTCCCCGGCACGGCGCACCTCGGCGTCCCCCACCTCGCGGCCGCAGTCGCGGGCTCGGCGGTCGGCGTCGCCTGGGCCGCGAGGCCGCCTCGCCGCACGGCCGGCGACCGGCGCTCCGCCTCGCTCACGGCTCGATCGGTCGACGACTTCCTCCCCCGCCGGGCCCGAACGATCGAGGTCATCGGCGTCGCGGTCGTCGGTGTCGGCTCCTTCGCCACGTGGGCGATCGGCATGCAACGCGACGCGAGTCGGTCGGCGACGGCCGCGCTGCTCGTCGGCGTTGCGGCGTCGATCGGGTTCGTCAGCGTTCGGCGGCGGCAGCGGCGGGTCGTCGAGGCCGGCCGTCCGCCGCTCGACCCCGACCTCGAGGGCGCCGACGATGCGCGTCGCGGGTCGACCGTGCAATCGCTGCACCACGCCTTGCTGTCGGGTCTGTGCTGCGCAGCGATCGCTGCCATCGGCATCGCGTGGTCGTACTCCGGCCAGCTCGTCGTGCGCTACGACGGACGCGTCATGTACCGGGACGCCAACCCCGGTGCGTCGTGGCGCGTGGCGCCGACCCCGACGGGAGAGGTGGTGCTGTGGACGACGGGCCGCGACGACGCCGACCGCCACGTCACCATCGCGCCGCCCGACACCGGCTCGACACCGCCGAGCCTCGATCGCTGGCAGGTCAACGGCGCGCTCGGTCAGGGCGTCAGCGCCGCCGGGCAAGCAACGACGGGCCCGCTCCCGCCGCTCGCATCGCTGCTGCTGCTGGGAGCGGCCATCGCCGAGTGGTCGCGTATCCGCCGAGCGCCCTACCAGCCGCTTCTCCGCCGGCCCGGAGCCCATCGCACGGCTCACATCGTCCCCCCGACCAGCCCGTCGGCAACGTGATCCTCACGGTCGACACCACGTCGGGCTCGCCGCCGTACGAGCAGATCCGATCGCAGGTCACGAAGATGATCGCGTCGGGCGTGCTGGCGCCCGGCGATCGCCTGCCCACGATCGCGCAGCTCTCGGCCGACCTCGGCCTGGCAAACGGCACGGTCGCTCGCGCATACCGCGAACTCGAAGGCGACCGGCTCATCGTGAGCCATCGGCGGCGCGGCAGCTTTGTCGCCGAGACCGCCAGTCGTCAGCCCGTGACCGAAGTGCGCGACGAACTCGACGCGGCAATCGAGCGCTTCGTGTTGGAGATCCGCCAGCTCGGCGTCAACCCCGAGGTCGCGCTGCGCCACCTCACGAAGCGCCTCGGCCGACCACCGACCTGAGCCACCCGACGCGGGAGGGAGGGGAGGCGAGGCGATCGCACCGACGCGGGAGGGAGGCGAGGCGAGGCGATCACGCATGTGAGGGTTCGGCGACCGACTGGGCCGCCGAACCATCACATGCGCTCACTTCCGGATCTTGGTGCCACCAGGCGTGTCCTCGACCACGTACCCGAGCGCCACAAGCTCGTTGCGGATCGAGTCGGCGCGGGCCCATTCCTTTGCAGCGCGGGCGTCGTCACGCTGCCGGCACAGGGCGGCCGCCGCACTGTCCACGCTGCGAGCCGGCGCAGCGCCATGCACCTCCAGCCCAACCGCAGCGAGCATCGACCGGAACGCCGCGACGAGCGGCTCCGCGCTCGCGACGTCGTCGATGTCGAGAGCACGGTTGATGGCCGTCACGGTCTCGGCGACGATCGCCATCGCCGCGCCCGTGTTCAGGTCGTCGTCCATGCGGGCACGGAACCGATCCATCACGTCGGACGCCGGGTCGGTCCCGGCCCCGAGACCCTCGGTGCGGCGGGTCACCGCGTCGAGCCGGCCGAGGAGCGCAGCTGCGGCGGCGGTGGTCGTCTCGTTCACGTCGATCGGCGAGCGGTAGTGCGCCTGCAGGCACAGCACGCGGTAGGCGCGGGGATCGACCCGTTCGATGAGGTCGAGCAGGTTCGTGAAGTTGCCGAGCGACTTCGACATCTTCTCGCCCGCCACCTCGACGAAACCGTTGTGCATCCAGTGCCGTGCGAAGGCCTTGCCATCCGCGATCGCCTGGGCGCGCTCGTTCTCGTGATGCGGGAAGCACAGGTCCTGCCCGCCCCCGTGCAGGTCGAAGCCCTCGCCCAACAGGTCGAGCGACATGACCACGCACTCGGTGTGCCAGCCCGGTCGCCCGTCGCCCCACGGCGATGGCCACGACGGTTCACCCGGCTTCGCCTTCTTCCAGAGCGCGAAGTCGATGGGCGTCTCCTTCTCGTCGTGCACCTCGACGCGGGCGCCCGACTGGAGCGATTCGATGCTCTGGCGGGCGAGCAGGCCGTAGTCGGCAACGCGCTGGGGGCGGAAGTACACGCCGTTGGACGTCTCGTATGCGGCGCCGGATTCGACCAGCCGGGCGATCAGTTCGACCATCTGGTCGACGTAGGCAGTCGCGTGTGGGTCGAAGGTCGGGCGCTTCACACCGATGGCGTCCATGGCCCGGTACCAGACGTCCTCGCAGCGCTGCGTGATCTCGCGCCAGTCCCGCCCCTCGCTTTGGGCGCGCTCGATGATCTTGTCGTCGATGTCGGTGATGTTGGACACGTAGGTGACCTCGATCCCCGACCATTCCAGGTAGCGGCGAAGCACGTCGAAGACCAGCGAGAACCGGCCGTGGCCGAGGTGGGGCGGGCCGTAGACCGTGGGGCCGCAGACGTACATCGACACCTTCCCGGCCTCGCGGGGTTCGAACGGCCGGACCTCACCGGCGGCGGTGTCGTGGAGTCGGAGCATGGCGCTGAGGCTAACTGCCACCGAACCCGCCCACCGACGCCATTTCCGCCCCTGGCCCCACCCCACCCCCGAACTGGGCCGATCCACATACCCATGAGGTCCGTGATCCGGCCCAGTTCACCCGCGAGTCGAGACCCACCCGGAACTGGGCCGATCCACATACCCAGGAGGTCGGTGATTCGGCCCAGTTCACCCGCGAGTCGAGACCCACCCCGAAACTGGGCCGATCCACATACCCAGGCCCCACCCCCGAACTGGGCCGATCCACACACCCAGGAGGTCGGTGATTCGGCCCAGTTCACCCGCGAGCCGAGACCACCCCCGAACTGGGCCGATCCACATACCCAGGAGGTCCGTGATTCGGCCCAGTTCGCAATAGCGAGGCGCCGACTCACCCCCGGGTTGGGAAGAGCCGGGCTCGGGTGCGGCATGATTCCGACGATGGATGGACCGCTGCAGCCTCATCACGACGCGACCACCACGCTGCCGGACGGCCGCAGGATCGGATGGGCTTCCTACGGCGAGCCCGACGGCGACGTGGTGTTCTGGTTCCACGGCACCCCCGGCGCTCGAGCGCAACTCCCCCACGACGTCGACGAGCACGCCCGCGATCGCGGCATCCGCATCGTGGCCGTCGAGCGGCCGGGGACCGGGCACTCCACACCGCACCGCTACGAGCGCATCGTCGACTTCGTGCCCGACCTCGAACGCGTCGCCGACGACGTCGGGGCCGAGCAGTTCGCGTGCGTCGGGCTATCGGGCGGCGGTCCCTTCGTGCTGGCGTGTGCCCACGAACTGCCGCAGCGCATGGCGGCCGGCGTCGTGCTCGGCGGGATCGGCCCGACCCGCGGCGACGACGCGGTGCTCAGCCACACCCTCTTGCTCGTGCCGGCGGCACCGCTGCTCAATCAGGTGCGCGAGCCGCTCGGCAACCTGGTCGGCGGCGCGGTCCGCGTGGCGACCCCCTTCGCCGATGTCGCGATCGGCGCCTTCTTCTCGCTGCTGCCCGGCGATAGGCACGCCTTCCGCGATCGGCCACTCGACAAGCGCCAGTTCACCGCCGACCTCATCAGCGCGGTGCAGCGATCGGGCCTGCGCTCGCCGATCGACGACCTGATCCTCTTCGGCCGCCACTGGGGAATCGAGCTGTCCGGGGTGAAGGTTCCGATCACCTTCTACGGTGGCAACAGCGACGTGATCGTGCCCTACGTCCACGCCGAGCGACAGGCGAAGCGCGTGCACGGGTCGCGTCTGCGCACGATCGAGGGCTCCGGCCACTTCGCCGGCTACACCGATCCCGCCCAGGTGCTCGACGACGTGCGCGAGCACTGGCCCATCTGACCGACCGGGCCGGGGCCGTGCGCAGCGACCGGGCCGTGCGCAGCGACCGCATCGGGGCCGCGTTCAGCGGGCGGGTTTGCCCTGCGGGTACAGGTCCAACACGAGGTCGATGCCGAGGTCGGCGAACGCGGCGAGACAACGATGATCGATCACCGCGCTTCGGTGACGCGGGCCCGGCGACAAGCTGAGCCACACCTCCACCGCAGCGGTCTCGGTGAGCGTACGGAGGGCCTCGTGGCACTCGCTCAACCGCTCGATCAGGATGTAGAGGTGGTCCTCGACCGCGGCCGACGGGTCGAGTCCCGAGTCGAGCATCCACACGGAGAAGGCAGGATCGCCCTCGGCCGACCGTGTGCTGGATGCACGCAGGTGCAGCAGTTCACCGATCGCATCGGGCGTCATGGTCTCCGACGCGATGCGCAGCGACGCCGACGCCCAGGAGCGTCCTGCGCTGAGCTCGTCGGCCTCCATCATGCGGTGCGATCCTCCATCCCGCCGACACTACCCCCGGTGTCTGCCAGGTCACGCTGCGCCTGCCCGCAGACGCCGCTCGCCGGGAGGAATCGCTCAGGATCCGTGACGATTCGGCCGATAGGTCCGCTATGGACGAGGCGCGCCCGGTGGGAGCAATCGCATCCTGCGGGATGGTCACCTTCACGGCCGCCCTCGCGGCCACCGAGGCCGTGCGAACCACGGCGCCCGTGTGGCAGGCGCCCGCACTCGCTGCCGCGGTCGCCGCGATCGCCATGGGAGCCGCGCATCTGGTGGCCGCCCCGTGGCGCGACCGGCTGCACGCCGAACGGGCGGCCAAGCGCTTGGTCGACGACGAGTTCGCCCACCTGCGTCGCCTGCACGCCGTCACCGACCAGCTCGACCTCGGCATCGAACTCGCGGAGCGCGAGTCCGACGTGCTGACTGTGTTGGGACGAGCGATCGCCACCCTGTTCGAGGATCGCGAGAACGCACTGCTCCTCGCGCCGACCGGAGGCAGCGGAGTGTCGTGGAGCATCGCCTCGTTCGCCGAGGGATTGGCCGAACCGGAACCGATCGGGTTCCAGGCGCGCTGCGGGGCGCTGAGCACGCGCCGGACCGTGCGCACCGACCGCACGCAGGCGCTCGATGCGTGCCCGCACGCCCAGGGCGACGACGACGTGTCCTCCATCTGCGTTCCGGTGTGGGTCGGCGGCGAGAACTTTGCCGTGGTGAACTCGCGGGGCGCTCCCGGAGACCTGCCGTCGGACGACGAGATCCGCGTCGTGGAGATGGCCGCCCGCCGCGCCGGAGCGCGCATCGCCGCGCTGCGCACCGAGCGCGTCGGGCACCACGACGACGTGGCACGCGACGCGCTCACCGGGCTGCCCAACCACACCGCGGCATCGAGGCGACTGCGGGATCTGTTCGACGACAACGCCCGCTTCGCATTGGCGTTGTGCGACATCGACGGGTTCGCGGGATACAACGACCGCCATGGCGCCGCCGCCGGCGACCTCGCACTGCGGCTCTTCGCCGAGGTCATGGGCGCCACGCTTCGTCCCGGCGATATCGTCGCCCGCCATTCCGGCGACCGCTTCCTCGCGATCATCCGCGGTTGCACGGCGGCACAGGCACAATCGGCGATGGAGCGGGTGCGCGAGGCGCTCGTGCTGGAGCTCGCCGACCAGGAACTCGCACCGTTCACCGTGAGCGTCGGTATCGCGGAGTCCGGGTCCGCCGAGCGGGTCGAGGACGTGGTCGAGTCGGCGGACGTCGCCGTGCTCGTGGCGAAACGCGAGGGCGGGAACCGCGTGCTGCTGGGCGACTTCAGCAAGGTCGCCGCGGCGGGGCTCGACGACCTGGGATGAACCGTCGTGTGACATGCTGCGCGCATGGGAGCCGAGCGCAACGACTCGCTGGACGGCGGTGAGCCGACGGATCACCGCGATTCCACCGCCCGTGCCTCGCGCTCGGATGGCAGCGGCCGAACCCGCGTCGCGGTCGACCTGAACGCCGACCTCGGCGAAGGCGCACCCGATGCCGATGCCGCGCTGTACCCGCTGCTCACGAGCGCCAACGTCGCCTGCGGGTTCCACGCCGGTGACGGCGCAACGATGCGCGCCGCGTGCGTTGCGGCCTCGGCGCACTCGGTGACCATCGGCGCGCACGTGTCGTACCTCGACCGCGAGGGCTTCGGGCGGCGCGATCTCGACCTGGCGCCCAACGCGGTGCGCGATCAGGTGGCAGCGCAACTCGCCGGCCTCGCGGAAGTCGCGGCCGCGTGCGGCGTCGGCGTGCGATACGTGAAGGCGCACGGAGCGCTCTACCACCGCATCGTGGACGACTCGGCCCACGCCGCCGCGCTGGTGCAGGCCATGCACGAACACGACCCGACGCTGTGCCTGCTCACCGTGCCCGGCGAGGCGGCCCGCCTGGCGGTGGAGGCCAACATCGGCGTGGTGACCGAGGGCTTCGCCGACCGGGCCTACCGATCCGACGGCCGCCTGGTGGGCCGCGCTGAGCCGGGGGCGGTGATCACCGATCCCGCCGCGGTCGCGGGCCGAGCCGTGTCGCTGGCGATCGACGGTGTGGTGCGGACCGTCGACGGTGCGCCGGTCGCGGTCGGAGCGCGCTCGATCTGTGTGCACGGCGACACGCCGGGCGCCACCGCCATCACCCGGGCCGTTCGCACCGCGCTGCGCGATGCCGGGGTGTGCATCGCCCCGTTCGCCTAGCCCGTGAGCCGGGGAGGTCATCGACCGGACCGCCCGCCGGTCGACGGGGTGACCGCCGTCGGCTGGCGGGCCGTACTCGTCGACCCGCAGGCAGTTGGGGTGGCGGAGCCCGCCGAGGCCGCGTCGCTGCTGCGGCGATGGGGCGGATCGTGGCCGGCCGGGCTCGGGCGGATGGTCGACGTGGTGGTCGGACGCATGTCGGTGCTGGTGGTCTTCGACCGCGAGGTCGACCGGGCCAGGATCGCCGAGGCGATCGGCCGGCCCGCGGCCGTCGCACCCGACGACTTTGATCCGGGCGAGCGCTCCGCCGGCACGGGCGCCGGGGCGAACCGGCCCCCGATCGTCATTCCGGTTCGATACGACGGCGACGACCTGCACTCCGTCGCCGATGCATGCGGCCTCTCGACCGACGAGGTGATACGTCGACACCAGGCCGCGACCTATCGGGTTGCGTTCCTGGGTTTCACGGCCGGGTTCGCGTATCTCGACGGACTCGATCCGCTGCTCGGCATCGCCCGTCGTTCGACCCCGCGCACCCGGGTTCCCGCCGGATCGGTGGCCATCGCGGACGGACAGTGCGCCGTGTACCCACGATCGACCCCTGGCGGCTGGCATCTGCTCGGCACCACCTCGTTCGCCGTGTGGGACGAGGCCGCCGATCCGCCGGCGGTGATGGAACCGGGACGGCTGGTGCAGTTCCGCGACGACCGCAGGGCCGCGCCAACGTGGTCCGGGGAGCGGAGAGCGGCGCTCTCCGCCGCGACGTCGGGCGCGACACCGGATCGCGGCGCGCACGCCGGGTCCGTCGACGGCGGCCGGGCGCTCGTGGTGCACACGCCAGGGTTCGGCGCGACCGTGCAGGACGCAGGACGTCCCGGCTGGGCGCACCTCGGCGTCTCTGCGTCGGGCGCTCTCGATCCCGACGCCTGGCGGCTCGGCAACCGGCTCGTGGGCAACCCCGCCCTGCCTGACGGTCGGGGCGCCGCGTCGATCGAGGTGCTGCTCGGCGGCTTCGAGTGCACCGCCACCGCCCCCGTGTGGGTCGCCGTCACGGGCGCCGACGGGCCGGTGCATATCGACGGCGCCCCCGCCGCGCACGGCGTTCCCCTCGCGCTGCGGCCCGGCCAGCGCCTGCGCGTCGGCGTGGCGACCGACGGGCTGCGCCGATTCGTTGCCGTGAGCGGCGGCGTCGACGTGCCCACGGTTCTGGGATCTCGCTCGACCGACACCCTCTCGGGGCTTGGCCCGGAGCCCCTCGCAGCGGGCACGGTCCTCGCCGTCGGTCCGATCTCGACCGATCCGCCCGGCCTGTTCCCCGGCCCCGCACCCGTGACGGGTTCGGGGCGTGACCGCAGCGGGCAACCCGGCGAACCGCTCGCGGTGCGGGTCGCCCTCGGCCCCGACGACGAGCACGTGGCCAACACCGCCGCTCTGTTCGACAACGTCTGGCGGATCGGCGCCGACACGAGCCGCGTGGGAGTGCGCCTCGACGGCGACGCCACGTTGGCATGGGCGACCGACGGCGAGCAGCCATCGTCCGGGATGGCCGCCGGGGCGATTCAGGTGCCACGCGACGGGCGGCCGATCGTGTTTCTCGCCGACCATCCGACGACGGGTGGCTACCCCGTCATCGGCGTGGTTCATCCCTCCGACCTCGCCGGTCTGGCCCAGCGCCGACCGGGTGCCGCGGTGAGATTCGTCGTGGTCACTCGAAAGCGCTGACTCGTCCGAGATTTCCGGCGGGTCGCTCTTCCCAGGTTCGAGCCCAGGTGGGACAGTCATAGAGGTGGGCAATCGATAGGGGGTGGTCCGAATGAGAGTCAGTGACCTGATCCGAGGCAAGGGCGATTGGGTGGCAACGATCCCACCGGACACGCGTGTGGCCGATGCCGTTGCGGCCCTGAACGATCGGGGGATCGGCGCCCTTGTGGTGTCGAGCGACGGATCCACGATCCTGGGCATCGTGTCGGAGCGCGATGTCGTGCGCTCGCTCGCCGAGCGCGGGCCGGTGGCCCTCGACGCCACCGTCGCGCAGATCATGACCACCGAGGTGCGCACGTGCGTGCGTGAGGACGGGATCGGCCGGTTGATGGCGCAGATGACCGAGCACCGCATCCGCCACCTTCCCGTGGTCGAGAACGGTGCGCTGCGCGGTCTGGTCAGCATCGGCGACGTGGTGAAGGGCCGGCTCAGCGAACTCGAAGCCGAGACCCAGCACCTCACCGACTACATCAGCTCGGGCCGATAGCGCGCCCGCGCCCGCGTCGGCACTCGCCATCGGCGCTCGCCATCCGCGCTCGCCATCCGCGCTCGCCATCGGCGCTGAAGACCCCACGAACCGGGCCGAATCACCGACCCAACAGGTACGCAGATCGGCCCAGTTCGAGCGAGGGGGCCACGACCCCACGAACTGGGCCGAATCACCGACCCAGGACGCACGTAGATCGGCCCAGTTCGAGCGAGGCGGCCACGACCCCGCGAACTGGGCCGAATCACCGACCCAGCAGGTACGCAGATCGGCCCAGTTCGAGCGAGGCGGCGTGGCGCGCAGTTCGAGCGAGGGGGCGGCGAGCGCTCGGCGCGCGCTTCGCCGTCAGGCGACGAGCACGAGTTCGTGCGCCGCGCGAGACGCCGCCAGGTAGACCTCCGACGGGCTCATCCCGCGGCGATCGACCACGACGGCGTCGTACTCCACGCCCTTGTGGTCCCACACGTCCGCGTGCGTGATCACGGCCACGTGCTCCCACCGTCGACCGAGCCGATCGGCGTGCGCATCGACCTCCACATCGGCCTCAACCTCAACCGCCGGCGCTCCCCCGGCGGATCCCTCAACCGCCGCCGCTCCCCCGGCGGTTCCAGCAGCGTCCTGTGGCCGCACCCGTGCGTCGGTCACGCCGATGCCGGTCGGACGAACCCCGACCAGTCGCACGGCCGGCAGGTCGTGGCGCTCGGCGTGACCGTTCAGCCATTCGGCGATCTCGGCCGACATCCGATAGGCCGTCGCCATCTGCTGCAGCGGCGTGTCCAGCAGCTCCGCGGCGCGCACCAGGCCGACGGCGTTGGGTGCCGACTGCTGGGCGTCGTCGCCCACCAGGGTCAGCCCCGTCGAGCGGCGTTGCACCGCCCGCAGCGCGAACAGCGAGAGGTCCTGCGCCTCGTCGACGATCACGTGCGCGTACTTGGTGGTGATCCCCTCGAACCGGGCGCGCACCTCGTCGAGCAGCGGACCGTCGCCGTCCACCGCACGCCAGGCGCGGATGAAGGCGTCGTCGACGCCGAGCTCCGACAGCACCTTGGGCGACCGAAGCTTGCGCCATGCCGCCGCAGCGCTCATCGGTGGCATGACGAGGCGGAGCGCCTGATCGACCTCGGCGCGGGGCGCCTCGAAGTGGCTGACGAATCGATCGAGCATCGCCCGGCGCCGATCCCGCCACGGCAGCGGGCGGGTGGCGATCATGGCGGCCAACTCTGCGACGTCGTCCTCCACCATGATCCGGCCGCGCACCGCCAACTCCTGCGGAGTGACCAGGCTCGACTCGAACCGATCGAGCACGTCGAGCCACGCCTCGTCGGATCCGATGGCGGTTGCCGGAGCGCCGAAGTGCCGTTCGATCGTGGTCTGCACAATCCGGTGCTCCCCGAGAGTGGGAAGCACGGTGGCAACGAATCGAAGGAAACGATCGGACGGGCCGAGGATCAGGATGCGGTCGCTGGTGATGCGCCGGTCGTCGTAGACGAGCCAGGCCGCTCGGTGCAGGCCGACGACGGTCTTGCCGGTGCCCGGGCCGCCGCGCAGCACGAGGCGCGCTTCGGGGTCGAGGCGCACCAGCCGATCCTGTTCGGACTGCAACGTTGCGACCGCGGCGCGCATCTCGGGCCCGCGGCTGCGCGACAGCTCGGCCAGCAGCGGCGAGGTGCCGCTCACGTCGCCGGTCGTGAACTCCTCGACCATCAGGTCGTCGATGCAGCCGACATAACTGACCCGGCGCTCGAGCCCCATCGGCTCGTCGAGGGTCGCCTGGTAGAAGCCCTTGGCGAAGGGTGCCCGCCAGTCGACCACCAGGCGTTCGCCGCCGCGCTCGATGCCGAACAGCCCGATCCGCCAGGGTTGGTCGTCGTCGACGCGGCCGAACACGGTGAGGTCGCGCTGAAGCTGTTCCATCGTCTGCGCTACCACGGCTTCGATGAAGCCCTCGGTGTATTCGTCGGCAGCGAGCGACCCGAGTTCGCGCAGCTTCGCGAGCTTCTCGGTTGCGGCGGAACGGGCATCGTCGAGCGCGGCCCGTTCAGCGTGAAGATCGACCGAGGCGCTCACGTGCGTGGAGGCTACCGAGCGCCCACCGGTTCGCTCCCCCCAATTCCGGCGATGCCCGGGCGAGGCACGGGCGGCGTCACGCCTCGTCGCGCAGTTCGACGAGCTTCACAGCCGATCGGCGTCGAGAATCGCGAATACGTCGTCGTCTGTGATCACCGTGTCCGGCACTGCGACCGTTTCGCCACGCATCGTGCGGACCCGCGCCGAGCGGCCCACGGGCGTGAGGTGGAGGCCGCTTCCGTGGGCGCTGATGTCGACCGTTGTTCCTGCGTCGAGGCCGAGTCGGTCGCGCAGAGCCTTCGGGACGACCACCCGACCGGCGCTGTCAATCGCCACCTTCACGGCACCGAGCCACCAACGCAGCACCATCTGCCACCAATCGGTCGGTGCACTCACCTTCCGTCCGATCACAGCGCCAGATGTAGACGAATCGCCGCATCGAGAGCGTTCATTTCCGCCGCGGGCACGCTTCCCACGCGGCGGCCGACGCGTTCGATTGACACCGACCGGATCTGTTCACATTGCGCCTTGGAGTCCGAGCGGAGGCCGGTATCGGCAGCGGTCAAGAGGACTTGGAATGGCAAGACCCGCTCGACATGCGACGTGACCGGCACAATCGTGATCACACCTCGGCCCAGGCGGTCGGCGGTCAGGTTCGCCGCATCGTTGCTGACGACGACCGCCGGTCGCGACGTGTTCGCCTCCGACCCCCGCGCGGGATCGAGGTCGATGACACGGATCTCACCGCGGCGCATCGGTCAGCCCATCGGCCAGCGCGACGCCCCAGTCCGCTTCGGCGCCGGAGTCGCGCCAGTCGGTCCACGCCGATTCGTACGCCTCGGCAAGCTCCGACGACCGCAGCAGCGCCACGGCACGATGAAGCACCGCCGAGCGCGAGCGGATCCCCTTGTCGCGCGCATAGGAATCCAGGAACGCCACATCGTCGGCGGGAAGACTCACACTGACCTTCATCCCTCGGATGCTACCCACGTTCCTACCGCGTTTCCCTACCGGTTAGCCCACCGCCTTGCTGGCGTCGGCCGGTTGTCCGCGTCGACGGCGGAGGGCGTCAGGCGCCGCACAGGGCGGCGACATCGCCGTACATCTGCTGCTTGTGTCGGGCGATGACCCGTCGGTCCTTGACGGCCATGGCGGCCGCCGCCTCGATCGCAGCGTCGAGCAGGTCGTCGATGGCGGCGGTCGCTTCGACGATGCCGGCGGCGACCGCCTCGGGACCGGCGTAGCGGCGGCCCGTGACGATCGACTCGTGCAGCGTTGCGTGCGGCAGACGAGCCGAAACGACCGCGAACATCGGGTCGGTGAGCGGCAGGCCCAGGTCGACCTCGGGCAGGCACCAGTACCCGCGGTCCGCTCGCATGAGGCGCATGTCGAACCCGCACGTCAGCATTGCGCCGCCGGCGAAGGCATGGCCGTTGACGGCCGCCACGGTGAACGCCGGGAAGGTCAGGAGACGGCCGAAGAGGCGATGGACCTCGGCGAGCATCGCCGGGCTCTCGTCGCGGTTCGCACCCATCCAGTCGAGGTCGAGTCCGTTCGAGAAGAACTTGCCGGTCCCCGTCACCACCAGGGCCAGCGGACCCTCGCGCCCGGCGAGCTCGTCGAGCGCCGCGTGCCACTCGGCCACCGAATCGCCTCGATAGCGGTTCTCGCCGTCGTTCCAGCGCAGCACGACCACGTCACCGTGCTGCGACCGTTCGAGGATGCCCATGTCGCTCCTTCCCGCGCCCTCACCGCTTGGCGCAGGCGAACGTCGCGCGTCGAGCGCCAGTCTGGTTCATGCTGCGCGTGTGTTGATATGGGTCCACGCACCGGGCGGCGACGTCGACTCCCTCGGATCATCCCGCCGGGCGAAACTGTATCTTTTTTGAGGCGTGTTCCGCGCACGTATACTTTACCAATGCCGCCGACCCGACCGATCTCACCTGTGGCGAGGGAAGCGGCTGCCCTCCTCGGGCAGCGCGTTCGGCTCGGCCGCCGCGAACGGCGTTGGACGGTCGCCGAGCTCGCCGAGCGGGTAGGCGTCTCCCACGTGACCATCACCAAGGTGGAGCGAGGCGACCCGACCGTGGCGCTCGGAACGGCGTTCGAAGCGGCCGCATTGGTCGGCGTCACCCTGTTCGACGACGACCCGACCCGACGGCGAATCGAGGCGGAAGGGATATCGAATCGGCTCGCCGTGCTCCCCCGGCCCCTCGGTCACCGCACGCCGGAAAACGACTTCTGATGGCCGACGCAGCGGAAGCGGCCACTCAGGCGTATGTGTGGGCGTGGCTCCCCGACGCGGTCGACCCGGTGCTCGCAGGTCGAATCGATCGAGAGGGACCGCTGCACACCTTCACCTACGGCCGCTCGTACCTCGCACGTGATCAGGCGATGCCGCTGTACCTGCCCGAACTGCCTCTGGTGGAACGCATCATCCAACCGCTCACCGGCGAGATCGCCGGTTGCCTCCGCGACGCCGCCCCCGACGGATGGGGCCAACGTGTCATCGAAAACGCCAACGTCTCGGCCGGCGGCACACACGCGCTGGGGGTGCTCGACTACCTCCTCCGCTCGTCGGCCAACCGGATCGGGGCGCTGGGCTTCAGCCGGTCTGTCGATGCTCCCCCGTCGTCGGGAGAACGTGGGGCGTCGCTCGACGAACTCGTCGCGTCGGCCGAACGCGTCGAGGCCGGCGAGCCGCTCGACCCCGACCTGGATCGGGCGCTGCTGCACGGCACGTCCGTCGGCGGGACACGACCGAAGGCGCTCCTCAGCGACGGCGACCGTTCACTGATTGCGAAGTTCAGCTCCTCAAGCGACTCTCGCCCGGTCGTCAAGGCCGAGTTCGTCGCGATGACCCTCGCCAAGCGGGCGGGGCTCACCGTCGCGCCAGTTGGGCTCGTCACGGTGCAACACCGCGATGTGTTGCTCGTCGAGCGATTCGACCGAACTCCCGACGGCGGTCGGCGGGCGCTTGTCTCTGCGCGCACGGTGCTGGGTCTCGACGAGTTCGGCGGCCGGTATGCGACCTACTGGGAGCTTGCCGATTCGATCCGCGCTCGATTCACCGACCCCGACCTCACGCTGCGCGAACTGTTCTCCCGGATCACGTTCAACGTCCTCGTCGGCAACACCGACGACCATGCTCGAAACCACGCGGCGTTCTGGGACGGGCGAAGCCTGTCGCTCACCCCGGCGTACGACCTGTGTCCCCAACCCCGGATCGGCCGGGAGACGGCACAGGCCATGGCGATCGCGCCGGACGGCTTCCGGCGGAGCGAACTCGCCGGGTGCATCGAACGGGCCGGCACCTACCACCTCGACGCCGCCGAGGCGCGGTCGATCGTCCACCGACAGATCGACACCATCGCCGCGAACTGGGCCGAAGTGTGCGACGCCGCCCGCCTGACCGAGGTCGAGCGGATGTCGTTGTGGGAACGCGAGTTCATGAACCCATCGGTGCTCGTGGGCGTGTGAGCGCAACCGAATCCCGCGCCGCCCAGCGAGACAGCTGGACGCCTTGAAGCGAGTCCGTCGACGACCCCAGGTCACCCCGCGAAACCGTGACTACTGGCCCCGCAACACCGTGGCTACCGGCAGGCTCGGCCCGTGACCGAACACGCCGAGCTTCCGGCGGTGATGATCGTCGGCGCCCGCGGGTGCGGCAGGAGCACGACGGCACTGAGGCACAGCCTCGGCCGGTTGCGACTCGATCGCACCGCCACGGCACGGGCGGCCGGAGCGAACCCCGACGAACTCCTGCTCAGCCAACCCGAACCAGTTTTGGTCGACGAATGGCAGCTCGTGCCTGACGTGCTGGCGGCCGCCAAGCGTGCGATCGACGAGCGACCGGCGACTACCTCGACCTGGCATGCTCGTCGATGCTGCCCGGCGCACGCCTCGTTCGTTCCCACCGCGCGCGAACTGCGTTCCTTGCCAGCTATGTCGACAACATGGTCAGCGTCGTCGCACTTCCCGTGTCAACGATGTGGGACCACGTCGACGCGCCGGCGGATCGTTGACCCTGCCCGCGGTCACGGAGCCAGCTGGTCGGCCGCCCAGACGCGGAGGTCGCGCTTGAGCACCTTGCCCGACGCGTTCACGGGCAGCGCATCGCGAACGAGCAGCGCCTTCGGCCGTTTGAACCCGGCAAGCCGACCGCGGGCCCACTCGAGCACCGCATCGGCGTCGATCGTCGCGCCGTCGGCAGCGGTCGCGACGGCCACCACCTGCTCACCCCACTGCGGATGCGCCACACCCACCACAGCGACCGCGGCGATGTCGGGATGCGCGGCGAGCGCGTCCTCCACCTCACGCGAAGCGACGTTCTCGCCGCCGGTCACGATGATGTCCTTGGCGCGATCCACGATCGACAGGTAGCCCTCGGCGTCGATGCGGCCGATGTCGCCGGTGCGAAACCACCCATCCGCCGTGAAGGCGTCGGCGGTCGCGTCGGGGCGATTCCAGTAGCCGGGGATCACCTGATCGGCGCGCACCTCGATCTCGCCGTCGTCGGCCAACCGGATCGCCGCGAGCGGCCCCGGCCTTCCGGCGGCGGTGAGCAGGTCGGGTCGGTCGGCCGCGGCGCGGCGGTGGTCGTCGGGGGTGAGAAATACGGCGTTGCCCGACAACTCGGTCATGCCGTACCCCTGGGCGAAGCCGCAGCCGAGCTCGTCGAGACCTCGTCGCAGCAGAGGAAGGGGGATGGCCGACGCGCCGTACGCCACGACCCGCAGCGACGACAGGTCGTGGCGTCGTGCGGCGGGGTGATCGAGGAGCATCGCGATCATCGTGGGGGCGAGGGAGATGTTCGTGACGCGGTGGCGCTCGATCAGCGCCGCGACCTTGGCAGCGTCGAACCGGGCGACCAGCACGACCGGGCGGCCGCGCAGGTGCGCATGGATCACGTTGTACGCCGCCACGTGAAAGAGGGGGAAGGGGAACAGGTAGACGTCGTCATCGGCGAGGGGTCGGGCCATCGCGGTGTTGAGTACCGCCGCAAGCAGGCTGCGATGCGTGAGGCACGCGCCCTTCGGCAGGCCGGTCGTGCCGCTGGTGTGGATGATCCACGCGGTGTCGTCCGGGTCCGCGTGGGCTGTTCGCGCTGCCGGCGCTGGCAGCGCGGTTGGTGCGGGCGGCGCTGCCGGCGCCGCCGGCTCGGCCGTGAGCGTCGCGAGTTCGGTGACTCGGCAATCGCCGAGCGCGGGGGCAAGCCGGTCGAGATGGTCGGGCGAGGCGAACACGGCGACGGGGTCGACGTCGTCGATCAGGGCTCCGAGTTCGTGCGCTGTGAGGCGCGTGTTGCCGAACATCACGATCACGCCGACGGCTGGCGCCGCGTACATGGCAATCACGACGTCGGGGTGGTTGTCGGACACGACCGCGATCCGCTCGCCGGGCGATGCGACGGCGGCGATCCTCCCGGCAGCCGCGACGACAGCGGCATCGAGTTCGGCGAAGCTCCAGATTCGGTCGCCCCACACCAACGCCGGTGCCCCAGGCCTCACCGCCGCCGCGTTCGCGATCACCTCGTGCAACAGCATTCCGCCATCCTGCACCACGACCGCCACCGATCTGAATTGCCTCGCGGCACTGTGCATCGAGCACGGAACGGGGATCGTCAGTGCGGACAGAGACTTCGCCCGATTCGGTGAGGTCCGCTGGACCAACCCGGCCGCGTAGCCCGTCCGCCGGCGCCTCGCCTCCCCCGGCCTCCGGGTACCGGCCACACGGGTGCAGGGTGGCCCGCGTGTTGCGACGGCGCTGCGCGTGACACGACGATCTCAGTGTCGTCGGGGTGGGGCCGGGGCCGGCCGGTCGAAGAGCACCTCGACGAACAGCTGACTGGCTGGGCGGAGCCGATGCGGCGAGTAGTACCGGTTGACGAGATCGAGGGCCTCGTTGGCGTCGCGCAGGCCAAGGTGGTCGGCAAGGAACCTCAGGTCGTCCGCGTCGGCATCTTCACGGGCGGCCGCCGCCTTCATCGCGAACAGGTACTCCGCACTCGCCACGCCGACGTCGAGGCCGGTCGCGTGGAAGTGCGCTCCCTCCTCGATCGGGGCGCGATCCGGAAGGAGTCCTTTGACTGCGTCGTTGAGCCAGTCGTGCGGGAGCCCGTGCTCGCCCGCCATGACCGCGGCCTCTTCGTACACTTCCGCCTTCGGCTCGAACACCCCGTCGAGATCTCGGGTGACGCGCCGCGAGTTGAACGCAAGGGCCATCGCTGCACCGCCGACCACGAACAACTGCGCCGATAGCCCTCGTTCATCGAGCCGTCGTCCGAGCTCGGTAAGCAGCTCGCGAATCCGGTCGGCGTCGAGGATCTTGGTCTGGTCGCCGTTCACACCGACTCCAAGGAGGCGCCGTCGACCATCACGCCTCGGAACGCAAGCGATGCCGGCGAATGCGCCAGCGCGTACGCGTGGAGTCCCGGATTGGACCCGACGAACCACAGGTGCGGAAGACCGTGGCCACGCGCCCAGCCCGGCACCTCGTGGCCGGACCGCAGAGCGTCCATCTCAGTCACGCCGGCGAGCATGGCGTCCCAACGACGATCACCAGTGGTCGACGGCTGTGCGTAGTAGGCGTCCCACTCCTTGTCGCCGCGGACCCACTTGGCGTTGGACCGCAACTCCCGAACGATCCGGAGCACGTCGCCGACAGCCCACCCGTCACGAAGGCCCGCTCGGATCGCCGACGCGGCTGCCGGGACTGTCATGAGCCGATTGACGTGGATTGGGCTGTTCACTCCGACGTCGATCACCGCTGTCAGGCGACCGACGGTGGCGTCACTCGGCCGCTTCGCGCCGCGCTCATAGGCCGACACGTTCGAGGTCGACGTGCCGGCAGCGCGCGCGACAGCGGCCATGGTCAGGCCGTTCGCCAGTCGCTTGGAACGCAGCTCGTACGGGGTCACCCAGTAATGGTATTACATATCACATATCCATCCCCGCCCGGCAGCCCGGCGGGCCGACACTGGCGACGTCACGGACTCGTCCGAGCGGCGCAGCGAAGGGGGTGGAGCGTGTCGCCCGCCATGCCAGATGACCCCGGATTCGGCTGCTGGAGCGCGAACCGGTCCCACCGGTCACGAAATCTCGGGTTGCGCCTGAGGTTGCCCTCGCGAGGCACTCATCGCACACGAGAAGCACCCGCACGGCCCCATGCCGTTCCTTCCGGCCTGGCCACCAGCGACTCGGCCACGCACGCAGCCACGAAAGCTGCAGGGACCGCGACACGACCCGCTGGAACAAGGCCATTGGCTTGACGCCTCGACATCGTACGGCTTGTTTCAGCGCTCGGCCCGCAGCGAAGCGAGCACGACCGATACGCGGCCCCGGGCGCCTACCATCGGCCCGGTGACGACCCCGGCCTTCTGCTCGTCCCACCCACCGCAGCGGCGGAACAGCGGGAGACGGCGGCACCCGCGGCGCCGGTCAACCGTTGCGCCCGGTCTTCCGGCGCCTGTCGGGCCAGCTGATGGGTGGGCGCTACACGACGTTGGAGCACCCCGCGGCGCGCGGGCCAGCGCTCCCGAGTTTCCTGGGCGCGGGCGAGGCGCCCGGAACTCACCGCGTGCAATCCCGCTGCATTCACCAGCCGGCGCGCGGAACGGCCCCGGGAACCGCAGAACCACGGGCTACGCTGGGGGTGCCCTCGCGAGGGCCCCATCGCATACGAGCGAATTGAAACCGGCGGGTATCACGTGGTCGACGTGCGCGGCGGGCTCGCGAGGGCCTCACCGCATGCGAGCGAATTGAAACTATGATGACGCTCCCGGTCATCCCTTTCGGGATGACCCGCGAGGGCCTCATCGCACGAGCGAATTGAAACCGAGGTGCATGTCGGCCCGATCGTGTCTGCCGGTGGCGGTCTCGCGAGGGCCTCATCGCATACGAGCGAATTGAAACGGTCCTGGGCGAAATGAGGCGAGTTCAAGTGGTGACTGCAACAGCCTGAGGTAGACGTTGAGTCTCCACCGGTCAGATCGTGATGCGGGCAAGACTGCCCGCTGTTCACACACGCACCTGACCGATGGAGGCCATCAGCATGCCAGCAGACCCGTTGACCGCGCGTGAACGCGAAGAGATCCGCGCCGGGATCGAACGCGGCGAAACCGACTCCCAGATCGCTGCCAGGCTTGGCCGACACCGTTCCACGATCGGCCGCGAGATCACCCGGAACGGTGGACGTACCGTCTACACAGCGACCGACGCCCAGACCCGCGCCGCCACCCAAACAGCCCGACCGAAAACCCCGAAACTCGTGTCGGCCCCGAAACTCGCTGAACATGTGACCGCACGGTTGCGGGCCAAAGACTCGCCGATGACGATCTCGATCGAACTCGCACGCGGTACCCACGGTGTAACCGCGACGATCAGCCACGAAACCCTCTACCAGTCCGTGTACGCCCACGGCCGACGCGGTCTCCCCGCCGGGCTACACACAGGGCTGCACCGGCGGCACCGATGCCGCAAACACCGGGTTTTCGGGCCGCCAGCGCCGGTCGACAGTCCGCTCGGACGGTTCAACCTGATCGGGCTCCGACCGCCGATCGCGAATGATCGCACCGAGGTCGGTCACTTCGAAGGCGACCTGATCATCGGGTCCCGCAACCGATCTGCGATCGTCACGGTCTTCGACCGGGCAAGCCGGTTCTGTCTCCTCGCCGATCTGCCAGAGGGCCACACCGCGAAAGCGACGCTCGCCGGGCTCGTCGAGTTGTTCGAACGGGTGCCCCAACACCTGCGGCGGACCCTCACCTGGGACCAGGGCCGCGAGATGGCCGCGCACCGAGACCTGGTGGCGATGGTCGGCATCGAGGTGTTCTTCGCGGAGCCAAATTCGCCGTGGCAACGGCGACGAACGAGAACGGCAACGGGCTGGTTCGCCGCTACGTCGGCAAGGGCACCGACCTCAGCGTGTACGGCGTCGCCGACCTCCGTGCGATTGAAGCGCGGGTCAACACCATCCCTCGCCGCAGCCTCGGGTGGGACACCGCAACGGACCGCTACGATGCCGCTGTCGCGATGACCGGTTGAACTCGCCCTCCCTCGACATTGAACCGTCCGCCCCATCGCGCCCACTGATTGGCACGCTCGTGCGTACCGAACTACGGCGACGACGTAAAGCAGTCATGGCCTGTGGCCTCAGCTTGATACGCAATCGTCCCATCGGGAAAGAACCATGCAGAACACTGCTTGCCCATGAAACTAATCTCCATGACGGGTGTCGCTGTGTTGATCGCTGAGACGATTCGGTCAGTTTCCGCCTCTTCACGCTCAATAGATGACTGCGCTGGATCGGGGTTTTCAATCAATCGTCCGTCACTGGCCACCCGTGCGTAATCGCACTGCAGCCCGTGGCCGAACGCTTCATAAAATGGTGTAGAAAAACCACCGCTGTAGCATCCAAAGCCGCTGTCGTTGTCCTGAGAAGAGTCGAGTTCGTAGAACAAGTCGATCGATCCAAGATGAAGGAGTTCCGGCGCAGTGCGACCAGGCGCCTCGCCTTCGGCCTCGCCAAATATCGGGTCGTCATCTAGTTCGGCGAAGTCGAGTACCACACGTGCTTGCCCAGGGGGAGACTGACGGACGTCCTTGGTCGCAGTCACCAGGTCGCTTGAGCCACCACGTAGAGGTGACCAGTCGGGCGTGAACCTATAGACCCACCCCTCGCGAGTGGTAACCCTGAAGGGCTGAGTCGAGTACGGCGAAGAGATCTTCTCATCTGCCGGCGGTGCGGCGTCGATGTCATCTGGCTCAGCGTTCACTCCCGACGTCACGAGACTGGAACTGGTCACAGAATCTGAGTCCCCGCGCTGTATCGCGCCACCATCACCGCAAGACGTGGCCACTAGACAAACGATTGCAGCAACCGAGCAGAGTAAGGCGGCATTCGGGTTCGACGGCAAGGAATCCCCAATTATCGAGAACGATCAGAACACGCGGAGACTAGCACCATTCACTGTCTCTAACCACGAGCGCGGGCACTGTTGCATTGAGTTGGACCGGGGAGCGTCTCGACGTCGCCGACACCGCCGAGATCGGTGCCGCGCGGGGAGAAGAACCGGACTTGCCCGTTGAACGGTTCGATCCCACCGCGCTGCCACGGAGAGTGCGGATCGCAGAAGAAGATGTTCAACCGGAACGTCGCCGCGAGGGCCGGCCACCGGGCCCATTCCGAGCCCATGTCCAACGTGAGGGTCTTACGCAGCGACGCGGGGATCTGGTCAAACGTGTCGGTGAGCGCTGCGAGCACGGTGAGACTGTTGTACCCCTCGGGCATGTCGAGGATGAACCCGAACCGTGTGGAACGCTTGTCCTGTCAGGTTGACGCGCCGCCATATTCGGCTCCGGTGACGGCTGTGCAGTAGCGGGCGAGCCGGTCGAGGATCTGGTCCGCGGTCTTGGTCCACACGAAGGGCTTCGGGTCTTCGTTCCAGATGTCGACCCAGGCGGTGATGTCGGCGGCGAGCTCGGCGACGGAGTCGTGTGCTGATCGTTGGAGCTTCTTGGTGGTGAGCGCGCCGAACCAGCGTTCGACGAGGTTCATCCATGACCCGTAGGTGGGGGTGAAGTGGAAGTGGAACCGGCGGTGTCGCAAGAGCCACTTGTGCACGGCGGGGGTCTTGTGGGTGGACAGGTTGTCCAAGATGACGTGCACGTCAAGGTGGCTGGGGACCTCGCGGTTGATCTTGTTGAGGAACTTGATGAACTGCACAGAGCTGTGATTCGGGCGCAGGTCGGTGATCACGTTGCCGGTCGCCATGTTCAGCGCGGCGAACAGGTCGATGGTGCCGTTGCGCTGGTAGTCGTGGGTGGCCCTCGCCGGTGTCGTGGGGAGCATCGGCAGGGTGGGTGCGGTGCGGTTCAGCGCCTGAATCTGGGGCTTCTCGTCGACGGCGAACACCGCGGCGTTGACGGGCGGGTCCAGGTAGAGCCCGACGATGTCGCGAATCTTGTCGACGAGTTGGGGGTCGGGTGAAATCTTGAACTCGTCTTGGCGCCATGGCTTGAGCCCGAACGCCCGCCAGATCTCCGACACGGTCTGATGGCTGATGCCGTGCTTGGCAGCGAGTGATCGCGTTGACCAGTGCGTCGCGTCGCGCGGAGCGCTTTCCAAGGTGTCGATCACAACCTGCTCGACGATGTCGTCACCGATCGTGCGTGTTGCGCCGGGACGCGGCTCATCGACAAGCCCGTCGAGTCGCTGTTGAGCGAACCGGTTCCGCCACTTCGTCACAGTCGCCGGGTTGCAGCCGACCCGATCCGCGATCTCCTGGCGCGACAACTCAGGGTCCGCACACGCCAGGATGATCCGACAGCGCAGCGCTAACGACTGCGCGCTTGAGTGCCGGCGCGCCCAGCTCTCGAGCTGTCCTCGCTCGGTCCCGGTCAGGGTGATTTCGACGGTGGGGCGTCCTCGCTTGGCCATGGCGTTCCCTTCGATGCGGGCAGTGACACCAGCAAGAACGCGACACGAAACCCAAAATTCCCGATCACCCGAGATTTCTTGACGGAACACCCTTACAGGACACTAGCCCCGGATCGGCGAAGAGCCACGGCTACCGTCGTCACGGCGACCGCCAGGACGGAGCCCACCCCGGTGGGGGCCTGCGCGGCCGCAAGGTGTACCCGCCCCACCGGGTCGCCGCAGACCACTGGCACGACCCCAAGGCGGGGCCGCAACGCTAGTTCCGCCGTGTCGGCAACCAGCGCGACGACCAGAATCGATCGGTCACGAGCTGGGTCGACGCCGGATCGCTGTTCGCGTTCGACCTGTGGATCGACAACCTGGACGACGCCGAACTGGGGGCGCTCCTCCATGTCCTGTGCCTTGACGACGACGCCTGCCTTCGTGTGAGCGGTGCGCGGCCGCTCGGGTTCGGCTCGATCCACCTGTCGGTTGACTGGAACACCACGCAGCTTCCCGAGCCGAGCCGGTTCGCCAACCGCTACCGATCCCTTGACCCTCCGTCGGGCTGTGACAGCGCGACCATCCTCGACCGGACGAAGCGGGTTCACTCCGAAGGTCTCGTGGAGGTTGTCGGCGTCGACGGAGCGAAACGGATCCTCGAAGCGTTCGCCACCGCAGTTCGCGGAGCCGAAGGGCCCGTGCACTACCCGAGGGCAGCAGCGACGCCCGACCCCGACGGCAAGAACTACGAGTGGTTCACCCGCAACGAACAGGTGGAAGACAAGGCAGTCAAGAAGGGCCGAGGCCTGTCGTTGCCAGCGCCGTACGGCCCGCTGCCGTTCCACCCGGCACCCGAGCCAAAGCCAGAGTCGGGGGATCGCCGGCGCCGACGTTGACCGCGGCCACGCGCGCCGCGACAGATTGCCCGCGATCGGTTTCATACGCGCGGCGTCAGCGCCCGCCCGCCATCGCTCCATCGCCGCGCGCTGTCTGACCACAGCGGCGCCCAGCCACGCTTCGTGACCATGAACCCCGGCCCAGTCACGCTCAGTTGACAGCGATCACACGTTCGGCGAACCCACCACCACGCCCCGGGAAACAGGATGAAAACCCCGGAAACAAGCCACTTTTGACTTGCTGCGCGAACGCCCGTTCGACTACATTGGCGACGTGGCTGACACGACGAACACCCCCAACCCCGAGCCAGCCTTCAACGACCCCGCACTCCAACAGGTCGCCGCGTGGGCCACCGAACAAGCCCAGCGCGACGCCGCCCGCGCCCGCCTCATCGCCGATATCAACCGCCGCCAAATCAGCGAACGCGAAGCGGGCCACAAGACCCCGGGCTGGTACGCCGCAACCACCCGCACCTCCCTCGCCCACGCCAACACCGTCGTCACCACCTCCATCCGCCTCGTCCACGAATTCCCCGCCCTCCTCCAAGCGCTCGAACACGCACGCATCACCTGGCAACACGCCGAAGCCTTCGTCCGCGCCGCCAACCCACGCATCGCCCACCTCCTCGCCGAACTCACCCCCGAACTCGTCGACCTCGCCCAGGTCGCCACCTTCCGGCGCTGGACCCGCGAACTGCGCGGCATCGCCAACCAACTCGACCAAGACGGCGGCTACAACCCCAACAACGACCCCGCCGCCAACCGCCTCTACATCGGCACCCTCGACGACGGCACCACCGAGATCCGCGCCACCCTCCACGGCGAACTGGCGCTCATCGTCAAGTCCGTCCTCACCGCCCACACGGACCACCTTCGCCGCCGCTACCAAACCGACCACGACACCACCAACGGCGACATCGACATACCCGACACCGCACAACTCGCAGCGGAAGCCCTGGCCGACCTCCTCGACACCCGCACCACCGCCGACAACACCGACCGACCGGTCATCGAACCCGAAGTCGTCGTCCTCTACAACCCCGATACCGACACCGCAACCGATACCGACGGCAACAGCCTCGACCCCACCGCCATCCGCTGGGTACTCGCCGCCGGATTCATCCGGCTCTTCGAGATCACCGAAAACCGCGACGTCCTCCGAATGGGCAAACTCAACCGCTACGCGAACACCCACCAACGCAAGGCACTCCTCGTCCGCGACGGCGGCTGCATCTTCCCCGGTTGCACCCGCCACGCCAATCGCTGCGACGCACACCACGTCGACCACCACACGCCGGACCCGAACGACCCCGCCGGGCCCACCGACATCGAGAACCTTGGGCTTCTCTGCCGACATCACCATCGGATCACCCACAGGCCCGGATGGCTCATGGAACGCTGGACAGACCCCAACAGCCCGACTGCGATCCTGTTCCGATGGCGGACCCCAACCGGTCGCACCATCTACTCCCAACGCCACGGAGTGACATGGATACCCAAAGCCGCATGAAGCACCCGACCTCCATCGGGCGCTTCTGCGCGCCCGCGTCTACGGTCGGCACCGATGGGTAAGAACAACCGGGCGCGGCGGGCAGCGAAGGCAAAGAACCGACAGCAGCGGCAACGGCAGCCGACGCCACCACGGGATTGGTTCGGCAGCTACGCCGAACCCGGTGAGGACGGCGACCGCTTCGAACCGGGGTTCACTCGCGCCGAGCTCGTCGAGATGGCCTGGGGTGGCTTGGTGCTCGCGTTGCAGCGGAACCAGCCGACCACGCCCTACATCGACCGTCTCGTCGACCACCCGGCCGCGTTGGTCGACCGGACGGCCGAAACGATGGTGCTCGACCAGCTCGCCCACGTCTGGGCCGGCGGCTGGCAGCCCGCCGAGATCGCGCGCCACGCCAAGCGAACCGCACCCAACGCGGCCACGCGCCGCCTCGTCGAAATGGCCATCGCCGCCGACCATGCGGATCGACCGGACCATACGCTCGACCACCGGTGGAGCGCCCAGGTCGCGGCCCTCCAACTCCCGGCAGTCGCGTCGCGGCACGGCTGGATCGGAGCGGCGCTGGCTGAGCTCAGCGATCGCCGAGCCCAAATCGTCGCCGTCGGCGCGGCGATGGTCGGTGTGCTGAGCGTGCCCCGCCTCGACATTCTGATCCCGCCGCATGGAGCGGACCCCGACGCCGTCTGGCCTCCCGGCAACAGCTTCGTCGCCGACGACGACGAACCCGACCCGGTGATCGAGAAGGTCCGCAACCTCCTCGCGAAGGCCGAGTCGACCGAGTTCGAGGCCGAAGCGATCGCGTTCACTGCCAAGGCCCACGAGCTGATGACCCGGCATGCGATCGACCGGGCGATGGTCGCCGCACGGACCCACACCAGCACCGATCGACCGGTCGCGGCGCGGGTCTTCGTCGACTCCCCCTACGCCGACGCGAAGGCGCTGCTGCTCCAGTCGATCGCCGTCGAGACCCGCTGCCGGTGCGTCGCCAGCCTCGGCCTCGGCATGTCGACCATCATCGGGTTCTCCGACGACGTCGCCGGGGTCCAACTCATGTTCACATCGCTGCTCGTGCAGGCACAGGCCGCACTCAACGTCGCCGCCAAGTCCGCGCCCCCCGGCGCCCGCCCTCGCAGCCAGAGCTACCGCGCATCGTTCTTCGTCGCCTACGCCAACCGCATCCGGGAACGCCTCGCCGAGTCGAACCGCGCCGCGACCGACGCGGCGACCGCGGAAGGCGGCTCGGCCTTCCTCCCGGTACTCGCGGATCGCCGGCGCGACGTCGACGACCTCGTCGACGAACGCTTCCCCGAGATGGTCAACAGCACCGTTCGCTCAGGATGGGACCCGGCCGGACGCGTCGGCGGCCGAATGGCGGCCGATCAAGCCCAGCTCCGTTTCGCCGACCTGGCCGACGCGGACCCCCCGCAACCCGCGCAGCCGACCGGAGCGCTACCAACCGCCTAGCCCGCGGATCGACAAGAATCACCGGCGACCGCGACCGCGCGAACCTGAACCATGCGACTTCCGACCTACTTCATCTCACACGGCGGCGGCCCCTGGCCGTGGCTGATGGACCGGATGCCCGGCTACCAGCGGCTGCACGACTCGCTCACCGCGATCGGCACCGCTCACCCCGCACCGCGCGCCGTGCTGTGCATCTCGGGCCACTGGGAGTGCCCCGAGTTCACGGTCCAGACCCACCCGAACCCACCCATGGTCTACGACTACGGCGGATTCGCCGAGTTCACCTACCACGTGCAGTACCCCGCGCCCGGCTCGCCCGACGTGGCGGCACGGGTGATCGAACTCCTCGGTTCCGCCGGCATCGCCGCTCGCGCCGACAGCCAACGCGGCTTCGACCACGGAACCTTCGCGCCGTTCGTCGTCGCCTACCCCAACGCCGATGTGCCGATCCTGCAGCTCTCCCTCAAGCACGGCTACGACGCAGCCGCGCACATCGTGGCCGGCCGTGCGCTCGCGCCGCTGCGCGACGAGGGCGTGTTGATCGTCGGCAGCGGGTTCTCGTTCCACAACCTGCGCCTCTTCGGCCCCGCCGGCCACGAGCCGTCGCTCGCGTTCGATCGATGGCTCACCGACGCCGTCACCGGCCCGGTCGCGCAGCGAACCGAGGCGCTGCTCGCCTGGGAACGAGCCCCCTCCGCGCGAGTCGCCCACCCCGCAGAGGACCACCTCGTGCCCCTCATGGTCGCCGTCGGCGCCGCCGAGGACGAGCCCGGCACCCGCGTGTACTACGAGCCCGACTTCATGGGCTCGATCGCATCGTCCTCGTATCGGTTCGGCGCCGCCGAGTAGCACACGACGTCGGTCGCCTTGACCGACGCCCACACCTCGGTGCCCTCGCCGAGCGCCAACTCGATCACCGACGCCGGCGTGACCTCGGCCACCAGATCGACCGCACCGCCGAGCCGCACACGGGCCCGCTCCCCCACCAGGTCGATCCCCTCCACGCGACACGCCCAACGGTTCCGAGCGCTCGAACCGCCCCGTTCGCCGAGGACCACCGACGTGGGCCGGACGAGCACGATCACCTCGCCCTCCATCGACTCGGAGACGACCACCGACGACCCGTGCGCGAGCCCGACGACGGTGCCGGCAGGCGTGCGCTGCGCCGTGCCACGCCACAGATTCACGCCCAGCAGATCGGCGACATAGCGAGTGCGAGGCCGGGCGCTGACCTCGGCCACCGTTCCCGACTGCGTGACCCGACCCGCCTCCAACACCACCACGGAATCGGCGAGCGTCAGCGCGTCGAGCGGGTCGTGGGTCACCAGCACCGTCACCCCGTCGAACGTGTCGAGGTGACGCCGCAGCTCGCTGCGCATCGCCCAGCGCGTCGTCGCATCGAGCGCGGCGAGCGGCTCGTCCAACAACAGCAGCCTCGGCTCGATCGCGAGCGCCCGAGCCAAGGCCACGCGCTGCGCCTGCCCACCTGACAGATCCCGGGGCAGCGCCCGCGCCCGATCGGCCACACCCATCCGTGCGAGCCAACCAGCCGCTGCGCGATCGGCGTCGCGGCGGCGCACGCCACGGCACCGAAGCCCGAAGGCCACGTTCTCGGCCGCGCTCAGATGCGGAAACAGCAGGTAGTCCTGGAACATCACGCCGACGGTTCGTCCCGGACCGGCCAGACGAGTGCCATCGACGATGGCGCATCCCTCCACCGGTTCGACCAGACCGGCAAGGCAGCGCAGCACCGTCGTCTTGCCCGAACCGTTCGGGCCGAGCAGCGCGACCACCGAACCCGCCGGCGCGTCGAACGCGATCTGCACCTCGAACGTCCCCGCCCGAACCGTCAGGTCGGCACGCAGGCTCACACGGCCCACCGATCTCGCATGGCGACGATCACCCCGAGCGACACCACCACGAGCACGAGGCTCAGGGCGATCGCCACGTCGGGGTGCGACTCGAGCTGCAGGTACACCGCGAGCGGCAGGGTCTGCGTGCGCCCGGCGATGTTGCCGGCAAACGTGATGGTCGCACCGAATTCGCCCAGTGCACGCGCCCAGGCCAGAACCGCACCCGCGGCGAGGCTGGGCGCGACCATCGGAAAGGTCACCCGCCGAAACACCGTGAACGGTCGCGCTCCGAGCGACACCGCCGCATCCTCGTACCGGGTATCGATCGACCGGAATCCCGCCTCGGCGGCGAGAACGAAGAACGGCATCGCGACGAACGTTTCGGCGAGCATCGCGCCCGCCGTCGTGAACGTGAGCTGCACCCCGAACCACTCGTACAGCCGGGCACCGACGAACCCGCGGCGCGCAAACGCGCTGAGCAGCGCAACACCGCCCACCACCGGCGGCAACACCAGCGGCAACAGCACCAGGCCACGCAGCAACGACCGTCCGGGGAACCGCATCCGCGCCAACACCCACGCGAGTGGGAGACCTCCGATCACCGACAGCACCGTCGCGCCGACCGAGCAGACAAGCGACAACCACAGGCCGTCGCGGGCGTCGCCCGAACTCAGGTCGGCCCCGAGCGTGCCCCACGACACGCGACCCACGAGGCCGGCGAGCGGCAGCAGAAAGAACAGCGCGGCGGCCGATGCGAGCGCGGCGGCCGGCCGGTTCACGGCGCCCCGAAACCGGCCGTGCGCAGCACCTTCCGCCCGCCCTCGGACACCACGGCGTCGCGGAACGCCCTCGCCGCCTCGGCATTCGCCGAGCTCCTCACCACAGCGATCGGGTATTCGGCCACCGTGTTGGACGCGGCGGGGATCTCGACCTCGTCGACCCGGCCGGCCGCCGCCCTCGCATCGGTCACGTACACAATGGCCGCGACCGCGTCGCCTTCGGCCACCGCGGCGAGCGTTGCCTTCACATCGGCGCCTCGGGTCACCGACCCCTCCGGAATGGTCACACCGGCGGCCGCAAGCACCTGAGCGGCGAACCTCCCGCACGGCGCCGTCTCGACGCACAGCGAAACGACGCCCTTGAGATCGGCGAGCCCCGTGACGCCCGACGGGTTGCCCGGCTTGGTCACGATGGTCAGTTCGTTGGTGGCGAACACGTCGGATTCGTCGACCAGACCGGCCTTCGCCAGCGTGTCCATCGCAGCGGTGTCGGCGAACGCCACCACATCGGCCGGTGCGCCGTCGCCGATCTGCGCCGCGAGCTGACCCGACGAGCCGAAGTTGAGCGCCACGTCCACGTCGGGATGCGCTGCAGCGAACTCGTCGGCGATCTCGGTGAACGCGCCGGTGAGCGACGCCGCCGCCGACACGGTGATCGAGGTTCTCGATTCCGCAGAACCGCAGCCGACGAGCAGGAGCGCCGCGATCGCGTAGCCGAACCTCATGGGAGCTCGACCACGACGTTGGTGGACTTCACTGCCGCCGTCGCCAAGACGCCCGGTTCGAGGTGCAGTTCGTCGGCCGCCTCGCGAGTCATCATCGAGACGATGCGATGCGGCGGGGCGTGGATCTCGACCACGGCGACGAGGCCGTCGCGTTCGACCCGCGTGACGATCCCGGTGAATCGGTTCCGAGCCGACTGCGACATGACCGACTCGGGCTCGTACGCCGCGTCCTGATCGCGCAGATAGGCCGCGAGCGCGGCGCCGTCGATGAGCCGTTGCCCGGGCGCCCACCGCAGGCGACCGTCGTCGCACCATCGCCGGATCGTGTCGACGCTCACGCCGAGCAGCTCGGCAACCTGGGCGGGCTTGAAGTCATTCACGGCCTCACCGTACCCCGAGGTGCCGCAGATGCGCCGCTCGGACGTCCATTTCGGCGCATGTGCAGTTCACCGACGATGCTCGCCGACGCGGCGTACCATCCGACGCATGTTCGATCTCGTCATCACCCACGCAACGTTGATCGACGGCACCGGCGCCGAGCGCCGCCAAGCCGATGTGGCGGTACGCGACGGCCGGATCGCCGCCGTGGTCGACGTCGACGCGAACGGCTCCGGGCCCGACTGGGAGGCCGCCTCGACCATCGACGCGAGGGGTTCGATCGTCACGCCCGGATGGGTCGACGTGCACACGCACTACGACGGCCAGGTGAGCTGGGATGACCGGCTCGACCCCTCCGCCGGCCACGGCGTCACCACCGTGGTGACCGGCAACTGCGGTGTGGGATTCGCGCCGGTGCGGCCCGGTTCCGAAGACTGGCTCGTGCAGCTCATGGAAGGCGTCGAGGACATCCCGGGGGCCGCCCTGTCCGAGGGCATCGCCTGGGGATGGGAGCACTTCGGCGAATACCTCGACGCCATCGGCTCCCGCCACTACGCGATGGACGTCGCCACCCAGATCGCGCACGGACCGGTGCGCGGCTACGTGATGGGCGAGCGCGGCGCCTCGAACGAGCCGGCAACCGAGGACGACATCGCCGCGATGGCGCGCATCGTGCGCGAGGCGGTCGAGGCCGGAGCCGTCGGGTTCTCCACGTCGCGCACGCTCGGCCACGTCGCCCGTGACGGCCGTCCCGTGCCGGGCACGTTCGCCGAGCCGGCGGAACTGTTCGGCATCGCCGACGCGATGGCGGCAACGGGGCGACGGGTCGTGTTCGAGGCAGCCCAGGGCGGGCTCACCATGCTCGACCGCGGGTCCACCGTCGACGAGTTGGGATGGATGTCCGAGGTCGCCCGCCGCACCGGACTACCCGTGTCGTACATCCTCCTGCAGACCGACGCGACGCCCGACCACTGGCGCGAGGTGCTCGCCGCGGCCGACTCGGCCGACGTGGGCGACGGCTCGCTGTGGGCGCAGATCGCTGCACGGCCGTTCGGCATGCTGATCTCGCTCGGCACCAACCACCCGTTCCTCAAGCGGCCGAGCTACGTGGAGGTCGCCAACCTGCCGGTGGCCGAGCGAGCCGCGGCGATGTCCGACCCGGCGCGCCGCGCCCGCATCCTCGCCGAGGACGACCTGCCGCCCGACCCGTCGATCGCGTTCGACGGCATCGGCGGCTTCCTCGCCGCGGTGCTCGACAAGCTGTTCCCGCTGGGCGACACCCCCGACTACGAACCCACGCCCGACCGAGCGGTCACCGCGCTCGCCGAGGCGGCCGGCGAGGACCCGCTCGCCTTCGTCTACGACCGGCTCGTCGGCGGCGACGGCGACGCGATGTTCCTGCTCCCGCTGTTCAACTACTCCCACGGCGACCACGAGGCGATCCGCGAGATGCTGACCGCGCCCGGCACCATTTCGGGCCTCGGCGACGCCGGGGCGCACTGCGGAATGATCTGCGACGCCTCGATCCCTACCTACCTGCTGACCCACTGGGCACGCGACCGCACCCGCGGCCTCCGGCTACGCCTCGAGGACCTGGTGCGCAAGCAGACCCTCGACACGGCATCGCTGTACGGGCTGACCGACCGCGGCGTCGTGGCCGTCGGCAAGCGCGCCGACCTCAACGTCATCGACCTCGACGGCCTGGCGCTGCGCGCACCACGGATCGTGTACGACCTGCCCGCTGGCGGCCGGCGGATCGTGCAGGACGCCGTCGGCTACCGCTCCACGATCGTCGCCGGGCAGGTCGTCACCGCGAACGGTGTCGACACCGGAGCGCGCCCCGGTCGCCTCGTCCGCGGCGTCTGAGCCCTCGTCACCCGCCGGCATCACCATCCGTCGGCGACCTCCGCCGCGAGGCCGAACCCGGTGGTCATCCCGATCCCGCTGGTGACCGACGCGACCGTCACGCCCTCCATCGGCTCGGCGACCAAGAACTCCTCGGGCGCGGAGGCGTAGACGCCCTGCCAACGCTCGCGCACCGCGAGGCTCTCGACGCCCAGCAGCCGGGCCCCCTCGGCCAGCACCAGTTCGAACCATGCCTCGGAGCAGAAGGGATCGATCGTCGTGCCGCGCCCGTGGGTGTCGCCCAGCAGCAGGTCGCCGTCGGGAAGCTGCGTGAACATGAGGTTGAGGTCGGCCTCGATAGCGAGCGGCGACTCCGCTGTCAGCCGCGCTCGAACCGCTCCGAGCGACCCGCATTCGCCGAACGCCGCGTAGCGCAGCAGCGAGAAGCCACTGAGCACGCCCGGCACCACGCGACGATCGCCCGGCGCGGCCACCCGCAGCATCTGCAGCCAGCAGCGGCGCACGCCGTGCTGCGCGTCGAGATCGGGAAACAAGCGATCGACGTCGTGATTGACAGCGACGACGATCCGCCGGGCGCGCAACGTGGCCCTGTTCGTGCGGACGACGCCCGGCTCGACCGCAACCACGTGCTCACCGGTCCGCACGGCGACACCGGGCCGCCCAGCCAGCCAGCGCAGCAGCGAGTGCGCCGCCTCCCGCGGGTTGACGCGCAGGTCGAGGCGGAACCGCGCCCCTCCGACGATGTCGTGCGCCGCGCTCCCGACCCGTGATCGGACCTCCGACGCGTCGAGCAGCTCGACCTCGGCCGGGCCGCGAATCGCGGCGAGTTCGTGCAGCACCGCCAGTTCGTCGGCCGCTCGGGCGACCACCACCGTGCCGGTCTCACCGGCCCAGAAGCCCGCCCGCGCGGCGAGTTCGACCCACCGCTCCCGGGCCCGCAGCGCCCGCCGCCGCCCGTCACCCGCCTGCGCCGTCACGCACGCGTGACCGAAGTTGCGAATCGACGCGCCGACGGGCGGGTCGTCGCGTTCGATCAGCGCGACGCGCAGCCCGCGGTCGGCCGCCTCGATCGCGTGGGCGATGCCCACGATGCCGCCGCCGATCACCACCACATCGAGTAGACCGTTCACGGTTCCACCCTGACACGAACCGCGACCCACAGGAGGCCATGTGATCGAGTTGGTAGCGCTGGATATGGCCGGCACCACGATCAACGAGGGTGGGGCCGTCTACGTGGCGCTGCGCGAGGCCGTGGTCGAGGCCGGCGGCGCGCTCACCGTTGCCGATGTCGAGCCGTGGATGGGCGCCGACAAGCGCGAGGCGATCCGGGCACTCACCCGCATCGCGCGCAACGTCGAGCTCGATCCCGACGAGGTCGAGGAGCGCTACCGGCGCTTCGTCGCCATCCTGCTCGCCGAGTACCGCTCCACCCCTCCCACCCCGATCGACGGGGTCCCCGAGGCCCTCGCCACGTTGCGATCGGCCGGCGTGAAGGTTGCGCTGACCACCGGCTTCTCGGCGGACGTGCACGGGCCGCTCCTGCACGCGCTCGGTTGGAACGTTCCCGACACGGTCGACGCGATCGTGTGCACCGACGACGTGCCCGCGGCACGCCCGGCGCCGTACATGATCTTCCGCGCCATGGAGCGCTGCGGTGTGCTCGATGTCGGCCGCGTGCTCGTCGCCGGGGACACGCCCCGCGACCTCGCCGCCGGCATCAACGCCGGGGCCGGGGCCGTTGTGGGCGTCGCTACCGGCGACCTGACCCTCGAAGCGCTGGGGCGTCACCGCCACACACACCTGTTGGCGAGCCTGGCCACACTGCCGGATCTCGTCGCATCGCTGTAGCGCCGCGGCTCACCGGCGGAATCGACGCGCCGCGCCGTTACCGTGGGATCGATGGGTTCGATCTTCCATGCCACCCACCGGGCGCTCGACGGCTTCATCCCCAACGACGAAGTCGGCGGTGTTCCGGCCTTCGTCGGCGACGCGCCGGCGAGCACGGGCGAGACCGTCGCCACGATCGCCTTCCGGGTGAACGAGTGCGACGAGCCCCTTGCGCTGCACGGCCTCTCGCTGCTCGTGCAACACCTCGTGCTCGGCCACCTCGACTCGGGGGTCGCGGGCGTGGAACCGCATGCCGACGCGCACACGCTCGGCATCACCATCCGCGGCGACCGCTCGGCGGTCGCATCCCAGCTCCAACGAGTGGGAACGGCGCTTCGCACTCCCGATCTCGACCGGCTGAGCGATGTGGCCTCGGCGCTGCGCACCGCAGCGGCCCGACGAGCACTGACCGTGCTGGGCCAATCCGGCTACTTCCGCTTCGGCCCCACCGGGTACGGCATCGCCGACCTTCGCGAGTTCGCGCTGGAGCAACCCGACGGCGAGCTCGTCACGTCGTGGATCCAGCGATACTTCACGCGTGACAACGCCGTGATCTGGGTGTCGGACCCGCTCGACGGCCCCATCGACCTGGGCCTGTCGGCCGGGAGCCGCCACGCCGCGCCGCCGGCCCGACCACTCCCCGAGCCGATGCCCACGTGGACCGCCGGCCCCGACGATGCGATCTCGCTGACCGTCGTTGCCGACTGGCGCATCGAGTTCGAGGTCGCATGGCACGCGCTTCGCCTCGACGTCGAGGCGGGTTTGGCCCGTTGGCCGTCACGGATCTCGGCCGCTGTGTCGCCCATCGAGGGCGGGCTCACCGCGCACGCCGAGCTCACCCTCCGCGCCAACGGCCGGTGCACCACCGAGATCCGCGACCATCTGATGGCGCTCGTGACCCGGTTCTGCTGGGACGGCCCATCCGACGCCGTGCTGGCCGCAGTGAAGGCCGAGTTTGCGACCCGGTTCGACGGACCCGACGCGGAGCTCGACGAGATCGGCCACCGCGCCGCAGCGTGGCTCGTCGGCACCGACGCGCCGCCCTTCGATGTGTTGCGCGACCGCACCGACGCACTCGACCTGGCCGGCGCCGCCGAGCTGGTCGAACGCTCGCTCGACACCGCGGTGTGGTTCGTGCCGACCGACCTCCCGATCGCCGACCGCCGCTACCACCGCATTCCCGCATGGTCGCGGGAACTCCTCGATGGAACGCCCGTCGACACGCTTCCCGGCGTGTCGCCCGCGCGTCGGCTCATCGCCGCCCACCACGGCCTCACGATGCTCACCGCACCCGACCGCGGCATCACGACGCGCTTCGCGGAGATCGAGGCCATGGTCATCTTCCCGTCCGGCGCCCGCCAGATCATCGGCTCCGATGGATTCACCATGACCGTGCAGCCCGACCAGTGGCCCGACGGCTCGGGCATTATCCGCTGGATCGACCAGCAGGTGTCCGACGACCGCAAGGTGTTCCTCAGCGCGACACGCTGACCGGGTCGCTGTTCGGTCAGGCCCACAACGCCGAGATTGGCACCGCCCAGATCGCATCACCGAGTGGGAGCACGTGCGGCCCGGCGTACATCACGAGGCCGCGCCGGAATCGCCCCGGATAGCGCGCCCGGAACGCCTCGATCCCTGATGTCGCGTCGGTCGGAACCTCCCTGGCTCGCTTCACTTCTATCGCGGTGTAGGTGTGATCGCTTTCGACGACGAGGTCAACCTCGTCGCGCCGTCGGTCACGCCAGTGATAGAGGCCGTCGTTGCCCCCCTCCCATTCGAGTTGGGAGGCAATTTCATTCACGACGAACGACTCCAGTAGCGCTCCACGGCGGTCGTCACTGACCCCGGCAGGATCGCGAGCGACCAAGACCGGATCGGCCATGTGGAGTTTCGGAACGGCACGTTCGGTGTCGGTCGCCTTGCTGCGCAGTCCCGGTAGGCGTCGGATCAGCCGCATTTCCTCCAGAAGATCGAGGTATCGGCTAGCCGTCCGGCGATCGATCGCCAGATCCGCGACGAGGCGACTGATGACAAGTTCATGACCTGCGATCCCGGCGATCCCATCAAGCAAACGGGTCAGGCGGGAATGGTCGATCGCGTGATCCGACTCGCTGAGCGTCTCGGGAACGACCGACCGCAGGTAGTCGCGGCGCCACCGACCGCGATCCGCTCGTGTGGTGACCAAGAGGGGGAAACCGGTCGCGGCCGCCTCCCGGTCATAGTCGGCCCCCATCAGATCGATGACCGCGAGCGATGCGGGATTCCCGTCCAGCAGCGCCCGGATCGACGAGTCCGGCCGGCCATGACGCTCCGCCGCCGTGAGCGGACCGAGCTCGAATCGAGCCATCCGCCCTGCCAACGGATGGGAGCCGCCCATCGTCGGCAGATCGACACGAGTCGAGCCTGTGAGCAAGAAGTGCCCCGGCATCCCAGCCGCATCGACGGCCGACTTGACGGGAACGAGCACCTCCGGCACCAGTTGTGCCTCGTCGATCACGGTGCCGAACGGGAGCGAATCGACAAACAGCTGTGGCGACGCGGCCGCAGCGGAACGCACGCCGGGGTCGGCGAAGCTCACATACCGCCGATACACACCCTCCTTGACGAGTCGCGCCGCCAGGGTGGTCTTCCCACACGACCGTGGCCCCACGAGAACAGTGACGGGCAAGCCGTCCGTTGCCGATCTCCGCAAGGCGGGCAGAAGCCCACGATCGATCCAGTTCGCAGACATGCGGTCGAGAGTAGCTGCTCCGATGTCACTTTCCGCCACACCCGGATGTCACTTTCCGCCACACCCGGATGTCACTTTCCGCCAGCTACCGCGACACGCTGAGGAACACCTCGATCGGGTCGCCGAGGCGTGCCCAGCGTGGGCCGACGATGCGGTGCGGATCCACGCCGATGAGCGACACGAGCCAGGTTGCGAGCTCCTGATCGCCCACGGCGACCGCCGCGACCGCACAGGCGTTGAGGGCGTCGAGGTCGATGGGCGAAGTCGCTCGCCGCTGCTCGAACCCGCACCGCTGGGTTGCCGAACGCAGGCGCCCCACGACCGTCTCGTTCGTCGGGCTCGCGCCGGCATCGAGCGACGCGATCGCCCACTCCAACACCGCCGAGGCCACCGTCGCGTGCACCGGCGAACCGTTCGGAGCGTGCGCTTCGGCTTCGTCGGCGAACGCGAACATCGCCTCGACCGACCCGCCGAACCGCGGGGCCAAACCGTCGCAGCGCGCGATCGCAGCGCTCGCCACCAAGCCGTTCACGGCGAGGCACCGCCGCCACAGATCGGCCGTCTCCACCGGGTTCGCCGCCAGCGCGGGCCGGGCACTGAAGAGACCGGTGAAGGCATCGACGCGGTGCGGATCGGTGCGCACCGCCCACGTCAGCTCTCGTTCGGCCTGCCGGAGGTGTTGATGCACACGCGACCACGTCTCCGAGCCGTTCCCGGGCGCGCCCGCCTGCAGCATGGCCGCGTGCTCCAACAGCGCGAAGCCGTGCAGCATCGACGCAACCGACTCCCGCCGCGCGGGCGCGATCCAGTCGGGCTGGCGATCCGCCACGGCGCCGAGCGCAGTCCGAACCACATGCACGCGCAGGTCGGGGTCACCGATCGACCGCACGATCCCATCGAAGCGGCCCGGGTCGACGGCGATCGCCGCTTCGACCGCCGACGCCGTCGTCGGATCACCCAACGTGGGGTCGAGCGCCGCGAGGCGCGGCGGCTCAACGTCGGTCGCGACCGGCCTGTTGCGAATACCCATGCTGTGCTCCCTGAACCTCCCGGTCGAGGGTACCGGCGTGACCGTCGAACTCGTCGATGACGGCCCGCCAGCGCTGCGTCATGTCGTCGACCGAGGTGTGCGCGTTCAGGCCCGACGGGTTCGGGAGCACCCACAGCGCCGCGCCGGCAAAGTCGTTGGCCTGACGGCCGAGGCCGACGCCGCGGTCACCCGTGGCGGTGCGCCAGGCGGTCACCCCGAGCACCACGATCGCACGGGGCGCCAGCCACCCGAGTACGCGTTCGAGCCGAGCGATGCCGCGGCGCAGCTCATCGACGCTCACCTCGTCGGCCCGCCGGGTCACGATCTTGGTGAGGTCGGTCATGCCGACCTTGCCGCGAACCAGCAGGTCCTCCGGCGCTCGATCCACGAGCGCGAGACCCGCCGCAGCGAGCGACGGCCAACACCGATTCCCGTTGCGACCGAACGGCACCATCATCTCCGCGCTTCGCGGCGACGGGTTCACCCCCACGATCACGATGTCGAGCCCAGCGGCCAGCGTCGACGGCGCGGTCACGAAGGGCGACGCCAGGACGGTCGCGCCCCCGTGATCGAGGCGCAGGCCGCACAGGTGCGCCAGGTCGTCGGCACGACCGTCGGGCCAACCCGTCGGCAGTGCGACCCGAACCGGCGCCGGGTTCTCCGCCGCTCGCAGCCGGCGGTGGAGGCGGTACATCGAGAGCGGAACGTCGCAGCCGTCGATCCACGAGATCTCCTCCATGGGCGAAGTCTGGCACCCGGTAGCCTGTGGCCCGCTATGAGACAGCCCACACCGCTTCCCGAGCGCCACGTTCCCGACAAGCCGACGCTCGATGGCCTCGAGCCAAAGTGGTCGGCGGCCTGGACGGACGACGCCACCTACCGCTTCGACCGCACGAGGCCGCGCGACGAGGTGTTTTCGATCGACACGCCGCCTCCGACGGTGTCGGGGTCGCTGCACGTGGGCCACGTCTTCAGCTACACCCACACCGACACGGTCGCCCGCTTCTGGCGCATGCGCGGCCGCGAGGTCTTCTACCCCATGGGCTGGGACGACAACGGCGTGCCCACCGAGCGCCGCGTCGAGAATTTCTTCGGCGTGCTCTGCGATCCGTCGCTTCCCTACGACGCCGACTACGAACCGCCGGTGATCCCCGCGCCCAAGCGGCAGGATTTCGACCGCATCTCGCGCCGCAACTTCATCGAGATCTGCGAGCGCTTGACCACCGACGACGAGCGGGTTTTCGAGTCGTTGTGGCGTCACCTCGGGCTGTCGGTCGACTGGGAGATGACCTACACGACCATCGGCGAGACGGCCCGACGCGTGTCGCAGCGGGGGTTCCTGCGCAACCTCGCCCGAGGCGAGGCGTACTCCGCCGACGCGCCCTGCCTGTGGGACGTCACGTTCCAAATGGCGGTCAGCCAGGCCGAGCTGGAGGATCGCGAGCGCCAGGGCGCCTACCACGACGTCACCTTCCACCGCCCCGACGGCGCCACGATCATGGTGTCGACCACGCGGCCCGAACTCCTCGTGAGCTGCGTGGCCCTCGTGGCGCACCCCGACGACGAGCGCTACCAGCCGCTGTTCGGCACCACCGTCACCACGCCCGTGTTCGGGGTCGAGGTTCCCGTGGTCGCCCACCATTTGGCCGAGCCCGACAAGGGAACCGGCGCCGCGATGATCTGCACGTTCGGCGACCTGACCGACGTCACGTGGTGGCGCGAGCTCGGGCTGCCGGCCCGCGCCGCGATCGGGCGCGACGGCCGTTTCCTCGCCGACGCCCCCGAGTGGCTGTCGGGTGCGGGCGCCGACGCCTATGCGTCGTTCGCCGGCAAGGCCGCTGGCGGCGCCCGCGCCGTCATGGTCGAGCTCCTCGCCGCGTCGGGCGACCTCATCGGCGACCCACGCCCGATCAAGCATCCGGTGAAGTTCTACGAGAAGGGCGACAAGCCGCTCGAGATCGTGCAGTCCCGCCAGTGGTACATCCGCAACGGCGGCCGCGAACCCGAGCTTCGCTTCAACCTGGTGCAGCGCGGCGGCGAGCTCGACTGGCACCCGTCGTACATGCGGCACCGCTACGACAACTGGGTGGAGGGCCTGAACGGCGACTGGCTGGTGAGCCGCCAGCGCTACTTCGGCGTGCCGATCCCCGTGTGGCACCGCCTCGACGCCGACGGCAACCCGAGCTTCGACGATCCGCTCGTTCCCACCGAGGACCAGCTGCCGGTCGACCCGCAGGTCGACTGCCCGCCCGGGTTCACCGAGGATCAGCGCAACCGGCCGAACGGGTTCATCGGCGACCCCGACATCATGGACACGTGGGCGACGTCGTCGCTCACACCGCAGATCGCGTGCGGCTGGGAGGACGACCCCGACCTGTTCGAGCGCACCTTCCCCATGGACCTTCGGCCCCAGGGGCACGACATCATCCGCACCTGGCTGTTCTCCACGATGGTTCGCAGCCACTTCGAGCACGACACCGCACCGTGGCGCCACGCCGCGCTGTCGGGCTGGATCCTCGATCCCGACCGCAAGAAGATGTCGAAGTCCAAGGGCAACGTGGTCACGCCGATGGGGCTTCTCGAGACCTACGGCTCCGACGGCGTGCGCTACTGGGCCGCCTCCGGACGCCCCGGCACCGACACCGCGTTCGACGAGAAGGAGATGAAGGTCGGCCGACGCCTCGCGATCAAACTGCTGCACGCGTCGAGGTTCGCCTTGAGTTTCGCCGGCGACCCCGACGGCGAGGTGCATGAACCGCTCGACTCGGCGATGCTCGCCGACCTGGCATCGCTCGTCGACGACGCGACCGCATCGTTCGAGGCGTTCGACTACGCACGCGCCCTGGAGCGAACCGAAGCCTTCTTCTGGTGGTTCTGCGACGACTACTTGGAGCTGGTCAAGGTTCGGGCCTACGGCGACGACGGCCCCGCACGATCGGCGGCCAACGCGCTCGCACGCGCACTGTCCGCACTGCAACGCCTGCTCGCGCCGTTCCTGCCGTTCGCGACCGAAGAGGTGTGGTCGTGGTGGATGGCCGGCTCGATCCATCGGTCCGCCTGGCCCGACGGCGAGTCGCTGCGCGCCGCGGCGGGCGAGTGGAACCCGTACGTCATGGCGGTCGCGTCCGACGTGATCCGCGGGGGGAGGCGGGCGAAGTCGGAAGCCCGCCGGTCGATGAAGGCCGAGGTCTCGACTGCGACGGTCACCGACGCGCCCGACCGCATCGCGGCGCTTCGCGACATCGAGAGCGATGTGCGCAGCGCCGGCAACATCGCGGAGCTCATCACCCTCGACGGCGAGTTCGCGGTCAGCGTCGATCTCGTCGATGAAGCACCGCCAGTGTAGCACGCGCGTGCTACACTGGCGGTGATGAGCACCACTACCGTACGACTCGACCGCGATGACGACGCGCTCTTGGACTCGCTCGCACCCGAGTTCGGCGGCCGATCGAGTGCCATACGGCACGCCATTCGAACGCTGGCCGCCGACCGCCGACGGCACGACGCCCTACTGGAGTGGCTCGACACGTGGGGGGCCGACTCGGGGCCGCTGGAGGAGGACGAGATCGCAGCGATGACCGAGCGTTACGGCCTGTGATCCTCGACGCGGCGTTCCTCATCTCCGTCGACCGGAGCGAGAGACCGGCACGAGCCTTCGCCGCAGCGGTTGCGCGATCCGGCACCTCGCTGCACACCACGCATCCGATCGTCGCGCAGGTATGGAGGAACGGCGCACGTCAAGCGCGCCTCACCACATTTCTCGAGGCCATCACGGTCCACCCGTTCGATGACGGTCGACTCGTGGGCCACCTCCTGGCCAGATCAGGTACATCCGATGTCGTCGACGCCCACCTCGTGGTCTGCGCGTCGCGGATCGGCCACGACATTCTCACGAGCGACACCGGCGACATCGCCCACCTCGTCGCCGCGTTCGGGCCGGACGCGCCGGCGGTCCATTCGTGGGGCTAGCGGCCCCGTCGACGAAGCACCGTGAGATCGCCGTCGCCGAAGGTCTGGACATCCCGAACCCACTCGCCGCTCGCAGCGATCTGATCGAACAGCGCGCCCTCCGATTCGTTGAGCGCGCGACGGTTCAGTATCACCACGTCGACCGTTGACGGATCGGGCGGCTTCGGCACCCCGCCGATCCCGTAGTTCGACGCGCGCCACGGGTTCGGGAACGTGTAGATGTGCTCGCGGTGCGTCACGTGCGGCACGACGAAGTAGGCGGTCGAAACGACCTCGTCATCGCCGATGCCGTCGAGGACGCGGCGCAACGCGTCGTCGAACCGGGTGCGCTCCAGCGGCCAGTACCCCATGTCGTACGCCTCCGACCATGGCCCGACACCGCGGTCATGGCTGGCCACCACACCGACCAGCATCGTGGCGAGCATCAGCCAGCCGCCCACCCGGACCCACCGTCGCGGCATGCGCAGCAGCGTCACCACCGTCCACACCGCGGAAAGGAGCACGCCGATGAACGGGAACATGGCGTAGTGCCAGCGCAGATCCCACGTGAAGTTCACCGTCGTCGCCGAGTTCACGACGTGTTGCGGCGTGCCGATCGCGGTCAGGAACGGGTTCGCGATGCCCGGCACCACGCCGTACGGAGCCGCCAGGTCGAGCATGCCGATCGGCGTGTTGTCGAGCGACTCGACGGTCCCCTCGTCGGGGCACCACACGCCCTCGATCGGTCCGTCCGACACCTTGGGCTGCCCGTCGATCGCCCCGTGGCAGTCGAGCGTGGTGAGCATGCGGCTCGGGTGGCGCACCGAGGTCTTCACCACGTCGGTCGCGCTCGACCCGAGCGGTCCGAACAGCCCGTCGTACACGGCGTCGGTCTGCGAGAACGCCGGCATGAACACCTCGGTCGCGACCACGAACCAGAGCACCGACGCGGCGACGGTGACGACCGCGACCTTCGGGCGACGGAACAGCAGGCCGACGGCAAGGCCCAGCACCGCAACGGCGAGCGCGACGTCTTCCTTCCAGATCAGCGCCGCAGCGACGCACAGCGCGAAGCGCCGCCAACGGCCGATCGACGCGTAGTAGAACGCGCCGACGAGCATCGGCGCGGCGAAGCTCTCGGGGTGGAACGTCTCCTGGATCTTCCACTGCGGCGCGAAGTGCAACAGGTACGCGATCACGAACCCGAGGCCGACCCAGTCGTTGCGAAGATGACGGCGGGCGAGCCCGAACAGCGGGACCGACACCGACACGACCGCGAGCGTGTTGGCGATGTTCAGCAGGTGCGGGCCGCCGATCCCCACCCAGTAGGCCGGCACGAACAGCAGGTAGCCGAGGTTGGCGTGATGGGCGAACAGATGCATGCCGCGGATCGTCATGAACCCGCGCCCGTGAGCGAGCTGCCAGATGCCCTGGTCGTACATGCCGAGGTCGTAGTCGAACGACCCGAAGTTCTCGTGGCGGAGCCAGACGAGCCGCACGAAGACCGCCGTGTACGCGGCAACCACGAGGACCGTCAGGATGAGCGCGATCGGCAGACGCCGCACGACGATCAGGGTGACCACATCTCGCGCAGGTCCTCACGGATCCGATCCCGCGCCCGCCGTCCTCGCTTGGAACGCGCTTCTCGAAGCACCTCCTCGACGTGCTCGATGTTGCGATGGCTGGGCGAGTGCACCAGGTCGGCGACCAACTTGGCGAACACGATCGGCTCGGGAACGTCGGACATGTCCTTCAGGCCGGTGAGTTCGTTGGCGCTTTGGATTCGGATCGTCGCCGTGTCGTAGAAGCGGTTCCAGAACGTCCGCTTGACCGACACGTCCGTCACCTTGTTCCACGCCATCCAGTCGTGGTCCCGGCGAAGGAACCCGCTCAGCCGAATGATGCGATGGTTGGTCAGCACGTACCGCGTGTAGGCCGACGTGATCAGCCTGGCCGCCATCGAGCCGGCCATCACGATCGCGGCGAGGAGAGCCACGACCCGCACCAGCGCGGTGTCCACGAGGACCGACACGCCGAGCAGCACGGCGATCACGAGGTTGTCGGGGATCTGGTTGACCCACCAGGCCTTCAGGTCCGGCGCCTTGTGGAACAGGATCACCTCGCCGTCGGAACAGAAGTCCCCGAGCAAGTGCTCCACGTCGGCGATCAGGCGGGCCATGGCTCAGCCGATCGACGAGATGAACTGACTGAGTCGATCCCACACATCGCCGAGGAAACCCCAGATCGACTTGAGGAACGACGTGAAGATGTCGCCCGCCCCCGTGGGGTCGCGCCAGATGACGAACACGAACACGGCCAAGCCGATCATGCCGATAATGCCGACGCGTTTGTCCATAGTCACCGAGGACGATAGGCGTCCCGCCGTCACGGGTGGTGGACCTCGAACGGAATGCCCGCCGCATCGAACGCCTCTTTGATGCGCAAGCGGAGTTCGCGCTCGACCTGCCACTGCGACTTCGGCTCGGTGTCGACCACCAGTCGCAGGGTCACGCCGGCGGGAGTCAACGCCGAGATGCCCTGCTCGTCGGCCTCGGCGCCGGTGCGCATCGCTGCGGCCCACGGCTCCTCGCCCGCCATCGAGTCGGCGACGCGGCGGAGCTCGGCCCTCGCCGCGCGCACATCCGCGTCGTGCGACAGCACCACCTCGACCACGGCGCGCGCCCAGTTCTGCGACTTGTTGCCGACCCGGGTGATGGTGCCGTTGGGGATGTGCCACACCGTGCCGGCCAGGTCGCGCAGCTGCGTCGACCGGAGCGTCACGCGCTCGACGGTGCCCGTCGCCGGGCCGGCGTCGATGATGTCGCCCACGCCGTACTGGTCCTCGATGAGCACGAAGATGCCCGCCAGCACGTCGCGCACGAGCGACTGGGCGCCGAACCCGATCGCCACGCCCGCCACACCGGCGCCGGCGAGCAGCGGCGCGAGCTGCACGTCGACCTCGCCCAGCGCCAGCAGGACTGCGATGACCACCACCGTCCACGTGGTGAGGTTCAAGAGCACCGAGGCGACCGCGGACGCGCGGGCGTCGACTCGCTTGGAGCCGATCTCGCGTCGCCGCATGCCCGCAACGCCGCGAGTGATCGCCCGCGCCGCGAGCCACCGCAGCACCACAGCGACGAGCGCGATTGCACCGACGCGCAGCGCCGCCTCGATCGTCATCAGAGCGCCCCGAGGAAGGCCAACAGATCCTGCCGGGCACCTCGTGGGGCGCCGACGAACGCCGTCTTCGCCGCGGTCGCCTCACCGCCGTGCCACAGGATCGCCTCCTCGGGCCCACGCGCCCGACCGTCGTGGAGCAGCGAGTCGAACCCGGTCACCTCCTTGCGGCGGCCGAGGCCCCACAGCGGCGCCGTCCGCCACTCGCGGCCGGTCGCCTCGAACTCGGGGCGACCGTCCGCGAGGCCGTCCCCCATATCGTGCAAGAGCAAGTCGGTGAAGGGGTGAATCGTCTGGTCCGACAGGCCGACCACCTCGTCGTGCCCCGTCGTCCAGGTGGTGGTGTGGCACGCCGCGCACCCGAGGTCGACGAACGCGTTCGCACCGCGGACCACCGACGGATCATCGACCCGACGAGCGATGGGCACCGCGATCGTGCGGTTGTAGAAGACCTGATCGGCCAGATCGGTCGCGGACATCTCGGTTGCCGGCTGCGCCGGCAGCGAGCAGGCCGAGCCCTGGCCGTGGCACGGATCGGCCTGATCGGGCGTCGTGAAGCCCATGTCGTTGGCCATCGCCGCCACGGTCTGTTGCCGCACCGTCGGCTGCCCGGCCTTCCAGCCGAATCGTCCCAGGACGCTGGCGCCCAGCGTGTCGTCCCACACTCGGTTCGTGCGGCCCGAGATGCCATCGGTGTTCGCGTCGTCGGGATCGGCCGCGGCCACGATCTTGGCTTCCGGAATCGCCTCGAGCAGCCCCATGCCGGTCATGGGCGGGGCGATCCGCGCCGAGAGGAGCACCGCCGGGCTCACCGGTCCGGCCGTGGGGCTCCCAACGCTGTAAGTCGGTCGCCGCAGCGAATACCGCGTGCCATCGGGGTACCTGCCGGAGACCTCGGTCCAGGCGATGTCGATCAATCCCTCGCGGGTCGCACCCGCGAGGGCTCGGTCCTGCAATTGCCCCCCGTAGGTCGGTTCGCCGAGCGGCGCGCCGGTGGCCGTGGCGCCCGGCACGCTCAGCCGGAGCAGCAGCCCGGGACCGGGCCGCCCCGGCTCGCGATCCACCTCGGTCTCGCCGTCCAGGTGGCACGACAGGCACGAGTCCTCGTTGAACACCGGACCGAGACCACCGTCCGCCGTCAGGTGCGCATCGAAGGTGAGCGCGCCGCGGCCGAACCGCGCGAACTCGCTGTTGTTCAGCGAGCGCGCCGACTGGTTGTAGGGCCGGCCCCGGAACTCCCGCGCCGCCGTCGTGCCGCCGGTCCGTTCCACGAGGAAGCCGGGTGCGCGCACCGCAACCGGGTGATCGGCTTCGCCGCCGCAGCCGGTCGAGCCGGCGATGAAGAGGCCGAGAACGGCAACGGAGGACCAGGGCTTCGAGGGCATCCGGTCACGATAGATGGGTGAGAACGCGTTGGGGTAGGGTGGCCACGGCGGGAGGAGCGTGGGTTCGATGAACCAGCGGGGAACGGTCAAGCGGGTCGGCTCGGCTGTACGCCGAATTGCCGAAACCGGAGCGTTGTCCGCGAACCAGCGGGCCCACATCTCGCACCGGGGGCAGCCGATCCTCCGCCTCGTTCGCCATATCGCGCTCGCCGCCGTCGTCGCGGGCCTCGTCCTCGCCGACCACGCCGATCGCGGCCGCGCCGGGCTCGCATGGGCCGCCGCCGCGGCGCTCATCGCCTACGACCTCGGCGTGCTTCGCGCCGTCGCCCGCAACCGGCGACTCCACCTCCTCGTTCCCGCAGGCGACCTGGCCGCCGCCGGCATCGCCCTCACCATCGGCTGCCCCGTCGCGCTCGCCGTCACGTTCGCGATGTGCTCGCTGATCGCAACCTGGGGGTCGGTGCTGGTCGACGACCTGCGCGGGCTGAGCGGCCACCTCGCCGCCCACAAGACCGTGCTCGACGAGTTGGGCGCGGTGGTCTGGGAGGAGGCGGCGCCGACGAAGTCGGGGACGATCGCGTTCGCCGTCGGACCGGCCGCCGAGACGATGCTCGGCTGGGCACCCGGGCGCTGGGCCGAACCCGATTTCGTCGACCAGATCACCCACCCCGACGACCGCGGAGCGCTGTCGTCCACCATGTTGTCGCTGCGCGCCGGCGGCGAGGCCGACGAGGTGGTGGTGCGGTGCACCGATGTCCACGGCGGCTGGCACCACGTGCTCTTCAGGGTCACGGGCTCCACCCCCAGCGGCGAGCTGCGCGGCATGTTCGTCGACATCACCAAGCGCGTGCAGGCCGAGGCGGCGTGGCGGCGGTTCGCCGAGATCACCGACCTGTCGCCCGTCGGCACCGTCGTGCTCGAACAGCAGGTTCCCGGCGACCCAGCGTCGTTCGTCATCCGCTTCGCGAACCCGATCGCGATCGCCGCGATGCATCGCCTCGCCGGCCGCGCCGTGGAGCCCGGCCGGGTCACGTTGCGCGATCTGCTCCCAGAGGCCGAGGCGAGCCGTGCGGGCAGAGCGCTTGCGCGGGTCGTCGAGACGGCCACCCCGTGGAGCGCCGAACGGATCGAGTTTCCCGGCGACCGCAACCGCTACTTCGACCTGTGGGCCCACCGCCTCGCCGACGGGCTCGTCGGGCTCACGCTCGAAGAGGTCACCGAAACCGTGCTCGGCGAGCAGCGGCTACGACGGCTCGCGCTGCACGACCCGCTCACCGGGCTGCCGAACCGGGCGATGCTGCGCGACCGGCTGGAGCGCTGCATCGGCACGGCCGAGATCCGCGACGCAACCGTGTCGCTGCTCCTGATGGATCTCGACCACTTCAAGGACGTGAACGACGCGCTCGGTCACGACTACGGCGACCGGCTGATCGAAGCCGTCGCGCACCGCCTGCGCGAGGAACTCCGCGGCCACGAGTTGGTCGCACGGCTCGGCGGCGACGAGTTCGCGATCCTCGTCACCGACGCCGATCCGAACGCGCCCGAGCGGGTCGCTCGGTATGCGCTGGAGGCCATCGAACGGCCACTGTCGGTGAACGGGCTCGACCTGCAGGTCAGCGCCAGCATCGGCATCGCGACGGTGCCGCTCCACGCGCAGCACGCGGATGGCCTGGTGAAGGCCGCCGATGTGGCGATGTACGAGGCGAAGCGCACCGGCGTCGGGTTCGTCGTCTACTCCCAGGCCCAGGAGCGCTCGTCGGTCCGCCGGCTCACGTTGCTCGGCGAGCTCCGCCGCGCCATCGCCGACGGCGAGTTGGAGCTGTGGTTCCAGCCGGCCGTCGACCTGCGCCGCGGCGAGGTGACCAAGATCGAGGCACTCGTGCGGTGGCGCCACGCGCATCACGGCCTGATGTTGCCCACGGAGTTCATCGAGCTGGCCGAGATGTCGGGGATCATCGGCCCACTCACCCGCTGGCTGACCGAGGAGACCAGCGCGGTCGCCGAGGAGCTGACGCAGTCGGGTCGCGAAGTGGTGATCGGCGCCAACATCTCGGTGCGCAACCTCTACGACACCGAGCTCCTCGAGTTCTTCGACGCCCTCCCGTCGATGCCGGGCTTCCGGCCGGGCCTGCTCGAGTTCGAGATCACCGAGAGCGAACTCATGGCCGACCCGATGCAGGCCGCCGTCGTGCTGCGCCGCATCCGCGACCGCGGGATCTCGATCGTCGTCGACGACTTCGGCACCGGCTACTCGTCGCTCGCCTACCTGAAGAACCTGCCCGTCACCGGACTCAAGATCGACCGCGGGTTCGTGTCGTCGATGGTGTCGGACAGCTCCGACGCGGCGATCGTGCAGTCCACGATCGACCTGGCGCATCGGCTCAACCTGGAGGTGACGGCGGAGGGCGTGACCGATCAGCGAACCCTGTCGATGCTGACCGACTGGGGCTGCGACTTCGCTCAGGGGTTCTGGCTGTCGCGGCCGGTCAGCCGGTCCGGGATCGAGTCAGCGATCGTCGAACTGAACCGACGCCTGCGTCACGTCGGACCGTTCTCGGCGACCGAGCGGGCCCACCGATAGTCGGCCTTGCCGTTGGGCCCACGTTCGACCCGGGGCACCAGGATTACCCGCTTGGGGCACTTGTAGCCAGCGAGCGTCGAGCGGCAGTGCGCGATGAGCTCCGTTTCGTCGACCGACCGATCGCCGTCGAGCGCCACGACGGCGCACACCGCCTGGCCCCACTTCTCGTCGTCGACGCCCACCACGTTGGCGTCGAGCACGCCGGGATGGGTCTTGAGCACCTCCTCGACCTCCTCCGGGAACACCTTTTCGCCCGCGGTGTTGATGCACACCGACCCGCGCCCGAGCAGCGTGATGACGCCGTCGGCCTCGACGGTCGCCCAGTCGCCCGGCACCGACCACACCCGGCCGGCGAACGTCCGAAACGTCTCGGCCGACTTCACCGGGTCGCCGTAGTACCCGATCGGGATCGGTCCACCGACCGCGAGCAGCCCTCGCTCGCCCGACCCGGGCTCCACGGCACGCCCGTCCTCGGTGAAGACGCGCGCGTGCTCGCCGAGGCGGAACGACGCCGTGCGCGCCGAGCGGCCGCGACGCGCAACCGAGCGGGCGAACCCGACGCCCTCCGACGAGCCGAGCAGGTCGGCGCACACGACATCGGCACGCGCCATCAGCGCGTCCTTCGTTGCCTGCGACCACATGACCCCCGACGAGACGATCGTGGTGAGCGATGTGAGGTCGACCGGCCGCCCGGCGCGCTCGGCGGCCTCCAGCGCGGCGACGATCGGCTTGGCGAACGCGTCGCCCACGATCGTCAGATTGGTCACCCGGTGCGCCTCGATCGCGCCGAGCAGCGACCCTGCGTCGAGGTGCCGCTCCGGCACCGTCACGATCGCGCCGGCCGACGACAGGACCCCCCAGCTCGCGATGGCGGACGTGCCGTGCATGAGCGGCGCAGCGGGCAGCAGCCGGATCGGTCCGTCGCCGCGAGGCGCTGACGCACCGCCGAGCCCATGGATCGCCGCAGCCGCGGCGGCCGCCTCGGCGGGCGACGACGGGAGATCCAAGCCGAACCCGGCGAACGTGGGTGCCGCCGTCCCCAGCAGGGACGAGTGCGGCCACATGACCCCCTTCGGCATGCCGGTCGTGCCGCCCGTGTAGAGGAACCACAGGTCGTCGCCGCGTCGGTCGATGCGCGGCATCGGCTCGACCGACGCGAGCCGTTGCTCGTAGTCGCCGTTCGGCCCGACCCGCACCACCAGGCGCACCTTCGTCAGCTCCGGCAGCAGCGCGTCGACGTGTGGGGCCAGATCGTCGTCGACGACGATCGCCTCGGCGTCGGAGTTGGCGAACAGGTACCGCAGCTCATGCTCGGTGTAGCGGTAGTTGACGTTCACCGGCACCGCACGGCACTTGAACGCGGCGAACGTGGCCTCGATGTACTCGGGGCCGTTGTAGAGGTAGTGCGCGACCTTCGAGCCGGGCCGCAACCCGGCCGCGTCGAACACCGCGGCGAGCCGCGCTGCGCGGTCGTCGAACGCCGACCACGAGACCGTGCGATCGGCGTGGATCAGCGCCGGTGCGTCGGGAACCGTGTCGGCGACCGCCTCCCAGACGTCGGCCAGGTTCCAGGGTGCGGGGTGGGGATCGCTCATTGCGTCGTCCTCGAGAGTTCGAAGGTGGTGGTGTGCCGCCAGGTCTCGCCGGGCCGAACGATCGGCGTGCCGGCCCAGCCCCACCACTCGGGGTGATTGGGCGCGTCGGGCGGGAGTTGGGCCTCGATCGCGAGACCGGCGCGTGGCCCGTGCGGCGCACCGAGATGGTCGCCCGTGTACACCTGCACGGCCGGCAGGTCTGATCGGACGCGCAGCGAGCGGTTCGCCCGAGGCGAGATCAGCTCGGCGCACACTCCGCGGGCCCGTCTGTCCGGCCGGCACCACGACAGGTCCAGCGAGCGTGCGCCGATCCGGCCGAACGCGCCGGACCGGCCGACCAACGCCCCGGTGGGCACGAGGTCGGCGTCGACCGCGACCACCGCGTCGGCGTCGATGCAGAGCTCGTGATCGTCGATGGTCGCGGCCTCGTCCCAACCATCGAGGTTCCAGTACGCGTGGTTGGTCAGCGACACCACGGTCGGCGCATCGCTCGTCGCGGCGAGCTCCACCTCGATGCACGCAGCGCGAACCCGGTAGGTGGCGGTGGCGTCGACCGCTCCGGGGAACCCCTGATCGCCGGCGGGGCTGTGCAGCGCGAGCGACACCCAGTCGTCACGTCCGTCGATCAACTTCCAGCGGCGAGCGCCGAACCCCTCCGGCCCACCGTGCAGGCAGTGGACGCCGTCGTTCGCATCGAGCATCACGGTCGAGCCGTCCAGCTCGAACCGGGCCCCACCGATGCGGTTGGCGAACCGGCCCGCGATCACGCCCCGATAGGCGCCGTCGCCCGCCGGCCCGGGCGCCAACACCAGGTTCGGGCCGGGCGCACCGTGCTCGACGGGCCGCACCGACGCCAGTGCCGCGCCGAGCGGCGCGATCTCGACCACCAGCTCGTCGCTCGCGATCGCGATCCGCTCGATCATCGAAGTTCCATCGTCCACGACCACCGGTACCGGCCGGGGCGCAGGCGGTGGCGATCGTGGGGTTCCGGTCCGCACGCCGCGCTGCCGAGCCCGCGGTGGGCACCGTCGACGTGCACCCACACCCGGTCGTCGGGGACCAGGTCGGACGCGTGGAGCGCCCGGGTCAGCGACTCGGCGCTCATCCGCGACGCGGTGAACCCGAACGGCTTCGGCGCGCCCACGTGGAGCCGACGGCGCCCCGCGGCGAGCTCGAACCAGCGCGTGTCCACGTGATGCCCGAACTCCTGTGGCATCACGTACGGAAGGCGCTGTTCGTCGAGGGGTTCGTCCCAGACGCCCACGGGCAGGGTGCGCCGGTCGGGGTACGAGTCGCCGGGGCCGAGGCCGAACCAGCGGAGCCGGTCGAACCCGGTCGGGAGTTCGAACCGAACGCCGACGCGGGGCAGGTCGTCGAAGGCATCGGGCACGATGACCTCGTCGTCGATGCGCACCGTCGCCGCGTCGACGCGCAGGCGTTGCCGGTGCACGATCGCGTCGCTGCTCCCCTCGGCCACCCAGCGGCTCTCGCGGATCGAACCGCGGCCGGAGCGCACCGCAGTCGACTCGCACCGCAGGCGGTCGAGCCCGAGCCGAACCCACGCCCCACGGGCGCCGATGCCTTCGAGCCAGCCGATCTTCAGCCCGTCGTTGTCGGTCGGCGCCCGCCACAGGCACAGCTCGGGAGCAGCGACTGTCAGGCCGTCCCACGCGATCTCCACCGAGTCGCCGACCGACTCGCCAACCACCAGCCGGACCGGCCGACCCGCCGGTTCCGCACCGGAGCGGCGCGCCGATGATCGGGCACGGCGCAGCGCAACCTGCGCCGCGATCGTCGGCGCGACCTCGATGTCGAGGTGCACCTCGACGGTGGCATCGACGGCGTCGATCGCGGCGACGACCTCGGCGGGCAGCGCCACGTCGGCCGACGACCCGGCCGGGATCAGCGGCAGCGCCACCTTGCCCCGCGCGACGACCGCCCCGTCGGCCCGGAGCCGCCAACGCGCGGCCGCACCGCCGATCGGCTCGAACGACCGCCGATTGATCACCCGCACGCCACCGCGGCGCGGAGCGAGCACCATCGGCGCGAACAGCGCGGCGTGCTCGACGAGCGACGGGTGCACCTCGCGGTCCGGCGACACCAGGCCGTCGCAGCAGAAGTTGGCGTCGTGGCGGGTCTCGCCGAAGTCGCCGCCGTACGCGAAGTCGCCGTCGGGTCGCCGGATGCCGTGATCGCACCACTCCCAGATGAAGCCGCCCTGGAGGCCGGGGTACGCACGAAAGGCCGCCACGTAGTCGTCGAGGCCGCCCGCGTTGCCCATCGCATGGCTGTACTCGCACAAGATCAGCGGGCGCTGGTCGCGACCCGCCGTCGACCAGGCGATCAGGTCGGGGACCGACGTGTACATCGGGCACACGATGTCGCTCACCGGCGCCGCGGCGCCGAGGTCGTGCATGAACGGGCCCTCATACTGGAGGAATCGCGACGGGTCGACCGATCGCACCCAGGCGGCGGCCGCAGCGTGCCCCGGTCCGTCGCCCGACTCGTTGCCGAGCGACCAACCGATCACACAGCAGTGGTTGCGGTCGCGCTGCACCATCCGCATGACCCGTTCCACGAACGTCAACTGGTAGCGGGGGTCCAGACACAGCGACGCCTGCCGGCCGTGCGACTCCAGGTTCGCCTCGTCCACCACATACAGCCCGAGTTCGTCGCAGAGGTCGTAGAACGCCGGATGGTCGGGGTAGTGGGCCGTCCGCACGGCGTTGACGTGATGCGCCTTCATCAACTCCAGGTCGCGACGCATTGCGTCGATGTCCACCGCGCGCCCACGGTCGGGGTCGAACTCGTGACGGTTGACCCCGGCGATCAGCACCCGCACGCCGTTCACCAGCAGGTCGCGCCCGCTGATCTCGACCGAGCGGAACCCGACGCGCTGCACGCGCACATCGACGACCCGTCCCTCGGGATCGATCAGGCGCACCGTCGCGCGGTACAGCGTCGGCGACTCGTGCGACCACGGCGACACGCCCGGCACGCACAAGCGAGCCCGCGCCACGCTGCCGGTGAAGAACGTTGCCGAGATCAGCTCGCTGAGCGGTTCGCCGAACTGGAACCGCGGCACGTCGAGGCGACCGGTCTCCGCGAGGCGTTCACCGGCGAACGAGTCGAGCTCGACCGTGACCGCCCAGCCGTCGTCGGGCACGGCCGTCCCCCAGTCGACCTCGATACCCACGTCGAGTGTGCCCAGCCAGGCGTCGTCGGATCGTTCCAGCCCCGGCACGAGCGCTGCGTCGCCGATCGACACGGCGGGCACCGACACCAGGCGCACCGAGCGATGCAGGCCGGGGAGCCACCACTGGTCCTGGTCCTCCACCCAGGTCGCCGCCGACCATGCGGTCACGACCAGTTGCACCTCGTTGTCGCCGGCCTGCAGCGCGTCGGTGATGTCGAACGTCGACGCCAGCCGGCTGTCGGTGCCGTACCCGATCCACTCGCCGTTGACCGAGACCTCGACGGTCGAATCGGCCGACCCGATCTCCAGCAGGACACGCCGTTGCCGCCACGCCCGCGGTACCCGGAACCGGCGCCGGTACACGCCGGTGGGGTTGTCGTCGGGCACCGCCGGCGGCTCGGCGACGAACGGCATGATCACGTTCGTGTAGATCGGCGTGCCCCGGTCCGCCGTCGCGGGCAGCACCCACGAGCCCGGCACGTCGATGCGCCCCCACGCCGCCGTCTCCCCGCCTGCCGCGGCCGCCGCGGGGTTGGCGTGCAGTTGGAAGTCCCACCGCCCGTCGAGGCTTCGCACATACGGCGAATCGGCCGTCGCGTCCGTCGTCGGGTCGGCACCGGCGTCGAGGGGATCGAGAGGGGGTCGCATCGGCACGCGGCCGATTCCCGCGACCTCCGGAGTGGCCCAGAGGCGAGTCGTCACCCGGCCGAACGTAGTACCTCGAGCGCACGGTCGGCGTGGGAGTCCATGTCGAGCTCGGAGGTGATCACATCGAGCACCGTGCCGTCGACGCCGATCACGAACGTCGACCGCTTGTTGAACAACGGTCCCATGCGTTTGACCCCGAACGCGGCGGCGATCGTGCGGTCGGGATCGCTCAACAGCGGGTACCCCAGGTCGTGCTTGCGGTCGAACTCGGCCTGCCGTTCGACGCGATCCGCGCTGACCCCCACCCGATGCGCGCCCACCTCGGCGAACTCGCCCGCGAGGTCGCGGAAGTGACAGCTCTCCTTGGTGCAGCCCGAGGTCATGGCCTTCGGGTAGAAGAACAGCACCACGGGCCCGGTCGCCCAGAGGTCGGCCAAACGCACGGTGTTGCCCTGCTGGTCGGGAGCGGACAGGTCGGGGACACGGTCACCTCGTTGCATAACGGGGCCAACCGAACCCGCCCCCGCCCCATTCCCGCACCCGCCTGCGTGCATGCCGGCGCGTGTGTGCCACTTGAGAGACATCGCAGCACGTCGTAGCGTTTGGCGCCCGACCGGCGGGAACCGGGCGCGATCGAGACGAGGCGGGCATGTACTCACGGGTCACCATCGGCGCCGCGCCGGCGGCCACGGTCTTCGCGGCCACCCTGCTCGGCGCCGACTCCGCCGGTGCGGCAGCGGCCGCCACCGTCGCGTTCGTCGCGATGACCGCCGTGATCGTGGCGTCGGTCGGCTACCTCATCGTGCAGATCCGGCGCGGCCACGGCCGCCACCGCCAGGCCCGGCGTCGCATCGTGGCGGCGCCGGATCACCGATTCGTCTTCCTCATCCCGTGCCTCAACGAGGGGATGGTGATCGGCCGGACGATCGACCACCTGCTGCGCATCCCCGGCGACGACTACCTGGTGATGGTGATCGACGACGGGTCCGACGACGACACCGCGAGCATCGTGGCATCGCACCCGTCGCCCAAGGTGCTGCTGCATCGCCGCACCGGGGCCGCATCGCGTCAGGGCAAGGGCGAGGCGCTGAACGACGCCTACCGCGAGCTGCGATCGCGCTTCGCCGGACGGAACCTGCACCGGGTGGTCGTGTGTGTGGTCGACGCCGACGGACGCCTCGACCCGGAGGTGCTGCACGCCGTCGCGCCGCACTTCGCCGACCCGCAGGTCGCCGGCGTGCAGATCCAGGTGCGCATGCACAACCGCGCGGATGGGCTGCTCGAACGGATGCAGGACGTCGAGTTCGTGGTGTGCGGCGATCTGCTCCAGCGCGGCCGCTCCTCCATCGGCACGGCCGGCATGGGCGGCAACGGCCAGTTCATCCGTCTCGGTGTGCTCGACCTGCTCAAGCCGGCGCCGTGGTCGCACTGCCTCACCGAGGATCTCGAGATGGGGTTGCAGCTCGCCGCCCGCGGCTGGTCGCTGCGCTTCGAGCCGGCCGCCTCGGTCACCCAGCAGGGCCTCGGGTCGCCTCGTCGCCTCCTTCGCCAGCGCACCCGTTGGTTCCAGGGACATCTCGAGTGCCTTCGCCTACTCCCGCGGCTGTGGCGCTCTCCGCTGAGTCGCAGCGCCCGCTTCGACCTCTGTCACGCCGTCGCCAACGCGGTCGTGCTGCTCGCGTTCCAGACGCTGTCGCTCGCGTGGCTTGCCGTCATGGCGTGGCGCCTCGCGCAGGATCCGTCCGGATTCTGGAGTCGGTATCTCGCCGGTGGCCGCATCGTGTGGCTGGTCGTCGCGACACTGGCGCTGCTGCCCGTGGTCATGTGGTCGTATGCGCGGCACGAGCCGAAGCTGTCGACGGTCCGGCTGCTCGGCGTGTCGCTCGCGTATCTGCTCTACAGCTACCTGTGGGTGCCCGCGGGTTGGATGGGCGTGGTGCGGGCGTTGCGGCGCCGAGGCGAGTGGGCGAAGACCGAGCGGAGCCTCGGCACCGGCGACGAGGTGCCCGTCGTCGCTACAACGACGCGTCGATGACGAGCGCGATCCCGTCGGGGCGGATCGACAGATCGGTGACCTCCACGCGCAGCGCCGCGTCGGAACCGGGTCGCACCGGCAGCTCGGCCTGAGCCGGGATCGACACCGACAGCGGCGCCCGCGACGCCACCCCACCGATCCAGCGGTTCAGCCGGTTGATCGGCGCCGGCACGAGCGGCAACTCCAGCCACGCCTCGCGCAGGCTCAGCTCGATGCTGCCGTCGACCAGGCGCGGCCGCACGGTCGTGCGCACGGCGGGACGCAGGTCGGGCAGGAGCGGCGAGTCGACGAGACGCTGGTTGCGCATCCGGCCGCCGACGCGGCCCTCGCTTGCGGTCACGTCGAGGTCGGCGGGGATCGCCATGCCCAACGAGTCGCTCACCAGTCGATTGATCAGGGCGGTGAGCGAACCGGCGGCGATCGCGACCGCGAGCCCGTTGCCACCCGGGCGCTCCGCCTCGGCGTGACCGCTCACCCCGAGGTTCGACGGCAGGCCCACGGTCATGGCGCCGTCGTGCATCTCGATCTCGGCGGGACCGACCGCGACGCCGAGCTCGTCGAGGAAGGCCGCGTGCTCGTCGTCGAGTTCCAGCCCGACGGTGCCCAACTCGGCGGCGAGCCCCGAGAACAGTTCGCCACCGACCGCGGCGAACAGCATCTGACCCATCTGCGCGACCGCGTCGGCGTCGGTCTCGATGCCGTCGATGCCCTCGAGCGCCATGCCCATCAGCTCGCTGTCGCGCAGGTCGAGCACCGCCACGAACGTGCCGTCGGCGAACCGCTCGATCCGCGGGCGCACGAGCACCTCGCCGCGCACGTGGGCGGCGCCGGGGAAGGCGGGCATCGGCGTGTCACCGTGCAGGTGCACGAACCCCGAGGCCCGGATCACGGCGTGCAACCGATCGCCGTGATGGGCATGCATCCCGAACGAGACCTCCACGATGCGCAGATCGACGCCCAGATCGAGCGCGCCGAGCATCGGCAGGTTGAACGCCTGACGGAATCCGGCGACCTCGACGCCGTCGCCGACTCCCTCCGCGGCGATCGCGTTCAGAAACGCCTCGGAAACCACGGTCGACAGCGCCCAACCAGCCATGCGCCGGTTCTAGCCCAAAGCGACGGACCATGCGAAGGCGTCGCCCGTAGACTCGCGCCGATGGAGGACCACGAGTCGTTGCGAGAGATCCTTGTCGATGCGGCCATGGCCGCGGAACGCGAGGTCGGCGGCGCCGAGGAGACCGACACCCAGGCTCGACGCAACGTCGCGCTGCGCCTCGTCCGCGCCGTTGCGGGCTGGGTGCTGATCGTTCTCGGAATTGCCGCGTTGCCGCTTCCCGGGCCGGGATGGCTGATCATCCTGCTCGGGCTCTCGATGCTCCCCTACGTCTGGGCCGAGCGGATGGTCCACCAGATCCGCAGACGCATCCCGGGCATCCCGGAGGACGGCAAGATCCCCATGTCGTCGTGGGTCGCCATGGGCGCGATGGTTCTGCTCGCAATGGGGGTCTCGTATCGGTACGGCGACACGGTCATGCAGTGGGTGCGCGACCTCGTGTGAGCCCGCCGCTGCGGGTCGCACCGCCTCGCCCGAACGAACGCGCCGCGGCGCGAGCGCTGCTCGGGGGATCGTGGTCGCCCCGCGACATCGTGCTGGTCGCGACCGACGGCGACCGGGTCGTGGGCGCGGCGGGGCTGCGGCTGCGACGCGGCGCCGGCATCCCGCTGGTCAACGACCGCACACCCGAGGCGTGCGTCGCGGTCGAGCTCGACATGCGACGACGCGGCGTCGCCACCGATCTGATGCGGGCGCTGCTCGACGAGGCGGCCGGCCGGTACCCCGCCGTCGCCGGCCGCCTCACCGCCGATCACCTGCACGAGTGGGCGGAACGGTTCGGCTTCCGCACGGTCAGCGAAGCGCCGCACATCGTCAGCCGCCGGCTACCCGGCGTGGGACGACGCCCGCTCGAAACGCTGCGCACCCGCGAGCGCCACTCGGCCTACGCCGTGTGCCGCGACCGCTCGCACCTCCTGCTGTGCCGGTTGTGCGGGCCGCCGCTCAACTCCGGCTGGTGGACCCTCCCCGGCGGCGGCATCGACCCGGGCGAAGACCCACCGACCGCGGCTCGACGCGAGGTGACCGAGGAAACCGGGCTGACCGCGGAGGTCGGCGACGAGATCGGCAGCGCCTCCATCGACATCCAATGGCACGGCAGCGACGGGGTGCCCGAGACGCTCCGGCTCGTGCAGACCCTCTTCGCCGCAACGATCACGGGCGGCTCGCTGCGCGACGAACCCGACGGAACCACCAACCGGGCCGCGTGGGTCGACCGCGCCGAACTCACGCGCCACGTGCTGGTGCACGCCGCGGTGCGCGGCGCCCAGTGGTGCGTGCGCGAAGACGGCGCATCGGCCGATCCCAGGCACGTCGTCGCCGCTCACCTGGCGGCGGTGCGTACCCGATCGCCCGAGCTCATGGTTGCCGACTATCACCCCGACGCGGTGCTCGTGCGCCCGGACGGCACTCGCCGCGGGCTGGACGACATCACCGAATCGGTCGCGGGAATGCCGGGCGCGATCGCGTCGGGTTGGCTCCACGTCGATGCCATGACCCGCACCGACGACTGGGTGATCGCGACGTGGCAGATCGCTGGCGGTCGGCTGCACGGAGCGTCGGGGATCGACCAGTTCCGGGTTGAGGGCGACCTGATCGTGGAACACACGGTCGAGACCTTCCGCTGATCAACCGGCGACCGATGCCGACTCGGTCATTCGCTCGATGAGCCGCTCGACCAGCTCCGCGTCGACCGGCTTGTGCACGAGTCGGTCCACCGCGAGCATCGCCCGCTCGAACTGGGTGCTCGCCGCGCCGACCGCGCCGCCAGTCATGAACAACGTCCTGCGGGCGAGCGCCGGATCGGTTCGGGTGAGCAGGTCGAACATGTCGGCGCCGCTCACGTCCGGCATCATCAGGTCGCACAACACCGCGTCCGGCGCGCCGCCGCACTCCCATGCGGCGAGCGCGTCGGTCACGGTCGAATAGGTCGCGACATCGAACGATCGGCCGAGTAGACGCGCGAGCGACGCCGCGACACGGGCGTCGTCATCGACGATCGCGAGGCGCCGAGCGGCCGCTGCCCCGAGGTGCTCATCGGGCCGCGAGTCGTTCGTCTCGGCCACCTCCACCGCTGGCAGCCGCACGGTCACCGTCGTCCCCCGGCCCGGCTCCGACGAGATGTGCACATTGCCACCCGCGGCGTCGACCAGCTGGCGCGAGATCGACAGACCGAGCCCGGTGCCGACCGCGGGCTTGGTGGTGAAGAACGGCTCGAAGACCCGATCGAGGGTCGCCGCGTCGATGCCCGGGCCGTTGTCTCGCACCGTGACGAGGGCGCAATTGCCACAACGGCGGACGCTCAGCTCCACCCGGTTGATCGTCGGGTCTGCGGCGGAGAACGACTCGGCGGCGTTGGTCAACAGATTGATCACCACCTGGCTCAGTCGAGACGCCGAGATCGTCACATCGCCGATCTCCTCGCACTCGAGGCTCAAGGTGGCACGATGCTTGACCTGGCTGTTGGCCATCCGGAGTGCGATCTCGCAGACCGACGCCGGATCGCAGGCGTCGTCGCCGTCGTCGTTGCGCGTCAGGGTCTTGAGGTCGTTCACGATGTCACGCACCCGAGTCGAGCCCTCGATGGCGTCGTCGATCGCCGTCAGGATTTCCTCCCCGCTGCCCTCCGCGTCGGCCAGGCAATCCCGGACGAAGGTGAGGTTTCCCATGACGTACGCCAACGGATTGTTGATCTCGTGTCCGACGCCTGCGGCCAGGGATCCCATCGCGGCGAGACGCGCGGTGAGCTGCAACTGGGTGTCGCGGTCGCGGAGTCGCTGCTCGGCCTCGATGCGCTCCGAGATGTCACGGAACAGGCCCATGATGAGCTGCGAACCGTCCACTTCGAACAACGACGAGCTGATCTCCACCGGAACGCGTGCACCGTCGGAGCGCAGGATCGGCATTCGAATCGTCGCCCGGTTGCCCTCCTGCAACGCTCGGATGTGGCGCCGGAACGTCTCGCGGGCCTCCTCGTCGGCCTCGAGATCGGGCGGATGCAGCAGGGTCTGCGGCGCGCCGATCAGTTCCTCGCGGGTCCGCATCCAAAGGCGCTCCCCGGCGTCGTTCACATCGACGATGAGCCCGGTCATGGGGTCGGCCAGCACGACGGCGTCGTTCATCGATTCGAACAGACGCGCATACTGCGCCTGTGCGACCTCGGCGTCGCGGATCGCTCGCAGCCGTGCGGTCTCGTCGGTCACCGCACCCACCATGAGGATCGGCGCCCCGTCGATCCCGCGCACCACCTGACCGGCGGCGCGGAGGCTGCGGTACCCGCCGAACGCTGTCTGGAGACGCATCGCCACATTCCGGTACGCCACGCCGTGGTCGAAGTGCTCCTGGAGCGCACGCGTCACCGATTCCCGATCGTCGGGGTGCACGAGCGCCACGAACTCGTCGAAGGTCATCGGTGACGCGCTCGGTGTCCGGTCGAGGATCTGGTAGGTGCGGCGCGACCATTCGACCTCGTTGGTCGCGACGTTCCAGATCCAGTAGCCGTCCGCGGTCGATTCGAGGAACATCTTCACGGCGTCGGCCCGCAACTCGTCGAAATGCACATCGACGAATCGACGGATTCGCGCCGCGGTCAGCGGGCTCGCCGCCAGACCCACCTCGTCGAAACAGCACTGCGTCGAGCACGCGATCGACGCCGCAACGTCGTCGTCCTCGAACACCGCGAAGGCCCGCCGGTGCGATGCGGCGGCGTGTGGTCCGTCGAGCACGGCCATGCGCTCCGCGAGCAGGTCCACGGCGTCGCCCGAGACCGGGACCACCACCACGCCGAGGTCGACCGGCCCCTGCGTCGGCAGGGGGAGCTCCGCTGTTCGGACGAACTCCATGCCGAGGCCCTCCAGGAGGTCAGCCACCGTGGCGACGAATGGCGAACCGGTGTCGAAGAGCGTGACGTGCATGCTCCTCCATCGGTGCGCCCGCCGATCGGCTTGAGCAAGGCGGCCGAGCGTTCAGAGGCCGAGTGCGAGTTGCGAATAGTTCCTCAAGTCGACCCGTTCCGACGTCGATCCTCCCGTCATGGAGTTGGGGCCGCGCGTGCTGGTTGTCGACGATGATGCCGGCGTCCGACGCATGCTCGCGAGAGTGCTCCAGCAGGCAGGATTCGCCTGCGCACAGGCGGAATCCGCCGACGCAGCCCGCGGCGCGCTCGCCGAGCAACCGGTGACGGCGCTCCTGTGCGACGTTCACCTCGTCGGCGAGGACGGGCTCTCGCTCGCCCGTTGGGTCCGCACGCACCACCGCGAAACGGCGGTGTTGCTGATCACCGGCAGCACGAGCGTCGAGGTCGACGACATCGCCCGCCACGCGGTCGACGGGTTTCTCCTCAAGCCGTTCGCGGCCGCCGAGATCCTGATCAACCTCCGAAGCGCGATCGCGCGCCGAACCGAGGCCCTCGATCGCATCACGAGCATCGAACGCGAGCTGCGAACCACCGAGCATCGACTCCACGAGACCTCCGATCACCTCAGCGAAACACGCGCCGCGCTCGTGGAGCGCGAGCAGTTGTGGAAGGCGCTCGTCACCTCGGCGCCGATCGGCGTCGCGCTCGCATCGGGCGACGGAGAGCTCACGTTTTCGAACGACCGCTTCGCCGAACTGCTCGACCTCTCCCGCCGCGGCGACGGCGCCCGATCCCGGGACTGGCTCGCAGCGCTCGACCGTCGCGACGTCGACCGAGCGGTCGATGCGATCCGCCACCCGGACTCGGCGAGCGCCGAGCTTCGCACCCGGATCGACCGGGGCGACCGCACGCTGGTGATGCGTTGCTCGGTGGTGGACGACCGGTGCCCGCTGAGCGAGACGATGGTCATCACGATCGAGGATGTCTCCGATCTGGTCGCCGCCCAGCGGCAGTTCGAACGCCAACAGCTCACCGATCCGATCACGGGCCTCCCGAATCGCTCCGCGCTCGTCGCCCATCTTGCGACCCGGTTGAGGACCGAGCGGTCGGCCCCGGCGAGCGTGGTGACCCTGAACCTCAACGCGCTCCGCGACCTCGTCCTGGTCGCCGGCGAGGCCGCCTTCGACCTGGCCGTCGGCGAGGTCGCCGCACGGGTTGCGCGCGAACTGGTGCCAGGAGCGCTGCTCGGACGCTCCGGGCCGACGAGCCTCGCGATCATCGTCGACACCGACGATCGTCTCGCCGTGATGTCGACCGTACCCGCCCGCCTCGCGCGGGCATTGACCGCTCCGGTGACCGTCGGCGACGACGATCTCGAGGTGAAGCCCAGGATCGGTATCGCCGTCGCCTCGCGCGGGTCGTCGGGCGAGTCGCTGCTGCGCGATTCCACCATCGCCTCCGAGCACGCGGAAGCGATCGGCGGCGTGCGCGTGTTCAACGATGCGATGCGCGCCGAGGCGCGACACCAGATCCGTCTCCAGCAGGCGCTGCGGCGCGCCATCGAGCAGGAGAGCTTCGACCTGCACTTCCAACCGATCGTCGCCGCGCACGACCGTTCGCTCGTGGGATTCGAGGCGCTGTCGCGGTGGATCGACCCCGAGTCCGGCCCGGTCGCCCCCGCCGTCTTCGTCCCGCTCCTCGATCACCTCGGGCTCCTCGGCGCGTGGGGCGACGCCGTGCTGCGCAAGGCGATCACACAGCTCGCCGCCTGGCAGGAGATCGGTGCCCCAACGTTCTGGGTCTCCATCAACGCCTCTCCCGGGCAGCTGGCCGATCCCGCGTTTCCTCACACCGTGGTGCAACTGTGCGACGAGGCCGGGCTCGCCCGGAACCGCCTCTGCGTTGAGGTGACCGAGGAGTCGATCCTGAGCGGTCCCCTCGCGGAACAGGGGCTCGATCAGCTGCTGTCCGCCGGCGTTCGGCTCGCGCTCGACGACTTCGGCACGGGCTACGCGTCGCTCGACACCCTCACCCGGTGTCGGTTCGACATCGTGAAGGTGGCCGGCGCCCTGATGCCGCCGCGGTCCGGTTTCGTCTCGGCCGACGCTCCGGGCGCCGCCGTCCTCGCGGGAGCCTGCGGCATCGCGCACGCACTCGGATCCGTCGTCGTGGCCGAGGCCGTCGAGACCAACGCGCAGTGGCACGCCGCCCAGACCGCCGGCGCCGACCTCATCCAAGGCTGGGCGTTCGCTCCCGCGCTCCCGAGCACCGCCCCTGCCCTGGACGCGCTCGTTCGACACGGGACCGCGGACCCGGCGGTGCTCGCGCCGAGTTGATGACGCTGCGCGTCAGTGTCGGATCATCACGTGCTTCAACTCGGTGTAGTGCTCCAGCGCGTAGATCGACATGTCCTTGCCGTAGCCCGACTCCTTGAACCCGCCGTGGGGCATCTCCGACACGATCGGGATGTGGTCGTTGACCCACACGGTCCCGAAGTGGAGATCGCGGCTGAGGCGCATCGCCCGGCCCACGTCGGAGGTCCAGATCGACGACGCCAGGCCATAGTCGCAGTCGTTGGCCCACGCGACCGCCTGCGCCTCGTCGGCGAAGCGCTGGATGCTGACCGAGGGGCCGAACACCTCGCGCTGCACGATCTCGCTGTTCTGGGCCGGGTTGGCGATCACCGTCGGCTCCACGAAGAAGCCGGGCCGGTCCACCATGGCACCGCCGGTCGTGATCTCGGCGCCGGCCTCGGCGGCCCGGGCGATCATGGCGGCGACCCGGTGCTGGTGGGCCTCCGACACGATCGGGCCGACGTTGGTCTCGGGATCGAACGGGTCGCCGATGCGCAACGCCGACACCGCCTCGGTCATGCCGGCGACGACGTCGTCATAGACGGCCGGCCCCGCGAGGAACCGGCACGGGGCGGTGCAATCCTGACCCGAGTTGTAGTAGCTCATCTCGGCGAGGGTGCTGACGGCGAGCTCGACATCCGCGTCGTCGAAGATGACGACCGGGGCCTTGCCCCCGAGTTCGAGGTGGAGCCGCTTGAGGCTCGCCGACGCGAGCTGCGCGATCCGCTTGCCCGTCGCGACGCCGCCGGTCAGCGAGATCATGTCGACCCGAGGGTGTTCGACCAACGCGGCGCCCACCGTTGCTCCCCTGCCCGACACGACGTTGAGCACCCCGGGCGGAAGGATGTCGGCGGCAAGTTCGGCCAACCGGAGCGCGGTCAGCGGCGTCAGCTCCGAGGGCTTGAGCACCATGGTGTTGCCCGCGGCGAGCGCGGGGCCGATCTTCCACGTCGCCATGTTGAGCGGGTAGTTCCACGGGGCAATGCCGACGACCACGCCGATGGGGTCGCGGCGCACGAACGACGTGTGGTCCTCCAGGTACTCCCCCGCAGCGCGGCCCTCTTGGAAGCGGGCCGCTGCCGCGAAGAACCGGAAGTTGTCGACGGTCAGGTCGAATTCGAAGTCGATGATCGACACGGGCTTGCCCACGTTGAGCGATTCGAGGCGCTTGAGCTCGGGTAGGTCGGCCTCGATCGCGTCGGCGAGCGCCGTGATCATCTCGAACCGCTGACGCGGGGTGGTGCGCCGCCACGAGTCGAACGCGTCCGACGCGGCGCGGACCGCGGCGTCGGCGTCGGCGGCATCGCCCGACGCCACCTCCGCGATGACCTCACCCGTGGCCGGGTTCACAACCTCGTCGGTGGCTCCCGACGCCGCGGCGACGAACGCACCGCCGATGAAGTTCAGGGTTTGCAACTCGGTGCTCATCTCCCCATTCAAGCCGACCGACCCCCGGCGCGGACCCGCGCCCAGAGCGCCCCGCCCGCCTCGCCCCTCCCGCGCCCCGCCCGCCTCGCGTCTCGCGCGTCTCCACAGTTGTTCCGCGGAGAAGACTGGTCGGCGGAGCACCCGAATTCTCCACAGATCAACCGTGGAGACGCGAACGCCTCGGCGACGGCTACCGTCTGCGGCGGTCTTCCCCTTCGACCGGCTCGTGGCGCGCGGTCTTCCCGGCGCCACCGACGAACCAGGAACGACCATGCTCGACCGGGCACTGGCCGTCGCGGCGCGTGAGCGCCACGGCCTCATCACCGCGGACGACCTCCGCTCTATCGGAGTCTCCCGAGCGCAAGTCCGGAGCCGTATCGAGAACGGCTCGCTCGTACGCGTGAACGAGCACGTGCTCGCGATCGCCGGCGCCCCGGTCTCGTGGGCGCAGACCGCGGCAGCGGCGCTCGCCGCTATCCCCGGAAGCGTCCTGTCCCACTCCGCGGCCGCCAGGGTCCACGGTCTCGCCGGGGTGGCTCCCGAGCAGCAGGTCGTCGTGAGCGCGGGGCTCCACGCCTACCACCAGCTCGCCGGCACCCGGATCCGCCGGACTCGGCTACTCCCCGACGACCACATCACGATCGCGAGCGGGTTCGCCGTGACCACCGTTCCACGGACCCTTGTCGACCTCGGTGCCGACCTCAGCGACGGGCGGTATCGCCACGTCCTCGACGCGGCGCTCTCGACGGGGCGGACGACCTGGGACGATCTCGTCTCGGTCCTGAACGTCATGGGGGCACGGGGCCGGCCGGGCATTGCACGAGTCCGACGGGTCCTCACGGCGATCGAAGGCGAGCCGCCGACCGAATCGGAGTTGGAACGCCGCTACCTGCGCTTGCTCCGCCAGCACGGCATTGCGCTCCCGCAGACACAGGTCACAGTTCCGTGGGCCGAGACCGAGCCCGGACGAGTCGATGCCATGTTCGTCGAGGCACGCTCGATCATCGAGCTCGACGGGCGTACATGGCATCGACGAAGCGGTGCGTTCGAGCACGACCGCACGCGCGATCAGCTCGCTGTGCTCGCCGGATTCCGCACGGCACGGATCACACACCGGCAACTCGAGGCCGACGTGGAACAGGTCCTCGCGGTGACGCGAACGCTCGCCACCCCTCTCCACAGATGAGCCGTGGAGAATACGGGTGCCCCGCCGACCAGTCTTCTCCGCGGAACAACTGTGGAGAAGGCGGGGGCGGGGGCGGGCTACTCGGCGAGCGCTTGCACGGCGGCCGCGATCGCGAGCGCTCGGCGTGCGTTGTCGACGTGCAGGTTCTCGATCATCTTGCCGTCGACGGTGATGACGCCCTTGCCCTCCGCAATGCCGGTCTCGAACGCCTCGATCACCCTGCGGGAATGCTCGATCTCGGACTCGCTCGGCGAGAACGCATCGTTGGCCGGCTCGACCTGGGTCGGGTGCACCAACGTCTTGCCGTCGAACCCGAACTCGGCCCCCTGGCGTGCCTCCGCCGCGAACCCATCGGGGTTGCGCACGTCGTTGTAGACGCCGTCGAGGATCACCTTGCCCGCGAACCGTGCGGCGTTCAGGCAACGCTGAAGCCCCCAGATCAACGGCGCTCGGCCCGGCACCAGCCCGGCCCGGAGCTCCTTGGCCAGGTCGTTGGTCCCCATCACCAGCACCGCCAGTCGCTCCGATGCGGCCGCGATTTCGACGGCCCGCTCGACCGCGGCGGGCGTCTCGAGCATCGCCCAGATGCGCGTGTGCGCCGGCGCCCCCGCGTCGAGCATCAGTGCCTCGATCGCCGCCACATCGGCCGCCGAGTTGACCTTCGGCACCACGATGCCGGCAGGGCCGGCCGCAGCGGCCGACCGCACGTCGGCCTCGAACCACTCGGTGTCGAGCCCGTTCACGCGGATGGTCAGCTCGCGGCGGCCGTACTCGCCGCTTCGGACCGCATCGGCGACCTTGCCGCGGGCCACCTCCTTCATGTCGGGGGCCACGGAGTCCTCGGTATCGAAGATGATCGCGTCGCACGGAAGCGACTTGGCCTTCTCGAGTGCCTTGTCGTTGGCCCCCGGCATATAGAGGACGGAGCGGCGGGGAACGATCGGATCAGCGGTCGCGGACATGTCGCCAAGATAGCGTCGGCACCATGACCAACGATCAGGCCGAGCCCGTCGTGGGCGATGCGGGCGAGGCGGGCGAGGCCCAGCTGCTCTGCGACATGCTCGATGCGCATCGCCGTGCGGTCCGGGACCTGCTGGCCGGACTGTCCGACGCCGAGGCGGCGGCAACGGTCGGCGTGACGACCATGACCATCGGTGGCATCGTCAAACACCTCGCGTACGTCGAGCACTGGTGGTTGCACGAGGTCATGCTCGGCCTGCCACCCCTGGCGCCGTGGGCCTCGGTCGACTGGCACGACGATCCGGATTGGGACTTTCACTCGGCGGCGAGCGACACCGTCGCCGACATCGTGGCCCTCTACGACAGCTCGTGCGAGGCCAGCCGCGATGCGGTCGCGGAGCTCGGCGACCTCGACGCGCGCTCGGCCGCGACGCACCGCGACCGACGGTTCACGCTGCGCTGGGTGTTGATCCACATGATCGAGGAGACGGCCCAGCACCGCGGGCACCTCGACCTGCTGTACGAGAACCTCTCGCCCAATCCACACTGACGGCATGGATCCTTCGGCTTCGCAGCACACCCCGCCCGGCTGGTACCACGACGGCCGGGAGATGCGGTGGTGGGACGGCAACGCCTGGGGCCCGTCGGCGCCGACCCAGCAGACCGGCGGCACCGACAAGACGCTCCCCGTGCTCGTGCACCTCGGCGCGTTCTTCGGCGGGTTCATCCTGCCGCTGATCGTGTATCTCATCGAGCGCGACAAGAACGAGTTCACGCGCCATCACGCCGCCGAGGCCCTCAACTTCCAGATCACCGTCGGGATCGTGTCGATCGGCACGTGGCTGGTCTCGTTCCTCGGCATCGTCGGTGCGGTCGGGTTCGGGAACAGCAACGCACCGCCGTGGCCCTTCTTCCTCGGCTTCGCGTTCATGCTCGTGGCGATGTTCGCGTCGTGGGGCTTGGGCATTCTCGGCGCGCTCAAGGCGGGCCGCGGCGAATGGTGGCGCTATCCGGTCGCGTTTCGGTTCGTCGATCGGGGCCGTCGCCCCGCGTAGGGCTCAGAGCCCGTACGCCGCCGCGAGTTCGGGGTCGCGGGCCGACAGCATGCGCGCCAGGTCGACCACCACGCGGCACTGCTTGACGGTCGCGTCGTCCTGCATCTTGCCGTCGATCATCACGGTGCCGGTGCCGTCGCCCATCTCGTCGATGACGCGCTTGGCCCACGCGACCTCGTCGGGATCGGGCGAGAACACCTTCTTGGCGATGTCGATCTGCACGGGGTGCAGCGACCACGCGCCCACGCAGCCGAGCAGATAGGCGTTGCGGAACTGGTCCTCGCAGGCAACCGTGTCCTTGATGTCGCCGAACGGGCCGTAGTACGGGAGGATCCCGTGCGTGCCGCACGCGTCGACCATCCGGGCGATCGTGTAGTGCCACAGATCCTGCTGATGCACCGGCCGCCCGGCCGCCGCGATGTCGTCGCCGGTCGGGTCTTCGCGCACCAGATAGCCGGGGTGACCGCCGCCGACGCGGGTGGTCTTCATGCGGCGGCTCGCGGCCAGGTCGGCGGGCCCGAGCGACAGGCCCTGCATGCGCGGGCTGGCGCCGCAGATCTCCTCGACGTTGGCGACGCCGCGTGCGGTTTCGAGGATCGCGTGCACGAGGATCGGCGATTCGACGCCGGCCCGGGCCTCGAGCTGCGCGAGGAGGCGATCGATGTAGTGGATGTCTTCGGGCCCTTCGACCTTCGGAACCATGATCACGTCGAGGCGGTCGCCGATCTCGCCGACGAGCGTGGTGAGGTCGTCGAGACACCACGGCGAGTCGAGGCTGTTCACCCGGGTCCACAGCTGGGTCTCACCCAGGTCGACCTCCTTGCCGACCTTCACCACCCCGGCGCGGGCGGCCTCTTTCGAGTCGGCCGGGATCGCGTCCTCGAGGTTGCCGAGCAGCACGTCGACGGTCGGCGCGATGTCGGGGATCTTCGCGACGACCTTCTCGAGGTGCGGCGGGAAGAAGTGGATCATCCGCGAGGGCTTGAACGGGATCTCGCGCACCGGTTCCGGCGCTCCGACGGCGAGGGGCTTGAAGAAGTCCTTGGCGCTACGCATGCCCCGAAGCTACCGAAGCCGCCGCGTGGCCCGGCAATCCGATCCCGACGGCTGGTCGGTAGCCTGCCGCAGATGTTCCGCCGCCTGATACCGGTGTTGCTGCTCGTGGTCGGCGTCGCCTCCGCGGGTGCGTGCACGCAATCGAAGGATGCCGCCAGGCGGTTCCCTCGTTCCACCACGACCACGCCCACGAGCACGAGCACGACCGATCCGGCGCAGTCACCGCTGTCGATCGCGGAGGAGGTCGATGCCCGCCGTCCCGTCCCCGGACCTCGGGTGGAGTGGCCCACCGTCTCTCCCGACGACGCCGGCTTCTCGGCGGATGCGCTCGACGTGCTCGCCGCGTATGCCGAGTCGCAGGGGAGCCTGTGCCTCGCGATCACCAAGGACGGCAAGCGGGTCGACCACCGCGACTTCGGGTCGTCCACGCCGACCACCCCCCACGACGCGTGGTCGATCACCAAGTCCATCGCCTCGGCGCTGGTCGGCCAGGCCGTCGAGCGCGACGAGCTCGACATCGAGGAGCGGGTGACCACGTGGGTCCCCGCGTGGGAGGGCACGCGCTCGGCGACAGCAACGGTGGAGGACCTGCTCCAGATGGACTCCGGGCGCCAGACCCGGCCCGAGACCGAGAGCGACGCGCTCGCACTGGTGATGACTTCCGACATGGACCAGGCCGCGATCGACTGGCCGGCCGACGCCGACCCCAACCAGGCGTTCGGCTACTCCAACATGGGCGCCCAGATCCTCGACCCGATACTGCACGCCGTCACGGGCCAGGACGTCGCCGCGCTCACGAAACGAGATCTGCTCGACCCGCTCGGCATGGCCGACTCGACGATGATGCACGACGCGACCGGCCACACCGCAACCTTCGCCGGCCTGACCTCGACGTGCGACGATCTCGCCCGATTCGGGTTGCTCTACCTGAACGGCGGCTCGTGGAACGGCACGCAGATCGTGCCGCGCGACTGGGTGCTCGCCTCGATCAGCCCCACGCCGAACCGCGCGACCTACGGCTACCTGTGGTGGCTCGAACCCGCGAACGGCGATCTTCCGAACGTGTTCGAAGCCCGAGGAGCGGGCGGCCAGAGGGTGACTGTGATCCCTTCGCTCGGCATCGTGGCAACCACGATGATGCCCTTCGTCAACGTCTCGACCTACCCGAACGAGTTCGCGACCCGCGTGCTCGACACGCTCGATCGCTGACCGGGCTCGGGGCTCGGGGCTCGGGCTCAGGAATCGAACCCGAGCCCGATCGCGTCGAGCAGGCGAAGCCACGGGCCGCGCCGCCCGCCGTTCGCGTCCGCGGCCGCAAGCGCACGACGGGTCGCCGTGATGCCGGCCCAGCGGATCGGTTCGGGTGGGAACGGGATCGGTCGCTTGCGGACGAGGTCGAGCGTGAGCACCTCGGATTCCGGGCGATCGAGCAGGTCGAGGCACACCGAGCCGGCGAACCGCGTCGCCCCCACGCCAAGCCCCGTGAACCCAACGGCGTAGGCCACTCGCCCGTCGAACGCCGTGCCGAAGCTCACCGAGAAGCGGCTGCACGTGTCGATCACGCCGCCCCACCGGTGCGTGAAGCGCAGGCCGTCGAGCTGGGGAAAGGTCTGGAAGAAGTGCTCCGCCAGCACGCGATGCGTCTCGTCGCGCTGGTCGAGCGACGGGTCGATGCGCGAGCCGAAGTAGTACACGGCGTCGTACCCGCCCCACACGATCCGGTTGTCGTCGGTCAGCCGGTAGTAGTGGAACTGATTCGTGGTGTCCGACAGCCCCTCGCGGCCCGACCAGCCGATCGACGCCATCTGCGACTCGGTCAATGGCTCGGTCGCCAACACGTAGTCGTACACGGGGGCGATCGTGCGGTTGATGCGACGGACCGGTGAGCGAAACGCGTTGGTCGCCAACACGACGGCACCCGAGCGGATCGACCCGTGCCCGGTGGACACGGTCATGGCGGCGCCGTGTCGCTCCAGGCGCGTCATCGCCGTGTTCTCGTAGATGCGCACGCCGAGCGAGCGCGCCGCGGCGGCGAGTCCCCAGGCGAGGCGCGCCGGGTCGACGAGCGCCTCGCCGTCGCGCTGGAACATCGCGCCGTGGTAGGTCGGCGAGTCGACGCGGGCCCGAATCGCGTCGCGGTCGAGTACCTCGATGTCGTGGCCGAAGCGACGTCCCACGGCGGCCGATTCCTCGAACTCCTCCGCCAGATGCGGCGCGGTCGCAACGGTGAGCGCGCCGCATTCGCTCCAGTCGCAGTCGATGTCGTACCGCTCGACGGCGCGGCGGATCTCGGCGAAGTTGTCGGCCGCGTGCCGTGCGATCCGGGCCATCTGCTTGGGGAAGTGCGCGAGGCCGTTGTCGAGCCCGTGGGTGAGCGAGCTCGACAGGAACCCGCCGTTGCGCCCCGATGCCTGGGCAGCGACTCGGCCGGCGTCGATCACGACCACGTCACGCGACGGGTCGCGCTCCTTCGCGAGGATCGCGGTCCACAGGCCGCAGAAACCGCCACCGACGACCACGAGGTCGGCGGATGTCGCGTCGTGGAGCGCGGCGGCCGGCGCCGGACGATCGATCCGGTCGAGCCACAGCACCTCGGGCCGGGCATCCGCGAGTGCAGCGATCGGATTCATGGTTCTCACGCACCTTCACGTTCGGGAAGCGAACTGGGCCGGATCGCCGCCCCGCAGGAGCAGCAATCCGGCCCAGTTCGGGAGAGATTCGGCGTGTTTCAGGCCTTGTCGTCGTTGCCCGTGAGGCCGCCGAGCACGTCCTTCAGCTTGTCGGCCGTCTGATCGATCTTGTCGGTGTGCTTGTGGCCGGTCTTGTCGTCGACCAGTTCGGCAACCTTGTCGATGCCTTCTTCGACCTTGTCGGCATTGTCGCCGAGCAGGTCCTTCGCCTTGTTCGTGAGGTCATCGAGTCCCATACGGATCTCCTTGTGTTGAGGGCCTTCCCACCCGGGCCGAAGTCTGGCACAGCTCGGCCCACCGCGGTACGGCGAACATGACAGGCTGTCGGCCATGTCCGAGCGGCCTGCAGACCTGTACCTCGGTGAGCTCACCGGTGCCGACCACCAGCGAACCGGGGACGTGACCGCACTCGCACTCGACGACTTCACGACGCACGGCGTGATCGTCGGCATGACCGGCTCGGGGAAGACCGGCCTCGGCATCGTGCTGCTCGAGGAGGCGCTGCGTCAGGGCGTGCCCACGCTCATCCTCGATCCCAAGGGCGACATGGGCAACCTGGCGCTGCGGTTCCCCGGCCTCACCGCTGCGGAGTTCGCCCCCTGGGTTCCGCCGGGAGCCGACCCCGCTCAGGTCGCGTCGTCGTGGAGCGACGGGCTGGCGAGCTGGTCGTTGGGCGGCGGCGACATCGCCGATCTTGCCCAGCGCAGCGCCGTGACCGTCTACACGCCCGGTTCCACCTCGGGGACGCCGATCAACCTCATGGGCTCGCTCGCACCGCCGTCCGGCGCCGACACCGAGGCGATCCGCGACGAGGTCGAGGCCTTCGTTCAGGGCCTGCTGGGCCTTGTGGGCGTGGTCTCCGATCCGCTTTCGGGGCGCGAACACGTGCTGTTGGCCAACCTCGTGGAGACCGCGTGGGCCGCCGGCGAGACCCTCGACCTCGCCACGCTGTTGCTGCGCATCCAGGACCCGCCCATGCGCAAGCTCGGCGTGATCGACGTGGAGCAGTTCTTCCCCAAGCCCGACCGGGTCGCGCTGATGATGCGGCTCAACGGACTGCTCGCCTCGCCCTCTTTCGCCGCATGGGGACAGGGTGCGCCGCTCGACATCGCCTCGATGTTGTGGGGGCCGGAGGGCCAAGCGAAGGCCGCGATCGTGTACCTGGCGCACCTCTCCGACGAGGAGCGTCAGATGGTCGTGACGCGTGTGCTGTCGAAGCTGGTCGCCTGGATGCGCTCGCAGCCGGGTTCCACCAAGCTGCGCGTGCTCGTCTACATGGACGAGGTGTTCGGCTTCGTACCGCCGACGGCCGCGCCGCCGTCGAAGAAGCCGATCCTCACCCTGTTCAAGCAGGCGCGTGCGTTCGGCGTGGGCATGGTGCTCGCCACGCAGAACCCGGTCGATCTCGACTACAAGGCGATCTCGAACGCGGGCACGTGGCTGGTCGGCCGCCTGCAGACCGAACGCGACAAGGCGCGCCTGCTCGACGGCATGAGCTCGGCCGCGGGCGCCGTGGACCTCGCCGCGACCGACTCGACCATCTCCGGCCTGGCCAAGCGCGAGTTCCTGGTGCACACGACCGGCGGCAAGCCGCCCCGCACTACCGCTGTCCGCTGGGCGCTGTCGTACCTGTGCGGGCCCCTCGCGAAGGATCAGCTCGCCCGGCTGCCCGGAACGGTCGCGCCGGCCGCATCGGTCGCGCCGGCCGCATCGGTCGCGCCAGTCGCATCGGTCGCGCCAGTCGTTCCGGCAGCGCCCGTCGTCGATGCCGCTCCCGCCTACGGCGACGACGAGAGCCCGGCCATGCCCAAGGTGGCCGACGGCGTGACCGTGCGCTTCGCCGACCCCGCATCGCCGTGGCTCGCCGCGGTCGGGGGCAACCCGCTCGGACGCCGCCTGCAGCCTGCACTCGCAGCGCGCGTCGCCATGACCTTCGACGACACCCCCGCCGACCTACGGGTGCAGGAGGAGTACGAGGCGATCATCCCGCTCGCCTCGCCCCAGCCCGGCGCGGAGGACGCCGTCGCGGTCGACTACGACGATCGCGACCTGCGCGGCGAGCCGCCGACCGGCACGGTGTTCGTGCTGCCGAACGCGCCGATCGACACGAAGCGCCTGTTCGCCGACCTGCAGTCGGGCCTGGTCGATCGGCTGGTAGCGGAGCGCACCACCACCATCTTCGCCAACCGTTCCCTCAAGCTCTACAGCAGGCCCGGCGAGACCGAGGACGCCTTCCGCGTTCGCTGCGCGACGGCGGCCGACTCCGCCGCGGACGCCGAGGCCGACAAGCTGCGGGCGCGGCTCGAGGATCGCATCGATCGCCTGCGCGACACCGTCGCCGATGCCGAGCAACGGGCGCGCCAACTCGAGGAAGAGGCGTCGTCGTCCAAGCGGTCCGAGCTGATCAGCGTGGGTGGCAGCGTGCTCGGCGCGCTGTTCGGTGGGCGCCGGAGTGCCCGCTCGATCACCTCCGCCGTCGGCCGCGCGGCCTCGGGTCGCACGCGGGCGCAGAAGGCCGACAACCGGGTGGAGACGGCGCTGGCACGCGCCGAGGCGAAATCGGGAGACCTCGCCGATCTCGAAGCACAGCTCACCGACGACCTCGCCGACATCGTCGCCCGCTGGGACGACCTCGCCGCCCAGGTCGAGCCGCTGGAGGTTCCGCTCGAGAAGTCCGACGTGTCGATCACGGCGACGGCCCTCGTATGGATTCCCACGGCGGCAACCGACTGATCGGGCCTCAGTCCTCGGGGTGGAAACAGGCGAACGCGTGCCCGGCGCCGTCGGTGACCATCGGCGGCACCGATTCGCCGCACTCGGCGGTGGCCTTCCAGCAGCGGGTGCGGAAACGGCAGCCCGACGGCGGGTCGAGGGGCGAGGGCACGTCGCCATCCAACATGATGCGCTTGCGCTGCCGCTCGAGCTTCGGGTCGGGCACGGGCACCGCCGAGAGCAGCGCCTTCGTGTACGGGTGCCGCGGCCGCTCGTAGAGATCGGTGCGCGTGGCGGTCTCGACCACCACGCCCAGGTACATCACCACGACGCGATCCGAGATGTGACGAACCACCGCCAGGTCGTGGGCGATGAACACGTACGCCAGGCCGCGCTCGTCCTGCAAGCGGTTCAACAGGTTGACGACGCCGGCCTGGATCGACACGTCGAGCGCCGAGACGGGCTCGTCGAGCACCACCACCTCGGGATCGACGGCGAGCGCTCGGGCGATGCCGACCCGCTGACGCTGACCACCCGAGAACTCGTGGGGATACCGGCTGCGGTGCTCCGGCGACAGCCCCACCGTGCGCAGCAGTTCGGCGACCTGACCCTCGCTCTCGCGCCGCTTGAGGCCCTGATGCACGAGGTACGGCTCGGCGAGGATCTCGCCGATCGTCATGCGGGGATTGAGCGATGCGTACGGATCCTGGAACACCATCTGCGCGCGCCGTCGCAGCTCCTTCGGCGGCATCTTCGCGATGTCGACGCCACCGAGGCGGACCGAACCGCTGGTCGGCGTAAGCAGACGCAACATGAGGCGGCCCAGCGTGGACTTGCCGCACCCCGACTCGCCGACGATGCCGACCGTCTCGCCGGGGTCCACCGATACCGACACGCCGCTCACGGCGTGGACGCGGCCCTGCACCCGACCGAGCAGCCCGCCGGTCACAGCGAACTCCTTCACCAGGTCGCGGGTTTCGAGCACGGGTGTCGTTTCGCTCATGTCCCAACCTCAGCGTTTCGCGCCGCGACCTCGGCCCGGCGCCAGCACGCCACCCCGTGGGTGTCGGCATCGAGTTCGGGGAGCCGATCGGCGCAGCCCGACTCCGCAGCGGCGAAGCCACACCGCGGATGGAAGGCACACCCCGACGGCGGGGCCAGCATCGAGGGCGGCTGACCGCCGATGGGTATCAACTCGTCGGACCCGTCGGCATCGACGCGGGGCAGCGATCGCAACAGCCCTTGCGTGTAGGGGTGCGATGGCGCCGCGAACACCTCGTCGATGGTGCCGCGCTCCACGACCCGGCCGGCGTACATCACCGACACGCGATCGGCGAGCCCGGCCACGACGCCGAGATCATGGGTGATGAGCAGCACCGACGAGCCGAGCTGCTCGGTGCTCGACACCAGCAACTCCAACACCTGCGCCTGCACCGTGACGTCGAGCGCCGTGGTCGGTTCGTCGGCGATCACGAGCTGCGGCTCACACGACAGCGCCATGGCGATCATCGCCCGCTGGCGCATCCCTCCCGAGAACTCGTGCGGGTACATGTCGACCCGGCGAGTGGGCTGCGGGATGCCGACCAGGCCGAGCATCTCGATCGCCCGATCCCGAGCTGCCTGCTTCGACCCACCGCGGTGCGAACGCACCATCTCGATGATCTGACGGCCCACGGTGTGCACGGGGTTCAGTGCGGTCAACGGATCCTGGAACACCATCGCGATCTCGCCGCCGCGCACCTCGCGGAGTCGATCCTCCGACGCGGCGAGCAGGTCCTCGTCGTGCCACCGGATGCACCCCTCGATCACGGTGCGCTGCTTCGGGTGCAGGCCGAGCACGGCGAGCGCCGTCACCGACTTCCCCGAGCCCGATTCGCCGACGACCGCAACGACCTCGCCCCGGTCGATGGTGAGGTCGACGCCGCGCACCGACTGCACGCGTCCGTCGTCGGTGTCGAAGCCGACGCGCAACCCCTCGATGCTGAGCAATCGCTCGCCCACGTCACACGTCCTTCACGTCGAGTGCGTCGCGCAGGCCGTCGCCCACCAACAGGAAGCCGAGCACCGAGAGCATGATCGCGGCGCCGGGAAACACGAGCAGGTACGGCGCCCGCGGGAAGTCGCTCGAGAACTCATCGATCATGCGGCCGAGCGACGGCTGAGGGAACGGCACGCCGACACCCAAGAAGCTCAGCGCAGCTTCCGACAGAATCGCGGAACCGACGCCAACCGCGATGAGCACCACGACGGGCTGGAACACGTTCGGCAGGATGTGGCGCCACATGATGCGCCGCGACGGCACGCCGAGCGCCCGTGCAGCCTCCACGTACTCCAGCTCCCGGGCCTGCAGGAAGCCGGCGCGCACGGTCCGGGCGGTCTGCAGCCAGGCGGTCAAGGCGAGCGTCAGCACGACGGCGCCCACGCCGCGGCCGAGCACCGTGATGAACGCATACGCGAGGAGGATGTAGGGGATCCCCAGCATGATGTCGACGAACCGCATGATGAACGCATCCGTCCACCGCCCGAACCATCCGGCGATCGCACCGATCGTCACGCCGATGATCGTTTCGAGGAACGTGGCGAGCAGCCCGATGAACAGGCTGAGGCGAATGCCGTGCACCACGTTCGCGAGCACGTCGCCTCCGCGCCGATCGACGCCGAAGGGATGCTGATTGGTCGGCGGTTCCAGGAAGACTCGCTTGGAGTACGTGGTCGGATCCTGCACCAGGAAGGGGCCAATGACGGCCACGAGGATGAGGAACACGACGATCCCGAGTCCGACCATCGCGAGCCGGTTTCGACGGAATCGGCGCCATGCATCCTGCGCCAGCGAGCGGCCGACGCCGGCCTGCGCGAGCGTGGCGTCCGCATCGGGAAGATCCGTGCCGAGCGACATCGAGTCGATGGTCATCTCGCCCCTCCGTTCCGGCGGATCCGCGGGTCGAGCCAGGCATAGCTGACGTCCACGATCAGGTTCGCGAGCCCGTAGACCAGCATCACCACCATCGAGAGCGCGAGCACCACCGGCAGGTCGCCCGAGGAGGCAGCGCGGGCCACCTTCGAGCCCAGCCCCGGCCAGTCGAAGACCGTCTCGGTGAGTACCGCGAATCCCACGAGCGTGCCGAAGTCGATGCCGAGGAACGTCACGACCGGGATGAGCGCGTTACGCAGGATGTGGCGCCGCGTCACCTCTCCGTCGCTCAGACCCTTGGAGCGAGCGGTCCGGACGTGGTCCATGGTCGACGCCTCCAACACGGTGGTGCGGGTGAGTCGGGCGACGATCGCCGTCGAGACCGACGCGAGGATGAGCGCCGGTTGGATCAAGAACTTGAACTGCTCGGTGCTGCCCGGAATGATCCCAAGAAACCACTTCTCCGGACCGATCCCGATCGGTGGCATGCGGAGGGCCTCGGGCCAGTTGTGCTGGAAGGCGTACACGCCCGTCACCTGCTTCAGCAGGTACGCCAGCACGAACACGGGAATGGCGCTCATCACCACCGCGGAGAGGGTCGACGCATAGTCGGCGAAGGAGTTCCGGCGCCGCGCCGACAACACACCGAACCCGACACCCACCGTGATCTCGATGGCGATCGCCCAGACGGCGAGGCGGAGGCTGTTCGGAAGCCGGTCCGCGACGACGTCGCGCACCGGTTCCTTCGTCTGGTACGACGTGCCACTCAGGGTGACCGTCTCGCCCAGCCGGCGGACGTACTGCTCGGCCACCGAGTCGTTGAGGTGGAACTTCTCGCGGATCGCGGCGACGACGGCGGGCGAGGGATTCTTGTTACCACCGCCGGCCATGAGCTCGGCGGGGTCGCCCGGCAGCGCGAAGAACAGGATGAAGAGCACCGTGAACCCGCCGAGCAGCGTGAGCACAAGCGAGGCGAGGCGACGAACGATGAAGGTGGTCATCTGCGGAACGTCAAGACGGTCGCAAGATCGTCGAACGAGCGGGGAGGTCGGGCCGGAGCCGTCCCTCCCCGCTCATCGTCGACGAATCAGCCGTTCTTGCCGACCTTCTCCCACAGGAAGATGCCGAGCGGGGGCTGCACGTAGTCGACAACGCTGTCGCGATACACGTGGTCGCCGGTGTACCAGTTGATCGGGATCGCGTTGACCGTCTCGTTGAGCAGACGCTTCTCGGCCGAGGCGTAGAGTTCGCCGCGCTTGGTGTCGTCGGTCTCCTTCTGGGCATCGGCGATGAACGACTCGAACTTCTTGTCGTCGTAGCGGCCCAGGTTGTTGCCGTCGATCGACACCGCGCCGAACAGATCGACCATGAAGTTGCCGTACGTCGGGTAGTCGGCGTACCAGCCGGAGCGGCAGATCTGGCAGGCGCCCTCCTTGGCGATCACCTTGAAGTAGTCCTCGTCGATGAGGTCGATGGTCAGGTCGATCCCGAGGGTCGCCTTCACGTTGCTCTGGATGATGGCCGCGACGTCCTTGTGGCCGCCGCCGGTGTTGATCGAGATCTTGATGTCGCCATCGATCTTGCCGCCGTCGTCCTTCCACTCCTTCAGGAGCTTCTTGGCCTCGGTCGGGTCGTACGAGCAGTACGTGCACAGGTTCGACTCGAACCCGGGGATGCCGGGGGGCGTGATGCCCGTCGAGATGAACCGGGTGCCCTCGTACACCTTGGCGTTGATCTCGTCGCGGTCGATCGCCATCGAGATGGCCGCGCGCAGCTTCACGTTCTTCTCGCCGCCGACGTTGGAGTCGTCGTGGCCGAAGTCGAAGAAGTACGTGCCCAGCATCGCCGAGTCGACCGTGTTCGGGTACTGCTCCATCGCGGGTCCGAACTGACCGGGCGGAATCGTGGCGGTGTCGCCCTGACCCGACTCGAATGCCTGGAACGATGCGGTGACTTCGCTGGTCAGGTGGAAGACGATCTTGTCGAGCTTCGCCTTCTTGTCGCCGAAGATGTTGCCCGCCCACGTGTCGTTGCGCACGAGCACCACGGTGCCGGTGTCGGGCGATTCGGCCGACTCCAGCTTGAACGGGCCGTTGCCGATGGTCGCGCCCTTGGTGCCCCAGCCGGTGGTGTTGCCAACCCGGGCGAAGTCTTCCTTGCTGATCGGCGAGAACGACGGGAACGACACGATCGCCGGGAAGTCGGCGTTCGGCGATGCCAGCGTCACCTTCAGGGTCATCGCGTCATCGTCGGCGACAATCGAGTCGAGGGTCGTCATCGAGCCGTCCAACAGCTTGTCGCCGTCCTTGACGTACGTGAGGAGGTAGCCGTACGCCGAAGCGAGTTCCTTCGAGCCGGAACGCTCCCAACCGCGCTTGAAGCTCGACGGGAGCACGGGCTCGCCGTTGGAGAACACCTGATCCTTCTTGATCGTGAAGGTGTACTCGGTGGCGTCGTCGTTGGCCTCCCACTTCTCGGCGACCAGCGGCTCGATCGTCGGGTTGCAGGTGTCGGTGAAGTCGAAGTCGGTCAGGCCGTCGAACAGCGCGGTCGTGACCTGCGACTCGTCGAGGGTCTGCACGGCGCCCGGGTCGAAGCTGGTGTTGTCGCCGGCCGAGGAGAGCTGCGCGTAGTCCTCGAGGGTGCCGCCCTCTGGGGCGTCCTCGAATTCGAGCGTGCGACACGCGTCGCTTGCCGGCGCCGTGGTCTTCGTCTCCGAATCGGTACCGGTCGACGCGTTGTCGCCGGAGTCCTTTGAGTCGCCGCACGCTCCGGCAAACAGGGCGAGTGCTGCTACGAGCGCTGCAGCGGTTGTGTTTCGGCTCTTGATTCGCATCAGGCGAGCCTCCCTTCCTCCGGATGACCGGAATCGGACGAGTGATGCGGCGACCATATCCCGCCGCCGCCGCATCGCGTCGGACCGCTCGAGTTGGGCAATGGTGCCTCGACGCTTGCCAACGGCCCCGCAGTTCGTGCGACACTCAGAAGGGCGGAGAATGCACGAAAGCCGTGTGGGCGTTGGAGGCAGTCGGTGGGATCGTTGACGGAATCACGTCGTATTGGACGTCGGAGCATGGCGGTCACGGGAGCAGCGATGTTCCTGATCGGTTCGTGGACGGCACTCGGTTCGGGTGGCGCGAGCACCGGTGATGCACCGGTCGTCGTGCAGGCCTACCGCGACTCCGACGCCAACGGAGCGCGCGACACGGCCGAGGTGGGCGTCGCCGGCGTGGCCGTTCGGGCGACCGACGCGGCGGGAGCGTCCACCGCGGCGCTCACCGACGCCGACGGCCGGGTGAGCCTCACGGTCGATGCGCTCGGAGCCGGCCCGTACCGGATCGAGATGACCGGCTGGCCCGACGGCCTCGAAGCGGGACCGCACGGCGGCGACGACGGCGGCTCGCCGTCGAGCGTCACCGTTGCGTCGGCCGGTGCCACGGTCGCCTTCTCCCTGATCGCACCCGACGAGTACTGCCAGTCCGACCCCGAACTCACCGTGTCGTGCTTCGCGTCGGGAACCCCGACCGCTGCCGGACTCCCGAGCACCGTCGCCTTCCCGTACGACGCCGGCGCAACCGAGACGTCGGCGCACGGTTCGGGCGGGCCGGCCGGGTGGAACGCTCCGGCGGCGTCGCCGGTGACCACGCGGGGCGACACCGGCTCGGTCTACGGCGCCGCGTGGCACCCCCGTTCTTCCAGCCTGTACCTGGGCGCCTACGCCAAGCGGTACGTGCCGTTCGGCCCGGGCGGGTCGGGCGCCATCTACGTGGAGCGCGCCGGCGCCGTCGAGGTCTTCTACACCACCGGCTCGGCCGCCAACCGTGCGCCGGCCGGCGGCGACTGGTTCAAGGACCCGTGGGTCGACGAGGTCGGCAAGGTCGCCTGGGGCGACATCGATGTGGCCGGCAACCGGCTGTTCGCGATCAACCTGGAGTCGCGCGAACTGTTCATCTTCGCGATCGACGCGGCGACCGGCGATCGCGTCGGCGAGCCGACCCGCATCGCCGTTCCGTCGATCGCTGCGAACGCCGCCGACTCGCGCCCGTTCGCGTTGGGCGTTCGTGATGGCACGGTGTACGTGGGCGGGGTGGATTCGGCGCAGTCGGGCGGCACGCCGCGGGCGTGGGTGCAGGCCTTCGACCCCGCGACCTCGACCTTCTCCGTGGCGATGGCACCGTTCTCGCTCGGCTTCGATCGGGGCTGCAACTACGTGTGGGTCGCGGCGATCCGCCCGCAGCGCTGCTCCGAGCTCGACGTCTCCAACAACTGGCGGGCGTGGGGAACGCCGCCATCGTCCACCGATTCGCCGAACTTCTCGGGCCTGCTCGACGTGAACTCGGTCAACCGCCACCAGGTGAACCCGCAGCCCATGTTCAGCGACATCGAGTTCGCCGATGACGGCGACATGATCCTCGGCTTCCGCGACCGCTTCGGCGACCAGAGCGGACGATTCGTTCCCGGCGGCACCACGCCGAACCCGGTCAACCCGGCCTGGGGCGACGTCCCCGTGATCGTCACGATGTATGCCTTCGGCGACACGCTGCGCACCGATCGCACGGCCGCCGGCTGGCAACTCGAAACGAACGGCACGTCGGGCGGGGTGACGGGCACCGCCGGCAACGGTCAGGGGCCCGGGGGCGGCGAGTTCTACGACGGTGACAGCGCGCTGTTCCCGAGCAGCCCGTTCGGCATTCCGTCGACGGAGGGCCACGACGAGGTGACCTCCGGCGGTCTCTTCCGTGCACCCGGCACGGGCGAAGTGGCGAGCACCGCCTACGACGTGTTCGGCAAGTGGGAGCACGTCGGCGTCAAGTGGCTCAGCGACTCGGGCTCGGATGCCCCGAACGGAGCGAACAGCACCGATCTGGCCTCACGCGCCTACGGCGTGTTCGAGGCGGCCGGGCGGGATCGCCCCTTCGGCAAGGCGAACGGGCTCGGCGACATCGAGGGGTTGTGCGACATGGCGCCCATCGAGATCGGCAACCTCGTGTGGTTCGATGCCGACCGCGACGGCATCCAGGATCCCGATGAGGCGCCGATCCCCGGCGCAACCGTCACGCTGCTCGACGACTCGGGTGCCGCGATCGCCGGCGCCGTGACCGATGCCTCGGGGCGCTACTGGTTCGTCGGCGAGGACGCACCCAACGTCCCGGCGACCCCCGACACGTCGTGGGGGCTCGTGCCCGGCGGGCTCCGGCCCGACACGGCGTACCGCGTGGCGGTCGATGTGTCGACGGCGGATCTCGCGGGCGTGCCCGGCGTCGCGGCGACCGACCTGACTCCCACCGTCGCCGACGCGGGTGGCGACCCGAACGACACCGTCGACAGCGACGGCGTGCCCGACGCCGGCGGGGTGAGCGCGCCCGCGCTGACCCGCGGGCCGGGCCAGCACCGCCACGACATCGACTTCGGCTTCTTCGCCGAACCGGCGGCCACCACGACGACGGCCGCGCCGACCACCACGTCGGCCGCGACCACGACCGCAGTGCCGACGACGCGGGGCCCCGAGGTCTCCGCCGTCACCACGATCGTGACCACCACGGCCAAGTCCTCGGGCGGGTCATCAACCGGCCGCCTGGCGACCACCGGCGGCTCGTCCACCGAGACCGTGCTGTGGGGTCTCCTGCTCACCGCGGCCGGGGCGCTGCTGCTGGCCGCGTCGTGGGTGGGCACCCGCTCGCTCGCGACCGTTGCGCACCACGACGACAACGAACGCACCACGCGCTGAGGACCGTCCGGCGGACCTCAGCGCAGCACGGCGTCGACGAATCGTTCGGCGGCGCCGTGCGCGGTGGCGGTGAAGATCGACGGTTCGATCAGTTCGAGTTCGAGGATCGCGAAGCCGCCGTCGGCCCGCTCGACCAGGTCGACGCGCACGTAGTCGGGGGTGGACCCGGCGAAGGGATCGAGCGCAACGAGCGCTTCGAGCACCTGTTCACCGACGGCGAGCTGTTCCGGCACGGGCTCCACCGCGGTGATGTGTTCCTCGGCGAACAGCGCTCGCGTCGGTGCTGCGTCGGGCCGCAGCAGCGGACCTTTGCGGATTGCGTGGGAGAGCGCTCCGCCGAAGTAGAGCAACGCGGTCTCGCCGTCGCGATCGACGGTGGGCTCATACGGCTGCACCATCGCGGTGCGCCCGCCGCCGACAAGGCGCCGGACGTGCGCCTCGGCCTGCTCGCGCTGTGCCCACCGGTACCGCGCCGTGTCGCGGGATCCGGCCGACACGGTCGGCTTCACGACGATCTCTCCCTCCGGCACGCCCGCGGGAATCGACGCCGAATCTCCGGGGCCGACGAACCAGCTGGGCACCACGGGGAGCCCCGCCGCACCGAGCGCCGCGAGGTAGCGCTTGTCGCAATTCCAGGCGACGACCGACGCCGGGTTGACCAGGCGACTCACCGACGCGACGTGGTCGGTCCACGCCAGGAACTCCTCGAGGCGCTGCGTGTAGTCCCAGGTCGATCGGATGACGACCCGCTCGAAGGTCGACCAGTCGGTCGAGGCATCGTCCCAGTCGACCGCGACGGCCTCGATCCCCGCGTCGCGGGCGGCGCGCAGCAGGGGCGGGAGATCCTCGTCGACGTCACGGGCGACCGCGGCGGTCGCAAGCGCAATGGGAGCTGACATTCGGGCAACGCTACCGTTCACCGATGCCCGCGACGGAGGAGGCGACGTGCTGAAGTTCCACTGGTTCCTGCCCACCGGAGGCGACGGCCGCGAGGTGTCGCCGGGCGCGGGCGACCAGGTGCGCGAGCCGACCCTGTCGTATCTGTCGCAGGTCGCCCGAGCCGCCGAGGCCGTCGGGTTCGATGCCGTCCTCACCCCGTGCGGCACCGGGTGCGAGGACTCCTGGATCACCACCGCCATGCTCGCGGCGCAGACCACCCGGCTTCGTTTCCTCGTGGCGATGCGCCCGGGGCTGATCACGCCGACCCAGGCGGCGCAGATGGCCTCCACGTTCCAGCGCCTGTCGGGCGGTCGCGTACTGGTCAACATCGTGACCGGCGCCGAGCCCGCCGAGCTCGCTCGCTTCGGCGACTACGCCGACAAGTCGACCCGCTACGCACGGACCGGCGAGTTCATGGCGGCGATGCGGGGCGCGTGGGCTGCGGCGCCGTTCGATTTCGAGGGCGAGCACTACCGCCTGGAAGGCGCTGCGACGCGCGCCACGCCCGACCCGATTCCCGAGCTGTACTTCGGCGGCGCATCGGCCGACGCCGAGCGAGTCGCCGCGGAACAGGCCGACGTGTACCTCGCGTGGGGCGAGCCACTCGACATGGTGGCCCCGCGCGCCGAGCGGATGCGCGCGCTGGCCGAGGCCGCCGGTCGACGGCTTCGGCTCGGGATCCGGTTCCACGTGATCGCCCGGCCGACCGCCGACGAGGCGTGGGCCGAGGCCGCCCGCCTGCTGGCCGGGCTCGACCCGGCAGCGATCGCGGCGGCCCAGGCCGAGTTCGATGCGACGCAGTCGGAGGGGCAGGCGCGCATGGCGTCGCTGCACCGGGGTCTGGGCACGAGCGATCTGCGCGACCCCCGCGCCTTCGAGCTCACGCCGAACCTGTGGGCCGGCATCGGCCTGGTGCGCGGCGGGGCGGGCACGGCACTCGTCGGCAGCTATGTCGAGGTGGCGGACCGGATCGCGGAGTACGCCGAGCTCGGGTTCGAGGAGTTCATCCTGTCGGGTTACCCGCACCTGGAGGCGGCCTGGTGGGTCGGCGAGGGCGTGCTCGGCGAGCTGGTCGCGCGCGGGCTCGCCGGGCGTCCCGGCGCGGACGCCGCTGAGCGAACGGTGTTCCAGTTCCGATGAGCGACCTCCGTCGGCTGCGCATAGGCCTGCTGGTGTGCGGGCACGTGCACCCCGACGCGCTCGACCTGGGCGGTGACTATCCCGAGCTGTTCGGCGCACTGTTCGCACCGCTCGGCGCCGAGATCGTTCCGTTCGACCTCCTCGCCGGCGAGGGCCCGAGCGGTCGGGCCGAGCTCGACGCTATCGACCTGTGGATGACCTCGCCCGCCCGGGCCTCGGTGACCGACGACGACGCCTGGATCCGCGATGCCGAGGCGCTCGTGCGCCGCCTCGTCGCGCAGGGTCGGCCCTTCGCCGGCATCTGCTTCGGCCATCAGCTGCTCGCCACCGCCCTCGGCGGTCGGGTCGAACGGGCCGCGGCCGGGTGGGGCGTCGGCGCCCACACCTACGACGTCGTCGCACCGCAGCCGTGGATGGACGGCGGGGAACCCTTCACGCTCATCGCCTCGCACGAGGATCAGGTGGTCGAGCTCCCGCCGGGAGCGACGCTGCTTGCGACGTCGAGCCACTGCCCTGTTGCCATGTTCGCCGTGGGCGATCGAGCGATCGGCCTCCAACCGCATCCCGAGTTCACCGCCGCACTCTCACGCCGTCTCACCGGCATGCGGCGCGACCTCATCGGCGAGCAGCGGTCGGACGTTGCGCTCGCATCGCTCACCACGCCGCTCGATCGCGAGCGGGTGGCGGGGTGGCTCGTGCGCTTCGCAGCCGAACGGACGCGGCAATGAGCGACCGCCGGCTGCTCGTGGGAGCCGAGGGGACGCACCAGGGCGAGCTCCGGCCCGCCGATTGGGTGGCGCTCGGTACGGTCGCACTCACCTGGGGAGCGTCGTTCCTGTTCATCGCGATCGGCCTCGACGCGTTCCACCCGGCTGTCATCGGGTTCGGACGCATCGCGCTCGGCGCCCTGACGCTCGCGTTCGTGCCGTCGGCCCGCCGCCCCGCCGAGCCGATCCGACGGGCCGACCTGGCGCGCCTCGGCCTGCTCGCCGTCACCTGGATGGCGGTGCCGCTACTGCTGTTCCCCTTCGCCGAGCGTTCGATCTCCTCGGCGCTCGCCGGGATGCTGAACGGTGGCATGCCGATCATGACCGCGGTGGTCGCCGTGTTGTTGGGGCTGCGCCGGCCGAAGGGAGTGCAGATCACCGGGCTCGCCGTCGGGTTCGTCGGCGTGGTGCTGATCTCGCTCCCGGCGCTGTCGATCGGCGGCGACGACGCACTGGGCGTCGGACTCATCATGATCGCCCTGGTCTGTTACGCGGTCTCGGCGAACCTCGCTGTGCCGCTGCAGCAGCGCTACGGCGGGCCGGCCCTCATGCTGCGCGTCGAGGCGATCGGTGCCGTGCTGACCGCGCCGTTCGCCATCGCCGGGCTGGGCGAATCGACCTTTCGCTGGTCGTCGATGCTGGCCGTGCTGGCGCTCGGCGTGGCCGGGACCGGCGCCGCGTTCGCGGTGATGGCGGCGGTGCTCGGCCGGGTCGGAGCGACCCGAGGGTCGATGGTGACGTACCTGATGCCGCCGGTGTCGATCGCGCTCGGCGTCGCCGTGCGCGGCGACCATCTCGACGCCGTCAGCGTGGTCGGCTCGGCCATCGTGCTCGTGGGCGCCTGGCTCCTCGGTCGCGGCGGCTGACCGGGGCTGACCGGTCGCTCATCGCCGCTCCGCGCGCCGCTGTCGTGTGAGCGCCACCGCGGCGACGACGGCGAGTCCCAGAGCGCCGGCAACCACGGCGACCAGCACGCCGAGTGCAAGGTCGACCCGCCGCTCGCCGCCGATGATCGTGTCGAGCACCGACGAGGTCGCCCGCCCGAGCGGTCCGCTCCAGCGATACGGCGCCCGCAGCCCGCGGCCGAGGAACCCGCCGACCGCGGCCACGCGACCCGTCGCGAACGCGAGTGCGCCCACGACGACCGCTGCCACGAGCCCGTCGGCACCGATCGCGCCCACCGCACGGCGGGCACGGTTGCGGCGCGCCGCGGCCCCGTCGGCCAGATCCCACGCCGGTTCGACGCCGGTGGCCTCGCCCGCAGTCGTGGCGTCGCAGGGCGGCCGAGGCTCGGCCTCGGCCTCGGCGGCGGCGATCCGCGTTGCGATGCGCCCGATGACCTCGGCCCGGTTGCGGCGGTAGTCGACGTGGTCGAACCACGGCTGGCCGTACGCCGCGACGCTCGCGCTGTCGCAGCGGCGCAGCGCCGCGGGGATGGGCCCGTTGGGAACGGGGTCCCACCATGCCCACAGATCGAGCCAGCGGGGTGCATCGCAGCGGTCGAGCACCCGCCGGGCCCGCGTCGGGTCGGCCAGCACCCGGCTGTCGTTCCACGCGGTCGCGAGGCCGAGGGCGGTCAACGCGACGACGATCGCCCACGCCCAGGCCGAGGTCGCAACGCCGTAGGCCCAGCGCGTCATCAGCAGGGCCAACGATGCGAGCGCCACGACACCGAGCGAGGTGGCGACACGGCGTGCGACGGAGCGGTCGGCGCCCTGGGCCTCCAGCACCGAGATCGGAACGAGCGCCGCGCCGATCGAGACGACCGACACGGGGCGGCCCGTCGCACCCGGCGCGGGGTGTGTCGCCAGCAGCCGGTGCACCAGGGCGGCGCCTTGGGAGTGCGCGACCACCACGAGCGGGACGCTCGGGTCGAGGTCGCGGTCGAGGTTGCGCCACGCGTCGCCGATCGCGGTGAGCATCGCGTCTTCTCGTTCGGGGCTCGACACCAACGCGTAGCTGTCGCCGATCGAGAGGGCGATCGTGCGCTGTAGTCGCCGCAGGCGGTCGAGTCCGGGCAGCGGAAGGAGCGACAGCAGCGACAGTGCCAGCATGCCGACCGACGCGAACGCGGCCGCGGGTACGAGCACGGCGACCGTGGCGAGACCGACGGGCAGCAGCCATCGGCGCAGTTCGGGCCGGGCATAGCGCCGCAGGAGGCGCACGATGAAGAAGAACACGAACCAGGGGCCGATGCCGGCGAGCCACGAGGCGACGTCGCGGGGTCCGGGCGGCTCGAACGCATCGGCCCAGTACGCCTCGCGCACCAGCCAGTCGTGATGATCGCCCGGGTCACCAGGGCCGGTCGACACGACCAGGCGCGCCGCGGCGGTCGGCTGCTGCGAGCGTTCGACCTGCACGTCGTGGCGGGTTCGCAGGTGGTCGACCAACGGGTCGACGAACTCGTCGACGGTCGCGCCGCGCGCCTGCGAACCGATGCCGTGCACCACCAGGACCGCAGCGGTCGGTCCCGTCACGCGATCGCCCCTACGCGACCGTCACGTCGGGGTGTGCGGCGGTGTACTCGGCGAGCTTCTCGTCGGCTCGCTCTCCGAAGAGGATCTCGCAGACCTCGCGTAGGCCCGCCGGGTCGAGGTCTTCGTCGCGCACGACCTGTTCGATCTTGGAGCGGCGCCGCATGAAATCGTCGAGGCGCGTCACCATCTCGGTCGTGGCCGCCATGTGCAGCTCGACCCGCAGGTAGTCGGTGCCGCCCAGGATGTCCTCGGCCATCGACGGATCGGAGCGGATCGCTTCGAGCATGGCGAAGGCGCGGCGGCCGTAGCGCCGCCACAGCCGGTCGGAGAGCGGCTCCAGGTCGGGTCGCTCGCGGTAGTCGTCGAGGTGCATGAGTCGAGCCTGGCGGTAGAACTCGGCTCGGGTCTCGGGTGCCGGCTCGCCGTACCACCCGGCGTTGTCGGCCTCGAGGGGCAGGCCGAGCGCCTCGACGGCATCGCCCACCTCTTCGCCCACGTTCAGGCAGTCGGTCAGCTTCCCGCCGAACACGGTGATGGCGCGGCGGTCGCGGTCGACCTCGATGTGGTGCTTGCGGCTGAGGGCCGTCCAGTCGACGTCGTCGCGGCGCCCGCCCTTGGCCGATACCACCAGCGGTCGCACGCCGCACCGCTCGGCGATGATGTCGGCGGTGGTGAGCGGCGCGTCGAGGTCGAGACGAGCGTTGATCTGCTCGAGCAGGAACGTCCGGTCGTCGTCGGTCACCTCGGTGAACGGGTCGTCGACCCGCGTGTCGGTCGTGCCGATCACCGACCGCATGCCCATGGGGATCACATAGAAGAGGCGTTGCGTGTCGTCGAAGAACGCGAGCACCCGCTCGTGATCGGTGGTGGTGAGCCGGGGCACCACCAGGTGGATGCCCTTCGAGTACACGACGCGGTGCTTGGTGGTGACCGACCAGCCCTTGTTGAGCCCGTCGACGAACGGTCCGGCGGCGTTCACGAGGATGCGCGACTGGCACAGCAGTTCCTCGCCGGTTTCGAGGTCGCGCACGGTGATGCGCCACATCCCCCGATGCCGGTCGGCCGACACGACCTCCACGTAGTTGGCCGCGGTAGCTCCGGCCTCGAACGCGGAGCGCACGAACGAGAACACGAACCGGGCGTCGTTGTCCTTGATGTAGGCGTCGCGGTACTCGATGCCGCCGACCACACCCTTGGTCGAGATCGCGGGCTCGGTCGCCTCGACCGCAGCGGTGTCGAGCAGCCGGGGGCGGCGGGTCCGGAACGAGCCGATCGCCCAGTAGGCGGCGGCGCCGAGCGCCGAGAACTGGGGTGAGTACGGCGACGACTCGTCGAGCGCGGCCAGGAACGAGAGCTCCTTCACGTTGTCGGGGTACGCCTTCATCAGGCGGTTGCGCGACTGGCACAGCTTGCGAACGAGCAGCAGCTCGTAGTGCTCCAGGTACTTGAATCCGCCCCACACCAGGTTCGACGACGCCTGGCTGGTGAACGACCCGAAGTCGGAGCGGTCGACCATGGCCACGGTGGCGCCACGGCCCGACAGCGCCGCACTCACCACGGCGCCGTTGATCCCCCCGCCGACCACGAAGACGTCGAAGTACCCGCCGCGGAGGCGATCGATGTTGGCAGATCGAAGTGTCACGGCTCCGACGGTAGCGGGGGGCGGTGTCCCGGTTCGACGTAACGGAACGTCAGGCACACTCGCTCGCCGACCGCGCCGTGCTCGCGAGGTACCCGGTGCAGCCACGCCGACTGCGTCGCATCCGCCATGACCAACAGGTCGCCGTGGTGGAGCCACAGGTCGCAGCGGGCCGAACGGTCGTCGCGCCGTCGCAGCTGGAAGCGTCGCGACGCGCCGAGGCTGACCGACACGATGAGTGGGCGGGCGCCGAGCTCGGCCTCGTCGTCGGCATGCCAGTCGACACCGTCGGTGCCGTCGCGATAGCGGTTGATGAGCGCCGCGTTGAAGCGGTCGATCGGCCGCCCGAGCGCCGCGGCCGCATCGCGCCTCGCGTCGCCCGCGAGGCGAGCGACCGCCGGGGTCCACGCCACCGGGTCGAGCGCCAGGCCCGAGTAGGCGTACGCGGCGTCGGGGTCGCCCATCCAGCATTCGAGGCGCGGCACCGCGATGCGGCGGCCGAACATCGTCAAGTGGTGCTGGCGCCACGGCACCTCCGCGAGCAGGTCCGCGAGCGCCGCGTCGGCAACGTCGGGGGCGAGCGCGCCCCGGTGCACCACCGCGGTCAGGTCGGGCCCGACCAGCGGGACGATCGCCTCGTCGTGCGCATCGAACAGGCTGGGCTGCACGACGCCGAACCTACCGACCGCGGGAATATTCGCGAAACGATGCAAGCGAACGGGGTGCGTCGACGTCTGTACGGGTGATGACTGATTCCGGCGCGATCATCGACACCATGAACGCACGACGGCAGCTGCCGATCGATCCGGTGCTCGAGCTCGTTGATGCGGACGCGACGGAGGGCGACGGGGTCATCGCCACACCCACCGAACCCGTACCGACCTTCGAGGCGATCTACGCCCGCCGGTATCGGGAGCTCGTGCAGTTCGCGTTTCTCCTCACGGGCGATCGTGGTGCCGCCGAGGACATCGTGCAGGACGCGTTCGTCGGGCTGCATCGCCGGTGGAGGTCGGTGAGCGATCCGCTCCCCTATCTGCGCCGCTCGGTCGCGAACGGCGCCGCGACTCTGCACCGCCGCCGGGGTCGCGACCGCGACAGGCCCGCGCCCCCGGTGTCGCCGTCCGAGCTGGGCGCCGCCGAGCTCTCCGACGCGATTTCGGCGCTCCCCCACCGACAACGCGCGGCGATCGTGCTGCGCTTCCACCTCGACCTTGCCGACCGCGATAGCGCCGAGATCCTCGGCGTCGCGCCCGGCACGGTTCCCTCCCTCATCCACCGAGCACTCTGCGACCTCAGAAAGGTGATCCAACCATGAGCGCGACACCTCCGAACGACCACGATCCCGTCGCCGACGCCGTCGCGACGCACCTCGGCGAGCTGGGCTCGTCGATCGACGCCACGCCGCGTTGGAACGACCTCGCGGACCGCGTCGAGTCGTCGCGCACGCGGCGACGCACGCAGCTCGTCGCCGGATCGGTCGTGCTCGCCGCGGTCGCCGGGGCCGCCGGGTTCGGCATCGGCCACACCAGCGGCGGCGGCTCGCTCACCTTGGCGAGCGAACGCAAGGCGGAGCGAACGAGCGAGCGCGCCGAGGCGCGTGAACGTGCGCCCGAGACGACGATCGCGCCGATGGCCGGGGCGATGTCGCCCTACGGAGGGTCGCCCGAGATGGAGGTCATCGTGAAGCGATCGAACGCCGCAGGGGTCCGGATCATCGCCGCGTCCACCTCCGGCACGTTCATGGCGGACCCGATGGAACAGTCCGGCGTGGCGCTCGTGATGCCCGCGCAGTGCCAGGGAACCGGCCTGGTCACCCTCGGCCTGTCGAGCGATGACGCCGTGGCAATCGGCGGGGTCTCGCGTTTCGGCGGCACGGAGCCGCTCGTGTCCGTCGACATGGCCGACGGAGTCGGAGGCCGCTTCGTGGTGGTGACGGTCGACCATGCCGACGGGACGGTCGCGGTGGAGTTTCCCGACGGCTCGGGCGACTCGATGGAGGCGACGAACGGGTTTGCCGTGTTTGCCGTCGGCGTCCCGCTGAGCGCATCTGCGGAGCTTGCCGCCTTCCGCGATGTGAAGGTCACGGTGGCGGGTTCCCCGGTGCCGGTCCGCCAGACGAACCTGTACGCGCTCAACGGGGCAGACGCCGGGCTCAGCGAGGGGAACATCGTGCCGGACTGCTCACCGAGCCTTCCGCAGCCCGGTGAGCAGCCGGCCGATCCGGCCGGGGCCGAAGCCGAGATCAGGGCCACGATGCAGTCGGTGTATTCGAGTTCCGATCCCGCCGTGCGCACGGCCGGGGTCGACGATCCCGCCGGCATCGCCGAGGCCTTGGAGCGGGTCAAGGGCGGCGCGTTCGCCGGGGCGATCGACCGGACGACCGCGACCATCTCAGAGCTGGTGTTCACCGACCCGACCACGGCGGTCTTCGAGTACTCGCTCACGGTCCCCGTCGAGGTCGGCGCAGACCCGACGCTGCTCGCCGGGCGGTTCGGCAAGGCGGTCCTGCAGGACGGTTCGTGGCGGATCACCCGTGCCACGGTGTGCGCGGACATGGCGATGGGCGGCGGATACTGCGACGGCATGTCGTCGCCCGACGGCCCTTCGCCGACGACCACCGCTGTCGCCGTTCCGTAGGGACCATCCCGTGGCGGGTCAGTTGACGTTCATGCGTGACTGCCGCCGCGCCGACACCGCCAGGAACAGGGCGGTGAGCACGGCGGCGCCGGCCATCGCCGAGCGCGGGCCGTAGTAGGCCGTGGTCATCTCACGGTCGACCGACCATGCGAGGATCGACACCGCGTGGCTGTGCACCGCCAACGCACCGAGACCACTGCCGCCACGTGCGACGAACTGCTCGAGGATCAGCAGGTAGGCGATCCCCCAGATGAGCGAACGTTGCGTCACCTGGCCGAGCAGCACGAAGAAGGCCGAGTACCCGAGGGCCGCCACGACCGTGGCGAGCGCCGCGCCCGTGAACAGGTCGCCGGTGGGCGAGACCACGAGCCCGGCGGCAACGGTCGGCACCACGGCGAGCGGCACCACCAGCGTGAGGGTCACGGCGAAGGCGGTCACGGTCAGCATCCACCGCCTGATCGGCCGAAGCCACAGGTACACGTAGGTGCCGTCCTCGATCGGGTCGCCGAGCGATGCGGTGCCGAAGACGAGCGCGGCGAGCGGCACCACGAGCGACAGGCCGAACACGTCGACGAACCCGGCCGCCGCCCATTCGGGAGACCGCAGCCCGCGGCTCGACAGCAGCGATGCGGCAACCAGTTGGAACGCCGCGACGCCGACAAAACCGGCGAGGCGGGCCTTGGTCGAGACGGTGCGCAGCAGCGTGACGTACAGGGTGGTGAACTTCATCGCACACCTCCGGGACCGGGGGCGCCGACGAGGTAGCGGAACACGCTCTCGAGGTCGTCGTCGAGCGGGGCGACCTCCACGAGCGTGGCGTCCAGGTCGGCGGCCGCCCGGGCGATCGTCGTGCGGAATCGGCCGACGTCGATCACCTCGGTCTCGATCGAGTCGGGGCCGGTCACCCGCACCCCCTCGGCGATCTCCGACCCGATGAGCGCCGCGGCCAGCGCGGCGGGGCGGTCGGTGCGCACACGGATCTGGTGGGGCCGATCATCCATGAGGTCGCGGATCGCTCGGAAGTCGCCCTCGGCTGCGAGCCGTCCCTGCGCCACCACGAGCACCCTCGAGCCGAACCGTTCGACCTCGTCGAGCACGTGCGAGCTCACGATCACGGTGCGACCCTCGTCGCCCAGGCTGTGGAAGAGGTCGATGAGGCGAACGCGCTGGCGCGGGTCGAGCCCGTTGAGCGGCTCGTCCGCGATGATGATCGACGGGCCGTTCACGAGCGCCTGCGCCAGTTTCACGCGCTGACGCATGCCCTTCGAGTACCGCTCGACCGACCGGCGGTCGTCGGGATCCATCTCGACCGAAGCGAGTGCGGCGCGGGTCGCGGCGTCGGGGTCGTGCACGCCGTGGAGCACCGCGGCGAGCCGCACGAAGTCGAAGGCGCGCATGTGGGGGAACGTGCCCTCCTGCTGTGGCACCAGGCCCACGTGTCGCAACACCGAGGGGTCCTTGCGGGGGTCGCGGCCGAACAGCCGCACCGTGCCGAGGTCGGGGCCGGTGAGCCCACAGATCGTGCGCAACAGCGTGGACTTGCCGGCGCCGTTGGGGCCGAGCATCGCGGTGACCCCGGGCCCGATGTCGAAGGTCACGTCGGAGACGGCGACCACGCCCTTGAACCACTTCGAGACCCCGCGCACCGACACCGGCATGCTCTCGGTCGGCTCGGTCATGATCGGCTCGGCCGCCGCGCTCACTTGGTCACCTCGACCCGGCTGTAGCGGTTCCCGATCACCGCGAGCGCCACAAGGATCCAGCCGGCGAACGCGGCGTACACGGTGGGCGTCGACATGGTGGTGAACCCGCCGTAGTAGATCTGTGTCGGCTGACCGAACACCCGGTAGGCGAACTCGATGGGCAGCAGCAACAGGTTGACCATGCCCCATTCGACGGGGGCGCGGGCCTCGTCGACGAGGTATTGCACGAGGGCGCCGGTGCCCATCACGAGAATCACGAACGTTGCCGACGCTGCGGCCCGGCGCGACGTGATCGACGCGAGCGCCGCCGAGATCAGCGTGTAGAAGAGCCCGATGCCGACGCCGGCGAGGATGACTCGGCCGAGGGTGAGCATCCAGTCGGTGAACCCGACGGGGCCGTAGCCCTGGGTGGAGTAGCCGATGAGCAGCAGCAGCGACGGTCCGAGGGTGACGGTCAGCAGGATCATGCTGACGGCGATGAGCTTGGCACCCAGATACGACCACCGGCTGAGCGGCGAGGCGAGGTACAGGCCGAGCATGCCGGTGCGGCGGTCGGTGCAGAGCACCTCGGGCGCCACGAACGCTGCGAACAGCGCGATCGCTGCGGTGATCGTGAAGTAGCTCGACGGGTAGTCCTTGATGAGCTGGTTGACGATGCCCCGGGGGATCGGCTCGCCCGCGGGCCCGAAGCCGACGGAGTTGGTTCGCTCCTCGAGCCGGTTGCTCAGCACGACCACGCCGACGTATACGAGGTGGGGCACGTACGAGATGAAGATCGTGAGGATCGGCATCACCTTGAATCGGAACGCCCGGTGCACGCCGAGCGCACGCTGCACCGTCGAGACGACCACGCTGCGCATGGCGCTCGCGACGCCCCCGCGTTGGCCCTCGTACCGGCGGTACCCGCGATCGAGGATGCGGGTCGCTGCCGACGCGGCGGCGGGTGCTGCCGAGGGAAGGTCGCTCATTGCACCTCCAGGAACACGTCTTCGAGCGACACGGTTCGGTTCTGGAGCCGGCGCAGCGGGATCCCCAGGTCGGCGACCGCGTCGCGACAGATTCGATGCAGATCGATCGGGGCGGCCGACCCGCCCGTGGGCGGGGTCACGATGAGCCGGTTTCCGTCGAGCACCACCTCGGCGCCGCGGCGGGTCAGGTCGGCGGCGAGCTCACCGACGCCGGAGTCGACGTCGATGGTGACGCCGCGGCCGACGCCGCGGAGCTCGTCGATCGAACCGGTCGCCCGCACGGTGCCGTCCGCGAGGATGACGACGTCGCGGCAGGTCCGCTCAACCTCGTCGAGCAGGTGCGACGACAACAACACGCTCATGCCGAAGTCGGACGAGAGCCGGCGGATGAGGTCGAGCATGGTCTCGCGTTGGGTCGGGTCGAGCCCGTCGGTCGGCTCGTCGAGCAGCACCAGATCGGGGTCGTGTGCGATGGCCATGGCGAGCTTCACGCGCTGGCGTTGGCCGGTCGACAGCGTGCCGATCGGCCGGTTGCGCTCCTCCCCCATCCCCACGAACCAGAGTGCGTCCGAGGCACGCGCCGTCGCCTCCGACACGGGCAGCCCGTGCACCTCGGCGAGGTGCTGCACGAAGTCGTTGGCCGGCAGGTCGGGCGGCAGGTTGTGGTGTTCGGGGGCGTACCCGATGCGGGCGCGCACCTCGGCGCCGCCCGAGCGCGGGTCGCGGCCCAGCACTTCAAGTCGGCCGCCATCGGCGCGGTGCAGGCCGAGCAGCAGTCCGAGCAGCGTGGTCTTTCCGGCGCCGTTCGCGCCGAGCAGGCCGGTCACGCCGGGGAGCACGTCGAAGGTGGCACGGTCGAGCACGAGGTTGGTCCCGTAGCGCTTGACCACGTCGACCGCGGAGATGATCGGCGAGGGCACGGCGAGACTCTGGCACAAACGGCCAGCCGCTCCGCGGCACGCCCGGTGAAGCGCTCTCAGGTGGGCGCGGCGGTACGGTGGCGGCGTGGACTCCGCCGAGACCCCCGACGTGAGCGAGACGAGCGAGCTGCCCGCCGACGACATCGCCGACGACCCCGCCGACGACCCCGCCGACGCGCCGACGATCGAGCCGATCGTGCCGTCGCGCCGGGTCGATCGGTTCCGCACGTCGACGTTGCCGGGGGCGATCCTCAACGGCATCGCGCTGGGCCTGCGCGAGGTGTTGGAGCCGCCCAAACGCGAGGACGCTCCGCTCATCGCCGAGGCGCCCGGCGATCCGCCCGACCCGCGCCACGTCGAGACGAACCTCGACCCCGACGACCCAGCGGCGTCGTCGGTGACGGTGCGCCCGTGGCTCGCGGAGCACGATCCGCCGACGTGAGACCGGCGGGCGCCGATACCGTGAGCGCACGAGGTCCGGCACCGAACGGACCCGGTTCTTGGAGGTGGGCGTGTCCCATACGCCGCTCGATCCGTCGTCGCACGAGGCGGTCAACCACTACATCGGCCAGGCCGCCGACATCATCGACCTGTCCGACGAGGTCCGCCGCTCGCTGAGCACGCCGTCGCGGGAGCTGGCTGTGCAGGTGCCGGTGCGTCTCGACAACGGCGAGCTGCAGATCCTGCACGGGTTCCGGGTGCAACACAACGACTCGCGGGGGCCGTACAAGGGCGGGATCCGCTACCACCCGAGCGTCGATCTCAACGAGGTGCGGGCGCTCGCGTCGCTCATGACGTGGAAGACGGCGCTGGTCGATCTGCCCTTCGGCGGGGCCAAGGGCGGGATCGAGGTCGACCCGACCGTCATGAGCGTGTACGAGGTCGAGCGGATGACGCGCCGCTTCACGCTGATGGTCGCCGATCAGCTCGGGCCGTACCGCGACATTCCCGCGCCCGATGTCAACACCGACGCGCAGGTGATGGCGTGGATCATGGACGAGTTCTCCGACATCAACGGGTACAGCCCGGCGGTGGTGACGGGGAAGCCGCTCGCGCTCGGCGGCGCGCCCGGACGCGAGTCGGCCACGGGGCTCGGCTGCGTGTTCGTGCTCGAGGCCTTCCTCGAGGCGAACCACCTGGACTTGATCGGCAAGCGGGTCGTCATCCAGGGCTTCGGCAACGTCGGCCGCCACATGGCGTGGGAGCTGTTCCGGCGCGGCGCGAAGGTGACCGGCGTGTCCGATGTGTCGGGCGGCGTGTTCAACCCGGGCGGGCTCGACATTCCGCAGCTGTCGGATCATGTGCGCAGCGGCAAGCTGCTCGACACCGCGGATGAGGGCGACCACGTCACCAACGACCAGTTACTCGGGCTCGGGTGCGACATCCTTGCGCCCGCCGCGCTCGGCGAGGTCATCACCGGAGCGAACGCGGCGTCGATCAACGCGCGGGTGGTGCTGGAGGCGGCGAACTATCCGGTGACGCCGTCGGGCGACGTGGCGTTGCGAGAACGAGGCGTCACCGTCATCCCCGACGTGTTGGCGAACGCCGGGGGCGTAACCGGTTCGTACTTCGAGTGGACGCAGAACATCCAGCAGTTCACGTGGAAGGTGGAGCGGTTCAACTCGGAGCTGCGCGATCGCCTGGTGACGGCGTTCACCGATGTCAACTCGTTCGCCAAGCTGCACGATTGCTCGCTGCGCGAGGCGGCGTACGCGATCGGGTTGCAGCGCGTGAGCGAGGCGACCAAGTTGCGCGGCTACCTGAGCGGCGCCTGATACCGGCGGCCGAGCGGCGCGGCGTAGCGGCGCGGCGTCAGAAGTAGATGACCTGCTCGACCTCGGCGGCGGCCGAGTCGAGGTCCGAGGTCCACGCTCCGGTCGAGAGGTACTTCCATCCGTAGTCGCACACGATGAACACGATCGTGCCGCGGTCGATTCGGTCGGCGACCTTGCACGCACCTGCGAGCGCGGCGCCGGCCGAGATGCCTGCGAACACGCCGATTCCGGCGAGGCGGCGGGTGTGTTCGATCGATTCGCGTGGGCGCACGATCGACTTGCCGTCGAGCAGGTCGTAGCCGCCCCATTTGTCGAACACGGGTGGGATGTAGCCGTCTTCGAGCGAACGGAGGCCCTCGACGCGTTCGCCCGATGGAGGCTCGACGGCGAACACTTTGATGTCGGGGTTGCGTTCCTTCAGGTAGGTGCCGACGCCGAGGAGCGTGCCCGACGTGCCGAGCCCGGCGACGAAGTGGGTGACCGTCGGGCAGTCGTCCCAGATCTCCGGGCCGGTCGTCTCGTAGTGGGCTCGCGGGTTGGCCTCGTTGCCGTACTGGTAGAGGAACACCCATTCGGGATGCTCGTCGGCGAGGGCGATCGCCCGGCGGACCGCGCCGTTCGAGCCTTCGGCGCCGGGCGTGGAGATGATCTCGGCGCCGAACACTTCGAGCATCTGGCGGCGCTCGACCGACACGGAGTCGGGCAGGAGGATCTTGAGGTGATACCCGCGCTCGCGGCAGATCATCGCGAGGGCGATGCCGGTGTTGCCCGACGAGGGTTCGAGGATGGTCGATCCGGGCCGCAACGTGCCGTCGGCCTCGGCCTCGAGGATCATCTGGCGGGCGATGCGGTCCTTCACCGAGCCGCCGGGGTTCTGGCCTTCCATCTTCGCGAGCAGGCGCACGTTCGGATTGGGGCTGAGCCGCGACACGTCGACCATCGGCGTGGCGCCGATCATGTCGAGGACGGATTCGTACACGGCCATCTGGCCTCCCGGTCAGCCTGAACTCAATTCCCGACTTACATGGTAGGGAATTCGGGGCCGTGCGGCCACGTCAGCCCGCGACGATCACCACCGGCTCCTCGGTGACGGCGCCGCCGATCATGCGGAACGAGCGCAGCATCGGCGTGTCGTCGCGCAGCGAGACGATGATGTAGTGCCATGCCGGGTCGGGCGCCTGGGCCACATCGGTGCCCGACGGATAGGGCTCGGTGTGGGTGTGGGAGTGCATCACGCCGACCACGTCGAGGCCCTCCGCCTCGGCGAGCCGGTCGACCCGCAGCACGTCGCGGCCGCCGATCGAGTACACCCGCGACGACGCCGCCTCGTTGGCGCACGGCTCGAAGCGGTTGCAGCGGGCCGACTCGTCGGGCCCGAACGCACCGAGCAGCAGCCCGCACGCCTCGTCGGGCAGTTCGGCGAGCGCGTGCGCGGCCATCGCGTCGGCGGCGGACTTGGCGAGGTGCAGCACCCCGCCAATCTAGAACCGGTCGCCGCGGCGGCCGGTACGCTGGGGCCCCCTATGAAGCGGACCACCGACGACGCGACGATCGCCACCAATCGCCGCTCGCGGCGCGACTACGAACTCGGCGACCACTTCGAGTGCGGGATCGTGCTGCGCGGCAGCGAGGTGAAGTCGCTGCGCGAGTCGAAGGTGCAGATCGCCGATGCGTTCGGCCAGTTCTCACGTGGCGAGCTATGGCTGCATCAGTTGCACATCGCGCCGTACTCGTTCAGCCAGCACTACTCGGGCCACGACCCGGTGCGGGTACGCAAGCTGCTGTTGCACCGGCGGGAGCTCAACAAGATTCAGGGCAAGTTGCAGGGCGAGCGGCTGTCGCTCGTGCCGACCCGCATCTATTTCAAGGACGGGCGGGTGAAGGTGGAGATCGCGATCGGCAAGGGCCGCACCAAGGCCGACCGCCGCCAGGACATCGCGAAGCGCGATGCCGAGCGTGAGACCCGCCGCGAGATGGGCAGGGCGATGAAGCACGGCGACCGGTAATCTCCGCGTTCATGCGTTGGGGAAAATGGGTTCTGGTGGCTGCCGCGTTCTTCGCGGCCGGAGCGTGCGCGCCGACCGTTCCGGCGACGCCGGTGCCGCCGAGCACCGCGCCGCATCCGTTGGTGATCGTGCCGGGGATCGAGCTGTTCTGCGAGGTGCAGACCACCGATTGGGCGGCGTGGGAAGACGCCGCTGTCGCCCGCGGCTACCGGCGCGACGAGGTGGTGGTGTTCCGGCCCGATCCGTGCGCGTCGAACGTCGACTCGGCCGCCGGGCTCGCCCGGATCGTCGATCGACTGCTCGAAGCCACCGGCGCCGACAAGGTCGACATCGTGGCGCACTCGATGGGGTCGCTCGCGAGCCGCTGGTGCATTCGGTTCTCGGGGTGCGGCGGCAAGGTGGCCCACATGGTGGGCGTTGCGGCGGCGAACCACGGCACCATTTGGGCGAACCTGTGCCCGGTGGCGGTGTGGTCGCGATCGTGCGGCGAGCTCGCGCCGCAGTCGTCGATGATCGCGGCGTTGAACGCCGACGACGAGTCGTGGGGCGAGGTGGAGTACGCGACGTTCAACTCGGTGTGCGACATCGCGATCGTCCCCTACACGTCGACCTTCCTCGACGGGGCGATCAACGTAGACGAGCCGCGGTGCGTGGGTCACACGGGTTGGAAGACCGACGGCCCGACGATCGACTGGTCGCTCGACTGGTTCGCGGGGAGCACCGCCGACTCGCGGTGATCCCCCGCTATCCGGCTACTCGCCGACGGCCCGCGACTCCTCCGCGTCGGCGTCGATGTCGGCCTCGGCGGCGGTGTCGGCATCGATGTCGGCATCGATGTCGGCGCCGGCGGGCAGCACGAGCACCTGCGCTCCGCCGAGGTCGATGGTCTTCTCGTGGCCGGTCTCGATGATGCTGACGATCTCGTCCGCCATGGGAGGCCACGCGTCGACAGCGGCCCGGCCGTCGATGCTGGCGGCGCGCAGCGCACGGTCGAACTCGGGGTCGTGGAGCGCACGATCGACGGCGGTGCGAAGCCCTTCGAGGTCGCCCGGCTCGACGTAGCCCAGGTAGTCGTCGCCGAGCGTGTCGATGATCGCCGGGTGGCGGGTGACGATCACGGGCTTGTGGTACTTCAACGCCTGCAGCAAGACGCTGTGTCCGCTGCCGCCGCCGCTCGCCTTGAGCGGGATCACCACGAGGCGGCTGCCGGCGACCATCTCCTCGAAACGCCCAGGCGCGAACGTGGTGTCGACGCGGATGTGGTCGGGCAGGTCGGCGGGCAGGCCGTTCGCCTCGGTCGCCGAGATCTCGACCTTCTCCTCCAGGCCCTTCGCAACCTCGAGGAACAGGTCGTAGTCGCGGTTGGTGTAGCCGCCGGTGAACACGTAGTCCTCGCCGGTGGCCTTCCCGAGCGGCAGGCCGACGACCTCGCGGAACGGCAACATGATGACGCGGTCGCGGCGCAGACCGCCTCGGCGAAGCACCGCCTCCTCCTCGACCGACGAGTCGGCGACGAAGTAGAGGCGGTCATCTGCGAACCAGCGGAGGAAGGCGGCGAAGCCCTCGCGCATCTTGCGCGACTGGACGATGTTGCCCCACGCGACGATGCGGCGAGGCTGGTGGACGAGGCGCAGCTTGAGCAGCACCAGCACGGGCACGATGTACCAGCTGATGACCACCACGTCGTCGCCCTCACGCCACGCGGAGCGGTACGCGAAAAGGTTGGGGAGCAGCACGGGCAGGAGCGACAGCTTGCTGCGCATCTGGTGTTCGCCGAGGCGCGGGTGCATAGCGCGCACCGTTGCGCCGTGGTGCTCCACGAGCAGCTTCACGTCGTGTCCGTATGAGTTCGGGCTATCGGTGACGATGACCACGATCCCTCCATCGTCGTCATGCCTGTTAGGGCGGTTTCAGTTGGGCGGGCGACCACGACCGGGCGGACGGTGGCGCGCCGCCACACTAAGTTTCGGCAAAGCTTCGGCAAAGCCCGAAACGAGTGAACGGCGTTAATATTCGGCGAAATGCGTGTGGGTAGTTCCCCCAGCGGCCACCGAGGGCGCGCAGGGGGGCCTCAACGGCTACCCTTGGCAGCGCACCCACGGGGCTGACTGGTTTCGACGTTCGGATCCGGAAGCCGCGCGTGCGACCCGAGTTGCTCAGACTCGTTAATCGGGGCACAAAAAAGAACCGCCAACAGCGAGTTCGCTCTCGCCGCCTGATTTTTCAGACGGTATGAGAGAAATCGTGACCAGCAATGGCGCACGGGGCCAGACCACTGCAGCCCGGCAACAGAAGCAGTGGTGGACGGCAGGGAGAGACCGCTGGCGGCGTGAAAGAACGCTGACTTCGAGGAAAGACTCGGCGGAGAACTTCGGTTCAATCGACCCGGCGACGCGTTAACCGCAAGGCGCACTCTCGGGAATGGTCGTAGCACGTCAGGTAACCGCCGAGCGGACGGGAGTTCGATTCTCCCCAGCTCCACGATTTGATCCGCAGTCATCCGAAGATGGCTGCGGATCCCTTGTTTTTCGGGGGTTTGGGACAGACGGTTCCGCAGTCGTCCGAGCTTGTCCGTACTCATTTCTGGCGCGTTACTCCCCCGGTTACTCCCCCCAAGCGGGTTCGAGTGCGGTACCGTCGTGAGGTATCGGTTGCTCCCGCCGACTTCCGGGACGCCTCCTCATCCACTCAGGAGACCCTTTGGCACGCAAGCCGCGACAGAAGCGCACCTACCTCGGCGACGGCTCGATGTCGGTCGCTGCAAAGAATCCGAACGGCTCGGGATCGGTGTACTACGAGCCGCCCTCGTTCCGCGCCGACGGTCGGGAGAAGCCAGGCCGATGGCGTGCCACGTACACCGACGCCGATGGCAAGACCCGCCGAGTCACGGCCTCGACCCGAAGCGAGGTGGAGGCTCGACGTGATGAGCGGATCCGCGAGCTGCACACGCCGTCGCGGCTGTCGAGCAAGTTCGATGCCGACACCACGGTGACCGAACTGCTGGAGTGGTGGCTCGAGACCGTCGCCCGCCACCAGGTGAAGGTGTCGACGCTCGACAGCTACCGGCGGTTCGCCAGCTACCTCACCGACGGCATCGGGTCGGAGCGGATCGCCGACGTGAGCGCCGAGGGACTCACGGCATGGCAGTCCGGACTGATGGACAAGTACGCGCCATACACCGTGCTGAACTGCCGGAAAGTGTGCCGCCAGGCGTTCCTCGAAGCGATGAAGCTCGGTCTCATCGCCGGCAATCCGTTCGACCTCGTGAAGGCTCCTCGGGCAAAGCGTCAGACCGCCGGACGAGCGCTCTCCCCTGCCGAGGCGAAGGCCCTAATCAGCGCAGCGCAGGATCTGCGATACGGCGCGGCGATCACGTTGCTGTTCTGCCAGGGCTGGAGGGTCAGCGAGGTCCTCGGGCTGGCCTGGGGAGACCTCGATCTCGATGCCGGCACGGCGCGTATCCGACGAGGTGCCGCCTACACCACGTCAACTGGCACAGCGCTCGGGCCGACGAAGACGTCTGGAGCCGAGGGCGTTCATTTCCTCGCGCCGGTCTCGGTCGCGCGTCTTCGTAAACACCTCGAAGATCAGGCGGCCGAGCGGGAGCGGTCGCTCACTCCTTGGCCGGCCCACGTCCACGACGGTGAGGAGTTGTCGATCGTGTTCACGACTCAAGCTGGCGCACTCGTGAACCGTCAGGCCGTGGTGAACGATATCGGCCGCGCTGCACGCAAGGCCAAGCTCGACCCCGTCGGCATCGCCACCCACACCGGCCGGCGGACTGTGATCACAGCGCTCTACGCCAATGGCAACGTCGACCTCGGAGACGTCGCCCGCCACGTCGGACACTCCGACACCAAGACAACGGCAGGGTACGTGCGAGACCTCGGGAAGCGCCCGGCCGACACCGCCAAGGCGGCGGCACGACTGCTTGACCCCACAGTCGTTGGATGACGAGAAGGCGAGCCCCACGGGCGGCCCCAACCGCCGTCCTCGTGTCTGGCCCGCTCCCAAAACCTCCGAGATGCGAGTCCTCGCTTCCATCGGTTCGCGGCGATGGAACCTGAACGGCGAGTACCGCAACGTCTTCGTCGAACCGATCCTCGTCTCGCAAGATGACACCCCGGCGGGCAGGCCGATTTCGTCGGGATTCTCAGTCGGTTCGACGCTTTGCGATGAGACCATTCATCTCCACGCAAGCGTTCGTGAGGCGACGCCGGGCTTCTGGTGTGGTCAGGGCACCGAGTGCTCGTAGCGCGCGATCTGGCTCCGGCGCGACGTGAACAGCGAGCACGCCAACGCAGTTCTTTCCGAGCTGGTCAACCAGCGGAACGACGTTCAAGACGCCGTACACACCGGCGAGGCGCTTATTCTCCTGCGTGGCGTACGAAGTCCAGGCGTTATCTGGGTTGGCCGCAAGCATCGACCCATCGAACCAGAGCACAGGTTGTCCACCAGCGAAGGCCGAGCCGTGGGGTCCGGCAAACGGATCGACCGAGGGCGGTTGAGGCCTCGCATCGATCAACGAGACAGACAACTGCCTCTCAAGGCTCCGTGATCGTCCAATGAACGGGAACCGTCCCTGCCACGAGTATCGCCATCTCGGAAGGTAGAGATCGACCATCCAGAGGTCGAACTGATCGGCGGTGAGCTGTCCGAGGTCGGCGACGATTTGAACTGCGCGGTGTTGCACCCTGTCGTAGTCGCGACCCAGCCGTCGCACGACGCTCTGCTCGAGCGCACTGCTGACCATCGTGTGGATGATCAAGAACGCGGCGCTCCCAATAATCCACAGCCATGGCCGATCCGCACCCCCCACAACGCTTGCGACAGCGAGAACGACCGTCGCCAAGGTCGCTGTGACTGGGCCCCAGAGGAACTCGGACCATGTGGAGCTCTTCATTCGAGTCAGCTGGCCTGAAGAAACGCCCGAAGGCGAGCGAAGAGAACCTCTGCCCGGATCGCTACGTTGTCCTTCGTGGCCCCCTCTCGGGCGAACGCGTTCAAATACAGCAACATGTCAGGCTCGATCTCTGGCAGCTCGAGCTGTTCCTCTGCATCGGCCTCCGCTGTGGTCAAGCCAACCACCGAGCTTCGCAGGTCAGACAGAGCCACCGATCCGCTTCGCCGCTCTTCTTCGAACGCAAGGAAGAGCTGCATCGCATCGTCAGGCGCAACCTCGAGAGCGTCGGCGTTTGCCCGCATTAGCGCAATCGCGAGATCGACTAGGCCCCACCGAGTTCGTATCGCCCCACGGCTAGTAGCGGCGATCTCCTTCAGCTGATTGAGGAGCTTGATTGCTTGTTCGGCTGCAGGTCCGTTGGGGTCGAACTCAGTATCCTCGTAGAGCGCGAGCAGATCGGCGCCCTTCAGACCCGTTGGCCCTCCAGCGTTGACGATCGCCAGGAGGATTGCCGACATCTCGTGCCAGCCGAACCGCTTGCTCTTGATTCCAGTCTCAGGCCACAACGCATGCTTCGCAAGTACGTTCGCGACGAAGTTGCGAACGGGCACATCCATAGCGTTGCGCCGTTCAGCTGAGTTCAATGGCTCGCCTTGCTGGAGGCGTTGGAAAAGCTCGCGAATCTCGCCTTCATCTTCGGTCTCTAGCTCCGTCACGGTTACCTTGGAGAACTGGAGTCGATCCTTGGCATCCTGCGGCAGCTCCGACCACTTCTTGCCGCCGACGAGCCCAAGATCCGGATAGCTGTAGCTGCGCGGGAGGGGGTATTCATCGTCGAGAAAGCGCCAGATGGCGGTCAGACGTTGAACACCGTCGACCACGTCGAAGAGGTGTGATGCGCCGTCCGGAAGCTTTCGCAGGAAGATCTTCGGCAGGTCGAATCCTCGAAGGATCGAATCGATCAGCAACTTCTGCTGGGGTTCAGACCAGACCTCGCCACGCTGGTACTCAGCGTCCGTATTGATCCGACCTCGCAGGTCCGCCAGCATGCGGACGCTCCATTCACTCGTCTGGCGTCGCATATACCTGGGTCTCCTCCGCGATCTGGTGGCCTGACTTGCCGGACGGCCCAATGGACCCTATGCCGCTTCCGTGGTCGTCTCCGCCACCGCCAGCCGATATCTGATCTTGAACACGCAGCAGTCTGTGGCCACGCAGCTCGTACCCACTTGCGACAAGCAGCGCCTGCCACCGGGACCGTGTGCCAATAGTCGTCGGCTCATCGAGCAAACCCGCTCGCTCCTCGTGGCGGGTCAGACGTTCGAATTTGGCGCGCGTTGGGTGAACCTCCGGCACGAACGTCTCCTTGCGATGGAGGATGGGAGGGTTCTCGGACTCGCGGAAGTCTCGCCACTTCACGCGGAGCGAACGGAGGTCAGCCCGGAGCGACGTGGCGAGCGGAGGGTGCGCTTCCTTCTCGAAGGTGGGGTACGAGAGGTAGGAGATGCGCCGTTCGACTCTGGAGAGCTTGACGATCGCGACATCCTCCACGGTGCCAAGGAGTGCGCGACCGGCACCCTCGTAGATCCTGAGTAGAGGAGGGAGCAGGTCGATGTAGTCGGCGTGCACGTAGACCGAGTCAGGGAGGATCTTGCCGAACGGGACCTTGCGAAGCGCTTCACCGAGCCGATGTTCATCGGCAAGAGCGAACAGGTTCTCGTCTGCCTCGATGCAGGCGGCCTTGTACGTTCCAAAGTGCGCTCGCACGTCACGCTGCAGGTCGTCTGGTAGCTCACCGAACTTGGGTCGACCTCGAAATGCCTCAAGCGCCAAGAAGACGATGAGATCTGCCTCCGCGGCGCGACGGGCGACCTCGAAGCGGTCGTCGCCAAGGACGCGTCGAAGGACTCCAGCGGCCGACCGAAGCGAACCGATCACCTGAGCGATCTCACTCGCCTGCTCGATCTCGCTCGGATCGGGCAGCCGACCACGCGACTCCCAGAACTCAGCCAATGGTTCGAGCAGCGGCCGGTGCTCGTCCCAAAGCGCGTCCGCTCGCCGCGGTCGGGGTCGGGATAGTGCCCTGGTGCGGAAGCGTCGCACCCGGACTCCTGCAGCTTCCGTCTCATTGCGAAAGACGTAGAAGATGCCTGGAGCGGCTGCGACCGGGTCGCGCCCGACTACTGCTGCGATCCAGTCGCGCAGCTCATCCTGGGCGAAGAACTTCTGGAATGTACCTTTCGAGGTCATCAGCCCGTCGCCGCGTGGCTGGCCTCGGAGCTGACCTGCCTCCCAGTCTGGTCGAGCTGCAATCACCAAGACAGAGCGTGCGAGATCCCACGCTTGGCGAAGAACCTCAGCACGCTCTCGGCGGTCCTCGATCACATTCACCACATATCCCAGGTTCACGACGTCGGCTGGCCTGACCGGCGCAGCGGGAGCGTGTGCAGGGTCCCAACCCGATGCGTCGAAGCCCGCTCGCGACAGCCTCTCGACATCTCCGCCCTTCCCGCAGCCGTAATCGAAGAAGGACCGCTCCGGGCGCAGAACCCCGTCGGCCAGGGCGGTTTGCACGGGTCGGGACACATCGGTCCGGCTCATCGCCGTTCGGGCAGCGTTCGGCAGGCTCAAGACCAGTTCTCCGCGGCTCTACGCCGGCGCCTCTACGTCGGGGGCAGCCTCGTTAAGGAATTTGATCAGGTTCTTGGTGAGGCTCACCATCGGGGTCTGAACCCCGCCTTCAAGCCATTCCATAAGAATCGGGAGTCCGCCGGCAGCGTACGCCTCTGCGATCTCGATCACCTTGCGCGAATCCTTGACAACGTACGGATCACCCGAGTGGCCGATCGCCAGCAGCTGCAAGAACTCAATTCGCGTGAGATCACCCTGCAGGACGGAGCCTTGAATGAACCTGTGCCTCGCATCCTTGTCGTCGATTGACACAAAAGCGCCCACCTGAGCTCCGACTGCGATCGCGGCAGCCCAGAGATCGACGTAACGTTTGAAGGGACTTGACTCGACGGAGGTGTCCCCGTCTCCGCCCTGAGTGGTGGTGTAGCGCTTGACATCCTCCCAGTAAGCTTTGGGAAAGTGCAGGTCAAGGTTTGCGAAAGGGTTGTAGTCGCGATTCATGCGGACGTCTCCTCACGAGCTGGGAGCGAGAAGGCGGTCCGTCGTCGACACAGATCGCACGACTGTCGGTGGTTGCAGTCGCAGACGAGTGTCTCGGTTCGATCGGTGCCCGGATCGTTGAGCAGCTTCGTCGGATAGTGCGCTGCGTTGGTGAGGGTGTAGACGCGTCCAGCGAACTCATCAAGCAGGTCCTCTACCCCGAGCACCTCCGACCCGGTCAGGAACATGATGAGCTGGCTTGAGTGGAGTGCTGCGTATCGGAGCACCGCATGCCGGACTGCCACGTCCATCATTCCGAGCGGAGTGTCAATGATGTTCGGAGCGTTGACACCGCTCACCTTTACCAGCGCGAGGATGAAGGAAAGTGTCAGGGCGCGCCGCTGCGCTCCACTCAGATCCCGATCAGGATCCACTGCCTTTCCACCCGGACCCTCAACAACAATGTCGTGCGATCGCGTGAGCTTGACTCGCTTTACCACCGATCCGGCATTCTCGTCGGCCACGATCATCGCAAGGAAGCTCGAGTTCATCCTCTCGCTGACTTCGTCGATCGTCTCGCCCTGCAGCACCTCGATAGTGCCGCGAATGACAGCGAGGATGTCCTTCGCCGCTGTCTCCTTCAGGACGCCGGTCCTCACCCGCGCGTTGGCTCGCTCGACGGTCGACCGCTCGCGATCGACCTCCTTCAGTTCCTTCTCGAGTTGCCTGATGTGTTGCTCGGTGCGACTGATCTCCCCAATCAGGCGTTTGACCTCACGTTCCTCCTGGGAGACGAGTCGTTCCAGCTCCTCAAGGTTGGTTGACTCCATCCCTCGAATCTGAGCTCGAAGGTCTGCGACCTCCTCCTCGAGTTGGGTCTGAACGTTGATCGATCGCTGAATGGTCGCCTGCGAGCTGCGAAGGCGAGCTGCCCAGCTGTCGTCCTGGCCGGCCTCACGAACGTTGCGCTTGACCGCATCGTTGAGATGCCGAAGTAGGTCCTTTGCATCATCAATATCCCGGGCCCGATCAAGGAGTTCCTCGAGGTGACGACGGGCATCAGTCCCCTCGGCGAGCGATGCACCGCAAATGCACTCGAGACGCTCAAGACGGTCCTCGATGACGTTCGGCAGTGTGCTTGGGATCACCTTCCGCTGTTCGAGGTCCTGAAGGAGCACAGCCGCTTTGGAGATCAGTGCCGGAGCAAGGGCGACCGTGAGAGTTGGGCTGTTGATGAGCAGCCGATGTGCGGCGAGGTGCTTCTCGTGGGCCTCCCGCTCATCCTTGAGCTTGCGTTCGGTGCCCTCAAGCCGTGCTCCGATCTCTCGCTGCTCACCAGCGCCCGAGGCGAGAGCATCCTTGAGCCGCTTGTCGGCGTTTCGGTGGCGGATCTCAGATGCGTCTTGGTCGGATCGCCCTTGCTCAAGCTGGATCTTGTGGTCCGCAAGGCGCGCCTCGAGATCCTGCTCCCGCTGTGCGAGGCGCTCGATGTCGGTTCCGGCACCGAGCTTGCGGATGACGGAGACGGCCTCCTGCCGCGCCTTATCGACGTGACGCTCGGCCTCCTGCAGGAGGTCCAGGCCGAGCAGGGCACGCACTGCCTTCGCGACGCGGTCGCGCTTCACCCCTTGCTCATCGGTGGCCTCAATGAAGGCCAGCGCGCGGTCGCCGTCGATGAAGAAGATGTCCTTTAGGCCTGGCGGCAGGAGCGAAGCGATAGTCGCTGTGGCGTTCTCGACGGGTTGCACCCCGCCGGTGGTGTGGCGCAGAAGGACAAGGCTCGAAGGGGAAACCTCAAAACCGCCATCGCCCACGAGCCGCTCGTCGGCGGAGCGCTCGAGTTCGAAGACAACCTCGGTACCGGACTCCTCGTCAAGGGCGGCGAATTCGACGAGGACCTTGATCGACACGGTGGACCCGCCCGTCGACGGGTCCCAATCGATGGGGTGAAGCCGGAACGTAGAGCGGCTGCCCGGCAGCGCGTCGTCACCGAACAGTGCCCACCCGAGGGCCTTGAGCAGGGTGGTCTTGCCCGTGTCGTTCTCTGCGCGAATGACGGTGAGAGGCTGATCAAACGAGGTCGCGAACTCAATCGCCACGTCGCGCAAAAGCCGAAAGTTGGTGAACTGCGCCCGCCTGAGCTGAATCACGCCTCGGGCCCATTCTTGTCGAGGAGGGTCGCAAGCGCGTCCACCTTGTCCGAGACCTTCTTCTGGATCTGTGTCGCCCGCTTCTCGTGCTCGCGTTCCAACATGACGATCTGAGCGACGTAGTCAAACAGGTCGTCGTGATAGCGGCCGTAACGCCCCTCGACATGGTCCACAGAGGACTTGATCACGGAAATCAACTTTCGCTGGTCGACGGCCATCGTTTGGTGCCCCTTAACGTTTAGACGATGAACTCGTAGCGGAGTTCGTTGAGAACTGAGAGAGGACCGTCAGCACTAGCACGATTGCGGGCCAGACGGGCAAATTCGTCGCCGCGCGCGAGTTCTGACCTGACTAGCTTTCGTTCATCAGGGTCGATCCCGGAGCCGGTTGGTGGGACGACGAGGAAGTCGTGGATTGTCGCATGGGTCTTGCCGGTGCGAGGCGACGGGCGGAGCACGCGACCGCGACGCTGAATCCACTGCTTGCGAACAGTGGTGCTGGCCAGAATGTACGCCGTGTCGATCTGGGGCACGTTCAGTCCCTCGTCTAGCACTCGCTTCGCCGTGAGCGCGTGCAACACACCACTCGCAAATGCATCCATCGTCGCCGCCAAGAGGCGACCACGGCTCGTCTCTGACTCCGTGACCTGGTGGGCACGGATGTGACGGGAGCGGAGGATCTCGTTGACCTCGTCCAACTGCCTGGGGTCCTTGTCCGTCGCGTAGAAGAGGGTGCGTGTGATGGAGCGACCTGACTGACGGTCCAGTAGAGCCTCGAGCGCCGCAAGCTTTCCATCTGCGGTCTCCAGGATGAGACGTCGCTGGTTCAGAAGGATCGTGAGCTGAAGGTCGTCCGAAGAGAACTCGCCTCCCGCCGCCGCAACGCGGCGCCTGATTCGTTCGGTGAGCTCTGCGTATTTCTCGCGCTCGGGCTCCGTGAGGTCGACCCGGTGAACGAAGTAGTCGTACGGCACCAAACAAACACCGATCGCGTCGTCGAGGGTGAACTCAAACACGACCTCGCCGAAGTACCTGAGGAGGGCTTCAGTACCCTCATCGTCGTATTGCCGGATCGGAGTGGCCGAGAGGCCGAGCTTGGCCGTCGGCCAACTAGGGGGATCGGTGATGAAGTCCCGGATGCCCCCAAGGTTGTGAACTTCGTCGGCGATGAGTATCGATGCTCCGTCGTAGCTATCGAGGAGCAGACGAAAGTCTGGGTCAACGAGACCCTCATTCGTGACGATGATCGCCTCGACGTCGCTGACCTCGAAGGTCAGGTTGTCGAGCGCGTGCTGGATAGCCCGCAACCGCTTCTGCTTCGCCATCACCGGTGCCACGAGTGGACGGAGGCCGAACTCGGCACACTCCGCTGCCCACTGTGTGACGAGCGGCCTGGTGGGGACGGCAATCACGATCGCAAGCGGCTGTCTTTCCTCGAGCAATCGGCGCGTGGCGACGAGGGCGCTAATTGTCTTACCTGCACCGGTGGCCATCGCCAGGATCCCCTTGCGGCCAGCGGCTTCCCACGCCGCCACGGCACGTCCCTGGTGAGAGTAAGGCCCTTCATCAATCTCCAGATAGGACGGGATCGTGAAACGCGTCGCTGAACTCTCCTCGTCGGGCACGAGAGTCGCTCGTGCGAGCGCGTCCTCGAAATCGGCTTCCGTGGGCCGGTCCGATCCGTAGGTTCGTATGAGATCCTCGGCGACTGCGTCAGGAAGATCAACGGTGCGCGCTCGGTGCTTTCGGCCAGACCAGAGCAGGTCGAACTCTGCAGCCGACTCCGTACAGCTGTCTAGGTTGTCGGCGTCGCGCCAGCTTCGGTGAAGGTGCAACGACTCGACGTTGCGGCTGATGGCGCGACCCGTGAAGTTCGCGGACCCCGAAAGGACGGCCAGGTCGCCCCCAGATCGGAAGATCCACTCCTTCACGTGGAAGATGCCGTCGTCGATGAGGACGACCTTCATCTCCAGCCGCTTCGCTGCGAGGAGATAGGCGAAGCAATGCAGCGTGTGCTGGGCGAGGGCATCTTCGAGCGCTACTGCATCGGTGAGGCTGGCGCCGACTGCGTCCGCCAGGACTTCCTCAGGAGTGGTGAGGCCCATCTTGATTCCGGCGAGGTCGTCATCGCTGAGCAGAGGAGACACAAGGAGTCGCATCGCCTGATCGCCGTTTGCCACGAAAGCCGCCAGCCCCGGGGCCAGATGCCGGAGCGCCTGCCCTCCAAAGTACCCAACCATGCAGTCGAACGCCTCCGCCACCTTGAGCGCAGGGATCAATACCTCGCCCGCGATCTCATCCTCCGGAAGCCTCCACTTGAGTTTGCAGGCGTCCAGTACCCGCAGATCGCGAGTCATCACTTCGCCACCGTTCAGAGCGCGCAGACCTGACAGGGAGTCATGTCGTCATCCTCGTCGAGGGCGTCAGACAGAATCTCGACAAGTGGAATGTTGCGGCGACTGCGCTTCGCACGTTCGAGGGCTTGTTCGTGCCTTTCCTTGATCTCGGCCGATCGCGCTCGAAGCTCCACGAGCGTCTCGCCTTGCGACCAGGTGTACGCCCGACCCTTCATTGCGGTGGCGGCGAAGTCGGCGTCTCCGTCAGCCCCTGCGGCGAGTAGCACCTTGTTCTCGATAGCGATCGCTCGTTCGAACAGGTCAGGGTGGCGTTCCGCGAGACCGATCCATTCGGCCTTGCGCTGGTAGAAGCAGAAGTAACATCCAGACCTGGTCCGCCACTCGTAGTAGCTCGGCAGTCCGATTCCTGCGTTGTCGAGGATGCGGAGCACGCCGTCGTGGTCAATCCCGTCCTCGACGAACGGGAACACCGAAGTGATGTTGGGCTTCGTCGAGACGTAGCCCTTACGAGAGGCCTCGTCAGCGCGAATCGCGACGTAGGACGTCGTCGGATCGTCCCCGATCCACGCCTCGAGGGGTGCGATCTTCATCATTCGCGTGCACCAGCGAACCTGCGGCGACGGGAGCATGCCGCGGTACACCTCAAACCAGTGGTCGAACCCCCGATCCGCATTGAGCCGCTCGATTGGCTTACCGAGCACCGTCTCGAGGCGCGTGAGGTACTCGTAGGTCTCAGGGAGCTCGGCACCGGTGTCGCAGAAGAAGTACTCAATGTCCAGATCCGGTCGAGTTGCCCCGATGTAGACAGCGAGTGCCGAGGAGTCCTTTCCTCCAGAGATTCCGCAGACGTGCCTCATATCAATCCATTCTTGCATTCGACGCTGGGCCGTGTGTCTCGCCGACCGTAGGACGCCGCGGCGACAGTTGGTCTGGCGTCTCACCGAAGACGATGTCGGCGAGTCGGGCGAGCACCGTCTCGAATGCGGTTTCGGGGTCGCCGAGTTCGTCAGCCAGCGTCTCGAGCAGGTTGTCGAGCCGGTCGCCGAGTCGAGCCCGGACACGCTCGTCCGATGCAACGACTCGCGCCCACTCGGTTCCGTCGGAGCGGGTAAGAGTGTGTCGCGTGGCTTCGAAGGGTTCGCCGTCGGTGGCAAGATCATCGATGTGGATTGCCTCGATGCGGCGCAGTTTCCCGCCGAGCTCCTTCACGGCGCCGAGAAAGCGGAGCCGTTCGTCGTCGTCCCATGATGACGCCGGCGGGCCCGACACGACCATGGCGACATACTCAAGCCAGCCCTCCCGATCCTTCTGATCATCGCTGATGGCCGAGAGTAGAGCGCGAAGGTGGGGATCGAGCACCTTGCCCTCGACGCGGGCTGCCCGAGCGGAAAGGTCCTGACGCAGATCCTCGACGTTGCTTCGGGTCGCCTGGGCGAGTTGCTGTTCGACCTCGGTCAACAGGCCAGCATGAACCGCCCGAAGCTCTGCCATGGCCTTCTCGACGGCTTGGCCGAGACGCCGGCCGTACGTAGTCGGGTCTTTGACCGAGCTGCGCCCGGTCGCCGGCAACGCTGGTAGATCAAACAGAGCCGGAAGCGTTTGGAACAGGATGACATCTGGCTCGGTCGCCTCGAGAAGAGCGCGACGGACGCCATTGGCCTCGGCAGAGATGTTCCTGGTCTGGCGACCGTATGCACTCAGGCTGTTCACCTGGCCGACTAGGTGGGCGACCACAGAGATGACGGTTGGCGCGGCATTTCGCCACGAACGAATGTCCATCTGATCGGCAAGGACGCCTAGAACCTCCCGGCGCGCTCCAGTGGTCGACGCGAAATGTTTCACCTCGAAGTGTGCAGGATTGCGGAGTAGGCGTTCGGCAACGTCGGGAGTGAGGCGCGGTCGGTACGTGCCGTGCTCATAGAGTGCGATCTCGTCACGATTGGCGACGATTCCGGCAACGACGAGCACCGGAGCCACACCCGCCTTGAGCCCGACCGGCGGCGCTGCAAGCTGCGATAGTGCCCGCCCCAGATTGAGCCGCTTTCGCTTCGCTCCATCCAGCAGACGCTCGACCGCGTTCCAAGCAGGAGCCCACCCGGCCTGGGTCGGAGGCGCTATCTCAAAGTGGCCGCCGACCTCGCGATGGATTCCGGTCGCACCGAACACGGCGTCGTACATCGCACGTTCAGGCGGGAAGCCCACGAAACCGAAACGTTCTTGGTCCATCGACGTGAGTAGACCCTCGATGAGCAACCGGCGCGCCTTCGCTCCCTGCGAAGTGAGCTCGTGCCGGTTGAGCATCTCGTTCGGCACCGGTGGGGTCTGGTTGTAAAAGTCGTCGCAGACGAGAGAGAGCGCTGCCGTCACCGATGGCGGGGTTGCAAGACCGGTCGGCTCACCGCCCGCCGGGTCCAGCCGCCACCACTCAGCATCCACCGAGCGGTGTCCGACAGTGCTCTCGAACGCTGCGTCGAACGTCGCGAGTGCCTCAGCTTCTCGTTCGGCAAGCTCTCGCCGGGCAACCCAATCATCTCCCACGACGGACTCATCTCGAAGAACCGCGCGGATCGATGCAAGCTCGAGCGCGGCGTGTAGCAAGTCGTCGGTATCTTGAGGTCGCACCGCCACGACCGGGCGCCCATCTGCCGTTCCGATCAGTCGCGGGACGACCGGTCCCACTACGTACACGAGGAGGCCGTCGGCGCCGCTCGAGGGCATGAGCGGATCGACTTCGCCGTCTGAGTCCCAGACCCGATCGAACACTCGCAGTGTCCCACTCTCGGTTGAGTGTCGCGCCGCGACGACCGGAAGCATCTCGCGAGTTGCTGTCAACAGGCTTTCAGCCGAGTGCTGTCGGAGACGTCGACGAGCCGACTCCACAGCAGCACGCAAGTCGAGGTCTGATCCGCGCCAGAGGCGGTACTCGTCCGCGAACTCGCGGTAGGTGATCCGTCCGGTTGCTTCAAGCGTGTCGAGCGCTGCGTCGACTGCCTCGGCATCCTCGGTGCCCGGTCGTCCATCCGCGCACGAGAGCTGAAGGACCAGTCTCGAAGCCCGGACTGCACCGCCAGCCGACACAAGATTGAGCAGTCCGACTGCCTTGAGTACACGCCGTTCGCCCTCGGAAAGGCCCGTTGCGTCGCGAACGGCGGTCTCCACTTCGACCCAGCGCGACGCGGTCTGCGAGGTCGCAGCGGCGGTGGCCGCCGAATCAACGAAGTAGTCATAGACCTGATCGAGGCGAATGTCCTTGAGCCGGGAGGAGACTGGTTCCGCCACGAGCCACGCGGGAACACCGTGTGGCTCGGAAGAAGCGAGGAAAGAGAACAGGGTGCGTTCGTTCTGCCCGTACCGGGCGCACAACTCGGGCAATACAAGAAGCGAAGTGGGGTGGAGTGGCCACGTGCGCTCGACCATGTTCCGATCGAGTTCGTGCGAGAGTCCTGCCGCGCGGAGTCCATCGCTGCACTCGCGTGCCCACACGTCCCGCTTTCGGACAAACCGCTTGTCGCTTGGCTCCTCGTGTACCTGTGCGATGAGGTGGCGGGTCTGAGTAGGCGTATCGATATACGGGATGTCTTCGAAGCGGCCTTGCACCTTCGCCCACTCACGTCGGAGGGCCTGGGCGACGGTATCGAGATACTCGTCGAACGCCAAGTGCTGCATGGTGACGATAACGACGGGGCAGTGACCATCGGCCGGCGCGTGCGACCACTCGACAAGTTCTTGAAGCAGGAACAAGTCGGCCTCAGATCGCGAGTCGGCAAAGGCCTCGAGATTCTTGCCGAACTCGTCGATTACGAGCAGGACCGGAGCGAGTCGACTCACCATGATGAGGGAGTCCCGGATGAACCGGTTCGACGGCAACGCCCTTTCCCCGGCGTCAAAAGCCGCGACGGCGTCGGCGAGTGACTTCCGAAGAGCCGCCCACTCCGGACGTGGTTTCCGGCCGCCGAATCGCCGCACACCGTGGAACAAACCCCGGACTATCGTCGCTGATACAGGCTCTTTCGTCGCCGTAATGACTGCTCTCACAAATCCTGAGCTGCCGAACGCCTCCTTGGAGGACGTGAGCAGCTCTGCGTCGGCCGGGTCAACCGCACGAAGGACTGCGAGTGCGCTGGCAGTGGTCTCGTCGTCAGCGGGACCGAGCAGCGCATCCAAGAACACGGCGAGGCTGGACTTGCCCGTGCCGTACGGCCCTGTGATCGAGAAGGCGCGAGTTCGCGGTTGGGTATCGACGCAGCGAGCCACCCGCGAAATTACGTCCAAGGCGCGACCGGTCGGCAGATAAGTATCGATCGTGTGAGCGCCGACATCGCGCTCGACGTTTACTGATCGCGCAAACCGGCCCTTGGGCCTGACGAAGTCGATGCCGTAACTCATGCCGCCACCCCCTCGCCGAGGGTAAGGTCCGCGTCGGGACCCGCCAAGACGAGACCGCCAGCAGGCGCCAGGCCGGAGTCGTTCCTGCCGTAATAGCCTTGGACCACAGCCGTTGCGGCCTCAGTCGCTGCAACTTTGAACGCAAGCTGGACCGCTCCTGCGGGCCGGGCGAGGCTGGCGGAGTCAACTTTGCCAACGGCTTCCTCGAGCAGACTGACGAGATCTGCCTCCGACAGCTTGAAAACTCGCCCAGGCGCCCCGGCCTCCGTGGCAAGTCGGGACACCGACACGGTCCTTGCCGTTGCCTCGGTGCGTGCGAGAAAGTCAGCACACGCGTAGAGGACGATCTCGGACGGCAGGGTGGATTTCGGCCCAACCGCGAAGCGGTACCGCCGCTCGGACAAGTCCACGCTACGGATCAGGCCAAGCTCGCGGAGCGGGCAGTCCACCAGATCGTCGAACGGCTGCCGTCGACCGGCGCCGGACGATGGGGAGTACGTCCGAAGCAGACACGAGATGTCCTTCTCGACCGACGACGGGTGCGGGCCTGCCCCCCAGGCAGCGACCGACCGGACCTGGTCGGTGACGAAGTCAGTGAGTTCCTGCTGGGTGAATTCGACGGCACCAAACTCATTGAACGCTGTCCACCAGACAGGCAGCGCACAGTCCGATGGTGCCAACAGCAACCAGTGCAGAAGCCAAAGTGTGCCCGGATCTTCGGTGAACGGGTCCCATCCGAATTCGTCGTCGAAGATAGCGGCACCGATGCGTGACCGAACAGACAACCCAAGTCGCGGGCGGTCGTCGTCACGCTGATTCGCGAGCGCTCGGAATGCGTGGCCCCAGAACCGAATCGCCCGCACCATGTTCTTGCCTACGCCGAGCTGAAGTGTCGCGTCATCGGCGTTAAAGACCGAGGGATCCTCTGCGGCGACGTACGCCTTACGAATCCAACCCCATCGGGGGTGAAAGGTTTCATGACGGGCAAAGGAATTTGTGCATGCTTCGTCCAACCTCACGATGCTGCCACCTCGCACACGCCGCTCGCGTTGAGCTCGCGAACCCGCCTCACTGAACGGGCGAGAAGGAGCGCTGCTTGATCCACCTCTTCGTCGGTCGTGGGTGCACCCACTGAGATGCGCAGGCTCTCGAAGGCCTCGTCGGATGGCACGCCCATAGCCAAAAGGACGTGCGATGGCTCGGGGATGGCGGCCGTGCACGCGGATCCGGCAGAGATGCAAATCTCGGGAGCATTGGCGATCACAGCCTCGGCGTCAGCGCCAGGGAACCGCAGACTCAACGTGTTCGGCAGTCCAGTGCGGTGATCCGAGTGGAGAACGAAGGATTCGCGTGAGCCGAGACGACTCACGAAACGGTCGAGGAGTGCACGACTTCGGACCGCCTCGACTGCCGGCTGCAGTCGCTCCGCCGCAACCCCAAAGCCGACGATCCCCGGCACGTTGAGTGTCCCTGCTCGAAACCCACGTTCGTGTCCGCCGCCGGTCATCACCGAATCAAGCGTGACCCCTCGCCGCACGTAGAGGGCTCCGATTCCCTTGGGACCGTAGATCTTGTGAGCAGATACCGAAGCGAGATCGACCCCGAGCTCTTGAAGATCGAGTTTGATTTTCCCGAACGCCTGGGTCGCATCCGTATGCACAAGGCAGCCGTGCCGACGTCCGATCTCGACGACAGTGGCTAGGTCGTGGACAACTCCAGTCTCGTTGTTCGCCAACATGATCGAAATGAGCGCAGCACCGCGTGCGACCCTGTCGAGCTGGTCAAGATCGAGCCGGCCGCGGCGGTCCACAGATGCGACTGCGAACTCACGAGCCTTCGCTGTATCCAGCACCGCCTTGTGCTCGGTCGCAGCGACAACGACCGGGCCGGTCACACCTCGGATCGCCAGATTGCTCGCTTCGGTGGCTCCCGAGGTGAACACGACGCTGTTCGCCGGCACACTGAGGGCGCCAGCGACGGCGGCACGGGCTTCCTGAACAGCGGCAAGAGCCACTTGCCCCAGCCTGTGGGTCGACGCGGGATTGGCAAAGTCCTCGGTGAACCAGGGTCTCATTCGGTCGAAGACCGCCCCGGCGACCGGAGTCGTAGCGTTGTAGTCGAGGTAGATCGGCCGGTCAGACACCGCTCGCTCCAGATTGGGGCGCGGTCTTCAAACCTGCTGTCGTTATGCGAGTGTGGCTCCGAGAGGCGTGGAGCATCAGTCCTCCGTGCGTGGGGATGGCGTTGGAAGGACCCTCTTGGCCGGCCCCGAAGCTCGATTTGGAGCCTAGTCGCCCCGTCTGACACTCAATGAGTACGGGATCACCGTTGGCCGGAGTATTGCCACGGTCCCTGGACCTGCAGCGGTCCGTAGTCCCAGGCTTGGGATCACGAGACAATGTCAAGCTACCCCGGGCTGCTCCGCCAGCCCCTAAGCCGCCTTCGACCGGGGCAACCTCCCGTGGACCTGCTTGTAGCCCGTGCGCCACACGCGCTGGCGGGTGTCAAGAGTGAGGTTGGCGGCGACCTTGGCCGGGCGTCGCTCGACCGGGTACGAACGGATCCGTTCCCACATCGCCGCTGCGACCACTGAGGCCGTCTCCTCGGGACACCAGGCGCCACACGTGCAGAACTTCACCGTGAGGTTCTTGACCGCCGGCATCATCGCCTGCAGCACGGTCCTCGCCGCAAGGTCCTCGGTGGCGGCGACGCGCACCAGAGCGAAAAGCATCGCATCGGATCCTTTCGGGTTGCCGCGCTCATTGATGCGCTCGACCACCTCCGCCAGCGAGCGCATGCCAGCGAGGGCCGGCTCGCTCTCCGCCCATCGTCGCAAGGCAACGCGTCCGCGGGCGCTTTCTCCGATCCGCTCCCACTCGCGATCCAGTTGGCGCAGTACGCCGGGTCCTGAGTCCATGTCGTCGTCCTCTCGTCGTTGGTGACGAGGGCCACGGTGAGTGGTCAGGGTGGACGGATATCTGAACGTCTCACACGCTCCCGACAACCGGTTGTCTGGCGTCGACGTGGTCAGGGGGCTGACCGAATAGGTCGCCCCGAGATTCCTCCAGGTGCGTTTGAAAGATATTGAAATGCACTCAAGGCTCTGGCACCCTCTGCGAAAGGCAGGGGCGGCGGAGGGTCTCAATGGGCGGAGCGGTGGAATCGAACAGCTTGGTCATCCCTGACCAAGGGGCAGCCGAGCGGGACACGACCCGGTGCGAGATCGTGCTCGGCCTGCTCGCCCGGAAGTGGATGATCCCGATCCTCGTGGAGCTCGCCGCTGCGCCTCGACGTCGGCAGTACCTCTTCAATCGACTGAAGGTCTCGAGCAGCCGCCTCGATCCAACGATCCAGGGACTGATGAGGTGGGGCCTCATCGAGCGGGCCTGGATCCCCAACGGCCGGAGCGATGGGCCGGGCATCGCGATCTCCGAGCTTGGCCGGTCGATGCTCGACCTGGTGACGACACTGGGCGAATGGCAACACGCACACCTTCCCCAGCTCTCAGCCAACGACTCCGACTGGCGGTCGACACATCCCGACGACACCGTCTGATCATCAGCAGGTGCTCGCACCCGCTGGCGGGTGTGCTGGACCGATGGCGGCACCGTTTCCCCGTTGAACTCACGTCCGACGAGCCGTTCGATGGCGGGATGAACGCCCGTCGATCGACGTCCCAGAAGCGATGGTCAGCCCTGACCATCGGTCTGATCGTCCTGATTTCTTGCGGGTGTTCAGACGGGCGTTCAGACAAACGTTCAGGTGCGAGTGGTTCAAACGGCAGCGTGAAAGCCAGCACCACGTCGGCCCCGGCCACGACGAGCAGCGGCCCGTCGACGACCAGCGCCGCTACGACCTCCGCCGACCCGACGAACGAACCCGTGCTCACCGCGTACCTCGGGTTCTGGGACCTCTACATCGAGCTGGGTGGCACTCCGCCTCCGTTCGACCCGGCGGGCGTGACGGCACGGCTCGACGAGCTGACGACCGGCGCCGAGCGAACCCAGCTGTTCGACTTCCTTCAGAAGAACGCGGCGACCGGCCTCGTGCTCCGGGGCGACATTGCTCACTCGCCCGACGTCGTGTCGAACGACGGAACGGTGGCGGTCGTCGAGGACTGCATGGACGACCGGATCGGGGTCTACCGGGTCGCCGACAACTCTCGAGCCGACACCGACGACCCTTCCCGCCGGCTCTACACCGTTGCCCTGCGCCAAAGCGACGGCGGCTGGAAGGTCGAAACCGTCACGACCAGGCCGGAGCCGTGCACCGTCTGATCCGCGCCCTCTTGGGCGCCACCGCTGTCGGCGTTGCCGCGTGGTTCGGGCTCATCGCGCTCGCCCAACCGGCTGCAGCCGACGGTGCTGGCGGTGCCGTTACCGATGACAACGGCATCGACTACGGCGCCATCGCCGGCGACCACAACGACGGTGGCAACCAAGCCGGCGCCAGCGGCGGCAGCGGATCCGGCCCCTCGTGCACCTACGTCTTGATGGGAGCGCCCGACGGGTTCCCCGTCCACGACATCGACGGGAACATCGTCGAGGTCGCCAGCGGCGGCGCTTGGTACGAGAAGACCTGCGACGGGGTGTTCTACGGGGCGGTGTACCTCGCCGGCCCTCCCGACGCAGTCGACCCAGCCGCGGTGGCCGCCGGGGTGCTCAAGCGCATGACCATCCCGGTCCCCGATGTCGCCTCTAGTCCATCCGGCGACCAGATCGTCAACCTCGCGAGCTGGTTCTGGATCCCCAACTGGGGTCCACTCACCGGCACGGCGACCGTCGGCGGCATCACCGTTCGAGTCACCGCCGAACCTGCGAGCGCCCGCTGGACCTTCGGCGACGGCACCACGACAACGTGCGCCCCTGGGATCGAGTGGACACCCACCGCCGACGAACGCCGCGCCTGCACCCACGTGTGGACCCGATCGTCGGCGTCGCAACCGTCGGAGAGCTTCCGGCTGGGCGTCACCGTCAACTGGACCGCCTCATACACGGTCACCGGCGGCGCCGGCGGTGGGGCGCTCGCGCCGCTGACACGAACGGCCACCACCACAGTCCGTGTCGCCGAGGTCCAAGCAATCACCGACCGAGCAGGAGGATGACCGTGACCGCCATCGCCAACCGAAGCGTGGCCCGAAATGGGACGACACCGACGACACCGTCGGGTAGGTCCGGACCACCGACAGGCACGTTGCCCAAGGCGGCGAAGTCACCAAAGTCGAGGAACACCGGCCGCGTCGCGATCGGGCTCATCGTGCTCGCACTCAGTGCGCTCGGCGCAGTCGTGCTCTTCTCGTCGGCGGCCGACCGGGTCACCGTGATCGGCATGGCTCGCGACGTCGAGGTCGGCCAGAGGCTCACCGAGGCCGACCTCCGAGAAGTGTCCATCGCCGGCGGAAGCGGCCTTCGGAGCATCTCCGCCGATGACGCCACGTCGGTCGTGGGTCGGACGGCCACGGTCCGCCTGCTCGCCGGCTCGCTGCTCAATCCCGACCAGATTGCCGACGGTCCGACCTTCCCGGAAGGCACCGTGATCGCCGGAGCGGTATTGAAGGGTGGCCAGTACCCGGTGGGGCTCGCCATCGGCGACACGGTCGACGTCATCGAGACAACGACCCCCGATGCCAGCGGCGCCGGCCAGCCGGTCGTCCGAGGGACCGCAACCGTCATCGACATCGCCGAACCAGATGACGGCCAGAGTCAGATGCTGGTATCGCTCGCCGTCCCCGCCGAGTCGGCCACGGCCGTCTCGGCAGCCGGAGCCGCCGGCCGACTCAGCCTCGTCGTGACGGCGCCATGAGCGGGCTCATCTGCATCGCCGGCGGGAAGGGGTCGCCCGGAGCAACCACGCTCGCACTCGCGCTCGCACTCAGCGACCCCGAACCTGTCACGCTCGTCGACGCCGACCCCGACGGTGGTGATCTCGCGGCATGGCTCGGCATCTCAGCGACGCCCGGTTTGGTGTCGCTCGCGGCGGCGGTGCGACACAGCTTCGCCGGTGGCGAGTTCGGGCGACACGTCCAGCACGTCCAGACCGGAATCAAGCTCCTCGGGTCACCCTCCTCGCCCGAGCAGGTCGAGGCCTCACTCACCAGCCTTGGGCGACCTTTCGCCCAGATCCTCGCTGCCGGACCCGCGATCGCAGACATCGGGCGCTGGCGTTCGGGATCACCGGCGACGGAACTGGTCCGCACGGCGCACACGATCGTCCTCATCGTCCACCCGACGGTCGCCGGGGTCGCACACGCCCGATACCAGTACGAAGACTTGACGACGCGATGCACCAACGTCCTGGTCGCCTGCCGAGGCGACCGCCCCTACGACGCAGCGGAGGTCGCTGATGCGATCGGCTGCGCAGTCGCGTTCTCGATTCCAACGGATCGCGTCGGTGCATCGATGCTCACCGGTTCGACCCGGGAGCGATGGCTTCGGCGGACGCCGCTCGTTCGCTCGGCACGCGACCTACTCCACTCGATCAGTCCCGTTGAGGAGGTCGCGTCGTGAGCATCGTCGACACGATTGACGAGACCCTCGTTCGTACGCTGCGCATCGAGATCGCCGAGGAACTCTCTGCGAAGGTGCGCACGCTGGCCGCCGAGGGCAGGCACCTCGACACTGCGGACGAGGAAATGCTCACCCGGCAACTGATCGGCCACCGCCTCGAACGCCTGGCCTCGATGGCGATTGCCGAAGGCCGGCACGTGATGACGCAGGACGAGGAGGACGAGCTAGCGCGCTCGGTGTTCGACCGCCTCTTCCATCTCGGTCGTCTGCAACCGCTCCTCGACGACGAGTCCATTCAGAACGTCGTCGCCAACGGTCACGACCGGGTGTTCATCGAATACGCCGGCGGGCTCAAGGTCGAAGGACCACCCGTCGCCGACTCCGACGACGAGCTGATCGAACAGCTGCGGGAGATCGGCCGGCGCTACGGCCTATCGGAGCGAGAGTTCAACCCGTCCCGCCCGCAGCTCAACCTCCAGCTTCCCGACGGCTCGCGACTCTTTGCCGTCGCGTGGGTGTGCGACCGACCTTCGGTGTCGATCCGGCGGCACCGCTACATGAAGCTCGATCTCTCCGACCTGGTCGAACTCGGAGCGATCGACGATGGACTGGCCTCGTTCCTGTCAGCCGCAGTCCGATCACGCCAGCAGATCATCGTGGCCGGGGCGACCGGCGCGGGGAAGACGACCATGCTTCGCGCCCTCGCTGCAGAGATCCCGGCGGCGGAGCGGATCGTGACCATCGAGACCGAACTCGAACTCGGACTCGACCGGTTCGCCGACCTTCACCCGGACTGCGTCGCGCTCGAGGCCCGCGAAGCCAACGTCGAAGGTGCCGGCGAGGTCACTGCTGCGGACCTGGTTCGTATGAGCCTGAGGATGAACCCCGACCGGGTGATCGTGGGCGAGGTTCGCGGCGATGAGATCGTTCCGATGCTGAACGCGATGAGCCAGGGCAACGACGGCTCGATGTGTACCGTCCATGCCGATTCCTCAGCCACCGTCTTCAACAAGATGGCGCTCTACGCGATGCAGTCGCCCGAGCGCCTGCCACTCGAGGCGACCTGCCAGCTGGCAGCCGCTGCGGTGGACCTCGTCGTCTACATAGCGAAGTCCCGCGACGGTCGCTGGGTGTCGTCCGTTCGTCAGGTCGTCGGCGTGGACGGCTCGCAGGTCATCACCAACGAACTGTTCCGGGCCGGCCCAGACGGCCGAGCAGTCCCAGGCGTGCCTGTCCCCCACGACCTGGCCGCAGAACTGACCGCGCACGGATGGGATGCGTCGTTGCACGAACGCCCCGAAGGGTGGTGGCGATGACAGCGCTTGTCGTGCTCAGCGTGTTGGGGGTCGGAACCGGATGCTGGCTGGTCGTAAGCGGGTGGAGCGACGCGGGCTCATCGAGCGACGACGTCCGGCCGCTTCACGCTGCGCCCCAAGCTGTGGGAGCGGTCACGGTCCGAGACCGTTGCATTCGAGCCGGCCTCCTCGCCGTCGCGCTCCTTGTCATCTCACGATGGCCCACCGCCGCTGTCGCCGGAGCGCTCCTCGGTTGGTTCTCACCCGAGCTGTTCGCCAGTCGAGCAAGTCGGGATGCTGCGTTGGAGCGCACCGAGGCGATCGCCAGCTGGACCGAGATGATGCGCGACACCATCTCTGCGGCGCACGGGCTCGAGGCAGCAATCTCGACGACCGCTCCGGTTGCGCCCGAACCCATTCGCCCCGAGATCGAACGCCTGGCGCGTGCGCTCAAACACCGATCGCTCACTGATGCCCTCCGCCAGTTGGCGACCGACCTCGCTCACCCGATCTCGGACCTCGTCGTCGCCTCGCTGAGCGTCGCCGCGAACGGAGCCGTCAAGGACCTCGCCGAACTGCTCGGCATGCTCGCCGAGTCGGCCCGAGACGAAGCGGCGATGCAAATGCGGGTCGAGGCATCACGGGCACGGATGCGCACCGCAGTACGGGTCATCACCGGGGTCACCATCGCGACGGCCGTCGGCCTTGTCGCACTCAATCCGACCTACGTCGAGGTCTACGGCACCGTGACCGGGCAGGTGGTCCTGGCCGGAATCGCAGCTGCATGGGGCGCTGCCTTGTGGTGGCTCGCCTCGATGAGTGGGTTCCGCCAACCCGAGCGCTTCCTCATCGCCGCAGCGGAAGGTGGGGCATCGTGACCCACGCCCTTGCTCTCGGAATCCTGGCCGGGCTCGGCATCATTCTCGTGGCCAGTGGTCTGGTCCCGGCCCGCATGCCACTTGGTGACGCGCTCTACCGGCTCGATGCTCCCCCGGCGAAACACGTCGGCGACTCCCGCTGGTGGGTCCGCTTGCTCGGCACTTCGCTCGTCGGCACGGCTGCTGGCAGCATGGCCACACGATCCGTTCGTCACGACCTCCGAATTCTCGGGCGATCCCCGGAGGAACACGTCGCTCGACACGTAGGGATGCTGCTCGTCGGCCTCCTCTGGGCACCCGCGACATTCGGAATGATGGCAATCGGTGGAGTCGATGTGTCGTTCGTTCTCCCGCTCTGGGTGTCCTTGGTCTTCGGCATGGTCGCCCTCGCGGTGCCGATGTTGGCAGTGCGTTCCGAAGCGTCGGAACGGAGGCGAGCATTTCGGCACGCATTCGGATGCTTCCTCGACCTGGTTGCCGTGCGCCTCGCCGGCGGAGCCGGCGTCGATTCGGCGTTGTCCGGCAGCGCCGTAGCCGGCGACGGATGGGCTTTTGCCGAAATCCGCCAGGCGCTCACCGAAGCCCGACTTCGGGGTGAACCCTCGTGGAGCGGCCTCGCCTCGCTGGGGGACGCTATCGCCGTCCCCGAACTGCAGGAACTCGCAGCGTCCGCCGGACTCGCCGGCGACGAAGGCGCCCGCGTCCGAGTGTCGATCGCCTCGAAGGCGCGCTCGATCCGCGTGCGCGGTCTCGCGGACGCCGAAGGTGCAGCGCAGTCCGCCAGCGAACGCATGTCGCTTCCGGTCGTACTGCTCATGACCGGCTTCATCGTGTTCCTGGGCTATCCCGCGGTCGCTCAAGTCATCAACGGTCTCTGAACCTAGGAGGAAGACATGTCCATGATCACCACCCTGTGGGCCTACGCAATGGTCCGCGTCGAGATGGCGAAACACGACGAGCGAGGCGAGATCACCGAGAAGGTGATCATCATCGCCATCTTCGCCGCGCTCGCGATCGCCGTCGGCGCCATCATCGTTGCCAAGGTGACCGGCAAGGCCGAGACGATCAACCTCAACGGCTGATGGCTCGACGCGCAGACGAGCGCGGTGACGCCACCGTCGAGACCGTCTTGGCGGTGCCGGTTCTGCTGTTCCTGATCATGGTCGTGATCCAGGCGGGGCTGTGGTTCCACGGAGCCCAAATCGTGGAAGCCGCTGCGCAGGAAGGCGCGCTCGCCGGGCGAGTCGAGACCGGGTCACCGGCAGCGGCCGAGGAGCGCGCCCGCGAGTTCGTGTCGCGCCTGTCTCCGTCGATCGCGTCGACGGCCGAAGTGCACGCGTCGCGATCGGCTGACGTCACGCGGGTCGTGGTGTCCGGCCGCGTCCAACAGTTGATTCCCGGCCTGCCTCTCTCCGTCACGGGAGTCGCCGAGTCCCCCACCGAACGTTTCCGGGAAGACCGATGAGATCCCGAAACGAGCGTGGCTCGGTCAGCGTGGAATTGGTCCTCCTCACGCCGGTCCTCGTCGGGCTGATGTGCCTGACCGTCGCGTTCGGTCGCCTCCAGTCGGCACGAGCCGATGTGGAGGCAGCGAGTCGCGCCGCGGCGCGTGCTGCGTCTCTCGAACGATCTGCGCCCGCCGCTCGCGTCGCCGGACAGCGGGCCGCTCTCGCAGAACTCGACGCGGGCGGCTACCGGTGTAGCTCGCTCGTCGTCAGCATCGACACCGGCACGTTCGCCCCAGATGCCACCGTCGGGGCAACCGTGTCGTGCACCGTTCATCTCGCTGACGTCACCGGCATGGGGCTCCCATCGAGCCACACGATGAGGGCCACATTCAACGAGCCCATCGACCGTTTCCGGGGTACACGATGAGGCGCACTGACGAACGTGGGACCGTCACCGTGTTCGTGGTCTCCATGACAATCGCACTGCTGCTGGTCGCCGGTCTCGTGTTCGACGGCGGCCGAATCATCGCGGCAAACCGGGAAGCCGACGCGGTAGCCGGCGCCGCCGCCCGAGCCGGAGTTCAGGGCCTCGACGAATCAGGAATCCGCTCCACCGACGGCGCGCCGATCCTTGCGCCCGAGGCGATCCGCCGCGTCCAGCGATACCTCGCCTCGACCGACTACCAGGGCACCGTGACGGTCAGCGGCGAGACGGTGTCGGTCGAGGTCCACCGGCCGCAGACACTCGCCATCTTGTCCCTCGCCGGACTCGCAACATCCGACATCACCGGCATCGGCAGCGCCCGGGCCGTGCGCTCCGTTGGGGAGACCCCATGAACCAGTCGAGGCCGTCCACCTTCCGCCGATCGATCGTCGCTGTCGGTTCGATCATCACCGGCGTGCTGCTCGTCGTCGGAGTTCCGATCGCTCTGTGGCGAATGGTCGGGTGGCCGCTGCCCACCACAGTCCCGACACCGGGCGACATCGGCAAGGCGCTCTCGCGCTCCACGGTGTCCGACGCCGTCATCATCAAGACGCTCGCGCTCGTGGGGTGGTTCGCCTGGATTGCGCTGATGTGGTCCCTCATCATCGAGATCGGGGCGCGGCTGACTGGCCGGCCGGCGCGCAGGATGCGGTTCGCCGGTCCATTCCAGGACGTGGCCCGCCGACTCGTCACTGCCGCGTCGCTCCTCACCGTCTCGGCGGCTCCGCTGATGACCTCAACCCCTGCACTGGCAGCGGTCGGCGCCCCGGCGCTCATCGTCGAGCGGAATCCAGTGCCTGTCGGCGCGACCGCTCCGAGGGTCGCGCCCGCCATTGTCCGGGACGCACCGGGAGCGCCGCCGTCCGCATCGAGTTCTACCTATTCAGTCCAACGACGGGACTCGCTCTGGCGAATCGCCGAGTGCCAACTCGGCGATCCCATGCGGTGGCGCGAGATCTGGGACCTGAACCGCGGGCGGGAGTTCGACGGCGTCGCCTTCACCGACGCGAACCTGATCCGGCCCGGCTGGGTGCTCGATCTTCCACAGTCGCTCATCCCGGTCGCGCCGGAACAGGACGACTCGCCCGCGCCCACCGGCGCCGCGCCCGTAGCGCCACCCACCGCCCTCGAATCAGCCGCCGTGATCGACGCCCCTATCACGATGGCGCCGGCCTCATCGGAGAGCGAAGGCGTGACCGCGACCGCCGCCCCTGACCTCGCCACCTCCACGTCGGCTACTTCTACCCCGCAGGCCGAACCGGTCGAAGCGTCGTTAGGGGATTCGGCAGATGACGAAGAGACCGTCGTGCCGATGTTCGTTGGCGGCACGGTGCTTGCCACAGGGCTACTCCTCCTTCTGCGACGCCTCCGCCGAACGCAGGCGCGCCGACGTCCCAGTGGCGTCGAACCTCACCGGCCACCCACGATGACGGCGCCGATCGAGACCGCAATCCGTCACGACGCCAACACCGACCTCATTGATCGTCTGTTCACGGCAACTCGTGCATTTTCCGTTGGCATCGAACCCGATAGCCCGGTCCCGGACCTGGCCGCTGCGCGAGTCTCAGGTTCGGAAGTCGAAATCCTCCTGAGCGCGGCAGCTTCCTCGAACCCGCTGGGGTTCGAAGACCGCGGTAAGCGAAGGGCATTCGCAACAGAAGAAGGGATCTCGACGGCAGCGCTCGCAGGAATCGCAGGAGACGCAGCGACCCCGTGGCCGACGCTTGTCGCCGCTGGTGGACTCGGGGACGACCTCGTCCTTATCGACCTCGAGAGCGCTGGCGTGCTCACGGTCGATGGGGACCGCGCTGCCGACACCATTCGACGGATCGCAGCGGAACTCGCTGCGTCACCCGCCTCCGAGCTCGTCGACGTGTTGGTCCTCGGCGACGGCATGGCGCTGGCAGCTAGCGACCGTGTCCGTCCGATCGCGACCGTCGACGAAGCCGTGGCGGTCCTGAAGGCCGCTGTCGAGTCGACGCGCTCGGCGCTCGACCTTCTGGAAGTACCGGACACCCCGACCGCTCGACGACGTCACTCCGCGCAACACGCATGGGGTGTCACGGTGCTCATCAGTGCCGCTCCGCTCACGCCCACCGATTTCGATCGACTCGCCACGTTGGCGCACCCTCGTCGCGGAGTCGCCGTTGTGGTCCCGGCCCCTCCGATGACGGACACCTGGTCGCTCTCCGTCGATGACACGGCCGTTCTGCAGCCGCACGGTTTCGAGTTCACTCCAGTCGACCTGCCAGCGGTAGTCCTCGAGTCGATTGATGCGCTGCTCGCCGACGCCGCGGTGGGCGACGCTGAGTCAGCGCTTCTCGGCCAGGCTGACGACCCCGCCGCACCGGACGAACCCATCCACCTCCCTAAGTTCGGGGCAGCAGACGTCGACGCTGCGGAAGAGCCTGAAGTCGAGATCCGAGTTCTCGGGCCGGTCCACGTCCATGGCGTACCTCCGATCAACCGGCGGAGGACCGTGGAGCTCATCGCCCACCTCGCGCTCCACCCGAACGGTGTCACTGGCAGCCAGCTGAAGACTGCGATCTGGCCGGACACGATTCCGAGCCAGGACACGTTCAACGTGACGGTTCATCGGGCAAGGTCTGGACTCGGAATCAGTCGAGACGGAACCCACCACCTGCCACACGCCGTCACCAACGGCAGCAGCTACTCCCTCGGCGCGCACGTCACGAGCGACCTCTCCAGGTTCACCGATCTGGCCGCCCGATCACGTTCAGCCATCGATCCCGTGGACGAGGCCAAGCTCCTCAAGCAGGCGCTCGAGCTGCTGCGTGGGCAACCATTCGAAGGATCGCAGGGCTACGAGTGGGCCTACACCGAGGGAATCGTCGTTGAGGCCGAGGCGCTGATCGCCGACACTGCCCACCGACTTGCACAGCTCGCCCTCGCATCGGGCGACGCGGCGCTGGCAACCTGGGCTGCGACCAAGGGGCTGACGGCTGTGCCCGGCAGCGAGCCGCTCTACCGGGACCGGATGGAGGCCGCACACCTCAACGGCGACCCGGCAGCTGTCGACCGGATCGTCGACGAGTTGTGCCGATACGTCGAGACGCTCGACCCGCTCGACGACCTCCACCCCGACACCATCGCGCTGTGGCGCCGAGTCGGCCGACTCAGCTCGTCACGCTCTCCAGAGGGCCGCTGCTAATGCCGGCTGAACCCCTCCGGTGCTGGACCAACGGACTACTTGCCGCCAGGTGTCTCTGTGCTTCCCGAGTCTGAACTCGTTTAGAGCGAGCCGTAGGCGGAGGACGCCGCGAGCCCGATCGGACATTCGTTCTTGTAGAGATCGATCGAGAACGAGCCAGTTGCACCTTTCAGCAGGTCGGACTGCTCGGCAAATCCGCTCTTCGGGCCGATGGTGGTGCCGTCGGCTGCGAAGCAGAGCACGTCGACGCTGATCGGCCCTGTTACGTCAACGCCGGTCTCGTTCGAGACAGCACCGATGATCGCCTCGCCGGTGTTGTTGAGTTCCGTGATGGTGATCGGCCGGAAGTACGTGCCCACCTCCTCGCCCGACACACTGAACTCGAACGTCGAGCCCCCAGGAAAGCCGCCGGAGAAGTAGACGTAGCCGTAGGCAATCTCGCCGGGTGCGACGATGGCGGGCTTAAAGCCTTGGGACGAGCCGGAACCAACGAGCGCACCAGCGCTGTCACGGGCGGTGCCCGTCGCTTCGATCTGGCCAATCGGGTCACTGGTGTTGTTCCGCACGATGATCGTTACGGCATCGTTCAGTTCGTCCCGGGCTCCCGTCGAGACGATGCTCAGCTTGCCGGGGTCACCTGGCGGGAGGGATACCACGCTGAGGTCACCGAAGCCCGCGACGAACGGCGACGCGTCGGGTGCTGCCGGCCCCGCCGCAACTGGTGGCGTCGTGGGCACGGTCGATGCAGTCGCCGCACTGGTTTCCGGCGTTTGGGTGGCCGATCCGTCAGTGGATGCGCCTGAGGAGACGACCTTGTCATCGCCCTTGTTCAACTCGTCGGACACGCCTTTCGCAGCACCGCCGATGAGCGCGACGCACGACACGATGCCGACAACGAGCACGGCGGCAATCCCACCGAGGATCCAAGGTGCCTTCGACTTCTTCTTGACCGGAGGAGGCTGCTGGGCGGCGAAGGGCGCTGGCGCTCCTGGAGGAGGAGGTGGCGGGGCATAGTTCGGGTTGGGCGACCGGTGCTCGGTCCATTGGGCTCCGTCCCAGTACCGGACCTGGGCGGGGTCTTCTGAGTCTGGATGCCAACCTGGGTCACTCATTCGTCTGATCCTTGTTCGTCGCGGGGACCTTCGCGGACCCTAGGTTCGGCGACCCGGACTTCTACCAGTCGTCACCCTGGGTAGCCGCTGTCGCCGGCCAGAGCGTATCCGGGTTGCCTGTCACACACGTGTGCGAAGATTGCCGGTGAAAGCGGCCTATCTAGCGTCGCCAGGCATCGACAATGCCTCCTCGTCACCGGGATCGGTGTCCTCCATCGCACGAGCGTACGGAGTGACGAGATGAACGCGAACGCGCAGATTGCTGTCGGGCGAGATTGCCCGACGAGATGCCACATGTGGCAGTGGGCTGCTGGCGATGTCGAGTGGGAGCAACGCAACCTGGTTGTTGGCGGCCTATCGCCCCTCGGGTTGGTTGCCGCGGCCGCGACGGCCGCAGCGTCGGGTGCCGCCAACCGACGTCGACGCGATGCCGCGATTCGAGCGGCAGCGCCGAGGTGGCGCTACGTCACCTCAGGCACGGCCCGTCTTCTCGATGGGCAGCTGACGGTTGTCGAGACCTCGGGCATCACCAGAACGCTCGACCTTCGATGGGCGGCAGTCATCGAGGAGCCGACGACCGGCTGGATCAGCTGGCGACCGAGCGTCGGTGACGCCGCTTGGGCGGTCCAGTTCATGTCTTAGAGCCGCACAGCTGTGCGACGAGCGGGTACGGATTCGCGGCGGCACCGCCGCCGGGATGCATCTCGAAGTGAACGTGTGACGAGGTCGTTCTGGCGTTGCCAGTGTTGCCGAGCACCGCGACGGGTTGACCCACCGATACGTGCGCGCCCACGGGCACCAAGTTCCGCGTGTTGTGCGCGTAGTACCACCGCGCGCCCGACGCTCCCTTGATCCAGAGGGTGATCCCGCCGAGTCCGACGTCGACGTTGCTCGCCTTGTCGACGACCCCGTCCTCTATTGCGACGAGCAGCGTCCCCGACGGGGCAAAGAGATCGTTGCCTTGATGCTGACGCCCTCCCGAGCGAGGGGCATGCCAGTCGTCGCTGTGCCGAACTCTCCCGGCCACCGGGCAGATCATTCCTTCGGAGGAAGGGCCGACAGTCGCGCTACCGGGAGCGTCGTACTCACCCGCCTTCGCGAGGACCTTGCTCACGTACGCGTCGCTCCGGTTGTAGGTCCGAATCGCGGCTCGAACGTCGGTCACTCGCCCCGAACTCCCGCAGAGGTATGCGGCCGCCGTCCAGATCGCATCCCACGCGTTGTGTGGCGACGGCGACGAGCCGGCCGGGCGCCCTGAGGCCAACCGTCCCCAGCGACGCCACGTGCTCGGGAGGAACTGCATCGGCCCCTCCGCATGTGTCCATCCATCTGCCGATGATGGGTCGGGCATTCGGGCGAACCCCGATCGGCCGTCGAGCGCTGGGCCGAGGATCGGCGGTCGAACGTCACCCGTCGTCGGGTCGACTCGCCCCTCCCCGTGACCGCTCTCGATCGAGCCGATCGCAGCGAGAACCGACCACGCCAGACCGGGGCATGAGCCCGCCGCCGCGACGTACACGCCAAATAGCGATTCGGGGATGTCGCCAACGGTCGAACCGGGAGCGACAGGCGCGGCCTGTGGGAGTGAACCTCCCCCGGCGACGGCGGCGACTCCCACGATCCCCATCGTCAACGCTGCGACCGCAATTCCAAGCACCTTCAGCATGAGGCGCCTCCTTTCGTCAGCCCCCTAAGCGCGAGCGAAGGCGTAGATCGAGAAATTTCGGCGCAGTCCCTACCTCCGCGCGCTTAGGGCGATCGAGGACTTCGGGCCTCATCCATATCCACCCCACTTCGGGGGTGGGCCGACTCCCCCGCGGCCCACCCCCGAGGAAAGGACGAGCACGTGCTCGCTGCCATCAACGCACTCCTCGACGACGTCGACGTGACACCCACTACCGACGGGCTGCCCGGCGCCGACCTCGTGCAGACGATGCTCAATTGGCTGACCCAGATTGCGCTGTGGGGTTCACTCGCCAGCATTTTGTGCGGCGCGGCGATCTACGGCCTGTCGCAGCAGACCGGCAACTACTCGGGCGGCTACCTCGGCAAACGGCTGGCGCTGGCGGGAGCAATCGGGGCATGCCTGGCGGGGATCGCTCCGACGGTCATCAACCTTCTCTTCAAGGCGGCGTCATGAGAGCCGCCCGCTTCATCGCCATCGCCACGTTGTCCATGGCCCTTACCTCGTGTGCCGCCCGGCGACCCACGACCACTGAGCCGACTACCGAGGCGGTGCCGACCTCCGTCGTCGCCTCGGCGAGCGGCGATGCCGCTACGACCCCAGGCGCTGACGCTGTCGCAGCGGCCGTCAGGTTCGTATGTTCCGGGCAGCGCCTGCTCGACTCGACGCCGACTCAGCTTCCGGCGGTCATTCGCGAGCTGTGGTCAGCCCGGTCCGCTGATGGGGCGGTGACCTCGACCGTCGAACGGCTCGCCGAACTGCGCACTCGACTCGAAACCGGGGAGGGTCCGACGAGATACCGCCAGAGCGCCCTTGCGGTCCGGATGGAGTCCGGTTCTACGGAGCGGGCAACCGTGTCGGTGTGGTGGGTCGGCGTGCTGTCGCGCGATGGGGTGGCCATGCCCCAAGCACAGTGGGTCACCTCGGAGGTCACGCTCGTTCACGAGGACGACCAGTGGCGGATCGACGCGGTAGCCGACTCGATCGGGCCGGTTCCCGATCACTGCAGCGACGACGATCCGATCACAAACGACGAGCTCGAACGACGCCTCGCCGGGTTCGTGGACTGGGAGGCGAACCGATGATCCCCAACCCATTGGATCTGATCACCGGTGCCGCTGCCGTAGCCGCCGGATGGACTTGGGAGCAGGTCGCCGACGGCATCGCCCGATGGGTGCTCGGCGCTATCGCAGAGATGATCAACGGCGTCCTCAACTTCCTCAAGACCACGACTCGGCCCGACGTCACCGATGCCTGGTTCTCCGGTAGCGGGTCTCCGTACGCGGCGGTCCGCAATGTCAGCGCAGTGCTCCTGATCGGTTTCCTCCTCGCCGGGATCATCCAAGGGCTGGTTGCCGGCGACACCTCGGGGATGATCCGACGTGTCGGAGTCGATGCGCCAGTCGCAGTGCTCGGGATGATTGCGACCACCGTCGTCGTCGATGTGCTGCTCGACCTGACCGACTCGCTCTCGACCGCGGTGCTCGGCAACGCCAGCGGACCGACGTTGAGCTTCATCGAGGGCTTCGGCGTCGGAGCCCAACTCCTGACGGGCGGCTTCTCCACGGTCATCATCGGACTGGTCGCCGTCGTGGCCGCGGTGATGGTTTGGATCGAACTCATGGTCCGAGCGAGCCTCATGTACCTGTTGGTCGCGCTGTCCCCCTTGGCGTTCGCCGCGTCGGTGTGGCCGGCGGCGAAGGGGGTTCTCCGCCGACTGATCGAACTGATGTTGGCGGTCATCGTCTCGAAGCTCGTGATCTCGATCGCACTTGCCGTCGGCGTCGCAGCCCTGGGCGGTGCCGGTTCGGCGGCCGGTCCGGAACCCGGTGTCGGAGAGTGGGCCGCGCAAGGGTTGGGCACCCTCGTCGTCGGAACATCGATCCTGTGTCTCGCCGCGTTCTCGCCGTTCGTCGTGCTGAAGTTGATCCCGGTCGCTGAAGCGGCACTGGTTGCGCAGGGTGTGTCTCGCGCTCCAATGAACACGGCTCGATCAGGAATGAACACGGCCTACTACGCACGTTCACTCGGTCGCCTCGGCGGAGGTTCCGGCAACTCAGGATCGGCGCCTGAACCCCCGTCGGACGCTTCGCCACCACCCTTCGGACCGCCCGGACTGGGCGGGGATCCGGGTGGCGGTGGCCCGCCGGCGGCTGGCGGGCCATCGGGCGGCGGCGGCGGCGGCGTAGGCGTAGGCGGTATCAGCGGTTCCGGTGTCGGAGCGGCCGGCGCGGGATCCAGTAGCGCTGCGGGATCCAGTGGCGCGGCAGGAGCCGGTGCCGGCGCAGCTGTGGCGGCAGGCCCCGCTGTGGCAGTGGTCGCTGCGGCCGAGGGAGCGAAAGCGGCGAAGTCAGCTGCGCAAGGCGTCGGCACCGAGGTCGGTTCTGCCGTCGACGCGGCCACGCCTGATACGGCGCAGAACGAATGGCGACGCGTCCCGAACGAGCAACCGGTTCGCGACTTCTCCGAACCGCTCCCTCGGGACGAGCCATGAGTTCGCCCGGACGAACGTATCGATTCGCAGCACGAGATCGAACCGGATGGCTCTTCGGCCTTCAAGCGGGGCAGTGCATCATCCTGGGAGCGGGGATCTTCGTGGCTGGCGGACTCTTCAACGTCGGAGCACCGTCGGCGTCAGTCGTTGTGACCATCGGGATCTCCGGAGTCTTCGCGTTCGCTCCTGCCGGCGACCGGCCGGCGTATGCATGGCTGCCCGTGCTCACCAGCTGGATAATTGGCGGTCGAGGCGGGCGGACGTGGACGGCGTCGGTTCCGCGATTCGGTCGGACTGCATCGACGTCCGCCCAGCCGGAGTGGCCACCGTTCCTCAACGGGCTCGAACTTCATGAACATGACGGTTGGCGTGCGAATGAACCGATGGCCGCCGTCGTCGACCGCCAGACCGGCGCGGTGACAGCGATGCTGAGCGTGTCGGGTCGGGAGTTCGCGCTCATCGATCGCCTCGAACAGGAGCGGGTGCTCGCCGGATGGGGCGACGCGCTCGCCGCCTTCTGCAAGGAACGCACCGCGGTGCGAGCCGTGCGCTGGTTCGAGTGGTCTGCGCCAGCGGACGCATCGGAGCACCTGCGCTGGAGCCGCACGCAGATCGCGGCCAGTGCCGAGCCAGGAATCGTGGATGGATACCTCTCGATGGTCGCCGAGGCGGGTCCGATGGCGACGCGCCACGAGACGCTCGTGACGATCACCGTGGGTGGACCAACTTCCGGCTTCGGACGTCGGCGCGGCTCTCGGCAGGGAAGGGCATCGATCGACACGCTCCGCGACGAGTTCCGACTCCTCGCGAGCAGACTGGACGCCACGGGTTTGGTCGTCGATCGCCCGCTCTCGTCGGCGGACGCCGCGACGGTGCTCCGAGCACGACTCGACCCCTTCTCTCGATCCGCTGGCGCCGCCGATCGCCCGACGCTCGCTCAACTCGCAGGGGTGTCGCCTCGGTCCGCTGGGCCGATGGCAACCCGCACCGAATGGACCCACCTTTCGGTGGACGGGGCAGTTCACGCTTGCTTCGCCATCACTGAGTGGCCGCGGCTCGACGTGCCGCCCAACTGGATGGAACCGCTACTCCTCCACGCCGGTGGCACTCGGACGATCGCCGTCCACCTCGAACCGGTCGCGCCGTCGCGTAGCCAGCGTCAGATCGATCGAGACTCCACACGCCTGGTGGTCGATGCAGAGCAGCGATCGCGCTCGGGCTTCCGGGTGGGAGCCCGCCACCGACGCACCGAGTCAGACGTCGCCTCACGAGAGTCCGAACTCGTCGCCGGGTACGCAGAGTTCGAGTACTGCGGCCTCGTGACCGTCTCGGCACCCGATCTCGAACGACTCGAGCGGTCGTGCGCCGAATGGGAGCAGATCGCCGCTCACGCAGGGCTTGAGCTGCGACGGTTGAACGCTCAACACGACGCAGCGTTCGCGTGCACGCTTCCTGTCGGCATCGGCCCAACCGCTCGGAGCTGGGAATGAGATCGGGCATCGCGCTCCCCCGCCACCGAGCGACGACGGCTCACCTGTGTTCGGCATATCCCTTCGCTGCCGAACTCGGGCTCGGGACTCACGGGGTCTACCTCGGCTCGAACCTGCTGACCGGTGGCGGTGGCTTCGCCTTCGACCCCTTCGAGGCGTACACGGCGGGGATCGTCACGAACCCGAACATGCTGATCGCCGGGGAGCCAGGGGTCGGCAAGTCGGCGACAGCGAAGACGTTCATCCACCGGTCGGTTGGAGTGTTCGGCCGATGGGTCGCGATTGCCGACCCGAAGGGCGAGTACCTGCTACTGGCTGAGTCGCTCGGGCTCACTGTCATCAAGCTCCACCCCGGCGGAAGCTGCCGAATCAATCCGCTCGATCCCGGACCGAACCCGCCGTCCGACGCTGCCGAGCGGGTCCGCCGCCAGGCCGACATGCTCGGAACATTGCTCGGCACGGTGCTGCATCGGGACCTCACGCCGGTGGAGGACGCAGTGCTTGGCGGCGCCATGCAGCATCTCGACCGGGCAGGGATCACGGCCCCGACATTGGCCGATGTCGCCGCTATCACCGTGGCCCCGACCGCTGACATGGTGCCGACGTCGGTGGGACTCGACGATCTTGCTCGATCCGTGGAAGCGATCCCCTACGCCCTCGGCAAGCTGCTGGACCGATCACTCCGAGGCATGTTCGACGGCCCGACGAATGTCGCGATCGATTGGAACGGGCCAGGCCTCGTGATCGACCTGTCGGCGGTCCACCACGACTCGGAAGCACTGACGCTCGTTCTGGTGGCAACCACTGCGTGGCTGCAGAACCTGATAGCGACACCCGGCGGTCCTCGTCGATTGCAGGTGCTCGACGAGGCGTGGGCGTTACTGGGGACTGAACGAACGTCCAAGTACCTGCAGGCGTGTTGGAAGCTGTCGAGGTCGTACGGCGTAGCGAACCTCGCAATCGTCCACCGCTTGTCGGACCTCCGGTCTCAGAGCGACGACGGCACGTCGGCGTCGAAGGTGTCCATGGGACTGCTCGCCGACACGCAGACCCGCGTGCTGTTTCGACAATCGACCGATCAGGTCGCTGAGGCCGGAGCGCTCCTCGGCCTGACGTCCACTGAAGCGCAGCTCCTTCCTCGCCTCGTGAAGGGCAGAGCGCTTTGGAAGGTGGCCGGTCGAAGTGCTGTCGTCGCGCACACGATTGCGGCCCACGAGCGCGAGCTGTGCGACACCGACGCCGCGATGAGCCAACGATGAGGGGGCGATCGCCACAGCGCAGTCCAGGGCAGATCGACGCGATCGAGGACCTCATCGCCGGAGCCTTGCTCGCCGCGGTCGGGGTTGTTGCCGCCGTCTCGCTCGTTGCGCTGGCGGGTGCCGAACTCGCTGCGTTCCTCTCGGGAAATGGCGCCTTCGACGCCGGGCTGGAAGACAGCATCTCAGCGCTTGCTGCGCTGCCGCACCACGTCACCGAACCAGCACGAGCGTGGCCCGCACCCGCCCGAGACCAGCTGCCCGGGCCGGCGCTCTACTGGCTGGCCACCACCGTGGTCATCGCTGCTCTGGCTACGATCGCCCTCGTCGGCATCCGTTGGTGGACGGGCCATCGGCGAGGCCACGGCGCGTTCGGGGCAGGGGAAGGAGGGCTTGCCAAGGGCCGCGACGTCCACGCCCTGGCGGTGCGCCACCCAACGCCGGGCCGCCTCACGCTCGGGTTTCACGGCCGGCAGCTCCTCGCAGCGGAGCCGCAAACCAGCCTCGCCGTCGTCGGCCCGACCGGTTGCGGAAAGACCGTCGGGTTCGCCATTCCGGCGCTGCTCGAATGGAACGGGCCGATCATCGCCACCAGCGTGAAGACGGACCTCCTTGATGCGACGCTCGCCCATCGCACCACCGTCGGCACCACATGGGTCTACGACCCGAGCCACTGCACGGGGCTCACCGCTGCGAAGTGGTCGCCGTTGTCAGCGTGCACCGACTGGGCCGGAGCCATGCGCGTCGCCGCGTGGCTGTGCGAGGCGGCGCAACCGAAGTCCGACAGCGTCACCGATGGCGACTACTGGTACAGCCAGGCGCGCAAGGGAATCGCCCCGTATCTGTTCGCAGCGGCCGGTACTGGCCGAACGATGACCGACGTGGTCCGTTGGGTCGACACCCAAGAGCAGGACGAAGTCGAGGACGCGCTCGTTGACCTCGTCGGCCTGGATCATGCACTCGCCGAACTCACCAAGGCCGGCCGACGGGATCAGTTGCGGACGACCTACGCGGACGAAGTGAGGAACGAGGCAATGGCAGATGCCCGCGATCTCTACCGGGATGCCGAGACCGGGCGAAACGGTCAGTGGATCGATCAGGAACTGCTGGGCTGGCCTCCGGCGATCCAGCAACAGGTGAACGCAGAGATCGACGCCGAACTCGAACGACGAGTTGCCGGTCAGATGCGAACCGAGGCCCGCGACTTGGTGCGGTCGGAGGGCGAGCCCAATCCGGCACTCATTGCCGCTCAGGCGCTGTGGGCGAAGGAGAAGCGTCTCAAGGGATCCGTGTTCGCCACGATGGAGAACGTGCTCGCCGGCTATGCCGACCCCGGCGTGGGAGAAGCGTCATCGACGAGCGAGATCGACGTCGCCGAGTGGCTGACCGGCAACAACACCATCTTCGTGGTCGCAACTGCCCACGAGCAGGCCCGGCTGCGCCCAGTGCTGACCGTCCTCATTCAGCAGGCGATCCGAGCCGCCTACGACGCAGCCAACGAGCGGGGCGGCACGCTCGAACATCCGTGCCTCGTGCTGCTCGACGAGGCCGGAAACATCGCACCGCTGCGCGACCTGCCCGGGTACGCGTCAACGGCTCGAAGTCACGGCATCACCTTGGTGTCGATCTGGCAGGACCTCGCACAGATCAAGTCGATCTTCGGCGACCGCGCCCAGACAGTGCTCAACAATCACCGGGCGAAGCTGTTCGGTTCGGGCATCGCCGACGATCCGACGCTCGAGTACGTCAGCCGGCTGATCGGTGACGAACGACGCACCGAGGTCAACAAGTCCGGCGATCTGCACGGCCCTCGCCGCTCAGTGTCGGAGCACACCTCCTGGAGACGACTCGCTCCGGTCGACGCGATCCGTCGGCTCCGAACGGGAGAAGGCATCCTCCTCTACGGCTCGTTACCGCCGGTGTGGTTGCGTCTCCGAATGCGGACCGAAGCCTCGACGGGCGTCGAGCGGTGGGCATTGCTCCGAGAAGCGAGAGGTCGTATGGGCCGTGTCCGCGGCCGTCTAGGAAGATTGGCCCGGCCTCGTGAAGTGAAACCGCTTCTTGGGCAGCCCGCTGGTGATGACCGCGCCGTTGCGGGTGAGGATGTCGTGCGCCTCCTTGGTGCGATGGGCGTAGCGCTTCTCGCCCCCGGCCGACTGTCGCCATGGGCCCGGACCGCCGAACTTCGCCTTCACCTCCGGAATCTCGTCCCATGCCCACATCAAGCAGTCCCAATCCTCACGCCTCGCGTACCGGTGGCTCTCGTCCTTGTAGTTCATGGGACTACCCCTTTCTCCAGTGCCCGACGTGGCCCCGCTCAACCGACAACGAGCCAGCCTGCCATCAAGTCGGCAACAGCTGCGGCGACCGTGCCACCGAGGAGGTCCAACGCTTCTAGGTCGGCTCGTCGATCATCCACAGTCCACGCGGTGCCAGTGGTCTCGACGCACGCGACAGGGCGCCCGTCGCGCAACAGGAACCAGAACCGGTACTCAGGCACACCATTGAGGTCGCCTGGCACTCGGACAGCGCGCCGGGATTCTGCCTCCGGAAAGAGGGCGAAGTAGTGATCGCGAGGTCCGCCCCCGCAACCCGACGTGTCCTCCATTCCGTTCCGGCATTCCCACTGCACGCCAGAGAACAAGGTCAGCGCGAGCGCTGTCGCAATGAAGTCGACGCACCGAGCAGCGACGCTCGGAGGGCCGACGGCGGGGTTGCCGAGTCCCGAGCGCCGTTCAAGTTCCAGCAGGACACGCTCGATCTCCTCCGCTCCGAGCCACTCCGACCAGAAGCTCGACCATGAATCGGGGTTCTGGCTGCCCGCGCTTTCGCCGCGATGGTTGAACCGCCACATGTGAGCGCTGCCGACACGGTTGAGACTGATGGATTCGTCCGAGGTCGGGTTGCCACGATCGAACAGAGTCAGGCAGTCGTACTGCCCTCCTCCGGGGTGGGTCTCGATCAACAGGAGTCGCGGATGGCGACTGAGAAGCGCTTCTACCACCCGCCAGGAGGTGACCTCGAGGAGGTGCCGGCTCGGCTCCCAGGGCGCCCTGTCGGTCGATGTGTCCAACAGCCGATCCGCCGCTACCTCGCTGCGCTGGTGACCATCGACGCTGCCAGGCTCCCGGGAAAGTTGACCGGCGTTGCCGGCGCCGGTGGAGGCGAGGCCATCAGCGATCGATCGCACGTGCTCACGTAGTACCTCGACAGATTCGCACTCAACCCCGACGACTTCGTAGGAATACCCGTTGCCGCCACCGTGGTCACGGACCCGCTCGGCCAGGTACCGCCACTGAGCTTCGAGAGCTTCCTCCTTGGCCATCGAGATCGGCGCCGACCAGGGCGCCATGACCTCGATCGGCAATGGCCATGCCTGATGCAACACCGTCGAGATCGTCCACGTCGCGTCGACCAACGAGCCGCCAGACTCGTTGTGCAGAACGATGAGTGCACTCACGGGCCGGCTCCCCTGCCCGAAGGTGCCGACGCGATCGACCGATCGCTCTTGTCCGCTCCTGAGATGGCCATAGCGTGCCTTGAACTCGACGCTGGTCGGCGAGTCGATCTCGACGAGCCGGCCGGTATCGATCACCGCGAAACGGTCCGGCGCGGTCAGCATCCCACGCCATATGGCGCCGATGTTCGTTGCCTCGAACGCCGGGCTGGGCGCTGATTCGCGAAGACGACCGGGAAGAGCTCCGTGGTAGCCGTCATTCTCTCGCGGGGCGCACACGACGACTCGAACGGCCGACAGTGATTCGTCGAGCAGTTCCGTCCTCCACGCCAGCAACTGAAGGCGCATCAACTGGTAGATCGGCTCGCAGATGAGGTCGGCATGATCAACATCGGAACGGATCGGACAGCCGAGTTCGTCGAGCAGCGGTCGGTATCGGCTGAGTCGCAGATCGAGGTGCTTGTCGTCGTAGGTCGAGGAGCGGTAGGTCTCGACGTACTTCCACTCGATCAACGCCAGTTCCTCGCCACCGACCGAGTTCCGGTAGCGGACCGCCGCATCTGCGCTGGTGTTCATCGACCCCCGAGTCCCGGTCCCCTTGCGCCATTCGCCGAGTGGGTTGTCAGTACCAATCCACTCGAACGCCACGAACGCGTAGGGGGCTTCGGGAGTTCCGACAGGCAGAACCTCGGCGATGTCGAGGGTGCCATCGAAGAACCAGCGGATCGCGGCGGCATCGTCCGCCATCGGTGCGAGCGCGTTGACGCATTGGACCTGCGACGACAGGAGGTGGTTGGTCGGGCCGCCAGCGACACTGTCGTGCCACGGGATTCCGGCCGCCTCGAACCATCCGATGGCTTCGGTGGCTTCGGGGAGGAGATTCAGCCCGGCAAATTCCGAAGGAAGGCAGTACTCGTAAGAGCCCTTGCCTCGAACCGATCCCGCAGCCCGGGCCTCGTCCGGTAGCAACGGCGTCGCGGCCTTCCATGCGATCGCCGCGGCTTCTGCGTCCTTCCTGAACGTCATCCGATGATCTCCTTGCTCGCTGCACAACCGGCGGAATCGAGCGTCCAGATCTCAAGCGGCGCGACTCCGAGGCGCCTCGCAGGAACGAGCGCAGAGGCGACTGAGAAGGCGCGCTTCATGGCTTCGGTGCTCGCCGTCCCTTCTCCGATCGCCAATACAGGAACGACCGTGGGCGACGGCACGACAAGCAGACCCGGAGGTGCGAGTCCGAGCTGGACCCGCTGGTCGAACATGTCCTCCACGATCTCGATGTGGTCAACGATGTCGTCGACCCACGCCCGGAGCAGCTCGGCGTAGAGGGCAACTTGTACCGGACCCTTCGCGATCCCCGTAGCAGCGTTGGCCGGCTTCGCCTCGAGGGCGAGCAAACGTCCGTCGTCGTCAACCGCCAAGAAGTCACACCCCGTCCCGAGCGATGTGAGGGACGGCCACCATGGGGGCGGGTCAGCAAGCGCAGCGAGGCATGTCTGATACCGCGAGATGACTGGTTCCATCCACTGCTGTCGAGCCGCCGTCGACTTGAACGAGATGCTGACCTCCCGGTTCGGAGTTCGGATCTCGCTCTCGGCCGGGGCAGCTGCGAGCGCGGCGTGCACCAGCCCTTCGTTGAGGAACTGCCCGGACATGGTGACGTGAGCGATTGTGTCCCGCGTGAACGCAACGATCTGGTCGATCTGCGAAGCGAGCCGGTCCACCGCCTGCCGCTTCGTCCACTCCGGCACGAACGAGTCCAAGCCCTGGTACGTCCCGTGCGTTACGACCTTCACTCCGCGCCCGTTGAAGTTCACCGAGACGACTGCGGAAAGACCGGCGTACACACTGACGTAGGACTCGCCGCGTTCGGGAGACGACCACGACTGCCGGCGCAGCTGAACGTCTCGCACTTGCCGATCCTCCAGCGCTAGGTCGACCAGCGGACGAAACGCTCCTCCGGGGAGGAACTGACTGAGCACTCCCCGTGGGACTCGGCGGTCGAGAAACAGGGTGGCAGCCATCCACCGATCGTAGAGATCACCCCCGACAGCGGGCTGATGACCGACGGACCCGGGATGAAACCCGACCTCGGGTCGTCGCGCGCTTAGGTGGGTGTGACCGAGAACAGCACCACCATTGAATTCCCCGCCGACGCTCTCGCGAGCGACCTCGTCGTGGCGTGCGAGGAGGCGTGGAGGACCATCCAATCGCATCACCCGGAGCTTCCGCCCGTGGTCATGCTTCTTGGCACCGGCGTGGAGCGAGGCCGGCTCGTGAAGCTCGGCCATTGGTGGGGTGGTAGGTGGCTCGCTGACGGTGACGTTCGAGGCGAGGTGCTCCTTGCCGGGGAGGCATTGCACCTCAAGCCCGAAGACGTGTTCGAGGTGCTACTCCACGAGGCCGCGCACGGGATCAACGCAGCGAGAGGCGTGAAGGACACGTCGCGCGGCGGCCGCTACCACAACGCCCGCTTCAAGAAGACGGCGATCGAGGTCGGCCTCGACGTTGAGCAGGCCGACCCTTATGGCTTCGCTAAGACCTCGGTTCAGCCCGAGACCGCCGAGCGGTACGCGACCGAGATCGGTCGACTCGCTGGGGCGATGCGAATTGCTCGCCGCATCCCGCAATCAGCGCTGGGCACCGAGACAACCGCTGAAGGCACCGAGACAGGGGGTCAGGTCGGCGGGGAGCCCGGGGAGTCCGACCGCCAGAAAGTGCGAACCGCAGAATGCGGCTGCGGTCGCCGTATGCGCATGGCTCCGACCGTGTTCGCACTCGGCCCAGTGACGTGCGGGACCTGCGGATCCGACTTCGTCATCGATCGGGACGCCCAGCGATCCGGGACCTCGCCCAACGGTTCGCAGCGCGAGCGTTCCGAGAGCCCCGAGATCACCGCGACCGCCGACCACGAGACCAACCGCGCTGACGGGGTGCTCACCCGTGCTGCTGCTGAAGATGACGGGCACGAGGTCCTCCTCCGGCTCGGCGCTTGGCGACAGGCGTTCGGTACTGAGAACGAACGGCAACTCGAGACCACTGACGAAGTAGATCATGCTCGGATTACTGCGCTGGCCCGCGCAGTTCTCGCGGTGGATGGGGTCCTTCACGGCCGCTCCACGATGCTGGGTCCGACCGAAGTTCGGGCGGGTGATCGAGTCTCGGTCTCGCCCACAGCGGACGTCCCCGACGGGTGGCTGCCCGAACCGGGCACCCCCGGCACGGTGACCGATGTCGACCGGGATGGCATCGAGGTCACGATCGACTTCGCAACGGCGGGCGTCTACGCCGTCGATTCCGGCGGCCCGTTGGCCCACGCAATCGTCCACGACTACTGCTCGGCCGACTTCGCACCGGCTGAGTCCGTGCCGCTGCCAGACGAGTCGGCGGCAGTGGGGATCGACCTGTGAGCCGCCCCGCCCCAGGGACCGACGCCCTTCGCTACGCCGAGGAAGGACGGCCGGTGTTCCCCTGCCACACGCCTACGCCGTCGGGTTGCTCATGTTGCCGACCGGACTGTGCTTCTCCCGGCAAGCATCCCCGAACCCGACAGGGCCTCAAGGACGCTACGACCGACGTCCGTCGTATCGAGGCGTGGTGGCGGCAATGGCCCGATGCAAACGTAGGTGTCGTCACTGGGCGGCCCTCCGGCCTCGTCGTGATCGACATTGATCCTCGTCACGGCGGTGTCGACTCGATGCGATCGCTGCTCAACGAGCACGGTCCCCTGCCGCCCGGGCCGCGGGTGCGGACCGGCTCGGGCGGCTGGCACCTGTTCTTCCGTTCGCGTGAGGCTCAGGTCCGGAACTCGGTCAATCGCGTCGGCGAAGGCATCGACGTCCGCGCCGACGGCGGGTACGTGATCGCTCCGCCGAGCCTGCATCCCGCCGGCGGCCGCTACGAGTGGACCCAGGGCGGAAGGGCTCCTGACCTCCCCGACTGGCTGGAACGTCTCGTCTCACCACCCACCGTCCCGACGCCGGTGCAACGGGACCCGATCCGAGTGTCAATAGCCATCGATCGTTGGGCGGCGGCTGCACTCCGTGGCGAGATGGAACGCGTTCGACACGCTGCAGAGGGTTCGAGGAACCACACCCTGAATCGCTCGGCGTTCGCCCTCGGTCAGATCGCAGGAGCCGGAGTCATCGATGCTTCAGAGGTCGAGCTGCACCTGAAGGACGCTGCGACCTCCATCGGGTTGGGGGAACGGGAAGCGACGCTGACCATCCGGTCGGGTTTGGCGGCCGGCCTCGCACGGCCTCGCGGACCGGCGGACCTCCTCAAGCGCCCGCCGGCGGCGCGACCCGCACCGTCGGTCGAACTCTGCGACGAGCCCGACATCGCACTTCCATAGCCGTCCTCTCAGGTTTTTCCTGACGCTCGACTACGCTGAATGACATGGCATTGCGTCCGGGGCACCCTTTCAAACCAGGTGCGGAATCCGTTGACAACGTGATCATGGCGGCGGCGAAAGGCTGGCTCGACGGGCTCGCTTCGAGTCGGCGGGCGTTCCGCGTGGCACCCGCAGGTCCCTTGCGACGGGCTGTTCTTGCGGCCCGCCTATCCGATGCGTTCGATTTGCTCGCCGCCGAAGCCGTCGCAGAGGCTCGCGCCCGCGAGGAGTGCCCAACGTGGGCCGAGGTCGGCGACGCCTTCGGAATCAGGGCGCAGTCAGCGCATCAACGTTTCGGCCGGGCCGGCTCAGAGCGCGACGCCTGAATCGAGGTCGGCCTCGAAGCCGATCGCCTCGACCTTCCTGGCCGCGAAATCCCAGCTACCGGCAGCGACCGGGTCAGCTGGCCGGTCGCCGAGAAGCCCAGCGGGGCCATCGAGATCGGCGTCGAGGCCATCGTCGATGCCATACCGGTGTCGATGCATCGCGACCGCCGTCGCTGCCGTGGTCCATGCTGCTCGTTCGCGCTGGAGGCGCGGCTCTGGCCCCAGCTGTTCGACGATCTCGCCGGGCAAGTGTGCGAGCGGTCGCTGTCGGATACGTGCCTCGACCGCTCGTTCGGCAGCGGCGACGGTGCCGTGTTCAGTGATCAAGTCGTCGTGATCCGCCATCCACGATCGTCGTTCCTCGAGTTGGCGTTGCCCGGCATCGATTCTCCGGTCGAGGTGCCCAAGACGCCGCTGGAGACCTTCGGGCACGGTTGAGTCCTCAGCAGACTCGAAGGTCCTGAGGCGAACCAGGAGCACGTCACGCGACTGGGCGAAGCGCTCGATCAAGTCAGTCGGGTCGACAGGCACCTTGGCGAAACGCCGATCCAAGCCTTCGCGCCTCTTCCGCAGCTCATGGAGAGGGAGCTGAGAGAGCGCTGCGACCTCGTCAAGGTCTCGGCTGAGGTCTGCGGCCATGGTGTTGGCTCGACGGCGGCCGAATGCATCAGCGATGTCGTCGAGGTTGTGCCGCACTGTCTCACGACTGTGATGGGTGTCCTGGTCGACTCCGACGGTGCCGTCGACGACGTACAACTTGGCGCCCCGACGACCTCGGGTGACCGCCACGTATCCCTCCTCGAACGCCGACGCGTCGGTCGGATGGTAACGGGCAACGTCGTGGGTATGGCCTTGGACGCCGTAGGTGGTGCGGGCATACCCGTGTTCGAGCCAACCGGCCTCGACGTAGGACCTGGGCACCCGGATGAGACCCTCACGCTCGAACTGGACGGACACCTCGCGATCGTCGGCATGAACATCGACCACGACGCCCACGGAGCCGTTCTTCACGAATTCTCGTGAGCCCGGCGACCGAAGGGTTCGATTGTTGCGACGAGCGACCACCTCGTCGCCGCACTGGAACTCCCGGCCGGCGATGCGGACGCTCGGCCCGGCCAGCTCGCCGGCTGCTTTCAGAATCACCCGGGCGCGCTCGTTGAGTGCCCGACGTGTCGAATTCGGGCCGGCGATCATCGGGTCGGCCGCTCCGTCACATCTCGCCGCGTACCAGTCGGCGACCATCGCATCGAACGACTCCCCCGCCGTTGCGGACCGAACGACCCGGTCGGCGTCATCGAGGCGCTGCACGGCATCGGCGATGAGCCCGTTGCGGTAGTCGTCGATCGCGAGCCGGTCGACGTGATCGTCCTGGCGGCGGTTCTCGGCGAGACGAACGAGATCATCACCCTGAAGGTGGCAGAGGCGGGCGAAGACCCCGCCGGCCTCGACTGCGCCGTGTTGGTCGGGATCGCCCACGAGCACGATGCGGCTGTCGCTGGCCGCGACTTGGTCAGCGAGGCGAGCGAGGTCGCGTGTCCCGATCATCGAGGCCTCGTCGACCACAACGGTTGTACCCACGGCGAGACCGCCGAACCTGTCCAGGTCATGCAGCAACTTCGCGACGGTGGTGGCGTCCATGTTGGAGCGGGCGAAGGCTGCCTGGGACTCGAGTTCGGACGCTGCGGCGGCCGACACAGCGCAACCGAGGATCGGTACGCCCGACTCGACGTGGGCCGCAACGATCGCTTCGGTCGCGTAGGTCTTTCCGGCACCGGGACGGCCCTCGACCGGCAGCACTACCCGGTCCGATGAGCACACAGCTTCGACCATGCGGACCTGCTCGTCAGACAACTCGGGACGACTCGACACCACATCGGCGATCACCCCCGCGGTCGGGCGATGGTAAGGGCTGACCGTGCCCTGGTCAGCGAGCGTGAGGAGCCGACTCTCTATCTGCGCCAACTCAACCGTCGTCCACCGCTGCTGAGCCGACCGACCAACCTTGCGTCCGAACGACTCCGTAGCGTTGACCGCAACCACACCTGCGCCGGTAACGAAACGGTCCGCCAGATCACCAATCTCCGACGCTGTTGCCAACGAGCCCACCATCGTCGAGATCGCCTCGACGACGTCGGACCGACGGAAGGTCGACGCTTGTGCGCAGATGCCCGACGGGCTGCCCAGGAGCCCCAGGATCCGTTCTGCCTCGACGACGTCGAGGGCCGCAGCGCGATCGCCGCCGACGCACGACCGAGCAGTCGCCTGGTCAAACCCCAGGGTCGCCGCTTCCTCGACCCATCGCGCGGCCAGAGTCTCGGCGTCCACGGAGTAGTCCTTGGCCTTGCGGGTCTCCAGCGTCGCCACCTGCGCCGATCGGGCGGAGGTGCGACCGGTCGCTGCGAGTTCGTCCTCGATCTCGTTGCGACGCTTCGAGAAAAGGTCGATCACCGCTGCAGGAATCCCGTCGATCTCGGCGTGACCGTTGTTTGACGGATTGAACCTGACGCCGAGCCGGGCCACGAGTTCGTGACGAAGGTGCGCTTGGTAGAGGCACCCTGCCGCCTTGGCGTGCTCGAAGAGGTTGGACGACTCGACCGACCGCCACACGACCTCGCCCGCCTTGTCGCGGAACCGGGTCATGTTCGCCGTGACGACGTGAGTGTGGAGCAGCGGGTCGCCAGCCCGTGACGTCCGATGATCGAAGGCCGCGGCGATGATCCCGTCGGTCTCAACGCGACGGTTCGACTTCGGTTCGCGCGCCCGAACGGCGTGGTGCTCGTAGTACTTGACGACCTCATCCACGGCGGCGCTGTGCGCATCGCGGACCTCGGCCGCGATGTCCGGTCCGCCCAGCGCCCACAACACGCTGACCGACTCCGGTGGACGCAACGTGAGGTCATAACCCGGGCGGAATTTCTTCTCCTGCCTCGACTCGGCGAACCGGGTGAGCTCCGCTCCGGTCACCTGCCACGGGATAGGCCCAGATGTTGATGGCGCTCCACCGGCGGAGGGCCGAGTGCGTTCGCCGACCAAGTACTTCTTCGGAGGCGCCACCTCGGCGTTCGGATTCGTGGCGATCTGTCGTACGTAGCGTTCCCCGCCTTCGAGGAGGCGACGGACGTAGCGACCCGACACTCCGAGGAAGGCGGCAGCCTGCAATGCGTCGACCGTCTGATCCGATTCGATCGCGGTGGTGTCGGCAGAGCCGGCCGACTTGCGGTGGACGAGTTGCTCTCCGGAGCGGGGGTCGCGCCCAGCGAGCACCAAACGGAAATCCTCAGGAGCGACCTCGCCGGAGAGCCCGATCTCGGCCGCGAGCGAACCCACCCACCTCCCGGCGCTCTCGCCCCGACCCGTGTAGTAGTCCTCCGCCGACGACGCGACCTCGCCGATGTAGTACTCGCCCGCTCCCGGCGCAAGGAGTCCAATGTTCAACATGCCCACCTAAGCGCGCGAAGCCTGAGGGATCGGGCCTCCCGTTGCGTCGTGCGGGGGATCCCGTCGCCCGGCCGTTGTATTGCACGCTCTCCGGTCTGGACGCCTTACGCAATTCTGTCAACCCCGTGCTCCGCATCCGGGTCGCTGTGATTCCCACTCGTTACGCCACACATAGCGGGATTCCGGACGTGGCGGGAGCGAACATCAGCGGACGAGATGGTCGACTTTCTGGGCTTCTCCGGACGTTTAGGACGTGAGCGGGATGGCGATTCAGGGGGCCATAGGATTTCGCCGTGTCGGTGCGGCTCTGCGAGGTCAGCTCACAGGTCCCGAGCCTCCGTCAGTCGGTCGGACTTGGCCGGAGGATTGAGGGAACAGATTGGTCCAGCGGCGCGCTGCCGGTAGCTGGTCCTCGAACGCCTGGATTCGCAATGTGCAGCGCTGGTCGCCGCGAATGTGCGCAGCGAAGAACTCGATCGCAACCGTTACATCGAGGTCGCGGACCGGCAGGGACGCCAACGACGGCGGCACGCCTTGCCGGAGGAGCGGGTCGAGCGACTCTCCTACCGTCCGACTGCCGCGCTCGAACAGGTAGTTAACGAACGCCCAGTAGCTCGCGCAGTCGTCGGCGGACACTCCCGGCTCAGCTCGCCGCTCGGATGTCAGGATCACGGTCGCGACGTTCGGGGCCGGCGTGAACTCTGCCGGTCGGACGACGGCGCCGATCTCGAGCGCGATGAACGGCGCAAGGGAGAGCGACAACTTCGTCGCCCCGTAGGAACCGCTCACCCGCCGGGCGAAGGACCTCTCGACGATCAGTGCGCCGGACACGAACGACGGCGAGAGCATCCAGCGCCGCACGAGCTTGGTCGAGGTGTTGAACGGTGGGTTGGCCGCTATGACGAACGGTTCGTCGGGAAGCGGGGCCTCGAGGAGGTCGGCAGCGAGCACCGTGACCCTCGGATCGCTGTCGTAGCGGGCGGCGAGCTGCGAGACGAGCCGGTGGTCGTACTCGACGGCAAGGATCGGTCCGGTCCGGATAGCGACGGCGGCGTCGGTGACCGAGCCGGCGCCGGCGCCCAGATCGACGCACAGGAGATCGGGTTCGCCGCCGGCGAGGTGGACGATCCTTCGCGCCGTTCGCTTGTTCCTGAGGAAGTTCTGGCCGAGCTGACGCGAGCGCATGGGTCCTCCATGATGTCGGTTCGACCGGCCTACGGCCAACCGTGGTGCCGACGCCGTCCGGCCCGTGCTCCAACTCGTCAGAGGCGAGCCAGGCTGGCCCGACACACCGACAGCGCCTCTTCGATGTCGAACGGCGTGTGCGCCGCCGAGATGAACCACTGGTGGTCCGGATGCAAGAGGACTCCGCGTTCAACGACGCCCCGATGGAAGCGGGCGCTGAGGTCAGCGGCGGAGTCGGACGGGAGGAACCGCATGAACGGCATCGGCGGATAGCCGACGACTTCGGCGGGGATCCCCAACTCCCCGACGATCTGTTCGAGCCCATCGAGGAACATCCGGCCCATGCCCCAGATTCGTTCGAGCGCATCGGTGTCACGGAGACGCGTTATCGTGCCGATGGCTGCTGCCATGTCCCCGGGGTTCACGTGGAACGATGACGAGACCTTCGTCGACCCGAGGCCGTCGAAGACCTCGGCAGAGCCCGTGACCGCCGAGATCGTGTAGCCGTTGGCCATGGCCTTGCTGAAGGTCGCGAGATCGGCCCGGACCGCGAAGAACTGTTGGGCTCCGCCCGATGACAGGCGGAAGCCCGACCGCATCTCGTCGAACACCAGCAACGCTCCGACGCTGTGCGCGAGATCGCGGACGAGCTGAAGGTGCTCGGCCGAGGTGACGTCGTCCTCGCAGGGCATCATGACAATGCAGGCGACCTCGCTCCCTCGGTCGGCGAGGATCGAACGCAGGCTCTCGAGGTCGGACGACTCGAACTCGATCGTCTCGCGGCGGACTCCGTCGGGGACGCCCGCACGCTGCTCCACCGACCAGTCGTGCCAGCCGTTGTACCCGCTCCGAACGACGACCGATCGACCGGTGTGGATCCGGGCGAGCCGAACTGCGGCGGTCGTCGCGTCGGAGCCCGTCTTGAGGAGGAGGACTCGCTCGGCACCCGGAATCGTGTCGACCAGCAACTCGGCGAGCTCGACCTGTCGGGGACTCCAGAGGGGAGCGAAGCAGACACCACGTTCGAGCTCGGCGTTCGCGGCGGCTGCGATGCCCGGGTCGGCGTGACCGAGGATCACCGGGCCGTAGCCGAGCAGGAAGTCGACATATCGATTGCCGTCGACATCCCACAGATGCGCCCCCGCCGCCCGGTCGATGTATCGCGGAAAGGTCGTGCGCCCGGCGGCGAGCGGCAGGATGTCACCCCGGGCGATTGCCCGGGCATCCACGACGAGCGCCCGCTCGGTCAACTCGTCGGTCCTCTGGAAGCGTCCGCGTTCGGCGGGACCCGCACCATCCTGATCTGACACCGTCGACCGCCCTTCAGATCGCCGGTCGGGCCGGAGTCGGCGGCGCGGCGAGGCGGACGGCCGGGTCGTCACCGAGATGGACCCAGGCGCCAGCTTCCGTCGCGGACCGGTAGCACCCGGCGACGATCTTCACCGTCCACAGCGCCTCGTCGAGCAGTTCGAATCGTTCGTCGACACGGGCGGGGTCGAGAAATCCGCGCCACACTGACTCGAACCACTCGCTGTGGGACGGATCGTCGAAGTTCGAGACGATCCGTCGAGACCCACCGCTTCCGCCGACCGACCAGTCCATCTGGTCGTCGATCACCCGAGCGTGCCCCCAGTCGCCGTACAACAAGTAGGACGTCTGGCGCACCGACGCGTTCCAATCGAGCTCGATCGTGAACCGCGAACCGTCATGGTACGACAGGTGGATGAAGGCGTAGTCCTCGGTGTCGCGGAACGGGCCGTCCCCGGGGCGTCGGAGATCGCACCTGACTCGATTCGGGCGCCGTCCCACAAACGCCGAAGCCAGGTAGAAGCTATGCGGGCCGTGGTCCTGGATGATCCCGCCGCCCGACGTCGCTCGATCGCGCCGCCAGTCAGGACTCCATTCGGGAACGCCGCGAGCGTGGCCGACTCGCTGGGTGCGGAGATGGCCGCTCAGCGGACCCTCCGAGCTCCGCCGCTCCGAGACGATCCGCAGCAGCGACTGGACCGACGGTGCGGAGAGGTAGTTGTGACTCGGGTAGAGGAGGCCTGGCGCCGCCGCACACGCGGCCTCGAGGGCATCGAGCTCGCGAACGGTCGGTACGAGGGGCTTCTCGCAGATGACAGCGAGGCCCGCCTCGAGCCCGAAGACGATGGCGTCGAGGTGGCTTCCGGGCGGCGTGCAGATCAGGAGCGCGTCGAGTTCGTCCACGTCAAGATCGGCGAGGTCACCGACGACGTGGACGCCGGGCAACTCCCGCCGGGCGGCGGCGCGCCGTTCGATGCAGACGTCCACCACAGCGACGACCTCGACGCCATCGAGTCGCGCGATACCGGCGAGATGGCCGCCAGAGATGAAGCCGTAGCCGACGAGCCCGATGCGCGACGGACGCGCCGCCCATCGTGCAGGTGCAGGAGGACGCAGCATCAGGCGACGCGCGGGAAGTGGGATTCGGTCAACGGTTCACCGGGCGCGCAGTCGATGTCGTCGTATGGCATCCGCACGCCGCCCTGCCAGATCGAGCCGGCCACGACGTACCTGATGACGTACGCCGAGCGCCGCAGATCGGAGGTATTGGGAGTGGACCCGTGCCACACCATGGCGTCGTGGAAGCCGCCCTGACCGGAGGTGAACTCATAGGAGTGCAGCTCGTGGCCGTCGGCGTCCGGCGCCGTGGGCACCTCCGTCGCGTGGGGCCAGTGCTCGGCCATCAGCGAGCGGCCGTCGCCGAACGAGACGGGCAAGCGTTCGCCGAGGAGATGCGACCGCGGCACGATCTGCATCGAGCCTCGGGCCGCGTCCATGTCGCCCAGCGCGATCCACAGCGTCACCGCGGACGGCCGGTCGAGCGGCCAGTACGAGTAGTCCTGGTGGAAGGGCACCGGCCCGGTGTGCGGCTCCTTGACCACGATGTTGTCCTCCATCAGGAGCACTTCGTCCGCACCGAGCAGCTGCTTCGCTACCACGGCCGGACCGGGGTCGAACGCCACCTCGCGGAAGCGGTCGTCGTGACGCCAGATGTTGAAGAAGAACGGGAACACCGTGGGTGCCGGATTCGGGACGTCGGCGTACTCGAACCGCTTGCCGCCGTCGTCGCCGACGACCTCGCGGATCAAGATGGGATCGGTGAGGTCGAAGGTGTCGAGCACCGCCTCCGCCGCGAGATAGTCGTCGATCGCATCGAGCAGGACCATGGCTCGCTCCGGGGACAACACGTCCAACGGCGCGACGTACCCGAGATCTCGGAACTGGTCGAGCTGGCGGCTGCCGAGCCGGTCCATTCAGTCCACCTCCAGGGGAAACTGCCGATCGCGCTCAGGGAACGTGTAGGTGTTGTAGCGGGGATGGTCGAATAGGTGCAGCACGTACATCCCCTCGATCCAGGGACCGACCATCGGATGCAGCTTGGCGTTCAAGCCGTTGATCTTGCTGATCTTCCGGTTCGGGCCGGCTGCGTTGAACTCCGAGATCGCGAGCAGCTCGCCGGAGTACTCCGTGTGCAGCTCCTCGTGGGGGCCGACCGTGTCGTCGAAATAGCAGAGGACCCGTGGGAGGTAGCGGTCGGCGTCGCTGCCGAGCAGCGCGTCAAAGGCCGCCACCGTCGACGAGTAGAAGTCGAGGTCGAACGAGATGAAGCCGACCGGGCTGGGGGCGGACTCGATGAAGGTGCGACCGGTCTCGGCGATGTCGCCGAGGATCAGCTCGGCGGTCGTCAGCCGACTCCGGAGCAATGGCTCGTCCATGCGGAAGAAGCCTTCGGCCCATGAGTACGGCACGTCGCGATGATCTACGGGGGCCGGCATCCCGCTCCCGAGATCGAAGCCGAACGTCTCGACGGTGATGCCGAGGGTCGTCCGCATCTCGGCGGCGAGGCGTTGGAGCTCCATCAGTCCGTTGCCGCCGGCGACTCCCAGCTCGAGCGAGGAGATCGAGGTGATGCCCAAGGCGTTGGCCAGACGGGACGCCAACAACAGGCCGTAGGCGTACTGTGGGAAGTCCGACGCGCTGACCACTGCTGGAGGGCCATCCCCGAGTGGTTCGAGTGGAGCGGGATGTGGGTCTCGATCGCGACGCACGGTCAGTCGGTCCTGGGAGTCGCGGCGTAGAAGCAGCTCGACTGGAACTTGTCCAGGAGATGATCGAGGTCGGGGTTGCGACGCACCTCCGGGTGCCGAGGGCGCCGCGAAGTGTAGGTGAGCGTGAGCGTCAGCCGTTCGGCATCGTGGGGCCTGGTTCGGTGGAACAGGCGCGCCGCGTCGACCAGCACACACGTCGATCTCGGTCCGGTGACGGACTGCCAGTGCGACGGTGCGACGACCGCTGACATCACGTCGTCGGACACGGTAGCCGCGCTGTACCCGTCGCCTCGGTCGTCGACGACGTCGCGGCTCCGGAGGTGGTTGCACGGTTCGCGCCAGGAGTCCGGCACGTACTCGAACAGCCCGTTCGTGTGATCGACATCGGCCAGGTAGACGATCTGCCGCAGGACCCGTTCGTCCTCGCTGTCGACGTGCCAGTGCTTGATGCCACCGACCTTCCGGCCGACGTCGCGGCGGATGTGGACGCCGGTCAGGGCCGGAGGTGTGCCGAGATAGTGCTGCACCATCGCCAGATGATCGACGTCGAGCGCTGCGAGGTAGATCTCCGGGCGGGCGAACGACACGTGCGAACCGTCGGTTCTTTCGAGGTCGGCAACCAGATCGTCGAGCGCGCCACGCAAAGCGAGGTGAAACGGGAAGAAGGACGCCACGTCGGCGACGACGACGCCGGCGTCGCGGAGGGTGGTGGACAGGTCGCAGCGATCGGTCACGGGCGCAGCTGAGTCGGGCTTCCGCCTCATGCCGACGGCTCCGGGAGCAAGCGCAGGTCGCACAGGTTGTTGAGCTGGGAAGAGGCGCGGTCCATCACCGTCCGCTCGATCCAGCGGATCCACCGCTCCTCGCCTACCAGCGAGTCCCAATCGAACGGCTTGCCGTAGTACCCCTCGCCAGGGCCGTCGGCCCGGATCACACGCTCCGAGGATCGTCGGTCGGTCGCTCGGACGACGGCCCCAGGAGTCGGAGCCGGTTCGCCGAGCGAATCGAACCCCTCGCGGCCTCGCGCTGCGGCGAAGTAGGAGGGCCAGTCGACATCGACGGGGAACTCGTGGCCGCACTCGCGGTCGTAGGACGGGAGCACGATGATCTGTCGCTGGTACTCGACCAGTCCCCGGGCCGCCGAGTCCAGCGGGAACGTCGACTCGACCCAGTCGCCGATCAGCGAGAAGACGTCGTCGGCCTCCTGGCAGACCCGGACGAAGAGCCAGCGCGAGGGATGCAACAGGTAGCCGAAGGTCCCGACGCTGTCGAGGCGCATGTGGTCGCTGAGAAGGGGATCGGCGAGGAAGCGTTCGTAGTGCTCCTCGATCTCGGCCCGGAGCCCGGCGAGGAGCGGGTCGGTCGTCATGAGACCGTCGATCAGGCCGCGGTAGAAGTCCACGTACGGCACGTTGCGCGTCAGGCGGAGGTACACGGCGATGTGCTGGACGAATCCGGTGTTGTGCAGGCCCTTCACGACCGCGCCCCACAGAGCCATCCGGATCCAGTCGGCTCGGTCGAACGAGGTGCATCCCACCACGATGCGATCCGGCTTCTCGAGAAGGTTGACCCGCGCCGATTCGTCCCGCACCAGGTAGTCGAACATCGTCCGCTCGACAGCGTCGACCTCCCACGTGTCGATGAAGTCAGCGGCAGCGGCCGGCGCATTCGGGAGGAGCCGATACGACTGGATGAGGTAGTCCTCGTGGATGCCCCACTCCATGAGGTCAGTGAGGCAGCTCTGCCAGAGGTCCAGCGTGTCACCGGGGATGCCGAGGATCAGCTGCACCTCAATTGGCACGCCGAACTCCATCATGGAACGACACACCTCGACCTGGCGCTCGGCCGAGATGTTGCTCCTCGCCGTCGCCGCGAGCACCTCGCTGCGCGTGTGCTGGATCGAGAGCGCGTGGACGGTCGAGATCCCGCTCCGGGCGAAGCGCTGGGCGATGGAGACCACCCGCTCGGGGTGGTTCTTGGCGGCGCTCCAGAAGATGTGGCGCGGGAACCCCGCAGCTGCGGAGCGAGCCTGGTTCAGCGCATCGGCGATCTCGACGTCACGCGGGAGGATCCCAAAGTTGGCGTCGGCGAGCATCACGATGTTGACGGCGTGCCGGGAGATCCAGTCGATGTCGGCGTGGACGCGGTCGATGTCGAACTTGCGGATCTTCGACATGGTGTTGGAGCCCCAGTCGCAGAAGCTGCAGCCGTAGGGGCACCCGCGGTTCGTCTCGAGGATGACGTCGTAGGAGCCCGGCTCCAGCCCGGCCAGGATCGAGTCGTAGTAGGCGCTCTGCTCGACATAGGGGCTGAAGGGGAAGGTCGCAGGCTGGATCGCCTCGCCCGTCGACACCGGGCGCCCGGATGCGTCGGGGACGTACAGGCCCGGAACGTCACGCATGTCGCGGTCGCCGACCACGAGCTTGTCAAGGATGGCGGAGAAGGTGATCTCGCCGTCCTTGACGGCGATCGCGTCGATCGCCGGGTTCAGGCGGAAGAAGGCCGGATCCTTGTAGTCGGGCTCAGGGCCACCGACCACCACGAAACAGTCGGGATCTGATCGTTTCACTTCCGCCGCGATGGCGCATTGGAGTCGCCAGTTCCAAGTGTAACAGCTCAGTCCCAGCACATCGATGGCTCGACCGGACGACGGCTTGAGCAGCTCCATCGGGTCGCCGTGTTTCCAGATGGGATCCAACCAGGTGTGCTGCACACCACCGACGACTCGCTCGCGATACGTCTTCAGCGTCGCCCACATGTACGGCAGGTACGGACGCGCATTGTCGAACTGGTTCTCGTCGGTCGGCCCCTGAGGCTCGCAGATGAGAATCGCCAATTGTGAGTGGTCCGACATGCCGGGCCTGGCCCCTTCTCTGCGCTGCCGCCCGCCAACGGTAGCATCACCGCCATGCCCGGTCCACGGCCTCCGCTCGAACCGATGTCCCGTGGACGACCGACGATGGAGCCGAGATACCACGGCGTGCCCTCCGGCTTCTCCCCCGGCGGAGACGACGAGCGCCTTCCCTGCGCCGTCATCGGGGCCGGCGCTTGGGGACGAAACCTCGTCGTCGCCGTCGACCAGCTGCTTGATCTGACCGCGGTGGCGACGACCGGATCTGACTCATCGGCCCGCTGGTTGAAGGAAATGATGCCCCGGGCATCACCGCCGGTTGATCCATCGATCGTGCTCGGGCTTGACCGAAATCGGGCGGTGGTCATTGCGACTCCGGCGGCGTCCCACTTCGAGATCGCCGGCCGTGCTCTCGACGGCGGCCTCCACGTCTTCGTCGAGAAGCCGGTGTGTCTTGAGGTCAACGAGGCCGCCGACCTTCGTCGACGTGCCCTCGCATTGGACCTCGAGCTGTTCGTGGGATACGTGTACCTCTTCGACCCCTACTTCGAGGCCCTGACGGACCTGACCGCGACCGGTTTGGTGCGCCGCGTCGCCGCCCGGTGGAACCGGCCGGGCCTTCGCGGCGAGATCGTGCACGAACTGCTGCCGCACGATCTTGCGCTTCTGATGGTGCTGCTCGGGGGCCCGCTCGGCGTTCCCCACGTGCTGGTCCACAATGCGCAGCGACTCGAGATCGATCTCGTCACGGCGCAGGGGGTCCCTGCATCGCTCCGGTATTCGACCGACGCCGCTCGTCCGCGACTCAAGGAGATCGACGTCTGGTCCGGAGACCGTCGCTTCCGGTGGTCGCCGGGACGGCTCGACGAGGACACGTCGCCGTCGGATCGGACGCCTCGTTGGCGTCCGGTCGCACTCCCGGCCGACCTTCGTCTCGATCACACGTCGACGCCGGTCGAGCGAGAGGTCGCCCGGTTCGCCCACAACGCTGCCTCCCCGGGCGACCGGATGGTCCAGTCCATGGATCTCATCGTGGGAGTCACATCGATCGTCGCTGACGTGGCCGGCGCCTGAGCCCATGTCGTCCGCCGAAGTCGTTCCCCTCGCGGGGGTCCGGATCGCCGTCGTCGGAGGCGGCGTGTTCGGGTGCACCGCTGCGCTCGACCTCGACCTCGCGGGCGCGATCGTCGACCTGTACGAGGCCGCGCCGACGATCCTCGACAGGGCATCGCGCCGCAACCTCATGCGATTGCACCGCGGCTACCACTACCCGCGAAGCGTGAACACCGCCCGGCTCGCACGTGATGTCGCTCCGGGCTTCGAGCGGTTCTACCCCACGGCGACCAGCTACGACCACGACCACTATTACGCGATCGCGGCGGAGGGATCCCGGACCAGCGTCGACGACTTCGTCCAGTTCTGCGACGACCTCGGCCTTCCGTACGAACCGGCGACTCCCGACTTTCTCCGACACGAAGCGCTCGACGCGACGTTCCTGGTCGACGAGGCCTACATCGACTACGAGCGACTCAAGGGCGTGATCGAACGCCGCCTCGCCCGGTCGAACGTTGCCGTCAAGACCGGTGTCCGGGCGACGCCCTTGGTCATGGACACCTACGACTACGTCGTGCTGGCGGGCTATGCCGCCACGAACTCGTTCCTCTCGTCGGCGTCCCTTCCGGTTCCTCGACGCCGACTCGACATCTGCGAGGTGTGCGTGGTGCGGTGCCCCCCGCTGGTCGGGCGGAGCGTGGTGGTCCTCGACGGCCCGTTCGTGTCCCTGGTTCCACTCCCCCGCACCGACCTGTCGCTCCTCTACCACGTCGACAAGAGCGTCCACCGCCGATACGACGACCTCGCCGCCGTCGAGAAGGACCGCCTCGCCCGACTCCTGGGCGGCACGATCCGCGCCGAGCCGGAGAGCACGAACTTCGAGGCCATGCGACGGGGCGCCGAGGAGTTCGTCATCGGCGCCCAGCACATCGAGTACCTCGCGTCGGCGTTCGAGCTGCGATCCGTCCTCGCCGACTCGTTCGACACCGACGCCCGGCCGACCGAGGTCACCTGGGTCGGCCCGAACGTGCTGATGCTCTTCTCCGGTAAGATTTCGACCTGCGTCGCCGGTGCCACGTGCGTCCGCGAGATGCTCATCCAAGATCTGCGAGCGCCCTCGACGATGGCCCCGCTTCATTCCCAACGGATCGCGACTCACTAGACCGATGGAACAGCCACCGCCCGAACAGCGCATACCGCAACCGAAGATTCTGCTCGAGGGCACCTCCCTCACGTCGAAGACCGACACCGCCTTCGCCCTAGCGGAACATCCTCGCATCATCGGTCGACGGCTTCACCGGTGGCACATTCCGCTGGTCTCGTCGGAATGGGAGACCAAGGCCGACGCCCAGCCGACCAAGGGCCGGCCTGGTTCGAGCATGATCACGTTCCGTCCCGACGAGGAGCCCTGGGCCCTCGAGGCGTTCCACACCTATCTCCGGCTCTTCGAGCTGCACGTGGACTACTACTGGATCGTCGACCGGTTCCATCTGTCGACGATCAGCTACCAACGCTCCCAGTATGGCCGCGAGTGCGATCTCCGCTGGGTCGACGAACGGCTGGCGGCGGCGGGGTTCCGACTCGTCACGCTCACGCGTCGCCCGGATTCGTTCGAGATGGCTCGCGAGGAGCGCCTCGTCTATTCGGAGAACCCATGGCGCTACACCGACCTCGACAAGCTGATCCGCGATCAAGAGGAAATGCGCGAGCTCGGCGCAGCCTCCTGCATCACGTCAACCGAGATCGATGTGACTGACTTTAGCGTCGACCAGACGGCCGACCGGATCATCGACTGGGTGGAGGAGACCGAGGGCCTGTACCGCGCACCCGATCGCGCCGAGATCCTGGTGCAGTCCGTCGAACCTCACGGAGGTGTCGGTCGCTCCTCGTCGACGCCGCTTGGCGACGGGTTCGAGATCCCTCCGAGGTAGTAGCGCACCGACGCTCGGTGACTGCAGACGATCGGCACCCCGCTTCGAAGGAGCGCCTCGAGCAGGCAGTCGTCGGGGCAGTCGTTTCGATCGATCGCCGCCTGTAAGTAGTTCTCGGGGAGCGGGTGCGCTAGAAAAACCGAGCGGTCGACGAACCATGTCGAGTGATCGACCATCATCACTGGGTCGAGCGGGCCGGCGATGGTGCTGTTCAGGAATCGACCCGAGATGAGCGGACCGGCGCGGTCCTTCAAAACGTTGGTACCCCTCTCCCACACGCCGCGCCGACAGAGGCTGTGGTAGGCGACGACCGCCAAGTGGTCGTCCGCAATCCAGGGGAAGCGTTCGAGAAGATAGGCGCTGCCGTCAGCCCAGTGGATCGTTCGGTGCGAATGGGCGGCCGGCACTGCTGCCGCGGTGGCGGCATCTCGAAGCGACCGAAGGTGATCCGGCGTGAACTCGTTGTCGTCGTCGAGCAATGCGATCCAACGCGTGCGCGACTCAGCGACAGCGGCGTTGATGAGGCGGCCCATGCGGCCGTAGACGCTTCCTCGACTGGCGCTCGCCGGCCCGTGTTCCGATGCGAGACGCTTCCTCTGCACGATGCTCAGCCCACGACCGGGACTCGATTCCAGAGCGCCGAGAACGTCGGCAGATTCCTCGCATTCGTCGATGATCACCACATGCGTCACGTCGTCGTCATAGTCTTGGCCGCGGACCGAGGTGATAGCGCGGAGCGCTAGTTCTGGTCGAGCCCGCGTCAGCGTGATCACCGTCACGGAGTCAGTGGTCATGGCCCTCCATCGGCAGGAGCTCGCGAACCATGCGGTCGAGAACCTCGAACTGGACACTCGACGTCGCCGCCACAAGCCGGCGGTCGGCGCAGGCGCCGAGGTCGAACAGGTCGGCGCCGGCCCGTTCGCGAACCTCCCCCCCACTCTCGGCGATGACCAGCCATGCGCCGAGGTAGTCCCAGATCGACTGGGTGTTCCGGTGGTCGACGTAGCCGTCGACCGAGCCGTCGGCGACGAGACAAAGGTCGTGCGCCGATGCCCCGGAGATCCTCGTCCACGCCGGTCCGTCGAGCTCACGACACGGATCGCCCGTCATGATCAGATCGACGGACCGTCGGACCGACCGCGCGATCACCGTTCCATTGCGGGTCGCGCCACCGCCTCGGATCGCACGATAGGTGGTGGCGGTGTGGATGTTGTGCACAACCGAGACCAGCGGGCCTGATGCATCGAGCGCGCAGAGGCTCGGGCCGTAGTGGCTGATGCGGCGACTGCAGTTCGTCGAGCCATCCACGGGATCGACGACGACCAGGATCGGTCCCGATCCTTCGTGGAAGCCCGACTCCTCCGACAGCACCCCCAGTCCGTGCGGCACCAGAGCTGTCCTCACGGCCCGGTCGGCCTCGACATCGAGGGCGAACTGGTCGTCGTGCCCATCGGCCCGCTGCAGCAGCTCCTCGGTCGACATCGAGCGGACCAGAGCATCCACCTCCATCGCCGCCGCCGAGAGCACCTCGACGAGCGCGTCGGTATCCATGAAGCGACTTTCTACTCGACGTCACCTGCGCGCTGGGCCCGCGAGAGCAGAACCCCAACTAGAATAACGAGCCCGTCGAGTCAGACCGCATGGAGAACGATGAGCCGATCCGAGGACCTGCTCTCCGAGCAACTGCTTTACTACCGGAACGGCGCCGCTCAGTACGACGCCGCCAACCGCTCGCTGCTCACCGCCAACGATGCCGACGGTCGGTCTCGACGGGAAGGGCGAGCCCATGCGGCGGAGGCGCTGGCCGTCGCGCGGGACCGATCCGTGCTCGAGATCGCCGGCGGCACGGGTGTGTACACCGAGATGCTCGCCCAGATCGCCGGTGACCTCACGGTGGTCGACGCGTCACCCGAGAGCCTTGACATCAATCGACAGACAACGGCCGGAGCCCCGGTTGCGGTGCGGTACATCGAGTCCGACATCTTCGGCTGGACTCCGACCGAACGCTACGAGGTCGTCGTCTTCGCCTTCTGGTTGTCCCACGTTCCCGAGGATGCCTTCGAGCGCTTCTGGTACCTCGTCGACCGCTGTCTCACGCATGACGGGACTGTGGTCATCATCGATGCTGGCGAGCCGGCCCACGCCCACCTGCAGAACAACGTCAACTTTTTCTCCGAGGACCGCGTGGACGAGTCCACGTCGGTCCGATACCTGCAGGATGGCGCGGCGTACCGCATCGTCCGGGTCCTCTGGAACCGCGAGCTGCTGGCCGACGAGCTGGCGCGACTCGGATGGACCGCCGAGTTCGCTGCTGCCGAGTGGCTGATCGGTCACGTGCGCCGGACCGCTTGATCGGTGAGCAGGTCACTCGACAACGACTTCCTGTCTCGGGCCTACGCGGCCTTCGACATCGACTCAGCCGCTACCGCGACCTCGCTCGGTCGAGCGTCCGCGAACCGGACCTGGCGAATCCAGACCGGGCGCGACTCCTTCTTCCTGAAGGAGTTCCGCTATTCGCCGTCGGATCTACGCTGGGTCGAGTCGTTGCGCGCGGCGGTCGCGTTCGAGATAGCGATCTGGCGCGGTGGGACCATCGACATGCCGGCGCCCGTGGCCGGAACATCGGGCGAACTCCTCGAGACGGTCGCCGGCTCCCGCGGCGACGACGCCCTCGTGAGGTTGCACCGGTGGACGCCAGGGCAATCGTCGCATGCTCAGCCCGCAGTCTCCTCGATTCGCGCCGCCGGAGCGCAACTGGGCACGGTGCAGGCTATCGGTGCCGAGCACAGCAGCGCACGGTCGGGTTCCCTGATGTGGTGGAACTGGGACCCACGTGCGGCGCTCGCAAGTTTCGGGGAGGCCGGGTTCCTCACGGCTGCCGAGGTCGCTCGATACGCGTCCATTGTCGACGAGGCGATCGACCTCGCCGAGGTAGGTCAGCTGACGGAGTCATGGACGTTCTGCCATAGCGACCACAAGCCAGACAACGTGCTCCTTCATGATGACCGCCTGATCCTGACGGACTGGGACGAGGCCGCGCTATGCCCGCCACGGTACGAGGCCGCCGAGGCCGCCTTGATGTGGTCAGGCTGGGATGGGCGTCTCGCCAATCGCGAGCGGATGGTCGCGTTCCTCGAGGGATATCGCTCTACCGGCGCAGCGTTCGATCGACCGGAGCCGCTCGACTTCGCGAAGTGGGCGGCCGAACGGGTTGGTTGGTTCAACTATCTCGCTCTCCGGACGCTCGGCCGCATGAGCGGATCGGATGACGAGGTCGCCGAGGCCCTCACAAACGCGATCGCGACCCTGCGGGAGACGGAGGCCGGGCTCACTCAGCTCGAGCGATGGGCCGCGTGGATGTCATGAGACCTTACGCAGCTTGAGGCTGGATCCACCGATCTTGCGGGGTGTGTGAGGTGCGAGCGTCCGCAGTAGGCGGCTCCACGACTGGACGGTCGCGGTTCCCGACGCCGTTCAACCGACTCTTCCGGAAGACCCCTTCTGGGAACAGAATTTAGCGCAACATCGGCCGGTACGACGCGCTCTTCGATGACCCAAACGCTCGGTGACGGCTACGCCCGACCACGAACCTCCGCACCATGGAAACACGCCTCATCGATGTTGCCACCACGCGCATGAACGGGTCAGGCAAGCCCAGCGTGCCACTCCCGATCGAGAGTCCGTGGGCCGACCGAGGTGAGCCCAGCTCGGATGGCAGAGGGTTCCAGCAACAGGCCTACGAACGATCTTGGGCACGAGGGGTGGGGGCCAGCAATACTCGAGTAGGCGGCGGCGCGAAGACTCAGGACCTACGTCCGGCGAGTTTGGTCGTCCGAATCGACGACAGGTGATTCGTGGAAGAGGGCAGACCCGAACCCCCGCCCGCGTAGGGCCCGGGCCGCGAGGTCGACCACCCATGGGACTATGGTCGAGCGAAGACCGCCCGCCTCCTCGGTATCCCAACAGGCGGCTCGCCCGGTGTCGACGAGTGTGACATGCCAGTCGATCGGAAGGACCCGCCAAAGCGTCTTCCGCAAACGACTGTCGAAGGGGCGGTCGGTGGTCGGTCGCCGATAGACGAGCGGCTTGGCTGCCGCGGCGAGGCTGGTGCCGACATCGAGGAGCATCTCGGTGTAGCGGTCGAGGACTGATTCGAGCACGAGCGCCTCGAGCGAGCCGGTCTGCACGCCGCTAGCCGAGAGCTGACGCTGGCGGACGAGATGGTCAGCGCCGGGATTCGGTCGACGCGACCACTCCGGCTGGCTGGCCAGCTCGGGCATCCCTCGCCAGTGCAGGTGCTCGACAACCGGCAACACGCTGGACAGCTGCACCCCGCCCGACACGGATCGGGCGAGTTCGTCGAGGCACGCCCGCACCGGGGGCGGGAGCGACGCAACGAGTGCCGGATCGTTGCCGGCCTGAAGTGATGCCGCTGCGATTGCGCCTGCGGTACGGCGGCACCGCTCGTCGACCGGTCCGCCGGGTCTCGTGGCATCCCGCACTTGGCGGTCGAGGTCATCGAGGTGGCGCGACGTGTCGTCACGCACCAGCGCCGTCGTCTGGCGCGCCGATGCCACATCGACGCCGGCAATGTCGACGCCGTCGAAGAGGTCGAACAGTTGGGCTGCCGCCACGACACCTGGAACCGTCGCGAGCACGTCGGAGCGCGCGAGCCGGCGAGCGTCGGTCCCGACGTCGAGGAGCGTGGTCATCTCGGGCGTCACGACTGCCCATCGGCACCAGTCGCAGTCGTCGACGTCGCAACCGCGGGCGTGAGGACACTCCGGGAGGTGGTCGTCGCCCAGGAGGGACCGGACCCGGTCGTCGACCCGCGTGCGCGTTTCCGTGGTCATGGCTCGTCGATCCGGATCGCGACGATGCCGGGGCCGACCGGGAGCGGGGCCCGGTCGCCGATCACCACAGCGACGAGGCACGACCGTGCCGGAGCCGCCACGGGCCACGGCGTCCACCCGTCGGTGAGCACTACGGTGACCGTTGGCGCGGGCCGGAGCTCGGCAGCGGCAGCGATCCCGACCCGGAGGTCGGTGCCACCCCCGCCGGTGAGTTCGAGCTGGCCCAGGCGACGGATGCGTTGGGGCGTGACGGCGTGCTGGTCGCATGCGATGACGGTGATCTCGGCGCTGAGCCTCCGCAGGATGTCGTCGAGTTCGGTGACTGCGGCGTCGAGCGCCCGGGTCGACATCGAAGCGGAGGTGTCGATGACCACGGCCACCTCGGGCCGTTCCCGATACGACCCCGGCGACGGGAAATCGGGTCGGCTGTCACCACGACGATCGGGCCGCTGCCAGGTGGGATGCCGACGTCCGTAGGCGGCGCGGAGCGGTCGTCCCACGGCGGAACGCAACAGGGAGCGCCACGACACCTGCGGGGTCAGGAGGGCCTTCGCCCACAACGCCAGGCCGGGCGACACCCGAATGCCCTGGACCTGCGCTGCGGTCACTTCATGGGCGACTCCTCGGCGGATCGCGGTCGCGTCGACGTCGTCCACCGCCGGCTCGTCGGTGTCGTCATCGAGTTCGACGGGGAGCCGCTCGCCGCCCGAACCCGACCCGCACTCGACCGACGTGCTGACGGCGGCCCGTTCGCCGAGCTGACGAAAGTAGGTCTCCTCCAGTCCCCCCGGGTCGAGCGCCAGCGTCGAGGGCAGCACCGGGTCCGGGAGGGGAAGGCCGTCGGCGAGGAGACCGTCGTTGATCGCGGCGTCCCCGGCCAGATTCCACCGGTGATGGCTGGCTGAGGTGACGCCGGCACGATCGGCGCGACCGTGGTGATCGCGTAGCACGTGGTTGGCTTCGTGGAGGAGCACCGCGGCGGTTGCCTCGACGCCCCAGGCCCGGGCCTGGTCCATGTCGACGTAGACGCGCCACCATCGGTCGACGCCGAAGGTCCCGTAACCCGGCACCGGTACCGGGATGAGCGAGAAGACGGCCGAGGCGAGGTACGGCTGCATTCGGGCGGCACGCAGCCGCGCCGCGCCGAAGAACTCGGCGTCGGCCGGAGCCAGCGGAACCGTTCGCGTCGCCTTCATGACCGCAAGCTCACAGGAGCGCTGCTTCGCGCAGGATCGGCAGGAATGTGGCAACCGAACGCGGCGCCGGCCAGTCGGCGTCACGCAACTCCAGCAGCTCGGTCGCCGCCAACGCTGCGATGTCGGCGCGACCCTGATCACACACCACTGCCAGCACCTCCCATGCGGCCTCCCAACGTTGTTGGGTGCACTCCATCGCGACCGCGGTGGTCACCGCCGCAAGGCTCGCCAGCAACAGGTCGACACGCGGATCGAGGCGCAACGTCGATGGGTCGGCCAGCACCGCCTCGGGATCGGGAAGATCGACCTCCTCGGCGTAGCGGAGGAACTCGATCGCCGCGCCGGGCCCCACCAAGCCCTCGACCAGGATGGCCCGCACCGCCTTGCCTGCCGACGCAGCATCTGCGGCTGCAGCGACTCGGTGGACCCGATCCCACGTGCGCGGCGAGGGCCATGCGTGCCCTTGGGAGACCGCATCGGTCGGCACCAGGCGCAACAGTGACGGGCGGGCCTTGATGAACGCCGCCACCAGCGCCCGCCACCGCAACTCGTGGGTCGCCCGCGCCGACGGGACAACCGGAAGCGCTGACGGCTCCCAACCCCGCAACATGCCCGACACCCACTGCCCGAGGTCGGCCTCCCAGTCGAGATGGCAGAACCGGTTCGCAAGCGGCGCCGACAAGTCATCGCCGCCAGCGGACGTCTCGGGCGGGTTCGCCGCAGCGACGATCGACACCGTGTCGGGCAGGCTCAGGTCGCCCACCTCGCGTTCCAACACCACGCGCAACATCGCCGCCTGAACCGACGGCTGTGCCGTCGTCAGCTCGTCGAGGAACACCACCGTGTCGGGCCGATCGATGCAACGGCTCGCCCAGCGCGGCGGCACGAACGACACCGAATCCCCCACCCGCATCGGCAGACCGGCGAAATCCGACGCCTCCCGGACGCTCCCGATCACGACCTCGCACGGTCGGCCGAGCTGAGCCGCGACCTGCTCGACCACCGCCGACTTGCCCTCACCAGGGCCGCCCCACAACAGCACCGGCTGGCCCATCTGCACCGCAACCGACAGCGCCTCACGCACCGCATTCCCCACCGAACCACCTCCGAGACCGTCCGCACGACAACGAGCAACCATACGAACACACGTTCGCAGCCGGCGCAACAGAGTTATCCGAAAGCAGAGATTCAGGGCCGGAGTGGCGCCGACTCCTCCGAGAGCTCGATCAGGTCGACCAGATCGCTCTCGCTCACCGGGCGGAAGTCCCACACGTCAACTCCCACGTTGATCATCCGATCCTCGATGCACCCGTTCTCGTGGATGTGGCCGTGCAGGAGCCATGTCGATCCGTCGTCGCTCGGCCGGTGGTCGAGGTACCGATCGTGGTCCCCGCTGTCACCCCGGTAGGGGAAATGGCAGGCCAACACACGCTTGGCGCCCAGGTTCAGCTCGACACAACCGTCGAGGATCGTCTCGAACCCCGCCCGGTAGTACTCGCCCCGCCACTGCGCGACGCTGTCGGGAGTCCTGCCCTTCTTTCCCGCCCAACAGGGGTCGTGGTTGCCGGTCAGCAGCGTCTTTCGCCCTGCGAGCGCACCGGTCAGCGGAAGCGTCTCTTCCAGCCGCCCCATGGCGAAGTCGCCGAGCACCCATACCTCGTCGTCGGGAGCGACCACCTCGTTCCACCGCGAAATCAGCGCCGCGTTCATCTCGCCGACCGAGTGAAACGGCCGGTCGCAGTACCGGATGATGTTCGCATGCCCGAGGTGAAGATCGGACGTGAACCAGCGGGCCATCACACCAGTCAGCCACGACCCGCCAACGGCGGCAAACGAATTTCGAATCGGGGCAGAAATTGGTTGACGAATCCGCGGATCGGCGCGATGTTCATCGGCTGCCCAAACAGAGAACGGAGCGAGGTGATGGAAATGCCGAGGCTATGAGCCGGTACCCATCGGATCAACCCACATGATCCGAGCCGGCCTTCCCACGAGGAGGCCATCATGCACAACCATCACGAAAAGGCACGCGACATGGCGCGCTCGGTGCTCCCGAGCACCGCTCGCGGCTGGTCCCGCGCCGAAGGGGCACGCATCCACCGCGCCGAACGCGCCCGAAGCCGCGCCCAACTCCGCACACTCTCTCGACTCGCCGATCCCGACGACTACGACGGCGACCTCACCTGGGAGTCCAAACACGAACTCGCCTACATGGTCAGCGAACGCCGAGCCGCCGACAAGATCGGGCCGCTCACCGCTTGGGCAACCCGAACCGTCGACAAGAACCCCGAACTCGCGACCGCACCACTCGAGGTCCGACTCGACTACTTCCGCCGTCTTCTCCCTCCCGGCGTCATCGGTGAACACGCCATCTCCCATCTTCGGTACCCACTCGACCCCGCCTGGCGTCGGCACCGGTACCGCCCCCGACCCTCCCCCTCACCAACCCTGAGCGACATGGTCGAGGCGATCGTCGCTGCCGGCGCCCACGGAGAACTCAACTATCGCATCGGCCGCGCCATCGCACCGTTCGTCCGGACAGCCGTGACCGTCCCACCCACCCGACTCATCAACGACGACCACCCAGCGCCCGGCATCCTCATCCCACAACACGCCGAATACACCGTCCGGCGGCAGAGCCGTCGCTTCCTCGCCGGCGCCCACGACATCAACGGGTTCGCCAGCCAAACCCCCGTCGTCGAACGCGACATCGCCCGCTACCTCTACGTCGAACTCGTAAACGCCGGTCAAGTTTCGTAGACCCAGCCGACCACCCTCCGCATCGCATGCAGCAACTCGCGCAGCTGGGACGCACGGTCATCCGCCGCCGAGGGACCCCCGGATTCCCTCCGGAATGCCTCGAAGCGTGCTGCTTCCGGGCCCAGCCTGGGGCTGACCGTGGCCCGCAGGTACACCAACCCCAGATCGAGGACCTCGGGCGGTACGACCAAGTCCACCCCCGCGTCATCAGGCACCCGCAACCCAGCAGCAGCGCTCGCGAGGGCGTTCGCTCGAGGTTGATCCGGTCGGCCGAAGTTCCAATAGTTCCATCGTCCGAAGTACTTGTGCCGGTCCACCGTGGTCATGTTCTCCGCGTAGTGGTCAACCGACATCGGAAGGTCCGGCGGCACGTCGCCGTCTCGAAGATCGATGGCGTACGACGCGAAGATCGATTCCCGCTTCCCGTCGCGCACGATCGCCCGCCACGCGCGCCCCCCGTCAACGGTCTCGATTGCTGCCTCGTGGACATGGGGACTCAGGTACAGGAAGAACGGCTCTCCCTCGCCGCCGAACGGGAGCTTCTTGTACCAGGAGTGATCCTCCGACACGAAACGGGCGAAACTCCGCATGTGCCGCTCGCTCGGCCGCGGCGAACGACGGACCAATGCCCGATACCCACCCTCCGTGCCGACGTCCATGCGCTGAGGTCGCAGATTCTCAGAGACCGTCGTACAGATCGTTGCAACCCCACTTGCTCCGCAACAACTCTCATCCTCCCAATGCGATGAATCTAACAGGACCGCCAGGCAGCCCAATTTGCGTCGTTGTCATCCGAAACACGCGCTCACGCGCGGGATCAATTGGTCCCAGATGCGTTGGATACCCAACGCCGCACAGAGGACCGGCACATCAGCAGAAGCGCTCCCGAGAGCACGACAGGCACGACGACAGCCGTGGAACAACTCGCGCCAGGGTTCGGATGACCGTAGGGCCCCGAGGGCCTGTTCCATGATGGCTGAACCGACATCTCATGACCCTAACGGCCTGTCGTGGAAGTGTCGAACAATCCGGTCGAGCACAGCGAAGATCGGCTGATTCTCCCGACTGGAGTTGACCTACTTGGGGCCATCCATGGTCCGCACTACATCGATCGTTGCGCCTAGCCTTCCCGTGCGGTCGTACTGCTCCCGCGGGATTGTCGACTCAGAGTGGCTCACCGAGCTCGGTGGCGGCCGCGTCAACGGGCGGTCGCCGCATACCGCGAGTCGGCCAACGGCCGTCGCGACGCTACGCGACGCGACGCCTCGAGTGTGAACCGTCAGCTTGTTCCGCTTGCGGAACAAGCCAGTCTGTGCCACTTCCTTACCACGGTCCATGAGGGCGGATCGAGAGGTGCGGGACGGGTCACGCGTGAGCTGCGCATGGGGCCTCCTGGGAGACGATCTGGGCGACCCAGTCACGAAGCTGGGCGAACTCACGAAGCACACGGCAGCGGCTCAACAGAAGGCCGGCGTCGATCGCTCGGGCGACGGCCGGGGTGTGGTCGACGACGGCGACAACGGCCCGGCCGGTGACGTGCTCGACGTCTCGGGCATCGAGCGCCCGACCAGCCTCGGCCACGACGATGATCCCGTCCAGCTGCGCTTCCTGGTGGCCGCACAGCGTGCGGAGGCCGACGTAGTCGGGTCCTCGCAGCACTCCGATGCGGAGGCGCTCACAGGAGCTCTGAACGGCCCGTGCGGGCTCGTCGTCGAACGGGCCGACGTCGAGGTATTGCTCGAGCGTCCCGGCGTCCACGATGTCGATGTCGGTTCCGTCGAACTTGAGGTCGAGGTGGTTGGCGAGCGGGAGCGGAAGCTCGCCGGTCGTTGTGCCGACGGCAACGCACACTGCGTCGGGGTCGTGGGCGGCGATGCCAGTTGGTCCTCGATTGGCGAGGGTCGCTGCGGCGACGAGGGCGACGGTGGTGGTGCCGTGTCCTCCTCTGACGCCGATGAACTCGATGGTTTGCATGGTGTTCTCCTGGTGAGGTTGGAAGTGGTCAGGGGTGACCACTTCGGTGGTGGTCAAGTGGTCAGGGGTGACCACGGCGGTGGTGGGCGGCTTCCTCGACCGACCACAGCTGGGTCATGTGCGGTCGAGGCAACGCCGGTCGCGGTCGGCGAGGGTGTCGGCCAAGACCGGTGGGAGACGCTTGCGAACCCGGAGCGGCACCGGCGGAACTACGGTCCGGACCTCAAGGTGGTCTCCGCAGATGCGGGCCATGCCGAAGTCGATGAGCCGGCCGATGGTGCGGTTGATCTGGGTGTGGCGACCGGTACCCGCGCCGAGGCCGAGGAACGCTCCGAGGTCGATGAGATCGACCTGGGCACCGGCCGGCCGGTTGTCCAGCCAGTCGGCGAACCGTCGGAGAGCCAGGACCGCCGATGGGCCGAGGACCGGCAGCCAGTACGTCTCGACGTATGCATGCCGCGCGTCGAACCCTTGCTGCTCGACTACCTCGTCACGCCACGGCCGAATCGTCATCACAGGGTTGGCGATCAGCCAATCGAGGGTGGACCGACGACGGTCCCCGCTCGCCATCATCGGCCCGCTTCCTTGTTCATCAGGTTCATCCTGATACGCAGGTCTGACACTGACCGATCGAGCCTTGACTCTGCCGAGTCAAACGACACCCGGGCGACCGGACCCGCTCCCCTGGGAGCCAGACTGTGATTCCAGGTGACCTTTCGTCGATGTCGTGAATTCGTTCCCGAACAACCCGGCCGGGAAGATCCACCCTCGCCGCATGGTGATCGATTGGCGCCGACGCTCGATCCACAGACGCGAGAGAATCACCGAGTGAATAGCCAACATCGGCAAGAGATGCGGGCGGCACTTGTCTCGGGCGATGGTGACCGGATCGTCGCAGCCATGGCTGGTGTCAACCTCGAGGGCTGGGCGCAGCAGGTCGGCAGCGGGCTCATCGCTGCGATCGAGAATGGGTCGGAGGGAGTTCGGCCCATCGCGAGGCATTGCGCCGACGTTCTCAGGGGCCGCCGGTGGGACGGCGACGAGGAACTCGCAGAAGACTTGGAGTCCGCACTGGATCCGGACTCCAACGGGCTCCGCCTGCCTGCGCTCCTGGTCGACCTCGACGAGGTTGCCGATCTTCTCGACTCGGGCAACGGAGATGGCGGCTGGATCGACCTCAACACCGGCGACACCTGGAACCGGGACATGCTCGACGCATTCGATGAGTTCGACGAGCACCGTCCAGACTTCGACGACGACTCCGGTCGCTGGCTGGCTGTTCCATCGCTCGGCGGACGAGCCGCCTACCGAGACATGCAGGATTTCATCTCTGCCGTCACGGACCCCACAGCCTCAGAGCGACTCACCGTCGCGATAGAAGGCCGTGGTGCCTTCCGGCGGTTCAAAGATGCCCTCCGCAGCTATCCGGATCTCGAGGACGACTGGTACCGGTTCTCGCACGAACGCCGGCACGGTCGAGCGCGTTCCTGGCTCGCCCATGCCGGTTACCGACCGAGGCAGCGGGCGTACTCGGCTCCGACCTGATGCCGGCTCTTGGACCTCCGCGCGCTTAGGTGGGCATGAGCTCAACCGGGACACGCACCGTCGCACTTCTGCTGAGGATTCCCGAGGCCGCCGATCTTCTCGCCATCGGTCGCAGCACCGTCTACGAACTCATTGCGCTCGGCCACCTCGAGACGGTCCACATCGGCCGCTCGGTCCGAGTCACCACCGCCTCGATCGAGGCTTTCGTCGACCGCGAGCGCTCCGGTCAGCGCTAATAGATCGGGGGACTACGCCGCCAGGGCGGGGAGAACGACGAGAGAGCCGTCCCTGTTGCGAACCATCTCGATGGCCACGTCCGTCGCCCGATTGTTGACGGACACTCCGTCGCCCAGCTCATGAATTCGATTGGAAGCGCTCATCAGTCGATCAACCTCGCGAGACGTGAAGACGGGAGCGCGTAGCGCCTGCGAGCGTGACAACTCCAGGGTCGATAGACGCAGGACAACTCCGGCTATGTCCGACTCCAGCTTGTCGAGGCGATGCTGGTCGGACTTGAGTGCCCGGACGAAGTTCTCGAAGAGATTCTCGGGGTCGCTCTGGGCGTGTTCCACAGCCTGGAGAAGGATGACCCGCCGCTTCAACGCTACGGCCAAGGCCGCGAGTTCGAGGTGGGCGCGGAACGTGCCACCGTGGTCGCCGACGCCCGGAAACGATTTCGTCAAGGTGGCGACATCGACGGCGACGCCGTCGGGCAACTTGTCGAGCGCGCTCTGCCAACCGTCAAGGCGACGATCAGCGGCCGCAATCGCCTTCCCGATCGCATGAACCGCCGAGTCCAGTCCGAGCGACACGCCAAGCTTCCCCTGATCCAGGAGGACCGCAGTTGCCTTGTCGATGGCATCGCGGCAACCGTCCAGATCGTTGCGCTCGTCATCGAGCGCCTGCTCGTGCAACTGCTCGAGTAGTTCTGTGATGCTCTCGATGGCCTGTTGTCGCTGATGATCCGCCGCTGCACTCGCTCCGACCGCAACCGCCATGAGAACGAGAGGCGCGGCAACGGTGAGAGTCACGCCGCCGGCGACTGCTACACCAGCGGTGGCGCCAGCTCCACCAACTGCGCTGGCAGCTGCGGCTTCGCCGACCGGCACGAACGATGCTTGGGCCACGATGCCCTTCGAGTTCCGAAGGGCGCTGTGCACCCCACCGGCGACCGCTTTCGATCCCATCGGGCGGACGATGCCCTGGCTGAAATCCGCGGCAATCTTCGCTGGAACCACCATTCGGTAGAGCCCCTCACCAGAGGCCGTTGCGGTCGCAGCGACGGCGGACCCCTTTGCCGACTGCGAGATGAGCTGCGACAGGTGCTGCGCCAGCGGGCTCGCTGCGTCAAGTGGAATGCCGCGCTTGCGATCGAGGCCGTCTGGCAACGGATGCAGCTCGAGAGTGGCAATCGGCTCGTCGGCCAGCACCGCCAAGACCGTTCGAAGTTCCGTCAACCGCTCTGCGTTCATCGGCCCATCAATGGTCGCTGCCGGAACTCGAACGTCACCCGTCGCCAAGGTCCATACCGGCACCACTGCTTTGCTGTCGTCAGTCAATATCTTCCCCTACCCGTTACCGAGCATCCTACGACCGGCACGGGGACCCGGACCCGAGCGTGCGTTGAACGTCGACTACCGGACGGGACACCCGGCGATTGAGTAGCCGAAATGCAGGACACCGAACCGTTACTCCCCCGGTTACTCCCCCCAGGGCGATTTTCCGCCGCCGAAGCGCCCAGTCCCCAGCAATACAGCGCCCCTCGCCGAACACTCTTCGATTCTCCCCAGCTCCAAGAGTGCTCAAGCCCCGGTTTGAGCATTGTTGGAGCTGATCAGTCGGCAGTCCCGTAGCGAGCGAGTATCTCGTGCGCCCACGCGACCGCGTCCGAAGCTCGGATGCCGGTCGGCTGCGGCGGACGCTCTGGTTCGGTTGACCTGGAAGCAATCCCAAGACGACAAGGTTCTCGGAGCGATCGCGAAATCCTGGCGCCGCCAACGGCCTACTCAGAACATGGGACACGACCGACACGAGCAGAGCGCCCGCCAAACCAGCCCACTCGTGAAGATCCCCGAGGCCGCCCCGCTGCCGTCCATCGGCCGAAGCACCGTCTATGGGCTCATCGCAGACGGCCACCTCGACACCGTTCACTTCGGCCGAGCCGTCCGCATCACCACAGCGTCGACCGAAGCCTTCGTCGACCGCCGTCAATCCGAGCACCCGCAGACCACCAGCGAGTCAACCCGACGGCGGTGACGCGGCCGGCGGTATAAGTGTTCGTTGTCAATCGGCCAGAAGACTTATAGTCTGCGGGCATGACTCGGAGAGCCCGATCGTGGGGTCCTGGCACCTCGGCCATCGTGCGCTCGCTGGTGGCTGCGATGGCACCGCTGACCCAAGTCAAGCTCGCCGCCCTCGTCGGCGTGTCACAGCCCCGGGTCTCCCAAGTTCTTGCCCGACTCTCCGACCTGGACGCGATCACGTCGGAAGCCGACGGATACGTCGGCCGACCCGACCGACTCATCGACGCATACCTCACGGCACATCGTCCGGCGCTCGCCGCACCAGACATGCCGTGGTACAGCCTCCGACCAGTGCGCGATCAAGTGGAAGTCGTGTGCGCGCACGCCGCCCACGCGTCGATCGCCAGAGCGGTCTCAGCCGACTTCGCTCCCGATTTGTTAGCCGCCTGGCGGCACCCGACGCTCACCGTCGTGTACGTCGACCGCGCCCTCAACCTCTCCCGGGTCGGCTTCGTCCCAGCCGAAGGGCGCGTCGACGCGACCGTGCTCGTTCGCCACACCTCCGACCCCACATTGCTCGCCGCAAGCGAACCGTGGCCCAGCGTCGTCGACGGCATCCCCGTGGTCGACCCGCTCCAGCAGATCTGGGACCTCCACGACCTGGGTGGCCAGGACCGACATGAGGCGGCAAGTCGCCTCCGACGAGCGATGCTCCGGCGGTCGCTCGCCTCCGCACGATGAACCAACGCCTCATCCTCGCCAGCCTGTCCCGCGCCATGGACGGTGGCCTCACCGCGATCGCCGAAGTGACTCAGATTCTCCGGGACGCCGGCCAACTCGACCGGAGCCGCTTGATCGGAGGCGTCGCCGTGCTGCTCCACCAGCAACGCCTCGGGATCGACCTCCCTCTTCGCGCGACGGGCGACGCGGACTTCGGCGTCCCGCCAGTTCTGCTCCGCGAGCCCAACCTCGTGGCGGCGATCGAAGCACTCGGGTACGCCAAGACGGCTGGCAACCGATGGGAACGACCCGTCGACGCCGTCCGGACGTCGACGGTCGACCTGCTCATCCCCGCCTACCGGTCGCGGGCGCGACACACCGTGCGAGTCGGCGACATCGTCACGACCGAGGTTCCCGGGCTCGCCGAAGCGCTTCGCCGCCCAGGCACCGAAGTCGATGCCGACATCGCGCTCACCGACGGCACTTCGTTGCACGCCGCGCTACTGATCCCCGATGCCATCGCCACGCTCGGACTCAAGGGTTGGGCTCGCACCGTCCGCAGCGAAGACCGCGACGCCGAGGACCTCTGGCGGTGCCTGGAGATCGCTCACGCCGACGGGGTGACTGCCGAGACGTTCAGCGATTACGCCACCGAAAGCGGTGTCTGGCCGATCCTGGCCCGCGAACTCGGCCCATCCGGTCCGGCGATGGCGGTCATCACCCGCGGCCTCGGCGAGAACGAAGCGGCCCGACGACGCACCCGCATCCGCTCCCTGCTGTCCGCTGTCGCCGGTATCACTTCGTGATCGGTCGCGTTGAGGCCGTTACTCCCCCCGAATTGCCCCCGCGACCCATTCCGACGCCGCTACACCGCCTGAGACCCTTGCAACTGCAGGGTTCTGCCACTTCGAGAGTCGATTCTCCCCAGGCTTCGTGGTCACCGCCGAGTAGAACTCGTCGATCGCAGTGACTGCGTCGGCCACGAGCGTCGCCGCCGCGGCGACACCTCCGTGGTCGTTGTGCAGGAGGACGAACGCGATGTCGTACCAGCCTTTCAGTGAGTTCGACGGCTTGATTTGGCCCCGTGGCGACGGTCCGATCTGGTCCCACCTTGGCGGGTGAATCCAGCGGCTGGTGAGCCGGTAACTGGTGGTGCCGGTTCGGATGGTGTGGGCCCCGCAGGTGCGGGCGACTCAGACCTGCTGGCGTAGGTCCCGCCAGCGCCACCGGGACCCGTCCAGGAGCAATTCGGGGTCGCCAGTCCAGAGCGTCGCATCCTCGGCGACAGCGAGCGCGGCGCCGAACGCATCGGCGTACGCCATCGGGTGATCTGCTTTCAGGCGGGCCGCCTCAAGGACGAGGCGCTCATCTGGGAGGCGGACGTCGATCACGTCGCGAAGGTCGCGCACGGTCTCAAGAGCGTCGTCCTCGCCGTGCGCACGGCGGATGATGTAGTGCACTTCTCCCAGGTTGATCCAGGACATCAGGGGCCGGCCCTCATCGAGCAGGTCAGCGATGAGGGTCGCTGCCGGATCGGCGTTCTCGAGGTACCTGAGCACGGCCCAGGAATCGAGGACGACGGTCATCGTGCAGCTTCTCGGCGGCGATCGGCTTCGCGTTCCGCAGTCAGGACCTCGACGAGGCGCGACTTCTCGAAGCGGCCCCGGAGAGGACGGCGCTGGCTCGCAGGGCGAACCGCGACATGATCATCGTGCCGCCAGAAGCTGACCTCGTCACCCGGCTCGATCCCGAACTCATCTCGCAGCGCCTTTGGGATGACAACTTGACCCTTGGGGCCGACACGGTGAGTCATACCCACGAGTATAACCTCGCTTCTCTCTCGTTACTCGGAATGTGCAATCGAGGATCCGACACCTGCCCGCTCGCGCCCTATTCGTCAGGCCGAGCGGAAGCGTTCGTGCAGCGCGTCTTCCACGTCGACGGGCGTCGGCATCGCTGCGATCTCCTCGCCGACGCGTCGTGTGGCCGTGGCGAACCCGGAGTCGGCGAGCAGCGCCGCGACTGCGCAGCTCACCGCGGCCGCGTCGACCTCGCCGGGCTGCAACGCGATGCCCGCTCCAGACCGTGCAGCCGCGGCGGCGTTGACGAACTGATCGGCGGCCTCGGGAACACACAGCGCGTGACGTGGCCCCGACCCGGGGACCGCGTGAACAGGACGCGCAACTCGGTGGATCCCCGGCCCGGATCGCTCCCAAGGCGGTCTACCGGATCGTGCTCCCGGCATCGACGTCCGGGTCCGGACTCCGGGATTGTGGCGCCTCACCATCCACGCCTGCGAGAGGGTCTGCGCGATGCTGTCGTGATGCCAGATGCTGACCTTCCGAAGATCGCGGCCCCTGCGGTTCGGGCACTCGCCTCGATCGGTATCACCCGGCTCGACCAGGTCGCCAACCAGAGCGAGTCCGAACTGCTCGCCCTCCACGGTTTCGGTCCACGCGCCCTCCGCATTCTCAACGAGGCCCTGGAAGCGCGAGGTCAGTCCCTGCGCCCCTGAATGGGCGTCGCGCCCGATTCGACACCGCAATGAGCGGCCGCCCATCGCACCGAGTAGCGCCGAGCCGCTGACGGTTCGGGGCGGTCAACAGCTCGCGATCCGCCGGAGCCTCGTCCACCCCGTCCAGCCGCGTTCCTCCAGCAGCGAGAGGAGGTGCCGAGCGACCGGCAACGCATTGATGAACACGTCGTCGAGCAGCTCGACCAGTTCGTCGTCGAGAGCGAACGCTGCGAGCTGCTCAGCGGTCTCCTAGCCGATGATGCCGCTCGACTGATCCGTCAGAGTGGATGCAGCCGATGCTCTGCAATCCACGCGGTGGCGAAGTTGACGAGCTCGGGCATCGGCAGCCGTCGGATCTCTGCGGCGCCGAGCGAAGCCCTCGTCTCGGCGCCGCCCGCGACGGAGTAGGCGTCGCCGAGCATGACGAAGTCGCTTTCGTCGAAATCGATGTGGGAATACTCCACCCATCTCCGGCGACCGTCGACCAACAGCGGAGCACCATCTCGAATCCGCGGCGCCATCGCACCAAGCGCACGGCATTCGGCGAGGTGGAGTGCGGTGTTGTTGGCATGGCCCACGCCGATCAGCCACCGAACCTGCGGGCGCCCGAGTCGGCGGCGAACGTGCGGTGCGCACGGCTGCCGAAGGAGTGCTGTCATTCGATTCGACCAAGGGTTACGGCAGCGCAACGCCGCTCGGGGGGTGCGGCTGCAGGGCATGCGCATCGCGGAGATCGGGCATTCGACGCGCTCGACACGATCCCGAGAACGAGGCTTTTGCCAGAGGACCACGCGTTCGGGCAGCGGGTTCGATCAACGGTGTCGCCACCGCCGGACCTCGGCGACAAGTCCGCCGAGCATCTGGTCTGCCTCGCCGACAGCACCAGCTTGCCCGCCCACGAACGGAAGAACAGCCGCCGTCCAACACTCCGCCGCCGACCCGGCTCGAACGCGTCGGCCAGCCACCTTCGCCACACCGATCCGGTCCTGTTCGGCCAGCGCCACCACTTCTGCCAACGTTGGCAACACGGTACGCACCGCTGCCAGCGGCCGACCGGACCGCGATCGAACGGCGATAGAACGGCCCTCACGATTGACGCACGCCGACCTGGTCGAGTTCAGCGCGCCAGAACCGGCGACTGTCCCGACCATGGGACTGCTTGCCGTCACCGTCGTTGCCATCGCCGCAGCTCGAAGATGAGGTGGTGTTATGATGCACTGATGCGCACGACGATCGACCTGCCGCAGGATCTACACGACCTCGCGCGTCAACTCGCGCACGATTCACGCCGATCCATGAGTGATGTCATCGAACAACTCATCAGACTCGGCCTCACCGACGGCAGCGGACCGCCCCGACGGGGCACACGAGGCCTGCCGCAGATCACGGTGGGTCGATCGGTGACGGCAGAGGACGTGCGATCGTTGGACGACGAGTGACGACCTTCCTTGCCGACGGAAACGTACTCGTCGCATTGACGGTGACAGACCATGTTCACCATGCCGCGGCCGGCGACTGGTTTGAACAGGCCAACCCCACTCTCGCCACGTGTCCGATCACCGAAGGAACGCTCCTACGGTTCCTCCTGCGCGCCGGCGTGATCACGGTTGATGCGATTGCCGTGCTCGATGCGCTTCGCGCCCAGCCATGGCATACGTTCTGGCCTGATCAGTTGCCATACCGACGCGAACAACTGCGGGGCGTTATCGGCCATCGACAGGTGACCGATGCCTACCTCGTGGCGCTCGCCCGGCACAACGACGGCGCGGTCGTCACGCTGGACAAAGGGCTTGCGGCGATGCACGGCCCCGACGTGCTGCTCCTCCAACCCTGACCGACCACGAGCGGGTGCGGATCGCGCCCAGGCGCGACGCTGTTGTCACCGGCGGAAAGTGATCGACGATGGACTCGATCGAGACGGCGGGGTCGAGTGATCCGCCGATGACGAACGAGGAGCGCTTCGAGGCCACCTCGACGACTGCAAGCGCTGCGGGATGACCGCGTCGCGGTACCGCCAGATCAAGCGTTCACTTGCCCAGATCACGGCGGACGAAGAGGCCACCATCGCCCGATTGCGAGAGTTCGCCGCCGAGATCACCGCCGGCGAGTCGGCCGGCAACCCCGACGCCTGAGCGGGACGGCCGACCAGTGTCGTTGTCGACGGAACCCGCTTCACCTGCAGCCGGATGATCATCGCCATCGGCGCCACGGCGCTCGTCCCGCCGATCATGGGCCTCGCCGACATGCCGTTCCTCACGAACGAGACGCTGTTCGACCTGACGTCGCTCCCGCGCTCGTTGGCGATCCTGGGCGGAGGGCCGATCGGCTCCGAGATCGCTCAGGCGTTCGCGCGACTCGGCGCAGCCGTCACGCTGGTCGAAGCGCTCGACCGAGTGCTGCCACCTGAGGAACCCGAGGTGTCGCCCGTCATCACCGGCTCCCTCGTCGCCGACGGCGTGGAGATCCGCACCGGATCGGGAGTGATCGCCGTCGAGTCCGCTCCCGGCGGCGTACGGCTGCTGTTCGGCGACGAATCGGCGCCGGCCGAGGCCGCGCACCTCCTCGTGGCGATCGGACGTGCGCCGAGCGGGCGAGGCCTGGGCCTCGAGGAGGTCGGCGTCGAGGTCGACGGGCGCGGCGCGGTCGTGGCCGACGACACGCTGCGGACCGCAGTGGGCAACATCTGGGCCATCGGGGATGTGACCGCTCGGCTCCCGTTCACTCACGTTGCCACCAAGATGGCGCTCCGTCGTGGCGGCGCAGTCCTGATCGGTCGCGCCGCGACGCGCTCACGTGACCGTCACCGTTGCCTTCATGCCCTGCTCGTAGTGCAGCGGCACATGGCACCCGATCAGGACCGTCCCCGAGTCGTCGAACGTCGTGGTGATCGAGTCGGACGAGCCGGGCTCGACGGTGACGACGCCCTCGGCGCCGGCGTGTTCCATCCCCTCCATGTCGCCGTGGCCGCCGGACGCCGAGCGCTTCATCTCCTCGGCGTGGTCCGCTTGGGCCTGCTCGTCGCCCACGAGAGCTTCGTGATTGACCGTGCCCTTGTTCGTGAACTCGAAGGTCACCGCCTGCCCCTTCTGCACCGTCACCTCACTCGGCTCGTACCGGTTGTCGAGCATCGTGATCTTGACGACCCTGGCATCGTCGACCGCAGTCGAGGTGTCGCCGTCGGAACAACCGGCAGCCAAAAGGGCTACCAGCGCCAACACGCCGATCCGCTTGCGCATCTCCGTCTCCTTGGTTCGTGTGGTGGAGTGGCCGGAGAAGTCGAAGCGATCACGGACCACGCACGAGTATCTCCGGATTCGTGTCGAAAACGCGGTCGCGGCTCCGTCCCTGGGATGATCGTTGCCGAAGGCGACGACGAAACGAGAGGACGTACCCGATGAAGTACCTGCTGTTGAAGCACTACCGCGGCGGACCCGAGCCGGTCGAAGGGTGGACCACGATGGACCGGTGGACCCCCGACGAGGTCGACGCGCACATCCAGTTCATGCGCGACTTCGCCGCACAGTTGGAGGAGAACGGCGAGCTCGTCAGCGCCGACGCGGTATCGCCCGACGGCACGTTCGTGCGACACGCCGGCGAAGGCCGCCCGCCCGTCACCGACGGCCCCTTCGCCGAGTCGAAGGACCTGATCGCCGGGTGGATGATCATCGACGTCGACTCATGGGAGCGGGCGCTCGAACGGGCCGCGCAGCTCTCGGCAGCACCGGGCGCAGGCGGCCAGCCGATCTGCGAATGGATCGAAGTGCGGCCATTCATGAGCGAGCCGCCGAGCCACGACGAGCTCGCCGCCCTGTGACCGGCGTCCTGTGACCGACGTCCTGTGACCGGCGTCCTGTGACCGAGATGCTGTGCGGCGTGCCGCTGCGCGACCTCGTGCCTTCGTCGATCGGGGCCCTCGTGCGGCGCGGGGCGGACTTCGCGTCGGCCGAGGACGCCGTGCAGGACGCGCTCGTGATTGCGCTTCGAACATGGCCCGATGACCCGCCCCGCGATCCGCAAGCGTGGCTCATCACCGCCGCATGGCATCGGTTCATCGACGCCGCCCGATCCACCACGGCACGGCGTGCCCGGGAAGTCGCCGACGTGCGCTCCCGGGCCGTCGGAGCCGACGCGGAGGCGCCGCGGGACGTCGCCGCGTCCGACGACGCGCTCGACCTCTACTTCCTGTGCGCCCATCCGAGCCTGTCGGCCTCGGCGGCCGTCGCGCTCACCCTGCGAGCCGTCGGCGGCCTCACCACACGGCAGATCGCGGCAGCGTTCCTGGTGCCCGAGGCGACGATGGGCCAGCGGATCAGCCGTGCCAAACGGCGGATCAGTGAAGTACACCTCGGCGAGCGCGGCGAGGTCGCAACGGTCTGCCGAGTGCTCTATCTGGTCTTCACCGCCGGGTACGACGGCGATGTGGACCTGGCGGCGGAAGCGATCCGACTCACGCGCCGACTCGCCGGCCTGTCGGACGACCCCGAGGTTCACGGGCTGCTCGCGCTCATGCTGCTCCACCACGCCCGACGGGGGTCGCGAACGGATCCGCAGGGTCGTCTGATCCCCCTCGGCGAGCAGGACCGCACGAGTTGGGACACGCGACTGATCGAGGAGGGCATCGAGATACTCGTGGCCGCCCTCGCCCGCGACGCCCTCGGCGAATACCAGGCACAGGCGGCCATCGCCGCGCTCCACGTGGACGCGCCCGACGCCGCGTCGACCGACTGGGTGCAGATCGTCGAGTGGTACGACGAACTGCTCCGCATCACCGACAGCCCCGTCGTCCGGCTCAACCGCGCGGTTGCCGTGGGAGAAGCCGACGGCGCAGCCGCGGGCCTGGCCGCACTCGCGCTCGTCCCGCCGCACGTCCCGCGGCGGATCGCCGTCGAGGCGCATCTGCGCGAACGCGCCGGCGAGCGCGCCGCCGCCGCCGACCTCTACACACTCGCGGCGGCCGCCGCCGCCAACACCGCCGAACGCAACCACCTGATGCGGTCCGCGGCCCGTGTCCGACACGAGACGCGCACACCGCACGACAACGACCGCCGCGACCGCTCGCCAGGCCCCGAGTGACCGCAAGGGTGTTGCGAACACCGCAGCTGCCGGGAAAGCATGCACCGATGCACAGCATCAAACGGATGAGCGCTGCCTTCCTGGCAGCGTTGCTGCTCACAGGCTGCACCGGCGACGATCAGCCCGCCGACGTCACCGACACCACCGAATCAGCGCCCGGGGCCACAACGACGACGACCACGCCGGACGTTGACGAGTTCGCGCTCACCACGACCGACGGGCTCACCCCGAACCAGGTCGAGGTCGCGACCACCGAACTCGCAGGACAGTCCGGCGTCGCCGTGAAGCTTGCGGCGGGGATCGCCGGAGGCGACCAGCCGACCGTTGCCGTCGTCGACGGCATCGCCTTGGCGAACGGGACGATCGAAGTGGATCTCGCCGGCGACACCCTCGACCCCGCGAACGGAGTCGCCCGAGGCTTCACCGGCATCATGTTCCGGCTCGCTCCCGATTTGTCCTCGGGCGAGGGGATCTACCTCCGGCCGCTGAATGCCGTAGACCCGGACCCGGAGCGACACGAACGAGTCCTGCAGTATTTCTCGTACCCCGACTTCCCGTTCTCCGTCTCCCGAGCGCAGAGCCCGGGCGTCTACGAGAAGGCGGCGAGCGTCGCACCGTCGGCCTGGACCCACCTCCGAATCGAGCTCGACGGTACGACCGCCGAAGTCTTCGTCGGCGACGCGACCGAGCCGGATCTCACGGTCAGCGACCTCAAGCTCGGCGCCGACGCGTCCGGCGGCGTGGGCCTATGGGTCGACCAGGGTTCCGTCGCGACCTTCGCCAACCTGACCGTGACGCAGGGCTGACCGCGCGGGGCCGTCCTCCAAGATCTCGTCGAGCGCCAGCTCACCGCCGATGAATCCTTCGGCGACCTGCGCCAGCCGCCGGTTGCGATTGCGAGCGAACGACCGCAGCCGCTCGAACGCCTCCTCGACCTCCACGCCGGCACGCTCGGCGAGCATCCCCTTGGCTTGTTCGATCAGCACCCGGCTCTCCAGCGCGGCGCTCAACTGGTCGTTGATGACCTGCACCGCCTCGATGGCGCGGTGCTGCAGGATGCCGATCGTCGCGACGTGCGCGAACGCTCTCGCTGCGATCAGGTCGGCGACTCCCAGGTCGGCCCGAGCCGACCGGAACAGGTTCATCGCGCCGATCGTCGTGTTGCCGACCCGCATGGGCAGTGCGGTCGCCGACCGGAAGCCGGCATCGAGCGCCAGCGGGGCGAAGTCCGGCCAGCGTTCCAGAGCGTCGCTCAGCGAGACGTTGGCAAGGGGGGTTGCGTTGTAGAAGCACTCGTAGCACGGGCCCTGCCGGGTCTGGAGTTCGAACAGCTCGAGGGTCCGAACGGCCTCGCTCGACGAGGCCACCGCCTGCAGGGTGCCGGTCGGGCTGGCGAGCATCATCCCAGCGGCGTCGACACCGAGCACCTCGACGCATCGCCCCGCCAGGTAGGTCAGTAGCTCCACGACGTCGAAGTCGTCGACCAGCACATCGGTGAGCTCCACGAACGTCGCCACCAGCGACGACTCTCTCGATCCCACGTCACTCATGTCGCCACCTCGGTTGTCGGATTCCCCGGCCGTCGCGAAAGTCAAGCTCGCGCGCCACGACGTCGAGTGCAACCGATCGCAGCGTCTGCCCGTCGTCGAGCGCATGCGCGCGAAGCATCGCCAGAGCGTTCGCAACGTCGACCTCCGCCTGCGCGGCGACCATGCCGATCGCCTGGTGCACGCGCAGCTCCAGGTTGGCACCCGCCTCGATCCCGGGCGCGAGCGTGCCCTCCGGTGCTTGCGCCTGGAGCTCGATCATGGTGGTTCCGGCGATCGATGCCAGCGCGAGGCAGTCCTCGAACTGTTCCCCGCTCAACACTCCGGCGGTGCTGCGATACAGGTTGAGGGCACCGAGGCGAACCACTCCGACCGCGATGGGGAAGCCGAACACCGCAGCTGCGCCGGCCGCCGCAGCCCGAGGAGCGAACGACGGCCAGCGCGACCGCCCCGAACCCGCCAGGTCCGGCTCGATCACGGGTGCGTCGTCGCGGAACGCGTCGAGGCACGGGCCTTCGTCGAAGGAGAACTGGAGCTCCTCGATCGCCGCGCTCACCCCGTCGCTCGTGCACAGCGACCCGCGCTGCACATCACCCGCCATCAACATGATCCCCGCGCCGGACAACCCGGAGATGTCCGCGCACGCGCCGCAGAGCCAGCCGTCGTCGCCGGCGCGTCGTGCCTCATCGACCCGCGTCGCGAGGCGCTCGACGCGCCGCCTGCGTGCGCCGATCACGCGGGGGCCTCGTCGGTGAAGCACGTCAGCACCGATGCCGATGTCATCGCTCGGAGCAGCGCGCTGTAGTTCACGCCGAACCGGAGCTCGGCGCCGGGCACCGGCGCGTCGCAGCCTGCCTCGACCACAAGGTGATCGCTGCTCGCGCCGACGATCCGGTATCCCTCGGGCATTTCGAGCCCGTCGGGATCGACGTCTTGACGTCCGAGCGCCACGATCACGCGCCGGCACAACCGGTCGCGGCCCTTGATGCCGACCGCATCACCGACCGCGTCACCGAACGCGTTCTGCCCCGTCGACCCCCGCGGGCGAGTAGGCTTGATCTTGGACTCGATCACCTCGCCCACGACCGCGAACGCGTCGGTGGCGAGACCGGCGATGGGGGCACGGGTCAGCGGATCCCGGCCGAGCAGGATCGACTCGCCGAGGCGAAGGTGATTGATGCGACCCGTGTCGGCCGGTTCCTTCAGGGCCCACGCGAGGTTCGCCGAGTTGCCACCCGAAACGAGCTCGAGCTCGACCCCGAGGTCCGCCTCGACGCAGACCGCAACCGCCGAGAGCTCGGCCATGTTGGACGCGTCCGGGATCACGCCGCTCTGGCATGCCAGGTTCACGCCGACGCCGCGCAAGACGACACCCGGCATCGATGCGACCCGACGGGCCGCGTCCAGAACGTCGCCGGGCATGAGGCCCTCACGAAGGTCGCCGAGCTCGATCATGAGCACGACCCCGTGCAGTCGCCCCGCGCGCACCGCGCTCGACGACAGCAACTCGATCACGTCGACCTCGCTGTTCAGGCTGATGTCAGCGGCGGCGACGACCCGCTCGGCCTGGCTCGGCATGGGCGACCGGACCAGCACAATCTCTGTGGCGATGCCCGCACGCCGCAACCGCTCGACGTTCTCGACTCGCGACTCGGCCAACGCGGTTACGCCGCCCGCGAGAAGCTCCCGGGCCACTTTGGGCGAGCCGCCGGTTGCCTTCGTGACGCCGCACACCGCAATGCCGATCGACCCGAGCCGATCGACCAGCGTTCGAGCGTTTCGGCCGACCCTGTCGAGTCGCACCTCGACGCGTGGGCACGTCATGGCACCAGCGAGAGTCTCGTCCGTCGAAGATCGGGAAACGCAGCGAGGACCATCTTGACGAGATGCTCCGGATGTTGGATAAGGGCATCGGTGACCGGGATGCCGAGCTGCGCCCCGTACGACTCGATCGCCGCCGCGACCTCGTCGTCGGTCATGTTCTCGTGGTTGATCGTCAGCCCGACGACCTTCGTGTCGGCGAACGATTCGATCAGCCGGATCTCGCTGGCCGCGTCCGGCATCGGCACCGTCGGGAAGTCCGACAGGAACGCACGGCGGGGCGCGTGCTGGAGAATGACGCCATCCGGGCGCGAGCCCCGAAGAATGAACGTCGAGCTGAGATAGGCCGGGTGGCTGAGCGCCCCCTGCCCCTCCACGACGATCACCGCGGGGTGCTCGGCCTCGTACGCCTCGACGACCGCCGCCTCCACCTCGCCCGAGCAGAACTGGCTGGGGATCGCGTCGAGAGCGACGCCGTAGCGACCACCCTGAATCAACCCGGTCTGTCCGGTGCTGATCAACACCGTCGGGATCCCGTTGTCGTTCAGCGCCTTCGTGAGAATGGTTGCGGTCGTCCGCTTTCCGATGGCGCCGTCGGTGCCCAGGACCGCGAGCCGCACGCACGCCACATCGTCGATGAGGTTGCGGAACATCCGAAGATCGCGCTTCGCCGGGGGCCGCCGGACGTCCTCGATCGACACGCCGTATGCAGCGGAGGCCGCCGCGAATTCGATGTCGTCGTTGAGGAAGTCGTGGAGGCCGTTAACGATGCCCATCCCCTGTTCCATCGCCCCGAGCAGCACCGTGCGTTCCTCGTCCGACAGCATCCCGCTCGCCGGGGCGATGCCGAACACCATCACATCGGGCGTGGCGCCGTTGCGAGCGACCGCATCGGCGAGGTCGGCGACCACCGCAATGCCGTTGTGCCCGTCGCCCAACAGCTCGCCGGCGTCTCGGCCAGCGAATCGGCTATCGATCACCGACACGATCTCGAACCGCTCCGAGTGGCGGACGAGCCCGTTGGCGGTCTTCCCGTCGAGATCTCCGAAGTTGCCCTCGCAGTAGACGACGGCGGTCGGGCGCGCCGAGTCTCGGCGCGCGCCGTTGCTCTGGTGCGTGCGCTTCGAACCTTCAGCCATGTCGACCCTCGAGACGAACTCGAAGGACCGGCAACGTCGCGCCCGGCTGGTCGAACGGCGCGGACGCCGATAGACGATCGATAGGGACTGCGCGCATGTTCGGTTCCTCTGGTTGGCGACATCCGTCGCGCTACCGGGGGCCGGAGTAACGCAGCACCCGAACCGTACACCGTGGGGCCCGTGGCATCGCTGTCGGAGCTTCGCCCGGGGGCTGCAGTGGCAGACCACAATGGGGGTGCCCCAACTGCCGACCCGAACGGTGATGCCATGGACAAGACCGCCTTCAACGCCCAGTTCGACCTGACCGGACGCGTCGCTATCGTCACCGGAGGCAGCCGCGGTATCGGCAGCGAGATCGCCGAGACGGCCGCCGCGCTCGGCGCACAGGTCGTGGTCGCCAGCCGCAAGGCCGACGCCTGCGCGGCGGTCGTCGAACGCATCACCTCGGAGGGCGGCACGGCCATCGCGGTGCCCACGCACTGCGGCCGCGTCGACGAGCTCGAGGCGCTGGCCGCAGCCACAGTCGATCGCTTCGGCGCCATCGACATCGTCGTCAACAACGCGGCGAACGCCCTTGCGGCGCCCATCGGCGCCATCACGCAGGACGCATGGGACAAGGCGCACGCGGTCAACGTGCGCGGCCCGCTGTTCCTCGTACAGGCCGCGCTCCCGCATCTGCGCGCCAGCGAGCACGCATCGATCGTCAACGTCATCAGCGCCGGCGTGTTCACCCCGGCCACGTACATGGGCATCTATATCTCGGCGAAGAACGCACTCCTCTCGCTCACCCGAACGATGGCCGCCGAGTTGGTCGGCGACGGCATCCGCGCCAACGCGCTCGCCCCCGGCGTCACCGACACCGACATGGTGCGGCACAACCCCCCGGACGTGCAGAAGATGATGGTCAACTCGTGCGCGATGCGTCGCATGGCGGCGCGGTCCGAGATCGCCAACGCGGCGATCTTCCTCATGTCCGACGCGTCGAGCTACATGACCGGCCAAGCGCTGGTCGTCGACGGCGGGATGACCTTTCGGTGACGGCGCCCCAACCACCGGCGGCCGCAACCGACCCGTCGCGCCGTGTCATCCGTCCGCTGACCGACTTCCTCCAGACCGAGTCGGCGGGAGGCATTCTGCTCGCGATCGGTGCCGCGATCGCCCTCGCGTGGGCCAACTCGCCGTGGAGCGACGCGTACGACCGGCTGTGGCACACCCGCGCCGGCCTGTCACTCGGCTCGCTCGCGCTCCACCTCGACCTGCGCCATTGGGTCAACGACGGGCTCATGGCCGTTTTCTTCCTGGTCGTCGGGCTCGAAATCAAACGCGAACTCATCGAGGGCGAACTCCGCGACCGCAGCCAGGCGATCCTGCCGGCTCTGGCGGCGCTCGGCGGCATGCTCGTGCCCGCCGCGATCTTCGTCGCGCTCACCGCCGGAACCGGCGACGTGAGCGGATGGGGCGTGCCGATGGCGACCGACATCGCGCTCGCCGTCGGCGTGCTCGGCCTGCTCGGGTCCCGCGTCCCATCGGCCGGCAAGGTGTTCTTGCTCGCGCTGGCGATCGTCGACGATCTCGGCGCGATCGCCGTGATCGCCATCTTCTACTCCGACGGGCTCGCCTGGGGCTGGCTGGCCGGGGCCGGCGTCTGCGTCGTCGCCGTGCTGGTCGCCCGCCGTCGGGCGGCCTCGCTCACGCCCGTGTTCGTCGTGCTCGGCACGATGCTGTGGCTCTGCCTCCACGAGGGTGGGATCCACGCCACGATCGCCGGGGTCATCATGGGGTTCCTGACGCCGGTGCAGGCCCACACGCACCCTGACCTGATCGACATCGACGAGCTCACCGACCTGTCGTCGGTCGAGCACGCGCGGGCCACGGTGACGCTCGCCCGATCGTCGGTGTCGAAGGTCGAGTGGCTCGAACACGTGCTGCACCCGTGGACGAGCTTCGTGATCGTGCCGGTGTTCGCGTTGGCGAACGCCGGAGTGATCGTGAACGGTTCGGCGATCGACGGTGCGCTCGGCTCTCGCGCCGCATGGGGAGTCGCGCTCGGCCTGCTCGTCGGCAAGCCCGTCGGCATCACGGTCGCGACGTGGCTGGCCTGCCGCGCCGGCGCAGCACGCCTCCCCGCAGGCGTGAACCTGCGGATGGTCGCCGCGCTCGGAACGCTCGCCGGCATCGGCTTCACCGTCTCGCTGTTCATCACCGAACTCGCCTTCACCGACCCCGACACCGCGGCCGCAGCGAAGCTCGCGATCCTCGTGGCCTCCCTCGCCGCGGCGATGGCCGGCGCTGCGGCTGTGAAGTCGTCAGCCGTCGAGCTCCGAGGCGAGTAGTTCCCGCAACAGCGGGGCCTCGGCGCCGACGGTCGTGGAATCGCCGTGACCCGTGTGCACGATCGTGTCGCCGGGCAGGTCGAGCAGCTTCGCCCGGATCGATCGCAGCAGCAGCGCACGATCACTGAACGACCGGCCCGTCGCACCGGGGCCGCCGCAGAACAGCGTGTCACCGCTGAACACCGCACCGGCGCCGGTGTCGACGAAGCAGCAGCACCCAGGGGCATGGCCGGGCGTGTGCAGCACCCCCAGCTCGTGGCCACCGGCGTGGAACACGTCGCCGTCGGCGAGGTCCACATCGGGGCTGAGATCGGGGTACACGACCTCCCACAGCATCCGATCGGCGGGATGCAACGCGATCGGAGCGTCGACCGCGGCGGCCAGCGCCTCGGCCGCGTTGATGTGGTCGTTGTGTCCGTGGGTCAACAGGATCGTCGACACGCGACGCCCGTTGATCGCCTCGACGATCGGACGATGATCGTGCGCCGCGTCGACCACCGCCACCTCGGTGTCGTCGCCGATCAACCAGATGTTGTTCGTGACCTCGAAGTCCTCGCCGTCGAGGCTGAAGATCCCGTCGGTGGTGACCAGTTCGATCGACATCAGAGCGTCACCACGCTGCGCAGCACCTCGCCGCGCTCCATGCGGTGGAACGCCTCCTCGACCGCGTCGAGCGGGATCGTCTCGCTCACGAATCGATCCAGGTCGAGGCGGCCCTGCAGGTACAGGTCGATCAGCATCGGGAAGTCCCGCGACGGCAGACAGTCGCCGTACCACGAACTCTTGAGCGCTCCCCCGCGGCCGAACACGTCGAGATACGGCAGATCGAGGGTCATATCGGGCCGCGGCACCCCGACCAGCACAACGGTGCCCGCCAGGTCGCGCGCCTCGAAGCACTGCTTGTAGACGTCGGGATGCCCGACCGCCTCGATGCACACGTCGGCGCCGAAGCCGCCCGTCGCCGCGCGGATCGCCTCGACCGCGTCGGTCGACGACGCGTTCACCGTGTGCGTCGCGCCGAAGTCCTTCGCCCAGCCAAGCTTGCGATCGTCGACGTCGATCGCGATGATCGTCGACGCCCCGGCGAGGCGCGCTCCGGCAATCGCCGCGTCGCCAACCCCGCCGCAGCCGAACACGGCGACGCTGTCGCCGCGACCCACGTTGCCCGTGTTCATGGCGGCCCCGAGCCCGGCCATCACGCCGCACCCCAACAGCCCGGCCGCCGAGGCGGGCGCCGCCGGATCGACCTTGGTCGCCTGGCCGGCGGCGACCAACGTCTTCTCGCAGAACGCCCCGATACCGAGGGCGGGCGACAGCTCGGTGCCGTCGAGCAGCGTCATCTTCTGGGTCGCGTTGTGCGTAGCGAAGCAGTACCACGGCTTGCCTCGTCGGCACGCCCGACAGTCGCCGCACACCGCACGCCAGTTGAGGACCACATAGTCGCCGGGCATCACGTTGGTCACGCCCTCCCCGATCGACTCCACGAGCCCCGCGGCCTCGTGGCCGAGCAGGTACGGGAAGTCGTCGCCGATGCCGCCCTCGCGGTAATGCAGGTCGGTGTGGCACACCCCACACGCCTGGATCGCCACCACCACCTCGCCGGGTCCCGGATCGGGAACGACGATCGTCTCGACGCTCACCGGCTCGCCCTTGGCCCGGGCGATCACGCCCTGCACCTGCTGCGCCATGCTGCACACCCCCTGAACGGATCCGCGCGCCCATGCGCGCGATGCGGCCCGACCCTAACGCCTGGCGTGTTGGTTCGCGACCCGGACCCGGCGCGTTCCCGACCTACCAGCTGCTCGTTCCGCCGCCCCCGAAACCACCGCCGGAGAACCCGCCTCCGAAGCCGCTGCCGCCCGACGAAGCACCACCCGACGACGACGGCGTCGCAGCCGCCATCGAGCCCGTCGAGGTGGTCGTGAACGACCGCATCGCATGCCCGAAACGAATGGAGTCGTATCCGTACGGACTCACGTACCAGGTTCCGAGCCCCATCTCCTCGGGGGTGGCTCCGAGCGACGCGAACGTCTCGGCCCACTTGTCGGTGCAACCGAACACGATGGCGTACGGCAGGTACTGGGCGAACACGTGGTGCGACTCGGCGAAGCGCATCCGCTCCCCCTCGCCCACCTCGAACAGGTCGCGGAACCCGAGAATCCTCCCCAACATCGCCGAGCCCTTCGCCGTTCGGGCCGGGAACCGACCCGACAGCCCCGCCATCGCGAAGCCGATCACCGGGACGGGGAGCGCGACGAGACCCAGGTGGGTGAACCTGGCCGCGAGCACCACCAATCCCACTCCCACCGCCATCATCGTGAAGCCGCGGCTGCGCCAGCGCGCACGCACACGGTCGGGTCGGGTCGGAAACCAGCCCGCATCGACGGTGTCGTCGTACAGCCGCGACTGCACCATCGCCAGGCGTGACGCGAACTGCGTCCGCAACTCCGACAGCAGCGGGCTGTTGCCGTCGCGGAACAGCGCACCCAGCAGGGTCGTTTCCGCCGACCACAGCCGCTGTTCCGGCGGCAGCTGATTCGACTCGAGCGCGTCGCGCAGCTTCACCAGGCGATAATCGCCGTCGCTTCGGCCGAACCCGAGGAAGCCCGAGCCCGCCGGCTCGACCTCCTCGATGCGGAGCCAGCCGCGCACCGCGAGATCGACGATCATCGCCGATACATCCAGATGGTTCGCCTGCTCATCGAGCACCGTGCCGAGATGGCCCGGCCGAATCCCCTCCGGCGGCACGAACTCGACGGGGTTGGCGTCGCTGCCGCGCAGCGGCATGCGCTTCTCGGCGCCGCTCGCGTTGCCGAACGCCGCGTCCACGGCGCTGCCGACATACCGGCGATCGCGACCCACACGCCACGCCATCGCGCCCACACCGGCCAACCCCACCAGAAGCAACCCGCCGCCGGCGACACCGACGAGCGGCGTGAGCGCAAACGCGCTCGACAGGGTGCGACGCTCCTCGAACACGGCGGTCGACGACGGGTCGGCGGCCACACCCTTCGGGATTGCGACCACGACGGTGAGGCCCTCGCCCGCCGCCAGCGCCGTCGACGAGAACGTGGCGTTCTCGCCGGTCGCCTGCGCCGACCCGCACGAGAGCTTCGATCCGGGCGGCCCCTCGAAACACGCCACCTTGCCGACCGGCGCCGGCATCGCGACCGCTGCGCTCGCCGCGTCGATCGCCACGTTCGTCTCGTTGCCCGTGACGTTCAGGTACAGCTCGTCGTGCGCCACGAACCCGTTCAGCACGCCGCGCAGCGTGTAGCGAATCGTGTAGGTGTGCACTCCGCTGATCGTCACGTCGGCGTCGCCGATGCGCAGCTTCACGCCGTCCGCCTCGTCGGTGCGTTGCACCGGAGCCGCGCTGGCATCGACCGATACATCGTCGAGATGCAGCGGCGTCACCCGGTCGTACTGCGCACCCGATCGGCCGTTCCTCGGCGTCGCACCCTCCCAGGCGAACCGGGTGGGGATCTGACGATCGATGCCGTGGTGCGGCTGATTCCCGAAGTCGTAGACGATCGTTTCGGTGATCGACGCCGAACCGTCGATGCTCACGGTCACGGCCGAGTCGAACGACGCGATGTGCTCGCCCGCGTTCTGGCGTCGAGGCGCGCTCGCCCAGGCGGCCAGGCCACGCGGTGCCTCCGCGCCCACATCGGCTGCCGCACCAGCCAGCCACAGCGCCGCCATCAGCGTCACCATCAGCGCACCTGCCGTCGCCGCCATGGCGAGCCGCGGCCGGGGCCACAGCCCTCGGCTCATCGAGGTGACCCCCGCCGCTCGACCCAGATTTCGCCCTCGATCTCGCGACATGCGAGCACCTCCACGTTCGACTTCGGGTCGCGCCGGCCGTTCATCGCCAGCTTCGACCCGCGACCCTCGCGATCGAAACACCAGCCGTGCGCCGAGCAGACGAGTTCGTCGCCCGCGACCACCCCGTCGAACGCGAACGGCGACCATTGATGCGGACACCGCGCGTCGACCACGCACAGGTCCCCCGCAGCGCTCCGCCAGGCGACCGCGTCGAATCCCGGCAGCTCCAGGATCCGCCCCGGCGGTACCGATGCCGCCGCCACGCCCGTGGGTTCCAGGGCACCAGGAGCGCGCCCGGAAGGCGACCCCGCCGACGCCGGCGAACCGACCGAGCCGCGTGACCCGACCGAACCGGTCGCGGCGGCCGAGGGCGGCCGAGCCGGCGCCTCGTCCTCGCGATCCGTCCACCACGGCGACACACCGAGCGGCCACGTCGCGATGGTGTCGTACCGGGCGCCGTCGGGGTGCAGCGTCGACTCGACCAGCGCAACCTCCGATGCCTCGAACGACGCCTCGACCAGCGCTCCGAGCAGCGGCGGCATCGGAGCCGACGCCTTCACCCGGGCCACCGTGAGATGCCCCCGAAACCGGCGGCGCGGCGCCTCGCCGACATCCGCGGTCGCGCTGTTGACCGCGGCGGCCAGATGATCGAGCCCGGACGCGGGAATCACAAGAGCCCGCTCGTCGAGCACATCGACCGCCGGGCCGAGCCGAACGGTCGCCGCCGGCAGCTCGGCGCGATCGAGCGCCTCGGCGACGTCGTCGACCGCGGCGTCGCCCAGGAACCGCAGCGTCAGATGCCACCGTTCCGGTTCGACGAAACGGATACCACGCCGGTCCTTGCGCGCCAGCGCCGTCAACTCGGCGATGACGTCCTCGGGCGGCCACACGGCGACGAACAGTCGGGGCATTCGGCCAACGAGCGTAACGTGGCCGCCGATGGTTGCCGTCAACTCCACCATGGTCCCGCTCGGCACGGGGGCACCCGACTTCGACCTCGTCACGAGCGGCGGGCTCCGCCACCGGCCGGCAGATCTCGTGGGTCGCACCGGACTGATCGTGGCCTTTCTGTCCAACCACTGCCCGTACGTCCATCACATCGGCGCGGCGCTCGGCGACGCCGCCCGCGACCTCGCCACAGCCGGCATCGCGACCGTCGGCATCAACGCCAACGACGTCGACGCCTACCCCGACGACGCACCCGACCTGATGGACGCCACGGCGGCACGCTTCGGCTGGGACTTCCCCTACCTGTTCGACCCCACCCAACAGGTCGCCGTCGCCTACCGAGCGGCCTGCACCCCCGACCTCTACCTGTTCGATGCCGACCTGCGCCTCGTCTACCGAGGACGGTTCGACGCAACGCGGCCCGGCGGCGGCGCAACGCCCGACGGAGCCGACCTCCGGGCGGCCGCCGCGGCGCTCGCTGAGGGCTCGACGCCGATCGACGATCAGTGGCCGTCGGTCGGCTGCAACATCAAGTGGCGCCCCGGCAACGCACCGCCCTGGTCCGGCTGACCGATCTGCCGACCTGCGCCCGACCGGCGTTCACCCGTCGATGACCGGCGTTCACCCGTCGACGACCGCCGCGTTCACCCGTCGACGACCGCCGCGTACCAGCGGACGACAGGCTCACGCCGCGCTCAGCCGTCGAAGGTCGGCTCGTCCCACCAGGGCACCCACGGCGGGAGGTCGTCGTTCACGCTCATCGACCACACCGCCGGACGCTTCTCGAAGAACGCGGTGATCCCCTCCACGGCGTCGCGCCGACGGCCCGTGTAGTTCACCCCGCGACTCTCGACGCGGTGCGCCTCCATCGGATGGTCCGCCACGAGCCCACGCCACAACATCATGCGGCTCATCGCGACCGACACCGGCGCCGAGTTGCGAGCGATCTCCCGTCCCAGTTCCTGCGCCGCTCCGAGCACCTCGCCGGCGGGATGGACGCTGCGCAGCAGGCCGGCACGCAACGCCTCGTCGGCCGCCACGAGGCGGGCGGTATACACCCACTCCGCCGCCGTCGAGATGCCGACGACCCGCGGCAGGAACCACGACGAGCACGCTTCGGGCACGATGCCGCGGGCAGCGAAGACGAAGCCGAATCGGGCGCGCTCCGACGCCAGACGGATGTCCATCGGCAGGGTCATCGTGGCGCCGATGCCCACCGCGGCGCCGTTGACCGCGGCGATCACGGGCTTGCGGCAGCGGAAGATTCGCAGCGCCAGAATCCCGCCGCCGTCACGCAACTCGCCGTCGCGGCCCGACCGTCCGATCCGTTCGAGCGCCTCGAGCTGCTCCTGCTGCTCCGCACCCTTGCCGCGCTGCGCGACCGTCTCGTAGTCGAACGAGTCGCCGCCCGCCGAGAGGTCGGCGCCGGCGCAGAACGCCCGACCGTCACCGGTGACCACCACCGCACGCACGGCATCGTCGGCATCGACCTCGTCGAGCGCGGCGATCATCTCGCGCATCATCGGTACATCGAACGCGTTCAGCAGGTCGGGCCGAGCGAGTGTGATGGTCGCGACCCCGTCGTGGACGTCATACCGGATGCGAGTCGTGTCCATCTACGCTGTCTAGCCCAATGAAGCGACACGACGACGGGCCGATCAAGCCGCCGCGCCCGGTGCGAGACGGCGTGGCGCTCGCCGCCGCAGTCGGCGTGGTCGGGGTGGTCTTCGGGGTGCTCGCCCGGTCGGCCGGGCTGTCGGTCGCGCAGGCGTGCGCCATGTCGCTGCTCGTCTTCACCGGGGCGTCGCAGTTCGCTGCCGTGGGCATCGTCGGCGCGGGCGGCAGCGGCGCCGCGGCGATCGGCTCGGCGCTGCTGCTCGCGGCGCGCAACACGCTGTACGGCCCGGTCGTCGAGCGGTGGTTCCGTCGCGATCGCGTCGTCGTGCGGGCCGCGCTCGCCCAGGTCGTGATCGACGAATCCACCGGGGTCGGCGCCGCGCAGTCCACCGACGCCGACCGTCGGCGCGGGTTCATCGCGACCGGGATCGGTGTGTATGTGCTGTGGAACCTCGGCACGCTCGTCGGTGCGGTCGCCGGCGACCTGGTGGGTGATCTCGAGCGCTGGGGACTCGACGCCGCGTTCCCTGCGTCGTTCGTCGCACTGCTCGCGCCGCACCTGCGCCACCGGCCCGGCCGAGTCGCGGCGTGCAGCGCCGCGGCGATCGCCGTCGCCACCGTGCCGGTGCTACCGGTCGGCGTGCCCATCCTGCTCACCGCCGTCGGCGCCGCCGTGGCGCTGATCGATGCCGAGCGCAGGGCCGGGTTCGAGCCCGCTCCCGAGGATGCGCCATGAGTTGGGCGACGATCGTCGCGCTGGCGGCCGGCGCCTACGCCTTCAAGGCGGTGGGGGTCTTCCTCGGCGCTCGGCTCCCGACCACGGGGCGACCGGCGGCGCTCGTCGCGCTCGTGCCGGCGGCACTGTTCGCCGGGATCATCGTGCAGCAGTCGATCGGCGACGGCCCCGCTGCCATCGTCGCGACCCGAGTGCTCGGCGTCGCGGTCGGGGGCGTTGCCGTGTGGCGCAAGGCGCCGCTGTTTGTCGTGATCGTGGTTGCCGCGACCGTCACTGCGGTCGCACGGCTCACGCTCGGCGCGTGACGCCGCTCGTCACACCCGCAAGTACCACGAGACCGACAGCGCTGACCCGACGGCGCCGACGAAACTGCCGATCGCGATCAGGGCGCCGTAGGTGAGCAGCGCCTGACCGGGCTGCCATAGGAACTGGGCGAGCAGCGAGTTCTTCATCGACGAACCCGCCGACTTCCATGCCGAGCCGAGCACCCACGTGAAGCCCGCGGCGAGCAGGCCTCCCACGAGGCCCTGGATCACGCCCTCGACGAGGAACGGTATTCGGATGAACCAGTTGGTCGCGCCGACGAGGCGCATCACCTCGATCTCACGGCGCCGCGAGAACACGGCCGTCTGGATCGCGATGAAGATCAGCACCACGGACGCGATCAGGAGTGCGATCACGCCCACCAGCAGCCACAGCCGAATGCGCTCCGCGGCGCGCTGCACCGTGCGCACCTGCTCGGCCGGGAAGTCCACGTCGTACACGCCGGTCTTCGGACGATACGACGCCGCCATCTCGCGCACCACGCTGGCGTCGGGGTTCGACGGCTTCACCCGGAACGACGTCGGCAGGTCCTCACGCTTGGTGCTGCTCACCATCTCGGGGTTCGTCTGCTTGAAGATCTTGACGAACAGGTCCCACGTCTTGTTCGTGTCGTAGTACTCGACCGTGTCGACCAGCTTCGATGCCTTCAGCTCGGCACCGATCGCGTCGATCTGCGGTTGGGTCGCCGTCGAGTCCATGTACACGATGAACGAGACATCGTTGTTCCAGCGCACGAACGCGTTGTCGAGGCCGAAGTAGCCCACGAGCACCGTGATGCCGAGCATGGTGAGCGAGACGGTCACGATCAGCACCGTGGCGGTCGAGAGCAGCCAGTTCCGGATGAGATTCTGGCCGGTCTCGCGAACGAGATAGTCGGGGCGGATCGCCATTACTCGTACACCCCTCGGGCCTGGTCGCGAACGATTCTCCCCATCTCCAACTCGATCACCCGTCGGCGCATCACGTCGACGATGCCGCGGTCGTGGGTCGCCATGACCACCGTGGTGCCCGTGCGATTGATTCGGTCGAGCAGTTTCATGATGCCGATCGTTGTGGCCGGGTCGAGGTTGCCGGTCGGCTCATCGGCCAGCAGGATCAGCGGCCGGTTCACGAACGCCCGGGCGATCGAGACACGCTGTTGTTCGCCACCGGACAGCTCGTCGGGTCGGCTCTTGGCCTTCTTCGCCAATCCCACCAGCTCGAGGATGGCCGGCACCTGCGTGCGGATGGCCTGCCGCGGCCGCCCGATCGCCTCGAGGGCGAACGCCACGTTCTCCTCGACGGTCTTGTTGGGGAGGAGCTTGTAGTCCTGGAAGATGTATCCGATGTTGCGGCGGAGCTTCGGCACATCGTGGTTCTTCAGGGCGCCGAGTTCCTTGCCCGCGACCCACACGTTGCCGGTGGTGGCGAACTCCTGGCGGTTGAGCAACCGGATGAAGGTCGACTTGCCCGAACCCGACGGCCCGACGAGGAAGACGAACTCGCCTCGTTCGATGTCGACGTTCGCGTCGCGGAGCGCGGCGTGCTCGTTCTTGTAGACCTTGCTGACGTTGTCGAGTTTGATCACGCGGGTGACTCCATCGGGGGCGCCAAGACTCTATCGACCGGACTCGCCCCGATTGGAGCATCCCGGCTGACCTCACCCCCGACGGCACACGACGACGGTACGATCGCGAGGTCGGCCGGACCTTCCGCCGATCCGCCTGGGGAGGGGTCACCATGGCACACATCGCGCTCCAAGAGGGTGTTCCGGGGATCGTTTCGTTGATGATGTTCAGCCCGGAGACCGCCGCGCCGCTCAACGAGCTGGCCGAGGTGCTCCTGCGCAACGACAACTCGCTCACCAGGGGCGAACGCGAACTGATCGCCGCCCACGTCTCGAAGCTGAACGACTGCACGTTCTGCCACACCTCCCACGCCACGTTCGCGGCGCTGCAACTCGAGGGCGGTTGGGACACCGTCGACGCCGTGATCGCCGATCCCCACGCCGAGGCGATCTCGCCGAAGATCGCTGCGCTCCTCGACATCGCGACGCTGGTGCAACGAGGAGGCAAGGCGGTCGATCAACCGGCCGTCGACCACGCCCGCTCGACCGGCGCGAGCGACGCGGAGATCCACGACACGGTGCTCATCGCCGCAGCGTTCTGCATGTTCAACCGCTATGTCGACGGCCTTGCCACCTGGCAGCCCACCGACCGAGCCGACTACGCGCAGACCGGCGCGATGATCGTCGAACACGGCTACGCCGCGGCGACGCCTCGACCGCACTGACCTCGACCGGCAGCACCGCAGCGGGCCGGATCGTCGGCGCGAGCGCTACGACGACTCGCGGTTCGCGCGCTCCCAACGCAGGTAGCCCTCCATGAGCGGCTCCAGGTCGCCGTCGAGCACACCCTCGACGTTGCCGATCTCGATGCCCGACCGGAGATCCTTCACCTGCTGGTAGGGCTGGAGCACGTAGTTGCGCACCTGGCTGCCGAAGTTTGCGTCGAGCTGATCGCCCGTGATCTCGGCGAGGCGCTCCGCGTGCTTCTGCCGCTCGAGATCGGCGAGCTTGGCGCGCAACACCGCCATGGCGCGGTCCTTGTTCTGGAACTGCGAGCGCTCGTTCTGGCACGAGACCACGATCCCGCTCGGGAGGTGCGTGATCCGCACGGCCGAGTCGGTCACGTTCACGTGCTGACCGCCCGCTCCCGACGAGCGATACACGTCGATGCGCAGCTCCTTGTCGTCGATCTCCACGTCGGCCGAGGAGTCCTCGATGAAGGGCGTCACCTTGATCGACGCGAACGACGTCTGGCGTCGGGCGTTGTTGTCGAAGGGCGAGATGCGCACGAGGCGGTGCACGCCGTGCTCGGAGCGCAGTTTCCCGTATGCGTAGCGCCCGCGAACGATGTAGGTCGCCGAGCTGATGCCCGCCTCGGTGCCCGGCGACGCCGCGTCGATCTCCACGTCGAGCCCCGACCGGTCGGCCCAGCGCAGGTACATGCGCATGAGCATCTCGCACCAGTCCTGCGCGTCGACGCCGCCGGCACCCGAGTTGAACTCGACGATCGCATCGCCCTCGTCGTACTCGCCGATGAACAACGCCCGCAGCTCCAGGTCGTCGAAGCGACGGGCGACCGCGGCGATCATCGACTCGACCTCTGGCTCCTGGGACTCGTCGCCCTCCTCGCGCACCAGCTCGGCGAGCGTGGCCGCGTCGTCGATTTCGTTGCGCAGCGTGTCGTACACACCGAGGTCGTCGCTCAGCGACGCGAACTCACGCTGGATCTTCTGCGCCGCATCCGCGTCGTCCCACAGATCGGGGCGCGCCAACTCGGTCTCGAGCTGGGGCAGCCGAGCGCGCAGGTCGTCGACGCGCAAGTAGTGCTCGGCGTCTGCGAGACGACGCGTCAGCTCGTCGATCGCGGGAGAAAGATCCTGCATGTCCGGTCCCTGGAGGGTCGTGGGAGGGCTGTGGCCGACCGCTCAGCGGCCGTGACACATCTTGTACTTCTTACCCGAACCGCACGGGCAGGGCTCGTTGCGACCGACCCGGTCGTACTCGGAGTCCTTCACGATCGGTGCGTTCGGCGTCTCCTCGGGCTGCTGCGGCGCCGCCGGCTCGGGGGCGACGCCCGTCTGGGCGGCGATGGCTTCGGCGATCGCCGCCGAACCCGAACCCTCGGAAGGATCCTCCGGGCCGGAGGTCACCACGTTGCGCACCTCGGGCTCGGGCGATTCCACCACGACCTGCACGTGCATGATGTACTTCACGAACTCGCGGCTCACGTTCGACACGAGCTGCTCGAACATCTCGAAGCCCTCGCGCTGCCACTCGGTGAGCGGGTCCTTCTGGCCCATCGCCCGCAGCCCGATCGCGTCCTGCAGGTGGTCCATCTCGCGCAGGTGCTCACGCCAGGTCGTGTCGATGATGCGCAGCATCACCTGGCGTTCGACCTCGCGCATCGACTCCGAGCCCAGCTCCTCTTCGCGCTCGGCGTAGTGACGGGTCGCGTCGGCCATGAGCCGGTCGTACACCTCGTCGGTCGTCACCGCGTCCGCGAGCTGCTCCGCCGTGAGCGTGGTCGGCCAGTACTGCGCCACCTCGGTCATGAGTCCCGGGACGTCCCAGTCCTCGACGAATTCGCCGCCGCAGAACAGCGCGATCGACGCGTCGACCGCCTCGGCCAACGACGTCATCACCAGCTCCGACAGGTCGGAGCCGTCGAGCACCTGATCGCGCCGGCCGTAGATGACCTTGCGCTGCTCGTTCATGACCTCGTCGTACTTCAGCACGTTCTTGCGGGTCTCGGCGTTGCGCTGCTCCACCGTGTTCTGCGCCCGCTCGATCGCCTTGGTCACCATGCGGGCCTCGATCGGCTGGTCATCGGGCCAGCCCTTGCCCATGACCGCCTGGATCATGCCCGTCGCGAAGATGCGCATCAGCTCGTCTTCGAGCGACAGGTAGAAGCGGCTCTCGCCGGGGTCACCCTGACGTCCGGAGCGGCCGCGGAGCTGGTTGTCGATGCGGCGCGACTCGTGGCGCTCCGTGCCGAGCACGTACAGGCCGCCGGCCTGGCGCACCGCCTCGCCCTCGGCCTTGCACTCCGGCTCGAAGCGCGCAAGCGCCTCGGTGTACGCGTCGTCCCAGCCGTCGACCTCGGGGTCGAGGCCCTGCGCCAGGCAGTCGCGGCGCGCCAACCCCTCGGGATTGCCGCCGAGCAGGATGTCGACACCACGGCCGGCCATGTTGGTCGCCACGGTAACGGCGCCGAGACGGCCGGCCTGGGTGACGATCTCGGCCTCACGCATGTGCTGCTTGGCGTTGAGGACCTCGTGGCGCACGCCGCGCTTGTCGAGCAAGCGCGACAGCGTCTCGGACTTCTCCACCGAGATCGTGCCGACGAGAACCGGCTGGCCGACCTCGACCTTCGACACGATGTCCTCGACGACGGCGCCGAACTTGGCGTCCTCGTTCTTGTAGATCAGGTCGGGCCGGTCGGCACGCACGATCGGCCGGTGTGTCGGGATCGGCACGACCTGCAGGTTGTACGTGTTCATCAGCTCGGCCGACTCGGTCTGCGCGGTACCGGTCATGCCGGCGAGCTTGTCGTAGAGGCGGAAGTAGTTCTGCAGGGTGATCGTGGCGAGCGTCTGGTTCTCTTCCTTGATCCGCACCCCCTCCTTCGCCTCGACGGCCTGGTGGATGCCCTCGGACCAGCGGCGACCCTCCAGGATGCGGCCCGTGAACTCGTCGACGATCTTCACCTGACCGTCCTGGATCAGGTAGTCCTTGTCGCGATGGAACAGCTCCTTCGCCTTCAAGGCGACGTTGAGCTGGTGGACGAGGTTGGTCGACACGTCGTCGTAGAGGTTCTCGATGCCGAGCGCCTTCTCGACCTTCTCGATGCCCGCCTCGAGGGGCGCAACGGTGCGCTTCTCCTCGTCGACCTCGTAGTCGTCGTCGCGGCGCAGGCCACGCACGATCGATGCGAACCGGTAATACAGCTTGGCCGCGTCCGCCACCTGGCCCGAGATGATGAGCGGGGTGCGGGCCTCGTCGATCAGGATCGAGTCGACCTCGTCGACGATCGCGAAGTTGTGGCCGCGCTGCACCTGCTCGTCGCGGCTCATCGCCATGTTGTCGCGCAGGTAGTCGAAGCCGAACTCGTTGTTGGTGCCGTAGGTGATGTCGGCCGCGTACTGCGCCCGCTTGTGGTCCCAGTCCCACTGGTTGGGCAGCACGAGACCCACCTCGAGGCCGAGCCACGAGTGGATACGTCCCATCCACTCGGCATCGCGGGTCGCCAGGTAGTCGTTGACCGTGACGATGTGCACGCCCTTGCCCGAGAGGCCGTTGAGATACACCGGCAGCGTCGAGACGAGCGTCTTGCCTTCACCGGTCTTCATCTCGGCAACCCAGCCGAAGTGCAGCGCCGCGCCGCCCATCAGCTGCACCTCGTAGTGGCGTTGCCCGATGACACGGGTGGCCGCCTCGCGCATGACCGCGAAGGCCTCGATCAGCAGGTTGTCGAGCTCCTCGCCGTTCGCGAGCCGCTGACGGAACTCGCCGGTCTTGGCGCGCAGACGATCGTCGTCGAGTGCTTGAAGCTCGGAGTCCAACGCGAGGATGTCGGGAACCAGGTCCGCGAGCGCACGAACCTTGCGTCCCTCGCCGACGCGCAGGAGTTTGTCGAAAATGCCCATAACGCGGGGCAGCCTACCGGCCCAATTCGCCCGAACTCGTCAGGCAGGTTCGCCCAGCCGGTCGGGCGGGTCTCGGCGACCCGCCCGACCGGCGCCAGCACGACCTGCACCGGTCGATCGGTCGTGACCGATCGACCGTGATCGGTCAGTCCTGATCGATCAGGCCAATGTCGCCGTCGGCTCGGCGATAGACGACCGCGGCGCGACCCGTCTCGATGCTCGTGAAGAAGAAGAAGGCGTGCTCCACGAGGTCCATCCGCATTGCGGCGTCGAGCGGCGTGAGCGTTTCGCGCTCGACGCGCTTCATCTTCACGATGCGATACGACGCGACCAGCGCGACCGCCTCGTCGCTCGCCTGGGCAACCTCGTCGGCCGTGGTCGTGACCGGGAACTCGAACGCACCGACCGGAGCCGCGTCGGTGTCGGTGTCGTCGACCGCGATCGCCCCATCCACGGCGGCCGCGGATTCCTCGAGCAGCACGGCTGCGAGGTCGTCGGCGTCGGACCGGGCCCGCGCCCACATCTTGGCCTTGGTGACGTCGCGGTGGGTGCGGTGCGTCGACAGCTTGGTCTTGAGCTTGTGCAGCTTGTTCTCGAGCTTGTCGATCGCCCGGTCGACCGCAGTCAGGGGATCGGGCCCGTTTGCGGTACACCGCACGTGATGGCCCTGCCCGTTGAGGGTGACCTCGCACACCTCCTTGTCCTGAATGCGCGGGTTGCGCTCTTGGGAGAAGTGGACCTCCGCGCTGTCCATCTCGAGGTACTTGCTCCCGAGACGAGTCAGCTTTTCGACGATGAGGTCCTTGTCGCCCTTGGCGACATCGGTGTGGCGAGTGCTCACCCTAATCTGCACGCTTGGCCTCCATATGGTGGGGAACCGGGTCCGGCGGACTCGGCAATGGACTCCTCACGTCCGACGGTAGCCGGAGGAGGCGTCATCGCGAGTGTGCGCGCCAACACGATCTGCGCTCCCACGGACCGCAGCGCGTCCGCCGCCGCGGAGAGCGAACTTCCCGTCGTCCACACGTCGTCGACGACCAGCACCGTCGACGGACAGCGGTGGCGCGGCGCAAGACTGGGGCCCACGCGACGCTCCGCTCGGTTGCGGCCGGTCTGGTGGCCCTCGTCGCATCGCCGGAGCAGCCGGCGGGCCGGGCACCCGAGCCGTCGAGCAACCGCCCGTGCGAGGACCTCGGCGTGATCGAACCCGCGCTCGCGGCGGCGATGCGCCGTGGTCGGCACCCAGGTGACCACGTCGGGACGACCCGGAACCGTGGCTGCGAGCGCCGCGCCGAGCCGGGGCACGCCGTCGCGATGGTTCCCGAACTTCAACGAGGTGATGAGCCGACGGCCCTCGCCCGCGTACGCGAACAGCGCGAGGGCGTCGTCGCAACCCGGCGGGGCGGGCGCCGGAACCGCCCGCGGGACGCCGGCCGCGCATCGGTCGCACGGGGCCGGACCGGGGCGAAGACACAGCGGGCAGCGACGTGGCAACAGCACACGGCGACCCTACGAGGGACCACCGACAGCCACCCGGAGCGCCTGAAACCGCCGGCGCGGCGCCGGTCAATCGTTCGCGGGAAGCACCAGTTCGGGCTGGTCCCCCGACACCAGGCGTTCCGCCCGCCGTGTCACCAGCGACGACCAGCCGGCGTGGGTCAGCACCGAGAACCGCCGAGTGTGCACCGCATCGATCACCTGGGCGGCCACATCGTCGGGGTCGAGACCGGTCGCGATCAGCCCGTCGATCGTCGAACGCAGGTCGATCCCGCCCGCCACGGCCCCGTCCGCGGCCGGCTCGGCGTCTGCGGCGGCGCCGTCATCGCGCCGGTTGCGCTCCGAGCGATTGATCCCGGTCTTCACCCAGCCCGGACACACGACGGTCACGCCGACCGTCGGCGCCAGCATCGCCAGTTCGAGCGCCAGCGTCTCCGACAGCGTCACCACGCCGTGCTTCGCGACGTTGTACGGCGCCATGAACGGCGTGGACGTGAGGCCCGCCATCGACGCGGTGTTCACGATGTGACCACCACCCGCCTCGATGATGAGCGGGGTGAACACGCTCACGCCGTGGATCACGCCCCACAGATCGACGCCCAGGACCCACTGCCAATCGGCCTCGGTGAGCTCCCAGGCGGGACCGCCGATGGCCACCCCGGCGTTGTTCGCCGCGAAGTGGAGTGCGCCGAAGCGATCGATCGCCACCGCCGCGACGGCCTCGACCTGCGCCCGATCCGACACGTCGGCCACGACGCCCTCGACGGTGTGACCGGCGGAGCGGAACTGCTCGACGGCGGCGTCGAGCGCCGATGCCTCGACATCGGCGAGGACGAGTCGCATCCCTTCCGCCGCGAGCCCGGCCGCGAGCGCTCGGCCGATGCCGCTCGCCGCGCCCGTGACCACGCCCACCTTGCCGTCGAATGACTCCATGCCGTCCCCCCTGGGATCGCGATCGAAACGCGGAGCATAGGGGCGCGCAGATCCCCGGGGTTCCACGCGACCATCGTCGGCGAAAACCCCGGGGATCGGCAGCGGCGTCTACAGGGAGCCGATCGGCTTCAGGGTCGTGAGGTGGAAGTCCTCGTCGTGATCCTCAACCGCATTCGAGCTGCGCAGCAGCGGCACACCGTACGGATCGGCGACGTTGAGCGTGACGCCGTAGCCGAGGTCGGACAGCGCGCCGATCGTGATCTTGCTGAGCGGGTTGTAGCCCGCATCGAGCCAGCCGGTCATCAGCTCGTTGTCGAACGTGGCCTCACGCCAGTGACCGTCGCGGGTGCCCGCACCACCGGTGTTCTCGACCGGGACGGTCGATCCGCCGCCGATCGCCTGGTAGGTGCCGACGGCGATCTGCCCGGTGTACTCGGGGTCGCTGCCGCCGAGGCCCGTGACCTTCGAGTCCCACACCGTGCCGATGCCGAGCACATGGCCCATCTCGTGGAGGATGACCTCATCGAGTTGACCGCCGGCCTCGAGGGAGGCGATGTCGGCCGAGTCGAACTTCATGACGCCATACACCGGCAGACTGTTGCTCGATCGGGTGTAGCAGGGGCCTGCCGAGCCGAGGATGCTGCCCACGCCGTCGATCGGCGTCACCGCCGCGTCGATCATCACGTCGTCGATCGAACCGATGAACGCCGGGGCGCCCGTGCCGCAAGCGTCCGCAGGCAGGTTGACCGTGACCGGAGCGAGGCCCGTGCGGATGATGTCGCTCCACCGGGCGGCCGCGTCGGTGAACGCCGCCTGCTGAGTGGCGGTCATTCCCGCGGCGAGGCGAAGCGTGATGTCGAACTGGTCGCTCGACGCCGACGACACCGAGACGGTTGTCGTCGCTGCGGTCGACGACTGGCCGTCGCTCACCGTCAGCCGAGCGGTGATCGTGCCGAGCTCGGAGCCCGCGTAGGTGAAGGACCGGATCGACGACGACGTGCAGTTCGGGATGTTGATGTCGACCACGCCGTTGTCGTTCGTATCGAGCGAGCAGGTGAGGGGGTCTCCATCGGCATCGGAAATCGTCCAGCGGAACGCCGTGGTCAACGGCGCCGGGGCCGACGCACGCGTCGGGGCGAACGACGCGATCGCCGGCGCGGTGTTCGACCCCCCGGGCGTCGTGGTGGTCGTAGTGGTCGTGCCGTTCGGATCGGGCACACACGCGGCGCCGGCAATCCCGAGTACGCCGATCACAACGGCGAATCCTCGCTTCATGGTCCCTCCTCAGTGGTGAGAGCGAGGGCCGAAACGACCACGCTCGACAGGCGAGGTTACTCAGGCTACGGCCGGGGCGCTCCGATCCAAACGTGGCGCCGGCGGATTCTTGGCGGAGCACGCTCGCCCGCATCCCCGAACCAGACGGGGACGCGGGCGCCCGCAGGGCGCGGCTCAGTACCGGTAGTGATCGGGCTTGAACGGGCCGTCCACCCCGACGCCGATGTAGTCGGCCTGCTCCTGGGTCAGCTTGGTGAGCTTCACGCCGAGCGCATCGAGGTGCAGTCGCGCCACCTTCTCGTCGAGCAGCTTCGGAAGCGTGTACACGCCGAGCGGGTAGGCCTCGGTGCGGGTGAACAGCTCGATCTGGGCGATCACCTGATTGGTGAAGCTGTTCGACATCACGAAGCTCGGGTGACCCGTGGCGCAGCCGAGGTTCAGCAGCCGGCCCTCGGCCAACATGATGACCGAATGGCCGTCGGGAAACACGTACTCGTCGGTTCCGGGCTTGATGGTGTTGCGGCGAACGTCGCTCATGCGCCCGAGCCCGGCCATGTCGATCTCATTGTCGAAATGACCGATGTTGCCGACGATCGCCTGGTGCTTCATCCGCGCCATGTGCTCGGCCGAGATGATGCCCTTGTTCCCGGTGGTCGTGATGAAGATGTCGGCGGTGGAGAGCACGTCTTCGAGCGTGGCGACCTGATAGCCCTCCATCGCCGCCTGCAATGCGCAGATCGGATCGATCTCGGTGACGATCACCCGAGCGCCCTGGCCGCGCAGCGACGCCGCGCACCCCTTGCCCACATCGCCGTACCCGCACACGAGCGCCACCTTGCCGGCGATCATCACGTCGGTCGCCCGGTTGATGCCGTCGATCAGGCTGTGGCGACAGCCGTACAGGTTGTCGAACTTCGACTTCGTGACCGAGTCGTTCACGTTGATCGCCGGGAACAGCAGCTGGCCCGCTTCCTGCATCTGGTACAGGCGATGCACGCCGGTGGTGGTCTCCTCGGTGACCCCGAGGATCGCCCGGCCGACCGTCGTCCAGCGGTCGGGTTCGGCGGCGATCGAACGCGTGAGCAGGCCGAGCACGACCTTCCACTCGTCGCTGTCGTCGTCGGTCGGAGCGGGGACCGCGCCCGCCGCCTCGTACTCGGTGCCCTTGTGCACGAGCATCGTGGCGTCGCCGCCGTCGTCGAGGATCATGTTCGGGCCACCGCCGTCGGGCCAGCGCAGCGCCTGATCGGTGCACCACCAGTACTCCTCCAGCGTCTCGCCCTTCCAGGCGAACACCGGAACGCCGCGGGGATCGTCGAGGGTGCCGTCGGGGCCGACGACCACCGCAGCGGCGGCATGGTCCTGCGTGGAGAAGATGTTGCAGCTGACCCAGCGCACGTCGGCGCCCAGCGCCACGAGTGTCTCGATCAGCACCGCTGTCTGAATCGTCATATGGAGGGAGCCCATGATGCGGGCGCCCTTGAGCGGCTGGGCGTCAGTGAACTCCGCCCGGGTGGCCATGAGGCCGGGCATCTCGTGCTCGGCGAGCTCGATCTCCTTGCGGCCGAACGCGGCCAAGGAGAGGTCTGCAACGTTGAAATCCATCTGTGCGCTCCCGCGTCAAATCAGGGTTGATCGGTTGAATGCGGGGCTGGGGTCATCAGACACCGGGTACAGCGCAGCCCGAGGCGCCGCCCAGCGTAGCGCCCGGCGCGGCAGGCGATGCCGACGCGCTGACGATGGCGGGCCCCACGTCGCACGCGCTCCGCCCGCCCGGAGCTCGGTGCCTCAGGGCTCGGTGGAGGCGTCGAAGCGCTGCAGCGGATCGGTGATGGGCGTCACGCCCGGATCGACGCTCGCGGAGCGTGCGGCGAGCCGGCCGAACTCCTCGCCCATCATCGCCAGGTCGACCAGCGCTCCGACCGGATCGGCCGCCGCGGAAACGAGGTGGTGCACGCTGGCCACGACCTCGTCGTACAGCTCGGCGGCCGCGTCGAGCGCGTCGGCCTCGGCGGGCGTCGCACCGGCGTGGTGCAGCACCACGAGCGTGATCACCTGCCGGGTGACGTCGCCGTGCTGGCCGAACCCGGCGGCCTGGTCGTGGAAGACCGCGGGCGCCTCGCCGGCCAGTGCGGGCGCCTTGGCCATCACGTTGACGGCGGCCCGCCAGTGCGCCGCCGCCGCACCACCGAACGCGCCGGCACCCAGCACCAGGGGGAAGGTGCGTCCGACCCGTCGCACCAGCGTGTCGAGCGTCGCCGAACGCTCGGCGGACGCCGCCACCGCGGCGCGGGCAGCCTCGATCGCCCGGACGGTGATCCCCGCCCCGTCGGGAACCGCGCCCACCCGGCCGAGGGCGGCAACCGCCGCGAGAGCCGTCGGCAGCGACTCGAGCAGCGGGGTCGCCGCCGCCTCGATCACCACGTCGACCACGCGGGCACCACGGGCGCTCGCGGTGCCGATCAGCCCGGATGCATCCCACGAGCCCGAACGCACGACGACGACCACATCGTCGGCTCCGACGAACGTCGGCAACGAACGGGTGGCCGTCACCACCGGAATGGCCGCCCCCGACGCGAGCGCGTCGATCAGGCTCCGGGCATGGACCGCGTCGGGAACGACCACCGCGGCGCTGCGGAAGGCTCCAACCGGATGCGAGGGCGTTTCCGCCGCCGCACGTTCGGCAGCGGCGACGAGCGCGTCGGCCCGGCGAGCGAGCGCGTCGGCCACCCCGTGGACGTCGAGCGGATCCACCGCCGCGGCGGCGCTCATTCGCCGGCGGCGCCCGACCCTGCGGGCTCGGCCGCGTCGAGCCCGCGCTCGGCGGCCAGGGCGAGGAGCTTCTTGTGCTCCGCCGCGCTGACCGAGCGCGCCTCGTCGATCAGCATGACCGGGATCCCGTCACGGATGTCGTACCAGCGACGGAGGCGCGGGTTGTACAGGCCATTCTCGGCCGCGAAGTAGTAGAGCGGCCCCTTGTCCTCGGGGCAGGCGAGGTAGTCGAGCAGGCGTTCATCAGACAACGGCATGGCGCGCAGGATTGCCGCGACGGTGCCCAGGCGTCAAGGTCTCGCCCCCGCGGCACCATTCAGCGTGACGCGCTGCCCGACCAGATGGTCATCCGAAGTGGGCGCGCACCTCGGCGACGCGGCGTTCCACGTCGGAGGGTGTGGCGGCCTCGAGGTTCAGGCGCAGCAGCGGCTCGGTGTTCGAGGCCCGCAGGTTGAACCACCAGTCGCCGCCGTCGACCGTCAGGCCGTCCAGCCGGTCCTGGGCGAGGTCGGGATAGGCCGCGGCAACCCGCTCGATCACGACCGCCGTGTCCTCGACCCGCGTGTTGATCTCGCCCGACGCGGCGTACCGCTCGTATGGCTTGCGCAGCTCCGACAGCGCGACGCCCGCGAGGCAGATCTGCTCGAGCACCAGTACCGCGGCGATCAGACCCGAGTCGGCACGGAAGTTGTCGGCGAAGTAGTAGTGCGCCGAGTGCTCACCGCCGAACACCGCGCCCGTCTCGGCCATGACGGCCTTGATGAAGCTGTGCCCGACTCGCGACCGGACCGGCTCGCCGCCGGCCTCGCGCACGACCTCGGCGACCGCCTTCGAGCAGATCAGGTTGTGGACCACCTTGCCACCACCGTGGCGGCGCACGATCGCGTCCGCGAGGATGGCGGTGGTCGTCGAGCCCGACAGCCCGACGCCCTGTTCGTCGACCAGGAACACGCGGTCCGCGTCGCCGTCGAAGGCGAGGCCGACATCGGCCCCCACCTCGAGCACGCGTGCGACGAGGTCGCGCTGGTTCTCCGGCTGGATCGGATCCGCGGGGTGGTTCGGGAACGTCCCGTCGAGCTCACCGAACATGACCTCGAGGTCGAATGGAAGCGCCTGGAACACCGCCGGGACGACCAGGCCGCCCATCCCGTTCGCCGTGTCGGCAACCACCTTGAGCGGCTTGAGCACCGACACGTCGACGAACGAACGGACGTGATCGGCGAACTCGGCGAGCAGATCCCGTTCGGTCACCGTGCCAGGCGTGCCGACCGGAGCGACGCCGGCGGCGGCGAGGTCGCGGATGGTGAACAGCCCCGACTCCTCGCCGACGGGACGTGCTCCCGACAGGCAGAACTTGATGCCGTTGTACTGCGCCGGGTTGTGCGACGCCGTGAACATCGCACCCGGCGCGCCGAGCGAGCCGGCCGCGAAGTAGAGCAGATCGGTCGAACCGAGCCCGAGGTCGACCACGTCGACACCCTGGCTGCACGCGCCCTGCGCGAATCGGCGCACCATCGCCTCACCCGACGGCCGCATGTCGCGAGCCACCAGCACTCGCTCGGTCGTCGGATCCTCGTCGAGAGCGAACCGAGCGAACGCCGCGCCGATCGCCCCGGCCATGTCGTCGTCGAACTGGTCAGGCACCGTCCCGCGGACGTCGTATGCCTTGAAGATCGACTGGAAATCCCTCACATCAGTCATGCGCGGCGAACCCTACTTTGTCATCAGAGGATGGCTCGTAGCCGCCCTGGTGGGCGACGGAGCGAATGCGGAACAGATCGCGTACGAGACGGCCGGCGTCGCGCACCACATGCACCGTCGACGTGGACGAATTCACCACGTCGACAGGAACTTCGAGCAGCGTGAAGCGGAACCGCTCCACCAGATGGAACACCTCGATGTCGAACGCGAAGCCGTCGACCACCGACCGGGCGAAGATCGTGCGAGCGACATCGGACCGAAACGCCTTGAGACCGCATTGCGTGTCGCGGTATTGGCCGAGCAGCACGGCCGAGGTCAAGGCGTTGATCACCCGGCCGCCCACCTCGCGCAGCCGCCGGGCCGCCACGAGCGTGCGGGTTTCGGTGTGCTTGCGCGAGCCGACCACGACATCCCAGCCGGCCTCGACCTGGCGCATCAGGCCCTCCACCTGCTCGGGCGAGTACGACAGGTCGGCGTCGGTGAACGCGACGGTTCGGCCGCGCGCTGCGAGCATTCCGGCTCGCACGGCCGCGCCCTTTCCCGAATTCCGGGGCTGATCGATCACCACGTCAGCTCCCGCCGAGCGCGCACGCGCAGCGGTCTCGTCGGGCGAGCCGTCGTCCACCACGATCAGCTCGAACCCGCCGTCCGAGCGCAAATGACCGAGACCGGCTTCGACGCGGGCGATCGTGGACGCGATCGCGTCCTCCTCACGGAACGCGGGGACCACAAGGCTGAGCCGAACCTCGCCCGGGGCGTCGGGGCGACCGGCCGGCCGACCCTGGGCCTCGCGGAGGTCGCGAAACATCATCCGGCGATACGAGATCAGCCGCACCAGAAACGCCGCGACCAGCGCGAGCAGCTTCGGGACGACCACGGCGCCGGCGGTCCGATCGACCGACGCCGTGAGCATGGCGAACAACACGACGTCGACCGCCAAGGCGATCCCGGCCGCAAGCAGGTAGTGAGCGAGGTCGCGGTACCAACGCCGGGCGGGCTCGGCGGCGAACGAGATCGCCCGATGCAGCGCGTACGACACGCACGTCGCGATCGCGACGGCGATCGCATCGACGAGCGGAAGGGGCCACGCGGTCGCCGCGACGCCGACGAACACCACGGCGATGTCGATCAGCGTGACCACGACGCCGGTTGCGGTGAACCGGCGCGCGAATCTCATGGCTCGATCGGAGGTCGATCGGGCCCGTCGCTCATGGTCGGATCGGGAGCGGGCGGCGCTGGCAGAGGCGGCGGCGCAGGCGGAATCCACAGCGCCCCGCCACCCGGGCGTCCGGTTGCGTCGATCGGCAGCGCAGCATCGACACCGGCCGGATCGTCGACACCGGACGCAGCGTCGACACCGGCCGCAGCGTCGACACCGGCCGGATCGTCGACATCAACCAGCGCGTCGCCACCAGCCGGATCGTCGACATCGGCCAGCACGTCGCCACCAGCCGGATCGTCGACATCGGCCGGATCGTCGACATCGGCCGGATCGTCGACATCGGCCGGCGCGTCGATCCCGGGCTCCCAGGCGGACGCATCGCCGCCGCCGGTCCGGTCGCCGAAGAACCCCACCGCCGGCCGCCGATCGCGGGGCAGGGGGCGCCAGATCAGCAACAGCACCGCGATGAACCCGAGCAGCGACGCCAGGCCGCCGATGACCTCGAGCCCCGATCGGCCGTACGTCAGCTCCACCCGCTTCGATGTCGGGACGACGACCATGAAGTTGGGCGTCACCCGGTACGGCCCCTCGGCACCCTCGGCATCCCAGTTCGGGAAGAAGGACGTGCGGATCAGCACCGGGCTTCCCACCTCGTCGACACGGAACGAGATCGACGAACGGGTGGTCCGCACATCGCTGACCTTCACATCCGGCGCCGGCGCATCCCGCTCGATCGCCCGCTTCGTGCTGGTGCCTCGCGGCCACGACTTCGGGCCGCTCGTCGCGCCGAGGACGTCCCAAGCCTTCGGGTCGTTGAACCACTTCACCGCCGGGCTCGCCCAGTCGTGGATGTTGTCGGTCACATCGGTCCACACCTCGGGCAGATGCGAGAGCGGCGACACGAGACTGATGTCGGCCACCTCGTAGATCTCCCATGGCCCCGATGTGGCGACGTGCGTCAGGCGCGGCTCGGTCTTCGCCGCTGCCTTCGTCGCGTCGGTCAGCGCCATGAAGTACCGAACGCCCAGCATCTGGAGATGGGTCACGCCCGCCTCGATGTTGAAGTTCTGGTACGGCGACGTGTCGAAGCCAAGGTTCTCGTCAAAGCGCTGCGGGCGCGACGGCTTCTGCGACAACTCCGACTGCACCAAGAAGTGGAACGGCGTGGTGGACGAGGCCTCGAAGTAGAGCCCCTCCATCGAGCCGATGCACCCGTCGGTGTAGTACGGCAGGAGCATCGGGGCCATCGGCGTGCCGTAGCGGTTGAGGGCCTCGTCGTACTCCCAATACGCGCGGCCGCATCCGCGTTTCGCGCCGATCCGGTCCATCTCGCGGATCATGCCGAAGTACTCGTCGGAGCTGGTCGTGTCGATGAAGGTGCGGGTCGTGCCGTCGGATTTCGTCTGGGTGGTCGTTCCCGGCTTGCGTTCGAGCCCCTCGAAATTCCATGTCGCCCAATCGGCGACGACGCCCTGATAGGTCGTCGAGAAGAAGCCCCAGTGGAACACCTGCTGGTTCTGCGCGTTCGTCACCAGCGTGCCGCCCGGCATCATCCGGAACGTCATCCCCAGGGCCACCCACACCACGACCAGCACGGCGGTCAACGCCGATGCCGACACCCACATCGGCATCGGACGCCAGCGCCCCGAGAACACCAGCACCAGCAGCCGCAGGACCAGCGTTGCCCCCACCGCAGCGAGCAGGAATACACCGAAGTAGTAGAAGGGCAGCACGCGAGCGTTCCAGAACCGATGCTGGGGCATGACGACGAACGCCACGCCGGCGGTCGCGGTCAACAGCGTCAGCCAGATGCCCGATCGCACAGCCATCACCAGCGACAGCACCACGCCGATAGCCGCGAGCACGAAGATCACGCGGCCGTGGAGCATGTTGGGATCGCTGAACGTGGTGGGAGACGCGTTGCCGCACAACGTCACCTCGTGCGGGGCGAACGGCAGCAGGTTTCGCCAGACCTGACCCCAGTTGAAGACGAGTCCCTCGGCGCAGCGATCGGGGCCGAGCTTCTCCCAGCCCATGTCGTTGAGGAACGCGCTCTGCCCGTAGAACGGCAGGTACCACCACAGCGCGAGCAGTCCGGCCGGGACGGCGACGATCCCGGCCCACGCGAGCGGCCGCAGGACCGAACCCCAGTAGGCCGCCTGATGCCGGAAGGTCGCCATCAGCGAGGCGATGAAGCGCCCGAGCACCTCGACGGCCACCACCAGCACCGCGGCGACCCCCAGGAAGAACAGGCCCGGGATCGGGTGGCACAGCATCGCCGCCGCGAGCAGCACGATCGCTCGAACCGCTCCCTTGCCGTTGCGAACCCCTCGCGCCACGACGCCCAGAGCGAACACCGAGAGCGAGAGCGACACCGAGAACGCGAACTCGCCGGCCATGGTGGACGCGATGTTGCCGCCGTAGATGTGGAACAGCGTCTTGTCCGCGAGGAACATCACCGTCGCGACCGCGCCCAACTCGGGGCCAGGATGCATGAGCCCGAGTCCCTTGAACAGATACCAGACGGCGATCGGCAACGTCAGCACGCCCGACACGGCGATCAGCTTGAAGGCGATGTTGTACGGAACGTCGATCAGCAGCAGCGGCCCCAGCGCGCAGGCGAGCCACACGCCCGCCTTGGCGAGGCGATTGGGCAAGCGACGCGCCCACCACGCCGCGGCAACCGCCGCCACCACCAGCAAGCCGGCGATCACCAGCCCGGTCACCGAGGTGACCGACACCAGACCGACATCGAGCGCCACGATCGCGAGCGATGGCAACACCATGTAGTACGTGTACGCCGGGAAACCGGTGTACCAATCGGGGGTCCAGCCGGTCAGCCGGAGGTGCGGCAACAGGTGGTCGCGCAGATACGCGGGGCCCCAGACGTGGGCGCCCATGTCGCCGCCGGTCGGCGTGGTGTCGGTGAGCACCAGATCCATGCGCACGATCGCAGCGAGCGCTATGACGATCAGCGCCAGCGTCGCGATGCTGAAGGCCGGATGCCAGGTCCACCGGGAGTCCGCGGGCTCGGCCCCATCGAGAACGCCGACGCGGCCGGACACCTCGCCCGTGACCTCGTCGAGGAGGTCGTCGAGATCGACGGGGTCTTCCGCCTCGTCCATCTGAAGGGTCGGCGGCATCGAAGGGTCGTCCTGCGCGTCGGACCCCGCGATACCACCCGCTGTGTCGGGGCTGTCACCAATCATGTGGGCTGCATCGTGTCACTTGGAGATGGACCGGAGGCGTCAATCCCCGAAAACCACCGGGCTCCGACGGGAGGGCGTCGGAGCGTGCACGGCCGCTCAGCGATTGGCGAGATCCCGACGATATCTCGTGGGTGCCCGACTCAGGTCGGCAAGCACGCCGCCCAACTCGATCTCGGCGCCACCGCGATGCCAGCTTCGGCTGTCGCACGTCGAGCACGACCGCATCGTGAGCGGCGCCCCGTCGATCACCATCTCGATCTCGACGACGACGTCGTCGCACGACCGGCAGCGCACGGTCGCTGCGGTGGTACTGGCGGGCGGAGATGGCTGGACACTCATGAACGGATTCCCCTCGATTGCTCGACGAACACCCATCGACGATGGGCGCGTCGCCATGAGAGGCACCGTGGCGAATTGGTCCGATCGGCCCATCGGCCCGCCGGACCCGCCCGTTCAGGCGAGCCAGAGCACGATCAGGGTTGCCAGGTTGAACGCGACGTGCGACGCGATCGCCGGGCCGAGCCAGCCGCGCCGAGCGACGAGCACCGCGTTGAACACACCGAGCAACGCCAACCCGACGAACTGCAACGGCTGGAAGTGCGCGGCGCCGAATACCACGGCGGTGATCGCGATCGCTCCCGCCGCCGACCGGCGAGCCAGCGGCGTGAACAACACCCAGCGATACAGCAGCTCCTCCACCAGGGGCGCCATCACGCACACCATCACCGTCAGCAGCACGCGATCGGTGGGCGACGTGGCGGCTGCGACCAGCTCCCGCGCCGGCTTCTCCAGCGCGTCGCTGGAGGTGTCGAACAGCCGCAACAGCGGCGCGTACACCGCCGGGATGAGCACGAGCTGGGCGACCACTCCCCCCGCCGCGGCGCCGAGAACGTCCAGCGCACCCACTCGCCAACCGCTCGGCGGACGCAGGCCGAGCGCGTCGACCATGCCGACGGGGCCACCCGACGCCGCGTCGACCCGCGCTGCATCGACCCGCGCCGCGTCGACCCGGGGCGACGAGATCCCGCGCCCGACCAGCCGAACCGTGCCCACGAGCGCGACCACCCAGAAGGGGGCGGTCGCGGCGAACTGCCGCCAGACGGGCACCTCCGCCGCCGTCGCCGCGTTGCCGACCACGATCGCGCCCACCAGCACCAGCGCGACATGCGCCGCCACGATCACCACGACCGCATCCGCGGTCGTCCAGCCGGAACGGGAGCGAGTTTCCGATGTTCGCGCGCCCGCGTTCACGCGCTGCGCGGCTGGGCCTCGCGCGACTGCGAGAACAGCGTCGTCTGCACCATCGCTCGCGGTGGCTCCGATGCGCCCGGGGTCCCGGAGGCTTCGGGGACGCCGGCAGCCGCGCTGGCACGGCGGTCGCGCCGCTGCCAGCCGAGCGGCACGCTCAGACGATCGGCGTGCGGGCCGCAGAGGTCATGCACCATCGGGTGCGGTTCGGCCCCGAGCTCGTCGACCCACACCACCCGCTCGGAATAGGAATAGCTCAGCGTCGACACCGCTCCGCGGTCACATCCGGGCCGAGCACACTTCCGTCGCACCTAGCGGAGGGTAGTGCCGAGAGCCCCGACGACTCGCGCATACTCGACGCGGGACCGGCGCTTCCTGAGAACCGATCCCGGATCGTCAGTCCGGCCTTCTAGGCTAGGAGCCATGGCCAACGAGCCCCTTCCTCCCTCGAACCGCCCGCCGAACGGCCAACGGCCGCTCGGCCGCATGGAACAGGGCCTCCCCAGTTGGACGCTGTGGCTGATTCTGATCGTCGTCGTTGGGGCTCTCCTCGCCTCGATGAAGCTCGATCCGTCGCCCGACACCTCCATCGGGTATTCGCAGTTTCTCTCCTCGGTCCGCAAGGGCGAGGTGAAGACGGTCGAGTGGGACAACACCAATGCGTCCATTACCGGAAAGCTGGCGAACGGCGAGTCGTACAGCACCGTCGGCCCGGCGCAGCCCGGCGACGACACGCTGCAGTTGCTCGACGAGAAGACCCGTCTCACCTTCGTGACGCCGGAGCCCAGCATCGTCGGCTCATTGCTGCAGCTCCTCCTGCCGATCCTGTTGCTCATCGGCATCTTCGTCTGGATGCAACGTCGTGCGCAGGGGCAGATGAGCGGCGTGATGTCGATCGGCCGGAGCCGAGCGAAGACCTATTCCACCGAGCGTCCCGCGGCAACCTTCGCCGACGTGGCCGGCTACGGCGGCGTGAAGCAGGAGATCACCGAGGTGGTCGACTTCCTGAAGGAACCCGAGCGCTTCGGCGAGATCGGTGCCCGCATCCCCAAGGGCGTGCTGCTCGTCGGCCCGCCTGGCACCGGCAAGACCCTGATCGCTCGAGCCGTGGCAGGCGAAGCCGGGGTGCCGTTCCTGTCGGTGTCCGGCTCCGACTTCATGGAGATGTTCGTCGGAGTCGGAGCGAGCCGCGTGCGCGACCTGTTCGAGTCGGCCCGCAAGTTGGGCCGGGCCATCATCTTCATCGACGAGATCGACTCGATCGGCCGCAAGCGCGGCGCCGGCCTCGGCGGCGGCCACGACGAGCGCGAGCAGACCCTCAACCAGATGCTCTCTGAGATGGACGGCTTTGAGGCGACCGAGGGCATCGTCATGATGGCAGCCACCAACCGCCCCGACATCCTCGACCCGGCGCTGCTTCGTCCGGGCCGGTTCGACCGCACGGTCGTCGTGCCGCTTCCCGAGCTCGACGATCGCCGCCGAATCCTCGACGTGCACGTCCGCCACAAGCGGCTCGATCCCGATATCGACCTCGATGTCGTCGCCCGCGGCACGCCGGGCATGAGCGGCGCCGAACTCGCCAACCTGGTAAACGAGGCCGCGCTGCACGCCGTGCGGAACGGCTCTGCGACCATCCGCAACCTCGATTTCGAGTACGCCCGCGACCGCGTGATCATGGGTCAGCGCCGCGAGTCGATGGTGCTGTCGCCGCGCGAGAAGGAACTGACCGCGTATCACGAGGCCGGCCACGCCGTGTGCGCCGCCGTGCTGCCCCACACCGATCCGCTACACAAGGTGACGATCCTGCCGATGGGCATGGCCCTCGGCGTCACCATGCAGCTGCCAGCGGAGGACCGCCACAGCTACGACCAGGATTACCTGGAGGAGTCGATCGTTGTCGCCATGGGCGGACGAATCGCCGAGCGCATCGTCTTCGGCGTGGTGTCGACCGGCGCGAACAACGACCTCGTCGTCAGCACCGAACGGGCCCGCAAGATGGTGCGCGAGTGGGGCATGAGCGAACGCATCGGGCCGATGGCCTGGGGTTCGCAAGGCCAGGTGTTCCTGGGCGAAGACCTCATGTCGACCCGCGACTACTCCGACGAAACGGCCCGCGTGATCGACGAAGAGGTCGAGAAGATCCTGCGGGACTGCGAAGAGCACTGCGCGCAGGTCCTCAGCACGCACCGCAACGGGCTCGACCTGGTGGCGCGGGCGCTCCTGGAGCGCGAGACGATCTCGGGCGCCGAGGTTCGCCGCCTGGTCGCCGTGGCCGCCGGCACGGTCGAGGAGCCCCCGCCGCCGCCCGCCGTCGAGACCGCCCTCTCCGACCGGTGACCGACCACCCGCCGGCCAGAGTCGAGCGGGTTCTGACGAGCCGATCGAGCCAAACGAACCGCTGACCGAGTTGGTCGCACAGCGCAACAAGGCGACACGCGGCCGGTGCCGCAGCACACGGGCCGCGCATATCACGTGAGGTTGCGGCTAGTCGTGTTCGCCGCAGCCGGGCGGGGTCGAACCCGGGTCGCGGGCTTCCGCGACTGCCGCCCAGAGGTGGGTCGCCGACACCGTGCCGAGGAACGATCGATGGACCACGCCCTCGGCATCGGCGATCACCACCACCGGCACGCCGGTGATCGCATACCGGTCGTGGCGTGCAGCGTCGGCCGAGTACTCGACGATCTCGGTCGCCACCTCGCTCGATTCGAGCACGGCGACCTTCGCCGCAACGTCCGTGCACGTGCCACACGTCGCCGACGTGAAAGCCACGACCAGCCATGGCCGATCGGGGGCGGCGAAGTCCGCCCGGTCGAGCTGCACCGGCGCAGCGTGCGTGACGGGCTGCATCGGAGCGTCGGGCGTGCGGCGTCGCGTCCACACCGCAAGGGCCACCGCCACCACGACGAAGGCCAGCACGAGGGGAAGGCGATCGGTCACCGCGTGTTCGGGTCGGCGAACTCGGACACGGTCGAGCCGAGCGGCACCGCGGGCGAGATCGTCAGATCGGCCCGGCGTTCCGAGGTGAGCCGGCGATCGATGACGACCGGCGAACTCGACCGCAACTCGAGGGCGAAGTCGACCGACGAGATCGAGCCCACGTCGACCGCGAGCGACGTACCGGGTTGCACCTCGAGCTGGCTCTTCGACGCCGACCGCTTCCCGTCGACGATCGTGAAGAGGTCGACGAGGGCGATGTCCTCGTCGTCGGGGTTGAGGATCGAGACCACCGACGCCGACGCCGGCGACGGGATCACATCGCTGACGAACCAACGCAATGCAGCGGCCGACGAGCCAGCGCTCGACGTCGACCCGGCAGCAACCGACGGACGATCGGCGGGGGTGCCGTCGCCGCCGGCCCCGAGGATGCCGACGACCTGGGTGGCCACCACTGTTCCCGAGACCGCGCGCACGTCGATCCAGCGACGGCCCTCCGCCGGGACCCGGGACTCCGCCGGCAGATCGACGACGGCGAACCGTCGGGGCGCGACGTCGAGCGGGAACGGGTCGGGCTGCGACGCATCGTCGAGGCCGTCACCGAACACCGCAACCTCCACGGCGGCCGCCGCGGCGCCTGGGTTGTACACGACCACCCGGTCCGACACCGCCGGTCCACCGAAGCTGTCCGCGAACAACCAACGCGGGGCGGAGCGTTCCACGCCGACCTGCAATCGCATCCCCCGGCCGAGCGGTGGTTCGGCGGGCGTGGACTGCGCGAGTTCGGCGATCACCTTGCCCGAACGGACCCGGACCGAGAACGAGAACAGATCGCGACGTTGCGATGCCTGCTCGCCGAGGTCGACCTTGAACGCGCTTTGGCCCGGAACCACCACACCTCGCAGCGCGGACGGCACCCGAGTCGCCCCGTCGGACTGGGTGACACGCACGTCGAACGAGGCGGCCGTGCGGAACGGGTTCAGCACCCAGAGCACCGCCGAGGAGCCCTTGTCGGTGGTTGCTCCCGCGAAGTGCCACACAGACGACGCCGACGACGAGCACGGCACCTGGTCGAACGCCGCATCGGATGCGAGCCGGTGCTCCACGATGCCGGCGCCGTCGAGTTCGACGCTCACGCCGCCGAGGTCGGCACCCAGATCGGCTACCGGCAACTCGGAAGCGCCACGCGCGGCGATTTCGACTCGTTTCGTCGTCGGCTTCGCGGGAGCGATCCCGTACCCGGTCACGACGGCGGCGAGACGTCGATCGGTCAGGTTCGACACGACGACCGTGTGCGCATTGCCGCCATCGGCTCCGGCCGCGCAGTACCAGGTGGACCCTCGCGCGTCGGCCGACGCGAGGACCGCGCCCGTGCCGGGCGACGAGGCGCCCTCCGACGCGGTGTGCCGAGCATCGAGGCGCCACAATCCGAGCAGGATCGCGACGATCAGCGCGACGAGCGCGAGTCGACGAATCATGACGCCACCGTCCGGTGACGGCGTGGCTCGACAGGCGCATCGGAGCGCCGGCGCTGGAACCAGATCAGGGCCACCAGGAGGGCGAGTTGCACGAGGTGCAGCGCCGTCGTGGCGATCGGCGTCGTGCGCGCCAGGGTCGCCGTCCCGCTGTCCTCTATCCGGGCCGTCGACGACCAGCCGGCGCGGCGCAGCGGCACGTCGCGACCGTCGACCTCGAGCGACCACGTGCCGTCAAGAGCGGTCGCGACGCTGAGCGTTTCGCCGTCGCGCACCGGCCCGGTGAACGCGGTCGGCCGCGCCGAATCGACGAGCGCGGGCCGCGACTCGCCTCCCTGCGTCGCGGTCGCACGAATCGGGCGGACGAGCGGGTTCTCGTACACGGTGATGCCCGGCGCAGCGTCGACGATGTCCAGGTCGATCTGCTCGGCGAGTCGCGTCCGCAACGGGCTGTTCAACGCGATCACACGGTTTCCGTAGGGCAGCGGTGCGAGACGTTCGGCCACCACGACGTATCGCACCGAGAAGGCCGCCAGATCGTGACCCAGCCGAACACGCTCTCCCCGTGCCGCCTCGGCGAGGATCGACGCGACGCGACGCTCGGCCGGCCCGGCCGCCTGGGGCCACCACGATGCAAGCGAGGTGTCCGGTCCGTCCGTGAGCACGAAGTTCGCGCCGCCGCCGAGCGACCAGCCCTGGGCGCCGAGGACGTCGCCGTCGCCGAGCCACAGCACCCGGTCCTTCGGCAGCGCCTTGCCCCGCAGCGACGAGACCGCGACGTCGAGGTCGCTGCGCGGTGCGAGCCAGCGCCCATTCACCATGTCGAGCGTCAATGGAAGGCTCGCTATGACGAGTCCGAGCCCGCCGAGGACCGACACGATCTGGCCCAACCCGAACCCGGCGCCAACCACGTCGCGCTCGAATGCCGACACCGCGGCACCTGCTCCCAACGCCAGCCCGAGCGCCGCCGGCACGAGCAGCAGCTCGGTCGACGGCAGGGGAATCGACGGCGCCAGGCGTGCCGCCGCAACGACGCCGACCCACGACATCACCACCAGAGCAGCCGCCAGCAGGGACCAACGGAACCGCCGACCGTTCGCCGTGAGCAGCGGGACGACGCCCACTGCGAGAAGGCCCACCGAGAACCAGCCGCCGTGCGGACCGGTCGCGAACACCAGAGCCTCACGCAGCGACGACGGCGCCAGACGTGAGGGGCTCGCGCCCACGAGCAACTGCCACCGGTTCGACCCGGACAGCAGCGACAGCGTCCAGGGAAGGTGGACCAGCGCGGCCACCAGCACCGAGACGCCCGCCACTGCGAGCACACGCCCAACGGCGCCTCGCCCGGCCTCGCGTCCGCCTGCGAGGGCTGCGACCAGCAGTGCGAACGCGAGCGTGACCACCGCGGTGATCGGAGCGAAGGTCGCCCCGAGGGCGACCAGGAGCGCCAGGCCGCGGACCTCGCGGCCGCGAGCCACCGGGACGGCGTCGTCGCCTTGGATCAGCCCGGCCACGCGGCAGAGGCGAGCGAGAACCCACGGCGCCAGCCCGTACAGCACGAGCGCCTGCAATCGTCCCTCGGCGATCGCGTTGAACGGCAGCGGGTTCACGAAATACGCCACCGATGCCGCCGTGCGGGCCGGCGGCGACGCCGCCCGCAGCAACCGCCAGGCGCCGAGCGGACCGAGCAGCAACGGCAACAGAACGAGCAGCGTGCGGACCAGCCCGGTCGAACCCAGCGAGACCCCCGCCAGGCCGCCCAGCAGGCCGAGCGACGACGGCGCAGCGCTCGAGGTTCCCAGCCCGGTCGACCGCCACCCGGTCCACCACTCGCGCAGCAGCTCGATCGATGACCCGATCGGCGTGAACTCGCGCACGACCGGCACGCCACCCGAGATGAGGCCGCGCGAACCGACGAGCCACACGAGCGCAATGCCGAACGCGGCGGCGACCGTCCAGTAGCCCGAGTAGTCTCCGGCGCCCTGCAGCCCGCGCGCCCGAGCGGCGAACGCCTCGGAGATGCTCCGGTCGCCGTCGCTCCGCAACGACTGCACGACCGATCGGATCCAGGCGCTCCCGCGGATCTGCTGGGCCCGGATCTCGTCGTCGTCCGCCCGACGCAGCCGCTTGACGCGACCACGATCACGAATCACCGCAGGGAGATGCGCAATGTTCCAGCCGATCGCCGCCGACACGTCGACGGCCGCCTCGAACCGCCCCCGGACGACCGAGAACCAGAAGTCGATGAACGCCAGCAGCAGCGACTGCGGGAGCACCCGCAACAGGTGCAGCGGGGTGTAGTTCGTGAGCACCGCGCGGGCCTGATGACGCAGTGCGAGCCGTCGGCTCGGCACCTCGTCGCCGAGTGCCGCGTCGCCGCGATGCGCCGCGACCGCCGCAGGCATCACCACGGTCCGGGCTCCGGCGATGCGAGCGCGCCAACACAGATCGAGCGCTTCGCCGCCACCGCCCATCTGCGGGTTCAGCCCACCGAGGTCGGCGAACAGGTCGCAGCGGACCAGCATCGCCGCGGTCGACACCACGAACACCTCGCGCACGGCGTCGTGTTGCGCCTGATCCATCTCGCCGGCGTCGACGATCGACCACGGGAAGCCGAACTTGTCGACGAACCAGCCCAGCGACTGCAGGCGGTCCAGGCGATCGCTCTCGACCAGCTTGGCGCCGACGATGCCCGCGTTCGACCGGAAGGCCTCTTCGACCAACGCCTGCACGGCGCCGGGGCGGAGCTCGACGTCGTCGTGACACAACAGGAAGAAGGCCGCGCCCTCCACCGAACCGATCGCCTCGTTCGTCGCCTCGACGAACGTGGAGGCCGTCGTCCGCCGGACGAAAGCGCTCGGCATAGCGGCGGCGACGATCGGCGTGGGGTCCTCGGCGGATCCGGCGTCGACCACGAGCGTGGAGAGGTTGGCGTACTCCTGGCGCCCCAGCGACTCGAGCGCCGCAGCGAGGTTGGAGCCCCCGTCGCGCGTGACCACCACGGCGACGACCGGCGGGACGCCCGTGCCGACCAGTGGTCCCGACGAGGACCGGTCGGGAGCGTCGTAGCCCTCGATGTACGGGGTCGCGTCGGGGTTCCAGTCGTCGTCATCGGCCGACGGCTGGGACGGCGGCGGAGGCGGCGGATCGTCGGAGGAGGAGGGGCGGCGTGTGGACATGTCGGAACGGCCACAGGCTGGCGTGACCGGCCCGGCATGGTACCTCACGCACCAGCCCGGCCCCCGGCCACCGCCCCCTACACTGTCCCGACCATGCACGACCGCACGGACCAGCCCGTCGCCCCCACGGAGGGGTCCCGATGAAGGCACTGGTCACCGGCGCGTCCGGGTTCGTGGGGCGCCATCTGGTCGAGCATCTCCTCGATCACGGCGATTCCGTCGTCGCCACCGACCGCTCTACCGGCCTCGACATCTGCGATGCCGAGGCGGTCCGCGAGCGGTTCAGCGACGAGCGGCCCAACGTTGTGTACCACCTCGCGGGCGACAGCGACGTGGGCGGCTCCTGGAACCATCCACGGGAGACGTTCAGGGTCAACGCCGAGGGAACCCTCAACGTGATGGCGGCGGCTCGCGACATCGGCATCGAGCGGGTCATCTCGATCGGCAGCGCCGACGTCTACGGCAAGGTCGAACCGCACGATCTGCCCCTCACCGAGCAGTCACCGCTCCGGCCGACGAGCCCGTACGCGGCGTCGAAGGTCGCCGCCGACTTCCTGGCGCTGCAGGCCACGCTCGGGTACGGGCTCGACGTCATTCGGGTGCGGCCGTTCAACCACATCGGCCCCGGGCAGAGCGAGCGTTTCGTCGCCCCCGCTCTCGCCATGCGCATCGCACGGAACGAGATCGAGGGCGCAGCGGTCGTGCCGGTCGGCAACCTGACACCCAAACGCGACCTCACCGACGTTCGCGACGTCGTGCGCGCGTACCGCCTGCTGGCGCTCGACGGCCACCCCGGCGAGGTCTACAACGTCTGCAGCGGCGTCGCTGTCTCCATCGACACGCTGGCGCAACTTCTCGTCGAGCGAGCGACCCTGCCCATGCAGCTCGAGCCCGACCCCGACCTCATGCGGCCGGTGGACGTGCCGATCCTGCTCGGCGATTTCACCCATCTCCGTGAGGCGACCGGGTGGACGCCGTCGATCGCCCTTGAGGTCACGCTCACCGACCTGCTCGCCGACTGCCGTTCGCGGGCCGAAGCAGAGCGCCTCCGACCGTCCATCTAGAGTGGCGCGGCTGTTGCAACAGGAGAATCGATGACCAAGCGCGCACTCATTACGGGCATCACCGGCCAGGACGGCTCGTATCTGGCCGAGTTCCTGCTCGATCAGGGCTACGAGATCTTCGGCATGGTGCGTCGTTCGTCCACGGTCACCTTCGAGCGCATCGCTCACCTGCAGGATCGGATCTCGACGGTGTTCGCCGACCTGCTCGACCAGGCGTCGCTGATCGAGCTGCTGCGCGAGTACCGCCCCGACGAGGTGTACAACCTGGCGGCGCAGTCGTTCGTGCCCACGTCGTTCAGCCAGCCGGTGCTCACCGGCGAGGTGACCGGCCTCGGCGTCACCCGCCTGCTCGACGCGGTGCGGCTCGTCGACCCCACGATCCGCATCTATCAGGCGTCGTCATCGGAGATGTTCGGAAAGGTCGTCGAGGTCCCCCAGACCGAGCGCACGCCCTTCTACCCCCGCAGCCCGTATGGCGTGGCCAAGCTGTACGGGCACTGGATCACCATCAACTACCGCGAGTCGTACAACCTGCATGCGACCTCGGGCATCCTGTTCAACCACGAGTCGCCTCGGCGTGGGCTCGAGTTCGTGACCCGCAAGATCAGCCACGGCGTCGCCCGCATCAAGCTCGGCCGCGACAGCGAGCTGCGCCTCGGCAACCTCGAGGCGCAGCGCGACTGGGGCTTCGCCGGCGACTACGTGAAGGCGATGTGGCTGATGCTTCAGCAGGACCAGCCCGACGACTACGTGGTCGCCACGGGCGAGACGCACAGCGTCCGCGAGTTCTGCGAGATCGCCTTCGACCATGTGGGGCTCGACTGGGAACGCCACGTCGTCGTCGACGACAAGTTCTTCCGCCCCGCCGAGGTCGACCTGCTCATCGGCGACCCGACCCACGCGAAGCAGGCGCTCGGCTGGACCGCCGAAACGTCGTTCGACGAGCTCGTGCGCATGATGGTCGACGCCGACCTCGATCTGCTGCAGGGTCGGCTGTCGGGGTTGAGCTGAGCTGGCCGTCCCGCACGCACCCGATCATGCGCGCCCGTCGAGGCCCCAGATGATCGTCACGCTCGCCGGCGGCGTCGGCGCGGCGCGCATGCTGTCCGGCCTGGCCGCCGCGTTCGATCCGGCTCACCTCGCGGCGATCGTGAACGTGGCCGACGACGACCGTCTGCACGGCCTCGCGATCAGCCCCGACCTCGACACCGTGACCTACACGCTCGCCGGGGCCATCGACCCCGACCGGGGCTGGGGTCTGCGCTCCGAAACCTGGCAGGCGATCGAGTCGCTCCGGGCGTACGGCACCGCCAACGGCGACCCCGAGCTCGGTTGGTTCTCGCTCGGCGATCAGGACCTGGGCACGCACCTCTACCGCACGACCCGGCTCGCCGCCGGGGTGCCGCTCTCCACGGTGACCGGCGAGATCGCACGGCGATGGGGAGTCGGCGTTCGCCTGATCCCGGTGACCGACGATCGGCTCGCAACGGTGATCGAGCCGGTCGGTGGCGGCGAACTCACCTTCCAGGAGTACTTCGTTCGATCCCACCACGACATCGACGTGGCCGCGATTCGTTTCGTCGGTGCCGACACGGCACGGCCGGCACCGGGGACCGTCGAGTTGCTGGCGACAGCCGAAGTCGTCGTGATCGCGCCATCGAATCCCATCGTGTCGATCGGCCCCATCCTCGCCGTGCCCGGCATGCACGCAGCGGTCGAGGCCGCTCGCGATCGGACCGTCGCCGTCTCCCCCATCGTGGGAGGGCGCGCATTGAAGGGTCCGGCGGATCGGTTGCTCGCAAGCCTCGGGCACGAGCCGAGCGTCGTTGGCGTCGCCCGCCTGTACCGCGACCTCGCAGCCGTCCTCGTGATCGACGAAGTCGACGCGGCGCTCGCCCCTGCAGTCGAGGCGGCCGGGATGCAGTGCGTCGTGACCTCCACCGTCATGTCCACCCCCGAGATCGCCGCGGCGCTCGCTCGCACCACCGTGCGCTCCATCACCGAACGGGAGCGTTGAGCGGTGTCGCGTCTCGAGATCATCCCCGTCCACGGCATCGGCGAGGTGGAACGCCGATCGGATGTCGCGGCGATGATCGCCGAGGCAGCCGCCGCCCAGAACACGCCGCTGCGCGACGGCGACGCGGTGGTCGTGACCCAGAAGGTCGTGTCCAAGGCCGAGGGCGCCATGGTGCAGGTCGACCCGGCCGATCCGCTCAGCCACAAGCCGGTGGTGGAAGCCGAGTCGCGGCGGATCCTGCGCCGGCGAGGCGAGCTGATCATCAGCGAGACCAGACACGGCTTCGTGTGCGCCAACGCCGGCATCGATCTGTCGAACGTCGATCGGGGGTGGGCGGCGCTGCTGCCCGACGACCCGGACCGATCCGCCCGACGGCTGCGCGACCAGTTCCGGGGCCGCCACGGGGTGAACGTCGCGGTCGTGGTGTCCGACACGTTCGGTCGCCCGTGGCGCCGCGGTGTCACCGATGTTGCGATCGGCAGCGCCGGGCTCGTGCCGGTGCTCGACCTGCGCGGCACGGCCGATGCCTATGGCCGCGAGCTGATGGTCACCGAGGTGTGCGTGGTCGACGAGGTCGCCGCAGCAGCGGAGCTCGTGATGGGCAAGGCGCTCGGCGTTCCCGCGGCGATCGTACGGGGGCTCGATCCTTCATGGTTCAGCGACCGCGGCGGCGTGCTGACCGACGTGGTGCGCGCACCGGCCGACGACCTGTTCCGCTGAGCCGCCGCCGCGTCACTCGAACGCGGACATCACCTCGGCGGAGAACCGCTCGAGGCTCGACCGCTGATGATCGAGGTCGTGCGGGTCGCCCGGGTAGAAGTACCAGGGGCACACCATCGCGTCAGTCACGCCGAGCTCGTGCAGCCGCCGGAACCCCTGCTCCTCGAACACGTCGGAGCAGATCGCCTTGATCTCGAAGGGTCGGTCGTCGCGTCCCGCCTCGCGGCGCAGATCGTGCAGCTGCGGGATGACCGACGCCAGTTCCTCGGTGGAGTTGACCACCGAGATCCAGCCGTCGCCCAGCCGCGCCGCCCGGCGAAGGCCTGCCGGCGACAAGCCGCCCACGTAGATCGGCACCGGCTCGGTCGGCGCCGGGCGAACCATCAGCCGGCCGAAGTCGTAGTGGCGCCCGTGGTACTCGACGTACTCGCCGCCGCACACCAGCCGGATGATCTCGATCGCCTCGCTCGTGCGGGCTCCGCGGGTCGACATCTGCTGGCCGAGCCATGCGAACTCTTCCGGTATCCAACTGAGCCCGACGCCGAGCCCAACCCGGTTGTTCGACAGCACCGCGGCGGACGAGACGGCCTTCGCCACGAGGAGCGGTTCGCGGATGCCCAGCTTCAACACGTTCGTGTAAAAGCGCAGGCGGGTCGTCACCGCCGCCATCGCGGGAATGGCCACGAACGGATCGAGGAACGGCGTCTCAGCGGGCCAGAACCGTCCGCCGTCGGCCGTGTAGGGATAGTCGGCCGACACGGTCTCGGGATAGAACACCGACTCGGGCACGGCAACCGAGCCGTAGCCCGCCGCCTCGGCCGCGATCGCGAGCGGGATGAAGTGCGACGGATCGATCATGGGGAACGCGACCGTGAACTCGAGGCGGCGCGTCACGAGAGCGTTCCTCCGTCGCAGCGCAGGACCGAGCCGCACATGTGCGCCGCGTCGTCGGACGCGGCGAAGGCGATGACCGATGCGGCGTACTCGGCCGGCCGCGGCCGATCGAAGGCCATGATTCGCCGCAGCAGCGAATGGTCGGCGCCATCGGGGAACGCGAACTCGTTCTGGATCGGCGTCTCGATCGAGCCGGGTGCCACCACGTTGGTCCGCACGCCCTGCCGACCGAACTCGATCGCGAGGCCCTTCGAGAACGCGACGATGCCGCCCTTGGACGCGTTGTAGGCCGCCGTCCACGGATGCCCCGACAGCGCAGCCGTCGACGCCGTGTTCACGATCACCCCGCCTCCGGCGAGCAGGTGGGGCATAGCGGTCTGACACACGAGGAACGTGCCGGTCAGATTGACGGCGAGCACCTGATTCCACTGCTCGAGCGTGACGTCGGCGAGGTTCGAGAATCGCAGGATGCCGGCGATGTTGCACACGACATCGAGCCGCCCGCCGCGTGCCCGGCTCGCCTCGACTGCGGCATCGACCATCGCCGTGACCGACACCGGGTCGGCCACGTCCGCCGCAATCGCGACGCCGGCGCCGCCGGCGCCGAGGACCGCGTCGACGGTCGCCACCGCGGCGTCCGCCGCGACATCCGCGGCGATGACGAACGCCCCCTCGGCGGCGAGTCGCTCGGCCGTCGCCCGGCCGATGCCCGATCCCGCCCCCGTCACCAGGGCGCTGCGCCCGGCGAAGCGAGCGCCGCCGGTCGGAGCGGTCACCGCCCCGAGGCCCGAGTCCACTCGATCACCGCGCTCGTTCCCGCCGCCAGGTCGGTCCACGGTTCCCACCCGAGGTGCAGCCGAGCCTTCGATGCGTCGAGCGCGATGCGATCGAGCTCGCCCACCCGCGCCGGGGCGAACACCGCAGGGGTCGTGACGCCGGCCGCGGCCGCCATCGCGTCGTACAGCTCGATCACGCTGACCTCGCGGCCCGTTCCGATGTTGAACAGCAGCCCACCCCCGCGGGTTGCCGCACGGTAGAAGGCGTCGACCACATCGTCGACGTACACGAAGTCGCGGGTCTGCATGCCCGTGCCGAACACCGTGCACGGCTCGCCCGCCAACAGCCTGCCGGCGAAGATCGACACCACACCGGCCTCGCCGTGCGGGTCCTGACGCGGGCCGTAGACGTTGGCGAGTGCCAGCGAGGTGAACTCGACCTCGTGCAGTTCGCGGTAGGCGACCAGGTAGTCGGTGAACGCGTTCTTGCTCACGCCGTAGGGCGACAAGGGTCGATGCGGCGCTGCCTCGGTGACGGGCAGGGCCGACGGGTCGGGCTCGCCGTAGATCGTGCCGCCCGACGATGCGAACACCACCTTGGCGGGTCCGGCGCGTCGGGCGCCCTCGAGCACGTTCAGCGCGCCGATCAGGTTGATCTGTGCGTCGAGCACCGGATCGGCGACCGACACGCGCACGTCGGCCTGCGCGGCGAGGTGGAACACCACCTCGGGCGAACGGCGCTCGATCAACTCGACCACCTCTGGCGCACGAATGTCGATCTGGTGGAACTTCAGATCGTGCTGACTCCCGGCTCGGGCGTCGGCGAGGTTGGCGAGCGACCCCGACGACAGATTGTCGATCACGTCGACCGTGTGGCCCTCCGCCAGCAGCCGATCGACCAGCGTCGATCCGATGAACCCGGCTCCGCCGGTCACCAGTGCATGCACACCAACCCCCTCAGATGTCCCAGTCGGACGGCTCCGGCCGCACGGCGCCGGCAAGGTGATCCCCCGCCGCGACCTGCGTACCGAACCCGACCACGCTCAATTCGCGCACATCGGCGCCGTCGCCGATGGACGCGCCGGCGCCCACCACCGAATCGATCACCGTGGCGGTCCCGCCGACGCGGGCGCCCGCCATGATCACGGAGCCGACCACGCGTGCCCCGGCCCCGATCGATGCGCCCTCGCCCACCACCGACCGTTCCACGGTCGCCGCCGGGTCGATGCTCGCGAGCGGGTGCACAGCCGCCTCGTTCGACCTCGTGCCATCGATCAGATCGAGGTTGGCGCGCAGGTACGTCGCCGGCGTGCCGGCGTCGATCCAGTACCCATCGCTCGCCACGGCGAACAGCGTTCCGGCGGCAACGAGCGCCGGGAACGTGTCGCGCTCGACCGAGACCTTCCCGACCGCAGCGATGCGGTCGAGCACCGATGGTTCGAACACGTAGGTGCCCGCGTTGATCAGGTTGGTCGGCGCCGTACCCGGAGCCGGCTTTTCGACGAAGGCCACGACCCGATCGCCGTCGAGGGCGACCACGCCGTACCGCGACGGATCGTCGACGGCGGTGAGGTGAATCGTCGCCTCGGCGCCGAGCGAACGGTGCCGCTCCACGAGCCAAGCGTCATCGACATCGGCGAGCACGTCGCCGTTGACCACCAGGAACGTGTCGTCGATGTCGGCCAAGCGAGCGGCGAAGCGAATCGCGCCGGCCGTGTCGAGCGGTTCGTCCTCGATCGCGTAACGGACCCGCACGCCGGCGCACTCGCCGCCGGGGAAGGCGTCGATGAAGGCGTCGGGTCGGAATCCGAGCGACACGACCGCCTCGTCGACTCCAGCGGCACCGAGGCGCTCGATCACCCGCTCGAACATGGTGACCGGGCCGACCGGGAGCATCTGCTTGGGCGTCGACAAGGTGAGTGGACGCAGCCGAGTCCCGAACCCGCCAACCAGAACGACGGCCTTCATGTGTCAGCCAGCCGTCGTAGTGGTGGTCTCACCGGCCACCGTGGTCGTGGTCTCACCGGCCACCGTGGTGGAAGCCGACGGCGCCGTGGTGGTGGTGGTCTCAGCCTTCGGGGCGGTCGGAACGGTCTTGTCGTTCTTCACCGGCGTCTTGTCCGCGTCGGCCGGGTTGCGGAGCTTCGACGTGGCCGGCGGCAGATCGATCGTGGTCGTATCCCGCGGCACCAGGGCCAGGGCGTAGATGCGCTTGTCCTGTTCGAACCTGGTGCCTGCGATCGTCTGAGTGACGATTTCGGGCTTCGTCACGTTCGACGCCTGCGGCGGCCAGACGAACAGCTTCACGACCGTGTCGGTCGTCGCCGAGTCGCCGGATCCGCACGAGTCGCCCGCCTTGTGCGTGGTGCCGTCGTGCAGCGTGAAGCTGCCGTCGCCGAGTTCCAGACCGATCGCGGTCAGGAAGTGCGCCATCACCGCGTTCTTGCCCGAGTACTTCTTCTCGAACGGGTGCACCTCGATGAGGCCGTCGCCACGGGTGTGGATACCCGTCGCGTCGAGCTTCACGTCGAGCTGGTTCGGGAGGTACTGATCGCAGACGTAGAGGCCGAACGCCTCATGCCAGTGATCACCGACCTCCGGGGATTCGTCGGTGGTCTCGACCCGGGTCGACCGCGCGACGAAGACGAGGATCGTCCCGGCGACGAGTATCGCGATCACGAGAGCCGGGAACCCGAGCGGTCGCGACTGGCCCGCACGGCGATTCACACCCGCCTTCTGAACCCGTTGGATCTTCTTGGAGGTGGAAGCCGTACCCATAGCGCGGTACACGGTAGTCGCGCGACGCTCGCCGTCCTCGCATCACCGCAGAGAGGAACTCTCCCCGGAGCGACGCCCCGCAAGTTCCTCGAACAACTGCTCATACGATTCCGCAACTGCGGCCGGCGACAGCCATTCCTCGACCCAGTGACGACCGGATCGGCCCCACCCGGCCCAGTCGTCGCGGCGATCGAGCATCTCGCCGAGCGTCGCCACGAACGCGTCGACGTCGTCGGGAGCAGCGACGCGCCCAGCATTGGCATCGCGCAGGGTCCGGTCGACCTCGGTGTCCAGGTCGACCGACGCCAGGCATGGTCGGCCCGCCGCCAGAATCGAGTACATCTTCGACGGCACGCTCGATCGAGCGAGGCCGGTCTTGAGCAGGACGGTGTGCAGATCGCCCGTGGCGAGCACCTCGGAGACCCGTTCGCGCGGCTGCAGCGGGGCGAACACCACGTTGTCGAGTCCGTCGGCCGCCTCCACCAGGCCGGCGCGGGCCGAGCCGGAGCCGTTGATGACGAACACGAGGTCGTCGCGGTCACGGAACCGGCGCGCCGCTTCGATCAGCAAGCCCACCGACTGGGAGTAGCCGAGGTTGCCCGCGTACATCACGACCGTGCGGTCACCCAGCCCGAGTTCCGCGCGATACGGCGTGATGCGGTCGGCCGGGGTGATCGCCGCGGTGTCCACGAAGTTGGGGATCACCCGAACCCGCTCGGGACGCCGAGCGCCCAGCTTCGCCGCGAGGTTCGCCCGGAGGTCGTCGCTCAGCACCGTGACGGCGTCGCTGCGCAGGTATAGGAACCGCTCGATCCATGAGGCCGCCGCGATCACCTTCGGGTTCGTGATCGCTCCCACCTCGACCGCCACGTCGGGAAACACGTCCTGGATGTTGAACACGAACGGCACGCGCCACCGGCGCGCCGCGAGCCATCCCGCGCCGCCCAGGATGAGCGGCGGCGACATCGCCAGCACCGCGTCGGGGCGCATCTTGGCCACCGAGGCCACCGCGGCGGACAACGCAGTGAACCCGCCGAACGCCAGGGCCCGCGCCGGGAGGTTGGACTTGTCGGTCGGGAATGGGTGCAGGCGGGTGATCCATCCCCACTCGGTCTGCTCGGTCTGGACCAGGCGGTGAGCCCAGCCGTCGTCGATGCGATGGTGGCGGTACCACGGCAGCGAGGTGACGATCTGCAACCGATGCCCGCGGGCCGCAAGCTCGCGCACGATGGCGGTCATCACCTCGCCGGTCGGGGCGACGTCGGGTTGGAAGTGCGGGCAGACGATCAGAAGGTTCATGAGTTCACAGCGGTGCGGAGGCTACGGAGGAAGGCGGCGGCCGATCGCTCGGCGGTACAGGTTGCCGCCTGCCGGAGGCCACGCCGGATCATGGCGTCCCGCTCCGCCCCGGGGGTGGATGCGACGACGACGGCATCGGCCCAGGACGGCACGTCGTCGGGGTCGACCACGAGTCCGGCGTCACCGACCACCTCGGGGAGCGAGCCGGCCGATGAGACGACCACGGGGCGCCCGTGGGCCATCGCCTCCAACGCAGGGAGGCCGAAGCCTTCGTACCGAGACGGCACGACCACCGCCGCCGCGGCGTCGAAGAGCACATCGAGATCGGCGCGCGGCACGCGTGCGAGCCGCACGACCGCCGCTCCGCGAGGCAGCGCAGCGATGCGCTCGCGTAGATCGCGCTCGGCAGCGCCGACGCCACCGGTCAGCACGATCGCAGGCCCTTCAGCGCCGAGCGACTCGGCGACATCGCACAGCAGACGGTGGTTCTTGTGCGGATAGGTGATCGCCGGGTACAGCACGAACGGACGGCCACCGAGGCCGAGCCGATCGACCACGCCGCTCGAGTCCGAGGTCCCCGCCGCCGAGGTTTCCACCGCCGAGGAGGCCGCGAGCACCGAGCGCGGCAGTGCCCACGGCACCACATCGATCCGCTGCGGGTCGGCCCCGGTGCGTTCCACGAGCCGGTCGCGCACGAACGCTGAGGGCACCATGGTGCGCTTCGCCCGGTGGGCCGAACGCCCGATGAGTGCGCGGAGATAGGTGCGCTTCACCACGCCGAAGTTCTCCGGCAGGTCGAGGGGCTGCACATCGTGCACCGTCACGGTCGAGGCCACGTCGCAGCCCGGGGGCACCACGCCACCGGCGTGATGCAGAAACGACACGCCGGCCGATCGTGCGGTCGACGCGAGCCGACGGTTCTCGGCGACGACCCGGGCGACCCGGTTGGCGCCCCGCGGCTCCACCGTGAGCACCGAGTACCTCTCGGCCATTTCGGGATACGCGTCGAACAGCGCCGACGTACCGATCAGCACCAACTCGATCGCGTCGCCCCGGGAATCGGGCGCGCCGGCCTCGGCGTCGAGTGCGTCGCCGACGGCGCTCAGCAACGAGGTGGTCGCCTCCTCGCTCCCGCCGACCACCCCTGGCACCAGCCACAGGAGGTTGACCCCGATCCGGTGTGTCGGCATTCAGGACACCGACGCGAGGGCGTCGCGATACGCAGCGACCGTGTGCGCGGCGGTCGCGCCCCACGTGAACGTCGATGCACGCTCGCGGCCCAGCGTTCCGAGCCGAGCGAGTTCTGCCTCGTCGTCGAGCAGGCGGCCCAGCGCATCGGCCCAGGCATCGGCATCGGTGGCGTCGACGGCGACACCGGCATTGCCGACCACGTCCTCGACCGCTGTGCCCGCAGCGCACACGACCGGGGTCCCCTGTGCCATCGCCTCGATCGCAGGCAACCCGAAGCCCTCTCGTGTCGAGGGCAGCGCGAAGACGCGCGCCTCCGCGTACAGCGCCGTCAGGTCGTTCCCGGGTACGAAGCCGAGGTGACGGACCCGCGTCGCGATGCCGTCGATGTGGCCGGCGATCTGTTCGCGCCACCCGACCGGACCCACCAGCACCAGGTCCTCTTCTCGCGAGGCGATCTGCCGGTAGGCGTCGATGAGCGTCGGAAGGTTCTTTCGCGGCTCGACCGTCCCGACCCAGAGGATGAACGGTGCGTCGAGGTGGTAGCGACGGCGAATGCGCTCTCGGTCGGCGTCGCCCACCACGTGCGGCTCGGCGCCGAGTGGCACGAGACGCAGGCGGTCCTCGCGGAAGCCGGCGTCGACGCAGTCGGCGAAGGTGTCGCGACTCGACACACACACGATGTCGGCGTCGCGGCGCGCCCGCTCGATCCCCGCCCGCATCACTCGCACGCCCCGGGGTGTGAAGTGCTCGGGCGTCTGCAGCGGGAAGAGATCGTGGATCGTCACCACCAAGGGCTTCTTGCCCCGAGCCGGCACGGTCGTCGCTGTCGCATGCACCACATCGGCGCCTCGCACGGCGCGGCCGGGATCGAGCAGCCGTGTGTGGTGCCACAGGTCGTACACGAGCGGCGGCGGAGCAGGCAGGCGAACCAGGGGCTGGGGCGGCGTCCAGGGCGCGGGAGGAAGGCTTCGACCCCACGGCCCCACCCCGACAAGGTTCACATCGTCACGCTCGGCCATCGCCCGCGCGACGGCCAACGCGCACGCGGCGGTCCCTCCCGGGACCCTGTGCCAGCACTGAAGAAGCGTGTACGCGACATGGATGGGCGGCTCCATCGCCGAAGTCTGTCACGCGCTGCGCCATCGGGAGTGGGCCCGCCACGCAACCGAACCATCGGCCGACTTCGATAGATTCGATCGCCATGACCGGCTTCTGGGCAGAGCGAACCGTGCTGATCACCGGTGGAGGTGGGTTCCTCGGCAGGGCGGTACGACGCGCCGTCGAGCGCCGCGATCCGGCCAGGGTGCTGTGCCCGTCGAGCGCCGACTACGACCTGCGCGAGGCGGCACAGGTCACCGCGATGCTCGACGATCACCGGCCCGACGTGGTCATTCACCTCGCCGCCCGGGTGGGCGGAATCGGGGCCAACCTCGAACGGCCCGCCGACCTGTACCTCGACAACCTGCTGATGGGCACCCATGTACTCGAGGCGACTCGCCGGGCCGACACCGCCAAGACGGTGATCGTGGGGACCATCTGCTCGTACCCCAAGTTCACCCCGGTGCCGTTCGAGGAATCATCGCTGTGGCAGGGCTATCCCGAGGAGACCAACGCGCCGTACGGGATCGCGAAACTCGCGCAGCTCGTGCAGCTGCAGGCGAATCGAGCGCAATACGGCCAGTCGGCCATCTATCTGATGCCCACGAACCTGTACGGCCCGGGCGACAAGTTCCACCCGGCCGTCAGCCACGTCATCCCGGCGCTCATCAAGAAATGCGTCGACGCGGTCGAGGCCGGGGCCGACCACATCGACGTCTGGGGCACCGGAAGCGCCAGCCGCGAATTCCTGTACGTCGACGACGCCGCCGAGGGCATCGCGCTCGCGACGGAACGCTACGACGACGCCGACCCGGTCAATCTGGGCACCGACGAAGAACGACCGATCCGCGACCTCGTGGTGATGATCGCCGAGATGGTCGGGTTCGCGGGCGAGATCCGGTGGGACACCACCCGCCCCGACGGGCAACCGCGGCGACGGGTCGACCCATCACGAGCCAGGCGGGCGTTCGGTTTCGAAGCCGAAGTGCGCTTCGAGGACGGACTGCGCCGCACCATCGACTGGTACCGCGGGCATCGCGACGAGGCGGAGGCCCGCGCCTACTGACGTTGGCGCTCGGGGTTCACGCCGGGTCGGTCACCGTAACGCGACGGGGCGCGGACGCCGTTGCGTCCGCGCCCCGTCAACGTTCTTCGGCAGCGGCCGTTGGTCAGACCGGCCCGGCGACCGAAACCGGCGAGCAATGCGTGGTCCGCGGATTCGTCAGGAGCGCAAGGTCCTGGGCGACCAGGCAGACGTTGTACTGACCGGCGGGTACGTCAACCTGCTGAGCGAACGAGCCGTCGACGGCCGAGGTCGACGCCATGGCGGTCAGGCCCCACGAATGGTCGAGCCGCTGATAGCTGATCTGGTAGCCGACGGGATCACCCTCTTCGGAATTCCAGTAGTCAACCCCATATCCGACTGCCAGGAAGCCCGTCTCGTTCGCCACGATGTCGTCGAAGGCGGCGTCGAGGTTGCCGAACGGCTCGGCGTCCCACGTGTCGTTGAACGCTCGGCCGGTGCCGGCACCGGCGCACCCGATGACGGTGTCCGCACCGGATTCCTGGTTGTACGCCGTGACGCAGACGACCTCGTTGTCGGTCCACTCGGCGAAGACGTTGAAGTTGAACCCCGAGCTCAGCGTCGCGGCCGGGTAGAGCACCTGCACGTCGGGGCGCTCGATGTCGGTCGTCTTGCGGGAGATCTCGGTCCCGTTCACCGTGACGCCGACCTGGATCGGACCGGCGGCGTCGCGATCGAACACCCACCCTGCGACGGTGACGCCGAGCGGGGTCCGCTGGATCAGATCGGCGGTGCCGAAGGGACTGTTGTCGAACGCCGAGACGACCTTGCAGCCGAGCTCGGGGTTGATCGACCCCTCGTTGACGTTGATCGCATACACGCACACCCGGTGCGAGCCTGCCGCCGCGGGAACGGTGAATCCGTAGCCGAGCTTGTTGCCGTGGCCGGGGTAGAGCGCTGCGACGTCGTCACGCTGGACCGACGTTTCACCGGAGCCAGCGAATGCACCGTCGACGTACACGTGCAGCGCAATCGGCGTCTCGCCGCCGTCGGGATCGACCGTCCAACCGGCGACCGAGATCGAGTTCAGGCCACCGGTCGCCCAGTCGACCGAGCCGATCGGGTCGGGCGGCGCACACGCGGTCGTCAGCCCGGCTGCCAACGCAGCGGCAAGTCCCACAGCCATACGACGAAGCTTCATTGAAACCCTCCAGTTTCTGAGCACGCGGCAAGGGCACCGCGAACTCGGTGCAGACGGTAGTCACGAGCGCTACCGGAATCTGCAAGGAGATCTACCCAAACGGGACCGCAATCAGGTCACCTCGACCTCGGCACAATCGACCGTGCGGGCACCAGCGATCGCCTGGTCCGAGACGACCATGCAGACGTGATATTCGCCCGGCCTCACAGCCACCTGCTCGGAGAAGGTGAAGTCGGTCGAGGAACTCGTTCCACCTCGTGTCACGCCGAACGACGCCGCATTCTCGAAGGTAACCTGGACCCGCTCGTAGGTGAACTGGACCGGAACCGGGGATCCCTCGTCACTGGCCCAGAAGTCGACGGCGAGGCTTCGGGCCAGGAATCCGCCCGCGGTCGGCATGACATCGATCATGCCGGCGAACAGGTTCCCGAACGGTTCCGCTCTGGGGGAATCAATGAACGCTAAGTCGCTGTCGCCGCCGACACAGCCAATCGTCTGGTCAGCGCCCGAGCCCTGGTTGCGTGCGGTGATGCACATGACCGCTTCGTCGTCCCAGTACATGAAGGTCTGGGCGACGAAGCCGGTTGCCTCACCGGCGAAGGGATAGGCAAGCGGCACATCGGATCGCACGATGTCCGTCGTCTCCCGTTCGATCTCAACTCCGTTGAGCGTGACCCCGATGCTGGTGGGATCCGTCGCGTCCCTGTCGGCCACCCAGCCGCGGATGATCACCTCAGTCTCGCTTCGGCTCGCTACTTCGATCACACCGAACGGGCTGTCACCGATGACCGCCACGACCCGGCAGCCGAGCTCGGGGTTTAGCGATCCCTCGTTGATATTGAGGGCGTATACGCACACACGATGCGATCCCTCCGTCGCCGCAAACGACAGCCCGTAGCCCAGGTTGACGCCATGTCCCGGGTACAGGGCGGCGACATCGCCCCGCTCCACGGAGGTCTCGGCAGCGCCGACGAGTGCACCGTCAACATAGGCGTGCACCAATACCGGGGCCGCGCCGCCATCCGGGTCGACGGCCCAACCGGCGACCGAAATCCTTCCGTAGCCACCGGTCGCCCAGTCGACCGTGCCGATCGGGTCGGGCGGCGCACATGCGGTCGTCAGCCCGGCCGCCAACGCTGCGGCCAGTCCAACAGCCATACGACGAAGCTTCATTGAACCCTCCAGTTCCCGAGCACGCGGCGAGGGCCGCAAACTCGGCGCGGACGGTAGTCACGCGCGCCACCGGAATCTGCAAGGAGATCTACCCAAACGGGGCGCTCCACGAACCTCGCTGCGCGTCTGGACGAGACGCGGACGTGCCGGGTCAGCCGCCGAGCACCCGCTCCCGGAAGTACTCGATCGTCGGGACGAGGCCCTCGCGCAGCGACACCGCCGGCGACCAGCCCAACACCCGGCCGGCGACGGCGATGTCGGGGCGGCGCTGCGTCGGGTCATCCGCCGGGAGCGGCTCGTAGGTCAGTTCCGACGTCGAACCGGTGAGTTCGAGCACCAGCTCTGCCAGCTCGATCATGGTGAACTCGCCCGGATTGCCGATGTTGACCGGACCGGGATGGTCGCTGTCGAGCAGCGCGATGGTGCCCCGAACCGTGTCGTCGACGTACCCGAAGCTGCGCGTCTGGCTGCCGTCGCCGTAGATCGTGATCGGAACACCCTGGATCGCCTGCACGATGAAGTTCGAGACGACGCGGCCATCCTCGGGGCGCATGCGCGGGCCGTAGGTGTTGAAGTACCGCACGATCGTGGTGTCGGTGTCGAACTCGCGGCGGTACGAAGCGGTTGCGGCCTCGGCGAAGCGTTTCGCCTCGTCGTATACCGAACGCGGGCCGTTGGGGTTGACATTGCCCCAATAGGTCTCGGGCTGCGGGTGCACGTCGGGATCGCCATAGACCTCCGACGTCGAAGCGAGCAGGTACCGAGCGCCCTTGGCCCGTGCCAGGTCGAGCGAGTTGAACGTGCCGTCGCTGCCGACACGCAGCGTTGCGATCGGATGCTCCAAGTAGTCGCGAGGCGACGCGGGCGACGCCAGGTGCATCACCGCGTCGACCGGTCCCGCGACATCGAACGGCTCGCACACGTCGGTCTCGACGAACTCGAAGGCGTCGGCCGACTCCAGGTGAGCGATGTTGCGCCGCGCCCCGGTCAGGAGGTTGTCGACGCACACCACCTCGTCGCCACGACCGACCAACACGTCGCACATGTGCGAGCCCACGAATCCGGCGCCGCCGGTGACCACAACCCTCATCGCTTCCCGCTTCCTCCGAATGACCCCGCCGGCCGATTCGTCATCGTCGTCCAATTCCCTCGTAGTTGAAGCCGGCGCGCTGGGCACGATTCCGGTCGAGCAGGTTCCGCGTGTCGACGATGCGCTTCGAGGCCATTTTCGCCCCGACCTCGTCGAGGTCGACCCACTTGAACTCGTCCCACTCGGTGAGCACCATCAGCAACTCCGCGCCGTCGACGGCCTCGGTGGGCGTCGACACGACCGGGATGCCCTCGATCTCTGAGCGGATCGCCGGGTCGTAGGCCACCACGTCGGCGCCGAGCGACTGCAGGCGCTTGATCACCTCGATCGCCGGCGACATGCGGGTGTCGTCGGTGCGAGCCTTGAACGTGAGCCCCCACGAGGCGAGGCGTTTGCCGCGCACGTCCCCCCCGACCGCTGCGACCACCTTGCGGACCACGCGCTCGAACTGCTCGTTGTTCACGTCGACGACGCCGCGCAACAGCCGGAAGTCGTAGCCGGCGTCCTCAGCAATGCGAATGAGCGCGATGGTGTCCTTGGGGAAGCACGACCCGCCCCACCCGGGACCCGGCCGGAGGAAGTCCTGGCCGATACGCCGGTCGTACCCCATGCCGAGCACCACGTCGTTCACGTCCGCGCCGACCGCCTCGCAGACCGCCGCCACGGCGTTGACGAAGCTGATCTTCGTGGCCAGGAAGGCGTTCGAGGCGTACTTGATCGTCTCGGCCGAGGCGGGGTCGGTGACCATGATCGGGGCCGTGAGTCCGATGTACAGACCGGCCATGCGGATGGCGGCGGCCTGATCGTTCGCGCCGATCACCACCCGGTCGGGGTTGAGGAAGTCGTGGACCGCCGAGCCCTCGCGCAGGAACTCGGGGTTCGACACGACGAACACGTCGCCGCGCTGCAGCGCCTGTTCGACCACCCGGGTCGAGCCGACGGGCACGGTCGACTTGTTGATCACGATCGCTTCGGAGGCGAGAGCGGGACCGATCTCGCGAGCCGCGCCCTCGATGTAGGACAGGTCGGCCGAACCGTCGTCACCCTGCGGCGTCGGCACGCACAGGCACACGAACTCGCGGTCGCCGACTGCGCCGGCAGCGCCGACGACGAAGCGGAGGCGGCCGGATCGCCGGCCTTCCAGCACGAGATTGTCGAGGCCGTCCTCGAGTATCGGGACCGCGCCCGCATTCAACGCGTCGACCTTTGCCTGGTCGATGTCGGCGCAGACCACGTCGTGCCCGAGATGCGCGAGGCACGCGCCGGTCGTGAGTCCCACATAGCCGGTGCCGATGACGGCGATCCTGCTGGTCATAGCGTGTCTGTTCTCCTGCACACGGGCGTCGGGTCGACGCAGCAACCTCTGGTCAGCAGCGTTCGGCGGCGACGGGGTCCAGGGGAACCACGCCGATCGCGGTCGTTGTTGTGACCGTTTCCGGCAGGCTAGAGCCTTCCGGGGCAGGAACCGTACTGGCGGTTTCCGTGCCCGGGTCGACCACGGTCGTCGATGAGCTGGACGTCGTCGGCTCAACCGAGGTCGAGGACCGCTTTCGCGAGCCCGGCGTGGTCGTCGACGGGACCGGGATCTCCTCGATCGGGCGCGCCGGCGTGCGGAGCTCGGTCACGTCGGCGCCGAGGGACAACTCGAGTACTCGGCCGGGAATGTCGGCCTGGTAGTCGAGGCGGATGTCGACCGGCAGGTGGCTCTGCAGCAACCGCACGGCATCGACCCCCTTGGGTCCGAAGCGGACGACGCTGCGCTCGGGAAGGCCAGCGGACTCGGATGCGCCGTCGCCCTCCTCCTCGTCCTCGTTGCTGCCCGAAGATGACTTCTTGTTCGAGGTGACCGCCGTCGTGTCCACGCTCGATGCATCGAACCCGGCGGAGCGAAGAGCGCTCACGATCGGAGTGCCGGCCGCGACCGGCGCGGCGACATCGACGATCACGTCGCGCGGCTCGGGCACGCCCGTCGGCGAACCGCCCCGGAACACGTCGAGCATCGGCTCGGCTGCCTCCCAATCGACGTTCTGGTACGAGATCGACGGATTGCCGCCTTCGGTCGTCGGCAACTGGTACCGCTCGAGACTGTCCACCGAGAACGAGCGGAATCGCCGGATCAGATCGATGATCTGGCCGACATCGAGGCGCTCGTCGACCTTGAGCGCGGCGAGGGCGGCGTTCACCAGGCCGAGCGCCGTGGTCGGATTCCGTATCCCCTCGTCGACCGCCCGCTGTGCCGCCGCCTGGAGGAACTGCTGCTGGCGCGAGATGCGCCCGAGGTCACCTGTCGGATCGTCGTGCCAGGTGCCCTTCGGGTCGTAGCCGGGCCCGTCCTGGTACTGGAAGTGGCGGGACCGGGCGTAGGCGAGCGCCTGGATCGGGTCGACGGTGATGCAGCCCGTTTCGACCAGCCACAGCGCCGTGCGCCGATCGCGGACGGGCTGTTTCAGGTACACCGGCACCCCGTCGAGCACCTCGATGAGCTGCCGGAAGCCGCCGAAGTCGACCTGGGCGTAGTTGTCGACGGAGATCCCGAAGTTGTGCTTGATCGTGGAGATCAGCCCCTCCGGACCCCGCGAGCCGGCGATGGAGGAGTTGATTTTGGTCTTGTTCCACTTGGGGGCGATCGGCACCCATGAATCGCGCGGGATCGAAAGCAGCGATGCTCGGGTCTCCTTCGGGTCGACCCGGAGGATCATGATCACATCGGCGAGTTGCCCCGTGACGTCGCGGTCGCCACGGCGCGCAGGATCGTCCTTGTCGAGCCCGGCCGCGCTGTCGGTGCCGACGAGCAGGATGTTGCGCGGCTCGTCCGAGTCGGCCTCGGTCCCGCGTGCCGCACCGGGGATGGCGACTCGCGGGATCTCCGCTGCCTTCTGCCGCACCAGGGCAAACGCCCCGGCAGACCCGAGGCATGCCACCACCAGCGCGAGGTTGAACAGAATCAGCGCTCGTTGGGGCCAGGTTCGACGGGCGCGGCGGCGGGCGGTCGATGGCACGAGCGCGAACCCTACCAGCGCATTCCCGAACCGGGGTGGGCACCCGCCGTCGTAGTCTGACGCCGTGCCGACCAGCGACGAGCGCCAGCCCCTCGCCGTCGTCGGTGGTCGGCTCTGCACCGGACTCGCCGATGTCACCAGCGACCTGACGGCGCTCGACTCTGCCGGATTCTGGGCCGTCGTCATCCCCTACTCGGGCGCTCCGGTGTGCGCCCGCTTCGACCATGTCGTCCCCGCTCGCCTGTGGCGTGGCCCCGCCTGGGTGGGGCCACGCCCCGACCAGTGGCGCACCAGCCTCGACGAGCGGTCCTTTGGGCGGGGCGTCGACGCGATTCGCGAGTGCATCGCGGCCGGCGGGGTCTATCAGGTGAACCTCACGCGTCGGCTCCGAGCGCCGGTTGCCCCGGACGCACGGATCGAGGCGCTCGGCGCCGCGCTCGCCGAGGGGAATCCGGCGCCGTTCAGCGCGGTCGTCTCGCTCCCCGATCACAACATCGCGGTCGCCTCGGCATCACCCGAACGATTCCTGTCGCGCCACGGCGACCGCGTCTCGTCGTCGCCCATCAAGGGCACAGCATCAACACCAACCGGTTTCAGCGACAAGGACCGCGCCGAGAACGTGATGATCGTCGATCTCGTGCGCAACGACCTGGGACGGGTCTGCGACTGGGGCACCGTGCACGTGCCGGAGTTGCTGGCGCTCGAAGCCCACCCCGGTCTGTTCCATCTCGTGTCGACGGTGGAGGGCCGGCTCCGGCCGGGGCTCGGTTGGGCCGAGGCGATCGACGCCACGTTCCCTCCCGGTTCGGTCACGGGTGCCCCCAAGATCGCTGCGTGTTCCGTGATCGACGAACTCGAGACCGAGCCGAGAGGCGTGTACTGCGGGGCGATCGGGTGGGTCGATGCCGACCGCCGACTCGGAGATCTCAACGTGGCGATTCGTACGTTCTGGATCGAAGGCGGTGAGCTCAACTTCGGAACCGGCGGCGCGATCACGTGGGACTCCACGCCCGACGGCGAGTGGAACGAGACGGAGTTGAAGGCGCGACGGCTGCTGAAGGTGGCGGCCGGAGAGTCGACGACATGAGCGGGGTGGTGTGGTTCGACGATCGGCCGCTCGACGCCGCCGGCGCCTATGTGCCGATCGACGACGCGTCGGTGATGCTCGGCGACGGGGTGTTCGAGTCGATCGCGATCGGCCCTCGCGGCCCGTTCGCCGTCACCCGGCACATCCGACGGCTGCGCTCGGCGGCCGAACGAATCGGGATCGACGCCCCGTCGGAAGCGCAACTCCGGCGTGCGATCGCGACGGTCGCCGACGCGGCGAGCCAGCCGGCGATGCTCCGCGTCACGGTCGCAGCGCGGGGCGTCGAGCCCGGTTCGGGCGCCCGCCTGATCGTCACGACCCGACCGCTCAGGGCGCACGGCGAGGCGGCCTCCGCAGCGATCGGGCCGTGGGTGCGGAACGAGGTCGGATTCCTCGCCGGCCTCAAGTCCACCTCGTGGGGCGAGAACGCGGCCGCCCTCCGCGCGGCCCGCCGGTACGGCGCCGACGAGGCGCTGTTCGTCACGACCCGCGGTGACGTGTGCGAGGGCGCGTCGTGCAACGTGTTCGCGGTGATCGACGGCCACCTGGCGACACCGCCGCTGTCCGCCGGCTGCCTGCCGGGGATCACCCGGGAGCTCCTGCTGGAGCACGGCGTCGCGGGCGAGCGGCCGATCGCCGTCGACGAGCTGTGGGCCGCAACCGAGGTCTTCCTCACGAGCTCGGGACGCGGGGTCCACCCGGTACGACGCCTGATCGATGGCCACCACCCCGAGCGCAGCGTCGCGCTGCCGGCCCCAGGCGCAGTCGGCCGCGCCGTGGCCGGCGTGTGGAGCGGCCTCATCGAGTCGTCGAACGACCCCTGAGCGCCGCGACGGTACCGCTTGGACCGTTGGCCATCAGGTGCCGAGCGGACGCAGGTGCACGATGTCGCCGACCGCGATCTGGTGACGAACCCTCGCCTCGTCCTCGATCACGATCAGGCCTTCGTCGGTCAGATCGACCGCTCGCCCGCGCAGCTCCCTTCCGGTGAACACCACCCGAACGTCCCGGCCGACCGTCGCCGACCGTTCGAGCGCCGCGACCCGCATGCGCGCGCGGCCGTCGGACGATTCGGCCTCGCTCAGGCGTCGGTCGAAGCCCAACGCCAGGGCGACCAGGAGCGAGGTCCGGTCGACCCGGTCGCCCGCGAGGTGGCGCAGCGACGTCGAGATCTCGGCGAGTTCGTCGGGCAGCACCGGGGGCCAGTTCACGTTGAGCCCGATGCCCGCCACGACCGACTTCACCCGATCGGCACCGAGGATCGACTCCGCCAGCACGCCCGCCACCTTCCGGTCGCGATGCTGCGGATCGACCGCCACCAGGTCGTTCGGCCACTTCAGACCCAGACGCACGGCGCACACCGACTCGACGGCATCGAGCGCGGCGAGCCCCAACGCGGTCGTCACGAGGTGCGCGTCGGCGATCATCAGCGCCGGGTGCACGAGAAACGAACACAGCAGCGAAGCTCCCGCCGGCGCCTCCCAGACTCGACCGGCTCGACCTCGCCCGGCGCGCTGGTGGTCGGCCACGAGCACCTGTTCTCCAGCGCCCGAGCGCGCCGCACGGGCGAGGTCGTCGTTGGTCGAACCGGTCTCGTCGACGATCGTCACCCGGCCGAAGCGGGAACCTTCCAGATCGGATCTGGCACGCGACACGTCCACTCGGCCACGATAGGGCGTGCTTTCCAAAGTGTTGATCGCCAATCGGGGTGAGATCGCCGTCCGCGTCATTCGCGCGTGCAAGGAACTCGGCATCACCACCGTCGCCGTCTATTCCGACCTCGACCGGGAGGCCCTGCACGTCCGCCTGGCGGACGAGGCCTTCGCTCTCGGCGGCCAAACCGCTGCCGAGAGTTACATCAACACCGAGAAGCTGCTGGAGGTGATCACTCGTTCCGGCGCCGACGCGGTCCATCCCGGTTACGGCTTCTTCAGCGAGAACAGCGACTTCGCGCGAGCGATCACCGAGATGGGCGTCGCCTTCATCGGCCCCGGCCCCGCGGCCATCGACGTGATGGGCGACAAGATCTCGGCGCGCGAGGCCGCCGAGCGGGTTGGCGTCCACGGTGTGCCCGGCACAACCGAACTGATCACCGACCCTGCGCAGATCGTGGCCTTCGGCAACGAGTTCGGATGGCCGGTCGCGATCAAGGCCGCGTACGGCGGCGGCGGCCGTGGCATGAAGGTCGTGTCCGATGCCGACGGCGCTGCGGGCGCCTTCGAGTCGGCCCAGCGCGAAGCCAAGGCCTACTTCGGCCGCGACGAGTGCTACATGGAGCGGTACCTCACCAACCCGCACCACGTCGAGGTGCAGGTCCTCGCCGATCAGCACGGCAACTGCGTGTACCTCGGCACCCGCGACTGCTCGGCGCAGCGCCGCCACCAGAAGCTCGTCGAGGAAGCCCCGGCGATGATTCCGGCCGACGTGATCAGCGCCATGGGCGAGGCCGCGGTCAAGGTTGCGAAGGGCTGCGACTACGTCAACGCCGGCACCGTCGAGTTCCTCTACGAGGACGGGCACTTCTACTACCTGGAGATGAACACCCGCCTGCAGGTCGAGCACTGCGTGACCGAGCTGGTCACCGGCGTCGACCTCGTGGAGATGCAGCTGCGCGTCGCCGCGGGCGAGCCTCTCCCGTTCACCCAGGACGACGTGCGGATCGACGGGCACGCGATCGAGATTCGCATCAACGCGGAGGACGTTGCGGGCGGCCGATTCCTCCCCTCCCCCGGAACGCTGACCACGCTGCGCGTCGCGTCCGGCTACGGCGTGCGCTGGGACGGCGGATACGAAGCCGGCGACGAGATCAGCCAGTACTACGACAACCTCGTCGGCAAGCTCTGCGTGTGGGGCAAGGATCGTCCCACGGCGATCGCTCGGGCGATCCGTGCGCTCGAGGAGACCGTCGTCGGCGGCGTGGCCACCACGATCCCGGCCGACCTGGCGATCCTGCGCCACCCCGACTTCGCTGCGTTCGAGCACTCGACCAAGTGGGTCGAGTCCGACCTCGACCTGTCGGGTGTGACGTCGAAGCCCGCCGATGCCGGCGCCACCGGCGACGACTCGGCGAAGGTCCGCCGCGACGTCGACGTCGAGGTCAATGGCAAGAAGTTCTCGGTCGCCGTGTGGGTCGACCCGTCCGCGGCGCCTGCCGGTGGCGGCTCAGCGGCCCCGAAGCCTCGGGCACGACGCAGCGCCAGCGGCGGTGCGGCTGCCGCGGCGGGCTCGGGCACGATCGCCGTCCCGATGCAGGGCACGATCGTCAAGGTGCTCGTCGCCGTGGGCGACGAGGTCGCCGAGGGCGACACGATCTGCGTGCTCGAAGCGATGAAGATGGAGAACGCGATCGCCGCGGACAAGGCCGGCACGGTCGCAAAGCTCAACGTCGAGGCAGGTCAGTCCGTCGGTTCCGGCGACGTGGTCGCCGTCATCGAGTAATTCCCGCCGCAGCCGGGCGGGGCCGTTACTCGGCCGCCTCCATCAGCGCCTCGGCGAGCGCCGGGTGCACCAACAGGCTGTCGGCGACATCGCTGACGCGTAGCCCCGCGGTCACGGCGACGGCGATCACCGAGATCAGCTCGGCAGCGTGACGCCCCACGATCGACCCGCCGAGCACCACGCCGGTCGCCGGGTCGCTCACCAGCTTGACGAATCCCCGGGAGTCGTTGTTGATCAGGGCCTTCGCCGTGGTAGCGAACGGAACCTTGGTGACGCGGACCTTGCGACCCTCGGCGAAGGCATCCGCCTCGGCGAGGCCGACATCGGCGATTTCGGGATCGGTGAAGATGGCCGAGGCCGCCTTGTCGTAGTCGAGGTGGCGGTGCTCCACCACGTGAAGGCCCATCACGTGCTCCGCGATCTTGCGCCCCTGCATCGACGCCACCGAGCTCAGCGGCAGCTTCCCCGAGATGTCGCCGGCGACGTACACATGAGGCACCGACGTGCGCATGTGATGGTCGACCGAGCGCACGTAGCCACCGTTGAGCTCGATACCGAGCGCCTCCAACCCGAGCGTCTCGGTGTTGGGAACCGAGCCGATCGCGAGCAGCGCATGGGATCCCTCGGCGACCCGGCCGTCGTCGCACACCACCTTCACCCCGGTGTCGGTGTGCTCGATCCCGATGGCACGCGCTCCCTTGTAGAGCCGCACCCCACGGCGCAGGAAGTCGGCCTCCAGGACCGCCGCGACCTCGGGGTCCTTCTGCGGGAGCACCTGTTGGCGGCTCACGATCAGCGTCACCTTCGAGCCGATGCTCTGGAACATGTGCACGAACTCCACGCCGGTGACCCCGGAGCCGATCACGATGAGGTGTTCGGGGAGTTCGCGGGGCGGGTAGGCGTCGCGTGTGGTGAGGATGCGGTCGCCGTCGGGCTTCGCGAAGTCGGGAACCCGCGGACGGCTGCCGGTCGACACGAGAATTGCGTCGGCGTGCAATTCGATCGGTCCGTCCGCGGTGTCGGCGATCACCGAGTTCGGCCCCGCAACCCGGCCGGACCCTTGGATGATGCGGACATGCTGGCTCTCGAGCAGCCGACGCCCCGACGACTCGAGGCGCCCCACGATGCCGGCGATGTGCTCCCGGAGGGCATCCAGGTCGAGCGCCGTGCCGGTGGTCTGGACACCCATCGAGTGCGCGTCGCCGATATCGCCGAACGCCGCGCCGGCCGCGATCATCGCCTTGGAGGGAACGCAGTCCCAGAGATGCGCCGCACCACCCACCACGTCGCGCTCGATCACCGTGACGCGAGCGCCGAGTCGAGCGGCGACGGTTGCCGCCTGCGTGCCGGCCGGGCCGCCACCGATGATCACAAAGTCCAGGGCCATGGCGGCCGAGGCTACCGCCGTGCGCGGTCACGCCCGACCGGGCGAGGAACGCCGGCGGCGACGGCGCCCCACGGGCACCTCGTCGGACATCGACGCGCTTCGGCCCGTCGTTCTCCGCGCCGCTGGGACCGATCCAACCGTACCGGAGCGACGGCGCGTCTAGCGTCGGAGTCCCGATGCCAGCCCATTCACCTCCCCCCGGCGCCGCGGCGCGCCCGCACTCCGGATGGCACGTCCGGATCGTGGTGCTCAACTGGAACGCAGCGCACCTCACCGCCCGCTGCGTCCGCAGCCTCCTCGCGGCCGAGGAACTCCGGGACGGCCCTGAATTCACCGCCGAGATCGTGATCGTCGACAACGGGTCGATCGACGGTTCGGTGCCGCTCCTGCGGCGCTGGTTCCCCGACCTCACCCTCATCGAGAACCCGTCGAATCTCGGGTTCGCGGAAGGGTGCAACCGTGCCCTGCGCGACCTCGACGGCATCGATGCCGTCGCGCTGGTGAACAACGACGCAGTCGTGCGGACGGGATGGCTCGAGGCGATGGCCGCTCGCATGCGCAGCGATCCGCGCATCGGCGCCGTCGCTCCGCGCATCCGGCTCGATTCCGGCTTCGTGACCGTGCGCGTGCGCCCTGCGCCGCGCGCCGGCGCCGGCCGCGTCCGCATCGAGCGGGTCTCGGTGGACGGACTCGACGCGACCGACCGCGTGCTCGCCGGCGACGGCGTGGTTCGTCCCCCCGATCCGTCGATCCCGCTACGACTCGAGCGCGAGGTCGAACGCGATGGCGAGCTGCACGTGCCGGTTCCGGCCGACGCCGGCCATCTCACCATCGCCGTGCGATCCGACCGCGAGGTGCGCTTCACCCTGGGCGACGGCGATCTCACCGCCGCCCCGTCGGAGGGCATCGTCGAGGCGACGCTGCCGGTGACGATCGATTCGCACCGCCGGATCAACAGCCTCGGCACCGGCCTCACCGCCTGGACCGAGGGATTCGAGCGGCGAGCGGGCGAGGCCGACCGCAACGACTTCCCGAGCGAGGAAGTGCCGGGCTGGTCGGGCGGAGGCGTGCTGTTGCGCGCCGACGCATTGCGGTCGATCGGCCTGTTCGACCCGTCGTTCTTCGCCTACTACGAGGACACCGACCTTTCCTGGCGCGGGCGCCGCGCAGGGTGGATCACGGTCACCGAACCGGCCGCCGTCATCGACCACATCCTCGGAGCGACCGGCGGCAGCACCTGGCCGGGCTTCTTCGTGCTGAACTACCGCAACTGGCTGCTGACCGTGCTGCGCAACGGCGGTCGACGCGACATCGCCGTGGCGCTGCGCACCGCCGCCCGGCTCGCGTGGGTGCCGACCCGTTACAACGTGATCGGTCGCCTGCGACGCCTCCGACGGCCCGACTGGCGGATCGCGTCGCGGTGGGGCCGCGTCGCCGCCTCGTTGGCCGGCGCCGCGCCGCGCGTGCTGGCACATCGGAGTGGCCCCGTGGGAACGACGCCCACCGACCGCGTGCGATCGATCTGGCAGCCCCGTTCCTCGCCGCGCACCCCGGCCCCGCGCCCCGACGGCCCGACCGTCGCCTTCGTCGACGTGACCGAAACACTCCGCTCCGGCTGGCGGGCCGGCATCCAGCGCGTCGTCACCGAACTCGTCGTCGGCCTGACCGACCGCACCGACATCGAGCTCGTCCCGATCATCTGGTCCGAACTCGACGGCGCATACCGACGGCTCGGCCCCGACGAGACCGCCTCGCTGCTCGCGCCGACGACGATGCGGAACCACCCGCCCGCGCCACCGGCACCGCATCCGATCAAGCGCATCATCGGCCCGCTCACCCGCGGCCCCAAGGTCACGGCGTGCAAGGACGCCGTGCGTCACCGGCGGGCGCTCGCCACCCGACCGGCCGGGCAGGCCGACCTCGTCGTGCACGAGTTCCCGGCGGGCTCGGTGTTCTTCGACCCCGACGCAACGTGGAACCTGCGCGCCGCGCCTCGGGCCGAGTGGTACCCGCGCCTGGCGCGCACCGGCGTGCGCATCGTGTCGCTCCAGCACGACCTGCTCCCCGTCACGAACCCGGCATGGTTCGACCCGAACCTCGCCCAGGTGTTCCGCGACCACACCGACGCCGTGACCACCTGGGCCGACCTCGTGATCTGCAACTCGCGCCACACCGAATCCGAACTCCGCAGCTACGCAGCCCAGTGCGGACGCCAGGTCGCGACCACGGTCGTGACCTTCGGCGCCGACGCCGCGTCGTCCACACCTGTGGGCGAACTGGACGACGAGTTGCTGACCTCCCTCGATGGCCGGCGGATCGTCCTGACCGTCGGCACCGTCGAGCCGCGCAAGAACCACACGGCAATCCTCGACGCATTCGACCGGCTCGGCGCCGCGCACCCCGATGCCACGTTGGTGATCGCCGGCCGCCAGGGCTGGCGCGTCGAGGACGTCGCCGACCGCATCCGCCGCCACCCCGGCGCCGGGACATCGGTCGTGTGGCCGGCATCGGTCAGCGACGCGACGCTCGCCGCCCTGTACCGCCGTGCCGACGTCGTGGTCGTGGCATCGCACAGCGAGGGGTTCGGGCTTCCCCTCATCGAGGCCCTCGGGCACGGGGCGGCGGTCGTCTCCTCAACGGGTGGCGCCCTCTCCGAGGTCGGCGCCGACGCGGTGACCACGTTCGATCCGAGCCGTCCCGACGAACTCGCCGAGCACCTCGATCGCCTGCTCGGCGACCCGGCCGAACTCGCCCGTGCCCGGGAACGAGCGCGCCTGCGAGACGCACCATGCTGGGCCGACTGCGTCGCTGCGGTCGCGTCCGCGCTGCGCTCCCGCCTAGATTCGTAGCGCCCATGAACGCCATCACCCCACCGGACGACTCGCGTCCGACCACCCCCTCCGAGCGCGGCGCGGCCTCCCACGGACTCGAGCCGAGCCTCCTGCTCGGCCCCGCCAAGGACCCGGCGATCATCGTCGACCACATCTCCAAGAAGTTCCGCATCTACGACGAGCGCAATCGCTCCCTCAAGGCCGCCGTCATGCGCGGCCGGCGGGCCCGATTCCAGGAGTTCCAGGCCGTCGACGACGTGAGCTTCGAGGTCGAGCGGGGCACCACCTTCGGGCTGGTCGGCGAGAACGGGTGCGGCAAGTCCACCACGCTCAAGTGCATCACCCGCACGATCCGCCCCGAGACCGGCACCATCACGGTGGACGGCCGCATGTCGGCCCTGCTCGAACTCGGCGCCGGCTTCCACCCCGAGCTGTCGGGCCGCGAGAACGTCTACCTGAACGCCTCGATCCTCGGCATGCGCAAGCGCGAGGTCGACGCCAAGCTCGACGAGATCGTCGAGTTCGCCGGGCTCGAACGGTTCATCGACATGCCGGTGAAGAACTACTCCTCCGGCATGTACGTGCGGCTCGGGTTCGCCGTCGCAATCAACGTGAACCCCGACATCTTGTTGGTCGACGAGGTGCTCGCCGTCGGCGACGAGGAATTCCAGCGCAAGTGCAACGAGAAGTTCGCGACGTTCCGCGACGCCGGCGGCACGATCGTGGTGGTGAGCCACGGCCTCGAAGTGATGCGCGACATCTGCGACCACGCCGTCTGGCTCGAACACGGTCGCATCACCGCATCCGGTACGTCCGGCGACGTGATCGACCACTACCTCGACATGGTTCGCTCCGAGCGCATCGAGCGCGCCCGCGAGCGAATCGGCGACGGGGCGGGCGCGTCGCCGAACGCTGCCACCGGCACGAACATCGTCCGGGCCGAGATGCTCCACGCCGACACCCGCGACCCGGTCGAATCGCTCACCGCGACCGAGGGGTTCGTGCTCCGCGTCACCTTCGACGCCGAGGCGGTCGGCGAGGACGTCCGAACCAACTTCGGGATCTACCGCGACGACGGGCAGCGCGTCGGCTCGTTCAACTCCGGCTGGTCGGCGGCCGATGGGCCGCTCACGACCGTCGAGATGGTCGCTCCGCGGTGCCCGCTCCAGCCCGGCACGTACGCCGTCAACGTCGCGATCCACGACCACTCGATGCTCCAGGAGTTCGAGCGGATCGACAAGTTCGCCCGGTTCGAGGTGCTGCCCTCCGAAGACCGCCACCAGTCGGGCATGGTCGACTTCTCGCAGATCTGGAGAACGGCGTGACGGCAACCGCGCGACGCCGCAAGCGTCCCGACTATCCACTCGAACTGCTGTGGAACCTGACCCTGCGCGAGCTGCGCGGCAAGTACAAGCGCTCGATCCTCGGCTGGGGCTGGTCGCTGCTCAACCCTCTCGTTCAGCTCGCCGTGTACTCGGCCGTGTTCGGCATCTTGTTCAAAGCCACTCCGCCCCCCGGCGACCCGAGCGGCATCCACGCCTATTCGTTCTGGCTGGTCAGCGGGCTGCTCGCCTGGAACTTCCACCTCAACGGGGTCATGGGGGCGATCGGTTCGCTCGCGGGCAACGGCAACCTGATTCGCAAGGTCTACTTCCCGCGCTCGATCCTGCCCTTCGCCACGTCGCTGAGCTGGCTCGTGTCATTCGCGATCGAGATCGCGGCGCTCATCTTGATCCTGGCCGTGTTCCAGACGATCAACCTGGCGGTGCTCCCGCTCGTAGTCGTCGCCGCGGTGCTGCTGATGCTGTTCAGCCTGGGCCTCGGACTGCTCGTCTCGGCGGTCAACGTGTACTTCCGCGACATCGAGTACCTGACGCAGATCGCACTGCAGGTGTGGTTCTTCGGGACACCGATCGTCTACAACGAGAAGCTGCTGACCAACCCGAAGACCGGCCTGCACTATCACCTGCTCGGCATCGACGTGGTCACGATCGAGAAGCTGAACCCCATGTACCACTTCACCGGCCTGTTCCGGACGCTGCTGTACCACCAGACCTGGCCGACATTCGGTGAGATCGGCGTGCTGGTCGGCTTCACGGCGGCGAGCCTGCTCGTCGGCTCGATCGTCTTCCGGCGGATCGAGCCACGCATGGCCGAGGAACTATGAACGTCGAGTATCTCGATGGCTCACTGCCGTACCTCGACGGCGCCGAGGACGAACTGGTCGGGGTGTTCCGACGCTCCGAGGACCGGTCCAGCGGATCGCCCGAACTCGAGGCACATATCCGCGACTGGCCGACCCGGTACCACCTGAGTGGTCGCCGGGCGAACCTTGCCCGTCCCATCCGCATCGGGCCCGATGATCGCGTGCTCGACGTCGGCGCTGGCACGGGAGCGATCACGCGCCACCTCTTGGAGACCGGTGCCGAAGTGGTCGCTCTCGAAGGCTCACCGGCGCGGGCGACGGCAGCCGCCGCTCGCTGCGACGGCATGGAGCGAGGCCGCATCGTGTGTGGCCCGATCCAACAGTTCGACGACCCCGACGGTTTCGACGTGGTCTTCGTGGTCGGAGTGCTGGAATACAGCGCCGACTTCTTCGGCGGCGCGGCGGGCCCCAACGAGTTCCTGAGCGCCGTGCGCCGACATCTGCGTCCCGGCGGCACACTCGTGCTCGCGATCGAGAACCAGATCGGGCTGTCGTACCTGCTCGGGGCCCCCGAGGACCACCACGGGCAGCCGTGGATCGGTGTGGAGGGATACCGGCGCGGGCGCCCGATCCGCACATGGAGCCGGCACCGGCTTGCACGGCTGCTCCGCGACGAGGGCTACACGCAGCAGCGTTGGCTCGCCGCGTTCCCCGACTACAAGCTGCCGACGGCGATCATCCGTTCCGACGCTATCGAGGGCGACGGCGCGGCCGATCTATTGCGCAGCGTGGTCGGGCAGATCACGCCGATCCAGGCCGACCACGTCACGCCGACGGCAGATCCCGCACTGGCCATGGGCACCTTCGCCGACGCCGGACTCGCGCTCGAGATCGCCAACTCATTCGTGGTCGTCGCCACCCTGGCCGATGGCCCCGACCCTGCCGACCGCTTGCAGGACGGATCCGCGTGGTTCGAGCCGACCGGCCATCTCGACGGACCGTTCGAGTGGCAACGGGTGGACCGTGACGGCGACGGTTCGTTGCGTGCGAGCGGACCGAGCGGGACGCGTGGTCTGCGGCCACCGGCCGAACCGGCCCCGGCACCGCCGGCAGAGCCGGCGACCGACTCGCCGGGCCCGGCGGCATCGGAGCAGCCACCAGCGGTAGCGCCGACGACTGCGCCCGCGCCTGAGTTGGACGCTCATCCGGTGCGGTCGGCTCCGGCAGCGCAGCTACCGGACCTAGGGGTGCGGGACGCGACCCGACGGCTCGGCCGGGCGTTTCGGATTGCAGCGCGTCAGCGATTGATGAGCGTTCGACGGGCGGCCACCAGGACCCGATGACGCGTACCGCCGGCCGGCCCGACGATGCGGGCACGCATCCGGTGGTAAGAGGGCGGTGCCACGGGACGAGGTCGGCGACGATCAGCGACCGGAGCGGGGACGGCCCCGCGGTCGTGATACGCCGCGAGTTCGCTGCGCTGCGACTCAGCGAGGCGCTCGTGCGCCTCGATCGCATACCGCAGGTCGGCGAGCTGGGCCTCGGCCGCAGCGAGCCGCTCGACGGCCGTGTCGCGCTGCGATGCCATCGCATCGTGCGCAGCGAGGGTGACCTCGTAGTTGGTACGGACGGCGCCAAGCTCGGCGGTCGCACGCTCGACCTCGTCCACGAGCGCCGCGAACGGCAGCCGCTGGGTGACCGCCAGGGCGAGGCGCGAGGCGCCACCTTCCGCATCGAGGGCGGCTCGCGCTGCCGCCGCTTCGACGCCGTAGATCATCGCCGACAACTCGCCCTCAGCCGCGTGCCACGCGTCGATCTCCTCGCGGCCGAAGGCGAGACCGACGCTGTGGCCCAGCGTCTGGGCGATCTCGTCGGCAGTAGCGGTCGCCGGCCAAGGGAGCGTGCGACCGCTGACGACGAGCTGGAACGCGAAGCGGCACAGCGCCCGCGCCGCCACCGTGCGTAGATCGACGCCACCGTCGATGTGCCACTCCGCATCGATGAACTGCAGCGTGTCGTCGGCGTCCAGCACGAAGTTGGACAACACCACGTCGAACAGATGCGGCGGTAGCACGTCGACGGAACCGGCTGGCCGGAACGGGGTGGCCGCCTCGTCGCTGCTGGTCGGGAGCGCGTGCGAACGCAGCCAGTCGGCCCACCGCTGGAGTTCGCGACGGACCGTTCGCAGATCGCCGCGCTCGGCCGCGTCAGCAACGAGGACCTCGAGATTCGCACCCTCGACGAAGCCGGCACGCTCGGTCACCTGGTTGATCACCCACGCCTGCTCAGCAACCCCGGCCGACGGCCAGACCCGACGGCGGCGAACAACCAGCTCGCCGTCCTCGTCCATCAGGTGCAAGCGCTGCTGCCACGGGCGGAGGCGCTCGGCGCCCGTCAGGGCCGCGAGCAGCCGAGCGCCGTGGCCATCGCCACCGCGAGCTCCATCGCCGTCGCCATCGCCAGTCCCATCGCCGCTGCCGGCCGCCTCGGCATTGGCCTCGGTGAGGCCGGAGCGGGTTGCGACCACCACGTGCGCGGGCGAGACCTGCGGCCCCAGCCCGGCGGCCACCAAGCGACGATGCGCTTGGCGGGGGTCGACGAGCAGCAGCGAGCCGACCGGCGCCCCGATCGACCCACCGACCAACTGATCGACGACACGGGCGGCCTCGGGGCGGGCGTACAGATCGTCGAACAGCACCGCCGACGGCGACGCCGCCGTCGGAAAGCACGCGCCCCACCGCTGGCCAGCAAGCCCCGCGGCCGCCAACGCCTGCTCGGCGGCGCGGCGGCTGGAGCGATGCGTCCACGGCGATGCCTCGATCGACGGGATCGCCAGGTCGAGGCGGTGCCGCCCGCCGTTCTCGTCGGTGACGGCGCACATCGTGTCGAGCCCGACCTCGTTAGCGAACGACCACACCAGCGAACCAGCGGGCGCCAGCACGTCGGCGGCGAGGGCAAGGAACTCGGCCGTGGACACGGCCGGCGAAGGCTCGATCGAGACCGGGAGATGCACCAGGAGGTCGACCTGTTCGCCGCGCAGCGACGCCAGATCGCCGACCCGCACATCGAGCCCGGTCAGACCGTCGCAGCGAGCCGCCACCAGGTCGGCTTCGAGCTTGGTGCGACACCATGCGATCACGCGGTGGCCCGATTCGAGCAGCCATCGGGCGATCGCGCCGCCACCGGGGGCCACGTCCATCACGGTGGCGCCGTCGGTCAGTTCGATCCCGTCGAGCAGCACCGTGCGCCGCGATGTCAGCACCGATCGCCGCCACATGGTCGTCATCAACAGGAAGATCGCGTCGGAGTCCGACCGAAGATCCGCGCAGGTGCGGAGCTGCGCGAGGAGCGCTTCGGGATCGGCGCCGGCGACCGGGGGGACGTCCGGCCCGGACTCGATAGACTCGCCAGCCGTCACCGATTCCTCCTCAGCACCGTTCCGTCGTGGACCGGGGCCGAGCCTACCCCCGGACGACGATTTCCCGATGGCCCGCTCGACGCGCTCGATCCTCGTGGTGCACCACGCCCTGCCGGGCCCGTGGAGCCCCTCCCCTCGCGACCGCCAGGTCGCGCGCCGGCTGGCCGACGTGGTCGCGCTCGGCTTCGAGGTATCGCTCGCCGTGCTCGAGCCCGCCGTCGGGGCCGGGGCTCCCCGGTGGCTCGACTCGTTCGGGATCGCCACGACCGGCCGAGTCGCGACACCCAGCGACATCGCCGGCCACGTCGGCGCCGTGTGGCTCACGAGCCTGGCCGTACCCGGCTGGGTCGCGGACGCCGCCGGCGAGCGCGAGGGTGCGCTGATCCTGGACCTCGACGCAGTGCCCTCCGCCGGCACCGGGCGATCGGCGGCCGAGTGGGGTCGGAGCGAACGGCCCGGCGTCGCCACACTCCAGGCGGCGGAGCGAGCCCGCGACACACGGCTCGTCGAACGCAGCGATCTGGTGATCGCCGCCTGGCCACACGTGGCCGCCGATGTGGCCGATCTCTGCGCGACCGCAACGATTGCGCTCGTCCCGCCGACGATCGAGCATCCCGCTCCACGTTCCCTGAGCGATCGCCGAGGCATCGCGGTCCCCGGGCTGTGGAGCATCGAAACGCGGACGCCCGATGCCACGGCCGCCCAGTGTCTGCTGGCCTCGCTTGACACGCTTCGGCTTCGCTCCGCCGAGGTGACGACCATCGGCGAGGACGCGGTGCCCTCCTTGCGGGCGAGCACCCGGCACCGGACCACCCAGGCACGCCGCGACGATTGCCTGTCGGCGCTCTTCGGAGCGCGACTCGCATGGTGCGCCCGCCCCGAGGGCGAGCCGGTGCCGGCCCGCCTCGCCGAGTTGGCGGCGATGGGACTCCCCTTCGTCGCCTCGACCCGGGCGATCGGCGATCTCGATCTCGGGCGCGCCGCTCCGCTCGTCAGCGCCGCCACGCACGCCGACCAGCTCGACCTCGCGAATCGGCTGCTCCACGACGACGACGCGTGGTGGGAGGCGTCCGACCGGCTCCGCGACTCGGCAGCGCCCTTCGCTGCCGATCGCACCCGCCCGGCACTGGCCACGGCGCTGCGTGGCGTCGGCCTCGACGCCGCTCACGACGATTCGCTGCCGGCGACCGTGGGTGCAGCAACGCCGGACGCCGCTCGCCCGCTGCGCGCAACCGACGCCAACATCGCCCGGGGCGCCCGGGCCCCCGAGGCCGCCGCGGCCCGACTCGGCGGCACCCTGGCCGCCGCCGACGAACGCATCGAGCGGCTCGAATCCCTGGCGATCCCCCGCCACCTCCTGGACCGTGAAGCCGCGTTCCATACGCAGCGGGTGACCGATCACGACGGCCGTTGGCGTCAACTGCACGCCACGCACTTCGACAACGACCGGTGGCGGGTGGCGGTCGAGCGCTACCGCCCCGACGCGGCGTTCTCGATCCTCCTGCCGACCTGGAACACCCCCGCCGACACCCTGACCGCCGCGATCGAATCGGTCGTCGCTCAGACCTACGACCGGTGGGAGCTCTGCATCGTCGACGACGGGTCCACGTCGCCCGAGACCCTCGCCGTGCTCGATCGCTTCGAATCGCTCGACCCGGCTCGCATCCGGGTGCGCCGCAACATGGCGAACGGCGGCATCTCGGCCGCATCCAACGACGCCCTCGCGATGGCCCGCCATCGGTGGGTCGCGCTCTTCGATCACGACGACCTCCTCGCTCCCGACGCGCTGGCGTGGGTTGCGAGCTACGTGGCCGCGTGTCCCGAGATCGACCTGTGGTACTCCGACGAGGACAAGATCGACGAGCACGGGGTGCGCCGCACGCCCTTCTCCAAGCCCGACTGGTCGCCCGACCTGCTGCTCGCGGTGAACTACGTGTGCCACCTGCTGGTCACCCGGCGCGACCTCGCCCGCGACGTCGGCGGGTTCCGCTCGCGTTTCGACGGCGCCCAGGACTGGGATCTGGTGCTGCGGCTCACCGAGGCCACCGACGCGATCGGTCACATCTCCCGTCCGCTCTACTCCTGGCGGATGATCGCGGGTTCCACCGCTGCCGACATCGGCGCGAAGCCCGCTGCGCACCTCGCCGGCCAGGCCGCCGTGCGCGAGGCGATCGAGCGCCGAGGGCTCGACGCTGCGGTGGTCGACGGTGCGCTCCCGACGACCCATCGGGTACGCCCCTGCGTGCCCGAGGGCATCCGCATCTCGATCCTCATCCCGACTCGCGATCGCGTCGATCTCCTGCGGAGCTGCATCGACAGCGTGCGCGGCAACAACGGCGGGTTCGACCTGGAGATCATCGTGGTCGACAACGACTCGACCGATCCAGCGACGCTCGGCTACCTCGCCGAACTCGACCGCCTGCCCGGCCATCGGGTCGTGCGATATCCGCACGAGTTCTCGTTTGCCCGGCAAATGAACCTGGGCGCGCTCGAGGCGACCGGCGAGCTGTTCCTGCTGCTGAACAACGACACCACGATCCGCACGCCGGATTGGCTGCGCTCCATGGCCGAGCTTGCGCTCCGCCCCGAGGTGGGGATGGTCGGATCGAAGCTCATGTTCCCGCCCGATGCCCGCGACGGGCGGCCCCAGCACGAGGGCATCGTGTTGGGCATGGGCGGGCTCGCCTACAACGTCGACCTCGGCGGCTACCTCGGCCTCGACCATCACGTGCGCAACACCGCCGGCGTGACCGCCGCCTGCGCCATGTTCCGCACCTCGGTCTTCTTCGAGGTCGGCGGCATGGAGGAGCGGTTTCGCGTGGCGTTCAACGACGTCGATCTCGGCATCCGCATCGGCGAGCACGGGTATCGAATCCTCTACACGCCCTTCGCGGTGCTCGAACACCCCGAGTCGGCGTCCCGCAAAGACCTGCACCCTGCGCCCGACGAGGCGTTCTTCATCGAGCGATGGGGCACCAAGGGAGCGATCCGCGACCCGTTCATCAGCCCGCACTTCGAGTGGATGGAACCGCTCTTCTATCGGCTCTGAACCCGCGGCGGGCGGCGACGCCGGCAGCGACTACCGGGCCGACGGGTCCCGCTCGCGTTCGTAGATGAAGGCCGTTGCGCCCGACGGCGCGGTCGAGCGGGACTCGAGGCGGACGCACGACGCGTCGAGAGGCGCCACCGTGACCAGGTGACCGACGCCCAAGCGATCGAGTTCCGGCCCACAGGGATCGATCTCGATACCGATGACGTCGGGCTGCGTGAGGCTGATGACAGGCTTGCCGACGTCGGTCCGAAAGGTCCATGCGGTGTGGGCGTAGCGGTTCCAGGTCTCCTCACTCGCCCCCTGTGGGTCGAGGACATGCCATGCCCTCTCGTTCGGGTACAGATTGACCGCTCCCAGGTTGGCAACGCCCGACCCGGTCAGCATCGGCGTGAGCTGATCGCCGCTCGACAACCACCAACGGTGACCGTCGGGACGGGTGCGATCGGCCGCGTGGACCGCGCGAACGAGCGGCGACGACGTGAGCGGATCGAGCCCGCGTTGGAGCGGATTGGCAGCGAGGGACACCACGACGCCGAAGGCCGCGAGCACCGCGGCGGCAACGAACGGGCGCCACCAGAACGCCATCGATGTCCCGACCGCGACCACGAGCGGAATCGCCGACTCACGCCATGCGACAGGAGCGCCTGCGTCGCGCAGGTCGACCGCCAGCGCCAGCGCATATCCGCCGCAGAGCAGCGCGGTGAGCGCGCCCGCCCCGAGTCGGACCCACCGCGACAGCTGGCGCCGTTCGACGGCCATGCCGATGGCGACGGCCAACGCCACGCTCGCGATGCCGAGCCCGATCACCCCCCGCACGGGCTGCACCCGGTCGAGCAACGTGAGCCGCGTGATGGGCGCCGGGAGTCCCACGAACAGGTGCCCGGCGATCACCGCGACCGCTACCGACAACGCGGCCAGCACCGACCGCACCACGCCCGCACCACGAGTGAGCCAACGCCATGCCAGCGGCAGGCCCGCCAGCAGGAACAGGCCGAGCATGACGAACGACGACGCCTCGGACTCGTTGGCGAACACCCGCGATCGCAACGCTTCCGGTTCGGTCAGGAAGTTCCAGCCGAACCACGCGGACGACAGCATGTTCACCGAACCGTCACCACCTGCGATCCGCCTCGTGCCCGGATACGCGGTGTTGACGATCGCCGAGATGGCATCGGCGCGGGTCGCGAGGAACGCCGCGACGACGACACCGATGCCGACGCCGATCGCGGCGAGCGTCGCGAGCGCGGCGCGGCGGCGAACTCGGTGGGTCCACGTGGGGGACCCCCACTCGGCGCCGAGCGCCCAGAGGCCGAGGACGATGATGGCGGGCACCTGGAACGGCGGGTAGAGCAGCACGGCGAAGCAGCCGCCGAACCAGACTGCTGCGACCGATGCGACGAGCCGCCGACGCCGGGCACGGGATCGGATCGCGACCAGCGCCGCGGCGATCATCGCTGCGGCGTAGCCGACCGTCGCCAGCGTGATCGACAGGTACCACCAGTGGAAGAAGGGTGAGGCCCAGAGCGCGACTGCGGCGAGTGCGGCCCATCTCCACGACCGCGTGATCGCCAGCACGAGCGCGTACGTGCCGAGCAGCAGGACCAGCGACAGGGCCCACCAATCGAACGCGAACGCCTGATCGATCGGCAGCACCACGTAGCCCCACAGGTGGGGTCGAAACAGCATCGACCAGTCTGAGGTGGGGAGGTCGTAGAGCACTGTGGCGTTGTGGTCACCCACGCCGACGGGAGCATCGACCCCGAGCCCTCGTTCCTCCTGGCCGACAACGAACGGCGTGCGCACCGCCCACTCGTCGGACCGGATCGGGCGGGACGACCCGACGAGCGTGTCGTCGCGCTGCGCCTCCGGTTCGAGCTGCGCGACCGAACTGCCGCTCAGGCCCAGGACGACCGCCACCGCGAACGCCACGACAACGAGCGACGGGAACCACCAGCGCTCGTCGCGCAACGCCCGCCGCGGCGTGAACGCGTCGGTGGTCGCACCCCGCGAGACGACGCCCGGAGCCGCCACGGTGCGGGGCTCCGACGCCTCGTCGGTCACTCGGCGGCCCCGAGGGCGGCGACCACCTCGGCGAGCGGTTCGCGGAAGTCGCGGAGTTCGCCGAGCCCGCTGTGGCGGAGTGCGAAGTTGTCGAGCACCGAGTTGGCGGGGCGGGGCGCCATGGGTGGCGCGTCGGCCGGACGGGCGGCGAGGAAGTCGGCGGTCGACACCGGAAGCACGCGGTCGGGATCGTGACCGGCGGCCGACATGATCGCCTGCACGAACTCGTGCCAGCTCACCGCACCCTGGTTGGTGACATGGTGGATGCCGGGCACGCGCGACACACCGAGCTCGATCAACGTGGCGGCGAGGTCGCCGGCGAACGTCGGATGGCCGCGTTGGTCGTCGACGAACGACAGCGTGTCGTGCTGGCCGGCGAGGCGCAGCACGGTCTTCACCATGTTGTTGCCGTGCGCGCTGCACACCCACGAGGTGCGAGCGATCGTCCACGACGGGTCGAGCTCGCGCTCGCCGGCAAGCTTGCTGCGGCCGTACACCGAGACGGGGCACGGGTCGTCCCACTCCGTGTACGGATCGGCCTTCGTGCCGTCGAAGACATAGTCGGTCGAGACATACACCACGTGGGCGCCGATTCGGCGGGCACCGTCCGCGATGAACCGCGGCGCGAGCACGTTGGCGCGGTACGCCGCATCGACCTGCACCTCGCACGCGTCGACCGCGGTGAAGGCGGCGCCGTGGAGGATCAGGTCCGGCGCGAACGACGTGATCGCGCCCAACGCCTGATCGCGATCACTCAGATCGCACGTGTCGAGGTCGACTGCGAGCACGTCGTGGTGGGTGCCCGACAGGCGCGCCATGATCTCGGTGCCGAGCTGGCCGCGGGCGCCAGTGACGAAGATGCGCATCCCGGACGCCTCAGCGGTTCTTCACTCGAGCGCGCAGCGGCTCCCACCAGTCCCGGTGATCGACATACCACCGGATCGTCTCGTCGATCGCGTCCTCGAACGTACGCGACGGCGACCATCCGAGTGCCTGACTCTTGGCGGTGTCGATGGAGTAGCGGCGGTCGTGGCCCTTGCGGTCCTCCACGTAGTCGACCGACGACTCGTCCTTGCCGAGCGCCGCGAGGATCGTGTCGGTGATCTCGCGGTTGGTGCGCTCGTTCCCCGCACCGATGTTGTAGATGCCGCCGACATCGCCCTGTTCGAGCACCGCGTGCACGCCCGTGCAGTTGTCGAGCACGAACAGCCAGTCACGCACGTTGAGGCCGTCGCCGTACAGCGGCACGCGCCCGCCTTCGAGCAGCGTGGTCACGAAGAACGGAATGAGCTTCTCGGGGAATTGGTACGGCCCGAACTGGTTCGACGAGCGAGTGACCACGACCGGCAGGTCGTACGTCTCGTGGTAGGCGAGCGCAATCAGATCGGAACCCGCCTTCGCCGCCGAGTACGGCGATCGCGGTTGCAGCGGATCGCTCTCGGCGAAGCTGCCCTCCTCGATCGAGCCGTAGACCTCGTCGGTCGAGATGTGCAGGAAGCGGTCGACACCGATCTGGGTCGCCGTGTCGCACAACACGTTGGTGCCGTCGCAGTTGGTGCGCACGAACACGTCGGGTCCGAGCAGCGAACGGTCGACGTGGGTCTCGGCAGCGAAATGCACGACGCGGTCACAGCCCGTCATGGCCGCCCGCACGGCCTCGCGGTCGCAGATGTCGCCTTCGACGAAGGTGAATCGCGGGTCGTCGCGCAGGTCGGCGAGGTTGGCGATGTTGCCTGCGTAGGTGAGCGCGTCGTACACGACCACCGAATCGTCGCTGTGGTGCAACACGTGGCGGGCGAAGTTGGAGCCGATGAACCCGGCGCCGCCGGTCACGAAGAGCTTCATGGGTACCTCAGGGTCGGAGCTGGAAATGTGGCTGCCACATCGGCTCGATCGCCGATCGCAGCGGGTTGGCCTGGTCGCGCGCCGACAGGATCGGCTCGCTGACGCCCCAGTCTGCGTCGATCGCCGGGTCGTTCCACGCGACCCCCCGCTCGTCGGCCGGGTTGTAGTAGCCGTCGACGAGGTAGGTGATCGTCATGTCGCTCAGGCTCGCGAACCCATGGGCGACGCCCGGCGGGATGAAGATGCCGAGGTGGTTGTTCGGGCCACCGTCGACCTCGCCGAGATCGAGCGAGTGCGTCGCGCCGTCGGTCGGCGAGCCCTGACGAAGGTCGTGGAGCACCACGCGTGCGTGGCCGAACGGCACGTACCAATAGTCGGCCTGATGCAGGTGGTAGTGCAGGCCCACGAGACAGCCGGCGACGCGGTTGCCGCGGTTGGCCTGGATCATCTCGCGACCCTGCGGGAACCACTCGCGGCGATAGGTCTCGATGAAGTAGCCCCGGTCGTCTCCGAAGATCTGGGGTTCGACCAGGTAGACCCCTGCGATCAGGGGGGATTCGGTAATCGTTGCCATGTCGTCCTTCTGGGTGGGCACGAGGCGGTCAGTCGAGGTCGATCGTGCAGTGATCGCCGATCATCAGCCGGGTGGCGCGCGGGCGCCGGCCCGATCGGTGCACCTCGGTATCACGGCCGATCAACGAGTCCACGAGCCGAGGCACGTTGGTGATGCGGGCCCGCTCCAGGATCACCGAGTTCTCGATCTCGGAATCGACGATCGCGCAGTCATCCGCGATGGCGCTGTACGGACCGATGTAGGAGTCGGTGACGGTAGAACCTGCGCCGATCACCACCGGCCCACGGATATGGCTGCGCACGATCGTGGCGCCCGCCTCGACCACGACTCGCCCGTCGATATCGGAGGCATCATCGACGTCGCCGTCAATGCGGGTCTCGAGTTCTTCGAGCACGCGACGGTTGGACTCGAGCAGAGGGTCCTTCTTGCCGGTGTCGAGCCACCAGCCTTCGAGCACGTCGTGGCGCACCCGATGTCCGTGGCTGATGAGCCACTGGATCGCGTCGGTGATCTCCAGCTCTCCACGCGGCGACGGCTCGATCGCGGCGACCGCTTCGTGGATGAGCGGGGTGAAGAGGTAGACGCCGACGAGCGCAAGGTTCGACGGGGGGTCCACGGGCTTCTCCACCAGTCGCACGACGTGGCCGTCGTCGTCGACCTCGGCGACGCCGAAGCGCTGCGGGTCGGGCACCGGGCACAGGAGGATCTGGGCGGCCGGCGGGTCGACGTGTTCGTGCAGCGTGGGCTGCTTCGCTGCGGCACGGTCGGCCTCGAACCGGCCGATGAACTCCACGAGGCCCTGCTGCAACATGTTGTCGCCGAGGTACATCACGAAGTCGTCGTCGCCCAGGAAGTCCTTGGCGATCCGCACGCAGTGGGCGAGGCCGAGGGGCTTGTCCTGGGGGATGTAGGTCACGTTGACGCCGAAGCGCGATCCGTCGCCGACCGCGTCGCGCACCTCGTCACCGGTCTCGCCGGTGATGATGCCGATCTCGGTGATCCCCGCCTCGGCCATGTCGTCGATGCCGTAGAAGAGGATGGGTTTGTTGGCGACCGGCACGAGTTGCTTCGCGCTGGTGTGCGTGATGGGACGGAGCCGGGTTCCCGCGCCGCCCGAGAGAATGAGGCCCTTCACCCGGAAAGGTATAGCAGGCCGCGCTCAGGCGGCCGGGGGTGCGACCAGCGGCGCCGGCATGCAGTGCCCCTCGAGTTCGACGATCTGGATGCGATCCCGGTTCTCCCAGGTGATCTCGTTGCGCGGGTCAACGCGGATCTTGAACTCGCGGAACTCCATGTCGAGAGCGTCGAACGTGAGGTACCTGCCGACCAGCGGGTCACCGACGCCGAGCAGCAGCTTGAGGGTCTCGACCGCCTGGATGGTGCCGATGATGCCCGGCAGCGCGCCGAGCACGCCCGCCTCGGCGCAGCTTGGCGCCAGTTCCGGCGGTGGCGGTTCGGGGAGCATGTCGCGGTACGTCGGACCCTGCCTGGGGTGGAACACGGTGCACTGGCCCTCGAAACGGAAGATCGAGCCGTGCACGACGGGGATGCCCGCCTTCACCGACGCGTCGTTGAGCATGTATCGCACCGGGAAATTGTCGGCGCCGTCGACGATCACGTCGTACCCGGCGATGATCTCCTCGATGTTCGAGGCGTCGAGGCGTCGGTCGTAGGTCACCACGTTCACGTCGGGGTTGAGCAGCGTGAGCGTCTTCTTGGCCGAGTCGACCTTACGTTCGCCGATCCGATCGACGTTGTGGAGGATCTGGCGCTGCAGGTTCGAGGAATCGACCACATCCATGTCGACGATGCCGAGCGTTCCGACACCCGCAGCCGCGAGGTAGAGCGCCGCGGGCGAACCGAGGCCGCCGGCACCAAGGAGCAGCACCTTGGAGTTCAGCAGTTGCTGCTGGCCCTCCTCGCCGACCTCGGGCACGAGCAGATGGCGCTGGTAGCGATTGCGCTGCTCGGGCGTGAGCACCTGCGGCGTGCGCCACTCGCGGCCCTCATCCTTCCATTGGTTGAAGCCGCCGAGCATCGACGCAACCTCGCCGTAGCCGAGTTCGCCCAGCGTTCGGGCGGCGAACGCCGAGCGGACCCCGCCCGCGCACATCACCACGACGCGCGTCGACTTGTCGGGGATGCGGTTCTCGACCTGCCCCTCCAGGTGTCCCCGGGGAATGAACACCGACCCCGGCACCGCACCCTGTTCGAATTCGTCGGCCTCGCGCACATCGAGCAGCGTCCACCCTTGCGCACGGAGCTGTTCGGCCTCGGCGGTCGTCACCTCGCGAATCTGGGACTTCGCGGTGTTCAGGAGTTCACGGAAATTCGCCACACCGAAACCCTACCAAACAGGTCAAGATTTGAGGAATCGCTCGATGTGGGGCGGCGGGCCGACGGCGCGCTCGGCGCTACGGTCTCGCCATGTTGTACGTCGACACGTTCCGGGCCGGGTACCACGAGAGCGAGCATCGCGTGTGGGGGTGCCGCATCGACCCCACCGGCGCCGTGATCGACGAGATCAGCCCGGGAGACGCCGGACGGCGGATCTTCCTGCGATCGGCGGCAAAGCCGTTCCAGGCCGCGCCGGCGATCGCAGCGGGAGTGCTCGAACGATTCGGCCTGGACGATCGGCATCTCGCCGTAGCCGTCGGATCGCACTGCGGCACCGAGCCACACGTGACGCTGGTGCGCGAGATCCTCGCCGCCGCCGGATTGGATGATTCGGCGGTGACGCCGGGCGACGACGGCCAGGGCGGACCCCTGCAACACCAGTGCTCGGGAAACCACGCGCTCGCGCTCGCGTGGTGCGCCGCCGAAAGCTGGCCGACTGCGAACTACCTCGATGCCGACCACCCCGTGCAGCTCGCCATGAACGCCGCCGTGTCGGCCGCAACCGGCGAAGCGATCGGCGACGGGCTCGACCTGGCGCCCGACAACTGCGGCATGACCTCGCACCGCGTGACGTTGCGGGCGATGGCCGTTGCGTACGGACGGCTCGCGTCGAATTGGCCCGGCCTCGCCGGCCTGGCGCGGGTGGCGCATGCGATGCGATCCCACCCCGACCTGGTCCGTCGGCGCGGCGAGGTCGACACCGAGTTGATGTGCGCCGACGGGTCGGTGGTCGCCAAGGTCGGCGCCGAGGCTGCGATCGGCATCGGGACGCGCGACGGATCGGGCATCGCCGTGCGCACGGGCGACGGGGCGCCTCGCACGTGGTCACCCGCGGGGGTGGCGGTGAGCGACCGCTGGCTGGGCGAGGGCCGCCGCCGCTCGCTCGACCCGCTTCGGCGCCCGCCGCTGTTCGACGCCAAGGGCGCGGTCATCGGCCACATCGAGGCCCGCTGGTCCGACTGACCGCCCCGCCGCTCGGCCCGCTCGATCCTCGGCCCGCTCGATCCTCGGCCCGCTCGATCCTCGGCCCGCTCGACTCTCCACAGTTGATCCGTGGAGAATGCTGGCGCTCGGCGAACACATCTTCTCCACAATTGATCCGTGGAGAAGGGGCCGGTGATCCGTGGAGACCGGGCCGGCCGCGCCGCCGGCGAGCGCGCGGGCCCTGCACCGCCGCCGGCGAGGTCAGCTCGATTTGTCGGCGCTCGCCAGCACCTGCTGTGCCACCGCGAGCGCTCGGCGGCCTGCGGCGCCGGTAACCCGCGGTTCCTCGCGACCGGTGCAGGCATGCACGAAGTCGCCGAGTTCGAGGGCGAGGGGTTCACCGCGGTGTTCGAGGAAGGGGATCTCGACCACGCCGACCTGGCGATAGCGGGCTCCGGCGTCGGAGAGGTATTCCGAATGGTCGACCCGGTGCACGGTCACGTCCTGGCGCAATAGGTCGACGCTCAGGTAGTTCTCGGCCTGCGTCACCTCGAGCGTCCGGATCTTCTGTTGGCCGATCCTGCTCGCCAGCAGCGAGGCGGTCACCCCGTTGTCGAACTCCATCACCACCGAAGCGAGATCCTCGTTCTCGGTGCGCACGCTCGACAGCACCGCCTCGATGCGCGTCGGCTCGCCCCCGGCGAGGGCCAGCACGATGTCGATGTCGTGGATCATCAGGTCGAGCACCACGCCGACGGTCACCCGGGGTGAGAACGGGCTGACGCGGGTCGCCGAAATGTGCACCGGCCGATCGAGTAGCCCGTCGAGCTCAAGCACGGCGGGGTTGTACCGCTCGACATGTCCGACCATGAGCGTCACGTCCGCCGCGGCGGCGCGAGCGATCAGGTCGTCGGCATCCTCGGTGGTGGGGGCGATCGGCTTCTCGACCAACACGTGGATGCCGGCATCGAGCAGCGGGCCGGCGACCCGGCGGTGCAGTTCCGTCGGCACCGCGACGACCGCCGCGTCGACCACTCCGACGAGGTCCGCGGGATCGGTCAGTGCGACCGCGTCGACCGATGCGGCGAGCTTGGCCGCGCGGCCGGGGTCGGGGTCGACCACGTGGGTGACCGCGGCGTCGCGGAGCTGCGCACCGATCCTGGCGTGGTTCGCGCCCATGATTCCGGCGCCGACGATGGCGAGTTTCAGCATCCCAGCACCTTCCGAACGGTTGAAACGATGGTGGCGAGGTCACCCTCACTGAGCTTTGGGTGCACCGGCAGCGACACGACCTCTCGGGCGATCCGCTCGGCCTGGGGAGCGTCGCCCGCGATCACGCGCGGGTGCTCCCGGTAGCAGTCGTAGTCGTAGACGGGCCGCGGGTAGTACACGCCGCAGCCGACGCCCTCGGCCTGGAGCGCCTCGACGAATGCGTCGCGCGACAGCGGAGCGTCGGGCCCGATGCGCACCGTGTACTGATGCCACACGTGCCCGCGGTCGGCGCCCACGGGAGGCACGGTCAATCCGGTGACGTCGGCGAGGTGATCGGTGAGGTACGCAGCGTTGCGATTGCGCACGGCGTTGATCTCGCCGAGGCGCTCCAACTGCGGGATCCCGACGGCGGCCGCCAGGTCCGTGAGGCGGTAGTTGTGGCCCGGAACCTCGTACTGGTAGCGGGCTCGCATGCCCTGGTTGCGCAAGACGCGAATCCGGTCAGCGATCGCGTCGTCGTTCGTGGTGACGAGCCCGCCTTCGCCGGTCGTCACGTTCTTGGTGCCGTACAACGAGAAGCAGCCGATGCCCCACGAGCCGACCGGGCGGCCCGCCTGGGTGGCACCGTGGCTCTGTGCCGCGTCTTCCACGACCGCCAGCCCGCGGGACTCGGCCAGCGCGGAGATGGCCACCATGTCGGCCGCCTGGCCGTACAGGTGGACCGGCAGCAGCACCTTGGTGCTCGGCGTGATCGCTGCAGCGAGCGAGTCGACGTCGACGTTGTAGTCGTCGCCGATGTCGGCGAACCGCGCGGTCGCGCCCGCTTCGAGGATCGCGTTGAGCGTGGCCACGAACGTGAACGGCGTGGTCACCACCTCGTCGCCGGGCTGCAGCTGGAGCGCCTCGATGGCCACGACCAGCGCGGTGGTGCCGTTGTTGACGGCCATCGCGTGTCGAGCCCCTGCCATCTCGGCTGCCAACTCTTCCAGCCGGGCAACCTTGGGGCCCTGGGCGAGCATGCCCGAACGAAGCACGTCGGACACGAGGTCGTGCGCGGCGGCAGGGATGTCGACGACGGAAATGGGGATCACGTGAGCTCCAGTTGTGGCGCGCTCGTCACGGGGCGCGCATCTGCGGCCAGCCAGCCTACGCGGCGGATCCCCGCGGATGCGCAAGAGCCAGGCGCTGCCCTCGACCTAACATCGCCGACATGTCAGTGCATCCCACCGCCTTCGCGCATGAGACGGCCATCGTGGAGGACGGCGCGTCGATCGGCGCCGACACGAAGGTCTGGCACCACGGCCACATTCGCTCTGGCGCCACAATCGGCGAGCGGTGCGTGCTCGGCAAGAACGTGTTCGTCGACAGCGGTGGGATCGTCGGATCCGGCGTGAAGATCCAGAACAACGTCTCGGTGTATTCCGGCATCACCATCGAGGACGACGTGTTCGTCGGTCCGTCCGCGGTGTTCACCAACGACCTGTTCCCCCGCGCCGCGAACCCGTCGTGGTCGATCACCGAGACGCTTGTGCGGCACGGCGCGTCGATCGGGGCGAACGCCACCATCAAGTGCGGATCGACCATCGGGCGCTTCGCGATGATCGGCGCCGGGAGCGTGGTCACCCACGACGTTGCCGACCATCAACTCGTCGTCGGCAACCCCGCTCGACCCGCCGGATGGGTCGGCGAGTGCGGCCACGTGGTGTCGCGATCCACAGACACCCCGGCCAGCTTCGACTGCGCCGAGTGCCGGGAGGGCTGACGTGTACGAAGGACACAAGATCGCCGCCGTCGTGCCCGCCTTCAAGGAGGAGGCGCACATCGCCCGGGTCGTGACGACCATGCCCGACATCGTCGACATCATCATCGTGGTCGACGACTGCAGCCCGGACGCCACCTACGACCGAGCGGTCGAGACGAACGATCCTCGGCTGACCGTCATACGCCACGAGGAAAACCAGGGTGTCGGCGGGGCGATCATGACCGCGCACGCCGAGGCGATGCGCCAAGGCGCCGACATCGATGTGGTGTTCGCCGGCGACGGTCAGATGGATCCGGCGTACCTCCCTGCGCTGCTCGACCCGATCGTCCACGACGGATACGGATTCACCAAGGCCAATCGCTTCTACAGCTCCACCTCGTTCCGAGGCATGCCGGCCTACCGGGTCTTCGGCAATATCGTGCTGTCGTTCCTCAACAAGATGGCGTCGGGGTATTGGAACCTGTTCGACCCCCAGAACGGCTACACCGCAACGAGCCGCAAGGCGCTCGAGCGGCTCGACTTCGACCGCATCGCGAAGCGCTATGAGTTCGAGAACGACTTCTTGATGCACCTGAACATCTTGAACGTGCGGGCCCGCGACGTGCCGATCCCCGCGGTCTACGGCGACGAGGTGTCGACCATCAAGCTCGGCACGCTCGTGCCGGCGCTCCTCCGGCTGATGAGCACCGGGTTCCTGCGTCGCATCATGCTGAAGTACGTGATCGGCACCTTCTCACCGATCGCCCTGTTCATGGCCGTGGGAACGCTGCTGATGATGTGGAGTTTCGGCTTCGGCCTTTGGGTCCTCGCGCAGACGATCGGGCCGCCGGAGGCGTCAACGGGCACCGTGTTGCTGTGTGTGGGCCCGGCACTCGTTGGCATCCAACTGCTGTTGAGCGCGTTCCAACTCGACATCGCGGCGACGCCCGACTGAGTGATCTCTCCGGTCAGCCGGGCAGCGGCGCGACCCCGCCGCAGATCAGGGGCAACGCCTCGTTGAGGTCGGCGTTCACGACCACCGACGCCAGCGAGTCGAGTTCGGTTCGCTCACCGTTCACGATCACGATGTCGGCGCCCGCGTTGCGTGCGATGGGCACCATCTGTGCGATCGGATACACCGACAGCGTCGAGCCCACCGCGAGCAGCACGTCGCACCGCTCGGCGGCGGTGAAGGCGCGCTGCAGGTCGTCGGGAATCAGGTTCTGACCGAAGCTGATCGTCGCCGACTTCAAGAGGCCATCGCACTCGAGGCAGTGCGGATCGGCCTCGCCGGCGCGCACCCGATCGAGCGTCGGCCCCGCCACGTCACGCCAGCCGCACGACAGGCACACGACCTCGCGGATCGTGCCGTGGACCTCCACCACCAACTCCGGGGAGGTACCGGCCTCCTGGTGGAGCCCGTCGATGTTCTGGGTGACGAGCGTGTCGAGTTGCCCACGACGCTCCAGATGCACGAGTGCCCGATGCCCGCGCCCCGGCACCGCACGCCACGCGGGACTGTCGAGTCGCATGAGCCACGCTCGACGGCGAACCTCCGGATCGGCCACGTAGTGATCGATCGACGAGAGCTTCTCGGCGTCGGGGTTGCGGGTCCACACCCCCTTCGGGCCCCGGAAGTCGGGGATGCCCGAGGCGGTCGACATGCCGGCGCCGCTCAGAACGACCACTCGCCGTCCGGCATCCACCAGCACCGCGGCCTCGTCGACGCGCCCGGCGGCACGCTCATCCATGGGGGACACCCTACCCACGCAGCGCTGGGCGCCCCCCGGCTCGTGCCCGTACGGTCGGAGCAGCTTCCCCCGCCATCGAGTCAGCCGACCCGAGGACGATCATGTCCACACTCCAATCCCCCCACACCACCGACACGACTCATGCCGACACGGCCGACGCCGAGTCGACCGGCGCCGCCGCACCGCTCCCCGACGGCGTCGAACACGGTGCATCCGTGCAGCCCACCATCCTCGAAGTGGTCGCCTGGACCGACCCGATCGATGATGCCGCCGGGCACGATCCGCGCAGCGACTACGTCGAGCGCTTCTGGCTCGGCCTGCTCGGCCCGTCGACCACATGGCTGCTGCGGCGCTTCGCCCGCGGCCTCGACGAATGCCCCACCGGGTTCCGCGTGAACCTCGCGGAGACCGGCCGGGCGCTGGGCCTGGGCGAGAGCCTGGCGCGGAACTCGACGACGCGCCGCTCGATCGACCGGGCCTGCCAGTTCGGCCTCGCATACCCCATCAGCTTGCACCGCCTCGCCGTGCGTCGGACGTTCCCGTCGCTCACGCGCCGGCAATTGAACCGGCTGCCCGAGCCGCTGCGGCGCACACACGATCAGTGGGTCGACCCACGCCTCCAGCCGGCGCAACGAGCGCGGATCACCGCCATCGCCGAAGGACTGCTCCGGCGAGGCGAAACGGTCGGCGGGGTCGAACGCCTTCTCCGGTCATGGGGTGTCGCCCACGGCCTGATCCACGACGGCATCGTCGCGGCCCTCGACGCGTTGGAGGAACCCGACGACACCAGCGCCTGGCTCAGTCTCCGGTGACGGCCGGAACGTGGCCGTCCGGGCGGCACGTGGCCGTCCGGGCGGCACGCCCAGGCGGCCCGAGCCCGTTCAGCTCAGCCAGTCGATGAGGGTCCGCACGCCGAAACCGGTTCCGCCCTTGGGGATCTCGGCATCGACCTCTTCGCTCCACGCCGGCCCGGCGATGTCGAGATGTGCCCATGCCGTGCCCTCGGTCACGAACTCCTGCAGAAACAGGCCGGCGGTCAGCGTGCCGCCAAAGCGCGACCCGATGTTCTTCACGTCAGCGATCGGCGAGTCGAGCAGCTTGCGGTAGTCGGCTGGCAGGGGGAGCCGCCACAGGCGCTCGCCGGTGCGATCCGCCGCGCCGAGCAATTCGTCGGCAAGCGCGTCGTCGTTGCCGAGCAGGCCGGCGATCTTGTCGCCGAGCGCGACCATGCACGCGCCCGTGAGCGTTGCGAGATCCACCACCACGTCGGGCTTCGCCTCGCACGCGAGGGAGATGGCATCGGCGAGCACGAGGCGACCTTCGGCGTCGGTGTTGAGCACCTCGACCGTCGTGCCGTTGCGAGCCGTGTACACGTCGCCGGGGCGCTGGGCGTCACCGCCGGTCATGTTGTCGGTCATCGGCAGGTAGCCGGTCACCTTCACCGGCGCGCCCAACTCGGCCAGCGCGCAGACGGTCGCAGCGACGGCCGCCGCGCCGGCCATGTCGCACTTCATGGTCATCATCGCGTCGGCCGGCTTGATCGACAGGCCACCCGAGTCGAACGTGATGCCCTTGCCGACGAGCGCGATCGACCGGGTCGCTCCCTTCGGCGCGTGCGTCAGGGTCACAAAACGCGGCTCTTCCCCCGAGCCCTGGTTCACCGCGAGCACTCCCCCGAGCTTCGCCGCACGGATCTGCGCCAGGTTCATCACCTTCGCTGTTGCGCCCGATGCCTTCGCACGCGCCGCTACACGCGCCGCGAACTCGCTGGGGGTCAACGTGCCGCCGGGCTCGTTCACGAGGTCGCGCGCGAACGTCACAGCGCCGGCGACGACCGCGGCACGGTCCAACGCCGCGCGGGCGCCGCGGGTCACGAGCGTGACGGTATCGATCTGCGGGTCTTTCGACGGCGCCCGGTACGTGTCGAAGCGGTAGCCGCCGAGCGCAGCTCCCTCCGCTGCGGCGCCCGCCGCAACCAACGGTTCGATCGCGCCGTCCTCAACCGGTCCGAGGTCGAGCACCACCTTCGGATGGCGGGCCAACGCGCGCACCGCCAGCGCTGCGCCACGCCGCACCGATTCGGCGGTGATCCGGTCGGACGCGCCGACCCCGACGAGCAGCGTGATCGCCGGAGCGTCGCCGGTGACGGTCACTGACGAGCCGTCCTCGCCGGTGAAGCCGAGCCGTGCCAGCAGCTTGGATTCCACGCCGGAACGCTCGAGTGCGTCCGACGGCACGAGTCGGGCGACGACGGCTGTGCGTGCAGCCAGGGAACGGGTGGACTTGATGGTGATCACGGTGTCTCCTCGGGGAAGTCGGTCGGTGTTGCCACGTCGCGGGCAAGCTGATGTGGACCTTCCTGCCAGCGGGCGAGGGTCCACACCAGATCGGACAAGCGGTTGAGGTAGGGCACGACGTTGCCGCCGCCGCCCACCACGAGCGCCGACCGCTCGGCGCGCCGCACGACGGTGCGCGCCAGGTCGAGCGCGGCGGAGGTGATCGATGCGCCCGGCACGACGAACTCGGTTGGCGGGTCGAACCTGCGCGTGATGTCGTCGATCGTGGCCTCGAGCGCCGCAACCATGTCGGCGGTCACACGGGTGGCGCCGTCGACGAGCTTGTGCTGGTTGTCATCGCCGGTCGCGAGTTCGGCCATCAGCACCCACAGGTCCCGCTGCACGCCGAGGAGGATCGCGTCGAGCTCCGCGCCGGCACCGTCCGGTGCCCCGTGGGCTCGGGCAAGCCCGAGCGCCGACTGCGCCTCGTCGACATCGCCGTAAGCAGCGGGCCGCGCCGAGTCCTTCGAGACGCGCCCGCCATAGAACAGGCCGGTCGTGCCGTCATCACCGGTGCGCGTGTAGACGTTCATGCAGCCATCACAGCGTTCGAGGCTATCGGCACGTCCGGCCGGGTGATGCCCGCCCGCTTGCTCGCGTTGGCGGCCACCTCGACGCGGATGGCGGCGAAGGTCATCTCGTCTTCCATCATCTGTCGCTCGACGACCACGATGACCTCGCACTCCGGGCTCGTCTGCCTGATGGGCGATGACCGCGAAGGACTTGCCATCGGGCGAGCCGGCCCAGTCGTCGGTCGAACTGACCCCCATAGCGCGAGCATCGACTTCGAATGCGTGACCGTCGACGCGTGAGCCCTTCGACTTCGTCGACACTATCGACGTCATCAACAATCGGTGTCATCAACCGCGGAGTCGTTGACGCAGCCGGGCCTACGCCATCGTCGTCGTACCCGTCGCCGGCTCACGGCCCTTGTTCAGTTGCGCTCGCGACGTGATGCGGCGCGGAACCTCAAGAGAGCAACCAGGAGAGCAACCAGAAGCAGACCGGCGACCACCCCCTCGGCGGGGCGCTCATCTGATCGGAGAGCCAACCAGGTACCAACAACTGGCAACAGCATGCCAGCGACACCCGAAGGCACGAGGAGCCTCCTAGCCCTGATTCTTCACGGGGTGGTTTGGGGGTGTGGGTTGGGGCTGATTTCGGTGTC